>Ga0228535_1000367_pt1 | contig 134431 bp, 119 predicted proteins | sample SJ1metagenome_FD_168457 | JGI IMG/M metagenome (GOLD analysis project Ga0228535, IMG submission 168457) | Enriched culture of PCE-dechlorinating microbial communities from Ithaca, New York, USA - SJ1 | ecosystem: Engineered > Modeled > Simulated communities (microbial... > Unclassified...
GTTACCGCCAAGGCGGCTGAGCTGCTGCTTCAGCACCTGGTGCTCCGGCTGCTCCAGCGCCGGATCTTTTTCAATCACCCGCTCCGCAATCTCGCGGGCATTATAGAGGATGGCGTTGTCGCGTACCAGGTCCGCAATGCGCAGGTTAAAAGGGATGCCGCTCTGCTGCGTCCCCTCCAGGTCGCCCGGGCCGCGCAGCTTCAGGTCGGCTTCGGCGATCACGAAGCCGTCGTTACTTTCGGTCATGATCTCCATCCGACGGCGAGTATCAGCAGAGAGTTCGTAGGGCGTAATCAGTATGCAGTAAGACTGATCAGCGCCCCTTCCCACCCTGCCTCTCAGCTGATGTAGCTGCGAAAGGCCAAACCGCTGGGCACTTTCGATCACCATCACGCTGGCATTCGGCACATTCACTCCTACTTCGATCACGGTAGTGGATACCATGATCTGCACCTCACCCGAGACAAACCGCCGCATCACCTCCTCCTTTTCGGCAGGTTTCATCCGCCCGTGCATCTTGCAGACGGTGAATTCCGGAAAGGCCGCTTTGACATGCTCGTATCCCTCCTCCAGGTTCTTCAGATCGAGTGTCTCGCTCTCCTCGATCAGCGGGTAGACCATGTAGGCCTGTCGCCCGGCACCAATCTGATCGCGGATAAACTGATAGAGGGCACCCCTTTTCTTGTCGTAACGGTGCAGCGTCTGCACCGGCTTACGGCCTGGAGGAAGTTCGTCGATCACCGAGACATCGAGGTCGCCATAGACCGTCATGGCCAGTGTGCGGGGAATGGGTGTGGCGGTCATCACAAGCATGTGGGGCGGATGGCTGCTTTTCTCCCACAGCCTGGCGCGCTGCACCACGCCAAATCGGTGCTGCTCATCGATCACCACGAAGCCCAGGTTGCGAAACTGTACTATATCCTCAATCAAAGCGTGGGTGCCAATCAGGATATTTACTTTCCCGGAGAGCAGCCCTGCGTGGATCTCCTCCCGCTCTTTCTTTCTCGTGGAGCCAGTCAGCAATGCTACCCCCACATTCATGCCGGAGAGCATCTGCGTGAATGTATCATAATGCTGTGCCGCCAGGATCTCCGTGGGTGCCATCAGGCAGGACTGAAATCCATTGTCGAGGGCAATCAGCATGCACATAATCGCCACCATGGTCTTGCCGCTTCCCACGTCACCCTGCAACAGGCGGTTCATCTGCCTCCCGGAGGCGGTATCCTTCCGGATCTCCCGGATTACTCTCTTCTGGGCATTTGTCAACGGAAAGGGTAGTTTCTTTTTGTAAAATGAATTGAGATAATCTCCAACCTTGGGGAAAAGGATCCCTTTCAGCTTTGCTTTCCGGTCGGATGAGTAACGCACGATGCTTAGCTGGATATAGAACAGCTCTTCAAACTTCAGCCGGAACTCGGCATCGCGCAGCTGCGCCGGCGACTTGGGAAAGTGAATATTTTCCACCGCATCGTGAAAAGACATCAACCGGGCCTCCTTTACCACATCGGGTGAAAGTGATTCCGGCAGCGGCTCCTTAATCAGCCCGAATGCATTTTCCATGATCTTCTGCATCGCCCTGGAGTTGAGGTAATGGTTCTTCATCTTTTCCGTGGTATTGTACATCGCCATCAACCCTTCCGGCCGGTCCGATTCATCCATGAAAGGATCGATCTCGGGATGCGGAATATTCCACTTGCCGTTGAAGAGATTGGGTTTTCCGAAGATGATGTACTCCTGGTTGAGCTTGTACTTGCTTTCGATGAAACGGACACCCTGAAACCAGACCAGGTCGACGAAGCCGGTACCGTCGGTAAAATGCGCCACCAGCCTCCTTTTCCTTCCTTCTCCAAAGGCTTCAAAGGCGGTGATCTTCCCCTTCAACTGGATGTAGGCCTGCGACTGGTCAATCTCGTGCACGTAGTACATCCGCGTCCGGTCGATATATCGATAGGGGTACCACCGAAGCAGGTCTCCCAGCGTAAAGACATCGAGCTCCTTCTGCAGGATATCGGCTCTTTTGGGTCCCACGCCGGGAACATATTTTATTTCGGTCTGAAGAATATGCATTGCTTATCGCGAGTTTCATGCAAATGTAAATAAAAAATGGGGAATGGCTAAGCCACTCCCCATCTCTTTATCAGTTATCCGGGCATCCTACCAGGCGAAAAGCGGATATTGCTTCATGGTCACGTTCACTTTTTCGCGCACCGATGCGATGGTCTTCGGGTCGTCCACGCGAGAGAGCACGGTGTCGATCAATTCCACGATCTCTCCCATCAGTTCTTCTTTTGCTCCGCGGGTGGTGATGGCCGGCGTACCGAAACGGAGGCCCGATGTCTGGAATGGCGAGCGGCTGTCGAAAGGCACCATGTTCTTGTTGGTGGTGATATCGGCCTCCACAAGTACCTTCTCCGCTACCTTACCGGTCAGATCAGGGAACTTGGTGCGCAGGTCTACCAGCACGATGTGGTTATCGGTACCGCCCGAGACGACATTATATCCCTTGTCGGCGAAGGCCTGCGCCATTACGGCCGCATTCTTTTTCACCTGTGTCTGATAGGTCTTGTATTCCGGCTGGAGTGCCTCGTAAAAAGAAACCGCTTTCGAGGCAATCACATGTTCAAGGGGACCGCCTTGCATGCCAGGAAAAACAGCTGAATCCAGCAGTGCCGACATCATCTTAACCTCTCCCTTGGGTGTGGTGAGGCCCCAGGGGTTTTCAAAATCCTTACCCATCAGGATCACGCCTCCACGGGGACCACGCAGTGTCTTATGGGTGGTAGAGGTCACGATGTGTGCGTGTTTAAGCGGATTTTCGAGCAGTCCGGCCGCAATCAGGCCGGCGGGGTGCGCCATATCCACCATGAAGATGGCACCGATCTCGTCGGCTATTTTGCGGATACGAGCATAATCCCATTCACGTGAATAGGCCGAGGCACCGGCAATAATGAGTTTGGGTCTTTCAGAGCGTGCCAGTGATTCCAGCTGGTCGTAATCCACTCGCTGATCCTCTTCACGCACATTGTATGCTACAGGTTCAAACATCAGACCGGAGAAGTTGACGGGTGAACCGTGTGAAAGATGGCCACCGTGAGACAGGTTCAGTCCAAGGAATTTATCCCCTGCCTTCAGGCATGCCAGGAAAACAGCAGCGTTTGCCTGCGCTCCCGAGTGTGGTTGCACGTTGGCCCATTCGGCGCCAAAAATCTCTTTTAACCGGTCAATGGCAAGCTGTTCGCCCAGGTCAACCACCTCACAACCGCCATAATACCTTCTTCCGGGATATCCTTCGGCATACTTGTTTGTCAGCACAGAGCCCATGGCCTGCATCACCTGTTCACTAACAAAGTTCTCGGAAGCAATAAGCTCAATACCTTTAAGTTGCCGTTCCTGTTCTTTTCGAATTATCGCGAAGATTTCTCTATCTTGTGTCATAGCGTCATATGTTGCAAAAAAATATCTGCAAAGGTAAGGAACATTTTCGTAAGCAATGTAAGCAAAGGACAAATTTATTTGGGTTTGCTATTGCGAGAATTGAAAATCGAGGAGCGAAAGCGACTCAAAATGTCTAACTTTAGTGAACATTTTCGTATCATCCGACTTTTTGTTATTACCGGAAAGAGGGCGGGAACAGTTTATTTGTAAAACCTTGAAGAAGTATTCCTGAATATAAAAAATTCGTGTCAGCTAAGAATGCGAAGCTTCTATCTTATCAAGTGCTTCTTTAACGCTTCCGTACTTAAAAAGTAACTTTTTTGCTTCTTCGTAGTCAGTAATCATCGCTTTTTCCATTAAGATTTTTATCGCTCTGTCGGTAATTTTATTGTTGATTAGCTGCACATTCCACATACTATTATCCAAAACTCTTCCCATCTGTATCATCACGGTAGTGCTTATCATATCGAAAATCATTTTTTGGGAAGTACCTGCTTTCATTCTTGTGCTGCCGGTTACAAATTCAGGGCCGGTGATGACTTCTACCGGATAGTCGGATTGTTCCGCGATGGGCGAGTCGGGATTATTCACAACGCAGCACGTGGCGATACCATTTTCTCTACATTTTTTCAAGCCTTGTAAAACAAACGGCGTGGTACCGCTTGCAGATATTCCCACGACGATGTCCTTTTCAGATATGTCTTTTTCTTGTAGCGATTTCCACGCTTCTTCCGTATCGTCCTCTTTTTCTTCCAACGCCAAAACCAACTTATCCACTCCTCCGGCCAAAACTACGTCAATCATCCCGTTTTCCATCCCATAGGTTGTGGGTAACTCAAGAACATCCAATACCGAAAGTCGCCCTCCCGTGCCTGCTCCTAAATAAATCATTCTACCACCGGTTTGTATTTTTTGAACCACGGCAGTGATAAGTTTATCCAATTGAGGTTTTGCTTTTTCCACTGCCAAAGCAATGGTTTTATACTCCGTGATTAACTCACCTGTTAACTCTTTAACTGTTTGAGTTTCTAAATGCCTGTAACGGGAAGGCTGTTCAGTTATTTTGTTCATATAAAAATTCTATGTTATTGATTGAAATAAATATTTAATTATTTTGCAAGTGTTCACATATTGTTATTGGCCGTTCTGTTCAACATACGAAACGATGATTCCGCCCACAGTATCGGGAAGTGTGCTTGGCATTCCGTACCAGTAGAATGAGTCGGGGCCTTCGTAATTTCCTTTGTGAATATTTTGACAACTCCTGGTCTGCGATATTCATGATTTACCGGATGGGCGTTCTCACGTCCAGTGCGAGAGAGCGCCATACATTCAAAATGTATCAGATCTTAGAGATTTCTCGCGACTGCCTGGCTATTTTCCGAATACCTTCCGCGATTTGTTCCATATCCGTTTTAGTACCTAAAAGCATGGTTTGAGCGAACCATACAGCTTCTTCATTGCACAATTTATCATTCTGAGGACATGAGAGGCTTTCCAGCCATTCTTTCATTCTTTTTTCACCATAAATGGAAAGATAATGTTTATTATGAGCTAAGTTTGTAACATACTTTTCCTTAGGCATGGAAGTGTATCCAACGGAACATGGGACTCCTTCTGCATTCAACGCATTAATAAATTGTGCTCTTGACATTCCTGAAAATCTTTTTTTATCATATCTGAACATATATAGATGATAAGCACTCTTAGTGGTACCAGCATAAAGTTTTGCCGGAGCTATTCCCGGTATTTCTTTTAGCATTTTAGTTAAATATTGAGCATTTTCCCATCTACGCTTCACTTGCTCCGAAAGTCTTGTCATTTGAGCAAGTAAAATGGCTGCCTGAAATTCAGTTAAACGGAAATTAGATCCTCTGCTCCCGGATCCAGGTACAAGACTTGCCGCATCCGCACCTTGACCCTGATGATGAAAACTATAGCAATCTTGGTAAAAAGCATCGTTATTTGTAATGATAGCACCGCCCTCTCCCGAACTGAGATTTTTTGATTCTTGGAAACTGAATGCGCCTCCCAGACCCCAGTTACCAACACATTTTCCTTTCCATTCTGCCAAATGAGCTTGACATGCATCTTCAATTAAGGGTATGTTGTAATTTTTTGAAACTTCGAGAACTTTATCCACATCGAAAGGTGAGCCTGCGATATGTACGGGCATTAAAACTTTTGTATTCTTAGTAATGGCTGATTCTATTTTTTTTGCATCAACCTGGAAACTCTCAATATCCACATCAGCAAAAACAGGTAAAGCATAATTCTGAACAATGACGTTGTAAGTGGCAATAAAAGTATAGGGTGGAATGATAACCTCATCGCCCGGGCCAACTTCCAAAGCTCCCAACATTGTTAGGAGGGCTGTCGTGCCGCTCGACACTCCTAAAGTTCTCTTGGCACCCACAAGATTTTGATATTCAGTCTCAAATCGAGGTGTAGTTTTATTCCCCAGCCGGCACCATCCTCCACTGTTCAATACCTGAATCAATTCATCCCGTTCTGTCTGTCCAATAATTGGCCATCGGGACCAGTTTCCTGTAAATGCTTTCGGCCCACCCAATATCGCTGCTTTTTTAGCTTGTATATTCCCGGCATAGGTGAGGTGCGGTAATCCCATCGCCAAACCCATTCCTGCAAAGGAGGTTTGACGAATAAAATCTCTACGTTTGATTTTTTTATTTTTCATACGATTAAAATATTTCTTACATTATGGCGTATGGAATTGAGCGAAGCGAAATCGCCGACTTCTATTGAAAATCATAGCGGGAGGCAACCTTTCGCTTTTAATCATCTACTTGGGCGTAATGATGTACATGCTCGTTTCATATGATTAAAACTTTTATTTTCATTCCATTAGACTTTTCCTATGTTCAACATAGTCAAAACAAGTTTTGTCTTTGTATTCACTTATCGAAAAACTTCAAAAGTCATTTTCCCCATTCTTTGATCACATTCCACCCATCCGCGGGTATCGTTTCGTATCTAAACACCACTACCCCATCGGCGCCACCGGAGATAGAGAACTGTATCTGTTCATTCAACTGATCGGCCGTAACGCCATCATATCCCTGGATACCCGTGAATATATCACACTGGTTTCCAACCAACGTTTTTGCCGTTTCCGTAATCGCTTTTAACCAACTGGTGGGTTTTCCGTACGCTTTAAAATAGGCCATCGGACTAATTACATCCAGGACGGATGCATTAAGCGCATAATTCTGGGCATAAAATACATCCGCGTATTTGGGATCGGTTATTCCGTCGGGCATAAAAGAAGCACTCAGGGTAAGTCCCGACTTCTCTTTATCCATTACTCCTTTGATGGCCACAATGTATTCATTGATTACTTTTTTTCGCATCTCCACCCATTTGACCACATCCTGGTCGTTATTTTTATAAAGATCCACAAAGCCGTTGTCTGTGGCGTACTTTTTGTAATCGGCTGCTGTTTGGAAAAAAGCCAATAGACGGGTCGTATTGCAACCCAGGGAGGAGGCTCTTTCAAGGGATTGCGGATCAAATGAATAAACAAAATGTCCATATCGTACATAGTCAAGATGCACCCCGTCACAATCAAAATCCTTCACAAAACTCCGGATGTTGTCCAAAACATACTCTTTGTAACCCGGGTAAAGAAGATTTACCCGCTGATCGTTCATGGGATATGGCTCCAGGTCAACACCGGGTTTCGGACAGTGATAAATGGAAGCATTCGGATTTGCAGCCATGTATACACCGTCTTCATTGACGATATACCAAAAGTGGACTTTTATTTTTTTCTCATGGGCTTTTGCAATGAAGTCGGTGAGCCTGTTCGCTGCCGTTTTGGTTCCGGCGGTTCCCTTTACCAGCAGGTAGACCTCGTCAACATGGTTGCTTGCCAGCTTGTCGACAATCTCCCGGTTGTCGTCAGACAGCGTGTTTCCCCATATCCAGACCCCCATAGGTGTACCGCTGCTTGCTTTCAGGTATGATGACGAGAGTTTGGCAGGAAGGCTGCCGTTAACCTTGTAGTATGCCAGCGCCCTGGTCAGGACAACCGCACTCCTGTTAAACGAGAACTGCCCATTGTATTTTTCACCTCCCGGCCCCACAAAGTTTTGCGGGTAAGAAACAAAGTTCGCGAACACGTTATTGTTCGCCGCATAATTCAATTGCCGCGTCGTCTGATTAAAGAGCAGCTCAATGGGTATTTCCTTCTCAATAAAACTATCGGCGTCGGGTGAAGCGGGCAGGGGATATCCCGTCAGAGTGATCGGGTCATCCACTCCTTTCTGAATTTGAAGCAACACCCTGCAGGCAGCTTCATAATAGGCAGATTTCTTGAGGGTTGCCCCGCTTACTTTGACTTCATCGGGTAGTTCGCCTGTAGCCTCATACTGTGCATACACGGTAGCCAATGCATTAATGATCGCGGACTGCGAGTAAGCAGACTGCTCAGCAATAAATGTGAAGATCTCATCTGAGTAGAGCCCATGGATGGTGATCGCGTGAAACTTGATCTGCATTTTTTGAACGGTAATGGGAACTGTAAACTCCTTTTCAAAAACATAGAGTGCAGGGTCAGAGAAAGAGGTGATCGTTTCAATCACTTCATCAGGTTCCTCTTTTCCGGGAAATATTTTTTCAATCTTAACCTCTTTCAGTGCTTGATCCGAGGTAATGGATGCCGACACTGTATAGGTGCTCTCCATCGTTTCCACTATGCCGTCTTTAAAGGTAATCAGTGGCCGGGTAAGGATTTCTTCTTCCGCCTCATCACTGCATCCCACGAACAGGAAGGATGCGGTCAGGCATACGAATAATAAAAAATTTATTGTTTTCATAGACTAAAATATTTTTTACACTATGGGTACATGAAACATTCGCGTAAAGCTAAAACAAATGATTATGCGAGTGTAATATCAAGATTGTCTGATCTTTGCCATAGCGAACAATGACTATTTATTTTTGGCTAACCCCACTTTATGCCCCGCTAACGCGTAATAAAGAATATAGAGATAACAAGGGATAAATATCCAGTAAGCCATTTGAAAATCATCGGGTAGAGGTGAAGCCTCGCCCCCTCTCACCGCATCCAGAATAAAACCGAAGAGCAACGGAAGAATAGCCCCACCCACGATAGCGGTAACCAATAGGGAGGCTCCTGATTTGGTCTTTTTCCCCAACTTGTCAATAGCGAGCGCCCAGATAGCCCCCCACATCAACGAGTGGGAAAAACCCAGCACGCCCAGACAATAGATGGCCTGTCGGGCAGGGAGCAGGATGAGACAGAAAGAAGCTGACAGGGCGATGAGTATGAAGAGGATCAGGGCGTTATTCTGGCGCATCACCTGCAACAGGAAGATGCTGAGGATATAGCCGATGACCAGCCCGATAGATACTATCCCCGAGTATTGGGCCGGATTATCCAACCCGATGGCATTGGCAAAGTCAATAGCCGATGCCATAGGCAGTGTCTCCACACCTACATAGATAAATAGGGCTATTGCGCCCAGAATCAGATGGGGATACTGCCACAAGCTTATTTTTTCACCGGATGCGGGAACCTCGGCGTTTCCGCTATCGGGATGCTGCGCTTCCTCTTCTTCCCCTGCTGCCTTCACTTCGGGCAGGGAGATGAAATAGATCAGTACTGCTAGCAATGTAATTACTCCTGCCGCAATACCAAAGGGGATATATGCCTGGTCTAATACCGGATTTGTGACATCAATAAAGAGACTGAGGAAGATGGGTCCAAGGTACCAGGCCGACTTGTTCATGATTCCCATGACACACATGCGTTGGGCCGCTTTTTCTATCGGGCCGCAGATGGTGACATACGGATTGACGGCTGCTTGCAGCAGCGTGTTTCCCATCCCTCCTACGAATGAGGCCGCGAGGAACAGGTAAAAACCCTGCATCGATGTGCTCATCTTCGCAGAAGGAATAAACAAGAGCATTCCCAACGACATGATAATCAAGGCAATTACCATGGATCGTTTATATCCTATCCGCTGTATCACTATTCCGGAAGGTCTTCCAAAAATCAAGAAAGCCGAAAAAGTGGCCGTGAGAACCAAATACGACATGCTTTTACTCAGTGAAAAAGCTCTTTCCAGAATGGGTACCATGATGCCATTTATCCCCACACCAAAGCCGATAATAAAGAATGCAACTCCGATGATGAGGAGAGGAAAGAGATGATTGGATTGTTTCTTGTTCATTGCATTACTCTCTTGATGGATAAAACTTTTGTATAAATGAATGAAGGAGGCAGTGGGGGAAATCACCCTCTGTCATAGCTGATGATATGCAATAAGGCCTTCCATCGGTGCACGTATAATTTTTCCTTCCTCCATCCCAAATTCTTTTGCTACGGAAACCAGGGCCTCCTTAAACACCCATCCGATGCTTCCTACACAATTAAAGCGGTAAGTGGAATAGTCGGGGTAATGGACTACGATATTCTTGAAGAAATCACGAAAACAATCCTGCTTCACATGCTCCGCGTACTCGCTTCCGGCCTGTTCACCGCTCAAGAACCGGGCAAATGACGCGCAGTATCGATTAGGCATTGGGTCGCTGTAAACGCGATCGACCAACTCGTCCGGCGATAACCGGTAGGAGTGATAAAAGCTTTCACGTATATCGACCGGCATATGTCCCCGGATAAAGTCTTTTAATAGCCGCTTGCCTATATAGGCACCGCTTCCCTCGTCACCCAACAAAAAACCCATTGAATCGATATTATGGGTGATCTTTTTCCCGTCATACAGGCAAGAGTTCGTCCCCGTGCCCAGGATAGCGGCAAACCCAGGTTCATGTCCCAGGAGTGCACGGGCCGAAGCCATCAAGTCCATGGCAATATCAAACCGGGCCTTCGGGAAGAGAGGGCGCAGTGCATACTCAATCACCCGATATTTATCCTCATAACACCCGGCCCCGTAGAAAGCGACCAATGAGATATCGTTCCAGTCATACCCTCCAGGCAGACTTTCACGAAGGGAGGAGGTAATCTCCTCCCGGCTGTTATAGCAGGGGTTGTATCCTTCACTTTCGAACTGAAAAGTCACCCGGCCATCTTTAACCAATGTCCAGCTTGTTTTACTCGACCCGCTGTCGGCTATTGCGATCATATCTGCTTATATTATCCGAATTCTCCTTTTTCTATTCCCTTATTGCCTCCCAGCCTTCCTCAGCGATGCCACCATACCGGAACAGGATAACCCCTTGTGCGCCACCTTCAAGGGAATATTTGATCTGCTCTTGCAGTTCTTCGTTCGTCACCTCGTTAAATGCCTGGATACCTGTGTATACTTCACACTGGGGAGCACATAATTTTTTCGCGCCTTCCGTGACTGTCTGTAGCCAGTTCGTGGGCTTTTTGTACGACTTGAAGTAGGCCATTGGGCTGATCCTGTCCAAGGCGGGAGAGTGGAGCATGTAATTCTGGGCATAGTAGACGTCTGAATAGATGGTATCTATCGTTCCCTCCGGCATGAAAGCAGCGCTGACCTCCAGGCCGGGCTTGGTTTTCCGGACAACCTCCCCGATGGATTCAATATAATCGCGGATGATATTTTTCCTCATCCCCACCCAGGTCACCACATCGTTGTCACCCTCCGCATAGAGCTCCACAAAACCGTTATTTGTGGCATGGGCCGTATAGCCCGGCTCCGTGGTGAAGAGGTTAAGCAGCCGTGTGGTATCGCATCCCAAAGAGGCTGCTTTTTGGAGGGAGTAGGGATCGAAGGAGTAAACGAAGTGGCTGAACCGGATATAGTCGAGATGCACCCCGTCGCAATCAAAATTGTTGAGAAAATCCCGGATGTTATCCAGCACGTAATCCTTGTATCCCGGGTATAGCAGATTCACTCGCTGATCGTTCATAGGGTACGGCCTGGTACTTACAGATGGATTGGGGCAGTGATATATGCTTGCCTGGGGATTTTCGGCTATATAGGTACTGTCTTCGCTGACAATGTACCAGAGGTGCACTTCCATCTCTTTTTCTCGTGCACAGCTGATAAACGTGCGCAGCTTGTGGGGCGATGTTTTTATTCCGGCCGTCCCCTTCACCAGAAAATAGACCTGCCGGATGTTGTTTTCCGCCAGTTGATCGACCACTCTTTTTGAGTTGCTGTCTGATATGGCACTGCTCCACATCCAGACTCCCCGCGGAGGATTCACGGGTTTCAATGCGTCCCGCTTACATCCCGTGAGGCATAGCAGAGAGACACAGATGCATTGGAGGATAATTATCAGCCAAATTGTTCTGGAAATTTTTGTTGTTTTCATTATATATCGGTTTGTCATTAAAACTTTTTTTCAATCATTTTGCCTACTTTGCGTCCGTCTTTCAGGAATCCCTGGGTACGTATCACGTTCCCCCTGTTCACCGTAAGCGAGTCGGAATAGAGAGGAGAACGACGGGTGGGCTCTTTTCCATCCAGCGTGTAATGGATCCGGGCTTCGGGGTAATCGATGCTGAGGCCTACTTTTTTAGGGAAGTCCGCCTTCCGGTCAAAATGGAAAAGGACATTATAAAATGCTTTGCTGTAGTTAATCTTTTTGCTGTCGAGCCGTTCGAACTCCTTGAGCATGCGTGCACGGAACCAGTTCCAATCCTTCTCTTCTTTCGCGCACCAGGCTACTTCAGACATGGCCACCGCTCTGGGGAAAGCCATGTATTCGGCTCTGCGCGGCGTTTGTATATATTCTGTCCAGAGTGAACCCTGTTGTCCCATGACATAGGGGTGTTTTTCTTTGGCCAGGGTATCGGGTATGGGATAGTAGTGGTATACTTTCTCCAGGGGCAAAAACAGGATCATCGACAGCTCTTCCGTATCGGGATCCTCCTGATAATAGTCAAGATAGCTCCATCGGTTGGGAGTCAGGATGGTACGCATGTTTTGATGAACGGCTCTCATGGCCGGCGCATGTCCCCTGTATGACATTACTACCGTTTCCGGAACTGCTCCGCCATCCAGGATTTCGTCCCACCCAATCACGGTTTTTCCTCCCTTTTCTTTCAGGAACTTTGCCATACGTTGAACAAAAAACGTTTGTAACTGATCTTCGCTCTCCAGTCCCAGCACCTTCATCAGATCCTGACAGCAAGTACTCTCCTCCCAGCGGTCACGCGGACACTCATCGCCCCCAATATGATAATAGGGCGAGGGGAAGAGGTCGAACAGTTCCGAGAAGACCTCTTCAAGGAAACGGAAGGTAGTAGCTGTAGGGCAAAAGATATCTTTTTTTACTCCCCAGGTTGTAGCCACTTCGTAAGTTCTTTCCGGGAAGCAGGACAGCTCCGGGTAGGCGGCGATGGCGGCCGTGGCGTGTCCCGGCAATTCAATTTCGGGTACCACGGTAACATATCTTTTGCGGGCATACTCCACCACCTCTTTCACCTCCTCCTGGGTGTAAAAACCACCGTGCGGCGTATTGTCCCCCTCCTTTGTATTGCCTATCGGGCTCTCTCTTCTTACCGATCCTATTTCGGTAAGCCGGGGGTACTTTTTGATCTCAATCCGCCAGCCCTGGTCTTCCGTGAGGTGCCAGTGAAAGAAATTTTGCTTGTGCATGGACATGACGTCAATCAATTTCATCACCAATTCCTTGGGCATGAAATAACGTCCTACGTCGAGCATCAGGCCCCGGTACGGGAACCGAGGCGCATCCTCTATCTCACAGCAGGGAACGGCCCACTTCAGGCCCTTCACCGCTGTTTCACCGTAGATCTGCGGCGGCAACAACTGGTAAACCGATTGCACCCCGTAGTAAATGCCGTGGGGAGTGGAAGCCGTGATGGTGATTTGCTCCCGGGTAACACTGAGGTGGTACGCTTCATCACCCATCCCTTCCCTTAGGGTAAGCACTATGTTATTGTGTACCGCTACCGGCGAGGTGGAAGGACTGACCCGAAGGTCCATGCCGGAACATCTCTTTACCCGATCGGCAAAGTCTGCCGCTATCTCCTCTATCAGCTTGTCCTCTTCGGGAATGAGGATTACCGTATGTCTGTTTATCCGAAATTCGCCGGCCATCGGTTTCAGAGACTTCGGTTTAGGAATGATCCCGTACCGGATGGGGTCGTTTGCCAGGGCAACAACAGACAAAATAAGGGCCAGTAGGCATGAGATTATCTTTTTTATCATTTTCATGTTGATTTAATCCACTATATCATTCACAGTTGCAACGATAGCTGCCTTATAGGCCGCCGGCATCTCATCGGAAAGCGGATAGAGGGCTCTGATGTATATATGCATCTGCTCTCTCTCATATTCGTATCCATCACGTTGATAAGCATGCTTGCTTGGAAAATAAGAGTTTTGTCCGTTCGTGTAACCGATAAAAAGCAGGGGAGTATCGGGATAGTTCGCACGAAGCATAGTCTGGTATTCATTGAATGGTTCTCCCTGTGAGAAAAAGAGTATCAGTCCCCCTATATTTACACCGGCTATTCCAACGGGCAGGTAATTCTTTGCTTCGCCGCTCCTGATTTTTTCAATCATGGCTGCCCGCCATCGTTCTACATCGTCTTTCCAGGTACCGAATGCATTCCACTCTTTTATTTCATCGGCATGCGCGTTAATGACCTCCGGAGTGATCTCGGATGAGCGGAAGGGGAGTTCCACAATCCGGTTGCTTACACGGAGCAAGTTACTTTTTTTTAATCTTTCGATCCGAATATCCCGTGCAGCATCTGCCAACTCTTTACCTCTTACCTGGGTGTAGGCGGTGTCTGCTCTCAGCTCTCCACAGGGATTCACATTGCCGGCAGCTCCCGAAAAGTAGAAAAGGGTGCTCCCCCACTCTTTGGAGAGTTTTTCCACGGCAATACCGGGGAAATCGGTAGAGACCACCAAACTACGGTGATTCAGACTTACCGGGTGGCAGGCAAAATTGAGGAACGAGGCGATACGTTTCCCTCTCTTGTCGACCAGGTGAATCAGATAGAGCGTGTGATCGCACGGCCCCTCCTTTTCCCGGCGGTTGCAATTGATAAAGCATTCCCCTTTGCCGGCTTCCAGGGCGAAAGGAACAAAAGCTTTTTTGTTGTTGGCCGTTTCAATGGCATTCCTAACTACAGTTTCACGAAACTTTGCCGCGAATGCATGATTCGTTCCCCCTTCTTCCACGCTACTCCCACTCACCCGCGGGGCAGAGTGGGTGTGTGTAGCGTGGATAAAGATATGTTCGCGCGGGATGTCGGTGTGCAAAGCAATCTCGTCGCGCAGTTCATCTGCCAGGCTGATCGGTAGCTCCATCATGTCGTTAGAGATAATACAGATCCTTGCCGAATCGTTTTCAATGACGATGCAACGCGTTTTCAGGGCGCGGTGAATGGAGGCCGACAACCCTTCGCGCGCGGCAAATCCGGCCAGCACCACCGACCCTTCCGGGGTGATATCGGCCACGCCGATATTGCACCGCAGCGGGTTGGGTGTCGAGCAACCTGTATATACCAACAGCGTCAGGAGGGGAAAAAGTAGGTAAGCACGTATCATAGGAATCACTTCATTATTCTGTTCAGTCGTAATGCGGATTTTGTACAATCACGCCCTCGCTTTTGGTGTACTCATCGCGTGGGATCGGCATCAGGTAGTGCTGAGGCAGAAAAACACGTGCTCCAAACTTAGGCAGGCAGTTGCTGAAATCGGGTTTTCCGCCGTTTCCTTTTTTGGCGATCTTCCAGTCGATCCGGTCGTCGCTCAGGTCGGCGGTTCCGTTGTCATGGCGAATGCCCCTTATTCCATAGATCATGATACTTTCATATATCTCTGCCAGCTTCCAGCGACGCAGGTCGAAATAGCGCTGGTTCTCAAAAGCAAATTCTATACGACGTTCCTGGATCAGTTTTTCTCGCATCGCGTCGACAGAGAGAGAGTTGGGAACATGGGGCATGCGTACATCGGCCCGATCGCGGATTTTGTTGATATATTCCGCACAAACTGTCACGTTCCCGTTGTACTCCAGATTTGCTTCTGCATATATCAGATATATTTCGGGCAAACGGAACCACGGATACATCAACGTGGCATTTTCCGATTCACTCACCGGGGCGTCATCAATCAGCCATTTACGCAGCCAATATCCGGTACATTGGTTTGCTTCGGCCTGAAAAGGGTCGTTGTTTTTAACCACGGTATTGGTTGGCGCCGGTTGACACATGTTCAGCGTATAATTCATGTAGGTAGTTCCCGGAGGCAGGATTGATTTATAAAATCTGGGGTCACGTCCGCCCCATGGATCTGCCGGGTCATATCCCGAACCTTCTTCAAACGGTTTTTTCCCGGTGGCCGCCATTTCGTAATCACTGACCATATTTTCAACGGGGGTACAGCTCACCCAGCCACCAATGCTCCTGGCAGGCGCGTAAAAAAGCTGCGCCAGCTTCCCTGAAGTAGGGAGAAAGTATCTTGCCCAAATAACCTCTTTGGAGTTGCTGTTGCTCCAATAATCGTTATATGTGGGTGCAATCTCATATGCTCCCGTATTGGCCCGGTCAATAAGCTCTTTTGCCGCGTCGCGCGCCAGTTTCCATTTCTCCTTGCTGTAAGTCCCTTTAAATATGCTCCCTGACGGGTCGGCAGGATCATTAAACAGGGGACTGGCAGCAAACAGGCAGGTGCGTGCTTTCAATGCCCTGCACACGTCGGCACCTATTCTACCCTTGACAGCAGGTTTGTCTGGAAGCAGTGCAATGGCTTTGTCCAGATCGGAAATCACAAAATTGACGCAATCATCATACTGATCCCTTTTCAGGTTATACTGCTCGCCCAGTTGAAATACTTTTTCTATAATCGGCACCCCGCCATATCTCGCCAAAAGGTTGGAATAGGTCCATGCCCGGAGAAAATAAACCTCTCCCTTGAGTTGTTTTTTCACCGCTTCATCGATGGGCGCATCATCTACCCGGGAAAGGAAAAGATTCATATCGCGGACATAAGAGAATACCCGTGGCCACAAATTAAGAAAGGTCATTCGCGTGTTATGGGCAGGGCCTCCGTCTGCCTGAAAAATCACATTATCGGGATTCAGTTCGCCACGTGAAATATAGTTTGTGGAAGTGCCCCCGTACCGAAAGAACGCCTCATCGGTAATGGCGGCCATGGTACCCTCGGTGAAGGGATGTGGCACCACATTATAGAGTGCATTCACATATTGCTCCATAAGAGCCGCGTTGGTGAAGACCGCCTCCTCCGACAGCTTATCCAACGGTTTCCGATTGAGGAAATCGTCATTGCAAGCGGTGAAGGTTATAATGAGAGCCAATACCAAATAGGGTATATTTTTTATCATGCGATTTACATGAGCGGGCTCCTGTTTCATCTTATGCCTGTATGAAAATGATGTAGATACTCGTTTCATATTCATTTGTTGTTTAGAAAGTTAATTTGACACCGGCGTTGAAAATCCTCAGTTGCGGATAATTTTGCGTTTCGCTGCTATTGCTCTCCGGGTCTACTATTTTAAGTGTGTCGAAAGTCAATAAGTTGTAACCGCCAATATAAACACGCAGGTTGTTCACGCCGGTTGTACCCCCTAACAATCTACCGGGAAGGTTTACGCCCAGTTCAATGTTTTTCAGCCGCAAAAATGAAGCATCCCGGTGCCAATAGGTAGAGGGATAGACACCGGCATTATTGATGGCGCCTCCCACACCGGGTTTATTGGCGGTTGGATTTTCTTTCGACCAGCGTCCCTCGGCAATGTCACGCATGATATTTCCCTCGGCAGGGTCAATGCGTGGCGTGACATAAAAATTGGCCCGTGCCTGTCCCTGGAAAAGGAGTGAGCAGTCGAACATTTTATAGCGCGCGTCAAACGACAAACCATACACAATTTCCGGTATGGTGGAAAGATCCGTTCGCTTCCTGTCTTTACTGGTAATTATATTGGGATCGGAAGGATTGGGGTCGTTCCGTTTGAAAATGAAATCTCCAAGCACTGCACCTGGTATTTGCGGATATTTTTTCAAATCCTCCTCCGTCTTATTGATTCCGATCACTTCATACAGGAGCCGTGCTCCCATGGGACGCCCTTCCTGTTTCAGATAATCATACCCCTCACCCCAAGGGACTTCGTCCATGTATACAACGCTGTTTTTGACATAGAGGAAGTTGCCGGACAGGTTATATGTAAAGTTGCCAGATTTTCCCATATGGGCAAGTTGAAGTTCAATTCCTTTGTTGTTCACGACACCTATATTTTCATCGGGAAGGGAAGTCAACCCCGTGTAGGAGGGTACCGATGCATTTCTCGTACATAAGATGTTGCTGCGCTCTGTTTTGAATACTTCTGCTTCAAATCCCAGTTTCCCCTTCCATAAGGTTCCATCCAATCCGATATTGTAGGTTTTGGCTACTTCCCAGGTTACATTCACATTGGGTAAAATGCCCGGATAGATACCGTTCACCTGTTTATCACCAAATACTTGCGAGCGACCATACTTATAAGTTGTCATAAATTGATACTGGTCAATTTTGTCATTTCCCTGTTCTCCATATGAGGCACGAATTTTCAGGTTGTCGATAAGCGGAAGGCTATGTTTTATAAAATCTTCTTCGGATATCCTCCATCCTACCGATACGCCGGGAAAAAGCCCCCATCGCTTATTTTTTGGAAAGTTTTCGGAGCCGTCGTAACGAAGAATAAACTGGGTCAGGTATTTCCCTTCGTAATCATAGGAGAGGCGTCCGAAGAATCCTCTTCGTGCTGTTTCCGATGCCGAGCCGGTATTATCATAATAAGTTTTGTCCAGGTCACCTGCGAAGAGTTCGTCAATTGCATCTTGTGAATATTGGTTCCGTTCGGCCTGAAGGATGTCATTCCGTGAACTGCTTTGTTCAAACCCTATCATAGCTCCCACGTTGTGTGCCATGTTAAAGGTCCGCTCGTAATTGATGGTACCATTGATTGTCAACGCCCAGGCGGGCACGTACCTCTCAAGCAGCTGAGGAGTGACTACGTCTTGCGACTTGTATTGATCGTATTCCTGGGTGGTTTCATTATACAGGTAGTAGGTATAGGGCGTTTGCCATCTTTTTCTAAAGGAACTGGTGTTATCGTAAGCCACGCGCCCCATGAGCGACAATCCCTCCACCCATTTGCCCAAATCCCAGTCTGCCGACAGAGTGGTGTTCAAGCGCTGCAGGCGGGTTTTATTGTATCCGGTGCGATTGCTGACCAGTGCGACCGGGTTGCCTCCCCCGGCAAGCAATCCATTGGGATAATAAGCAGCCTGGGTAGGAAATCTGTCCCTGGTCCGATAAAAAATACCGTATTCATCACTGGGGTATGCAGAATAGTGTTTGTTTTGTATCCGTGCCGACACGTCCACTCCCACTTTAAAGCCTGAGGTGACATTCACGTCGGTATTCGATCGTAAATTCAGCTGGTCATACCTGGTAGCGCTTTCGCGGTAGATACCATCCTGCGTAACAGCACCTAAAGAGACAAAATATGCCACCACATTGGTTCCCCCACCAAATGAGAGATTGTATTTATGCTGGAGGGAAGCCGGTTTGATGATCTCTTTGAACCAGTCGGTATTGGGATAGAGAATCGGATCCGATCCGTCGGAGAATTTCTGAATCTCCTCCGCCGTATACCGGGGACTTTGTCCTATCTTGTCGTTTCGTTCGTTGTACAATTGGGCAAAGGTGGGGGCATCTACCATATCCAACAGGCGGGTGGGCTGTTGGATTCCCAAGTCATAGGAAAATGTGATTTCCGGTTTTCTTTCTTTTTGTCCCCGCTTCGTGGTTACCAAGATGACACCGTTTGCGGAGCGCGACCCGTAAATAGCGGCAGAGGCATCTTTCAAGATGGTGATGGATTCTATATCATTCGGATTCAAAAAGCTGAGCGATTCCCGCCCTGGAACGCCATCAATAATTATTAAAGGAGAGTTATCTCCTAATGTACTGCGACCACGAATAAAAATGGTGGTTGCTTCTGCACCCGGCTCGCCACTCCGGTTGTTGACAATCACCCCCGGTGTACGTCCTGCAAGCGAAGAGGAGATGTCTATCGAGGCACTTTTCTGGATCTCTTCTCCCGATGTGCTTGTGACGGATCCCGTTAGTGTGAGTTTCTTCTGGGTTCCATACCCAACAACCACCACTTCGTCCAGCGCCTTTGTATCCTCTTCAAGAATAATATTGAAAACCGTTTTGTTCGTGATGTTGATGTCCTGTTCCAAGTATCCGATATAAGAAATATGAATCACGACGTTCTCCGCTACATTCAGCCGAAAACGCCCGTTGATATCGGTTACAGTTCCGTTGCTCCTATCGTTTTTTTCTATCACATTGGCCCCGATGATGGGATGCCCGTCCGTGTCAGTGACCGTACCAGTAATCTCCCTTTTTTGTTGTTGAAGGAGAGAGATCGCTCCAGTGATCAATTCGTTGCGGTTTTCATACGCCATTGGATAGCTGCTAAAGCCCGTGTGGGCTTTCATGAAAAAAACAGGTAAAAAGAAGTAAGCAATAATCAGACTGATGAGTTGTCTTATGCATACCTTATAGGTTAATCTATTACCTGATGAGTTTACTTTGTTCATACAGTTACGTTTGTTTTAGTGAGTGACTTTAAAACTTACCGCCATTTATTTGCGTTTATATGCGTTTTTTATTTATAGAATATTGCAAATATACGCATATACTGATGCATAAATAAAGAAAAAGGGAAAATAATAAAAATATTAACATAATATAACTTTAACAAAAAAAGGAAAATGAAAGGGGAATTCTGTCTTATTTGTGTTATAAAGTGAAATAAGATTAAATTATATTTGTTATTACAACTGCAAATGGATAACAAATATTAACGATGTGTTATTTATTTTTAAGCTTATCAAGTGGTCTCTTTCTTTATCCTTCTTGACAGTTGTAGTCCTAAAATAGAAAGGTAAGAAATGGATAGGAAAACGATACAGATTGGAAAGTGTGTTGTGTTACATGATTTTGATCTGTTTTTTATATTGGGAAAGTTCTTTATCTTTTGGATCCAGTTCGGTAATTAAATAGCTGATATTGCTCAAGTCGGCCACTTTGTATCGTTTCGAAATATTCAATTTTTCGGAAATTGACAGCAATGCCGTTTGTTTCGCCGCTTTTATCATTGCCTTATTCACTTGCACAGTCTCCCAATCGATATCAGTAAATCCATTATCAATTGAAATGGCATTTACACCCATAAAACAAATATCACATTGAATCTCTGAGATTTCATTGATAACGCTTGCTCCCGTATGTATATTGGCATTTTTATTCAACTTACCTCCAATGGTATAAACGTCGATTTTTTCATAGTCAGATAAAGTAATGGCAACTTGAGGACTGACAGTAAAAATAGTAAGATTCATATTTTTAGGAAGTTGAGTGGCTAATTCTAAAATAGTGGTTCCTCCCTCAAAAAGCAAAATCATATTATTCTGTATCAGACCAAGAGCTTTCGAAGCAATTATTTTCTTTTCTTCATGTGCATAAATACTTTCATCAGCCATAAAAGGACGGACAAGCGATTTACTGATGGCCCCCCCATGTACCCGGATAATTCTATTTTCGTCCGAAAGCTCCTTTAAATCTCTTCTAACAGTATCCTCTGAAACATTTAATAATTCACTCAAGTCAACAGATAATACAGTGTTATGAAGATTTATCTCCTTCATAATAATTTTATGTCGTTCTTTTTTTAACATAAACATCAAATTACAAGAAACAAATAAAAAATATCAAGAGTAAAATTACATGAATCCTCACTCACCTCCAAACAGGTTAAATAAAAATCGCGCTACTTAAGGGGATTCATCTTCTACTGAACAATCCTCTTTTCTTCTTCGGTTCCGGCATTCCCGATGAACCGGCCATGATCTGCAAAGCATTTCCCTTATTCACGGTGGCATTCACTGCGTTGTAAATTACCCCCCAATCAGGCAATCCGCCCAGGTTACGGTCGTCAATAAACAGGTCTGCCCCCAGTTTGCGGGAGGCTTTCTCTCTGTCTTCCCCCGGGTGATTGGCATTTTCTGCGTAAAAATAGAGCCCCCGTTCGGCGCAATAATCTATTGCCTCCTGCAACAACTGTCCCTCACGGACTGTCCAAAGTATCAGCTTGTGGTTGTCTTTTTGTAATTGGAGGAGCGTCTCAATGGCGAACGGGATTGGCCTGCCTATGGCGGGATATTCGTGTTCGACGATGGTGCCGTCGAAGTCTACTGCTATAACCATTTTTTCTAACTTTCGATAATGTTGCTGTAATGATTTGCAAAGATAGAAAAAAAATGGCGGAAAGGGGGAGTCTCTTTTTGATCCTCCCTTATTCCCCGTACATTTTGCGGTAGTAGTGCTGGTAATCGCCACTGGTCACACTGTCAAGCCAGTCCTGATGATCAAGATACCAACGCACGGTTTTTTCAATGCCTTCCTCAAACTGCAGGGAAGGTTCCCAAGCAAGTTCGTTCCGGAGTTTTGACGCGTCGATGGCATAGCGCAGATCGTGGCCGGCACGGTCGGTAACATAGGTGATGAGCTTTTCAGACGCTCCCTCTTCTCTTCCCAGTATCCGGTCAACGGCCTTGATAACCACTCGTATCAAATCAATGTTCTTCCACTCGTTACCTCCTCCAATGTTATACGTTTCTCCCACCCTGCCGCGGTGAAAGATCAGATCAATCGCCCGGGCGTGGTCTTCCACATAAAGCCAGTCTCTGACATTCTCTCCCTTCCCGTAAACCGGAAGCGGCTTGTTGTCACGAATATTATTGATGAAGAGCGGGATCAGCTTTTCCGGAAACTGATAGGGTCCGTAATTGTTGGAGCAGTTGGAAAGAACAACTGGCAGGCCGTAGGTGTCGTGATAAGCCCGAACAAAGTGGTCGGACGATGCCTTAGAGGCGGAATAAGGACTGTGTGGATCGTAGCGAGTCTCTTCCGTGAAGAGCGTATCATCAAAGCCCAGAGAACCGTACACCTCGTCGGTAGAGATATGATAAAACAGCTTCCCGTCGTAGTTTCCTTTCCAGGCTCCTTTGGCTGATTGTAATAAATTCAGCGTTCCAATCACGTTTGTCCTGGCAAAAGAGAAAGGATCTGTGATCGACCGGTCTACATGACTTTCGGCAGCCAAATGAATCACGCCGTCTATTTTAAGTGTCTCAAAGACCATCTGCATGGCATCGAAATCACAAATGTCCGCCTTTATAAAGCGGTAATTCTGCTTCTCCTCCAGATCCCTCAGATTGGAAAGGTTGCCGGCATAAGTGAGTTTATCAAGGTTTATAATCTCATCATCAGGGTATTTATTGACGAACAGCCGGACAACATGTGAGCCGATGAATCCTGCCCCTCCGGTAATTAATATGTGTCGCATAATAATGGGTTATTCATGTCTTTTTCCGATAAAATGATGTCATCTGCCGAGAGATGCCAATCGATATCCAAACGGGGATCATTCCAACGTATGGCCCTCTCGTGCTTAGGAGAATAGTAATTGTCACATTTATACTGAAAAATTACTTCATCACTCAACACGGCAAATCCATGAGCAAATCCCCGGGGTATAAATAACTGTAGTTTATTGTCTTCCGATATCTCCAGCGAGAAATATTGGCCAAACGTGGGAGAGTCTTTCCTGATATCCACAGCTACATCGAGTACACGGCCTTTTACCACGCGCACAAGCTTGGCCTGTTCAAAGGGAGGTATCTGAAAATGTAACCCCCTCAACACTCCGTATTGCGATTTGCTCTCATTGTCCTGCACAAAATGGGTTTTGCATACCTTTTCCTCGAATTCTCTCCAGGAAAATGACTCAAAAAAGTAACCCCGTTCATCCTCAAAAACCTTGGGTCTTAGTATTGACAACCCCTCTATTTCCGTTCGATTCACTTCCATATGCCACCTTTCAATTCTCTTCAATAATTTGAATATAATTCAATTTCCTTGGCCTGACTCCACCAATTTCAACAGATACTCTCCATACTGGTTCTTTCTCATGGACTCTGCCATTCGCTTGAGATCATCATTTGAAATCCATCCGTTGTGCCAGGCAATCTCCTCGAGACATGATATTTTAAGTCCCTGTCTTTTTTCCAGGACCTCAATAAAGGTGGATGCTTCCGAAAGTGAATCGTGGGTACCTGTATCAAGCCAGGCAAATCCTCTTCCAAAACGTTGCATTCGCAACCTGCCTTCTTGCAGGAAGGACTGATTTACAGAAGTGATCTCCAGCTCGCCACGTGCAGAAGGTTTTATCTGTTTTGCAATCTCCACAACCTGGTTCGGGTAGAAATACAATCCCGTAACTGCCCAATTCGACTTCGGCGCGATTGGCTTTTCTTCAATAGTCAACACTTGACCTTTTTCATCGAACTCAGCAACGCCGTACCTTTCGGGGTTATTTACAAAATAACCAAAAACCGTGGCCAATGCATTATTTTCTGCTTCTTCGACTGCTTTTTTTAACAAATCGGGGAAGCCGTTACCGTAGAAAATGTTGTCACCCAATACCAGGCTGACAGCGTCGTTTCCAATAAATTCCTCCCCGATGATGAATGCCTGTGCCAGTCCGTCGGGACTGGGTTGCTCCGCATAGGTGAATTGTACGCCATAATCGGTACCATCACCCAACAACCTCCGGAAAGCAGGCAGGTCCTGAGGTGTGGAGATAATAAGAATGTCTCTTATGCCCGCAAGCATTAATGCTGAAATGGGATAATAAATCATGGGCTTGTCAAAGATGGGAAGCAGTTGTTTGGAAACCCCCTTTGTAATCGGATATAATCTTGTACCGGAGCCTCCGGCTAGTACGATACCTTTCATAATTATTTCGTTTCTTGTTACTCGCTTCGCATTATTTGTGCCATGCGCGTTGGTTACTGTGCCAGAGTTAATTATTTAGCGCATCAGATCGGGACGAAGGCGTCTAGTACGTTCTATCGACTGTTCATGGCGCCATTCCGCAATTTTTCGCTCATGACCCGAGAGAAGTACTGCCGGAACTTTCCAGCCCTTATACTCTGCCGGACGGGTGTAGACAGGTGGTGCGAGCAATCCGTCCTGAAACGAATCGGAAAGCGCCGACTGCTCATCTCCTATGGCACCGGGAATCACTCTTACAACGGCATCGGCAATCATGGCGGCAACCAGTTCTCCACCGGTGAGCACAAAATCACCGATCGAGATCTCCCGGGTGACCAGATGTTCCCTTACCCGGTAATCGATCCCCTTATAGTGTCCGCAGAGTATAATGATGTTCTGCATCATCGAAAGTTCATTGGCAACGGATTGAGTGAACTGTTCCCCGTCGGGCGTAGTGAAAATAACCTCATCATATTTACGCTGAGACTTCAGAAACGTGATGACCCGGTCGATCGGTTCAATCTGCATCACCATCCCCGCTTCCCCTCCAAAGGGATAATCATCTATCCGTTTGTGCTTATCGAGTGTATAATCACGAAGGTTATGAAGGCCAAAATCAACCAATCCCTTATCCTGGGCCCGCTTCAGAATGCTGTTGTGAAGGGCCCCTTCTATCATTTCCGGTAAAACCGTAATAATATCAATCCTCATCATTTACGATTTTCAATATTCGATTACATCAATAAAATTTTCAATATGAAAATCTCATAGCCAAATATCAATTAACACCAAAAATAACAGAAAAAAGTATCAATGCAAAATCAATTTCCCGTGGGGGCTGTACTTGTTCCTTGCTGCGTGTTACCCTCTCCCTGCATCACATCTTCGTTGCTGATGCTGCGCTGCACCTTTTTCATGGATGTTTTCAAGTCGCCAAACCGATATGTCACACTAATCCGGAAATTTCGCATTGGGTTCATGAACTCGCTCTTCTGGGTAAACCCCACACCAGTGGTGGTGGAGGTAAATGCCCTGTATTTTGAAAATAGATTTTGTATGTTAAGGGCCAGGTCAAGTTTTTTCTCCAAAATGCTTTTTTGAAGACTAAAAGAGTAAAAATAGAAAGCCGACTGTACCGTCTGCAACTGAATACGGTTCAAAAACAAACCACCATTGGCACCCACCCTGAAATCCCCGGGAAAGGTAAAGGTCAATCCGCCAAATGCACGTCCTGAGAAACCACTGTTCTTCAATTCACTGTTTTCTGTGCTTTGGATATCGGTATAATTCAGACCTCCATTCAGATAGGTGCGAATCATCTGGGTTGGCGTCCAGCTCACGTATACATTCGTTCCTACTGTATGGTTTCGCCCGATGTTGGCGTACGTATTGTGGGTTACCCCATTCTGCACAAAGCTGTAACCGGTAACGGCATTTTTTGCGAAAGCGTAACTGAGCGTGACATTGAAGTTCAACTTTTGTGAAAAGGAGCCATAGTTTATGTTGAAATTGTGCTGCTGCTCCGCATCGAGTCTGGGATTTCCATAACTGATATTGTTGGGGTCCACATCGTTGACATAGGGATTCAGGTACCATATTCCGGGACGGGAGATACGCATGTTATAGCCCCCGCGTAATGTGTTTGTCATTCCGAGCTGGTAGGAAAGTGTGGCGGAGGGGACCAGATCGAAAAAACCGGTTTGTATAATCGTATCCAGGTTGTTACTCATGAAGTGGATATTCTGTTCAGTATTTTCAGCGCGCAATCCAAGCTTCATTCCAATTTTACCCGTTTTATAACCATAGCCGGCATATCCGGAGGTGATATTCTGGGTATGCTCCAGATCGTTTTTTCGGTCCGGATCGGGCTTCCAGGTACCCTCATTCACATCAAAGAAGGTATGATCGGTCCAACTTGAGTTATCTCTGTAAATATACTTTAGTCCCGCTTCCACACTATGTTTTCCGTTCAACGGATTCACATAGTCCATCTGGCCTGTGTGTTCGCTTCCACCGGCATCATTTGCACTTTTTATCCGATGTCCATCAAGGTAATAAAACGAACCCGTCACATCATCATATGTACTTTCATATTCACTGTCGTTGGGATTATTCTCGAACCGGTATGAGGCGGTGAGCATCTCACCCTTCTTTTTGAAACTACGCTGGTAGTCGGCCGACAGGTTCATCCCGCCAAACTGATTCATACTCTCATTGCGTGTTTTATAGCTATAGGACCGGGCACCTGCGGAAAGAGCTTCCTGCAGGTTTAGCGAATTGAATTTTCCTCCAAAGCGGGAGGCCGACAGGTTGAAGAGATTTAACGTATCCGGTTCAAAACTGATTGATCCGTTCAGGAAGAGCCCGCCTCCATCGCTTTTATTGGTACCGTTGAGGGTGAGGGTATTTTGTGGATTCGGAGTATATTCTTCCCGCATGAAATCCGATTCCGACTCGGGCCGTTCATGATGGAAGTATCCTGCGTTACCGGTAAAACCAAACTTGCCGTATTTTGTAGCCAGATAAGCATTCCCTCCGTAGCCTCCGAAATTATCGCCATTAGCTCCTACAGAGCCGGAATAACCATCATCGGCCCGTTTGTCGGTAACAATATTGATAATGCCGCCAACACCTTCGGCATCATATTTTGCTCCGGGATCTGTAATCACCTCAATATCCTTCACACTGTTTGCCGGCATGCTCTTGAGCACTTGTGAGGGATTTCCGGAAATCATGTTGGAAGGCTTTCCGTTCAGGTAAATCTTAAAGTTCGAAGATCCCTTCAGCTGAATCTCATCTTCGCCGTCCACTGTAACTAACGGTACCTTACGCAACAGATCAAGCACATTGGATGTGGATGATTCGGGATCGTCCTTGGCACTATAGGTAAGTTTATCAATCTCCACTTTCACCAGTGGCCTCTGTGCGGTGACCTTTAACTCGTCGAGTTCCGTGGCACTTTCCGTGAGGGAGACCTCTCCCAGCTCCAGAGGATTTTGTGCAGTAGTGACTTCAACCCTCTTCGTTAGTCCATTCATTCCCACAAAATGAAAGGCAAAGAGATATTTTCCGGGCGACAAAGTGGTGGCGAAAGTTCCATCCTCCCGCGTGGCAAATTTCTTAATAGCGTTAGCGGGGGTAGCTTCCCGGGAAACCGAAATCGTGGCATAAGGAAGCGGATCACGATCGGCAGCTGAAACCAGCTTTCCATTCACTGTCACATTTTGTGCTGTTAAACTGAGCGATAATAGAAAAAAGAATAAAATCAATGCTTGTTTCATTGTGGTCTTTAATAAAAATTTCGTGCATTCGGAAAGTTAAAAGTAAATATAATTTCGACTTGTTTTTTTGAATTATTTCATGATTATAGTTATTTAACAAAAAAGGGACAATTGGCTTTGTTCAAGTGTCAGTTTTTAATTTTCTGATGGACAAAACCATACATTTGCCTACCTTTGCAGTAAGATTTTAGGTCATCCAAACTTTTTGTCTAATTTTGCAAAAAAACATTATGACATACATTCTGTTGGCTATTACGGCAGGGATTGCAGCCGGTTATCTGTGCAGGAGACAGACCATCGTGAAATATACCGGTTCTTTGTTGAGCGTGGTGATCATGCTCCTGTTATTTCTTCTGGGCATCTCTGTCGGAAGCAACAATCAGGTTATCAATAATTTTACTGCTATAGGACTGGATGCTTTTATCCTGACTGCCGGAGGAACGCTGGGAAGTTTGTTCGGCGCGAAATGGGCATACAAGAAGTTTTTTACAACGAAATGAAGCAATCCTTTTTATACCTCCTTCTTTTTTTCGCGGGTGTGCTGCTTGCATTGTGGGGGTTAATTCCTGAAACACTTCTGAATAGCGACATTGCTACCTGGGTACTTTACGGGCTGCTTTTTCTGGTTGGCATACAGATCGGTTCAGGTAGAAACATGTTTGCCGTGCTGAAACGTTTTGGCTGGAAGATACTGATGATACCGCTGGCAACCACAGCGGGAACTTTTGGCGGTGTGGCACTGATGAGCATGATCATTCCTGAAAGAAGCCTGACCGATTGCCTGAGTGTGGGGGCCGGCTTTGCCTACTATTCACTGTCGAGCATTCTCATCACTGAATTCAGGGGAACTGAACTTGGAACGGTGGCTCTGCTGGCTAATATCATGCGTGAGTTCAGTGTCCTTATCCTGGCTCCATGGATGGTGAAATATTTTGGAAAACTGGCACCCATCACAGCCGGCGGAGCTACTACGATGGATACGACCCTGCCGGTAATTACCAAATATTCAGGCTCGGATTATGTGGTCATTGCCCTCTTTCACGGGATAGTCATCGACTTCTCGGTACCGTTATGGGTGAGTTTCTTTAGCAGTTTGTGACAGTAAGACAATAAACAAACCTCAACAGTAAAACGTTAGTTACTAAACAAGATATATGCGGGCACTCATTAATGCTTTTATAATTCACGTTACACTAAACATTCTGGTCTTCCTGAAAGGATGGCATGCCTTTGATGAAAAAAAATGGGCACGCATCCTGCTTTCGGTAGTCTTTGGAACGGAACTGGCCGTGTACTCGGCCGGGTTGCTTTTCTTCCGGGTTATTCCCGACCCTGTCACCCAGTTTATCCGGGTCATGGGTACCAGCTGGATGCTCTTTCTGTTTTATGCAGGTGGATTATGGCTTATCACTGATCTGATCTACATTATCATAAAAAGAATACAGCAAAGACCCTGGCATTTTAAAGATCAGTCCCAAAAGTACAGGATCATTACATTTTTGCTACCGGTTCTGGTTGTATCAGGCGTGATGGGATACGGTCATTACAGGTTCATGCATCCCGTGGTGCAACAGGTACCCATAACTGTACATAAGCATGCAGGAAACATTGACTCTCTGCGTATTGTCATGGCGGGCGACCTGCATTTGGGTTGGATGATTAACAGGAAACATACCAAACGGTTTGTCGATTTGATTATGGCTCAGAAACCCGACCTGATTCTCTTTGTCGGTGATATCCTTGATTCTCAAATTGAGCCGATCCTGGAAGAGCGGATGAATGAAGAGTTGTCACGTCTGACTGCACCCCTGGGCGTATATTCCTGCACCGGCAACCATGAATACCGATATGATGCGGAGGAGAAAATCCGACTTTTAAATGAAGCCGGAATCATAATGCTGCGTGACTCTGCCGTATTGATCGACAGTGCCTTTTATGTGGTGGGACGTGAAGACGAGGTCGTTATTCACCGACAACCCACGAAAAATATTTTTTCCACACAGGGCATTGACCCTGCCAAACCGGTGATTGTACTGAATCACACACCGGATGATCTGGACGAAGAAGTTCAGGCCGGAGCAGATATTGCGCTGTACGGACATACACACCACGGCCAGGCCTTTCCGGGTAACATTGCCACACAAATTGTCTTTGAAGTGGCACACGGATACAAGAAAAAAGGGAATACACATGTATACGTTACTTCAGGTATAGGGCTGGTCGGACCACAATACCGTATAGGCACTGTATCAGAGATAGTGATGATGACGGTTAAATTTGAATAACCTGAAAAATATTACCCTTCAAAGGTTGTCTACCGCCTTCTCGAGATGTACCGAATGGGAACCTTTTAACAGGATATAATATCCCGTGAGAGGGTCCTCATTTAACGACTTTATCAGCGCCTCCACATCTTCGAAAAAATGATAGGTCGCATTGGCAGGTATCAGCTCCCTGAAAATGTCTCCTACCAGATAAACCCGGGCGTAGGATTGTTTTTGTAGAAAATCTAACATCCTTTGATGCTCAACCCGGCTGATCTCGCCCAACTCCTTCATCTCACCAAGGATGACCATTTTTGGCAATGAAGAGGGAACCGTTGTGAAAAATTCAAGCGAGGTTTTCATACTGGTCGGGTTGGCATTGTAAGCATCAATAATCAAATCGTTCCGTTCGGTACGTTTGAACTGAGAACGATGGTTCTGCGGCTCATACTCTTCCAGTGCGGCACTTATACGCTCGGCATTGATTCCGAAGAACTTGGATACCGCTACGGCGGCTATCGCATTGTCAAAGTTAAACTCACCCACCAGACTGGTCCTCACACGGTAGGACGCGTCGAAGAAGCTCCAATCGAATTTCAAAAAAGGTGTTGCATCGGCAATAGATCCGGAAGCAAAGAGCGTAGGATCATTTTTTCCATAAAGGATACGATCCATACCTTCCGACAATTCATACAAAATCTGATTGTCTTTGTTTACGAAGACCTTTCCTTCATGTGCACGAATGAAGTCGTACAATTCTCCTTTGGTTTTAATTACGTTCTCAAAGGAACCAAAACCTTCAAGGTGGGCTTTACCCAGATTAGTGATAAGGCCGTAATTTGGCTCGGCAATCTCGCATAACTCTCTAATGTCGCCCGGATGATTGGCACCCATTTCAATGACCCCAATTTCATGAGACTTATTCATTGACAAGAGTGTAAGCGGCACGCCAATATGATTATTGAAGTTTCCCTGGGTATAGGCCACCTTGAATTCACGCGACAATGCAATGGCAATAAGCTCTTTGGTTGTAGTTTTCCCGTTTGTTCCGGTAATGCCGATAATGGGAATCCTCAGCTTACGACGGTGATAATTTGCCAGCTTCTGCAGCGCAGTGAGTACGTTGTCCACTACAATAATACGCTCATCAGCAGGTTCGTATTCGGGGCGCTCATCCACCACAGCGAAGGCGCAGCCGGCCTCCAGGGCTTCATTTGCAAAAAGGTTACCGTTGAACCTCTCTCCCTTCAGGGCAAAAAAGATTGAGTCTTTGGAACACATGCGTGAGTCGGTTGTCACGGAAGGGTATTTGCGAAAAATAGAATACAGATCTGCTGTTTCCATATGGAGATGACTTGTTGCCTTGTATGTTAGATAATGACAGGATCAGAAACCCAGCTTAGCGGCTATTTCGGGCGGAAGAGCTTTCTTGTGCAGCACGATGCTGACAGTTTTATAACGTATGAACGGATCGGAAGCGTACCATAAACCATCATATGGGCCGATTTCACCCCATGAATTTTTCACCATGAAGAACTTCTTTCCACGCTGATCCTTTGCAATTCCATAAATTTGCATTCCATGATCATCGGTCGTAGCATAATTATCGAATGCCGACTGACGCATCTCCTGTGTAATTTGCTTTTCTGTGAGGACTTCACTTCCTACCCGCATCCTGAGGTTGGCATCCCGTTCACGACTGGATAATCCCAGCCATCTTGCTTCGTCAGATCCCGCATTTGCAGCAGACAGCTCATCCGGAACGACGGCAATTCCATCGCGAGAGAACCCTGTCTCACTCACATCAGATGCCCACGCAATTGTGTACCCTTTCATGAGGGCATGTTCCATCACTTCCATCAGCTCCTCCATCGGCAGGTTATAGGAGGTTGCCCAGCGCCAGTTATCGGGTACCTCAATGGCGAAAGGCTTATAAAAAGGATGATGGGCAAAAGAGGTGAGAGAAATATAATCATCCTGTTTCAATCCTAGAAATGCGGCAAAAGAATGTGGCGTATATTCTTTGCCCTCATATGTAAATGTTTCCGGCACACTGCCAAGATAGGTATCCAGTATTTTTGAGAAACCATCAAACCAGACAGGAGAGAGGCTCCGTTCACCGATAATTCCATCAACATACCCTTTCAGCACCTTATCTAGCTCACCATGATCATGTTTTTCGGAACCGTAGTTGAGTCCCGTATATGCGTCTTCCGGTATGATACCGAATTCTTCAATGGTCTCTATCACATCGGCAAATGAACCGCCGGCAGAAAAATTCAGATTGCCATGGAGACGTGCATATTTTTTTGCCTTGTCTTCGTAGTTTCTACGAACAATATACATCTCCGAAAGGTCAAACACTCCCTTTCCCATGCGGATAAGTTCCGATTCAAGCATACCTACACCCGAAAAGCTCCAGCAGGTACCTGTGCTGGCTTGATTCTTAACCGGAGTAATCGGATTCTCCCTGATCACTGAAAATTTATAGCCGTTTTGTGCGAATGAAACAATGGCTGCCAGCCACGCAAAAATGACAATAAGGCTCCTCACTTGAAACATATAGTATCTATTCAGCTGTTATTCAATTAATTGAAAACGCTCGACGTTTGCTTCGTTCGGCAAAAATCAAACATATTTGTTGTTCGCAAAGATAGTTTTTTTTGTGCGATTTACAATGGTGGAATACTTTCAAGGGGAAGATGAATTTACTACGATGACACCTGATCTTGAAATAAAATTTCCGATTTTGTATAATAAACCTTTTTTGGGTTATCTTTGGATGTCAGTTATCCTCACTTCAAGCAACAGTTTCTGAGAAGACTAATGAAGGATAATGTTTAAAACAACAGGATGGATTACAGGGATACCGTGTTTCTTTCGGTGGCGGAACAGCTGAGTTTTTCAAAGGCAGCTGAAGTCCTGCACATCAGTCAGCCTGCAGTCTCCCGCCATATCAAAGAGCTGGAGCAACGCTACGATACCAGCCTCTTTGAACGGAAAGGGAACCGCATCTATCTTACAGGGGCCGGAGAGAAGGTGTATCATGCACTCAGGGAGATAGCAAAGCATTATCGCAACCTTGATTTTGAAATTGGAGAGTTGCAGAATGCACAGTCAGGTGAAATCATCATTGGTGCCAGCTCCACCATTGCCCAATATGTGATTCCCCGGGTGATGGCCTCCTTTTACAAGCGTTATCCTCATATTCAGCTGCACCTGATGAACGGCAACTCGTTTGAGATGGAACTGCTGCTGCTTAACAACCGGGTGGATGTGGCGCTTGTGGAAAACCTTTCCTCACAGGGAGGAATTCGCTACCATGATTTCCTGCACGACGAGCTGATCGTGGTAACAGGACAAAACAGCCTTTATGCAGGACGTGGTACGATTGAGAAAGAGGATCTGATGCAGATACCGCTGGTGTTGAGGGAAGAGGGCTCCGGTACTCTGGAGGTGATCAGGCAACTTTTCGCCCGTCACCAACTTCCCTTTGACGACCTCAACACGCCGATTCACCTTGGCAGCACCGAATCGATCAAGAACTTCCTGCTTGATTTCAACGGTCTGGCCATTGTCTCCGAGAAGGCAGTTCAGAATGAGTTATACCTTAAGACGCTCGTCAAACTCCAGGTAACCGGCATTACTTTTCCCCGTGAATTTCGCATCGCACACAAAATCGGACACAAAAGCAGGCTGACGGAACGGTTTGGGCAATATCTGCTGAGCTACAGGTTCTGACCGCCCAAAGCGCTGTTGCACAATAGAATATAAAAATCCAGATTTATCCCGATAGCGACAGACATATAACCAGATGTTATTTAGTATAACTATTTAGCATTTGATTACGTTATATATGATGCTACTTTTGTGCCCAAAAAGTATGAAAGAAGTTAAAACTACAAGCAGATTGCACCTGTCGGATGAAAAAGAAACTCTGCACAACCGGTTGTACGCCATTCTGATATTTCTCTGTTTTTTACCATTTATGTCACCCGCCATCGCGCTCTTTGCAGGACTGCTTTTCTCACTGTCCGGCATCAGGCATGGCACGCTTCATCGCTACACTTCCCCGGTGTTGCAGCTTTCCATCGTACTGATGGGATTCGGAATGAACCTGAGCGAAGTGATCACAGCCTCAAAAACCGGCTTTGTGGCAACCGCCATCTCCGTAATATCAGTAATGCTCCTCGGTATCATGTTGGGGAAACTGTTCAAAGTGGAGAAAAACATCACCCTCCTGATTGCAACAGGCACGGCCATCTGTGGAGGGAGTGCCATCGCGGCGGTAGCCCCGATCCTGCGTAGCAAGAGCTACCAGAATTCATTCGCCTTGATCGTTGTGTTCGTGTTGAATGCCGTTGCCCTCTTTCTCTTCCCGTTTGTTGGCCGGCAATTGGGACTGAGCCAGGAGCTGTTCGGCCATTGGGCTGCCATCGCAATACATGATACCAGTTCGGTGGTGGGTGCCGGAGCAGAATATGGAGAGAAGGCACTTCAGGTGGCCACCACGGTTAAACTGATCCGGGCCTTGTGGATCATCCCTCTGTCACTGATGATTGCCTTTTTCCAGAAAAATACAAATGGGAGATCGGTAAAGTTTCCCTGGTTCATTCTTTTTTTCCTCCTTGCAATTCTTTTTGCCCATTTCTTCCCGGAGCTGCATGTCAGTTACGACCATTTCAACTGGCTGGGCAAAAGGGGGATGGTAATTGCCCTCTTTCTGATCGGATCGAACATCACCCTGGGTGAAATCAAAAGGTCGGGTTTCCGCAGCTTCGTCCTTGGTATCACTCTATGGGTGGTAACTGCTGTCAGCTCACTGCTTTTCCTGATACAGTAGAGAGTGTCACACAAATTGAGAAATAGGCCGGGTATTTTGTTACACTAATTCTATAAAAAGTCAAAAAAAAGCTATCTTTGCAGCAAGAGATAATAATAAAATGGATGACCTGACCCCCAAGAAGAAAAAAAGCCGCAAGGGCCTGAGATGGGTTCTCGGCATATTGATCGTAACACTCGGCGTTTTCGTCTATGTGCGCTACTACTACGTGTTTGGCACGGGTGTAAAATCGGGAGAACTAAACTACCTCGTATACAAAGGGGTGGTTTTTAAAACCTATGAAGGAAAGCTGATACAATCGGGTTTTCGTGCAGACAAGCCGGGTGGATTGCAGTCTAACCAGTTTGACTTCTCGGTGGAAGACGAGGATATTGCAAAACAGTTGATGGTAGCGGGAGGCAAGATGGTACAACTCCATTATAAAGAATATTTTGCAGCCTTGCCCTGGCGTGGCTACACCAAATTTATAGTGGACAGCATTGTAACTATCGAACAAAAAAGGATGGAACATTCCACGGAGGATGAGCTTACACCCTACATTCTGGAATCCATGTGAAAGAACGACAGAATGGCACAAAGCAAATTTTATGTAGTCTGGCAGGGCTTGAAGCCTGGTATTTATACTTCGTGGGAGGAATGCAGGAGGCAGGTATCGGGATTCGAAAATGCGCGGTACAAATCATTTCGCTCGCAAGAAGAGGCTGAACGGGCATTTCTTGACAATCCATGGAAATATTTGACTATAAAAAAGGAAAGCGGCAAAGCAGTAGGTCCGTCGGACTCCGGAATAATAAAGGAGAGCCTGGCCGTGGACGCGGCCTGCAGTGGCAATCCGGGCCTTTTGGAATATCGGGGGGTATATGTTGCGGACAGCAGGGAGATTTTTCATATGGGGCCTCTGGAGGAGGGCACAAATAACATAGGTGAATTTCTGGCTATTGTACATGCCCTGGCATTGCTTAAGAAACAAAACCAGCAGATCCCTGTCTATTCCGATAGCATGAATGCCATCAAATGGGTCGCCAAAAAGAAATGTAACACCAAACTGGAGCAGTCGGATAAAAACAGAATACTGTTTGAATTAATTGCCCGTGCCGAAACCTGGCTTCAAAATAACAGCTATCAAAATCCGGTCCTTAAATGGGAAACAAAACAATGGGGCGAAATTCCCGCCGATTTCGGACGAAAATGATCCTACCCGAGAAAGTCCTGTCATACTTTTTTTCTTTAAATAAGACTTTTGATTCCAAAAACAATTATCTTTGCTTTCGTAATTGCTTTCAGAGGAATGCTTTTATCTATGAATGAAGGAAAAAGCTTCAGCTTTCGTAAGGAAGAACGTGTTACAGGAAAAAAGAGGATTGAATCCCTCTTTGCCCAGGGCCGTTCTATGATGGCGTATCCCTTCAGGGTTGTATATTTGGAAACGGCTCATCCGTTTACTGTGCCGCTGTCGATACTGATCAGCATCCCTAAAAAGAGGCTCCGTTCGGCAGTTCACCGGAATAAAATGAAGCGACTTGCACGTGAGGCTTACCGGTTGAACAAATATCTCCTTGATGAGATACAAACCGGTAAAGGGACTCATGTCGATGTGGCTTTGATTTATGTAAAAGATGAGGTGAGTAACTTTGACACAGTGGAGAAAAGTGTGCGAAAAGCACTGATTGCATTGAAGGAACAGATCGGCAAAGAACAATGTTGAAAGCTTTAAAGCAACTGCTGACATGGATATTACTTCTACCCGTCTATTTCTACCGGGCCGTCATCTCTCCGCTCACTCCCCCCAGCTGCCGATATACGCCTACCTGTTCGCAATATACGATAGAAGCATTGAAAAGTCATGGACCTTTTAGAGGTTCCTACTTGTCAGCCAAACGCATTTTAAGTTGTAACCCGTGGGGAGGATCAGGTTACGATCCCGTACCGGAGCCAAAACAAAAGCGTAGAAAAGACAAACTGAAGGCAGAGGACAATTAATGTATGGAATTTTACGACCTGCACACCCATCAGATTTTTTTCGAGGATAACGACGACCCTTATCACTCGTGTATTTTCGACGTATACCCACTTGAATTTGAAGTAGCCAAAGACTCCTACCACCGCCATGCATTCTCATGCGGCATTCATCCATGGTATTCCGAGGATAGTGACACCCAAATGGCCTATCTGAACGAAATTGCCTCAAATCCGCGCATTGTAGCCATTGGGGAGACCGGCCTCGACAAGCTCAAGGGTCCTTCATTCGATGTGCAAATACCAGTTTTTAAAAAACATATAGAACTATCGGAGAAGCTGTGCAAACCGGTGATCATTCACTGCGTAAAAGCCTGGGAGGAACTTATTCAGATTAAAAAAGAGACAAAACCCACTCAACCCTGGATCATACATGGTTACCGCGGAAAGCCGGAGTTAACCAAACGCCTTATTCATGAAGGATTTCTTTTCTCCATTGGAGACCAGATAAACATAGCTTCCATGCAGTTGATACCTGTTAATGCATTGTTTTGTGAAACTGACGAGGATGAAATGACCATCAGGGAAGTCTATCTCCAGACGTCGCAAGCCGTGAATATGAATATGGAAGAGTTTTCCGACATAGTTGCTGAAAACATACGAAGGATATTTCCTACAGTTCAGCCCCCCAGACCATATTATCCGAAGGAAGTGGAAGAAGAAAACTGAGCAGAAGGCAGGTAAATCATCACCTTGGTTCAGTTATGGTTTTTATGATTTTCCCTGAGAAAAGCCTCCAGTGCGGCCGTCATTGAAGGGAAATCTGGTTGTGGTGCTTCACAATCAAGCCGCAGTCCCGCTTCCTCCACTGCTTTGGCAGTAGCCGTGCCAAAACAGCCGATAGCCATGTCTTCCTGTTTAAAATCAGGGAAATTGGTAACCAGAGACTGAATGCCTAATGGGCTGAAAAAGATTATCATGTCATAGTCAAGCTTCTCTCCTTCCTCGAAATCGTTACTTACTGTCCTGTACATCACACTCTTGGTGTAGTTCAGCTTTTTCTCATCGAGGAAAAGGGTCACTTCGTCATTGTGCTCCTCAGGCACAGGAAAGAGAAATTTTTCTTTCGCATGCTTGGTAAAGGCATTGTTTAATCCGTCGATTTTACCTGTCTGGCTGAAAAAAATCTTTCTTTTCCGGTAAACAATATACTTCTGCAGGTACAATGCCACCGTCTCTGAAGTACAAAAATACTTCATCGTTTCGGGGATTGTCACCTTCAACTCCTCACAGATCGAAAAAAATTTGTCAACCGCTGTTCTTGCTGTAAAAATAATTGCAGTGAAATCCAGAATATTAATTCGTTGTTGGCGAAATTCTTTCATCGACACTCTTTCCACCTTAATGAAAGGGTAGAAATGCACCTCAACGTGAAACTTTTCCGCTATATCGTAATAGGGCGATTTTTCGCTACTGGGCCTGGGTTGAGAAATCAGGATTTTCTTTACTTTCCGAATGTTCATATAAAAATATTTCCTGCCAAACTAATGAATAATAGTACTCCTTTATAAAACAGTATATAGGGTGCAATTTCAGTTCCGCAAAGATAGACAAAAAAATAAAAACCTCCGATTTTATTTTTAACAAAAATATTTAATAACCCAAATAAAATGGCGATACGGCTCATAATGAAAATGAACAAAAAAAACATCGCTATATCATTCCTTAGTTCCGGCATGAAAACATAAAACAGTGTGGGCAAAAAAAGGAGGATACCCATCAATTCCACTAATCGGTAATAACGGTTTATCCAGCGTTTCATGTCAGACTGCATAAAAAAGGAACCAATGGCCTTGTACATAAGCAGTTTTGACAAAATAATCACCGCAGGCACCATCAGCAGGCCGATAAAAAAGAATATGTTTCCTCCTATGGAATATACGATTACTTGCTGATCCCTTAGAAAAGTGTAGAGAACAATGGCAAAAAGCAGTATGGCCTGAAGTACCAAAAAAAATTCACCCCAGACTTCGATCGTGGTCACCTGCCCCTTGTAACCGGTAGTATGATGCTTCCTGACAGATAATAATTGTCTGAAATTTCCAATTATGGCTCCTCCCTCCTTGCGGAAGACCAGTGAAAAAATAACGAAGCAGGCAACAAAAAGCAGAAAAAAAACGCTATTTACCCAAAGTGAAAAGGGCATGGGCATCCCTGCATTCCCAACGAGGAAAGAATCGAGATGTGTGGTGGCTAAAGAATCAACGGAAAACAAAATATGATGCGAATCGGTAGGAAGAAATTCATACCGGCCAAAACTCATTTCCAATGAATCAATCTGAAGCGGAAGTTGTTCCACCTTCAGGTAGAACGGAACTTCCCGCAGGGTGTCGGAGATAAACTGGGGCACTTTTATCGCGTATTTTGTCTTTAGACAGCAAATTTACAATTCTTTTTGCTGATATACTGACTCTGAAGGTGGCCGATGGAAGAAATTAATCAAAAGGGCCATGGCCTCCTCCGGAGTAGAAACAACATCCCATGTATTATTCTCCTTCACGAACTTCTCTTCTTTCATTTTATCAAAAAAGGAGAGCAACGGACGGTAGTAATCATTGGTATTGACAATAATAACAGGATTCTCATACAGTCCCAGTTGTTTCCAGGTGATGATTTCGGCCAGCTCCTCCAGGGTACCGAGACCTCCTGGCAAAGCAATAACCGCATGGGCCGCACGGGCCATGCGTTCTTTTCTTTCGTGGATAGTTTGGGTTACAACCGTTTCGTTTAACCGCCCGTGGCACCATCCGGCATCAACCATAAAACGGGGAATGATTCCCTTCACAGTACCACCGTGACGAATTGCGGAATCATTTAAAGCGCCCATCAGTCCCTGACTTCCAGCGCCATTGATACAGACGATGCCTTTCTCCGCAAGAAGCTCCCCCAGACGCTCTGCTGCTTCGTAATAGCATTTATTGACCAGCGGGCTGGAGGCACAGTAGACCACCACTGCACGTTGTGTCTCCTTCATTCTACCTTTATAAACCGAATTCTTTCTTTATTTTCTCTACATAATCCAGCTTTTCCCAGGTAAACAGTTCCACCTCAAGTGACACCTGTTCAGGCATATATCTTGAGCTGAACACCTTCTTCACCTTTTGAGGTTCACGTCCCATATGTCCATAGGAGGCTGTCTCAAAATAGATAGGATTACGCAGTTTCAACCGTTGCTCGATGGCTTTGGGACGCAGATCGAACAACAAGCGGATCTTCTCGGCAATCTCGGCATCCGACAGGCTAATATTACTTTTACCATATGTATTCACATAAATGCTCATCGGCTCCGCTATACCTATGGCGTAAGACAACTGGATCAGTATTTCTGAAGCTACTCCGGCTGCCACCATATTTTTGGCTATGTGACGTGCTGCATAAGCAGCTGAACGATCCACTTTCGATGGGTCCTTCCCTGAAAAGGCGCCTCCGCCGTGTGCTGCCTTTCCGCCATAGGTATCCACGATGATCTTGCGTCCGGTCAGCCCCGTGTCACCGTGAGGACCGCCAATGACAAATTTACCGGTAGGGTTCACATAATATTTGATCTCATTCTCAAAAAGCTTGTGTATGTCTTTTCTGCGTTTGTACTGCGCCTGTACACGCGGAATGAGAATTGTACGCACATCCGTTTCAATGCGTGAGCGCATCTTCTCGTCAGCTTCAAGGGCCGCTTCCCTTGTATTTTGTCGTGGTCTCTCAAACTCGTCGTGCTGGGTGGAAACCACAATGGTGTCTATTCGCAGGGGAGTTCCGTCTTCTGTATATTCCACGGTTACCTGCGACTTTGCATCGGGGCGTAGATAAGGCATCAGATCCGGTTCGTTTTTACGGATGTTGGCCAGCTCCATCAGTAGTGCATGGCTCAGATCGAGCGAGAGCGGCATGAAGTTATCGGTCTCATTGGTTGCATAGCCGAACATCATTCCCTGGTCGCCGGCACCCTGCTCCATGGGATCGGTTTTCTGATCCACACCCCGGTTTATGTCATCGGACTGTTCATGAATACTGGAAAAAACACCGCAGGATTGTGCTTCAAAACGATATTCACTTTTAGTATACCCTATTTTGGCAATCACATCGCGTGCCACTTCTGCCACATCTACATAACTGTTGGATTTCACTTCACCGGCCAGAACCACCTGCCCGGTAGTAACCAGCGTCTCACAAGCCACTTTAGAGTTACGGTCGTACGCCAGAAATTCGTCCAGCAATGCATCGGAAATCTGGTCGGCTACTTTATCGGGATGTCCTTCCGACACCGACTCGGAGGTAAATAAATAATTCATTTTAAAGAAGTTTAGCGTCTGCTGACAGGCATCCACATTTGGCTGTGAAACGAGTGAGAACACCTGACAAAGACAATCGTTGATACTGTTTTATTCAACCTGTGCAGAAACTGTGACAATTGGAAGAAAGGAAATGCAGGAAATGATTTTTAGCATTTTTTTCTGTGGTTGCAAGCAGTTCAAATCTGTCCACATGGCTTGAATCGATACAAAGGTAACAAGAATAACATAAATGCAATGTTAAAGTAGGGTTAAAATAGCGGCTAATAATTTAACGCTTCATTACTATTCGCTGTCCTTCTTTTTACCCGACCTATCCGTTGATAATCTCCCCTCCGTTGGGGTGCAGACATTGTCCCGACATGTAACTGGAATCGTCACTGGCAAGAAAAAGGAAGCAGGTTGCCACCTCATTTGGTTGCCCGGCACGTCCCATAGGTTTATCACTGCCAAACTTCGCTACTTTTTCCTTATCGAAAGTCGAGACGATCAGTGGTGTCCAGATGGGACCAGGAGCCACGGCGTTCACCCTTATTTTTCTGGCGGCCAGGTTTTGTGCAAGACTTCGTGTAAAAGAAACGATTGCACCCTTGGAAGCAGCATAATCTATTAGCTTTGGACTTCCCCGGTATGCAGTAACGGATGCCGTATTTACAATGGTGCTTCCCTCTTTCAGGTGAGGCATTGCGAATTTGGTTACCCAGAAATAAGAAAAGAAATTGGTATAGAATGTCCGTTCCAGTTGCTCTGTCGTGATATCCTCTATTGTATCCTTCTCCCAGTGAAGGGCTGCATTATTGATAAGGATATCGAGGCGTGAAAAACGGTCGACAGTTTTCTCTACGGCTTTCCTGCAATTCCCTTCTTTAGACAGGTCACCTTTTATAAGCAAACAGCTCCGGCCCATCTCTTCGATTTCTTTTCGGGTATTACGGGCATCTTCCGTCTCACTCAGATAAGCAATTGCAATATCTGCTCCGTGAGAAGCAAAAAGCAACGCGGTAGCTTTACCTATTCCACTGTCACCCCCAGTAATCAGGGCTACTTTATCTTTTAATTTTAAATTGCTGTGTAACGGTTCTGAGTCGGGTACCGGCCTCATTTTTTTTTCTTTACCAGGACGTCTCTGTTGCTGTGCGGGTTTTAGTTTTTTTTCCATCTTGCGCAAAGATTATCTGTTATGACTATACTGATAGAACAGCACTCCATAGCCATTGTTTTGGGATGGAAACTAATAAATACTAAATATCGTTGGATAATCTTGTATTAAAGGATGGCTTTTTCACGCAAACATTGCTCCAGATTCAGATCACCGGTAAGATGGACTACATGGAAGCCCAACTCACGGGCTGTTTCAATATTTGCTGCATTATCGTCAATAAAGAGTGACTCTTCGGCACGAAGAGCGTACCGCTCCAACAGGATCTCGTATAACCGCTTGTCGGGTTTCACAATTTTCTCTTCGCCGGAAACCACAATTCCCTCCATATCCTGAAAAAAGTCGTAAAGCTTCATGGCAACAGGCAACGTTTCTGCCGACCAGTTGGTAAGTCCGTATACTTTGTATTTCTCCTTCAGCGGTCTTATCAGCTTCGTGTTCTCGTCATAAGTACCACCAAGCATCTCTTCCCACCTGCCATAATACAGGGCTATCTCTTCGGCATATTCCGGAAATTTTTCCTGTAGAAGACGGGTACCTTCAGCCAGTGGGCGTCCCTGGTCTTGCAACAGATTCCAGTCATACCGGCATATGTTCTCCAGAAAGTATTTTATCTCTTCCTCTGTTTCAAAAACTTTCTGATAGAGGTAAACCGGATTCCAGTCGATCAGTACTCCGCCGAAATCGAAAATAATATTTTTAAGTTCCTTCATTGGATCGAAACATTATAAGGACTGTCTGTATTATTAAATATCCACCGCTTCCGGTTCCGGGATGTCTGTGGGATCCCTTCTCAGGATCACATCATTTTTCGTCGGGGAAACGGGTGTTTTGCGCTGTTCCTTCTCTCCGTCGCCAGTGTGATACTCTTTTAGTGGATAATTTTTCTCCGGATCACTTTGAATAAGGATGACCGGTTTGGGTGAGTCACCTGCAGTGGTCAGGACTTTTGTGTCTGCCGGTCCGGGAATAAATGGATCATTTTTATCTTTGGCGGATCTGTTTCCCTCTTGTACCTGCAACAGACCGGGCGTTTCTTCCAACACCCTGCCTCCGCGAAGATACCGGGATGCATAATAGGGTTCCGTAGAGGACGACACAATAACCCCGTAGTTCGTAGAGGCATGTATAAACCTGAATGTCCCGTCGGGTCGGTTCTCGGTAACAATACCCACATGACCTACCCTGCCGTCGCCTCTTCTGCCTTCAAAAAAGACCAAATCTCCTTTTTTCAGATCTCTTGCATTGTCAATTGTCGGAAACTGCCTTTCCTGCCCTTCGGAGCTTGAATTCAGATTGTAACCAAATTCTCTGAAAACAAATGAAGTAAAGCCGGAACAATCAAATGAACCGGGACCTTTTCCGGCGTAGCGGTAAGGTTTCCCAATAAATTTCCTACTGTAACTTATGAGGTTGTTCTGAACTGAAGTGTAGGAATTTTTTTGGGTGATGATTGTATTGCGCCCGGTCCCGCAGGAAGCAAGAAAAATGGCTGCAAAAAGGATGGCTGCTATTTTATACACTGTCGTAGCATTAAGGATGCACAAAAATAAACAAAAACCTGATATAAGGTCCTTCTTTTAACAATAAATAGTCTTATTTGGAAAATATGGATAATTGATTTTTATCATGTATCTTTGCAGCCTGAAAAAATTGAATATTATGATTACTGCAGACCAACTGAAAGATGTGTTGGAGCGCGAGCAGGCGCTGAGGGGGTATCTTTGACGTCGATGCGAAGATAATACAACTCCAGGAAGAAGAACTGCGTACCCAGTCGCCCGACTTCTGGAACGATGCCAAAGCCGCCGAAAGCCAGATGCAGGTTGTGCGTGACCTGAAGTTTTGGATCAATGCATACAATGAGGTAAAATCGGCAACTGAAGAGTTACAACTTGCATTTGACTTCATGAAGGAAGAAATCGTTTCCGAGGAAGAAGTCGATGTCAATTATACCAGAGCAGTCACACTGATTGAAGATCTGGAATTAAAAAATATGCTCCGTCGCGAGGAAGACAAGCTTGGGGCCGTACTGAAAATAAATGCAGGCGCTGGTGGGACGGAAAGCCAGGACTGGGCTTCCATGTTGTTTCGCATGTACCAGCGCTGGTGTGAAAGCAAAAACTATAAAACGACCGTCACCAACTGGCAGGACGGCGATGATGCCGGCATTAAGACTGCCACACTGCAGGTCGAAGGCAATCTGGCATATGGCTTCCTGAAAAGTGAGAACGGGGTGCACCGCCTGGTACGCGTATCGCCTTACAATGCACAGGGAAAGCGTATGACTTCCTTCGCATCGGTATTCGTGGTACCATTGGTAGACGATACCATTGAAATAGATGTAAATCCGGCAAACCTGAGTTGGGACACTTTCCGCTCGTCGGGAGCCGGGGGACAAAATGTGAATAAGGTGGAGACCGGCGTACGTTTGCACTACCTTTATAAAGATCCCGATACGGGCGAAGAGCAGGAGATCGTGATTGAAAATACGGAAAGCCGTTCTCAAATGGGTAACCGGGAAAATGCACTGCGGCTGCTCAAATCTCAACTCTATGAGATCGAGATCGAAAAGCGCCGTGCAGCGCAAGCAGCTATTGAGGCAGGTAAAAAGAAAATCGAGTGGGGTTCTCAGATCCGCAGCTATGTTTTCGACGACCGTCGTGTGAAAGATCACCGTACCAACTATCAGACATCCGATGTCAACGGTGTCATGGATGGTGATCTTGACGAATTCATCAAAGCCTTTTTAATGGAATTTGGCGGATCTGAATAATTTTTTCAGTGCATGTCCTGTCCTTACAATTTGTTTTCGACAGATAATCCGAACAGGGCGAAATCATACCTTACCGGATCGTCGGCATCCATTTCCCGGAGGACATGAGTCAGTTCAAGCGCAGTCTTCCAGTCGGTCTGTTTGCGCTTGATCAGTCCGAGCTGACGTGCAGTTCTGTCCACATGCAGGTCGATGGGACAGATGAGTGCATGTGGCGGAATCTTTTCCCATAAACCGAAATCCACCCCTTTGTCATCCTTCCTGACCATCCAGCGCAGGAACATATTCAACCGTTTACAGGCAGAGTTGCGTGCAGGGGTTGCCACATGTTTGCGCGTACGTGCCGGTGCATGGGGATGATTGAAAAAGTTGTGCTCGAAATAAATCAGTGATTCTTCCACATTTTTAAACCCTCCATCACACAGGAAAGCAGTCTCCAGGCTCTCATACTTTTGATAATGCCTCCGAAAGAAATCAACAAAATACATCAGATCGGTATCGTTAAAGGTTCGATGCCTGAAACCGAGCAGCAGCTTCAGGTCTTTTTCGCTATGCTCCATCACAAACCGGAAAGGTTCATTTCCCAACCGGTCAGCCAGCTCATGACATTTTGAGATGATAGTTTTTCGCTGTCCCCATGCCAGAATAGCTGCAAAAAAACCCATAATTTCCCGGTCCTGTTTGCCTGAAAAGAGATGAGGAACAGATATCGGATCCTTTTCAATAAATTGAATATTGTTGTATTGATCCGCTTTTTCGTCAAGAAATTTTTTTAAATTAAACATATACAGTAATTATTCCCGCAAAAATAGGCCTATTTCCTGAAAAAATGTACATTTGCAGAAAGAACCGACTTTTCCAGTTACGCATGACAAGCCAACACAATGCTTTTGACACCTTCCTGAAGTGCACGCTCCTCATAGCCTTCAGTTTCATCTTTCATACTGTTGCAGGCCAGATAAGCCACGGCGGAAGACCCCTACCTCTTCAGGCTGGAGCCACATCAAGAGCCTTAATGCCTGCGGCCGGTTTGTTCGTCGAAATGCCCTCCTTCGATAAACAAGCTGCATTATGGCGTTCCCAACAGGAGCAGACACAATTCAAAAGCCTTGAATTTGCACACAAATTTTTTGTACACCTCCGCCCCGACAATTCCGGTGTAACATTTATATCGGGCACCATGAAGGTATGGCGGGTGGGTATCCGCTCCAACGGAGCTTATTCGCTGAACATACTCTTTTCAAAATTTCGTTTGCCGGCCGGCGCGAAACTTTTTGTCTATAATGCCGACCAGACGGAGATACTGGGTTCCTTCACACAGGAAAATAATACGGAATTAAACCTCCTTCCCCTGCAACCCATTGGCGGAGAAGAGCTGATCGTGGAGTATCAGGAGCCATTAGGGGCCGACTTCACTGGTGAAATTGAAGTAGGAGAAGTAAATCACGATTTTGTGGGTATCTTCCGGGCAGCTGAGCCTCGTGATCCCGCCTATTCCTGTCATCCCAACCTTATCTGTTACCCGGAGGATGTACAACCGGGAAGTGGTGTCGTGGCCCTGATTATAAACGGAACCACTTATTGTACCGGATCACTCATCAACAATACCTCCAACGACGGGACTCCCTATCTTATTACAGCTACCCATTGCCTTAATAACGATTATAATGCCTCATTTCTGGCTGACAGGAAATATGACGTGGTAGCAGGGCGAATTGTCGTTTTTTTCAATTACGACTCACCGCTCTGTGGCACGGATATCCGTGGGCCATTACAAATGACCATGGCCTCTGCCGACTCGATACTGATCAGTGAACGACACGATATATCGCTGTTGAGACTGAAACAGACCCCTCCGAAAGAATATCAACCCTGGTATCTGGGGTGGAATGCGGGAACAGCCCCTGCTGCTCCCTTTCACGGGTTGCACCATCCCAACGGCGGTATCAAGAAGGTGGCTATTGAAGAAGGATCGCTGGGTATCAGCTCTTTCGATGATCCAAAATACAATATGGAACCCAATTCTTTCTGGGTAGTGAGGGATTGGGAAACAGCTTCCACAGAAGGCGGTTCTTCCGGATCTCCTCTTCTGGACAGAGAGAAACGCATCGTGGGCACGCTTACCGGTGGGGTTTCACAATGTTCGTCAACGCGCGGTCCCGATGTGTACGCCTCGCTGCAAAAGTTCTGGCACGTGAACGGCTCACTCGAAAATCCCAATCCCATCAGTTTTTATCTCGATCCGAAAGGATCGCAGACCATGCAGATGAATGGTTTTAACCCATATGCTTCGGAACCCTTCACCAAAAGTCATAATTTTAAAACCAACGAGACACCGGTGGTAACTTATTTCCAATCAGTACCCATGTTTGCAACTGGTAACACATTCGGCTATACGGAATTTGCAGAAGAGTTTTATGTCAGGAAACAGGTACAGCTACAGGGTGTTTTTATTTCTTCCCCTTCCACCAGCAACATATTGAACCTGAATATCCGGATCAAAGTTTATTCTGGAGACGATGGCCCGCATCAACTTCTTTATGAACAACCCTACGATTATAGTTACCGCTATCACAACAATGGCAGTTTCCCGTTGGCTCAACGTGATATGAGAAACAATCTCGAGAATTATATCCGGTTTTCTCGACCCGTCACGGTATCGGGACCATTCTATATCTCCTACTCCGATGCAAACGGAATTCCTGCCGGCTTTTCATCCTTTAATACGGACCCCAGAAAATTAGGCTCGGGAATCATTTCCACTGCATGGATGAAAAATACCACGGGATGGGTAAGGTCTTCGGAAAACATAGAAAACCCCATTAACACCTCCCTGCTCATAGCACCATATGTAATTGGGAGCGAATCTGTTGAAGCGGAACCAGAGGCCGAAGCGCCAGAGATGAAAGTATATTATTCAGGTGAAGTAAAACGAATCTTCATCGAATCGAACCGCGACCTCCTTCAATGGGAGATATTTTATTCATCTGGACAGAAAGTACATCAGGAAAGTACAGACAAAAGCATAAACAGGGCTTCCTATTCTACAGCACACCTGCCAGGCGGAGTATACATTGTAAAGGTGAAAACCAGCGAAGGAAAAACCAGTGTAAAGAAAGTGCTTGTCATGTAGCGGATCATTCTTTTTCCGCTATGTCTTTGTTTTCTTACTGGACTGTCCGCTCTGCACTATTTTCCATCTGTTCCTTCAGGTAAGAGGAAATGATGTTACTCCCTCCACCAGATGATGTATTGGCGCGGCTGTACTCGACTGTCTTTTCAGTCGCAGGTTTGGCAGGGACTACCACTTCTCTCATGCCCACGATAAGTTGATCACCCGCACCGATACGTGTCGATTTCAATCCGTTCCAGGACTGAATCTGTGATATATCCACACCATTTTCGCGAGCAATCTTTCCAAGGGTATCCCCTTTTCTCACCCGGTAATATTGGTTGATCTGCTCAACTCCTTCCGAAGTTTCTTCCGCCAGCATAATTGCAGTTTGTTCTTTATTTTCCTGTGCGGGTGCGGCTACTTCCCGTTGTCCCACAATCAGCCTTTTCCCTATACCAATATTATTCGATTTCAAGCCATTCCATGATTTCAGCTGGGTGAGAGAAATTCCGTTTTTACGGGCAATAGTGGAGAGATTATCTCCTTTTTTTACACTATAATATACATTGGTACTATTTCCGGAAGCCGACAGCCCGTATCCTTCCAGGTATCTGTCTGTATTGCTCCGGTGGGTAAGATACTGACTTCGTTGAAAATTAGTAATTTCTGTTCCCTTATCAATAAAAGAATACATCTTTTCAGATGGAAGGACCAGCGAATAAGCCTTAAAGTCACCAGGGATCACATCTTTTTTGAATTGCGGATTGAGGCGACGCACGTCATTCACCGGAATTTCCAGCACTCCGGCAATCTGTTCGAGATGAATTCGTGTATTCACCTGCACCGTGTCCAGGGCTACAGCAGTATTGTAAGGGTGAGCGGGGCAGATGTTATGGTCGGCGTAATAACTCATAATGTAATTGGCAGCAATAAAAGCGGGGACATATCCTCTTGTTTCGCGGGGCAAACGGTTATAAATTTCCCAATAGTCCCTTTTTCCACCACTTCGGGCAATTGCCTTGTTTACATTCCCCGGCCCACAATTATAGGCCGCTATCACAAGATTCCAGTCTCCATAGATAGCATAGAGATCCTTCAGGTAGAGAGCAGCTGCGTCGGTCGACTTGTAGGGGTCGCGCCGTTCATCTACCAGACTATTCACTTCCAGCCCATAACTTTTACCGGTAAGCAACATGAACTGCCAAAGTCCCGTTGCACCGGCACGGGATACTGCCACCGGATTGAGAGCCGATTCAATCACAGGCAGATACTTCAGCTCCAGTGGCAAACCGTGTCTGTCCAGTGCCTGTTCAAACATTGGAAAATAATAATCTCCCAGTGCGAGCATATAACTCACCTGTTCTCTTTTCCTGTCGGCATACATCTCAATATACTTCTTCACAACGCTGTTGAAGGACAATTCCATCTCCGTAGGCATGCTGTAAAGCCTGTTTGTATATACGGAATCGTGGAAATACACATTTTTTCCCCTCTCACACTCGGTTTCGGCGCCTTTCAAATTGAGCTGCCATGCTTTCAGCAGATCACTCAATTGCTCAGTCATACTTTCAGGATATACAATCGCACTGTCGCTGATAGAGTCAATGGTTGAAATCGTGTTATGTTGAGCTGGCAGCATTGTATACAAGCATAATCCTGTTAACGTGAGTAAAAATAGATTTCTCATGAAATAATTATTTAAAAACTAAAACTCCATTGAACCCCATATGCGGAGTTTCCTTTATTCATGGGCCGCTCTTCCTTCAAAAGAGCCGGTGCCACACGCATTGACAAATCGGGACTGATGTCAAAGTCAAACAATTGTGCGTCCACATAGGCATCCACGATGGCTACGAGATACAAAGCGACCGTTCCTATAATGCTTAGATCCCTGTAATATCGGTAATAATCCTTCCGTTGTTGCAAAACATCCGTGAACCATTTGGTATCTGCGGTTGCGGGATCCTGTCCGTAAGGCAGCAGGTTGTGCCAACGGTTTGTACCCGGGTCGTCATCCATAATATCCTGATAAGCTCCCAGATAATCGCGGTAATAGCCGTTATTCCAGGATATGGCGTATGTAAAACCTACAAATCCTCCATACAGAATGGGCAATTTCCAGTATTTACGGTTATATATCTGTCCCAGGCCCGGAAAAATAGCCGAGTAAATCACTGCCTTCCGGGGAGAGGGTTTGAAAAGATAGGCAGGAGCGAACAAAGCATCGGAAGAAGTAGCTGTTATGACACTATCGACCTTCCTGCGCATTGGGTCTCCTTGAACAGAAGGCACATCAATACTGTCTGAAGAGATGATGGATGAGTCCTTTGCGATGGATTTTAACGAATCATTTTCAATAGAGATGACCGAATCCTCTAGCTGGTATGTTGAGAGAGGCCGTGCCCAGATGCCTGTAGCACAACAAACAAAGAACATCCAAACGAGAATTCCGGTAATCTTCATCTTAAGGGCAGTTATTTCATCTTGTCGAACATCACCATAATACGTTCCAGATCTTCCGGTGAATTAAACGGGATGGTAATTTTCCCGTTACCACGCTTGTTATAACTGAACTGTACATCTGTTTTAAAATAGGCAGACAGATGTTGTTTCAATACATCAAAATCGTCTGTCCATAATTTATTCGGGGTTCTCTTTTCCGGCTTGATTTTTTTACGGGACGCCGGAGTGGGCAAGGGTTTCCCATCACTAAAATCGCGCACGATCGCTTCTACTTTTCGTACAGAAAGACCTTCCTCGAGAATCAGATTATAGAGTAACAATTGTGACACCGGATCGTTCATGGTTACCAGTGCACGGGCATGTCCCATATCTATTTTCTTGTCTTTCACCCCCATCTGCACCTCGGCAGGAAGCTTTAACAGCCGCAGGTAATTGGCGATGGTAGCACGCTTTTTCCCCACCCTCTCGCTTAGCTGTTCCTGTGTCAGGGAAAGGCTGTCTATGAGTGATTGGTAGGCCAGAGCAATTTCAATTGAGTTGAGGTCTTCGCGTTGAATATTTTCTACCAGTGCCATCTCCATGGTTTCGAAGTCATCCGCTGTCTTAATATAGGCAGGGATGGACGTCAATCCCGCCATCTGGGAGGCGCGGTAACGACGCTCACCAGCAATGATCTGATAGGAATCATCGTCAATTTTACGCAGTGTGACAGGTTGTATCAGGCCTATGGACTTAATGGAAGCAGCCAGCTCCTGCAGTGCCTCTTCATTTATCACACGACGCGGTTGACCGGAGTTCGGAACTATCTGATCGAGTTCTACTTCGTTGATGGAAGAAGAGCCCTGTGTCTCGCCGTCGTTGAATGTTATCAAAGCATCCAGTCCTCTTCCCAATGCATTCTTTCTAGCCATATTCAATCCGGTAAAAAGACAAAGTTATAATTTTTTTTCGATTAGTTCCTGTGCGAGCTGCATATGGTTCACGGCACCTCTGGATCCTGCATCGTACATCAAAGCAGGTTTTGCGTGGCTTTGCGATTCACTGAGTGTAATATTACGTTGAATGACCGTAGTGAAAACCAACTCCTTAAAGTGGTGCTTTACTTCCTCATATATCTGATTGTGAAGACGAAGTCTCGAATCATACATGGTAAGTACAAAACCCTCAATCTCCAGCCGGGTATTGAGTTTTGATTTGATAATCTTGATCGTGTTTAACAGTTTACTCAATCCTTCGAGTGCAAAATATTCGCATTGCACCGGAATAAGTACCGAGTCGGCGGCAGTAAGTGCATTCACTGTGATGATTCCCAGCGAAGGAGAACAGTCGATAAGAATATAGTCGTAAATATCCTGCAGCGGATGCAACAGGTCTCTCAGTCTTTTTTCCCTGTTTTCCATCTGCACCATCTCCAGCTCTGCACCTACCAGATTGATGTGAGACGAGATGATGTCAATATTTTCAAAAGGTGTCTTATGAACGGCCTCCTGGGGGGTACACTTGCCGATTAAACCTTCATAAATAGTATTCGCTGTTTTTTTAATGTCGATACCCAGTCCGGAAGAAGCGTTTGCCTGCGGGTCGGCATCCACCACCAATACCTTTTTGTCCAACGCAGCCAACGAGGCGGCAAGGTTGATCGTGGTGGTTGTTTTTCCCACCCCTCCTTTCTGATTTGCCAACGAGATGATTCTACCCATACATATAGTTTTGTTTACAGACAACAGCGTTTCCGGAAATTGAGTATGTTTAACCGTATCTTTAAAAACCTGCTGTTTAAGAGGCAAAATAAGTAATAAATCAGATAATTCTGTGTTAATTAATTAAAACATTGGTATTTTTGTTGATAAATCGAAAGAATGATTACAGAGTGTCTCCTATTCCCATAAAAAATCAGTATCTCTCCCATTTTTTCCTAACAGGTTATCCTTCTGAAAGAAAAACTCCTTTTCACCAAAAGCAGGCAACAACTCGTCGAACCAGGTGGCTTTTTTGTCGTATCTGGCAAAGAAGGGAATATCTATCAGATCGGGATTTCTACACTGCAGAAAGCGCAGGACAAAAACTTTTTCACCCATGACTTCCGATATGCCAAGAATCTGAATCTTTCCCGGACTTGCACTCATGCTGGGTCCGCGGACCGTACGACAGACACCGCTCACGCTGCGATAAGCCTTTCGGAAGATGTTCCATGCCTTCTCAAGAGGAACATCGAAAAATGCTTTTGAACCCGTATCGCGGGCCACAAACATGTAGTATGGTATCAACCCGAGCCTTACCTGTTCTTTCCACATCTCTGCCCATACCGCGGGATCATCGTTGATGTGTCGGAGCAAGGGTGATTGTGTCCTGATCTGAGCTCCCGTATTCTGAATTCTGGCAATTGCCTGCCTTACGGCTTCGGTGGAAAGTTCTACAGGATGGTTAAAGTGCGCTTGAAATGCGAGGTGCTTCCCTGCTTTTTTCACCTTCTCGAAAAGTCGCAGCATTTCGTCGGCATCCTTATCGGTCAAGAACCGGTAAGGCCAGTATGACAATGTCTTGGATCCGATACGAATGTTCCTGATATGTGAAAATTCCTTTGTTAAAAGCGGCTCAATGTAGGCCGCCATGATATTTGCTTTGGCCGTTAGCGGATCACCTCCGGTGAAAAGCACATCCGAGACTCTGGTGTGCCTCTGCAGATAGCGATGAAGCAGATCAGCCTCCTTCATTGCAAACTTCAATTCATTCATTCCGGAGAACTGAGGCCAGCGAAAGCAGAAGGTACAATATGCATGACAGGTCTGTCCCTGGCTGGGAAAGAACAATACTGTTTCCCGGTATTTGTGCTGCATGCCATGTAATTTAATCCCGTCAATAGCGGGAACATTATGCTCCTGTCCTGCGGGGTTCGGATTGAGTTTCATTCTGATTTCATAGACCTTTTTTTTCAAACCGTCTTCATCATTTTCATCCATCAGCTTCTTTACCTGGTTGTAATGCGACCTCGAAAGCATTTCTTTTCGTGGAAAAGTAAGTGTATAAATAGGGTCATCGGGTACGTTATGCCAGTCAATCAGTTCTTCAACTACATAGTTATTTGATTTAAAAGGCAACACCTGACCTACAACCCCTATAGCTTCCCGTTCTTCGCCGGATAGTGCACTCAATTGGGATAAATCATTGTAATTACGAAGGATAAAGTTTCTGTATTTAATCGTTTCCATTTGCATATAAATCTTTTTTTTGTATATGAACTACAGACAGGGAAGAAGAAATCCACCGAATAAAAATGTGAAAGGAGAAGAAGCGTATTTGCAGTTCGGAAAACAAATAAAGAAAAAAAGTATCAAAAAGACAAATTATTTCATACATTTTCACTTTTTTTCTGATAATAATAAACACATTGAATATTTTTCATCACAAAGACAAGATTTTTTTTCAGATCGTCGGTTATTAAAAATATAATGTGTAATTTTGCAGGCAGATGAAGCTTATTTTTTCACATACACACTTCCGCAAAGCAACAGACCTGGTCCGACGATGCTTTTAATCTTTGCAGGCAATCTCATGTCTGTACCTTTCCTTTTTTATATCTTTCGCCATATGGCGTCAAACAACAACCCTTAATTTTTTATTTGTTTTAGGATGAATGTAGAAATTCATATAGCCAACAGCAGCTACGTCAGTTATGCACAGGAAATCTGCGATCTGATTTACGAATCGGCACAGGCGCGTGGTACAGGTATCGCGAAGCGGAGTGCCGAATATGTGGCTGAGAAGATTGAAGCAGGCAAAGCAGTGATCGCCCTCGATGGTGATAAGTTGGTGGGCTTCGCGTACATAGAGACATTCAGTCACCAGCGGTTTGTAGCGAACTCAGGGTTGGTAGTCCATCCAGATTACCGGAACCAGGGGCTGGCAAAGAAGATCAAACGCAAAATTTTTGATCTTTCACGTAAATTATACCCGAATGCCAAAATTTTCAGTATCACCACGGGACTGGCGGTAATGAAGATGAATACTGAATTGGGATTTAAACCGGTCACCTTTTCGGAACTCACCGACGATGAGGAGTTTTGGAAAGGATGTCAGGGTTGCAGAAACTACGATATTCTGCAACGCAACAATTATAAAATGTGCCTCTGTACCGGGCTTTTATACGATCCCAAGGCTCAACCATCGGCACAGCAGGCGAGCTCTTTTGCAAAAAAGGTGGTGAAGCCGGTTATCAAAGTAAAGAAAAACAATAAATTATTCAAGAAATGAAACAAAAAGTAGTTTTGGCATTCAGTGGTGGCCTCGACACCTCCTTCTGCGTGCCTTACCTCATTCACGAAAGAGGACTTGAAGTACACACCGTCATTGTGAACACCGGCGGATTTTCCAACGAGGAGGCACAGCGCATCGAAGAGCGGGCGCTTACCCTGGGAGCTGCATCACACACCTGTATCGATGCCGTAGACGACTATTATACACGGGGTATCCGCTATCTGATTTTCGGAAATGTGTTAAAAAACAACACCTATCCGCTGTCGGTCAGTTCCGAGCGTTTTTTTCAGGCGATGGCCGTATTGGATCACGTGAAGAAGACCGGTGCCGACTTTGTAGCACATGGCAGCACGGGTGCGGGAAATGATCAGGTTCGGTTCGACCTGGTCTTTGAAGTGCTGGCACCCCAGGTGAAAATTATCGCGCCCATCCGTGAATTGAGTCTTTCACGTCAGCAGGAGATCGACTATCTGAAAGAAAAAGGATTCGATTTCTCGTGGGAAAAGTCGAAGTATTCCATCAACCAGGGAATCTGGGGCACCAGCGTGGGTGGCGTGGAAACTTTGAAGTCTTCCGGTGTATTGCCGGAAGAGGCATATCCCTCCCAGGTGACAAATCATGGAAAAGAACGACTCTCCATTGGTTTTGAGAAGGGAGAGCCTGTCTCTCTGAACGGCGAAAAGATGGCTCCGGTCGCTTTGATTCATCAGCTGCATCATATCGCGTCGCAGTATGGCATCGGCCGCGATGTCCATGTAGGCGATACCATCATCGGCACGAAAGGGCGTGTTGCTTTTGAAGCGCCTGCCCCACTGATTCTCATCAAGGCACACCACCTGCTGGAGAAGCATGTGCTTACCAAGCAGCAGCTCTACTGGAAGGATCAACTCTCAAACTGGTACGGACAGCTGATGCACGAAGCCCAATATCTGGAACCGGTGATGCGCAATATCGAGACGTTCCTTACCGACACACAACAATTTGTGACCGGAGTGGTGGAAGTGGAACTGCGCCCCTACCATTTTGCGGTACTGGGCTGTTCGAGTAACTATGACCTGATGAGCTCCAGGTTTGGCGAATATGGGGAATCCAATAAATCCTTCTCGGGTCAGGATGTGGTAGGATTCACAAAAGTGACCGCCAACCCATTGAAAATTTATTATACCATTCACGACAATGATTAATGTAAGCATAGCCGGGGGAACGGGATATACAGCAGGCGAACTGTTGCGTATCCTGCTTCGTCACCCTGAGGTAAACATCGAATCAGTAATCAGCACCACCTCCGCCGGGACAGCAGTTGCAATGATGCATCGCGACCTGCTGGGAGAGACAGACCTCTTATTCAGTGACAGGTTTATCAATCCCGATGTAATTTTTCTTTGTCTTGGACACGGATTATCACGTTCCTTCCTGCAGGAAAATGCGATTCCGGAAAGATGCAGGGTCATTGATCTTGGTAATGACTTCCGGAACGAGCCCACGTTTGGTAACAGGAAGTTTGTCTTCGGCTTATGCGAATTGAACAGGGAACAGATACGCCAGGCCGGCAATGTGGCCAACCCGGGTTGTTTTGCCACGACAATCATGTTGGCACTGCTTCCGTTGGCTGCGAAAAATATGCTGCGGGATGAGGTTCATGTGCACGCGATCACCGGCTCCACCGGTGCCGGCAAGAAGCCCGGGGCAACAACCCATTTCAGTTACCGCGACAGCAACATCTCCGTTTATAAACCCTTTACGCATCAGCATCTCGAAGAGATCGGACATACCCTGTCTTCTGCCGGCAACGACCAGCTTCCCCGGATTAATTTCGTGCCGATACGCGGTGATTTTGCCCGCGGCATCTTTGCCAGTGTCTACACGAAGTGGGACAGCTCGCTGTCAGAGGCCGAGGCAGTCATGTTCTACAAGGAGTACTACAAGTCATCGCCCTTCGTCTTCGTTTCAGACGAGCCCATCAGCCTGAAAGAGGTGGTAAACACCAACAAGTGTTTGTTGCATGTTGAACTTCATAATGGCTATATCCACATCACTTCCATTACCGACAATCTGGTGAAGGGAGCTTCGGGACAGGCAGTGCAAAATATGAACCTGATGTTTGGCCTGGACGAGACCACAGGATTAAAACTGAAGGGAAGCGCGTTTTAATGTATCAATGAACCAACTAATTGAAATAAAATGAATCTTTTCGATGTTTACAGTTTATGGGATATTGAACCGGTAAAAGCTGAAGGTTGCCGCGTGTGGGACAAAGAGGGAAAAGAGTATCTCGACTTTTACGGCGGTCATGCTGTCATATCCATCGGACATTCACACCCCGCCTATGTAAAAGCGTTGCAAAATCAGGTCGCAAAAATCGGGTTCTACTCCAACTCGGTTAAAAATTCATTACAAGGAGAACTGGCCCAAAAGCTGGGTGAACAAAGCGGTTATCCCGACTATTCACTTTTTTTATGCAATTCGGGTGCAGAAGCCAATGAAAATGCCCTCAAACTGGCATCATTCCATACGGGAAAGCGTCGTATAATCGTCTTTAAAGAAGCTTTCCACGGCCGCACATCGGGAGCGGTCGCCGTGACGGACAACACAGCCATTCAGTCGCCGTTCAACCGTGGGCATGAAGTCACCTTTGTGCCTCTTAACAACATTGACGCAATTACGAATGAAATTGAAAAAGGAGACGTGGCTGCCGTACTTATTGAAGGCATACAGGGGGTAGCAGGTATTTATGTGCCGGATGCTTCATTTCTACAGCAGCTGGCAGCGTTATGCAAGACACATGGAGTGGTTCTGGTACTCGATGAGATTCAGTCGGGCTACGGCCGCTCCGGTCAATTCTTCGCTCATCAGCAGTCTGGCATAAAACCCGATTTGATTACGACGGCAAAAGGAATGGGAAACGGATTCCCCATTGGTGGAGTGCTGATCTCTCCTCTCTTTGAGGCTAAAAAAGGGATGCTGGGCACCACCTTCGGCGGCAATCACCTGGCATGTGTTGCAGGCATTGCCGTACTGGATGTGATGAAGAAGGAATCACTGGTTGAAAATGCAGCCAGGATGGGATGCTATCTCACCGAAAAGCTCGGGGAAGTGAACGGCATCAAAGAAATCCGTGGTCGTGGACTGATGCTGGGAGTTGAATTTTTGCCGGAATACGCATCGATACGCGACCCGTTGTTGTTTAAAAGTCATATCTTTACAGGCGGAGCAAAAAATAATGTGATGCGACTTTTGCCTCCTCTATCGATCTCTAAATCGGAAATAGACCTGTTTATCGACGAATTAAAAAAATTGACCGATTAATTTTTCAACCTAACTGGAGACTTTCTGCTGTGATATGCGTGGGTCTTCGGCTATTAAAGTATTTAAAATGAGAAACTTCACCTCTGTCCATGATATCGGTGACCTGAAAATGGCTCTGGAAAAGGCAAAATATGTAAAAGAAAATCCTTTTGCCGATCAGGAGTTGGGAAAAAACAAAACACTGATGCTTATCTTTTTCAACTCGAGCCTTCGTACCCGGCTGAGTACCCAAAAAGCGGGAATGAACCTTGGAATGAACGTAATCGTACTCGATATCAACCAGGGTGCGTGGAAACTGGAAACAGAAAGAGGCGTGATCATGGATGGCGACAAGCCGGAACATATTCTTGAAGCTATACCTGTCATGGGTTCCTACTGCGACGTGATCGGGGTACGTTCATTTGCCCAGTTCGAGAGCAAGGCCTACGATTATGATGAGGTTATCCTGAATCAGTTTATTCAATATTCGGGAAAGCCTGTCTTCAGCATGGAGGCAGCCACACGCCATCCGTTGCAAAGCTTTGCCGACCTCATCACGATAGAAGAGTATAAAAAGAAAAATCGACCCAAGGTGGTTCTCACCTGGGCACCTCATCCTCGTGCCCTGCCGCAGGCTGTACCCAACTCATTCGCCGAATGGATGAATGCTGCCGGTTACGAGTTCGTAATCACCCATCCCGAAGGATACGAACTGGATGAACAGTTCGTAGGCAATGCTGTGGTGGAGTATGACAAGGAGAAAGCCTATAAGGATGCTGATTTTATCTATGCCAAAAACTGGGCCGCCTACCGCGATCCAAACTATGGACAGATATTGAGCAGCGACTCTTCCTGGACGGTGAACAGCGCCAGTATGGCTCTGACAAACAATGCTTATTTTATGCACTGCCTTCCTGTGCGTCGCAACATGATAGTAACCGACGAAGTGATTGAGAGCGCTCAGTCGATCGTGATTCCCGAAGCTGCCAACAGGGTGGTCTCCGCTCAAACGGTTTTGAAAGAGATATTGCTTGGGATGTAATGATGTGCAGATATTTCTAAAAGGCTGATAGCTGACCGTCAATAACTGAAAACAAATTAAAAATAGAGAAATGGACAAGGAAAGCCTCTCCATTGTAAAAATTGGAGGGAACATTGTTGACAATCCGGAAGCGCTGGAGCTGTTTCTGACAGATTTCCACCTGCTGGGGGGACGGAAACTGCTGGTCCACGGAGGAGGTGTAATGGCCTCCAGAATGGCGGCACGGCTGGGTATTGAAACAAAAATGGAGCAGGGCCGGCGCATCACCGATGCAGAGACACTAAAGCTGGTCACTATGGTTTATGCCGGATGGATCAACAAAAATATTGTGGCATCTCTCCAAAGAGTCGGATGTAACGCCATCGGCCTCTCGGGTGCGGACGGCAATGCTATTCCCGCTCTGCGACGTGCTCCGGCACCGGTAGATTATGGATATGTGGGTGATCCTGATCCGGAAAAGGTGAATACAGATTTTCTGTCCCAATTGGTCGAATCGGGAATAACACCGGTTTTTTGTGCGATTACCCACGACGGACATGGTTCCTTGTTAAATACCAATGCCGACACAATCGCCTATTCTCTGGCAACGGCCTTATCGGAGAAATATGAAGCTTCACTCTATTATTGTTTCGAAAAAGAGGGTGTTTTAAAGGATATGAACGATCCGCAAAGTATGATTCCCTCCATGGACCGAACTGAAAGCGAATATTACAAAAGAAAGGGTATTATTGCAGACGGCATGATCCCCAAGCTGGAAAATTCCTTTCGTGCCATCGATAAAGGGGTGAAGGAGGTAATTATCCTGCACGCTAAAAATCTATTGTCGAAAAGAGGTACCATCCTGGTTAAAAACCGGCCACTGTCTGGTGCAATTTAAAGCGTGTAACCAGTATCGGCATATTTTATTCTCATCCAATTACAATGAATAAAGGATATACAGATAATGCAACGGAGTTATTGAGGAAGCTGATTTCCATTAGGGCTTTCTCAGGTGAAGAAAGTTTGCGGAGCGATTATCTGGTAAATTTTTTCCACGAGAAAAAAATCACTGTGAAGCGCATAGGAAACAACCTGGTTCTCCAACAACCACATCACGACAGCTCGAAGCCGACGCTGATGCTCAACTCCCATCTCGATACGGTTCAACCAGTTTCAACTTACTCCTTTGATCCGTTCAATCCTCCCGTTTCAGACACGCATCTCTACGGATTAGGAAGTAATGATGCCGGTGCCAGCCTTGTTTCTATGATTGTTTCCTTCCTTCATTTCTACGATAAAAAACTCCCGGTCAATCTTATGCTGGCCCTGTCGACCGAAGAGGAGAACTCGGGTGCGGGTGGTATGCGGATGCTGTGGCAGACACTTCGGGATGAAGTTGATATGGCCATCATCGGGGAGCCAACCGGCATGAGAGCCGCCGTGGCAGAACGGGGATTGCTGGTGATAGATGCCGAAGCGGAAGGTATCAGTGGGCATGCGGCCAGGGAGGAAGGAGTGAATGCCCTCTACATTGCATTGGAGGATATTGCCTTTCTCAGGTCGCTGAAATTCAACAAAATATCGCCATCCATGGGAGAAGTAAAGCTCACCGTAACGCAAATACATGCCGGTACACAGCATAACGTGGTACCTGACCGGTGCAGCTTCGTGATCGACATCCGTCCTACCGAAATGTACACCAATCAGGAGATTATGGAAATCCTGCAGCCAAAGGTAAAGAGCATCCTGCGGGCAAGGTCGCTGATTAACCGGAGTTCTGCGACACCAACAGGCCACCCGCTCCGGCAATGCGCAGAACAGCTGGACATTGAAACCTACACCTCTCCTACCACCTCGGATTGGATGCGAATTTCCTGCCCTGCCCTGAAGATGGGTCCGGGAGAGTCGGCGCGTTCACACCAGGCAGACGAGTTCATTCTGATTAAGGAGGTGGAAAAGGGAATTGAGGGATATATCCGGTTTATCACACAGCTGACCGCTGACTACTCACTGCCGAATATATAAACTATGCATCTAAAAAGCTAATCGCTGGCTACTGATTAACAAATACATACAACTGAAAAAATGGCAAAAATCTGGGATAAAGGCTTCGATGCCGACAAACGGGTAGAAACATTCACAGTGGGGAACGACCGGGAATTGGATTTGCGACTGGCAAAACATGACATATTGGGATCAATGGCACACATTAAAATGCTGGTCCGCATTGGTCTCCTCGGGGAAGAGGAGGAAAAAGCCCTCCGGACCGAGCTGCAAGATATACTGACAGAGGTGGAGCAAGGCAATTTCCGTCTCGACAATGATGCCGAAGACATTCATTCACAGGTGGAAGCGATGTTGACAGAACGACTGGGAGAAACGGGCAAGAAGATTCACTCGGGTCGTTCCCGCAACGACCAGGTACTGGTGGATATCAAACTGTTTCTCAAGGAGGAAATTCAGCAAATAAAAGAAGAACTGCTTGCACTGTTTGAATTGCTTCAGTCGCTCAGTGAAGAGAATAAAGATATCCTTCTGCCGGGCTATACCCATGCACAAATCGCGATGCCTTCTTCTTTTGGTTTATGGTTTGGTGCCTATGCCGAAGCACTGGTGGATGACATGCACACACTTGTTGCCGCCTGGAAGGTTGCGGATCAAAACCCGCTCGGTTCGGCCGCGGGCTACGGCAGCTCCTTTCCACTTGACAGGGAGATGACCACACGCGAACTGGGCTTTGCCACCATGAGCTACAATGTGGTAGCTGCCCAAATGGGCCGGGGTAAAACAGAGCGAATCCTTGCACAATGCATGGCCAATATCGCCTCTACACTCAACAAGCTCGCCACCGACAACTGCATGTATCTCTCCGGAAATTTTGGATTTATCTCTTACCCGAAAGAGCTCACCACCGGATCGAGCATCATGCCACACAAAAAGAATCCTGATGTATGGGAACTCATCCGTGCGCACAGCAACCGCCTGCAAAGTCTGCCCAATGAGATATCACTGATGACAACCAACATGCCGCACGGGTATCATCGCGACTATCAGCTACTGAAAGAAGTGCTCTTCCCTGCTATTGAGACACTGCATACACTACTCGAAATGTCTCATTTCATGCTGGAACATATCGTTATCAATAAGGATATCCTCTCCGATCCGCGATATGAATACCTGTTTACAGTAGAAGAAGTAAACAAACGCGTGCTGCAAGGTATTTCTTTCAGGGAAGCGTATCAGCAGGTAGGCAAGGAAGTACAGGAGGGCATTTTTCATGCTGAGAAGAGAGTACATCATTCCCACGCCGGTAGCATTGGCAATCTCTGCACAAAAGAGATCAGAAAAAAAATGGAGATGGCTTCACAGTCAATCAAATAGACAAAGGGATGGAATCATTTTCCCGACTCCATCCCCATTCTCTGGTTTTTAAAAGGATTAGTGCTGGTGAGCTCCGCCTCCGGCCAGAATATCATGTACGGCCTCCACACTGTGGGTATAGTCCACATATGCTTTCACAAACTGACGACCCTCCTCCACCGAATTGTCCTTCACTTTATACAGAGCCACCGTTTTGTCGTATTTCTCCTGAAGTTGACCATTTACATGCTTGTTTAATGCTTTCAGTAAAGAAGCAAAATCACCTGTATTTAATGCTTTATCACTCATAACCGTGATGTGTGCCGTTGTTCCGGCAGGTTTTAATCCGGTAAAAGGAGCACCTTCCATTTCGCGATGTAAACGAATAAATGTTTCATAGAAATGTTTTTTTACAATTTCGTACACTTCCTTGTCACCATTTCTCAGGCTGTAGGTTTTATGGAACAAAGGTACCACCTCTGCCTCCATATCTGTGTCAATCCATTTCAAGATCAGATCAACATTGTTTGTCTCCAAAGCCTTGGCAGCGTCCTGCAGGGCTGGTCCGTCAAAAGAATCGCAATGAGCCGAAGCAGGCTGAGTACTTATAAAAGAGAAGATTGTAACCAGTGATAAAATAAACAGTGATTTCAACAGATGTTTTTTTAAACTGTAATTCCTTGTTTTCATAATGCTTTTCCATTTAATTGTTTGTTTTGTTATTTGTTTTTTACTAATTTCAGTTTCTGTTACGAAGATAGACCTTCATTAACCCGGGAATTGTCACCCAGGAGACAATCCTTATTATTTCATATTATTTAACAAAATAACCAAGTAATTCCCCAGTCGTTCAACTTCTTAATCCCTTTATTTTATGGAAGAAAGCATGCATACTCCTGATGAGCAACAGGGACATTCCCACAGTCATTTGCACCATCTGCTGGAAAACCAGACATCTGCAGATCACATACGCGATGAAATATCACATCAAACGTATCATCACGATCGGGAATTATCATATTGTCCCTTGTTCAGGGGAATGTCACAGAAGGAACATGATCAGTTCCTTGACAGAAATGTAAAAGAAATACTTACTTACAAGAAAGGAGAGACCGTCGTCCTTCAGGGAGAACCCATCAATTCAGTAATGTTGCTGGTACAGGGAAGCGTACGTGCCGAGATGATCACCATGGAAGGAAACGTATTAAATATCGACATTCTGGAAGCGGTCATTCCCCTTGCCCCTGCATTTATTTATGGTACAAAAAAAAGCTATCCCGTGGACGTGATTGCTGCGGAACCCTGCATCTTCCTGAAAATATCAAGGGAAGCCTGGCTGAATGAGATGGCTGGGAACCGACAGTTGCTGACCAATTTTCTGACAATGAATGCCGACCTCACCTTTTTTCTGACCAATAAGTTACAGATGATCTCCCTGAAAAGCCTCAGAAAGAAACTGGCTACTTTTTTCCTGGAGAAAACCACAGTGGAAAGAGAAAGTTTCGTCCTGAAACAATCACGCACTCAACTGGCAGATTATTTCGGAGTGCAGCGGCAATCACTTGCCAGGTCACTGAAGGAGATGGAGGATGATGGCATAATTCTTCTAAAAGGACGTACGGTGAGGGTGCTCGACCGAAACCGGCTCATCAGAGAATAAAAGCTATTTCACTACCTTTTTGTCAGCTGATTCGTGCATTTTTTCGTACTTTTGTAGAGAATACATTTTATTTTGAAATTGTATCCGGATCATTATTGGAAAACCATAACATTACACAGAAATGAACTTACTTGACAGTCTTGTCGAAAGGGCCAAAGCAAATAAACAGCGTATTGTTTTGCCCGAAGGAACAGAAGATCGAACGCTTATGGCTGCCGATCAGTTAATCCGCGACGGTGTAGCGGAAATTATTCTATTGGGAGATCCTGAAGAAATTGCGGAACGGGCAAAAAAATCCGGACTCAACAATATAAACAGAGCCACGATCATAGATCCTAAGAATCACAACAAAAAAGAGACCTACACTAATCTCCTGCTGGAATTACGTAAAAAGAAGGGAATGACTCCCGAGCAGGCAACATCACTGGTTGAAGACCCTCTTTACCTTGCCTGTCTGATGATCAAGAATGGTGATGCCGACGGTGAGATTGCCGGTGCACAAAATACTACAGGCGACGTGCTACGTCCTGCCCTGCAGATTATCAAGACTTCTCCCGGAGTAAAAGTGGTCTCAGGAGCCTTTATCATGTTTACACAAACACCACAATATGGAGAAGAGGGTGTCCTCTTGTTCGCAGATTGTGCGGTGATGCCTAATCCCACGGCAGAAGAGCTTGCATCCATTGCTGTAGCTTCGGCGCAGACGATGAAGAGTCTGGTGGGTGTGGAGCCACGGATAGCCATGTTAAGCTTCTCGACAAAGGGAAGTGCAGAGCATGAAATGATCGATAAGGTGCGAGAAGCCACCCAGATCGCAAAAAAAAGCGATCCCTCCCTGATGATCGACGGGGAGCTGCAGGCCGATGCCGCACTCGTACCGGCTGTCGGAGCAAGTAAAGCTCCGGGGAGCGCCATCGCCGGAAAAGCAAACGTGCTTGTTTTTCCCACACTGGAAGCTGGAAACATTGGCTATAAGTTGGTCCAGCGGTTGGGAAAGGCCGAAGCAGTGGGTCCCGTGTTACAAGGAATGGCTGCACCTGTGAACGATCTGTCCCGGGGTTGTTCGGTGGATGATATTTACAAGATGGTGGCCATCGCAGCGAACCAGGCCATCGGGATAAAACTATATAAATAATTGAATATGAGTGAAATGATTATAGAGCCGATTGAAAAATACGGGCTCACGATCACTGCAGAGAGTAAAAACAAGCCGTTGTTCTCAAAGATCGGGGTCGTGGGCGCCGGCAAGGAGGGAAGAACCATTATTATCATGACTGCCACTGCAGGCATGGATGTGGTCTTTTTGGATGAATCGCAGGAGCGGGTCGATTTCGTGATGGACGAGCTGGGCAAAGTGATGGATCAAAAGATCAGCAGCTGGGGGTTGACCCCTTCTGAAAAGAAAATCATCATGAACCGCATTACCCCCACATTGGTGTATGAAGATTTTGCAGGGTGTGACCTGGTCATTGAATGCAGCCGCTATTCCGAGAGCGGTCGCAGGAGCACGCCGGTACGAAAGAATATTTTCAAGAAACTGGAAGAAGTGCTCGATACCGATGCCATCATTGCCACCAACGGATCCACCATTATTATCAGTGAACTGGCTGCGGAACTCGACCACAAAGAGCGCTGTGTAAGCCTTTATTTTCCGGTCTCACACCCCGATGCCCGCATCCTGGAGATCTCAAAGGGAATGTATACTTCGGAAGAGGTCTATCAGGAGATGGAAATATTTGCCAAACTCATCAACTATAAACCTCATCGCATCAATGAAAGCAATGGGAATGTAAGCCTTCGTCTTCTGGTGATTATGCTGAACGAAGCCTGTCAGATGCTGCTCGAAAGAGTCAGCTCCCTGGAAGATATAGAAGAAACCCTGACGATCATTTACGGGCAGCGTTTTGGCGTTTTCCGCATGGCCGATATTGTGGGTATTGAACGTTTGGTTACTCTCATGGAAGCCATGTTCAACGACTTCGGAGAGACGCATTACAAACCCAACCCACTGTTATGGAAACTATACCGCTCCAATCAGTTGGGTGTGCGTACAAGAAAAGGGTTTTATATATACGACGAAAACGGAAATCCCGTTTCGATAAATAAAACAGTATTTAACTAAGGAGAAGCAGATATAGCATGAAAATATTGGTTTTAAATTGCGGAAGTTCATCCATCAAATACAAGCTTTTCGAAATGGAAAGCAAAGAAGTGGTCGCCCAGGGAGGCATCGAAAAAATCGGAATGAAGGGTTCATTCCTCAAATTTACATTATCCGACGGACAGAAGGTGATGCTCGAAGGGGAAATCCTGGAGCATCGTGCAGGTATTGAATATATTCTGGGTGTATTGCTAAGTGAAAAATACGGATGTATCAAATCCCTCGACGAGATCCATGCAGTAGGGCACCGGGTGGTTCACGGCGGTGAACGGTTTAATGCGAGCGTGCTGATTACCGACGAGGTCATTAATATGCTGAACGAATGTATTGAGCTGGCCCCCCTGCACAACCCGCCCAACCTGAAAGGTATTTATGCCATTCAGGAACTGATGCCCGACACACCACAGGTGGGTGTCTTTGACACGGCATTCCATCAGACCATGCCTGATTATGCCTATATGTATGGCATTCCTTATTCTTTATATGAAAAATACGGCATCCGTCGGTACGGTTTCCATGGCACAAGCCACCGGTATGTATCCAGGCGAGCTTGTGAATTTCTTGGAGTTCCCTATGAGGAACAACGCATCATCACGGCACACATTGGTAACGGAGGATCGGTCACAGCCATAAAAAACGGAAAATCGATTGACACCAGTATGGGCATGACTCCTGTAGAGGGTCTCATCATGGGCACCCGCTCGGGTGACGTGGACCCGGGCGTTATTTCCTACATCATGGAGAAGGAACATATGGGTACCAAAGGAATTTCCACGTTGTTGAACAAATTCTCCGGAGTCCTTGGAATCTCCGGCATCTCCTCCGACATGCGTGAAATACAGGCAGGAATTGACAATGGGGACAAACGGGCCCAACTGGCAATGAACACATACAATTATCGCATCCGGAAATATGTGGGGTCATACGCCGCCGTGTTGGGTGGTGTGGATATCCTTGTGTTCACGGGTGGTGTAGGTGAAAATCAGGCGATCACCCGTACCGATGTATGTAAAAACATGGAATTTATGGGTATAGAACTGGATGAGGAGCTGAACAATTCAGTACGTGCCAAGGAGGTGGTCATCAGTAAACCCTCATCAAAGGTAAAAGTGATGATCATTCCTACCGATGAGGAACTTACTATTGCTAAAGATACGGTAGAGATTTTCCGGCAACATCACTGACACGGCATTACTGCCGGGCAGGCTTCCAAGCGAATGAATTTGATATTTCATCTCATGACAACAAACTGACACTCACCAAGCTAAAGATCCGGGATATTACATTGGCAATCGCCTGTATTGGGAAGGGGAAACGTGAGTCAGTTTTTTAAAAATACGGGAAAAATATGCCAAATCATAAAAACCGCACTCTTCGGCAATCTGTCCAATTGGCTTATCACCTGATGCAAGTTTCTTTTTGGCACAATTTATCCGAAGATTCATGATGAACAATGAAGGAGTAAAACCAGATACGGCACTCAGTTTTCTATTAAGCTGAGAGGTACTGATACAAAGTTTTTCGGCAAGGGTAACTGTCGTAAATTGCGGATTCTTCATCTCGCTGTATACGATATCGGTTGCTTTCTGAAGAAAATCGATGCCGTTGTCTTTCTCTCTGAATTCTTCATTTTTCAATATGATGCGCATGTACTTTTCCTTGAGTAAACGGCGGTTTTCTATAAGTGTTTCAATCTGTATTAAAAGCTCATTCAGGTGAAAAGGTTTACGGATATATGCATCCGCTCCCTGTTGTAATCCTTTTAACCGGTCTTCCTGTGTACTTTTTGCAGTGAGAAGAATCACCGGAATATGATTTAGTAACACAGAGGTGCGAATTTCGCGGCATAGGGTAAGCCCGTCTTTGTTGGGCATCATAATATCGGAAATAATGATGTCGGGCATCAACTCACCAGCACGTTCCAACCCTTTAACGCCGTCACGTTCGGCAAATACATTGTAGCGGGCAGAAAGGAGGGCCTTAATATAAAATACCACATCCTCGTTATCTTCTATAATCAGGATCGTTGCTCTTTGCCCCCCTCCGGCAGGAAGTCCACCCTCCTCTGACTTATTCGGTCCTTTGTCCGGATATCCCATTTCCGGAATTACCCTGACAGGTGAAAAATTCTCGGGCTGATGAATATTCCAGATGGGCAGGTTGGTTTCGACTGACTGGTACATGGGTAATGTAACCGTAAATATGGTTCCTTTTCCTTCTTCACTTTCCACCTCAATTTTTCCATGCATCATTTCCACCAGCTGACGGCAATAACTTAATCCGATACCACTTCCGTTATTTTTACCGGATTGGGCGCCCTGGTAAAAAAGATCAAAAATATGTTCAATTTCATGCTTCGATATTCCTTTTCCATGATCTGCTACCGTAAGGACTACATCTTTCTGCTTCACGGTTACAAGCTGAATGGAAATATAGCTGCCCGAATGACTGAACTTGATAGCATTCGACAGCAGGTTCTGCATAATATCGTCCATATAATATGAGACGAACTCCATCTCTATGACCGGTTCATTATACGTAAAAAGTAACTGTATATTTTTACTTTTGGCATACAGACGGAATGAATCTATGACCATCTGCAGGTAGACAACAATATTACCTTTTTGCCACTCAGGCGTATCCATTCCTGCATTGATTCGGGACATGCTTAGCAATTGGTTCACCAGAGACAGCAAATGCGCACCCTGTCGGTCTATTGCTTTCAGATACGATTTTGTTTCGGACCGGGAGAGACGTTTCTCGGCCTGCATATGATTGCTCAGGCCCAGGATAACAGTAAGCGGGGTTCGAAACTCATGGGTTATGTTTGTGTAAAAGCTCGTACGTATACGGTTTAAATTTCGGAGGACTTTGTTACTTTTTGTGCGTTGCAAATATGCATACATGAGCGTGATCAGCAATAAAATCAACAATACAACAAAGATAAAAGATGCATACAGAATGGTTCTTTTCTGGCTGGCCTCCATTTCGTTTCTTAGATTCAGTTCTGATATAAACTGCCTGTTTTTATCCCGCTCATACTTTAACCTCATGTCGGTTACCTTGTTAAGCTTTTGTATATTCTGGATACTGTCCTGGAATGCCATGCTGATTTTATAATCGTTCAGTGCACCGGAAAAATTTCCCAACCTGAGGTTATATTCATGCAGTAAATTGTATACTTCAGAGAGATGTTCAGGCGAATGAATATCGTTAGCAGCTTTTTTTGCCAGTTCAATATACTTTTTCGATTCTGCATAATCACCTTTCCACATCTTTATGCGTGCTATTGCCAGCGTAGCTTCCAGCCAGTGCCATGTATCAGTAATGTCGTTCATTATATCGTAAGCCAGCAAATAAGCACGCTCCGCCTTGTCATATTGCCGTTGCAGCTCATACAGATATCCGAAATGAATATGGCATAAACCCACACCCATTAATGACTTTGCCAGTATATTCTGTTCCATGGAACGCTGATAATAGAAGAAGGCTGAATCATACATCTGTTTTTCTTCGAAAACAGCGCCTAAGTTGGCATAATTAATGGCCTGCCCCACGTGACTATTCAGTATCTTTTCTTCCTTCAATGCTTCCCGGAATGACCTCTCCGCTTCCTCATAGCTTCCCGAGGAAAGATGTATGTTCCCGATACCATTTATAGCCATGACCCGGTTCTTCCGGCCCGCAGATTCATTTCTGAGAGAAAAAGCTTCTGCCATCTGCAGTGCCTGGTAATGATAATCTGAAGCTTCAGGCAATGCTCCGATTCTTCTGAAATCGGTACCCAAATTATTCAGGGCCTGCGTGATCCCGAGAGTATCTTTAATTTTATAAGCAGACACCAACCCCTGCTGATGATAGGTAATGGCTCTTGAGAAATCGGATGATAAACGCATTCGTTCCCCCAATTCTTTATACAGGACAGACATGGCCAATTCATCCCCTTCGCTGATACTTTTTCTTAATAAAATATGAATGGAGTCAATTGAAAAACGATCTTGTGATATTCTCTCTTCAAGTTTTCTTTTCTCCACGCCGGAAAATTCATTTATCTTTCCATCCCGACTGCAGGAAATAAGCAATAAAATGAAATTCAGGGATATTGCTGTTAAAAACAATATATAACCAATTCCCCGGAAATAATATGCCTCCAATAGATTAATATGTTTTAAACGTAAGCACATAAATCTATATTTTGTACAAAAGTAATTAAAGATATTAATTTGCAGTATTTTTTTGTTCTTTTTTACAACATAACAATTTAAAAATAAGCAAGTTATTGTGTGTTTTGAGACATATAATTACAATTTATAGACAATATCTGCCAATGAATACGCATATAAGGCCTGAGAACAAGGTTAAAAGCAGAATGAAAGAAATCCGGGGTACCACGACAGAAAAAGAATAGTATTAAAATTAAAACAGCTCCGGGCAGTTTGCCCGGAGCTGTTCATATCATAATCAGATGTGATTTATTCTGCAATCACCTCGAAGGGTATCTCAACAGTAACCTCTTTGTGAAGCTTCACCACAGCTTTGTAATTACCTACTTCTTTCACGGCATCCTTGATGAGAATTAACTTTCTCTCTATTTCAAATCCTTTCGCCTGAAGTGCATCAGCGATCTGGATATTGGTCACCGATCCGAAAATAGTACCAGTAGAACTGGCCTTGGCACCGATGGTCAGTGATACACCTTCCAGTTTTCCGGCGACAGCCTGAGCATCCGCTTTTATCTGTGCAAGCTTATGAGCGCGCTGTTTTTGGTTTTCAGCCAATACCTTCTTGGCTGACTCGCTGGCTATGACAGCTTTTCCCTGTGGAATAAGAAAGTTGCGGGCATATCCTTTTTTCACGTTTACCACGTCATCTTTATAGCCCAAATTCAGCATATCTTCTTTCAATATTACTTCCATATCTATATGTCCTCCTTCTTATTTCATTAAATCGGTTACGTAGGGAAGCAGGGCAATATGACGGGCTCTCTTCACTGCTTGCGCTATACGACGTTGAAACTTCAATGATGTACCGGTAATTCTCCTTGGTAAAATCTTGCCCTGCTCATTCAGGAACTTCTTCAGGAATTCCGGATCCTTATAATCGATGTATTTAATACCATTCTTTTTGAAACGGCAGTATTTTTTCTTCTTTACATCTACTGACAACGGGGTCAGATATCTGATTTCTGATTGTTTAGCCATTACTTAATCCTCCTTTTCGTTTGATTCTACTTCTGTTTCAACCGGTTCTGCCTTTTCCTGTTTCTTTGACCTCACATTTTCTGCAGCTTGTGGATGGGCTGCATGTCTTTTGTCGCCTTTGTTGTTTCTTCTCTTCGCGGCATATTCCAATGCAAATTTATCCTGTTTCACGGTTAAGAAACGGATTACACGTTCGTCACGACGGAAATTGACTTCCAATTTTTCAACCACTGACGGATCAGCATTGAATTCAAGGAAAGTATAAAAACCGGTCGTTTTCTTGTCGATGGGATAGGCCATCTTGCGCAATCCCCAATCTTCTTCATTGACAATTTCAGCCCCTTGCTCTGTGAGGAGGTTCTTGAATTTTTCAACCGCTTCCTTCATCTGAGCATCAGACAAAACGGGAGTCAAAATGAAAACGGTTTCGTAATTATTCATACCAAATTAATTATTAAAGCGTTAAATAAATAAACTTATTTTTTCGAGGGGCAAAGATACAATAAATTATCTAACTATCAAAGTTCTAATCCTTTTAACTTTGCATGAAAAACCGATTTTTTCTTTGTCAACGGAGTCAGTCAACTTTTTATCCGTATATTTGTTTTTATATGTATCCAAAAGCATAGTGTAATGAAAAAAACAACCAACCAGGCACTGATCATTTTCGGTGCCTCAGGCGACCTCACATACAGGAAATTGATTCCGGCAGTGTTTGATCTTTATATGAACGGATCGCTTCCGGAAGGATATGCCGTATTGGGCGTAAGCCGGACCGAATTCACTGACAGCCAGTTCAGGAGAAGGATGAAAGAGGGCATCAGGTTATTTGCTCACTATAAAGATGCACCCAGAGAGAAGACCGATGACTTTCTGACCCGTCTTCATTACCTGAGTATAGACACCGGGAAAGGAGAAGAATATATACACGTAAAAGATAAGCTAGACTCACTGAATAAGAAACATAATCTCGGGTATAATTATATATTTTATCTTTCCACCCCTCCCTCTCTATATACCAGTATTCCCAAGTATCTTTATGGCCAGGGGCTTACGCAGCAGCAAAAGGGATTCAGAAGAATCATAATTGAAAAACCTTTCGGTCGCGATCTTGCTTCTGCCATTGCTTTGAACGAACAGTTGCTGGAGTTTTTTGATGAGGATCAGATATACCGGATCGACCATTATCTGGGGAAGGAGACAGTTCAAAACCTGATGGTCACCCGTTTTGCCAATGGAATTTATGAACCGCTCTGGAACCGGAATTTTATCCAGCATGTCGAAATTACAGCAGCGGAGCGCATAGGGGTGGAAGACCGGGGCGGCTACTATGACCACTCAGGAGCATTACGTGATATGATACAAAATCACCTTCTACAGGTTGCTTCCCTGGTGGCGATGGAACCACCCGCCAAGATTACCCCGGAGGATATCCGGTTCGAAAAGATGAAAGTCTTTCGCTCATTGCGTCCTTTCAGCAAAATCGATCTTAAAGAGAATGTGATTCGCGGGCAGTATACCGAAGCCACCGTGAGGGGGAAACAGTACAGTGGTTACCGGGATGAAAAAAATGTAAATAAGGACTCCCGTACCGAAACCTATGCGGCCATGAAGATCTATATCGACAACTGGCGCTGGCAAGGCGTTCCTTTTTACATCCGTACCGGCAAAAGATTGCCCACAAACGTGACGGAGGTGGTGATTCATTTCAAGCCATCACCGCAAAAACTGTTCAAATTGGCCGACAACGCCACTCAATCCGACAACCAGCTGATTCTTCGTATCCAACCCGATGAAGGCATTCTGCTGAAGACCGGCATGAAGGTTCCCGGAAGCGGTTATGAAGTAAAATCAGTCAACATGGATTTCCATTATACAGATCTGAACGACCACTATATTCCCAGTGCCTATGAAAGATTGATTCTAGACTGTATGACCGGCGACAACATGCTCTATATGAGCAGTGAAGCTGCCGAAGAAACCTGGAGATTTGTACAGCCCGTGCTCGATTACTGGGAAAATGACAAAGAGGCACCGCTACACGGCTATCCTTCCGGATCATGGGGCCCCGATGTGGCCGACGACCTGATAGAAGGAAAAGAAAACACCTGGCGATACCCCTGTAAAAACCTGGCGGAAGATGGCATTTATTGCGAATTATAAAAACTCACAGCTGAACGCCCGCATCCATGCCACGGCCCCTTTTTAACTTGTTCCGGGAGAGCCGGCAGATGGAAGATGATATTAAAATTGAAATATGGATATTCGGATTTGTAAAACACCAGACGATTTGAGTCAATCGTTTACGGCCTGGTTCGAAGAAATACTGATGCAGAAAGAGATGGTGACCGTAGCCCTCTCCGGCGGCTCCACACCAAGATTGCTGTTCGACTATTGGGCAGGACTGCCCCCTGGAGAAATAGACTGGAAAAAAATAAAATTCTTCTGGGGTGACGAGCGTTGCGTACCGCCCACCGACGATGGAAGCAACTACAAGATGACAAAAGAGCACCTTTTTGATTTCCTGCCGGTGCCCCGGGAAAATATTTTTCGTATTCTGGGAGAGAACGACCCGGAGGCGGAGGCCAGACGATATGGAGACTTACTCAGTATTGAACTGGAATCGATACACGGTATTCCCTCTTTCGACATCCTGATGCTGGGAATGGGGGACGACGGACATACTGCGTCCATTTTTCCACATGAAATAGAGCTTTGGCATCATCCTGCAAATTGTGTTACGGCAACCCATCCCGAGAGCGGACAGATCCGGGTGAGCCTCACAGGTAAAGTAATCAATGCCGCCCAGCATGTGGCATTTCTGGTCACCGGAGAAAACAAGGCTGATAAGGTAGCTGAGATCATCGGTCACCCGCACAGGATTGAAAAAAAATATCCGGCAGCACTGGTACAACCGGATTCAGAAAATCTCATTTGGTTTCTGGATGAGAAGGCAGCCCAAAGGCTGACCGGGGAAAAGGATCAGCGCATGGGTTTAATCTTGTAATCACAGGCTACCTTTCCCTTTTCCATGTTGGAAAGTTTGCTCTTGATCATCCTTTTGCGAAGGGGAGATATCCTGTCCACAAACATAATCCCGTCGAGGTGGTCATATTCATGCTGGATCACCCTCGCCATATATCCCTCATATGTTTCATCGTGTGGTTGCAGGTTTTCATCAAGATATGATATCCGTATTTTGTCTTCGCGGGGCACTTTCTCATGGATGCCCGGGATACTGAGACATCCCTCCTCAACAAGCACCAATTCACCACTTCGCTCTGTAATGTGAGCATTGATAAACACCTTTTTAAAATTATTGAACTCAGGATGCTCCTCATTTGCGAGCGGAGCAAGATCTACAACAAAGATGCGATCCTCAAGGCCCACCTGGGGCGCAGCAAGGCCTACACCATCGGCACCATGCATAGTTTCATACATGTTGCCGATCAGCTCTTTCAAGTTGGGATAGTTTCCCGGATCAATATCCCTGGTAATCTTTCGCAACACCGGCTGACCGTAAATATAAACAGGTAAAATCATAATTTCATTCTTTTGCTTTCCATATATCCCTGCAGGATAATGGTGGCACTGATCTCATCCACCAGCGCCTTATTTTGTCGCTCCTTCTTTTTGAGTCCTCCGTCGATCATGGCCTGTTGTGCCATCTTCGATGAAAACCTTTCGTCGTAATATTCTACCGGAATGTGGGGATAAATCTTTCTGAATCTGTTCACAAAAGGTACCACCCTCTTCATATTTTCAGAGGGCTCATTATTCATCTGTTTGGGCAGACCAACCACAATCACCGCGACTTCTTCCTTTTTCAGATAGTCTGCCAAAAAATCAAACAACTTTGGGGTCTCTACCGTTGTCAGCCCGTTTGCAATAAGTTGCAACGGATCGCTTACGGCAATCCCCGTACGTTTTTTTCCGTAATCGATGGATAGCAGGCGTGGCATAATTTCAGTGTGTATCGAAATTACGCCTGCGCAGTTCAAAGTCTCGTCCCAGATACTTCTCCCGTACTACAGGATTGGCAGCCAACTCTTCAGCCGTACCCTGAAAGAGTACCTTTCCTTCAAAAAGCAGGTAAGCCCGGTCGGTGATACTGAGTGTCTCATCCACATTATGATCGGTGATGAGAATTCCAATATTTCTGAACTTGAGTTGTGCCACAATAGACTGAATATCCTGTACAGCAATGGGATCAATACCGGCAAAGGGCTCGTCGAGCATGATAAACTTGGGATCTATCGCGAGGCAGCGTGCAATCTCGGCACGACGCCGCTCCCCTCCCGAGAGGCGGTCACCAAGGTTCCGGCGCACCTTCTGCAAGCCGAATTCCTCTATCAACGTCTCCATCTTCTCCTTTTGTTCCCGGGCAGACATATTGGTGAATTCCAACACCGATTTAATATTGTCTTCCACCGTCATTTTCCGGAAGATGGAGGCTTCCTGTGCCAGATAACCGATGCCATTTTGAGCACGCTTGTAAACCGGATAACCGGTAATATTCTGTTTGCCGATAAATATTTCCCCTTCATTGGGAACGATCAACCCGACTGTCATGTAGAATGTGGTGGTCTTACCGGCCCCGTTGGGGCCAAGCAGTCCCACAATCTCTCCCTGTTTCACATTGATGGAGACATGATTCACCACGGTACGCTTGCCATATCGTTTCACCAGATTTTCTGTACGCAACATCAACGGTTCGCCCTGCAACTCCGTCTCATGTGAAGAAGCAACAGGCACTTCTGTATCAATGGAAGGCATTCTATCATCTACACGTTCATCCATGCGTTCGGAAATTTTTGCAAAGGTATGAAAAAATTGGCAGTTTACATTGACGCGGTGAGCACAATCGCCGCTTTTTCCATTTCGCCGCCCACAGGGGGGTGCATCTTCGCCACGCTTACCATGGCATGCGATATACGCGGATATTTTTTCGTTAATTTAGAGAGAATACGTCCGGCTACATGTTCCAAAAGTTTGGAGGGTTGCTCCATTTCTGTTTTGACCAGATCAAACACCTCGGCATAATTGATGGTGTCATCCACCTCATCGCTTGTACAGGCTGCCGAGACATCAGCTTCCAACGTCATATTTACCACAAATACATTTCCGGTTTCCCTTTCTTGCGGCAGCACACCATGGTAGGCGTAAAACCGCATATTGGTTAGTTCAATTGTTGTCTTCATTCATCTTTAATCTCTTACTCTTGTTCGAACTCATGCTGATTCAAATATAAGAACAAATTTATTACATTTGTTGTTTTAAAAGCTAAATCATAAAGAAATGAAGACAAGTGAAATCCCTGAAAGGCTTTCATCCTTGAGACAATTCATGGAGGAAAAGCAGCTGGATGCTTTCATCATCCCCAGTACCGACGCCCATGTAAGTGAATATCCACCCAAGCATTGGGAATCCAGAAAATGGATAAGCGGCTTCACCGGTTCAGCCGGCACAGCCGTCGTTACCAAAGAACAGGCAGGTATATGGACCGATTCGCGCTATTTTCTTCAGGCTGCCGATGAGTTGGCTGACACGGGATTTGAACTTTTTAAAATGGGACAGGCCGGCACGCCCGATATGACGGAGTGGATTATTACTCATGTTGGACAAGGTGGTACGGTGGGTATCGACGGACTGGTCTACGCCGCCTCCGACGCCCTGACCCTGCAAAATGAACTTCAGTCCAAAAAGATCAAACTGGAGACCACTTTTGATCCATTTTCAGAGATACAGAGTGACCGTACCGAGATTCCTAAAAATAAAATATTTATTCTCTCCGACGACATTGCAGGTGAGACGGTGAAGAGCAAGATCGCAAGGATTAACAGCGAACTGAAAAAAGTGGATGCCGATGGCATCATCATTGCCACCCTCGATGCGGTAGCATGGACCTTTAACCTCAGGGGTAACGATGTGGATTATAATCCTGTGGCTGTAGCCTACGGATATGTTTCCGATAACGAGGCCATTCTGTTCATCGATAGGGAAAAGCTGGACGATGAGACTATCAATGCCTACACGGAGCAGGGAATCACCCTTAGGGATTATCCGGATATATTTGACTATGTAACCCACCTACCGGAAAACAGCAGTGTCTGCATCACCGGGAGCAAGATCAATTACAAACTGCGTCAAACCATTCCTCCCTCATGTCGCGTGGTGGATATCCCCTCCCCCATAGATCTGATGAAAAGCGTCAAAAACGAAACAGAACTAAATGGTTTCCGTAACGCGATGATCAAGGACGGCGCGGCTCTGGTGAAATTTTACATGTGGCTTGAGCAGGCGGTACCTGCGGGCAAGGTAAACGAGGTAACTGTAGCGGAGAAACTGATTGAATACCGTTCCCAGCAGGAATTGTTCGTGGGTGAAAGCTTCGGCACCATTGCCGGGTATGGGCCCAATGGTGCTGTGATACACTACCATGCAGTTCCTGAAACCTGCCTTCAGGTTGAACCGGAGGGATTGCTACTGATCGACTCGGGCGGGCAATACAAAGATGGCACAACCGATATTACCCGCACAGTGGCGGTGGGGGAACTTACCAAACAGATGAAAACAGATTACACCCGCGTGCTAAAAGGACATATCGCCCTGGCAACGGCTATTTTCCCTGAAGGAACGCGCGGATCTCAACTCGACATTCTGGCCCGAAAGGCTTTGTGGGACAATGGCCTCACCTACTGGCACGGCACCGGACACGGTATCGGCCACTTTCTAAACGTACACGAGGGACCACAGAACATCCGCCTGGAAGAGAATTCCACGAAACTACAGCCGGGGATGGTTACTTCCAATGAACCGGGATTATATCGTGCCAGTCAATATGGAATCCGAATTGAAAACCTCATTGTGACACGGGAATTTCAAAAGACGAAAGAGTTTGGCACATTTTACAATTTTGAGACAATTACACTTTGCCCCATCGATACGAAGCCAATCTCAAAAAAGCTCCTCTCAAAGAAGGAGATTAAATGGCTGAACAATTACCACAAAATGGTGTACCGCAAGTTGAAAAATCATCTGAACAAAGAAGAAAAAGCTTGGTTGAAATATAAAACGAAACCCATATAACAAATTTTGTCCTCCGATTTAAACCGGTGGATTCATTATCAAAAATTAAATTTCTAAATGGCTTTAGTTAAATCTGTTCGCGGCTTCAAACCTCAGATAGGAGAAAACAGTTATCTGGCAGAGAATGCCACCATCATCGGTGATGTGGTAATAGGTCGCGATTGCAGTATCTGGTATAATGCCGTATTGCGCGGAGACGTAAACTCCATTCGCCTCGGCGACCGGGTGAACGTGCAAGACGGCACGGTCATTCATACCCTTTATCAGAAATCTGTTTCTGTTATTGGCGACGATGTCTCTATCGGCCACAACGTGGTAATTCACGGGGCGAAAATAGAGAATGGCGCACTTATTGGTATGGGCGCCATCATACTCGACCATGCCGTGGTGGGTGAAGGAGCAATTATTGCCGCAGGGGCAGTGGTGTTGAGTGGTACGCAAGTAGAGCCCGGCAGCATTTATGCCGGGGTACCTGCCAAATTTGTAAAAAAGGTGGATCCTGCTCAATCAAAAGAGATGAATCAGAAAATTGCGAGCAACTACCTGATGTATGCAGGATGGTTTAAGGAAGAGTAAAATTCTCTTTAATCTTTTAATACACAGGAGATATATTCATTTCCACTGCCATCGGTCATTATAGCCGGCTGATCGGATTTTGTCAGAGAGGCAGTATTTATTGGTCTCAATTCATAAGTGTGAACGGGATTGTACTTCATGGTCCAAAGGAACGGGAAGAGAAAGAAAATTCCACCAATGATGGCACCCACATCGGCACTTTCGTTTCTCGACAACATAGTGTACAACGGCTCATACCCCTCTTTTTCAAGACGAACCTCGGTTGTACTTCCTACAATCTTGGTGTCGGAATAGGAATAGGGCGTCACCCCTTTGTATTCGCCATTCATATACACCTTGGCTCCACTCGGATCTGATTGAATCAATGTGTTACTTGAACAACTGGCAAATAATACTGCTACAGCCACTAACAATGCGGCAGATTTCATGAAGAAAGGATTCTTGGACATATTGATTATTTTTAAGTGAATATGTTCCGCAAAGATAGATTTATTTTCACAATCTCACATAATTTCACTACACTTTTTCTCTTTCATATTTACCTGAAGAATTACAAGAAGCAGGCTCGATTTTTTTTTCATTTATTAACTCACAAAACTGTAACTTTTTTCACATTTCCCATCTTACGATAAAACCATATCCGGCCCCGATGCTCACAAGTTTCATTTATCGGGTCACAAAATTTAATTTGTCATGAGATATCTCTTATTATTAATTTTAATCTTCTCCTTCGTACACACAGGGGCGCAACAACAGTCCCAGTCGCGCTTCCGCATCGGAATTGAATATGGCTCGTATAAGATGGCGGGCGAGATCAACGACCAATGGGAATTCCGCCAGGTCAAAACACGTTACGTTACCCAGGAGGATCAAACCGGGAGCGAACATGTAAAAGGTGAAGGTGAAGTGTATTATGCCGGGCTAAAATCGGAGCTCTCCGTATGGGAAAACCGGCTCACGCTTACATCTGGATTCCGATATTCACGCGTCAATGAGCGGATTTCGCCAAGCTGGGACGCTCCGCTTTATCTGTTTCATCCTTCGGACCAGGGAATTGAGCTTTTTCGTGTGCGCGGCATGAATGAGTCGATCGGATATGTGGGAGTTCCTCTAGAGGCAGATTTCCTCTTATGGGGACGACTCAGTAATTGGCAGGGATATGTGAAAGCAGGCATACAGGCGGGCATGAAAATACATGGAAAAACCACAATCGATTTTGCCTCGAAGGAGATGGAAAAATACGGGGATGAGATAATCACTGCAGCCGGGAAAGCCCCTTCCAATTTCCTCCTGAATACATACGGCGGACTCGGATTACGCCTGATTCTCAATAACGGGATCCGTTTATCTATCGAAGCCTTGTTTCCCCAACACTTCCTCACAAAAGATAATTTCTCTCTGCTTGCTTCTGAATCTTACGGTGGCGCCCAACTCTCGGTTTCTCTTCCTGTGAATCTTTTTTCAATGAAATAGATAAATTTTAAAAAAATAATCATGAAGTATATCCACCTCTTTATGCTTACGTTCATTCTTGTCGCTGCGGCAGGATGTTCACGCAGTTTCGATTATCGCATCTCTGATTCGGTGTTTATTGAAGATGGGGAAAACCCCGGGCTTCCCATTTACTCGGAGAAAGGGTACAATAGCTTTGGTGTCTATTGGGGATTAACTCCCTGGAGGAGCGGGAGTGGCCATGATCCTTCCAAAATAGTGGTAAAAGATGATTCATGTCATATCCATCTCTCCGGCAGTATTGGAGGAGAATTACCTTACACGCTGGTACTGTCACTTCCCGATTATATACCCGGCAGCTTTACAGAATTACTCTCCCTGAACGGGAAAGATTTCGATCTGAGCGGAACGCAATGTACTCTTTCCATGTTTTCACACAACTCCCGGTGCGATTTGAAAATTCTGGAAGGGAACTTCAAGATTAAGCGAGCGCAAAACCTATATGTAGATAAGGAACTGCAGGGCGCAGTCCTGTCCGGCATATTCTCGTTCAAGGCAATTGTGGGAGACGAACCGGCAACATTCTCCAAAGGACGGTTCGATATGCGGTTCGGTGAAGAAAATTTTTACTACCTGCAGTGACATAAACCGGAGACGGGCTATAATTGGCAAGATGCAGCTATTGACAAGATAAATGGATAAATAAAACAATTCGTACTGCCTGGGAGAATCACCTTTCGTGTGCAGTACCTCGGCGGTCGGCAACAACCATTTTGTAGAGCTGGTCGTTGGGACGGATCTTTTCGTTGACTTTAATGGAAAAATGATCACCCTTGAATGCCTCCGGCACAGTGGCCATATCCACGCGAATATCATCTGCCGTCAGAAAGAGAGCGCCGGTGGTAGGACCTGTGATCAACAACTCATCACCCTGTTTCACCGATTGCGTCTCTACCAGAAACTCTGTCACCCCCAGGTTTCCGAAATGCTTGACAGCCTTGCCCACATACACTTTCCTCTTCGCGGCACCCGACCCGTAACGATGCGTCCACTCGCCCAACCGCTGTCCAAGATAATAGCCGTCCCAGAAACCGCGGTTAAAAACAGTAGATAGTTTTTCGTTCCATCTCTCTATCTTCTCACCCGTAAATGTATCGTTACAATAGGATTCAACTGCCTCACTATAACAACTTGTCACAATGCGGACATACTCCGGGCCCCTCGCACGCCCTTCAATTTTGAATACCCGCACACCCGCATCCATCATCTTGTTAATAAAATGAATGGTTTTCAGGTCTTTGGGCGACATAATATATTCATTGTCGATCTCCAGTTCAATATCACTTGTTTTATCTTTCACGGTATATCCCCTGCGGCAGATCTGATTGCATTCACCCCGGTTGGCGGAGAGATTTTTCTCATGCAGGCTGAGATAACATTTACCGGAAACTGCCATACAGAGCGCACCATGAGCGAACATTTCGATCTGTATCAATTCTCCACCGGGACCTTTGATCTGTTGTTCCACGATATCTTTGTGGATGACTGCCACCTGCTCCAGATTCAGTTCCCGGGCCAGCACCACCACATCGGCATATTGGGCGTAAAATCGTAATGATTCTGTGTTTGTGATATTCAGCTGCGTAGACAAATGTACCTCAACTCCAATTGAACGGGCATACATTAGTACTGACACATCTGCAGCAATCACGGCAGACAGGTCCGCTTCCTTTGCTGCATCCACAATCTTGCGCATCAATGCCATATCATAGTTGTAAATAACCGTGTTCACCGTGAGATAACTTTTCAGATTGTTTTCGCGACAAATACGGGCGATATTATGGAGATCGTCTATTGTGAAATTATTGGAAGATCTGGAGCGCATGTTCAAACCCTCTATGCCAAAATATATTGAGTCTGCTCCACCTTGTATAGCTGCTGCAAGAGATTCATAGGATCCTACAGGAGCCATTATCTCATAATTTTTTCTGGATTTCATTGTTCAGCTCTGATTTCAAAGCACAAATGTACAAAAAAATCATCAAAAAAGGGTGGCTCGTGACGAGTCCACCCTAACACAACAAGTTATTGTAAATACAATAAGACTTAATCTATCGAAATCTTCCTTATAAAGTCCTCTGCATCGGTAAATGCACCGGACATCACCTCCTGCACTACTCCTCCCATTTGTACGGCGAGCATTGCCGAATTCATGCGCGACACGTATGTTTGCCCGTCGGCTTTCTGATGTATGGAAATCCGGCAGGGCATCATGTTTGCGTAAATACGCAACGCATCATCCGACAGCAGCCGATAGGCATAGTCGGGTTTACACAGTTCCATCACTTTTACCGGCAAAACCTCTTTACCATTCTTCCTCATTGTCTCCTGCAGATCGAGTATCTGAATTACTTTCCATCCGTTTTCAGCAACAATTTCGGAGAGGCGATTTACTGTTTCATCGAAACCATACCGACTTATATTTTCAAAAAACATAGTGTTCATCACAGGCCTCCTTTACGATTTCTTTAATAGTACTTCCTCTATAGCTTGTTTAAAGGCATCCTTCGGTAGTGCTCCCTGTGCCATTTGAGGGGCCTCGTTCATTGGCACGAAAAGCAGAGACGGAATACTCCGGATACCAAACTCAGCGGCCAGTTGCTGCTCAGCTTCAGTATCCACCTTATAGATATATATCTGACCATCATACTCCTCGGCCAGTTCCTCAAGAATAGGTGCGATCATCTTGCACGGGCCACACCAGTCTGCATAAAAATCTATGATGGCGGGCTTGTCGCCCAGATAGACCCACTTATCTGGATTTTTTTCAAAATTGGCCACTTTGCTTAAAAAGTCGGCTCTTGTCAAATGAATTGTTTTGTTTGTCGTTGTTGTTGTCATATTATTTTCTGTTTTTATTGTGTTAGTTTCCACCGGATCCGAACTGTTTTCTTGACTCTGATTATTACATGCAGCCAAAGTAACGGTCACTGCAACCGCTATTAATAGAATTCCTTTTCGTTTTAATTTCATAATTTGTTGTTATTTTCCTTTTCGTGATTGTCAGTTGTTCCAGCTACTTTCTTTGGACTGTTCTTTTGTGAAAACATGTCGAAGAGAAGGTATCCGAGTAATGCCCCGTAAATCAACATTCTGTACGGATTGGATGTAATGGGACAGGTGCCGCTGAGACAGCCCACATAATAATAATAAAGGTAACCTCCGATTGCTCCGACTGTTACTCCCGCTATTTTGAGCCAGTGTTTTAAAAAAAAATTTTTCATTGATTCACGTTTTATTATTCCTGCAATCAGTTTCCTGATTTTTAATCTATATTCTAATTTAATTTTTCTCGTTCATAATCGATAAACCCAAGCTGTTATCCATATTATTGCATTGCATTATACACTTTAACACATTTGTAGTACGCTTGTCTTTCAATGAATAAAAACTGTTTTTCCCTTCTCTACGGCAGTTCAGAATTCCTTTTGCCCGCATATCGGTAAGGTGGTGAGACAGTAGCGACTGTTCACAATTCATACCTTCCATCAACTCAGTGACCGACTTTTCAGCAGTTTTTGAAAGCTGTAGAATCACGCATAAACGGGTTTCATTCGCCAGTGCACGCAATAAATAAGCAGCTTCCTCAAACCGTGACTTGTCTATTTTGTTATTCTCCGACACTATTTCAGTTTTCTCCATCTTTTATAATCAATCTTCAAAACAATACATGAACATATATTCATATATTTTTGTTCAAAAGTATAACATTTTTTTTGCAGTACAAAATTTTAGCGGACTTTTATATAATAGGTGAGCCTTGTTTCAATCAGCCTATGTGCGGAACGGGAGAAATAGGCATTTTCACTGCGGCGGCTCTCAAACACATCTCCCAGTCCGAAATAATAACGTCCTTCCAGATTGAAGACGCCAAGAAGGGTTTGCAGTTCAATGCCAGCTCCGCCGATCAATCCGTAATCCACCCTTTTTAATTCACTGAAGGGGCTGTACTGATAACCGATTTTTGCATTCGGGTCAGCAGCCTGTTTTTCCGCCATATCTTGAGCCAAAGCCTGGCTCATCTTGGGGTTATCGTTCAACAGAAGACTAATCTGCGGACCTGCATTTATGATAAAACGGATTTTTTTTCCGAAGTAGACATGGGTCATGAAAGGAATCTCAAGGTAGTTCAACGTTCTGCTGTATGCAAAATCCTGTTCCGTATTAAATTCTTCCTTCCATCCCCTTTGTGCATAATTTAATTCGGCGATCAGCCCCAGATGTTTTTCCGTAATATATCTGGCAGATATGCCGCCGTTAATTCCCATCAGGTACGATTGTTGAACGGTGGGCATAAAATCAAGGCTTGACGACATTACACCCCCACCCGCACCAATATAAAGCTCGCTCTTAAATACATCTTTCTTTTGTGTATATGCGGAAAATGTACACAGCATGGCGAAGATAATTGTCAGTAAAAGGGGTCTCATTGGTTTCTGCCTGTTTTTGTAATCCTCCCGTTGGTATCGTAATAGACAAAATACAACCCGTTGTTAATAAAGCCTCCCCAGTTGTTCATCCGCTCAAAGTGAAACGCAAACTGCAGGGAGCTCACTCGTATCTTTCGGATCTCCTGCTCGAAACGGGTCCCGTAGCGATTCAGGGCAGTCATAAAAAAAATACCGGTATCATATCCCCATAAACCGTAGGAGGGATGTGTTTCCATCAGGTTCCGCCCATACCATTTTCTGAATGTATGAGCAAACGCCTCCGTGGCGGGATCGGTTTTATCAATGAAAAAGGGTGTATAAATGTAGGTTCCAAAAAAATGATAATCATCAATCAGCTCCGTGTATGTCTGCCATTCCGGATAACCAAAAAGACGTATGACGGAAGTGGAGTCTGTTCCTCTCACCTCTTTCAGTTCAGCAATCAATTGTCTGAGAGTGTTTGAATTGGCAGAAGTAGGAATGATCACATTTTCTTTTCCCTTCCGTAGCAACGGTATAATGGCACTATCCAACGTCCCCGTCAAAGGAAGTGATCCGAATTCTATCCGATTTCTCCCAAGATTGTGTTGCAGTTCAGAAATAAACTCTTTCTTGTCATTTTGTCCCTCTGTGACAAAAATAATATTGGTATTCCCGAATGTACTGGTAAAAGCAGAGGATGCTTTTGTCTGAGTAGCACTGCCCACGGGGTTCACTTGAAAAATGTTTCCGTTATTTAAAACTTCACCATTACTTTGTGAGAAGGGTACTACATACTTGATGTTGTTTGCTTTTGAGAAGTCCGAAATCAACCGGATCTGTGCATCGTTCACACCTCCTATGATCAAGTGTAGAGAACGCATCTCCATGGTTTCGAGCAAACTTGCCAATTTCTGGGTATTATCTCCCCGGCCTATCTCAAAAACATATAGCTCCAGATTTACACCGCTGTTTTTCATCGCTTCCACAGCCAGTAGAAAGCCCTCATAATACTCCTGAAGACGAATATGACCTCTGCCTGTTTCATCGAGAAAAGGTAATAAAAGGCCAATTTTCATCATATCAACTCTATCAGAAACAAGGTTTTGTGTCAATAAACGGTTCGTCTCTTTTTCCTCCACACGGGAGTTCTTTTCGACAAGACTTCTTTTCACCGGAATAATAAGTTCCATATTCGCTTTCAATCCTCCACCGAGCATCGGATTCATGCGTTCAATGTCAGACACCTTCACCTCGTAATTACGTGCAATACTATAAAGCGTTTCTTTCTTTTGTACCAGATGAATGACATTCGTCGTCTGATTTTCATAAGGCACAATTCGTTCATACGATTCAAAAAATGGAATCCGGATTGTTTTTCCGGTACGAAAAGTATCCGCAGATAGTCCGGGGTTGGCCAGCATCAGATCAGCAGCTTTCAGCGAATAGGTCCGTGAAACCGAATAGAGTGTCTCTCCGGGAAGAATGGTATGGTAACGGTAGTTTTCCTCTTTTGCTTCGCTGATCACACGACGTTGCGGAATGGTAAGGACTTGCCCCTCGGTGATATCTTCACTGATACCCGGATTATAACGTTTTACCTCATTTACCGTAGTCTGATACATTTTGGAGATACTGTAAATTGTCTCTCCACTTGAAACTGTATGTCTGAATGTGCTGTTTTGATCCACCGGCACTCCTTCAGTTGACGGGGCAGTTGAAGCTGAAATAAGTTCTGCATTTTCTTTAGTTACAGGGATAAGCAGTTCCTGTCCGTTTTTAAGGCCGGTATTCGACCCTGGATTATGACGAATTATTTCTGTGATTGGTACCGAAAAGGTGCGTGAAATGGCATAAAGTCCCTCACCCGACTTCACCGCATATTTAAAAAAACGCTGCCCCTCCACAGTCACCGTCTCATAAGGAGAACCCTGTGCCTGTACAGGTTGAAATCCAATCCCCAACAAAAAAACCAATGTTAATATCTTGGTGAAACAGAATATATTATGCATTTCAATAAATTTTCTCCTAAAGTGCCTTTTACTGCTTTTAGCGCACAAAAATAGGAAAATAAATTGTAATAGTACCTTTCCCCCCATATCTCTTACGCTTTGTTTGACAGTAATTAAACTATTTAAACAGAAATACAGACAAGGATACGGAACATTTTCATTCGCTAGAAGGGGAGTGGCTCTTTATTTTGAAGAGGAAAGCCGGATGCATCCACCGCATCGCTTGATGAAACGGTATTTTTAGCCTGACTGTTCATTCGAGACGGTCTTTCCACATACTTCTGTCCCACCGCATAATCATCCAGATTTTTGAAACGGGCATATTCATTGTCGAAACGCATACTGGCAATACCGGTGGGTCCGTTACGATGCTTTGCAACGATAATCTCCGCAATACCTATCAACGAGTTTCCCCGCTCGTCCTCGGTAATACGGTAATATTCGGGACGGTGAATAAAGCATACAATGTCAGCATCCTGTTCAATGGCACCCGACTCGCGCAAGTCGGCAAGCTGCGGTCGTTTTCCTTCTGTTCCCTGACGTGTCTCCACACCACGGTTCAACTGCGACAAGGCAATAATGGGAATGTTTAACTCCTTGGCAAGTCCTTTCAGGGATCGGGAGATCATGCTCACCTCCTGTTCACGGCTCCCGAAACTCATGCCACTGGCATTCATCAATTGGAGATAGTCGATAATCAACACTTTCACCTTGTGTTCACGCACCAGGCGGCGGGCCTTGGTACGTAATTCAAATACGGATAAACTGGGCGTATCGTCGATGTAAATAGGGGCATTGTACAAAAATTTATGATTTTTATCCAACCGTTCCCATTCATCTTCCGACAGACGGCCGCTTTTAATGCTTTCTCCCTTTATTTGGCATACGTTGACAATCAATCGGTTCACCAGTTGCACATTCGACATCTCAAGCGAAAATATGGCAACAGGTTGTTCAAAATCGAGGGCGATATTTTTGGCCATGGAGAGCACAAAAGCAGTTTTACCCATGGCAGGCCGGGCAGCAATAATCACAAGGTCGGAGTTCTGCCAGCCCGATGTTAGCTTGTCCAATTCTTTAAACCCTGTAGGCAATCCGCTCATACCGTCTTTCCGGTTCGCTGCAAGCTGAATATTGTGCATTGCCTCCCTGATGACCGGATTGATCTGGATCACATCCTTCTTCACATTCCGCTGGGAAATCTCAAACAAACGTCCTTCGGTTTCCTGCATCAGATCATCTACATCCACTGTTTCATCAAAGGCATGCTGCGAAACCTCAGAAGAAAAAGATATCAACTCCCTGGCCAGATATTTCTGTGCGATAATCCGCGCGTGATACTCAATGTGTGCCGCAGAAGCAACCTTCTCCGAAAGCTCGGCCACATAAACAGCTCCACCGGCAGCATCCAGTTCACCCTGGCGCTTTAGTTCCTCTACAACGGTAAGCACGTCAACCGGCTTTTGCTGCATAGCCAGACCTTGTATTGCACCATAAATGAGCTGATGTGTGGGATCATAAAAACTTTCCGGCCTTAATATCTCACTCACAATGGAATAAGCATCCTTCTCAAGCATAAGCGCACCCAGCACCGCCTCCTCCAACTCCCTGGCCTGTGGGGGCAGTTTTCCAATATCGGGCGCTACAACTGTTTTTTCAACTACTTTGACAGCCGGTTTCCGTTTTTGTTTCTCCATTATTAATTTAGCATAATTCGAATTAACGGTAAAGTTAGGGAACTTATTCATTACGGAGGAAAATTCGACTGCTCTTTCTTTCCTTAAGTTATGAACATCGAATGTTGATAACTTTTAAGAGTGCGAACTTTTTTAATCGTGAATTTGTTCTATATGAGATTTATTCTTATTAAACAATGATTCTATAATTCCTGAATAACATGTATACGGAAAAAGAAATAAAGGAAAAACTACGTAATAAAGGCTTGAAAATTACTCCGCAGAGAGTCGCGGTTTTAAACGCAGTTTATACACTTAACAATCATCCAACAGCTCAACATATCATGGATTTTGTTCATAAAAAATATTCAAATGTATCTGCGGGAACCATTTACAAGACTCTTGACACCCTGGTGGAAAAGGGAATGATCACAAAAGTCCGGACAACTCACGATGCTACGCGTTACGATGGTCGCACGGAGAACCATCACCACCTTTACAATAATGAAAACAACAGTATAGAAGATTATATCAATAAAAAACTAGACCTTATGCTGGATGTTTTCTTTAAAGAAAATAGCATACCCGGTTATGAGATAAGCTCGATAGATGTGCATATAAACGGGAAATATCAGAAAGGGGTTGAATGAAAGAAGAGTATTTAATATTATAAGTATATGAATGCAGAAGAACTGAAAAAACAAGAAAACAAGAAAAATCAGGAAAGAATGACCACCGTTTCCGGTGCACCGGTAGGTAACAACCAGGACGTGATGACCGCAGGTCCGCGTGGTCCGATGATGTTGCAGGATGTGTGGTTTCTGGAAAAACTAGCCCACTTCGATCGTGAAGTTATTCCTGAAAGACGCATGCATGCCAAGGGATCGGGCGCATTTGGAACTTTTACCGTAACACACGACATCACACAGTATTCCAAAGCTAAGATTTTCTCTGAAATCGGGAAAAAGACGGAAATGTTTGTCCGCTTTTCCACGGTTGCAGGTGAACGTGGAGCTGCAGATGCCGAGCGGGATATTCGCGGTTTTGCCATGAAGTATTATACTGAAGATGGAAACTGGGACCTTGTAGGAAACAATACTCCGGTCTTCTTCTTTCGTGATCCGCTGAAGTTTCCCGATCTGAATCACGCTGTAAAACGCGATCCTTACACCAACCTGCGCAGCCCCAACAATAACTGGGACTTCTGGAGCAGCCTGCCTGAAGCGCTTCATCAGGTTACCATTACAATGAGCGACAGGGGGATTCCACGCAGTTACCGGCACATGCATGGTTTTGGAAGCCATACCTACAGTTTCATCAATGCCGACAATGTACGTTATTGGGTGAAATTTCATTTCGTGACCCAGCAGGGCATTGAAAATCTTACTGATGAAGCGGCCGGCGAAGTGATCGGAAACGATCGCGAGAGCCATCAGCGTGATCTGTTTGAAGCCATAGGCAACGGCGACTTTCCAAAGTGGAAAATGTACATTCAAATCATGACCGAGGGGCAGGCCGGACAGATGCCCTACAATCCGTTCGATCTCACCAAGGTATGGTACAAAGGTGAGTTCCCACTTATCCCTGTGGGTGAGTTTGAGTTGAATCGAAATCCCGACAACTATTTTCAGGATGTGGAACAGGCTGCCTTTAATCCGGCCAATGTAGTACCCGGCATTGGCTTCTCTCCAGACCGGATGCTGCAGGGACGACTCTTCTCCTATGGTGACGCACAGCGTTATCGGCTGGGAGTGAACCATCATCAGATTCCGGTGAATTATCCAAGGGGTGTAAAGGGAGGTTATAACTCCTACCACCGCGACGGACAAATGCGTGTGGATGGCAACCATGGCGCTACGCTGCATTATGAACCAAACAGTTACAACGTCTGGCGGGAACAACCGGAACATGATGATCCTGTTCAGAAAGTGAACGGCGACATCAAGCGATGGGACTTCCGCGAGGATGATGATAACTATTACGAACAGCCAGGCAAACTGTTCCGTTTAATGAAACCGGACGAACAACAACGTCTCTTTGCAAACACGGCACGCAACATGGGCGACAGTGATGAGATCATCAAGATCCGTCATATTGGCAACTGCTATAAAGCCGATCCTGCCTATGGCAGGGGTGTGGCCGACGCCTTGGGAATTTCCTACGATAAAGCGGGAATACAATAGACATTTGCACCCCCGGTTTATTTACGTTCGGGCAAGCTACGCAATCAAAAATATGATTGCCCACATTACCGGCGTGATCTGCGAGCATGCCAAGCCAAGTCGTGCATTAAAAATTGCCGGTGCTATCTCCGCAGTCACGCTCTCCGCATTAATGGCAATGAAAAATGAAGAGGTCGCCTTCCAGGAATGAATTATCTATAACGAGATAGATCAGACAATTCGAAATCTGATATGCATCGTACAAAAGGAATGGTCGAAACTGATAAAATCGCGTTGGATATTCTTACACACAAACAATAGAATCATTTAACGCAACAAAAATCTTTATAACCCTTATTAACTTAGGTTTTTATCCCTTGATTATTAACTTTGCAGATTTGTAAGGAAATAGATAAAAGTATGCATATAAAAAGATCAATCGCTTTATTCGGTTTGTTGTTTCTTTGCCTTACCATGGTTTTTTCTCAGGACGAAGTGGTCTGGGCCTTCTCGTTAAAAGACGTGGGAAACGGTGAAATTGAACTTGTTGCAGATGCTCAAATAAAGCAGGGATGGTATCTTTATGATACAAGTATTCCCGACGGCGGACCTACCCCCACGCAAATCAGCTTCGACCAAATTGCCGGTGCAGAGGTGATTGGAGATTTTCATGCCGAAACAAAGGCAAAAGTGAAATACGACGGCATCTTTCAGATGACTATTGGCACATTCCAGAATAATGCCCGGTTCATACAACGGCTGAAGGTGACCGAAAAAGCCGGGTTCATACTTCAGGGTGACGTAAGGGCTCAGGCATGCGACAACAGCAGTTGTACCCCTCCCCTGCCGAACGATTTTTCCTTTACGGCAGCACAATTACCGGCGACAGTGACTGCGAAGGCATCTGCGCCAAACACACCCGTTCCATCAGCCACAAGCGAAACAAGTCTGCCGCTCATACCCTTTACACCTGCACAAGTTACGGACAGCCTGCAAACCATCTCGCCCGTCGCTGTCTCCTCAGACGGTATCGATAGTGATCTGCTCTGGACACCGGTAACCAAGGAACTCCAAGATTTCGGGATGAAAGGAAGTACTGCCGGCATGTCGCTGTTCTGGATTTTCATCTCCGGCTTCATCGGGGGTCTCATCGCATTAATTACCCCGTGTGTCTGGCCCATGATTCCTATGACAGTGAGTTTTTTCCTGAAACGTAATAAAAAGGAGAAAAAGAAAGCTGTCACTGAAGCAATGGTCTACGGTGCCGCCATTATTATCATCTATGTGATACTGGGACTGCTTATTACCGGCATCTTTGGTGCCAGTGCACTGAATAATCTGGCTACCAGTGCCCTGTTCAATCTTATTTTCTTTGCCCTGCTGGTGGTGTTTGCCATTGCCTTCTTCGGAGGCTTTGAAATGGTGCTGCCTGCAAAGTGGACCAATAAGATGGATGAAAGGGCAGATAAAACATCAGGAGCACTGAGCATTTTCTTTATGGCATTCACTCTGGTCCTGGTATCCTTCTCCTGTACAGGCCCCATCATAGGTACATTACTGGTAGAGGCAGCCCTGTCGGGCAGTATCCTTGGCCCCGCTATTGGTATGCTCGGATTTGCCATAGCTCTTGCCGTCCCCTTTGTACTCTTCGCCATCTTCCCGTCATGGTTATCCAACCTCCCCAGATCGGGTGGTTGGTTGAATTCGGTAAAAGTGGTACTGGGTTTCCTTGAATTGGCTCTGGCACTTAAATTTCTATCCGTGGCCGACCTTGCCTACGGTTGGGGAATCCTGGACAGGGAAGTCTTTCTCGTATTATGGATTGTGATCTTCTCTCTGCTGGGAGTCTACCTCCTGGGTAAAATTAAATTCCCGGGCGACAGTGATGTGCCACATGTCACCATACCCCGTCTTTTTCTGTCAATCATCTCGCTTGCCTTTGCCCTCTATATGATCCCCGGATTGTGGGGCGCTCCGCTAAAGGCAATCAGCGCCTTCTCACCTCCTCTCTACACACAGGACTTCAATATGTACGACGGCGAGGTACATGCCCAGGCAATGGAGTACGAAACCGGTATCGCGCTGGCAAAACAGCAAAATAAACCGGTGCTGATAGACTTTTCCGGTTACGGCTGTGTGAATTGCCGAAAGATGGAGGCATCGGTATGGACCGACCCCCGAGTAAAAGATATTCTTGATAATGAGTATATCCTCATCACACTCATGGTGGATGATAAAACCAAGCTTCCCGAGGTTGTCGAAGTAGATGAAAACGGCAGAACAACCCGGCTGAAGACCATCGGTGATAAATGGAGTTACCTTCAGCGTCACAAGTTCGGGGCCAATGCTCAACCCTATTATATCGCGCTCGATCATGACGGAAAACCATTAAGCCCCTCCTACGCATACGATGAAAATGTGGAGCGTTACATTGAATTTCTCCAAACCGGATTGACCAATTTTAAAAAATAAACACGGGTAAAGAGGTCATGCCGACCTCTTTGCTTTTTTTCAGATATGAACACCAGAGTACAAAAAATGGAGGCTTTCGGGCGGCTGCTCGACATAATGGATGAACTGCGGGAGAAATGCCCGTGGGACAGGGTACAGACCAACGAGAGCCTGAGGGCCAACACCATTGAAGAGACCTATGAGCTGATAGAAGCCATTCTCAGCAACGACAATGATGAAATAAAAAAAGAACTGGGCGATCTTTTGCTCCATGTGGTCTTTTATGCAAAAATAGGAGAAGAAAAACAGGCATTTGATGTGGCTGATGTCTGCAATGCCATCTGCGACAAACTTATCTTCCGTCACCCACATGTATTTGGTGATAAGAGCGCCGACAGCGCAAGCATGGTAGAAAAATCATGGGAACAGATCAAGCTGAAAGAGAACGGAGGAAATAAAACGGTACTCGAAGGTGTACCAGAATCACTGCCCTCAATGATTAAGGCATACAGGATACAGGATAAGGCCCGCAATGCGGGGTTTGATTGGAATAAGCGGCACGATGTGTGGGATAAGGTAAAGGAGGAGCTTGGAGAGTTGGAGGTAGAAATTGAGAAGATGGAGGCCGACAGGATGGAGGCCGAGTTTGGAGACCTGCTTTTCAGCATCATCAATGCAGCCCGACTCTACAAGGTGAATCCCGACAATGCGCTGGAACGTACCAATCGGAAATTCATGTTCCGCTTCAATTACATGGAAAAGAAAGTAAAAGCACAGGGACACTCACTGAAAGGTATGCCACTCGAAAAAATGGAAGAAATATGGCTGGAAGCAAAAAGCATTGAAAATAAAAGTGACGTATGAGTAAAAATCGGCTCTGCCCGCAATGCAAGATACGGCGTTTCTACCTGCTTAACAGTGCAGGAGAGCGGCTGGTTGTGACAGTCTCGGAAGATAAGAAAATCCATCCGATTCACGCGGATGAATCGCTGGATGGATTTGACACGACACTTCTGTATTGCCTGGGCTGTTCCTGGAAAGGGACAGTCAATAACCTGTACTGAAAATTACTTTCCTGTTCTCCAACGAGTAAGAATGTTTCTCCGTTTCGGGAAAATGCCGTTTTGTTTGGTACGGACATCCTCTACCACATAAAAAATATTGTTGTCAAAATCGTTGAGTGTACCCTCCAATGTTTTCATCTCCTTGCGATCTACCACCGTCTCAATGATATCTACTTCGTCTGTTGATCCTGTTCCATGCGTCAGGGTAGCTCCTATATTCAGCTTGTTAAGCTTCAGCACCAGCTCTTTCCCGTTCTTTTGCGTATAGATACGGCATAACACGATGCCGTAAGCAATTCTGTTTTCGAGTAGGATACCCATATAGTTGCCTGTTGCGTACCCGGCCGCGTAGGAGAGGTAAGCCACCATATCATTGGCCCTTGAAAGTATCTGAGAGATGACCACAACCCAGATAAATACCTCTATAAAGCCAATTAAGGGTGCTTTATATTTTTCGCCTTTCGAAACAAAAATAATTCGCAGGGTACCCAGCGACACGTCAATCACACGTCCAAAAAATATGATTACAGGCAGCAGCCAGGGGTAAACATCTAAAAAATCAAACATAAGAATCAAATTCAGTAATTAGAAGTCAGCACCAGAAATCCGCCTTTTCTACGCAACGATGCGTGATAGATGGTTACAGTACTTTTGCAAAATGTATATCTAATAAGTCAAGCCTCCGGAATCAGGGTCCGCAGGTAACCGATAAAATCCCGGATATCTTCTTCCGTGGTATCCCACGAACAGACAAGTCGCATTTCGTTACGACTTTCATCCCAGTCGTAAAAGAAATAACGCTCACGCAACTTATCGGTAATCTCTTTGGGAAGAATGAAAAACAGGGCATTTGATTCCACAGGTTGTGTAATCTCAATTCCTTTCACATGTTTCATCTCCTCCCACAATAAGCGGGCTGAAGCATTGGATTTTCGTGCATTCTCCAGCCACAGGTTCTCACTCAGGTAGGGAATAAACTGCGCTGTAATATATCGCATCTTGGAATAGAGTTGCGTGGTTTGCTTCCTGTAATATTTGAGATGTCCGGCCAGCTCCTTCCGCAACGGAACAAGTGCCTCACCAAACATCAATCCATTTTTTGTGCCACCCAGTGTAAAGATATCCACACCGCAATCCACAGTGATTTCTTTGAGCGAGACATTGAGGTATGCACAGGCGTTGGCAATGCGTGTACCATCCACAAAGAGATACATCTCATGGGCATGAGCCAGGTCGGCAAGCACCCTTATTTCATCGGGTGTATAACAGGTTCCCAACTCAGTTGTCTGCGAGATCGCAATTACTTTTGGCTGGGAATGGTGTTCAAAGCCGAAGCCATGCAGGTGCGGGCGGACCAGTTCAGGGGTTAGCTTTCCATCGGGAGTAACGACCTCTTTCAACGAAGCGCCGGTCGACTTCACCGGTGCGCCGCACTCATCCACGGCTATGTGTGCCGTAGCCGCACAAATGACGGAATGAAAGGGTAATGTACAGGCCTGCAAGGCCACCACGTTCGCGCCGGTGCCGTTGAAAAGGAAGGAAGGCTCTATGCTGCTATCTTCGAGCAAGACGCGTATTTCCTCCTCTGCCTGCCGGGTCCATATGTCATCGCCGTAAGCGATGGTATGATCTATGTTCGCTTCCGTCAATGCGCGGATGATGCGCGGATGAACTCCCGAATTATTGTCGCTTCCAAAACTCCGCATGAATTATTTTTTTGTACTGCAAAGATACGAAACTTACCCCAGATTTGCGAGGAGGAATTTCCTTATCTCTTCCGGCTTCACATTTTTTCGTTTGGCGTAGTCGATCATTTGCTCTTCACTGATCTCACCAATAGAGAAATATTTCGACTCGGGATGAGCAAAGAAGAATCCGCTGACCGATGCGTTGGGATACATCACGCCATTCTCGGTAAGGGATATACCTATTTCTTCTGTTTTGAGGAGCCTGTGCAGCAGGAAATTGGTCGTCTGATCAGGAATGGAAGGGTAACCCACTGCAGGGCGTATACCCTGGTACTTCACCGCAAACAATTCTGCTATAGAAAGCTTCTCGTCGGCCGCATATCCCCAGTATTCCCGTCGTACCCTTTCGTGCACCCATTCGGTGGCAGTCTCGGCCAGCCTGTCGAGTAATGACTTCATCAGCAGTGCTGAATAATCGTCGCCTTCCTTCTCATACCGATGCATTTGCTCATCTGCCCCATCACCGGCGGTTACAGCAAAAGCACCCAGATAATCCCTCTTCCCCGATTCACGGGAAGCGACAAAATCGCTCAGGCAGAAATATTGATTCTGGTCGGTTTTCTTCTGCTGCCGCAGAAAGGGGAAGAGCGTTTCACCGATGAAAATATTGTCATTCTCACTGTATGCCTCATACAGCCCGAAGACCGCTTTCACATAATCCACCCGTTCATCTGCAAAACGGTGCAACATATTCTGTGCGTCGTGATACAGCTTTGCAGCTTCCACCGCCTTCTCCTGTTCATCGTCGCGATAGGATGCTTTCCATTTTTCATAGGCAGCGGCATTATTCCGATCAATGCGGGTGATGGTATGAAATTTGGCGGACAGGTTCCAGGCAGGAAAAAAGAATTTCCAGTCGATATAGGGTATCAATACATCAATTCCTATCTTCTCCAGTTTCACCCGCCCCATAGTTCGGGGGTGTACCGGCTCGTAGCTGCCTGTAATCCGGAAAGGGTTTCTGCGGGCTTCTTCCAATGGAACAAGCTCGGTTACCTTCATGGCATGTCCTTCCCGCAAAAGTGCATACTCGCTACGTACTTTCCGGACGTAGGCATCTTTATTCTCTGAGCTCATGAGATTGGCTACGGCAGAAGGACTTTGTGAGGCGTCCTTCACATAAACTACAGCACCATGCTTATAGCGATGCTCAATCTTCAAGGCCGTATGTAGCTTGGAGGTAGTGGCACCACCAATAAGCAGGGGCATATCAAAGCCGGCCTTTTCCATCTCTTCAGCCACGATGGCCATCTCTTCAAGGGAAGGAGTAATGAGTCCGCTCAGGCCCACGATATCGGGTTTTTCCCTGATCACCGTGTCGATGATCTTTTCGGGAGGCACCATCACGCCCAGGTCGATGATCTCATAGTTATTGCATGCCAGCACGATGGAGACGATATTCTTACCGATGTCGTGCACGTCTCCTTTCACGGTGGAGAGCAGGATCTTACCTGCTTTCTGTGATCCACCCGACGTGGTCTTTTCTGCTTCGATTGTGGGTTGAAGGATGGCTACCGCCTTTTTCATGGTGCGGGCCGCCTTCACCACCTGTGGCAGAAACATCTTCCCCGATCCGAAGAGGTCGCCTACCCTGTTCATGCCATCCATCAGGGGTTTATCGATGATATCCACTGCACGCGGGTATAACTGTAGCGCCTCAGCCAGATCTTCCTCCAAGTAATCGCCATTACCCTTCACCAGCGCGTAGCTCAGTCGTTCGTCGAGCAAAAGGGTGCGCCATTCCTGAGTTTTAGATTGTTCTGTTTCGGGAGTTTTCTCATTTTTTATCTTCTCGGCGTAGGCCATAAGTCGTTCCGTGGCATCGTCGCGTCTGTTTAGTACGGCATCTTCCACAAGCTCTTTCACCTCCGCCGGGATGTCCTCATAAATGACAGACTGGGCCGGATTCACTATTCCCATGTCCATTCCGGCCTGGATGGCGTGATAAAGGAAGACCGAGTGCATCATCTCACGAATAGAATCATTGCCACGGAAGGAGAAGGAAAGGTTGCTCACACCGCCACTCACTTTGGCATGCGGGAGATGTTCCTTGATCCAGCGGACCGCTTGTATATAATCCACTCCGTAGTTTTTGTGCTCGTCGATTCCTGTAGCAATGGCCAGCACATTGGGATCGAAAATGATATCATTCGGATCGAATCCATTCCTGATGAGTAACCCGTAAGCTCTCTCACAGATTTCTATACGGCGTTCATAGGTATCTGCCTGTCCTGTTTCATCGAAAGCCATTACCACTACGGCTGCACCATAACGCTGGGCCAGCCGGGCATGATGCAGGAATTCCACTTCTCCGTTTTTCAGTGAGATGGAGTTGACAATTGGTTTGCCCTGCACACACTTAAGCCCTGCTTCCAGTACTTCCCACTTTGAGGAGTCGATCATGATGGGCACACGGGAAACATCGGGATCGGAAGCCAGCAGGTTCAGAAAGCGTGTCATCTCCTCTACACCATCCAGTAATCCCTCATCCATGTTGATGTCGAGTACCTGTGCACCGTCCTCCACCTGTTTGCGGGCAATCTCCAGTGCTTCCTCATATTTTTTCTCCTGGATTAAACGCAGGAACCTGCGCGAACCGGCCACGTTGCAGCGTTCACCAATATTGAGAAAATTAATCTGCGGGGAGACTTCCAGCAATTCCAGTCCTGAAAGTTGCATATAAGCCGGATGGCCAGACTTCCTGTGTGGCGTCCCATGTTCCACCATCTGCGCATATTCGGCTATGTGTGCGGGGGTGGTGCCGCAGCATCCCCCTACAATGTTTATCAACCCTTCATCGATAAACTCCTTAATCTGTGCAGCCATCTTCTCAGGTGTCTCATCGTACTCACCCAGCTGATTAGGTAAACCGGCATTGGGATAGGTACTGATAAAGAAAGGTGCTATTTTGCCCAGTTCCTTCACATAAGGTTTCAGCTCTGCGGCTCCAAGGGAACAATTTAAGCCTATTGCCAAAGGGTTGGCATGGCTTACGGAGGCGACAAAAGCAGCTAATGTTTGTCCCGAAAGTGTCCTTCCGGCCTTGTCGGAAAGTGTGACTGAGAGAATGATCGGGAGGGCTTTCCCTGTCTCCGCGGCAACTTCTTCGGCTGCAAAAATCGCAGCCTTGGCATTGAGGGTGTCGAAAATGGTTTCAATCAACAACAAATCTACTCCACCGTCGGTCAGTGCCAGCATCTGCTCTTTGTAGGCCATCTTGAAATCGTCAAAAGTGGCGGCACGAAACATCGGGTCCTCCACCCGTGGACTCATAGAGGCAGTTTTGTTGGTCGGTCCGACAGAGCCTGCGACAAAGCGGGGTTTTTGTGGTGTGAACCGGGTAAACTCATCGGCAGCTTCACGAGCCAGCCTGGCAGCTGCCAGATTAATCTCGGCTGCCATGTGGCTCATGCCATAATCCTGCATGGAGATGCTGGTGGCATTGAATGTATTGGTTTCAATGATGTCGGCTCCTGCCTGCAGGTACTCCCTGTGAATCTGCCCGATCACATCGTGGCGCGTGAGGGAAAGCAGATCGTTATTTCCTTTCAGCAATGTAGGTGAATCTTTGAACCGCTCACCCCGAAAATCGGCTTCCGTGAGTTTATAACGCTGTATCATTGTACCCATCGCACCATCGAGTATCAGGATGCGATGGGTTAAAATCTCTTCTAACTTCATTTCGTTTGTTCTCTCAATTTATTATTCCGCCCAAAAATAATCAATAAAATTGATCTTCAGCTATGATCCGGTTTTTAAGCGCATGTGTCCGAACCGTAATTTCAATACAAGCCTTCTCGACCAGACCACCATCCAGGCAATTGCAAACCTCACCCCCAATATCCACCAGATGGAGACGCCCAGGGCGGCAAACAATATATTGTCTTCCAGCACAGAGTGAGACACAGCAAGATGGTAATTCAACAGGCTGGCTTCAGTTTTGGTAACTTTCCCCTCTTTCATCTGATCTATCATCAGTGCGCCACCATAAGCCAGGCCTACAATATAACCGATCAGCCACAGAAAGGCAGTGCTCGTTGGCAAGCCAAAAAAACGGAGAAGCGGCCCGATTGCCCTGCTCAGCTTCGGAATCAGCCGATAGGCCTCAAGCATATTGTATAACAAATTTAAGGTGAAAACGATCACAACAATCAACAAGGCGATATGTAGCGAGCTCTTCAGCCAGAGCAATATCACATCTGCTACTGATGTCATGACAACTATCTCTGTCTGCATAAAGATGGGCATCCCCATTTCCTTTGGCAGAATCAGGTTTAATACAATGCCCGTTAGTATACTTGTTACAATACGCAGAACAGACATTGCACGGAATGAAGTTCCCGTCTTGGCTTGTATGGCACTCTCCACGGGCAGATTATGCGATATCTGACACATCAGCGCAAGGATGGTCAGCTCACGCAGGGTGATGGTCATGGAAGTGATGATGGCCAGCGGGGCATAAAGCGGCAGAAAGATACTGGTAATAAATATGATGGCCGTACTTCCCGGTAATCCCATATATACAAAGACAGGGTCCAGAAAATCGGCCATATAAGCCAATCCTCCGTAATAATCCAGAAAGCGCACCAGTAACGATATGGGCAAAATGATTTTCAATAACCAGAGCGTGGTGCGGGCTGATTTTTTTAATGCACGAAAGATAAGGTGGTGCAAAAACTGCATATTGCAACGTTTTGTAATAACGTAAACCTAAAACAATAATTTAAAACTACTTCTTAAACATGCGATCCATATCACGTTTGTCTTCTTTTTCTTTCAACGACTGACGTTTGTCATACTCTTTTTTCCCTTTTGCCACGGCAATCACCAGCTTGGCCAGTCCCCTTTCGTTGATAAACAACCGGACCGGGATGATGGTGAAGCCGGTCTCGCGGGTCAGCCGCAAAAGCTTATGCAGTTCCTTTTTGTTGAGCAGCAATTTTCGGTCGCGGCGTGCATTGTGGTTATTATAGGTACCGTAGAAGTATTCGGCAATATGCATGTTACGGACCCACAATTCACCCTTTTCAAAAAAACAGTAGGTATCTACCAGGCTTGCCTTGCCCTGCCGGAGCGATTTGATTTCTGTACCGGTAAGTACAATACCTGCCGTGTAGATATCCAGGAGTTCGTAGTCGAACGTGGCGCGCTTATTTTTTATGTTGACTGCCGTTTGCTGCATTATTTAATCATAAATGTAAATAGCCCTCTTATCAGTGAAGGTGTCAGAATAATAAGTGCTGAGGCAAAGATAGTGAAATTCAGCCGCTTTCCGGCCGGCACTTTCAGGTAATACATCGCACCTGTCTGCACAATATAAAAAGTGTAAAGGGCAAGCAACCAGAGTATAAAAAAATCGGAGAGAAAAGGGATTATAATGTATAACAAGTAAATCACTACTGAAGCATATCCCGTAAAAAGCTGATAAATAATCGGATTTTTAACAAGGCCAAAACGGGGCGCCATCTCATTCAAAGTATAGGAGACGATATAAAATCCACCATACACAGCCACAATGCTGACAATGGTATTCTTTAGTGCACCGGGCAGTCCGCCTTCACGGGCAAACCACAAGCCGCCCACGAAAGCCGCCAGGGCTATTATTCCGATTAAAGGATGAAAAAAGCGGCCGGTAAAACTGTTCAGACTTCTCTCCTCCTTTGTTATTTCTTTCCATGCAATTGGGGAAGCGACTATTAATTGTATTATTGTAACAAAAATATCTCTCCACATTATCTTTTTATTTTGGATTGCAAAGGTAACGAATTCCTCTTAATTAAGGGAATAAGAGAGAAATAAAAAAAGCAGCTCCAAATAAGGGCTGCTCTTCGATTGATGAAACGGGTAAAAATCAATCACCCTTTACTGTCATCCGGTAGATTTGTGAATCCACGATCTGGCTACTTCCTTTCATATAGTATTTAAACTTGATTTTCAACTCCTTGGTACTTGTCGTACTTGTTCCTTCGTACATTGCTCGCAAATCGGACATGTCCAGCGCGATCAGATCGGATTTCGTACTCACGGTGGTACCCTCAGGAGTTCCCTCTATGTTTATATCTATCACAATGGAGATCTCGTTGTTAGTGGCGTCGGAATTTTCCACATGATAGAAATCCACTACGGCCGATTCTCCTTTTTTGGCTTCGTAGGCGTATTGAAAAATCCAATGATCTCCTAAATAGATGTTGTCACCTGCATAAAACGGTGGATCAATTGCCACAAATTTTGTCGGGGTCTCCACCACAGGGGGTTGTTGACCCATCCGCAGGGAGACACTGTTTATTTCTACCGGCTCGCCGGAAATTACTACATTATCGGCATAAATCACATCGGTTGAAGATGCACCGGTACGAACAGGCGTGCTTCCTCGTTCTTCAGTCCAGCTATAACGGAAGAATTGTAATGTTCCCGGACTCATCAGTTGCATTTGCGACGAAGTTATAAAGCGTCCGGAAAGTGTTCTGCCGTAAATATTCCCCGTTGCGTTATCTTCAGCTATGTAAGCTACGGAAGTTTCTTCGTAATTCCGGCTTCCTTCTTCAAGACAGGATGACAATAAAAGTGTCATGCCGATCATACCAAACAATAAAATTGTTTTCTTCATTTTGATTTTATTTTATGATTATTTAAATTCATATCTCAAACCCACATTCAGATCCATCACGATCTTACTGTCGGAATAGATGGTTTTATATTGGTTGTTTGCATCGAAGTAATAGGCTCCTCCAATCTTACCGTATAATTTAAAATTTTGCCAGACAGGATAAGAAATACCCACGCCCGCATTGACGGAGATTTGCGGATTATGTTGTGAGATTTTTGTTATCTCCTCTTCAGAGGAAATATTCAATTCAGTAGATTTCCCTTCTCCTTTTCTCCGGTATTCACCATACACATCTTTTTCAAGCATCCCCCCCACAGAAGCATACACATCCAGTTTTTTCAGAGAGAAAAGATTATAATTCACATTCAGGGGAATGCCTATATAATGTAAATGCTGGGTCTCCTGTACCTGAAAATTGGTACCGGAATTTCTTACTTTTGATGAGAGATAGGTATACAGGAGTCCGGTTTCCAGAGAGAGATCATCGAAGAGCGACTTCGACACTGTTATACCGAAAGAAATAGGCTGATCATGTTCCATTTCAGAAACATTCCCGGCTGTATTATTTGCTGTAAACATCCTGGAATCGTTCATCGGAGGGATGTTGTCTGCCATCTGGGCAGTTCTTAATGTCATGGGTGAGTTTACCGTTTGTTGAAAAGGAGCAAGGCCGCCACGACCATTCATCGCCAGAATTATCCCTCCCGTGCCTGTTTGTTCCGGTTCTTCTCCGTTGATCAGTCCGGTCTGTTCTTCGCCTACCGTGATAAACTCATCATCGCCCCTGTTCCTTGTCAGAGGCTCCCCAAGTTGCAGTTTGGACTGTTTAATGACAGAGCGGATATCATTTTCGCTGATGTTTCTCTCCGCCTTAACCAGCAGGGTTCGTTCACGATGTAGCATCTCTTGTTTTTTTTCAGACACTGCATATTCGCCAATACCGGATTTTCTCTGTTTCTCCTGACCTGCATGTGATTGTAGGGAGCCCGAAGGAGTGGTGGTAACAACTGTACCGGTATGCGTTTGCACTTCACCCTTAGCTGTTCCGTCATACTGAGATTCCCTGCCGGAGACCGATGGTTTCGATTCCGAAACAAGCGGAGTGGATATATCGGCCGCGGGCCTGTTATAAAGCAACCCTCCCACGAGCAGGATTACCGCGGCGACAGCCGAAGCAGCATACCACCGGCGACGAACTATCCGGCGTGCTGCCATGGCAGCATTCAGCGATTGCTCTAACCGATCCCATCCGTCGGGCGGTACCGGAACTCTGTAATCGTTGAATTTTGATTGTATTTCTCTTCTTATCTCATTATCTCTGTTCATTGTACTTGCTTGTGGTGTTGAAGAATAGTGCTGATTTTGTTCTTTAACATTTTCTTTGCCCTGAAAAACTGGGAACGCGAAGCAGCTTCTTTGATACCCAGCATTTGCGCAATCTCCCTGTGTGACAATTCCTCAAAAATAAACAAATTGAAAACCATTCTGTATCCGGGCGGGAGGTCTCTGATCATTTCCATGACTTCATCGCGTGGAATATTTTCTATGTCGAGCATATCATCGTTATCACCGCTATTTTCTGTTTCAGTAGCCAGAAGGTAACTATATTCTTCCAGAAACCGGTTCTTTTGCTTCTCTTTCCGGAAACTTTCCAGCGCCAGATTTACAAAAATTCGTCTCAGCCAACCTTCAAAAGAACCCTTGCCCGAATATGAGCCAATTTGCGTAAAAACACGGATAAATCCGTCATGCAACAGATCGAGAGCCGCTTCTTCCTCTTTACAATAGCGCATGCACACGGCCGTCATTATAGGTGCGTACCGTTCATATAATGCCTTCTGAGCACTACGGTCCTGTTTCTTACACGCTATTATTAGTTGCGAATCGTCCATTCTTATCGCAGTTCAAATGATAGATGGTTAAATCGTAAAAACGTTGCACCCGGTCAACAGTTTTTATCCGAATTTATATTTTTTTAAACAAAAAGCAAAATGCAATTCCATTGTCAATATATTTCATTAATCAAATATACTATCAGCCTTAAAATAAACCAAGTGAAATTAATTAAGAATGTGTAATTTTGTATTGTAGCATAACTGTTTTTTACTTATTTTTGTCCAACCAATACACTAAAAGTCCTCTTTATGAAAGATTTTATAAAAATCATGTTCGCCTCAGCCGTAGGATTTCTTATTGCACAGGTGATTCTTTCACTCATCGCAATGCTGCTGTTTTTCGGGATGATAGGATCTGCTCTCAGTTCTGTGACGTCTACCAAATTTACACTTCAAGAAAATTCAGTATTGAATCTGCGTTTGGAAGGCTCCATCGCGGAACGAACACCGGAAGAAGATCCCTTCACTTCGATAATTGGGAGCGACTATTCTTCCGTGACAGGACTAAACGATATTGTAGGTGCTATCCGTAAAGCGAAAAATAACGACAAAATAAAAGGAATATACCTGGATTCACGCATGCTTTCGGCCTCGATGGCCACCCTGGCAGAGATCCGTCAGGAACTGGCCGGGTTCAAGGAGAGTGGTAAATTTATCGTATCTTATGCCGACACCTATACACAGGGTGGTTATTACCTCGCTTCAGTGGCCGACAAGATAGCCATAAACCCGCAGGGAATGCTCGACCTGCACGGTCTGGCCTCCACACCTCTCTTTTTCAAGGATGCCCTCGACAAACTGGGAATTGAAATGCAGGTTTTCAAGGTAGGGACCTATAAATCGGCCGTAGAACCGTTCACTCAAAATGAGATGAGCGAGGCCAACAGAGCACAGGTAGCTTCCTATCTGAACGATGCCTGGAGTTTTCTGCGGCAGGATATAGCGGCATCGCGTTTCCTCGACAATGCGACTGTTGATTCGTTGGCCAACACGATGCCTGTGCTACAGTCTACTGAATACTTGCTTTCTGCAAATCTCGTAGATACGCTGTTATACGAAACCGAGATGAAGGATTATCTGCGAACTCTGCTGGATATCGAACAAGAAAATAAAATTCCCTCTGTCACGGTTGCAGAAATGAAGTCAGTAAATACAAGGCCTGTAAAGAAAACCGACAACACGGTCGCCATCCTCTATGCCAGTGGCAACATCGTTTCGGGCAACGGCTCTCTGGAAATACAGGACAAGTATATGGTGGATCAGATCGAAAAGCTGAGAAAGGACAAAGAAGTAAAAGCCGTGGTTTTTCGTATCAACTCCGGCGGAGGCAGTGCGTATGCTTCGGAACAAATCTGGAAAGCAATAAGCTCGCTGAAGGAGGAGAAGCCGGTGGTTGTTTCCATGGGAGATATGGCCGCCTCGGGAGGTTATTACATTGCCTGCAACGCCGACAGAATTGTGGCGCAACCCACCACGCTCACAGGCTCCATTGGAATATTCGGCATCTTCCCTAATATGGAAGGTACTTCCAAGAAAATAGGAGTCTATACCGATGAGGTGAAAACCCATGAGTTTGCCGATTTCGGAAACATCACCCGCCCCGTGAGTGCAAGGGAAAGAGAGATGCTTCAGGCCTATATTGAAAAAGGATATGACCTTTTTCTCACACGTTGTGCCGAGGGACGTAATATGCCGAAAGACTCCATGGCACTTTATGCCGAAGGACGTGTATGGACGGGGAATCAGGCAAAAGAGATCGGCCTTGTCGATGAGCTTGGCGGCGTTGAAAAAGCCATAGAAATAGCTGCTGAGCTGGCTAATCTTGGTAAGAGTTATGTCATTTTCGAATATCCCAAGATGCGGTCACGCATCGACGAACTATTGAAACCAGCCAAGGAGGAGCTGGCAGCACGTACATTGAAGGAGTATCTGGGCGATAGCTATGAGTTATTCACGATTTTGAAAGATTTGAAAGACCAGGATTATGTTCAGGCGAGAATTCCTTTCGATCTGAATATCAAATAATAAAATGGACAAACCAGCCGTTGAAATACGTCGTGCAATGCTGCCCCTATCGTGGTTGTACGGGATTGGTGTGGATTTACGAAACTGGCTTTTCAACAGGAAAATACTCAAACAGCATACTTTTGACATCCCGGTCATCTGCGTGGGTAACCTTACTGTAGGTGGTACCGGTAAGACTCCACACATAGAATATCTGATCAGGCTCCTGACACCAAGATACAAGGTGACAGTATTAAGCAGAGGGTATAAACGGAAAAGCAAAGGTTTTCTTATCGTGGATACCGACTCGAAAGTGCAAGATGTAGGAGATGAGCCGCTGCAGATTAAACAGAAGTTTCCGAATACATTGGTGGTGGTGGACAAAAACCGGGTATCGGCCATTCAAAAAATTCTTTCCATCGAAAAATCGGAACGACCCGACGTGATTTTACTCGACGACGGTTTTCAGCACCGCCATGTATTGCCATCACTCTCTATTTTACTGGTGGACAGCAACAGACCCGTATTCGAAGATAAATTACTGCCTGCAGGCCTGCTGCGCGAGCCGCTCAAAGGAAAAGACCGGGCCTCTATTGTGATGGTCACCAAATGCGACCCCGACATGCAACCCATCGATTTCAGGATCTACACAAACGGGCTGGACCTTTTTCGCTACCAGAAACTCTTTTTCACCACACTCGACTATGACTCAGTGAAACCGGTATTTCCCGACATACAATCTGAATCGATCATGCTGAATGAGTTACGCAAGAAACATCTTTTTCTGGTTACCGGCATCGCTTCACCCGCTCCATTGGTGGACAAGCTGGAGCACAAGACGTACAACCTCTATACAAAGTTCTTTCCCGATCATCATATGTTCACGAAAGAAGATGTACAGGCTGTCCGTCAAATGGTAGAATCTGTAGACGATGACAATAAGATGATCATCACCACCGAAAAGGATGCCACGCGATTCCGCGCATTACCCTTTCTGGATGATGAGTTAAAAAAAATACTTTATTATATTCCGGTGCGTGTTACCTTTGTGGATGACACCGAGAGGAACTCTTTCAATCATAAAATACTTGAACATGTTAGAAACCATCAAACAAACGGCTGACTACTTAAAGAACAGGATCGGAGAGATCCCGAATACTGCAATTATCCTGGGCACCGGCCTGGGAGAACTGGCGCATGAGATCGCCGACAAAGAGGAAATACCCTATACCGGGATACCCAATTTCCCTGTTTCCACCGTGGAGGGTCACAGCGGAAAGTTGATTATTGGTACCCTGGGTGGTAAAAAGGTGCTTGCCATGCAGGGACGTTTTCATTACTACGAGGGATATGACATGAAACAGGTTACTTTTCCCGTGCGTGTTTTCCAGGCACTGGGCATTGAATATCTGTTTGTGTCGAACGCGGCCGGAGGGATGAATCCCAGCTTCGATATCGGCGACATCATGTTGATTGAGGATCATATTAACATGTTTCCCGAACATCCGCTTCACGGAAAAAACTTCAACGAGTTGGGAACCCGTTTCCCCGATATGAGTGAGGCCTACAACAAAAGTCTGCGCCTGATGGCCATGGAGATCGCCAAAGAAAAAAATATCAAACTACAGCATGGAGTATATGTTGGAGTGCAGGGTCCCACGTTTGAAACACCTGCCGAATATAATTTCTTTCGTGTAATCGGGGGAGATGCCGTGGGGATGTCTACCGTGCCCGAAGTAATCGTAGCCAACCATGCCGGCATGAAAGTACTCGCCTTCTCCATTATAACCGATCTGGGTGTAATCGGAAAAATTGTGGAAGTATCGCACGAAGATGTACAGGAGGCTGCAAAAATTGCACAGCCTAAGATGGCGGAGATCATGCGCACCATCATCGGGAGGATTGAATGAAGAGAACGGAAATAGCGACATTGGGAGAGTTTGGGCTGATTGATTATTTGACCGGTGATGTTCAGCTCACACAGCCCACATCCATTAAAGGAGTAGGCGACGATGCAGCCGTTCTGGATTACACTGGAAAGAAAATCCTGGTGACTACCGACATGCTGCTGGAAGGAATCCATTTCGATCTTGTGTATACTCCGTTGAAACATCTGGGATATAAGGCTGCTGTTGTCAACTTCTCCGATATTTACGCAATGAACGGTACACCGCAACAAATTACTGTCTCTCTGGGCATATCGAAACGGTTTTCGGTGGAAGACCTCGAGGAATTTTATAAGGGACTGAAACAGGCCTGCGATATTTACGGGGTAGATATTGTAGGCGGAGATACCACCTCATCGCTCACCGGCTTCACTATCAGCATCACCTGTATTGGTTCAGTCGACGCAGATAAGATCGTTTACAGGAACGGGGCAAAGGACACTGATCTTCTTTATGTTTCTGGCGACCTGGGAGCCTCGTATATGGGCTTGCAGTTACTGGAAAGGGAAAAAAGTGTGTTCAACGGCAGTAGTGACGTGCAACCCGATTTCTCCGGAAAGGAATATCTGCTGGAGCGGCAACTTAAACCGGAAGCGAGGAGAGATATCGTGGTCCTGCTGGCTGAAAATGGTATCATTCCCACAGCAATGATCGATATTTCGGATGGACTGTCATCAGACCTGCTTCATATCTGCAAACAAAGTAATACGGGTTGCCAGCTTTTTGAGGAAAGACTTCCCATCGACTACCAAACGGCCATGATGGCGGAGACATTTAACATGAACGTAACTACAGTGGCGTTGAACGGCGGTGAGGACTATGAGCTTCTTTTCACTGTTCCGCTTACACTTCATGAGAATATGAAATCGGTGCCGGGGGTGCATCTGATCGGACATATATCCAAACCCGAACAGGGCTGTTTCCTGGTTACCCGCGACGGTCAGGAGATGCAGCTCCGTGCGCAGGGGTGGAATCATCTGGACGAAAGATAGGCGTCCACATTAGATGTTGTAATATCCGTTTCGTTATAGAGGAACCGCAGAACAATTATTTTTCGACATTTTCTCAGGCAAATTTTGCATTTCACGAAAATGCGCTTATCTTTGCACTCGCAATTTAAGCAATGTTGGTGCCATAGCTCAGTCGGTAGAGCAACGGACTGAAAATCCGTGTGTCCCCGGTTCGATTCCTGGTGGCACCACCCAAAAAACACTTGAATATCTGATTTCAAGTGTTTTTCTTTTTTATCCACCCATCAATTCAGCAGATAATGGAGGATCCGGGATCAACGGAGCACATTTTCCGGCACTGCACTACACTTTCTCCTTTACTCGCTCGTATAATACTCCAAATATTCAAGACGTAGCATCGACTCAGATTAAAAGGAAATACGGGTTAAAAAAGGAAACATCAGAGTTGTGGTAGCACGGCAAACTGCCGTTTGTTATATCAACGACCGTGAAATGACTGCAGATACTTATCGATATAGAGCTGCCTGTCTTTCGATTTGTATTGCTGTATAAAGCGGGGATGTTCCAGGGGAGTCATTTTGCCGAACAATTTCTCTCCTGCATTTAGTTTCATGATAAAATCCGCGTTCTTTTTCCCGAGAACGAACACCTCAGCAGTGTCAAGCCCCAAATCAATGTGTTTCTTAAGTGATTCTATCATAAACCCTTTTATCATTTTAAAGAGCTGCGGGTCATCATAATAGTTTGCATTCAGCCAGGCTCCTCCTGCCGTTTGCCGGATAATTGCCAGTGGAAAAGGAGAGTTGATATAAAATTCATGATAGAAATGCTCCACGCCTCCATAAGCTGCAATCATATCATACAAAAATACGGAGGATACCTCGTGGGTACGTGCCGATTTCATTGAAACTCCACAGGCACTCTCCAGTCGTTTCGTGTCGGTAAAGGGCACGCCGGTCACCCCGGCCCCGTTACGGCTTGGGTTTATCCCGATAATAAACCTGCGTTGCCGGGTATCGTGATAGTACTTGTGATAAAACGCTTCCATCACTTTCATTGTTTCCGGATTATCCAGAAAGGGGTTCATCACCTGAAAACCTTCAGGCAATTCACCCGAGTACACCAAATGACGATTAAACTCGATCACTTTATCTGCGAATGTTTGCATAATTCAAAGATAACATACAGAAATTGATTTCGGGACAATGCATTTAAAGCATTTTTTTCAGCGCTGCCCTGTCGTTGATTTGAATATCACGCCGGTCCACATTAATCAGCCCCTCCTCTGCCATCTCCATCATCACTTTTACCAGCGCAGGCCGCGAAACGCCAAATAGACGTGACATGTTTTCCTTGGATGTCTTCAACCGAAATGATTTTTCACCTTCCGACTCTTTCAGCAGGTAGTATGCAAGCTTCGCACGGATGGTCCGAAAGGAGACAAGTCTCAGTTTTTCCGAAAGAAAAGATACCTTATTAGATATGTAAGCCAGAAAAGCCATCATAAAACCTTCATATTTCCGCATAAGAAAGTAGACATTCTCCCGCGGTATTACCACGACGGTACATACTGTATGACAAATCGCGGAAACAGGGGAACGATTATCCGAAGAAAACAGAAAACCTGTCGCCATCGGATTGGGAGCCTTGAGCTGTTCCACCTTCATAAAATCACCCTTCTCATCGGCCATCTCTGTTACAACTTCTCCATTGATAAGGATATAGAGCGAATCATAATGCGTTCCCTGTGTCACAATGATTTCTCCCTTCTGGTAACTCCTGACTGAAAACCGCACATCCTGCAAAAAGGAATCCTTTTGTTCTTCAGGTATCAAACTGCACAATGGGCATTGAAAGATCATACGGCGATAATCAGGTTCAGGTTGCTGCTGTTTCATTCTTTCGTTCCCGTTTTTTATTATTATTTGATAACAATCAGAGTCAGACAAAATTATCTGCTTACTCCCCTTCGATTTTTCAATTGTATATTTCTCTCCCTCATTTTTTACAAATGTCATAATTATTACAGTTTTTTGCAAATATTATTCCTTTCTTTGTTATTGACAGATATATTTAAAGCGTTTAACCATGAGCAAGCTGCGGTTCTTTTGGAATGAAGTCAGGCCCCGCGGGGGATGGAAATACCCTGCCATCATTATCTGTGGCGCTTTCGTGGGGCTCTTCGTGTATACTTTTTTTGCTTCCCGTGCTTACAGCTATCTGTCAAACGATCCGGCCACATGCGTAAACTGCCACATCATGGGGCCCTACTACGCCACCTGGATGCACAGCTCACACGGCAGAAATACCACCTGCAACGACTGTCACGTACCCCAGGACAATAAAATCAAAGGGTATTACTTTAAAGCGACAGACGGATTACGCCATTCCGCCATTTTCACTGTACGCGGCGAAAGCCAGGCCATCCAGGCCATTGAAGCCAGTTCTCAGGTAATCATGGACAACTGCATTCGCTGTCACACCCAGCTCAATACCGAGTTTGTGAATACAGGGCGCATGGGTTACAGAGAAATGAAGGATACCGGCGGAAAAGCCTGTTGGGACTGCCACAGAGATGTGCCTCACACACGGAGCAGATCGCTCTCCTCCACTCCGAATGCACGTGTACCGATGCCGGCAAGCAATGTGCCGGACTGGTTGCTGGATATGGTAAAGAATGCCGAAATGAAAAAATAAGGCCCAAGAGCCAAAGTGCAAGAACCAGGATATAACGAACAAGAACGAAAAGCCGGACACTGAATTCAATATATACAATAATAACACTATGAACAGGAAGAGGAATAACAACAGGATGAAGCCATGGGTAGGCTGGCTCCTGTTTTTCGTGACAATGGGTGTGGTTTTCCTCCTTGGAATGCTGGCAGCATCCGTGACGCAACGCCGGGCAGAAATTGCGAGCGTGATGAACAACAAAAAGGTGGAAATCACCGGAATCGAATCGCGCAATGAACTGTTCGCCGTAAATTATCCCCGCGAATACGAGACCTGGGCAAAAACAGCCGACACCACTTTTCAAAGTGAGTTCAACGGAAGCAGCGTGAGAGACGTCCTCGAACAGCGCCCGGAAATGGTTATCCTTTGGGCCGGATATGCCTTCTCGAAAGATTACGGTACCCCAAGAGGACATATGCATGCCGTGGAAGATGTGCGCCATACCCTGCGGACCGGCGCTCCCATGACGCCGGAAGAAGGGCCGCAGCCTGCCACCTGCTGGACCTGCAAAAGCCCCGACGTACCCCGCTTGATGGACTCTGTGGGAATTGCCGAATTTTACAAAAAAACCTGGGCACACTGGGGACAGGAAATAGTGAATCCCATTGGATGCGCCGACTGTCACGATGCCGCCACAATGGATCTGAAAGTAAGCCGACCCGGATTGATTGAGGGATATGAGGCCATGGGTCTGAATATCCGGGAAGCAACCCATCAGGAGATGCGTTCGCTGGCCTGTGCACAATGTCATGTGGAATATTACTTCACTCCCGAAGGGAAATACCTGATCTTCCCCTGGCACAACGGCATCACCATGGAGGGAGCGGAACAATATTACGACAGCATCCGGTTTACCGACTATACACACGCGTTAAGCAAGGCACCCATCATCAAAGCACAACACCCCGATTACGAAATATTCAAAACAGGGATCCATGCACAGCGGGGTGTTTCGTGTGCCGACTGTCACATGCCATATATTTCCGAAGGAGGAATCAAATACAGCAGTCACCACGTGAGAAGTCCGCTGGCAAGCATGAACAACACCTGCCAGGTATGCCACCGGGAAACAGAGGAAGATCTCCGCAACTCGGTTTACGAACGGCAACGCAGTGCCAATCAGATTCGCAACCTGGCAGAGCAGGAGCTTGCCACCGCCCATCTGGAAGCACAGTTCGCATGGGAAAGAGGAGCCACAGAGACACAGATGAAAGAGGCGCTGCAATTGATTCGTCAGTCGCAATGGCGCTGGGATTATGCCGTGGCATCGCACGGAGGAGCGTTCCACTCGCCGGTAGAATATCAACGTATTCTTTCCCTGAGCCTCGACAGGGCCCACAAAGCCCGTTTTGAGATATCCAAGGTGCTGGCGGCACTCGGCTTCACCGGCGACGTTCCGCTGCCCGACATCTCCACGAAAGAGAAGGCACAGGCATACATCGGGTTGGATATGCAAAAAGAAAGAGCCGACAAGCAAAACTTCCTGCAAACGGTCGTTCCCCGTTGGCTCGAAACAGCCAAAGCCAACAAACGGCTGGCAAGTCTGAACTAACATAATGAGAAACAGATTCGAGTCCGGATTTTGGAGGACACAAAAACATTTTATATTGATTAGGCTGAGCGCATGAAGAGTAGATCCCGCAAAATATGGGAGCAGCCATGGGGGTATGCAGAAGGTTTCATCGTGGCAACTGGCATCCTTTTAACGGGCTTGATGCTACAGTTGACCGTCGGGAACATCGAGCCTGCTCTCTTTGCATCGCCGGTCAACGTGATCATGGGAGCCTCTTTGACGGCAGGGCTGATTGCTGTCTACTTTCTTCTCCCGCAAAACAAGGCAACAAAGTGGCTATCCGGCGTTTATGCTGCCGTGCCGGCCATCGTTCTCCTGCTTCTTCTCTGCATGATACTGGGACTCACTCCGCAGCTTCCACTCAGCACAGGTCGCATGCAGGCAAGCGACAATCTGTTCTCCCGGCTCGGATGGGTTCAGATGACCACCTCCTGGTCATTTATATTGCTCTGCTTTTACATTCTGATAATTCTGGAACTCACTTTGCTCAGAAGGACCCGCAAGAAACAATCGTGGCGCGATATCGGCTTTTACCTGAACCACCTGGGATTGTTTGTTGCTCTTCTGGCTGGCTTATCGGGCAGTGCCGATCTGAAGCGGTTCACGATGAGTGTGCAGGAGGGGCAGGTAGAATGGCGCGGTACCGGACAGTCCGGAGAAACCATAGAATTACCGGTAGCCATCCAGCTGGACACGTTCCGGATAGAAGAATACCCTCCCAGGCTGGTCGTCGTTGAAAACATGACAGGGAAAATACTACCCGCAGCACATCCCGAAAGCTATCATTTTGTGGAAATTGGCAAAACAGCCCGTCTGGCAGGCGTATCGCTGGAAATTATGGATTACCTGCCTCATGCTGCCATATTGCGGGACTCCACCTTTGTCAATGTAGTACCCATGATGATGGAGGGCGCCGGCACCGCCATCAAGGTGAAAGCAGCCAAGCCAGGGATGGAGCAGCCAGTGGAGGGTTGGGTCAGCAGTGGCAACTACCTCTTTCCCCATAGCACATTGCCGGTTGATGAATTCACAAGCATTGTGATGCCACCGCAGGAGGTAAAAAAATACAAATCGTTTGTAACCCTGTATTCTGAAAAGGGAACCAACCTTCAAGCCGTGATTGAGGTAAACAAACCTCTCTCTGTGGAAGAATGGATGATTTACCAGTATAGCTACGACAATTCGAAAGGGAAATATTCAGATGTCTCTATCTTTGAACTGGTACGGGATCCCTGGTTAAAGGTGGTTTACACCGGTATCTTCATGCTGCTCGCCGGGGCGCTGTTCCTGTTTATTGCGGGACCTAAAAAGAGGACGGCATGAGTTGGGAACTATTTATATATTTTGCTGCAGGGGCACTGTTATTCTGGATTATGGGCGCCATCGCGGCACTTGGAAACAGACACAGGGCGCTGTCCATATTTTGTACGACTGCCGGACTGCTGGTCTTCGCGTTTTTTATTGCCGCACTCTGGCACTCATTGGAAAGGCCACCACTGCGCACCATGGGAGAAACAAGACTCTGGTATTCTTTCTTCCTTCCCATAGCGGGACTACTCACCTATCTGCGCTGGAACTACAAATGGATACTATCCTTCACCACGCTGCTCTCCGCCGTCTTTATCATGGTGAATATCAAGAACCCGGACATTCACAACAAGGTACTGATGCCGGCACTGCAAAGTCCCTGGTTTGCCCCGCACGTCATTATTTATATGTTTTCCTATGCCATACTGGGCGCAGCTACACTGGGCGCCCTCTACTATCTTGTCAAAGAGAAAAAAGTCAGCAACCCCGAACGACTCATGCAGATGACCGATGAGCTGGTATATGCCGGAACGGCCTGCATTACGCTTGGCATGCTGATGGGAGCCATCTGGGCCAAGGAAGCATGGGGTCACTACTGGAGCTGGGATCCGAAAGAGACATGGGCTGCTGCCACCTGGCTGGGATATCTGCTTTACATCCATTACCGGCTGAAAAAAAATGCATCCCATGAATTATCGATGATCCTCTTACTCGTAGCTTTCATGTTGCTGCAGATATGCTGGTATGGCGTGAATTATCTTCCTTCGGCACAACAAAGTGTACATACCTATTCGTAGCTGACAACCCGGTTCGATCGCCAAGCCCCTTCTGTCTCCTGCCCGGAAACCCTACCCTGCTGAGCAGGTATGCCACAAAGCCCGAAGACGGTTGTATTTCCCGGTAAAAATACTTTTGTGATGCAAAATAGGACGATAAAATCAAATTGTTTAATTTTGCAGTGATTTTCAGTGCACCATAGAAGCAACCGCATGTTTGGAATATAAAGCGAGAGCGGAGAAAACAAAGAAAAGAACGGATTACCATCTTTCTGGTTTTTTTGACATTATTTTTCCTTAAAAACGATCATAATGTTAAATATTTCACGATAAAGTAACATTTTTCTCTTTTTTGTTTTGTATTTAAAACAATATGCTTATATTTGTGCCGGAGTTTGTTTTGCATATCATCCCAAAGGTTATCAGAAACCTCCACAATAAAAAAACGTGTAATATGTCAACATTACGATTTCAAGCTGTAGTAGAAGCATTAAAGAGAGTTCCCGTAGAGATTCCCGTTCCCGGTCAGTTACCTTCGGAGTATTACGGAAAGTATGTGTTCAACAGGACACAAATGTCGAAGTATCTTTCGAAAGAGACAATGAAAACCGTACTTGAAGCCATCGACCAGGGTACTACGCTTCATCGTGAGATTGCCGATCACGTGGCCGCCGGCATGAAGATGTGGGCCATCGAAATGGGTGCAACACATTACACACACTGGTTTCAACCCCTCACCGAAGGTACTGCGGAAAAACATGACTCCTTCATTGATTACGTAAATGGTCCCGACGGAGGTATCATCGAACGTTTCTCAGGCAAGTTGCTGGCTCAGCAGGAGCCCGATGCTTCAAGCTTTCCCAGCGGAGGCATCCGCAATACTTTTGAAGCAAGAGGGTACACCGCATGGGATCCTTCTTCACCAGCTTTCATTATAGATGACACACTCTGCATTCCCACAGTTTTCATTTCTTATACCGGGGAAGCGCTTGACTATAAGACCCCGCTACTCAAAACGCTGTCGGCTGTGGACAAAGCCTCAGTAGAGGTATGTAAACTGTTGTATCCGGATGTAAAAAAGGTATATTCCTTCCTGGGATGGGAACAGGAATATTTTTTGGTGGATCAGGCACTCTATGCTGCACGGCCCGACCTGAGCCTGACCGACCGCACTTTGATGGGACATGAAAGTGCAAAAAACCAACAGCTCGAAGACCATTATTTCGGTGCTGTTCCCCCACGTGTGGCTGCTTTTATGCGGGAAGTGGAATTTGAAGCCTATAAATACGGCATTCCCCTGAAAACCCGTCACAACGAGGTGGCTCCCAATCAGTTTGAGATTGCGCCAATCTTTGGGGAAACCAATCTGGCGGTCGACCAGAACCTGTTGGTGATGTCGCTGATGCACAAGATAGCCGCCAAACATAATTTCAAATTGCTGTTGCATGAAAAGCCATTTGCCGGAGTGAACGGCTCGGGCAAACACAACAACTGGTCGCTCTGCACCGACACCGGCATCGGGCTGTTTACTCCTGGTAAAACCGCCAACGAAAACCTCCTGTTCGTCACATTCCTGGTGAATACGCTAATGGCTGTTTACAAACACAATGCCCTGCTGAAAGCATCCATCATGTCGGCCAACAACGCACACAGGCTGGGTGCCAATGAAGCGCCCCCTGCTATTATTTCGATTTTCCTCGGAACACAGATATCTGCCGTGCTCGATAAAATTGAGCAAAGTTCGGAAGATGATGATATCACCGTGGATGAATTGAAAAAAATGAAATTAGGCATCTCCCATATTCCGGAAGTACTGATTGACAATACGGACAGAAACCGGACTTCACCGTTCGCATTCACCGGGAACCGCTTCGAGTTTCGGGCGGTGGGTTCATCGGCCAACTGTTCGTCGGCCATGACGGCATTGAATGCCGTGGTTGCCGCGCAGCTAATCGATTTCAAAAAGGAGATCGACGCGAAAATAAAAAAGGGAATGAAAAAGGAGCAGGCTATGTTCGATACCCTTCGCCTCTATATCAAGATGTCGAAGCCGATCCGTTTCGAAGGAAACGGTTACAGCGACGAATGGAAGGAAGAAGCCAGAAAACGGGGACTCGACTGTGAGACAAGCGTTCCGGTCATTTACGATGCATACACATCGGAGCAATCGGTGAAGATGTTTGAGAGTATTGGCGTATTGAACGAGAAGGAGCTTCACGCCCGCAATGAAGTGAAATGGGAAACCTACACCAAGAAAATTCAGATTGAAGCACGCGTATTGGGCGATCTGTGCATGAATCACATCATTCCGGTGGCCACGGAATACCAGTCTATGCTGCTCGACAACCTCTACAAGATGAGAGCCGTCTTCGACAAGGAAAAAGCCGATAAATTATCGAAGGAGGATGCCGCACTGATCGAAGAAATTGCCGATCATATCTCTGCAATAAAAACGAATGTGGATGACATGGTAGATGCCCGCAAGTCGGCCAACAAGCTGGAGGATGCACGTGAGAAGGCCGTGGCCTACCACGACACTGTAGAAGTCTACTTCAACGTAATCCGCTATCATGTAGACAAGCTTGAACTGATAGTGGATAATCAGATGTGGACGCTGCCCAAATATAGGGAGCTGCTGTTCATCAGCTAAAGTGCCATATCATTAAATATCGGACAAACAGCAAAAGAATAGCGGGTAATGATTATCTGCTATTTTTTTGGCTCAAAACGAAAAAAAACAAGACGCTATGAATAAAAATAATATCTTCCGCCATCTCAGGATACAGGAACAAAAAACACTCTATTCTTTTGATAACGAACACGATGCCTGTGGAGTAGGTTTGGCAATCACCCTGAATGGCGAGAAATCACACGATATCGTGGAAAAAGGGCTCTGCGTCCTGGAAAACATGGTACACCGCGGGGCGGAAAGCGCTGACAATATCACTGGTGACGGTGCGGGCATACTGGTACAGATTCCGCATGAGTTCATTCTTTTACAGGGAATCGCGGTTCCCGCGGAGGGGCGATATGGTACCGGACTTGTTTTTCTTCCCCGGGAGAGGGAAGAGAGGGAATTTTGCCTGAATGTGATCCGGAATAAAATAATCGAGGAAAATCTCACCCTCCTCTTTATTCGCGACGTACCCGTACAGAGTGCCTGCCTTGGAAAGATAGCCCGTTCAAATGAGCCCGTCATCAAACAGTTGTTTATTACCGGCACAGGGTCTCCCGACGAGTTGGAGAGGCGGTTTTATATATGGAGAAAGAAGGTTGAAAAGTCTCTTTCCGGAACCAGGATGGCGGAGGAACGCAGCTTTTATATTGTAAGCCTCTCAGCCCGCCAAATGATTTACAAGGGGATGCTGTCATCAATGCAACTGCGTCAGTACTTCCCCGATCTTTCCGATCCCAATTTTACCAGCCGGGTTTCCCTGGTCCATTCCCGGTTCAGCACAAACACATTTCCCACATGGGATCTGGCACAACCTTTCCGTATGCTGGCCCACAACGGGGAAATCAATACCATCCGCGGAAACCGTCAATGGATGCAAAGCCGGGAAAGTGAGTTGGAGTCGGACCTGCTGGGCGACCTGTCACCCCTCTATCCCATTGTACAGCCGCGTATGAGCGACAGCGCCTCGGTGGACAATGTGCTGGAGTTTCTGGTGATGTCTGGCAAGACACTGCCTCATGCCATGGCGATGATGGTTCCCGAGAGTTTCAACGACAAGAATCCTATCTCCGATGGGCTGAAAGCATTTTACGAGTACCACAGCATGCTGATGGAACCATGGGACGGACCAGCGACATTGCTCTTTAGCGACGGGCGCTTTGCGGGAGGCATGCTCGACCGAAACGGGCTTCGTCCCGCACGGTATACGATCACCCACGACAACATCATGATTATTGCCTCCGAAACCGGGACAATTGAACTGGACGCATTTAACATCAAAGCGCGGGGAAGGTTGAAGCCGGGAAAAATGCTCATTGTGGATACCTTCACCGGAAAAATATACTCCGACAATGAACTAAAAGAAGGACTGGCAAATGCTTTTCCGTATCGGGAATGGCTCGCTAAAAACTGCGTGAATCTCGATGACATCTCTTCGGGCAGAAGTGTGAATAACGACATGGCTGATTATGAGACACAGTTGAAAGTATTCGGATACACCACAGAAGACCTGGAAGTACTGATAAAGCCCATGGCAATGGAAGGAAAGGAACCGGTCTCTTCCATGGGAAACGACGTCACTCTGGCAGCTTTGTCCGAAAAACCGCAGCGGTTGTTCAACTATTTCCGGCAACAATTTGCACAAGTGACCAACCCTCCCATTGATCCTATCCGCGAGGAATTGGTGATGTCCCTCACCGGATACCTGGGAGCTATCCATCAAAACCTGCTTAAGGAGATACCCGCGCTCTCGGGCATTGTAAAAATAAAAAGTCCCATCCTGACCAATACCCAGTTCGACATCCTGTCGAACCTGCGTTACAAAGGATTCTCCACCACAGTGATTCCAATGCTCTTCGATCCTGCGAAAGGTGCTGAAAGTTTGAAGGAAGCGGTGGGTAACCTCTGCCGGTCTGTCGAAAAGGCAGTGGATGACGGCAAAAACTATATTATACTCAGCGACAGGGGCGTAAATGACAAAAATGCGCCCATCCCTTCACTACTGGCCACATCAGCCGTACACCTTCATCTGGTGGAGAAAAGAAAAAGAATGCAAATAGACATCGTGGTGGAAAGCGCCGAGCCACGTGAAGTCATGCATTTCGCACTTTTGTTCGGTTTCGGGGCCAATGCAGTCAATCCATATCTTGTCTTTGCCATCCTTTCGCAACAGGTAAAATCAGGTGAGATACAACTCGATTTTGATACCGCAAAGAAAAATTACATCAAGGCGGTGAACAAAGGATTGCTAAAAGTTCTCTCAAAAATGGGCAACTCCACCCTCCGAAGCTATCGCGGTGCACATATCTTCGAAGCCCTTGGCATCTCCACAGATGTGCTGAACAACTATTTTAAGGGCATCTCCTCCAAGATAGAAGGGATAGACATGGATGATATCGCCCGGGAAGTGTTACAACCATTTAATGAGGCTTTTGAAAAGGAAGACAACGAACCTTTCAGGCTGCGGAACCAGGGATATTATGCCTATCGTATGGAAGGGGAATATCATGCATGGAATCCGGAAAGTATTGCCCGACTACAAATATCCACAAAGACAGGAGATTATCGCTTGTTCAGGGAATACACATCGCTGGTCAATGGGAAGGAAAATCCTTCATTTATCCGGGACTTGCTCGACTACCGCCGTAACCCTGTCGATATTGCAGAAGTAGAGCCGGTAGAACAGATAATGAAACGCTTTTGTACCGGTGCCATGTCCTACGGTTCCATCAGTAAGGAAGCACATGAGGCACTGGCCATCGCCATGAACATCATCGGCGGCCGCAGCAACACGGGCGAGGGTGGAGAAGATTCTCTCCGTTTTAAGCCCGGTGAAGACGGGCTGTCGCGCAGAAGCGCCATCAAACAGGTGGCCTCCGGCCGGTTTGGCGTCACTACAGAATACCTCGTAAACGCCGATGAGCTCCAGATAAAAATTGCCCAGGGAGCAAAACCGGGAGAGGGAGGTCAGCTGCCCGGTCATAAAGTGGATCACATCATTGCAAAAACCAGGCATTCCATTCCGGGAATATCCCTGATCTCCCCCCCTCCGCATCACGACATCTACTCCATTGAAGACCTGGCACAACTTATCTTTGATCTCAAGAATGTAAATCCAAGGGCCGTCATCAGTGTAAAACTTGTATCGGAAAGTGGCGTGGGAACCATTGCTGCAGGTGTGGCCAAGGCAAAGGCCGACCTGATCGTGATCAGCGGTTCGGAAGGAGGTACCGGAGCCAGCCCGGCCAGTTCAATCAAGCATGCCGGCATGCCACTCGAAATAGGGTTGGCGGAAACACAACAAACGTTGGTTTTGAACAATCTGCGGAGTAAGGTGACATTACAAACCGATGGCCAGTTAAAAACGGGTCGCGACATCGTGATCGCTGCCATGCTCGGTGCAGAAGAGTTCGGATTTGCAACCAGCGCCCTCATTGTACTGGGATGTGTAATGATGCGCAAATGCCACCTGAACACTTGTCCTGTAGGAGTAGCTACACAAGATACGGAACTTCGCAAGCGTTTTGTGGGACGTTATGAATATTTGGTGAATTTTTTCCGCTTCCTTGCACAAGATACACGGGAACAACTGGCAGCGATGGGATTCAGGTCACTGGATGAAATTGTAGGGAGAGCCGATTTGCTGGAAAGGAAATACTATCCTGAACTACCAAAGACAGAGAAGATAGACCTCTCAAGGATAACCTCTTATCCCAAAAACCCGTCCGGATTCATATTCCGGAGAAAGAGCGGACAATATCACAGGATAGACGATATATTAGACAGAAGACTAATTTCCGAAGCATTGCCAGCCATCGATTTCCTGCAACCTGTCGGCATTAAATCGAAAATTAAAAATACCGACAGGAGCACGGGAGCAATGCTTTCGGGACAAGTAGCCCTTCGTTATGGACAGGCGGGTCTGCCTGATCATACCATATCGGCCTACTTTGAAGGGTCAGCCGGACAAAGTTTCGGTGCCTTCCTGGTACATGGGATCACTTTTTATCTGCACGGCGACACCAATGATTATCTTGGAAAAGGGTTATCAGGGGGACGGATCATCGTGACGCCGCCAAAGGATAGCACATTCCGCCCCGAAGAAAACATCATCTGCGGCAATACATCGCTCTACGGAGCCACGGCAGGAGAAGTTTACATCAATGGCATTGCCGGTGAGCGGTTTTGTGTGCGTAACTCCGGAGCTACTGCGGTGGTAGAGGGTGCAGGTGACCACTGCTGCGAATATATGACTGGGGGCCGTGTAGTGGTCCTCGGTAGTACCGGACGAAACTTTGCCGCAGGCATGAGTGGCGGTGTGGCTTATGTACTCAATGCTGAAAATGATTTCGACTACTATTGCAACATGGAAATGGTAGAACTGTCGCTGGTGGAAGATCTATCCGACAGCAGGGAGCTGAGAGACCTCATCTTCAAACATCAGCAATACACCAACAGCACACTGGCCAAACAAATCCTTGAGCACTGGGAACACTATGCAGGGATGTTTATCAAGGTGGTGCCCATTGAATACAAGAAAGTACTTCAGGAAAAGAAGATGGATGAACTGAACCGTAAGATAGCCGTAGTGGAAAGAGATTATTAAAATTAAACAACAAAAGAAATGGGAAATCCAAAGGCATTTATGACGGTAACGAGAAAGGAAGCCGGCTACCGTCTCATAAGCGAAAGAATATATGACCACGCAGAGGTAGAACAGACGTTAAACCGGGAAGACCGCATGCAACAAGCTTCACGTTGCATGGATTGCGGCATTCCTTTTTGTCACTGGGCCTGTCCGTTGGGCAACAAGATGCCCGAATGGCAGGACTACATTTATAAGGGCAATTGGAGAAGAGGCGTGGAGGTATTGCATGAGACCAACAACTTTCCGGAGTTTACCGGAAGAGTTTGTCCCGCACCCTGCGAAAAATCGTGTGTCCTGGCACTGCACGACGTGCCGGTGACGATCCGGGAGAACGAAGCTTCCGTAACGGAAGTAGCTTTTATGGAAGGGATGATCAAGGCCCGCCCCCCAAAATACCGCTCGGGCAAGAAGGTGGCCGTCATTGGTTCGGGACCAGCCGGACTTGCGGCTGCACAGCAGCTGAACCGGAAAGGGCATTATGTCACGGTGTTTGAAAAAGACAACAAACCGGGCGGACTACTCCGCTATGGAATCCCCAACTTCAAGTTGAGTAAGCATGTCATCGACAGGCGCCTGGAAATCCTTATGGAAGAAGGCATCGAGTTTGTGACCAACACCGAAATAGGCCGGGACATACCGGGCAAACAAATCATGCAGGAATATGATGCGGTATGTCTGGCTACAGGAGCAGGTAAACCAAGAGATATCAACCCTGTGGGGCGCGAACTGAAAGGTATCCATTTTGCCATGGAATTTCTATCGCAGCAGATACGGTTGCTTCAGGGAGAAGAAGCTTTTACAGCTGAAAAGATATCTGCCAAAGACAAACACGTGCTGGTCATCGGAGGAGGGGACACGGGATCTGACTGTGTAGGTACTTCCATCAGGCAGGGAGCAAAGAGCGTAACACAGATAGAGATCTTGCCACAGCCCCCCCTCGGAAAAAATCCCGCTACACCGTGGCCCCACCCATATCCGCAAATTTTAAAAACCTCCTCCTCACATGAGGAGGGATGTATCCGCAGATGGCTGTTGAACACACTCTCTTTCGTCGGGGAGGATGGCAGCGTAAAAGAGGCCACGGCAGAGGAGGTGGCATGGGAAAAGGATGAAAACGGCCGGTTCAGGATGATTTCCCGGGGACAAAAGGAAACACTAAAGGCCGATTTGATACTGCTGGCTCTCGGTTTTGTACATCCCGTACATGAGGGGTTGCTCGATGAACTGGGCGTGGACTATGATGCCCGGGGAAATGTAGCGGTGGACAAACAACACGGAAGCAACATACCTGGTGTATTTGCAGCCGGTGATACCATTATGGGAGCAAGTCTGGTGGTAAAGGCAATTGCCTCGGGCCGCAAAGTGGCGGAAGATATTCACCGGGTGATCAGCACCCGGTAGTCCGCTGTCACATGATCCGGAGATTATGCCCTTGTCACAATTTCTGATTCTTAAAAACAAAAAAATATGTGTGGAATCGTCTGTACTTTTAATCTAAAGAAACCTGAGGATCAATTACGCCCTCAGCTGTTAAAGATGTCAACAAGACTGCGCCATCGCGGACCGGATTGCTCGGGAATTTTCTCATGCGACAAAGCCATTCTCACGCACGAGCGACTTTCCATTGTCGATCCGGCATCAGGGAAACAGCCATTGGTAAGCAAAGACCGCAAGCTAATCCTGGCTGTAAACGGGGAAATATACAATCATCGCGAGATCCGAAAGAGACATGAACAAACCTATGAATTCCTCACCCAATCTGATTGCGAAGTAATCCTGGCACTTTACCGTGACAAAGGGCCTTACTTTATGGAAGATCTGAATGGTATCTACGCCTTTGCCCTCTATGATATGGAAAAAGACGTCTATCTGATCGGGAGGGACCATATTGGAATTATTCCGCTGTATCAGGGATGGGACCAGGACGGAGCTTATTACGTAGCTTCCGAACTGAAAGCGCTGGAAGGATATTGCAACAGGATTGAGGAGTTTCTCCCGGGACATTATTATTACAGTCCTGATGGTAAACCTGCAAGATGGTATACACGTGACTGGATGGAATATGAGCATGTGAAAGACAATACTTCCAACGTGGACACATTACGTAAGGCAATGGAGGATGCCGTGCAACGACAGCTCATGAGTGATGTGCCGTACGGGGTATTACTTTCAGGAGGATTGGATTCATCCATTATCTCTGCCGTGGCGAAAAAGTTTGCTGCCAGGCGTGTAGAGACAGATAACAAAGAGGATGCATGGTGGCCCCGGCTACACTCATTTGCGATCGGACTGAAAGGATCACCTGATCTGGCTTCAGCCCGAAAAGTGGCCGCTCACATCGGCTCCGTCCATCACGAGATAGAATTTACCGTGCAGGAAGGCCTTGACGCCATTCGTGATGTGATCTATCACATTGAGACCTACGACGTGACAACGGTGCGTGCCAGTACACCCATGTACCTGATTGCCCGCTATATCAAATCGATGGGCGTGAAAATGGTACTCTCCGGCGAAGGTGCCGACGAAATTTTTGGAGGATATCTCTACTTCCATAAGGCGCCCAATACGGAAGAGTTTCATAAGGAGACTGTCAGGAAGCTGAGCAAATTGTATCAGTACGACTGCCTGCGTGCAAACAAGTCTCTCGCCTCGTGGGGGGTGGAGGGACGTGTTCCCTTTCTCGACAAGGAGTTCCTGGACGTAGCCATGAGGCTCAATCCAAAAGACAAGATGGCAGGAAACGGCAAAATAGAAAAACACATCCTTCGGCAGGCATTTGAGGATTACCTGCCCAAAGAGGTGGTCTGGCGACAGAAAGAACAATTTTCCGACGGCGTGGGATATAGTTGGATAGACAGCCTGAAAGAGATTGCGAACCGGCAGGTGAGCGACGAACAGATGACAAACGTGCACCATCGCTTTCCCGTAAACCCACCGCTGACCAAAGAAGAATATGTCTACCGCACCATCTATTCCGATCTATTTCCTTCAGATAGTGCCGCTTCGTGCGTACCCTCCGTTCCTTCAGTTGCCTGTAGCACACCAGTGGCGCTCGCCTGGGACGAGACCTTCCGGAAGAATGCCGATCCTTCTGGAAGAGCAGTAAAAACAATACACGAACACGGCTTTGGATGATCAGACATACTCATCTCCGTACCGGAATTTCACATCCGTCACAAAGTGTTTTATGCGTTGTTCTTCGCTTTTTTTACATATCAGCAACACATTGTCCGATTCGGCCACGATATAATCCTCAAGCCCCTGTATTACCACAAGCTTATCTTCGCTCATCGCCACAATGTTGTCGGTACTTTCAATATACAATGTTTTGCAATTCAGCTGTGCATTGTTGTCGCTATCTCGTTGCGACACATCATGCAGTGCACCCCAGGTACCCAGATCACTCCAACCGAAATTGGAAATATTTACATATACGTTGTTCGCCTTTTCCAATATTCCGTAGTCTATGGAGATATTCGGACAAAAGGGAAAGCTTGTGTCAATAAACTGCTTCTCGGAAGGTGTATTAAAAAGTTCTTTACCCTCATTAAATTTCTGCACAATGTCTGGCAGATGTTTTTTGAAAGCATCAATGATGCTGTTCACATTCCAGAGAAAAATACCGGAGTTCCACATAAACTCACCGCTTTCCACAAATTTTCTTGCCAGGTCGAGATTAGGCTTTTCGGTAAAGGCTTTCACCTTTTGAATTCCATCCATATCTTTCTCATCCACCTGGATGTAGCCATAACCCGTTTCGGGGCGATTAGGTTTGATTCCCAGCGTAAGCAGAACCGGGTTTTGACCTACAAACTCCAACCCTTTCTTCATATCGATCTCAAACTGCTCTTCATTCATGATGAGGTGGTCGGAGGGTGCCACAATGATGTTGGCATCCGGGTTTACAGCTCTGATTCTGAACGAAGCATAGGCTATAGCAGGGGCAGTATTGCGTCTTATAGGTTCCAGCAGAAGCTGATTTTCTTTAATTTCAGGCAACTGCATTCTGATTGTTTCAGCGTACGCGTCATTGGTTACGAGGTAAATATTTTCTACGGGAACTATTTTTTTAAAGCGGTCGAAAGTACTTTGCAGCAGCGATCGTCCTGTGCCGAAGAAATCAAGGAACTGCTTGGGTTTATCCTCCTTGCTAAAAGGCCAGAAGCGGCTTCCCACACCGCCACACATGATCACACAAAAATTATTATTGTTTCTCATTCCTAAGATTATATTAATAAAATAAAATTTCCATAGGGTGCTAAATGACTATTTTCCGCGGGTTTATGTCATAAATAACATCTTATTTTTACAATTTGTTTTAAATCTTGCTTTTTGCACCCTTAAAGATACAAACAAAAGAGCATCCGGAGGGAAAAGGGTGGTTAAATTGCATAAAAATAAAGATAACTTTTTCGTAATCCCGAAAATATATGTACTTTTGCACTCACTTTTCTACAAAATGCCCAGATGGCGGAATTGGTAGACGCGCTGGTCTCAAACACCAGTGGATTCACTTCCATGCCGGTTCGATCCCGGCTCTGGGTACTCAAAAACCCTGACTATCAATTGATAATCAGGGTTTTATCTTTTTAAAAAGTGTACTAAAAGCGTACTATTTAACCGATTTTCTGAAAATTACGGAAATGTATTCCTTTGCTTTCTCATATTGTATATAATTCCTATTTTTGTCGGTATAAGCCAAAAATCAATGATATGCAACCAATATTTCAACGTCTTCAAAAATTCATCAATGAATTTACCTCATCACGGTTGAAAAAATCAATCGACCTTTTTGAGTTGAAATCCGAATATTGGGATGATAAAACCCTACACACGCATATCCGTGAAGAAATTTACAAGGCGTCATGCGAGTTGGTAGAGTTACATGAGAAGTACCCCACACTTCACGTCATTACAAATTATCCCGACTTGAAGAATATCCTTTGGGATAGCACCTTTATCGAATCCATCTCTCCCGATGAAAGGAAAAAGTACCACAATTCCGAAAGTACCAGTTTAAGCCATGACAGGCTGAAAGACGATCCCGAAATATATGACGGGCAGTTACCCTATTTCTCCGGTATCATCTCATCCATTTACCTTACCGGATATATCGCATTCCTTCAATCCAAGTTACCCGAAGAGAAAACGACCAACATTTTAACCGAAGGAAAATCCACTTTTGAAGCGCAGCTCAATACCGCACAAATCAAATTATTGTCCGAATGCCTTAACGATGTACGTATGTTTCCCGAGAATATCACAAGCCAGACACTTGAAAATATATTTGCCTGTAACCTTTCACAACCATTAAAGGCACGCAATAACCGCCTGTTGGCCTATTTCTTCTCGGCATTGGACGACCGCAGCCCGATCACACGCAACTGGCAATCGGTGATCGATAAAAACCGCCTTTTCCTCTCTTCGGGAAAAAGCACACCGCTCAAACAATCCGACCTGTCCACGGCAAATTCCGAAATTAAGTTCACTCCCCCCATCGGTTCGGCAACCATTGCGGTTATCGGTATCGGTGCAAAATATGACCTGAAAAACATACCCGTGGGATTGTTTGTCAATCCCTATTTCAACATACATAACCTGATCCCGTTTTCTATGGAAAATTATCATGAGCGTACATCCGAGGAGGGCTTCCGCTTTGGTGTTGTCTATTATCTTCATTGAGAATGAATCCGTATCAAAACATTTAGCTTTATCAGGATATGTAAGTTAATTTGTAAAAGTAATTGTTTGAAAAAAGTGACGAAATGAAAACAAAATTTTTATTCGGAATATTGGTTTTATTCCTTGGCACAATCAACTTTGTGGGTTGTAATGATGATGACAATTTGAAGCCTATAGAGTTAAGAGACAGAGAAGGGACATCAATCTCTATTTTCTATCCTCCTGCCTCAGGATACAGTTTTTCTCTACAGGGTGGTGACGGCAACTACAAGATAATATCAGAAAATCCTGAAGTAGTTACCGCGGAAATGATTTCTTCTGTCGATTTTCGATTGGAAGCAAAAAGTATAGGTGAAGCCAAGGTGACAATAACCGATAATTCACAAAATATATTGACACTAAATGTGAGTATAATATATGAAACAATTAATATTGTCATAGAGGCACATGATGTTTTTATAGATGGGGGTGATCTGACCGGAAATGAGAAAAAAGCGATCCAAGAGAAACAACTTGTTGAAATTCCAGTAAAAGTCGGAGGCGGCTATAAGTTTATTTATACTGATTACGAAGACGAAGATAGAGGAGGGAAAGCGATTGTTTATCCGGAGAAATTTGGCTCTAACGGCATTGAGACAACTTTTAAAAAGAAAAGAATAACAATCGACGAAACGACCAATAGTTTCACAATAGGATTTGAGATTGATATTAATAATGAAAAAAGACTTCTAGTCTTAAGTAGATATTATCCATCTACCAAATCTGAAGCACTCGTTCCTATAGCGTTATTCGAGGATGTTACCTCAAAAGTACAAGTTGAATATCCTAAAGCGGAATCAGTATTCACAGCTCAAGTCATAGAGAAGTAGTAAAAAATCCATGTTTACTCAATAATTAAATGCAACATCTCTCAAGATAGAAGAATTATTTTCGGAGATGTTGCAATCTTATGCCTACCCCATTAAAATCACATCAACCTTCTCAATTCCTCTTCATCGGGCAAAATATCCCTATATTTCTCCGGCAATTCTGTTGCCAATTTGTATGTGGAAACGCCCATCGGTTTAGACGTATCCCTAAAAGCGTATTCCACTATTTTTTCTTTCTTCGATTTGCAAAGAATAATGCCGATGGATCGGTTTTCGTGCGGCAGGCGAACCAAATCATCGAGAGCGGAAAGATAGAAATTCATTTTTCCAAGATATTCGGGTTTAAATGCGCCCCGTTTCAACTCAAACGCTACCATACATTGCAGTTGGCGATTGAAGAAAAGTAAATCGACAAAATATTCCTGTTCTTCAACAATAAAACGATACTGATTGCCGATAAAGGCAAAATCTTTCCCCAAAGACATGATAAAGTTTTTGATATTCAACATGATTTCACTTTCGAGAACCCGCTCATCAAATTCTTCATCCGGCGATTCAATATTAATGTAATCCAACAAGTATTCATCTTTGAACGAAAGGAGCGCTTTTCGCCTTAAGTCGGCATCAGAAATGGTTATGGAGAAGTTGTTAGCGAGTTTGCCTTGTTGGGAGAAAAGATTCTCTTTCAAGCAGTATTTTAATTTTTCCACACTCCAAAAATCAGTTGCGCATCGGTCAATGTAGAACAGTCGCTCAGCCAACGATTCAGTTTTCTTGACAATTTCATTATGATGCGTGAAGCCAATTAACGTAAAATTCGGCGTTGGAAGCAAAGATGCGTTTGCTAGCCAATCTGTTTTAATCTGCAAATCGTCCGATACTGACGAACGAGTTGTAATGTGCTCGAAATTAGACCGTAATAAATCGTCAGTTGCTAACTGACGATTTAGGATGTCGCACCACGCTTCGTAAAAAAGCCGCATATTCTTGATGTTCGCAGCTGAAAAACCGCGCAAGCCGGGTAATTCTTGTTGTAGTTGATTCGAGATTTGATCGATAGCTCCCGTTCCCCAAGTCCCTTCGCGCGATTTTCTCGATACAAATTCCCCGATACCGTAATACAGCGACAATAACTCTCTGTTGGCTAATGCTGCAGCCTTATAACGGCTTTGCAAAATGGCACTCTTAATGGCTTGTATTGCTTGGTTAAAATTTGTGCTGAATTGTTGTTGCATATCCTTTTCGTTTTAAGCAAATTAGGAAATCAGTCGTTTACAAAGATAAAAAATTCCCGGTTTATAATTTCAATTCCGGCAAACTGTCAATCGCTTTCTGTTTCAATTCATCCACGGCACGAGTATATTTTTCCATATGCTTTAACCCGCTATGCCCCAATAGACTGGCAACGGTTTTAATATTTGCCCCATTATTTAAGATATTCACAGCGAATGAGTGCCGTCCGCAATGCCAGGTAATATGCTTTTTAATTCCGGCACGTGCCACCCAACGTTTCAATGCTTTGTTGCACATGGTATGGCTGGGGAGAGTGAATGTGTATTCATCCTTATTGTCTGAATCCTCAATCAAGCTCAATAGACCGTCATTCAGAGGAATAACAACCCCACTTGATGCGCTTTTACCCTTTGTCTTCAATTGCTCAAATTTTAATAACCGATTAGAATAATCGACATTCCGATATTTTAATTCGATCACTTCACAATGGCGGATACCATTGTAGAGCCTGTTCATCGATTTTACAGACAACTCCCTTACAGGGATTTTTCACCATAACATCATGATCTATGGCATAATGTATCACTTTTTTAAAGCGTTGATAGTAACCTTTCGCCCCCTCTTCCATACTCCTACTTTGCAGATACTCCACAAAATCGATCATCATATCTTTTGTGAGTTCTTCGGGTCTTATGCGACGTGAATATTGGGGATAGCTATCATCCAAAAAATCTTTGAACCGTTTGAATGCACCTTCCATCATCCGGATATCTTTCTTCGTATAACTATCAATATAGGATTGGAAATAATCCAAAAAGTTGACATTCTTATCTTTCTTCAGACGATAACCATGAATATTTTGCTTTAACTCTTGCTCACGCTCCGACCTGATCTTCAAAGCCAGCTCCAATGTTTCTTTATTTGTCTGGCGTTCAATGGGTGTTCGAGGTTTTTCCAATAGATAGAGATTCAGGTTTTCTTTTCTCCGGTTATGCCTAACTGAAAATTTTGGTTTTCCCGCCATTGCTCCCGATGTGTAATATACCTGATTACCCTCCCTATCTAAAACAGGGTTTTGCTCACGTCCCAAGTAGTAATCGAGATACAAACTGATCCTACCATCGGAGAGGATATTTTGCTGTAATTTCGGGTTTTTCTTTGGTTTTTGCCTCTAACTTTGCCATAATATTCAATGCTTATGGTTCTATACCGGATTGTGTACACAACCGAGTTAAACTTATAAATATCTGATTTTCTACTTGTTTCTCTTTTTGGTAAAGATACAGAATAATTTTATTCGAGGTGTACTAATAGTGTACTAAATGACAAAATATAGGCAATAATGGAGAATTTTATAAATTATAATTATTTGAATTTTAGGTTATTATTTCTTTTAGTTTCCAATTTTTTCACGGTTATGTATCGGCTCTGGGCACTATTTCAAAACGATAAATTATTAACAATAAATAATTTATCGTTTTTATTTTGCTTTCCGTGTCCGCAATTGTCCGCATTTTTAGGGAAGTCTAAGAAAAGTTTATTTTTTTATGATATTCTATCCCTCATTATTTGTTTGCAAATCTACAATCTCCCAACCTGCATTTCTAAATAATTCTATATCGTCTTTCACATTTTCCTTAAGACATGCAAAACAAAGCAAATGTGTTGGACGAGAAAATCCGACATACATCATTTTCATTGTTTCTTTGGCTCGTATATCCTGATTCTTCCGATATTCGTGTTCTTGTTTGTACAAGGGATTATTAAGATATGGCTGTTGATTTTACGATAATCCATCACTGTAGAATTACTTTATTCTCCAGTACCCCCCTTTGTTTCCTCCAATACGTTCAAGTTTCCCAATCTTTTTTAATTTCTCAATATCACGATATACAGACGAATCGCTCACCTCTAATTGTTTAGATATGGCTTCTCTTGATAAACTATTATCTTCTCTAATTAGTTGAAGAATCTTCACTTGCCTCGAGGTTATTTTTATTGCTTCATTTTCTGCTTCACTTATTGCTTCATTTTCTGCTTCACCCATACTCTTTTCTGCTTCATTGTCTTCTCCGACATTTCTCCGACGCTTCTCCGACACATCTCCGACATGTACAGGCTTATTCTCTGTACCACTTTCTATACCATCTGCACCATTTTCTGCACCACTTTTTGCCTCATCTGCACCACTTACTTTTCCTTCTAGTTTAGGATCGGCGCTCATCACCGTTACTTTGAATGTAGTAATATCTTTAAAGTCAAATATGGCCAAGCCGTTTTTGTTTGCTTCTAACTGTTCCTGTACCATACTTATTCCCCTGTTGAAACGGTTTACATATCCAAGTACTTTCATCGCTTCAGCAATAACAGGATTACGGTAATCATTTACATGTGGAAAATTCTCCGGTTGTACTTTACCGTAAAGTCCACCCGGATTATCCATTTCAATCCGGTCGGAGTATTCATAAAATCGAGCCGGGGCATTCGTCTCATACGTACGGTGCATGATGAGATTCATAGCCAGCTCTCTTATTGCTTCATACGGGTAGTTGATTTTCATTTCTTCCCGTAAAACCGTAACAAATACCGGACGTTGCTTCTGAATTGTATATTTGATGAAGTAGTCTATCTCCTTTAATAACGTGATAAGGTTTCCCGAAAACTGTCTTTCATTTATCACTTTAGAGGTTATACTTTTTCCGGCAAATTCAACATATTGTATATACGCACCAAAGAGAATATGCGATGGATCTTTTCCAATGAGTAGGATGCCGGCAACTGTCGGGCAGTCTTGTGCCGGATCAAACAACTTTAAAGATGCCAATTGTTGCTTAATCCCTCGTTTATCTCCTTTTAATATGTTAGCGCTTACCATTTTGGGCAGATATTCAGATTTGAATAGATCCAGATCCAAATCATCAATGGTGGTATGCAAACACGGAGCAGTATCGAATGTTTGTGATTTTACTTCGCTTTTCTCACGAAGAATTCTTAATTCTTCGTCATTTGCTTCCCCCCGCCTCGGCCCGATACGGATATACACCGTTCCTTTATATTTCACGGGAGTACTCTTGCTCGGCTTCACTTCGACAACGGCGATATCGCCATCGGGAAAAGAAAGCTTTTCGACCATCAATGCCGGTTGAGGCGTTATATTTCCATCAGAACGTAATCCTGCCAAATTCCTCAGTAACTCATCCGTCACCTTTAACCCGTTCAATGAACCGTCATCGTAGGCTCCGATAATGAGATAACCCGGAAGTCGTTTGTTGGGCAGGTCATTTGCAAAGGCACAAACAGCCCTTGCAAATTTATCGGTATCTTTTGTTGATATTGTTCTTTCTACACGTTCGTTTTCAATAT
>Ga0228535_1000368_pt1 | contig 134230 bp, 127 predicted proteins | sample SJ1metagenome_FD_168457 | JGI IMG/M metagenome (GOLD analysis project Ga0228535, IMG submission 168457) | Enriched culture of PCE-dechlorinating microbial communities from Ithaca, New York, USA - SJ1 | ecosystem: Engineered > Modeled > Simulated communities (microbial... > Unclassified...
GTCATAGGAATCCCGCACCCGAAGGTGCGGGCTCTACTTCTTCAATAGTTCGCCCTGTCATTCCTCGCAAACGAACGTAGCTTTTCACTACTGTTCATCATTTCTTAGGTAATTGACTGGGAAGCCCATCTCGGTGGTCTTCCACTATTCCAATCTCTTTATTCTTCCCTACGCTTAGCTTGTCAATAAACCGATTATCGAGGCCTTGCAGGCCTTTTTAATCTCCCTCTTTTTTCAAAGCGGGCGTTCTTTCAGAGTACTCGATACTTTCATATTCCGTCAAGTGCCTTGCGGTACCCGCCGTATTTGAGTGATTCTGTTCTCGTTGCCGAACGAGATGGGATATTACACCCTAACTCCCTTTTTGTCCAGCACTTTTTTCAGAAAATTGTAGAATATTTATTAAAATGTTTCTATACAATAAAATAAATACATTATATCATAGGATTGAGAATTTTAGGAATCAGCGATATTGTGGTAATAAAAGAGGAAAGACAATCTATGCAATACATTCGACAAGCCCTGCCGCAGGACCTACCCTATATTTATTCCATTGCCTTGCAAACAGCATTCGCCGGTTTGGACGGAACACCGTATTTCAATGATAGGTGGTGCGTCGGCCACTACTATGCCGCCCCATACCTGTTTTTTGAACCGGATGTATGTTTCATTGCACTTGACGAAAACAGTCGTGTCTCAGGGTATATTGTCGGAACCAGCGATACCCGGGCTTTCAATACATGGATGCACCAGACATGGCTTCCAGTTCTTCAAGAACAATACAGCCAGGTGAAAGAGTTTCAAAGTGAAGCCGAGCAATCGGTGATCAAGACACTGCTCAAAGGCCCCGGTGAAGGGATATGGCAAAACCTGGGCTATCCGGCCCACCTGCACATCGATATCCTTGAACACCTGCAAGGCAAAGGAATTGGAAAGAGCCTTATGCTCACTTTTTTTGAAGCCATCAAGAAAAAGGGTGCTTCAGGCGTCCATTTGGGAGTTGACGGCAGAAACACCCGTGCCTACGGTTTCTATGAGAGGATGGGCTTTGAGATCCTCGAACAGCAGAACTGGGGCTCCCTGTTCGGCAAAATGCTCACTTAATCCGCATCGGATGCCCACTTGATTTTCAGATACTCCAAATCGCTGGCAAGACGGTTGATGGCGTTCGTGAGTCGGACTGCTCGTTTCTCATCGAGGTGAGGCTCACTTCCCGAATCCCGCATCCGCTGGACCACCGACCGCAGGGTCACCTCTTGTTTCTTCAACTCCTCCAATGCCTCATGCAGCTCCCTGATATAAGGAACGACCTTGTCATCAACCACTGCGGAAACCGGCAAGGCAGCCTCATCCAACAGATCAAAGCGTTGCATCGCCGTCGGGGCATACGCCTTGATGTTCAAGGTCCGATGCACAAACGAAGCAAACCATGGGGCCACTTCCTTATCGCCATGGACGATGAATGCCATTCTCGGTTCCTTCTTGAAGGAGGTAAGCCACTTGACCAGCCCTTCTTGGTCGGCATGACCGCTGATGCCGTGAAGTTCGCACACCTCACAGCGCACATCAATCTGCTCACCAAAAATAGTAACGTGCCTGGCCCCGTCGAGAATCGACCGGCCGAGGGTACCTCCCGCCTGATAGCCGCTGAACAGGACAGTGCACTCGCTGCGATAGAGATTATGCTTGAGATGGTGCTTGATCCTTCCTGCTTCACACATACCACTGGAACTGATGATGACGCAGCTCTCCTTTCGCTTATTCAAGGCTATGGAATCAGCCACATCGGTGATGGTTACCAAGGAGGGAAACAAAATCGGGTTGATCCCCTTATTCACCAACTCCATGGTTTCCTCGTCCATATACCCGAATAGATTTCCAGCGAATACATGCGTCGCCTTAACCGAAAGAGGACTGTCCACAAATACTGGAATCTCAGAGAAGGTGGGGCAAAGCTTATGCTCGATGACAACCCTCAGCAGGTAGAGGATTTCCTGGGTCCTTCCTACCGCAAAAGAGGGAATAATGACGTTGCCGCCCCGCTTGAATGTCCGTTCGATGATATCAGCAAGTTCCTGCGCCCTAACATGGGTGGGGACATTGTTTCCTACGGCATTTTCAGGCTTCTTGTGAACCCTGTTCCCGTATGTGGACTCCATGATGACGAAATCCGCCTCATCGATATAGTCGGGATCCTTGATCAAGGGTTGATCGAAATTACCGATATCACCTGAGAAAACCAGTTTGCGCCGTTCCTTCCCCTCTTTCAGCCACAACTCGATGGAAGACGACCCCAGCAGATGCCCGGCATCGTTGAAGCGGACCTTTATGCCCTCGTCGATATCGTAGATCTCATCATAGACGCAACTTTCAAAAAACTGCAGTGCTTTTTGTGCGTCCTTGACCGTATACAACGGTTCAACTCCCGTTTTCCCCGCCCGAACAGCCTTTCGACTCTTCCACTCGGCCTCCATCTCTTGGATATGGCCGCTGTCGGCCAACATGATCTCACATAATTGGGCTGTCGCAGAGGTGGCAAAAATCTTTCCTCTGAACCCTTCCTTTACCAAAAGGGGAATCCGTCCGGTGTGGTCGATATGGGCATGAGTGAGAAATACATAGTCGATGGCATCTGCACGGAAGGGTAAATCCAAGCCCACCTCACGCTCGTCGTTGCCCTGGGGGAGGCCGCAATCCACCAAGAGGTACTTACCATTGACCTGTACCATGGTACAACTGCCGGTCACCATCTGTGCTGCTCCGAAGAAAGTTATATGCATGTGTTGACTCCTACCATCAAAGATACGATTGATGGACGTTCGATGCAACTTATTTTCCAAATCCGAGTGAGCTTGCGTAGAGCCAATGGATTGGGTATCCTAAGCAAAAGGGAGACAGGCAATGGACGCACACAAAAAAGCCATAAAACATCTGCAGGTGGAACGAACCATCAAATCACTTGCAAAGAACAACATCGAAGCCCGCTTCATTTCCTCTATTGCGGAGGTGGTTCCCACCATAGCCTCACTGATGAAAGAGGGAGAAAGTGTAGCGGTAGGCGGTTCGGTGACCCTCGACGAGACCGGAGTGCTCGAGTATCTGAGAAACGGCTCGTATGTCTTCTATGACAGGTACAAAAAAGGGATCTCAAAAGAGGAACTGGACGAAGTCTTTTTGAAAAGCTTCTCTGCCGATACCTACCTCAGCAGCGCCAATGCGCTTACAGAGCACGGGGAGGTTTATTGCGTCGATGGCAGATCGAACCGGGTCTCTGCAATGCTTTATGGGCCGAAGCAGGTGATTTTGGTTGTCTCCTGGGATAAAATCGTCCCCGATATTATCAGCGCCATACTGAGGGTGAAAAACATCGCCGCTCCGGCCAATGCCAAGCGCCTCTCTACCGGCGCCTACTGCACCGAAAGCGGTAAGTGCATCAATGCCGGCTGTGATGACAAGCATCTGATGGCACTCGGAGCCGGAGCATGCGAGCATACCATCTGCTCCAACTATGTTGTCTTTTCCCATCAGCAGATACAGGGAAGAATGAAAGTACTCATCGTCGGTGAGAGCATCGGATACTAACGGAGGATTGCATGATAGCGGATTTTACGTACTATACCCCCACAAAAGTCATTTTCGGAAAGAATACAGAATCGGAAGTAGGTTCCCTGGTCGCAAAAGAGGGCTGCAAAAAGGTTTTGGTCCACTATGGATCGGAGAGTGCCAAAAAATCCGGTTTACTTGATAGAGTCACTGCATCCCTTGCAAAAAAGGGAGTCGAGTATGTCACCCTCGGCGGTGTTGTCCCCAACCCCAGGTTGAGCAAAGTCCATGAGGGTATCGAGCTCTGTAAGAAGGAAGGAGTCGATTTCCTGTTGGCTGTTGGGGGTGGGTCTGTAATAGATTCAGCAAAGGCAATAGGCTACGGTTTGTATCACGGCGGCGAAGTATGGGATTTTTACGACCAGACACGCCAAATCCAGGGATGCTACCCTGTTGGGGCGGTATTGACCATCGCCGCCGCCGGCAGCGAGATGAGCAACTCCTCGGTCATCACCAATGAGAATGGAAATCTCAAACGAGGTGCAAACCATGATTCGTCCCGCTGTAAATTTGCCATCATGAATCCGGAGCTGACCTATACACTTCCTGAATACCAGACCATGAGCGGGGCGGTCGACATAATGATGCATACCATCGAGCGCTATTTCATCAAGGGCTCGACCATGGACCTTACCGACCAGATGGCCGAGGCGCTCTTGCGCTCCGTCATGGACGCGGCAACCAAGCTGAAACAGAACAGCCGGGACTACGATGCCAGGGCCACCCTGATGTGGGCCAGCAGCCTCTCGCACAACGGCTTGATGGGTTGCGGCCACAGCCATAGGGGAGACTGGGCTCCGCATCAGCTGGAGCATGAAATGGGAGGCATGTTTGATGTCGCCCATGGTGCCGGCCTCTCGGCGATCTGGATTTCGTGGGCAAACTATGTCTACCAGCAGAATCAGCAGCGGTTTGCACGATTCGGCCGGAAGGTATTGGGATTATCCGGAAGCGGGAATGCCGACAAGGATGCCCAAGCCACCATCGAGGCTATGCGCCTCTTTTTCAGAAGCATCGACATGCCGACAAACTTTGCAGAGCTTGGTATTCACCCAACTGCCGCCCAAATCGAGGAAATGACCGAGAAAGCCACGTTCTGGGGAAAGAGAACCCTTGGTGATGTGATGGTGCTCGGCAAGGAGCAGATCAGGGAAATCTACCTGCTGGCAGCTCAGAACTGAGTGTCTTTCGACCAGAGGTAGAGCAAGAGCAGCTGCTCAAGTGTTCGGCGGGGACCCGGACGTGCTGAGTCCCGCCGGAGTCTGGCCAGCGCGTTGCGCCTGAGAAATGATCGATACAACCGTATTGCCGGGAGGTCCTCCTCATCAGGGCCTTCCAGCAATTGGTTAGGCCGAAGCCCAAGAAGCCGGTGGGCCTCCTCCCTGCTGACCGCGTTCAGCAGTTGTTCTTGCATAATCTCCTGCAGGTTATTCAATTGTTCGTAACTGAGAGAGAATAAAAACTCATCCAAAGCGTAGACCACCTCTTTGTCTTTTCCGCGATCGTGGAGAAAATCATGCCACATCGGGGGTAGGCGGAACGAAAGCTGCAGTAATTCCACGGTCCCCAGCAGTGTGCCGAGAACCGGAACCAGGGTGTGTCTGACCTCCCAAAGCTGTTGCATCAACGGAGCGAAGGAATCAGCTTGTGCGTTACTGCGCTGCTCCCACATCAGAACCAGATCCTTGGTCGCCCTTCGGGCCCACTCTTCGTTGCCCAGGCTGTCCGATATGATCGATATGTACAGGTCCTCGGCCATCAACGAGAACAGGATGGCGTGATAACAAACGAGAATCCTCTCACGATGAACTGACAGATACTCCTGCATCTGTGCGATTTTTCGAAGAAATCCATAGAGATGCAGTTTGGATATGGTGTAAGACCTCCCAAGGGAAGCTTTCGCAGGAAGATTGACCACTTCCTCGATGCCCTGATTACTCAACTTGGCGGCAAGGGTATCCACGCTGCGTGCCAAAGGAGAAAATCCTAGATCGATGATCAGCGAAGCAGATCGACCGACAATGCCGGCAAGCATCTCCAAATCCTCCACCCTGGAATCCAAAAGTGAGGCAAGATTCGGCTCATGCACATAAAGCAACTCACGACAATCGGAGAGCAAGCTGATTTCCTGTTCGGTAAAGGCAATGATATCGCTCACAGAGCATATACCTCGATGGACCTGTAATGTTCAAACCATAGGATGGAAACAGGAAAATGTCCAGAACAAAAGCAAAGGCACCACCTCGGGGAAAGCAGTGCCTGTTTCAATAAAATTCCCATCAACCCTTATTCCATGAAAAGACGCACGACCTCTTCATTATCCCTGGCCTGTTCGAGCATTCGTCTGAATACCTGGCTGGTGCAGGTTCGTGCAATGGATGCAAGCAATTCGACATGGGCTGAGGCTTGCTTGGAGGGAGCCAGAACCAAAAAGAAAATTCTACTTTTCTGACCGTCGGGGGAGTCGAAATCTACCGGAAACCGGCTGATACCCACCACCATGGCAACCTGCTCTACGACATCGGTCTTGGCGTGAGGAATGGCAATCCCATTGCCGATACCCGTCGATCCCAGACTCTCTCGGTTGAGGACAGCATCCAAAATTTGTTCGAACTGCTGTGTTGAATACCCCTTGGCTTTTGCTACCACTTCAACAAGCTCATTGATGATGCCACGCTTGTCGGTGTGCATAAGCGGCACTTTGACCAGGTTCTTGTCCAATACATCCAGTACATTCATGCAGAGCTCCTTACGCTTCAAACTCTAGCCAGATATCGTCATCATCCCGAACCACCAACACCGGGCAGGGGGATGTACGCATCATCCTATCAGTCTCGCTGGCAAGCTCTTCACGGCGGGATCGAATATCAGTAATTCCTCCGAGTACAAGTAAATCAGCTTTCTGTGCTTTCAACAGATCCTTCATTACCATGTGCACCGCGCCTTCAAGCTTGACCGTTTCAATAGCTACCATTTTCTGGGAAGCAAGCCGCGCAGCATGCCTGAGATAGCGGTCGGCATCCTGCTGGAGGTCTTTCTGGTATTCGTCCCGTTCAATGGCGACAAAAATACCGGCCTTGACCAGTTCGCTCAGCGCCCTTGTATTGATCACGTACACAGCTGTCAGCTTCGCATCATGTTCCTTTGCCAGCTTGATCCCATACATGATGGCGGTCATTGAACTTTCCGAGCCATCCAGATACACGACAATCTGCTTAAATGGAACTCCCATGCAAGCCTCCCTTATCCATCGTATCATTATCGGATGAAGAGGTCAAAGCCCGCACCTGAGACTTGGCCTGTTCCATCCGATCTTTTACAACCTTGAGCAGAATGAAATTCTCACGTTCCTGCTCCTCGATGCGGCCTCGCATCCAAGCGATGGTCTCCTTGTTCTGAGGAATCACTATCTTTTCCAGAGCATTAACCTTGCGAATCGTTTTTTTCACTTCTTTTGCGAGGCGCATGATGGATACTTTAAGCTCGGCCAGCCTTCCCATCAATTGCAAGGTCGTGCGATAGCGGTCGATGGAGAGCTCGCTGAGTATGCTCGTGTCCTCACTGCTGAAATAGGGGCTCTTATCAACAAAGGTGGTCTCCACCTTGGGAACCGAGACTCCCATGACACGTCTACTGCCAAGATTGATGGAGTAATCGATGTTCACCGCCCCACCAAGGTTGCCGACTCTCAATCTGCCCATCTGCATGATGGCATCACTGAGAGAGAGCTGGGCCTCGGCAAGCGCTATGACCACCCTCTGCTCATAATCAACGGCTTGGTCGACCAAGGTAAGCAATTCCACTACAAGAATAGAGCGCTTCTGGTCGAGCAGCTCATGACCGAGCTGGGCGAACTTGAGGTCTTCAATCAATTTAAGCAGGTTGCTCCTCGTAGGAGCAAGCGTGGTATTCACCCTTCCTCCTTACTTGCCGTAGTACTGGGCAATCTCCTCGTCGGTCAAACGCTGCAACTCCTCACTGGGGAGTTTGCTCAGCGCTTCCCAGCCGAGATCGAGCGTCTGCTCAATGCTGCGGTCCTCACCGAAGCCTTGATTCACAAATTTCTTCTCGAAGAAGCTGCCGAACTCCAGATACTGCTGGTCCAGACTGGTCAGCTCCTCTTCACCGATAACCGAGGCGAGGTTCTGAACATCCTTGACATGGCTGTAGGAAGCGAACAGCTGATTGGCCAGGTGGGGATGGTCGCCTCGGGTCATCCCCTCCCCGATTCCATCCTTCATCAAGCGTGAAAGAGAAGGAAGACAATTGATCGGCGGATAGATGCCACGGGCCTGCATACCCCGCTCAAATACAATCTGGCCCTCGGTGATGTACCCGGTGAGGTCGGGCACCGGGTGACTGATGTCATCGTTGGGCATGGAAAGAATGGGCAATTGGGTGATCGAACCACTGCGGCCGCTGATCTTTCCCGATCGCTCATAAATTTCTGCAAGGTTGGAGTATAAATACCCCGGATAGCCCTTGCGCGAAGGAATCTCACCGCGCATGGTGCCGATTTCACGCAAGGATTCACAGTAGTTGGTCATATCGGTCATAATTACAAGCACCTGCTTGCCTTTGTCAAAGGCCAGGTACTCTGCAAGAGTCAGTGCAGTCTTGGGTGTGATGGTTCGTTCGATCGACGGGTCATCGGCCAGGGAGAGAAACAGAGCTACATTGTCCAAGACCCCTGTTTCCTCAAAGCTGTCGATGAAGAATCGGGCTACGTCGTACTTGACCCCCATTGCGGCGAACACAATGCAGAAATCCCCCGAACTCCCGCTCACCTTCGCCTGTCTGGCGATTTGGGCTGCCAATTGGTTGTGGTCCAGTCCGTTTCCACTGAAGATGGGAAGCTTCTGGCCCTGGATGAGCGTTGTCATCCCATCAATAACGGATATACCGGTTTGGATGAAATCCCTCGGATACTCGCGGGCGGTCGGGTTTATCGGTTCACCGTTCACATCCCGTTCAAACATTCCGTGAACAGCCCCGGATCCATCACGGCTCTTGCCAAGGCCGTTCATGACACGGCCGAGCATCTGCTCTGAGACGCTGAGGGTCAAGGGCTCACCCATGAACCGCATACCGCTGCCGGGCAACGTCAAACCATCGGTTCCTTCAAAGACCTGCACAACCACCGCTTCATCACTGGTGTCCAGGACCTGACCGGATCGACGCGATCCGTCGGGAGCAATCACCTCCACAAGCTCGCCGAAACCAACTGGATGGGTGTTTCGCATATATACCAGAGGCCCATCGATACGGCTCACACCGCGGTACTCACGTCCACTGAGAAGCCGACGGTCAGTTTGGGCCAGCAAGGTTTCAGCCTTAGTTCTCATAGATGCCTCCAATCTGATCAATCGAGCGTTCAAGTCGCAATTGCAGTCTGTCAATGCTTTCCAGTTCATCCCCCTTGACGGTCAATCGCATGCGTGCCATCTCCTGAACAGCCTTGAGCCTGCGAATCTTGACCATGGGGACCCCTTTGGTGATGGCTTCAAGACCCTTCTCGTAATAGGCGAGAATGACACTGAGCATCTTCACCTGTTTTTCCACTGAACAGAAACGGTCGACCTCGTCGAATGCGTTCTGTTGCAGAAACGCTGTCTTAAACAGCGCACACACTTCAAGAATGAAGTTTTGGGTGTCAGGCAGTGCATCGGGGCCGACAAGCTTGACAATCTGCTGGAGTCGAACCTCTTTCTGCAACAAGTCCATGATCTTCTGTCTATTCAGATACCACGAACCCTCGCTGTGATCATTCCACCACTGCTTCACATCACCCAGATACTCACTGTAGGATTCCAGCCAGCTGATCGCAGGATAGTGGCGGCTGCTAGCTAGCTGCCGATCAAGGCCCCAGAAGCAACGGACGAAGCGCTTGGTATGCTGGGTCACCGGTTCGGAGAAATCTCCTCCCGGAGGGCTTACCGCACCGATGATGGAGACCGACCCATTGCTTGTCGACAAGGTTTGCATGAACCCGGCCCGTTCATAGAACTGGGCGATGCGGGTTGGAAGATAGGCAGGGAATCCTTCCTCCGCCGGCATCTCCTCCATGCGACCGCTCAACTCACGCAAGGCCTCGGCCCAGCGGCTTGTTGAGTCGGCCATGATGGCGACATGATAGCCCTGGTCTCGATAGTACTCGGCCATCGTGATTCCCGTATAGATGGAGGCTTCACGAGCACTGACCGGCATGTTCGAGGTGTTGGCGATGAGGATGGTTCGCTCCATCAACGAATGACCGGTCCGGGGATCGATAAGAAGAGGAAACTCCTTCAGTACATCGGTCATCTCATTTCCGCGTTCTCCACAGCCGATATAGACGATGATATCTGCATCGCACCACTGGGCGATTGAGTGTTGGGTCATGGTCTTTCCCGTTCCAAAACCACCGGGGATGGCGACCGTGCCTCCCTTTGCAAGGGGGAAGAGGGTGTCGATAACCCTCAGGCCGGTAATAAGCGGTTGCTTGAGGGCCAGGCGCTTGCCGACCGGTCTGGGAAGGCGAATCGGCCAACGCTGCAGCATGCATATCGTTTCTTGATGGCCGCTGGGAAGGACGACGGTAGCCAGGACATCCTCGATGGTGTAGTCACCCGGCTCGACAATTTTACTGATCACAGCACTCTTGATGTGTACAGGCACAAGAATCCTATGCTCAATTCTGCTGGTTTCCTGTACTGAGCCAAGAATTTGGCCGGCGGTAACTGTTGCACCGACCTCGACGGAGGGAGTAAAGCCCCAACGTGTTTGGTGGCTGACGGCATCGAAGGTCAGACCGCGGGAGATGAATGCTCCGCTTGCTGCCATCAACTGTTCGAGCGGACGCTGGATTCCGTCGTAAATCGTTCCAATAAGACCGGGTGCAAGCTCGACGGACAAGCTCATACCGCTTCCGTAGACATTATCACCCGGGCAAATGCCGGTGGCATCCTCATAGACCTGAACGGTAGCCAACCCATCATAAAGTTTGACGACCTCTCCGACCAATTGCTGCTCACCGATGCGTACCATCTCCATCATCATCGCATCCTTGATGTCCTTGACGATGAGAATAGGTCCGTTTACTCGTTTGACGCGTCCAATAATTCTCTCTTTCATGTATGTTCCTGGATCATAGCCCTAAGTACGCGGTCGAGCCGTCTGAGACGGATTTCGACCTGATTGTTGAACGAAACCATGCCGTCCAACGAAGAAACGACCACTCCCAGACCGCGGATCGGTTTGCTTTCAAGATGCAGGACAATGCTGCTGCCCGTAGCTTTCTCAACCAGCTCGGTTGCCGTCTTGAGATGAGCTTCGGTGACAGGGCACTGAGGACTGCAGGCAACCTTCGCTTCCTTCAGGTCGAGACCCAATGCAGCTTCAGCAATCCACTGGGGAAGATAAGGTTCAATGGTTTTTGCATCCAACATCGATTGCACCCGGGCCAACACTTGCTGATACTTGTCATCCCCCTGGCGAAGGATGGCTTTGCGTTTGGCGCTGGTCATATTCGCCTGAAGACGCAAATCCATCTGCTTCAGCTTCTGGGCTAGCTCCCTCCGCTGGCTTTCAATCTCGGACTCCGCCTTCTTCTTGGCATCCTCTACAATGGCCGATGCTTGTTGCTTTGCCTCTTGCAGTGTCTTCTTTGCGGATTGCTCGGCTTGCTCAAGAATTCCGGTCAGCAGGCGACTGTCAGTTGTTTCCATACTATCTTCCTATAACGATACCCCGATCGCTTGGTTGACCAGGGAACGTAAATCCGGGCGTCCCTGCTTTGAGTTTGGTGAAGGAATCTCCACCACGAGCGGGAACGTTTCACTGAAAAGGTACCGGTTCACTACGCTACGGATCATATCTGCAACCTCATCGGTAATGATGATGATGCCATGTTCCGGGCTCTCCAGTGCCTTGTCCCAAGCCTGCATCGCCTGTTGGGCATTTGTCGCCTGCATGCCGAAGACACCGACAAGGGAAAACCCCAACACAGTGTCTTCGTCACCGATGACAAAATATTTCATGTATTATACCTTTCCCAGAATCATCAGACTGGTGATGAAACCGAACACTACCAAGCCTTCGGCAAGGGCGATGAAAATCAGGGCCTGGCTTGCAATCTCCGGTCTTTCACTGATGGCTCCCATGGCAGCACTTCCGACCTTGCCGATCGCCATACCTGCTGCAAGCGCTCCAACCGCAAACGCGATAGCGGCGCTGAAGCACACCAAGGCAAGGTTGTAATCGTTACCGGCTTGTGCAGCTTCTGTTGTTGCGGCATAGGCACCGGGTGCGAATACAAAGGCGGATGCAAGCAACACAAGAGCCGTTGCAACAAAGGTCATCGATACTTTTCTTCTGAATTCGATGTTGGTCATACTGTGACCCTCCTAAAAAAATATCTATCTCTTCTCGGAAGTGTTTGAGTTGAGCCCCACCGGCTTGTACGCAATACCCTTTCCGGTAAAATACCTTGAGAAGAATTCATAATAGTTCAGACGAAGCGATTGGATGCCTGCACTCAAGCCTTCCAACACAATTACCAAGACATTACCGAGAATAAAGATGGCGATTCCGCCAAATCCATCGACCAAGGAGGAAAGCATTTTGAAGGACTCCATCAGCGATGCGTGTGCGATGCCAAGACCGGCCACCCGCATGAAGGAGAGTGTGTTGGACATATACCCGGTAAAGATTTCCAATACATCAACCAGCCACTCCATAACTGCATCGAGAATGAGCTTGCCCGGTTCGTGTTTCGCCCCTCCCTTGCGAACCGAGAGATAATAGGAGAGAAAGCCACGGGCGAAAAGCAGAATAAGACAGACTGTCACAACGGGGCCGACCCAACTTGTCTGAGGGAACTGGCGATATCCGCTTCCTACAAAGCCGAAGCCCATGTACAGGCCGATGCCGAACAACAAACCACCGACCAGTCCATTCTTGTCCAGCAGCAAAGTCAGGTAGGAGCGCTTGCGAATCAGGTTGATCCAGTTGAGCGCCAATCCCGTATAAATGATGATGATGCCGAATTTTATTGTAAGACCAAGTATTCCGTATACATCATGAATCAACGCTCCTTCGGCATGGCCGGCAACCGCCGCTTCATAGTTAAACCACAGGGCGGGCAGCAGCGGCAGTCCGAAGTAGGAACCGAACAGGGCTCCGAAGACCATGGAGGAAAGGCCGAGGTACACCAACAATGAGGTGACGTTGCGGCTGAGCATTCCATCCGGCTTCAGGGGATTCTTCTTGTATGCGTGTGAACCGAGCAAGCCGACAAGCAAAAGTACCAGCCCTTGGCCGACATCGGCGAACATCAGTCCGAACATCGACAGATAGGCGATCATGACGAAAATTGTAGGATTGACCGTTCCATACTCGGGAGTACTGTAATTGTTGACGATATTCTGAAAGGGCTTGAGTGCTTTGGGCGATGCGACGGCAACGGGTACATCTTGACGGGGTACCTCGGTGGCATTCGTCCACTCAATGACACTTTGACCCTCGCTGGCTTGGATAATTGCATCCCTGACCCTGTCCGCCTGATCGGAGGGGACCCATCCTGAAAATAAGGTGGTATTACGGGTATAGGCAAAATATGAACGAATCTGGTCGCAAAGTTCGTTGAGACGAAGATTCGACCAAATGGTGAACAGCTGGCTCTGCTGTTGTTTCACCACTGCATCGACAGCTTGCTCTACTTCAGTTCTGCTCTTCAACGCCCGCTGGTGTTCGGCATCAAGACGTTCCTTGATGAGTGAAATCGCCTTCTTTTGCAAATCCACGTCACTGGACTCGACCCATCCGAACTTCTCGAGCAAAGGATCGACTTGCGAGACATCACGCCGCAATGTCAGACAAATAAATTTGGCACTCTCGGGAACCCTATCCAACAACCCGCCGTAGACGGCCAGTTTTCCTCCCAGGTCCTCGCTCTTGCCGTGGGTGATCTCCCCCACCCTCAAATCCAGATACTCACCCTTGCCTTCGGTGATATACCGTCTCATCTCTTCAAGGCCCATCAACTGTTGGTTGCTCTCTTTCTGCTTATCCTTCAAGGAAAGCAAGTCAGAGGTGAGAACGTCCAGGATCCGCTTATACTCCTCGAGCTGCGGCTTTTCCAATTTCTTTACATCAAGGACTTCACTGGTGGGTATATCCAGGTGGCCTTGCCTGAGCAAAGCCTCCACACGCTTGCGCATCTCTTCCAAGTTCGCCCTGTTGATCGAACTGGGCCTGCTGGAAAGCTTTTCCATCTGCTGTGGATCCAGCTTATTGATGTGGACAAAATCTAGCACACCCAACTCGAGCAGTGCCTTCACCACCGCCTCACTGGTCTGTTCCAGTACGACAGCTGTGAGCAATTTCATCGGCCTTGTGAACAAGTTCATCCCAACACCCCCCTGATGTATTCCTCTTCATACCCGTAATACTTGCCGTTCAATATCGCCTTGATCATGGTTGATTCTTCCTTGCAGAGAAAGAAATAAGCCAGGCTCAACCCTATGGTGAAGGGATCGGTTGCAAGCAGTTTCTGATACATTGACTGCCGTCTGGCTGCAAGAAATCCCTCAATTTTCAGGTTCTCCAACACACTTGCCTCATCGGGATGCACATTCAGGTGTGTTTGTTCCACCTGCACCTGCTCAAGAGAGGGGAAATAGCGGTTGATGATGGGAAGCGGACTACGCTGTTCTGTTGACTGTGCAAGATACTTCTGCGTGTCGGGACTTGCATACACACTACCGTAGGGAAGCAACAACACTGCAAGTTTCTCGGCTTCCATGTGATGATACCAGCCATGGCGAACGAGGATGGTGAGATTTCGCACATCTATCTCAAGCAGCAATATCGAGGTTGCCACCTCCCTGTCCTGCTTGGATAAGGCCTTGGTACTCTGCATGACCGAATCGTACCAGAAGCGATCCAACCTGCACTCCAACGTAAAAAGCCCGTCCTGCTCCAGGTTCTGTACGGTAAACGCCTTCAATAAATCCCAGTATGGAGTCTGCTTGACTGCGCTCAGTACGCCATCCCAGGCGGTTGCATTGATCAAGGCGGTCCAATCAACCTGATGCAACATTTCATCCTTGAACAAATACCCGCTTCTATGTCTGATCGGTCGGTGCCTGATGATACTGCTGTACCAGAGCCTGATGCAGTTTTTCAGGTTATCCACCTCAATTTTTCCCAGCAGCTGGCGGACAAAGTCTGAAGGGCTGCCTTCCAGATATTTCTGGACTTCCCGATACATTTCAATTTCTTTTTGTAAAAGGACCAGCTCCATTTGCTGCAAATCACCGGTCTGGTCGTAGGCCTGTGCGACATCGTGGTAACGGCTGTCGCGTAAAACCCCTACAGCCTCCACCAGGGAAGCCGCCTTGAGAAGGGATTCAGAAAGGCGGTCCTGACGCATCAAGCCAATCTTTGCACGAAGCTTGGCGTTGATGAATCCATACACGGTTACCGGATTCCTGCTCATTGCAGCACCAGATAACTTGCAAGATCGGTATTGCACACCTTCTCTACGATGGCTTGGGCTATTCGATCAAGAGTGTCCTCTTGCAGCGTCTCTACACGCGTCAAACCCGCCTCGAATTCAGAGAGTTGCAAAGCGGCGTCTGCCTCGGCTTGCTGAAGCAGGGCCTGACAACGCTCCCGCTCCTGCTTGAGGGAGGATCGTACTATTTCATTGGCTTCGGTCTGGGCGTCGGTGAGATAGTCTCTTGCTGTTCGTTCGGCGTCTCTTATGATCTTCTGCGCTCTATCCTCAACTGTTAAGACCTCGTTGATTATATCGCTCCGCACGTTGTTACTTCCTTGATTGAATTCGTACAATAACATCCCTATACTCTACCTTTTGACAATGAGTGTCAAGCAAGGTTTAGGGGGCGGCGGTAAACACCTGTTGTGCCGTTTCATCCTGCTCGCCTTCATCGATCATTTCGTCGAAAAGGCTCTCATCAAACTGGAAATCGGCATCGGTTACGTAGCTTTCATCAAACATCTCAAAGCTAAAGTCACTTTCATCAAACGGCGGGAAAATAATTGTCCAGAAGGTCTCTTCACTGATTCGGTCGACAACATCGAGTGTCACCTCTGCATCGTAGCCTACTGTAAGTTCGGCACCGAACACGTCCTCCTCCTCTTCGACCTGCTCACCGGTGAAGACATCCGTTACGACTATCCGCTGCTCGAATGCCGGGTCGGCGACCCAGAAATCCTCAAGCAGGAGAACTCGGTCCAACCCCAGTTTTTCAGACTGTATCTCAGGAACAGTGAACCGAACGGCATACCATAAATCCTTGACTTGCAGATCAAAGAGATAGGTACCGCTCTTCACCTCGCTGAGGATGAATCGGCCCTCCTGATCGGTGAAGAGATACAAGGCATCATCACGGATGAGTTCCTCACCAGCGGTCTCGTCGATCGCCACTTTGTAGACAGGCGATGAATACTGAATATACGGACTACCATCAGCCATCAGCAGTACGCCGCTTACCGTGAAAGCAGGCTCGACATCCAGTTTTGCGACAAAAGACTGCCGGCTTCTGGGCGTAACCTCGTAGACGAAGGAAGAACCGGTCGAATACTCGGTTGCACCGCTTGAGAAAACAACCACGCTGTTCTTTACGTTCGTGGAGATGTTGTTGTACAACGCACTGCCCAGCGGCCTCGGAAGATATGAAGGAGCACTATCAAGACTGCGGGCAACCGACACATCACTCTTGCTCAATTCACCGACCGGTTTAACCAGCAGGAAGGATTCATTCACAGCCTTCCCGATTGCGAACGCTCCATCGGCATACGCAAACGAGGTGTTGGCCGTAAAAGTAGTGGACATGTTCTGATAAGAGTTGGAGATTTGCTGTCTGAGAGAGAATGAGCTGAGATTGCCGCTGTGAGACCATGAGCCGACAACGGAGTGGTTCTTGGGATCGTCGAACTTGAAGGAACTGATTGAAAGGTTGAGATTGTCATTGCTTGTGGGCCTCCAACTCAAACCGGCGGAACTGGTGGCCGATACGTCAAAGAAAGGACTCCCACTTTGGATGCTCGTCGAAGAGTTGGCGCTGAGCTTGGGACTGAAGGAGTAACTGCCGCTGATCTGCGCCGATACCGTTGGGCTGAGCGGGGCTGTGTTGCTACCATTCGCTGTTATCGAACCGCTGAGGGAGAAGCCCTTGAAGGGGGAGAAGCCCGAGGCGAACGAAAGACTCCAGCTGGGGTTTGCAGAAGTGGTATTGTAGATCAGGTTTCCCGAGAGTGTGTAGCGGATTTTCTCGGTGAAACTGCCCGAATACGAAAGGGATAGCGTTGAAACGGAAGAGTAGGCGTCGGTGGCCGTTCGGGCGGGTATGCTGTGGTTCAAGGTCGCGCTGATGGTACCCAGCTTGCCATCCTGCCTGCCGCTCATTCTATGACTCAAACTTCCTGCAAACGAAGGAGTGCGCTTGCTTGCATCCAGGCCGAGCGTGAGCTGAATCTGAGAAGTCCCGACCAAGGAAGCAAGTACTCCATTCACCGTACCACTGAAAACACCCGGACTGAACGCAAGGTCGGTGGTGAAGGTGAAGGTATCGGTCAAGCCGGTCTGCTGATAATAGGTTGCCGTGAATTTATCTATATAGTAAGAAAGGTATTGGTTATCCAGCCATGGCAGGTTGATCAACGCCCCTGCACTTGTACTCTTTACCTTGGGAACACTGAAGCCGAAGCCATAGAGCGTATCACCCTTGCCCAGGAGGCGGTAGTCATAGCCCATGTCGACATACTCGACTTGGATATCATCCGGGTGGGCCTCGGGTGTGATGGTAATCTTTATCTGGTTTGCACCCTGGGTAAATACGAAATCACGAAGCCGATAGGTACCCGCCGCAAACTTGCGGCTGAATACAATCTCCCCGTTTATCGAAATGTCCACCGTGGATGTTTCGACCAACACAATTCGGTACTCGAACTGGTTGCCTTTGGCACTGCCGGTTCCGAATGCATAATTCTTTTCAAAGGTAAATCCGAAGTTGGTGGAAGCACTGCCAACCGAGCTGAGGCTGGTTCCGACATTGCCGAAGCTGAGCCGATGGTTCGATTCAACAAAATCATAGAAGCCGTTCCAGCTGCCTGGATTATACACCGGGGCTTTCGAGGAGAGTGAGAAGTAGAAGTTCAGGCCGATTCCCAACAGTGATGCCCTGTTGGAGACTGAAAGCGAGATGAGTTGGTTGTTGATCTGCGTGAAGTCGGAAGGATAATCCATCATAGCATAGAGGCTCAACGAACTTGCCAAGGCAAATTTGGCCGGTTTGAGTACGATGGCCCCGCTCATGCCGTACTGCTCCCGGCGGTTGATGGAGGAAGAAGTCACGCTGACCGAGCGTTCGGGCATATCGGCGATGCTGAAATTCAAATACACTGCAAATTCCACTGCATCGTAGCGGGCATCGACGCCCCGATTCATCAAGTCTTCCAAGGAAAGATACGTCAATCCATCCCCGAAGATACGCTCGTAAGCGTCCTTGGTGATATAGGTCCCGACATAGTAGGTAAGGTCCTCGGTACTGAGAAGCCTCTGCTCCTGTGCGAACTCTACCTCGATATCCCCCACCCGTTCGTCGTTCACAAACAGATTGAGGAAGTAGAAGCCATCCTCGAATGCAATCGTTGCATCCTGGCCGACTACGAAGAAATCGGCCCAAAAATCATCTGAAGTCGAATCGATTGCAGGGCTTTGAGGATAGAACATGTCAAACTCTTCCTCGGAGAGTACCAAGGGTTCAAACATGTAGAGAGGATCGGGTACAAAAGCCTTGACGGTGGGCGGGCCTGCAAAGGAGGGAGCCGGCGGGACCTCGACTTTCTCAATTGGTTTGATGATAGGAAGGGAAATCAGATGAACCGGTGGCGGCAGCGGTTTGATTTCCGCCTTGATCTGCTCAACAACCGGTTGGCCGCTGAACCGTGGAAGGGAGGGAACGCGTGGGAGAGGAGGCTCTTCGGGCAGCAACACCGATGGTTCAACTTCGGGTTTGGGTTCCGGCAAGACCGGAGAGGCAACCTGTATTGGAGCGGATTGCTGTATTCCAACCGGTTGGTGGAAACAAGTCCATATAAAGGCAGAAAGAAAGAGGGTCATGAGCACAAGCAAGACCAACAGGAACACTGCGTGTGCAAACCCTCTTCTCTTCATTTAAAAGCCCTTTCTTAATCAGGAAGGAGAAGACTCCTTCAACTACTTTGTATACTTGATGGTGGCTTGATAGGTTACCCCTGAATCACGGGAAAGCCCTTCGGGCCAGGGAACCTTCTTGGTTACAGTTTTCTTAGCCAGTATATTCATGCCATCAATGCCGGGAAGAGCTTCAGCACCTTGCATTACTATAGAATTTCCTTTGCTGTCCTTGATTTCCACAACTGCTGAAATAAGCAATTGGTGTACGGTGCCGAGATTAGCCAACGTAACGCCTAGAGCGGGAGAACCATCGTCCATGGTGGAGGCGGCAACCGATCGGATTGCAACGTTTTCAACTACGCGGGAGGGAAGCACATACAAACTGGTTGTATAGATGTATAGGAAATTGAACATTCCCTTGTCAGTGCTTGCCCTACCCTGTGAATAGGGGATTTGTTCAGCCTTAAGCCTGAAAGATAGTTCATTGGTGACGGTTCTAGGTCCACGATACTGCACTCGAACGACCCAACTGCTCTGGGGTGGAACCACCAGCTTGTTGGGAACGATGGAGAAGTAGGCGTCTGCGGGGGTGTTCACTTCATTCCCTTGTGCGTCTTGATCGCGGATGAGAGCTGAAATGCTGATGGCGATTGAATCGTTACTGTCATTTACGATGGTGTACGTCTTTGTACTTTCTGCACCGGTTGGCTGGAAGGATTGTTCCAACGGAGAAAACTGATACGCATGAACAGAAGAGAGCAGGAGCAAGAGCAACCCCAGCGTCAGCACTACCCTCTTCGTTGATTTTTTCGCACTTTGATTCATATTCTTCTCTCTTTCATTACAAGAACGACTTTTGTGACAGTGTACGCCATCGATTTGGATTCATCAAGACTGGAATCAAAAGCAATATCACTATTTAACGTCTCAAAGCCATCCTTTTCAGGGCCGCATCGAAGGTTCCTTGCAATATTGGAACCATTTTCTGCACGATATCGTCAATATCGCCAGACAGGCCGTCATGCACCCAATCGAGCAGAGATCCTACAAACGCATGCTTGTAGAATGCAATCAAGTAAGCAAGATCATCTTCTGTTGCACCAAAGACTTGTGCCCGGTAACCGAGGGTAGTATGCAAAAGCTTGGACATCTCACGACACAGATATCGGTCAAGCAATTCGCGACCAAGACTATGGTAGATGTTGACAACCATCTGCTTGTTCTCCCTGAGGTACGAGCACATGTTGCGGATCGCCGACTCACCATCATCGTTCGACCTGCTGTCGGGGTATCTGCGGGAGAACTCCTGCCCCTCATTGACGAACATCCAATCAAGCAAATCATAGATATCCTTGAAATGATAATAAAATGTCTGCCGATTGACTCCGCAACGAGTCACTATCTCCTTTACGGTGATTTTATCCAAGGTTCGTTCAGCCATCAGCTGTTTCAGCGATTGGGCGAGTGCTAGTTTTGTCATCTGTGCCATGGGTATCCCTCACATTACTCTGCGTACGTATATTTACAGCTCAACTCTTGAAGTGTTATTAAAAATTAGTACTAATACTACTCCAAAAATCTTTCTTTGACTACCTATTATCCATTTATTGACACAAGTATGCTTCTATGCTAAGGTTCGTTCCTGTCGGGTGACCGATAATATGTTCGGGCTGTAGCGCAGGGGTTTAGCGTACTAGTCTGGGGGACTAGGGGTCGACGGTTCAAATCCGTCCAGCCCGACTCTGCAAGGAACTGCTGATAAAGCGGTTCCTTTTTTCATGCCAATTCCACACTACTTTGTAGGATTTTTCTCACAATGGGTTTTTCTTGGCTTTTTGGGCACTATATCCCTATACTGCAAGCAAGGGAGATCATCCGATGAGGTATATGCCTATTGCTTTTTTGTCATTGGTTTTAGCTTCTGGTTTCATGTATGTGGAATACAAAAAGAAGTTCGTTGCAGCTGTTGCATTGAAAGGGGCGGCTTCCTTTTGCTTTGTAGCTTTCGGCGTACTATCAGGCTCTCTTGCCTCTGACACGCTCTTTGTGAATCGCATCGTCATCGGTCTCGTCCTGGGCGGTGTCGCAGACATACTGCTTAATCTGCGTTTCGTTTTCGAAACATATGGGAAGAAAATATTTCTCGTAGGAATTCTCTGTTTTTTGAGCGGCCATCTTCTCTATCTTGCTGCACTGATACCGAACTGCACCTCCCTTTTGCTTTGCATCGCAATCGGGGTGGCACTGACAGTCTTGGTCCTGATCTGGCTTTTCAGCAAAATTACGGTAAGCCTGACCTTTAAAATCTTTGGTGTGTTCTATATCGGGGCCATCATGCTCATGAACAGTATCGCAGTCGGCGTTTTGACAGCTTCCCCATCCACTCACAGCATTGTGTTCGTTATTGGTGCAATCTTCTTCTTGGTAAGCGATATAGTCCTGATTCTCAACACCTTCGGCCCAAAGCAACGGCAAAGCCTGCGGGTGACAAACCTTTCACTGTATTATATTGGACAGCTCATGATTGGTCTCAGCCTGCAGTTTGTACGTTGACCTGCATTGCTCACGAACTATATCGTAACGATTGAAGTTTCAGGATGACTTGTAATGGTATTCCGGAAAATCACTTTACTTTTTACCCTTCTCGTCCAATAATCAAAATTCCTTACAGAAAAGCGAGGATGGCCGTGAGATTTGCTCACCTGACAGACATACACCTTGGACATCGTTTTGCCGAGAAGTTTGGTGTGGACATTAATAAGAACCTCATCACAGTACTGGAGGATATCCGCCTGCGCGGCATCACACACCTTGCCGTTACCGGCGATATTGCAGAGGATGAAGAGGCTCCCTGGTTTTTCAAGACCATCAAGGAGTATGGATTTCAGACATATATAACACTTGGCAATCATGACAATCCACAGGCAATGGAGTTGCATAATGAGCATGTGCATGCCGGTCGCTACTATTACAAAGCACCATCCGAACAGGCTTGCCTGCTCTTCTGTGACAGCATGGAGGCGCATTTGGACGAGGAGCAGCTGTGTTGGTTGGTAAAGGAGATTGAAGCGAGTACGCTTCCCATCCTGGTTTTCCTGCACCACCCCGTCCTGGATTGCGACAACTCGTTCATGGACCGGAAGTATGCACTCAAAAATCGAGAGACAGTCAGGTCGGCACTACAAGCAACGCATAAAAACATCCATCTTTTTTGCGGGCACTATCACACCACCGATGAACGAAGTGACGGCAACATCCACCAATACATAACACCATCGATTTGCTACCAGATCCAGAAATATTCAGAAACACTGCAGAAGGATGACAAGCCGTTCGGGTATCGAATAATCAATCTCGATAAACAGATATCCTCCCAAATCATTACGTTTGGGGTGTGACAGGGATTGCCGCAGAACAGAAGCTGTCCTGCGGCAAAAGCGTTGTGTTGTATCTTCTTACTATTTAATAGCTTGAATTCTATCTACCAAACCGAGAGACCACTTTCCGGAGGCTTCGAGCTTCTTGACGGCCTCGATGGCTTGGGTGCGAAGTTTCTCGCGGTCAGCGAATGAGGCATTGTATACGGCGCCCTCAGCCACCATCTGATCAATCAAACTCTGCTCTGATACCTTTGACTCATTGAACGACCATGCATTGGTAGCATCCAGAGCCTCTTCAATTCCCTTGCGTTGTTCGGTACTGAGCCCATCCCAGAAAGCTTCATTCACATACCAGGCATTCGCGGCAAACATATCCTCGGTGCGGGTGATATATGGTGCTGCAAGATGCCACTTGTTTGCAATAACATCGGCCACTGGTCCATGTGCGGCTTCAACAAGCTTGGTTTTTAAGGCAAGAAAAATCTCGTTCCAGGCAACGGTCGTCGGGCTTGCACCATATGCCTCATACGATTTGACGAACATCTCCAGGCCGGGAGCCCTTACCTTCAATCCTTTGAAATCTGCTACGGTGTTCAACGGCTTCACTGAGAAAAACATGCGTGAAGCCATGGGTACCGGTGCAATAATGCGCAATCCACTGCTGGAAGCAACCTTATCGGCGAGATCGAGGAATGTACTACTCTTGAAATAGGCATTCATATGATCAACATCACGGTACATAAATCCGAAACTAATCGGCTGAAAGTCTGCATCGTAGGGAACAATCCAAGCAATATCATTGCCGAACAGGTGTACAGAACCTTCTACAACCTGATCGAGAATTTGGTTGGCGGTACCCAATACAGCTCCCTGCACATGGTTGACCTTCAGATTTAGCTCGGGATGTTTCTCCAATTCTGCCTTGAAGTACTCCCCAGCCCGATTTCTCAGCGTTCCGATTGCATCTCCGGTTGCCAAGGTTATGGTTTTCTCCTGTTGAGCCTGCGTTTTCTGCTCAGCAGATCCTGCAGCAAACAATCCTGATATCATCGCAAGTGCGATCAACACCATCACCAACATCCTTTTCATACGTATCTCCTTTTTTACATGTGATATATATACAGGGTCACGCCCCGAACAAGCGAGGAACAAAGGTGGTTATCGAGGGAACCATCGTGATGAGCACCAAGAAAGCCAAATAGGGAAAATAGAAAGGAGCAACGGCCTTGAACATCTGGGCCAGGGTGAGTTTTGTTTGGTTCATCATCACAAACAACAGGGAACCGAACGGCGGGGTCAGGGTCCCCATCAAAAGATTGATCAACATCACCATCGCAAAATGGATGGAGTCGATTCCATAGCTTGCAGCGATTGGGAATAGAATCGGGGCGGCGATAAGAACCACAACCGTAGTCTCCATGAACATTCCAGCAATAAGCAACACGACATTGGCTATCAGCAGGAATACAATGGGATTTGTTGTCACATCGAGCATGAAAGCTTGCAGCTGCAAACCTACATTGCCTACACCCATAAGCCAGGTGAATGGACTTGCAACCAATAGCAGAACACCCAAAACTCCCGTAGTTTTTGCAGATTCCAAGGCACAGTCGAGGAACGAGCGTAACGTCAAGTCCTTGTAGATAAAGCCCAGTATGATGGCAAACAAACAAGTCAGGGCCCCCAATTCAGTGGGAGTAGCAACTCCGGTGATCAATCCAACAATCAGAAACACTGGAATAGCCAAGGCTGGAGCAGCTTTCAAGAAATTGGAGAATCGAACCGAAATGGGCTCCTTGGGGAGCACAGCCACTTTTACATACCCCGATTTCACCATGATATAAATGGTAATCATCAAGAATCCACCGAGCATCAAGCCCGGGATGAAACCGGCGAGAAACAGCTTATCCAATGCAATATTCGCCAATACAGCAATGATTACCATCTGACCACTTGGAGGAATAATCGGACCAATAGTTGCCGAAGCAGCAGTAATTGCAGCACTGAAGGGAATGGGATAACCATGCCGCTCCATCTCCTCCATCTCAATCTTGCCCAACCCAGCTGCATCTGCCATGGCGACTCCGCTCATTCCTGCAAAAACGATGCTGGAAAGGACGTTTACGTGGCCGAGTCCACCAGGAATGTGGCCGACCGAACTGTTGGCAAAACTGAATATTCGCTTCGCAATTCCCGATCCGCCCAACAGGTTCCCGGCAAATACAAACAGCGGCAGAGCCAGCAGAGGAAAGCTATCAAGTCCGGGACCAAGTCTCCCTGCAACCACCGTAATGGGAAAGGTTTGTCCCATGATCAAATAAGCTACCGTTCCAGCGATGAAAGAAAAGGCAACGGGTACTTCCAGGAAAATTGCAACAAAAATAAATATCACCATCCAAAGGAAACTCATACCTTGCCTCCAGTGATTGCTTTCTTGTAAAACTGGTACCCTTTCAGTACATAATCCTCCGGTATATCTTTCCCCAACAGCATTCTAACTTCATAAAAGAGATAGTAGAGCTCGGTAATACTCATTAAAATCACTGCTGCAAAAAGCGGGGTCGAGTAGAAATGCCCCTTTCCGATATTCAATGGCAGGGAGGATGTTTTAGTTTTATTCTGTATAGAAATTGAAGCCGGTAGCGTTTGTAGAAGATAGAACAACACAGCAAGGATGATTACAGAGACAAAAACCTGAAGAACTACTTTCCACTTCTCGGGCAACCTCTGGCTGAACGTGGTGATTGTCACATGTGTTTTGGTCATAGATGCCGCACTTCCACCAAGCATGACCATCCAAATGAATATCATAATGACAAACTCCTGCACCCAGATGATTGAATTGTTGAACACATAGCGCATGATGACTTCCAATACCATGATTGCTACCATTGTAATAATTAAAAGACCACCTATGAGCAGCTCGACACCCATAATCAGCTCAAGCATTCGTTTCACATGTCGCATGTCAAATCCTCCTATTCTTGAGCGATGATGACGCATTCTATGCCGAAAGCATCTGCAATTTTTGCTAATTCTGCACTATGATGACCAATTCCCAACGCGAAATGGTGAGTAGGGCCTTCATCCATCCATCGTCGCAAGAATGTTTTAAGATCAGGTTTGAAATGCCCATGGGTATTGGTATTTCCCGTTGCCGGAATCTGCCCGTCCATCGATTGTCCTTCAGCTACAACGAACTTCAAATCACCTTGTCTGGAAATGGTGATGGCAAGCATGGTGATCGGTCCCTCCTGGATTTTGAATTCCACCCCCGCCCCATTTCCAGGTTTGCCATGGTATTTGCTCAGCGAGCGAAGCACCGGTTTTCCGTCAGCAATATTGATGTGATGTGGTCCATCATGCCCAACCAGAATTGAATCACGGGCAAAGTCCATCGGGTGGAACTCTGCAAAACTTCCCCCAATCTCCAATCGATCGAGAATCAACATAGCCATCAAGGTTTTTAAATCGTATTCACCACACATGGGAAAACCCGAAGAGGTAAGCAGGGAATTCCCTACAATGAAGTTTGTAACCAGACGGCGCATTTCAGATCCCTCTTCTGCCTCATAATAGTATGCAAGACCAGTTAGGTTGCGTGCGTCAATCATCTTTTCCAGTGCAATTGCAGTCTTTGCTGCAAGCTGCAAATCCTCTTCGCGCAGCATGAAAGTAATGGAATCGGATTGAGGGTCCGGGGTGTCGAAGAACAATCGGATCCTCTCTTTCATCAACAGCAGCTCCTCGTCATTTACCAGACGGTATTGTTTCATGACATCATCAGGCTCGATAGGAACCACATGACAACCAAAGCTTTTGGTTATGAGCGCCGGATCAACATGCATATCGTACATTGTTTCCAAAACATGGCCCATCAACCCGATTCGAGCATGCTTCAGATCATGCACGACATGGGCTATCCTGCACCAGGAAGCCAGTTCCGCATCAGCCTCGGAGTCTCCTTCGAGGGTTCCAATGATGACCGGAGGCGTTCGTTTACCCATACGGATCGCAACCGAGCAGAATTCGGGAACACTGCAGATGTCGTCATTGCAAAGTTGGATGAAGGTGGTACTTTTCGTATAATCCATCGCTTGCAGCGGTTGAAGTGCAACCAAGATCATGGGAATCTGCAAGGCTTTCGCCAACGGAGCGAACGTCTCGCTTGTCGCATACGTAAGCATATCGATGAACAACACATCAAGATCGGCTGCCTGTATCGCCTTCAATGCGCCATACGCCTTTTCAGAGGTGTCGATCAAGCCAAAGTCGATGATGTTCTTTTCATATTTCTGCAACTTGGCCCTAAGCTTCTCTTGCTTCTCATGCATGAATTGCAACAACCCATCAAATTGATCCCAATAGGTTGCATGTCCTACTCCCAAGAGTCCAATGTTCGCTGCAAGGGGCCTTCTTCGCTCGACTCGCATGTACGTTCCTCCAATCTTCTACTTGTCTGATCAAGTTCATTATTAGCGTGAAAACGAGAGCAGTCAAACAATATATTTACAATATGTTTGCATAATTATTGTGTATTATACATTATATATATATTTATTATATATATTTATAATTTTTATTATCTTTTATATATAGTAATATTTATAATTGTGTACATAAAAAAGTCATGCTATGATTGCTATATGGAAGAAATGAGTCAACGACAATTGGCACTGCTCAAAATCATTACACTGCGAAAGTTTTGTACAATCAGCGATTTGGCTGAGCGTCTCAAGCTCAGCCGTGAAACAATCCGCAAAGAACTTGTTCCATTGCAAAAGGCAGGCATCCTGATCCGCGAGCGAGGAAAAATTCGATTTTGCGATACTCAGCAAAATGCCGCATTGCTCGAATCATCGGGGGTTCTCTCAAAGGAACAGCGTCAAGAACGAATTCTCCAATTGCTTACTGAAGATAAGGAAGTGCGCATATCCACTCTTGCAAATAAACTCAAGGTGTCTGTTCTTACTATACGTAATGACCTATCCGCCCTGGAACTCAAGGGCAAGGTATTGAGAAAACATGGAAGCGCCATTCTTTTCGAGCCCTCCATCAGCCAGGGTTCATCCAGTGATTTTTCTGAATACTCATCACGAGCCAACATTCTTGCGAAACATTCAATCATGCATATCAAGCCTGATGACACTGTTTTTCTGGATGGCGGGGAAGTATCGCAATGCGTCGCATCCTCACTGCCTCCATTAACGAATCTCTCAATTTGGACGAATAATCTGATGATTCTTGATGTACTGCGGAAAAACAGGTATGCATATCCGATACAGGTCACCGGTTCCGCCTTAAGTATGGAAAAACAACGATTTTCCCTCTCCAATCATCAAGGTCTTCCCAATTCATTGATAATCAACAAGGCTTTCATCTGCTGCAGTTCCTATGCTGGCAACACTTTCTTCCTCTCTGAGGACGAAGACCTTGCAACCATCGAAGCTGTATGCCGTCAGGCTGAAAAAATCTACGTGATTCTGGATTCCCACTTCCTGGACATCCAAGGCAAGCTTCCTTTTCCGTACAAACGATACCTCGCAAAAATTCAGGAAGTCCTTATCGATGACGGTATCGGCAGGTATCGAGCGAACTTACTCTTTTCCCGTCAGGATCCATTGATTATCTGCGGTCCCGATTACACATATCGGAATGTACGCAAACATCAATACCGCATCGGATTCTTGGTCAACAAGGACCGAAACTACTTTGTTCAGTCAGTACACAACAGCCTACTGGAAGCAACATCCGCATGTAAGTACGTCTCCCTGGTCATCAGGGAGTGTGATGGTGATTATGCTTCAGCAGTACAGGCACTGAATCTACTTCTCCAAGAGAGTGTGGACTTGGTGATAGATTACAGCTTGTGCATGGAGTCTTTGATGTATATCGGAGAGAAGTGCCTTTCACACAATATCCGGCTCATTTCCGTAGACTACATGGCACCGGGAAGCATCTACTTCGGGGCTGACAACGCCTGTGCAGGAAGGATCGCCGGAGAGCAGGCTTCTCACTATATCAATGAACACTGGAATAGCAGCGTAGACCATCTGCTGGTTCTTGGCAAATTTGGCTATGAACCGATAACGAAACTACGAATATCGAGCGCATTGGAACACTTGCAGAAGAATGTATCCAGACTACCTGAAACGATTCATACCATCGAATGGGGGCACCCGGATATCAATCCAACCCAAGCATTGGTCAAGTTACTCAAACAGACGCCCAATGAGGAGCCAATGCTCATCCTCGCTTTCAACCTGAGGCATCTGCTTGCATCATATGAGTTGATCCTGCAATATCGGGAAAGTACGAACACAATCATTGTAGGGCATAATTATACGAAGCAAATCGAAGAACTTATGAAAATAGGTCACTCTCCAATACTTGGGTGTGTTCACTACAATCCCGAAGCTTACGGGCAAAATATCATGGATTTGGCTCTTCGTTTGTTGGACGGGGGAACCGTGCAGCAGCGCAACTACACCACCCTTACCTGGATAGCTAGAAAAAGTAACTCCTGATTGATCGAGTAATAATTCTTGCCTCATAGTTACATGTCCGATTATTGCTGTACAATATGCTACAAATGTAGGTATTCATGGCTTCAATGCAACACTGAATTGGTATATGGTTGCAACGGGGAGGAGCCGATATGCCTAAGGGAGTATTCATTGCATTGATCATCGTAGCCGGCTTGATAATTCTGATCATCGCTGGACAAATCACCTTCAAGCGTGTACAGAGGAACCTGGAAGGGCTGAAAGACCTTTCTGTTGCTACACCGCCTCTGTCTTCCATCAAGGATGGAACCTATGAGGGCGGCTTTGCAATGTTTCCTGTCAAAGTGAAGGTTGCCGCAACAATCAAGGAAGGAACCATTTCCGATCTTCGACTGTTGGAACACAGAAGCGGACAGGGTCAGCCGGCCGAGGCAATCCTGGCCTCGGTCTTGACTGAACAGAAGCTGGATGTCGATACCATCAGTGGTGCAACATACAGCAGCATCGTCATCCTCAAAGCCATCGAGGATGCTATGAAAAAGGCGCAATAGGCATGAACCGGATTCGAAAGACACTCTTCATTCTTCACAGCATCGTAGGAATCGGAGGCATGGCCGGAGGATATGGATGCCTTTCAGATATCTACAACCCCCTTGGAGCACCCCTCTCCCTTTTGGAGAACTCCCCTTTCACATCCTATTTCATCCCTGGGTTGTTCCTCTTCGGCCTCATAGGGTTGGGAAACATCGTATGCAGTATTTTGGTCTGGCGGTATTCAATCGTCGGAACACTCGCCAGCTTCGCCCTGGGATTCGCTCTCAGTGCATGGATTGTCATCCAGTGTGTGATTCTTCAGGACATCGTTGCGTTGCATATCATATTTCTCGTAGTCGGTTTGGTACAGACGGGCCTTTCCTTGTGGCAGTTGATCCAAAGCGGCGATTTGGCCTATCTCTTGAGGGAGCTGATCAATTAGCTTGCCGACCTGGAGCCCGCTTTGCTATAGTGAGTGCATGAAAGCAACAAAGACAAGCATCCTTCTGTTTTTCATCATCATCGCCGCCTGTATCGCTTTCACGCTCATGCAGGCATCTTTCGATACAGCTCCCTTGGTTAAAGCAGGCGTCATCACCGCCTGCTCGATTGTTGTCACCTTTCTCTTCTCCCTGATCACCGGGGACTACTCATGGACGGACCGGCTTTGGAGCACACTCCCTGTTGCTCTTGCTTGGATGTATGCATTCTCCGCCGGGCTGAATGCACCTGCTGTCACCGTATCGGTGCTCATCACCCTTTGGGGGGCGAGACTCACATTCAACTTCGCCCGCCGGGGAGGCTACAGCGGCGAGGAGGACTACCGCTGGACGATTCTCAGGGAGAGAATCAACAATCCGGTATTGTGGCTGATCTTCAATTTCCTCTTCATCGCCTGCTACCAACAGATGCTCTTCATCGCTTTCACCAGTCCGCTGGTACTGCTTGTCGAGCCTTCAAACCCAACCTTCACACCTCTTTCGTTTGCAGCAATCCTGATGTTCGCCCTCTGTCTGGGCATCGAGACACTTGCAGACCAACAGCAATACACATTCCAACAGGCAAAGTATAACCTGCTGCCCAGGGTTGAGGAGCATGCAGAAGATTACGAACGGGGATTCAGGACCTCCGGCTTGTTCAGATTCAGCCGTCATCCCAACTACTTTGGAGAGCTTGGCGTGTGGTTCTCCATCTACCTGTTTTGCGTATCATTCTCGCAATCGATTCTTCATTACACGCTTATAGGTCCGCTTCTTCTGACCTTGCTGTTCATCGGATCGACCATCTTCACCGAGAGTATTACAAAGAGCAAATATCCTGCGTATCAGGCGTACCAGCAAAAGGTCCCCCCGATTCTACTCAAATTCTGGTAAACCCAGAAGGAGGATGCTTATGAGTCGCTACCTTGTACTGCTGATCATCATACTCATTCTAGCCGTCATCATCGTTATCATCAGACCAAAAGCCCAAGCACAACCGCTTATAGAGGAAACCATGGCAACAACCCAACAACGCTTTACTTTTCAACCACTGGACCAGAGCCTTAGGAATACACTCAATGCCCAGGAGTCCCAGGTCATAATCAACAAGGGAACCGAACGAGCTTTCACCGGCGCCTATACCGATACCGAGGAAGAGGGAACCTACTACTGCAGGTGGTGCAACTCGCCGTTGTACAGCTCACAGAGCAAGTTCCACTCGGGTTGCGGTTGGCCGTCCTTCGACGATGAGATCCCCAATGCCGTCCTGCGTTATCCCGACGCCGACGGAAGCAGGACTGAAATTGTCTGTGCAACCTGCCAAGGCCACCTGGGTCATGTGTTTCTGGGCGAGCGATTCACCGAGAAGAATACCCGTCACTGCGTCAATTCCATCTCCCTGGTTTTCCGTCGGGAAACACCCGTTGCCGAGGCGGTTTTCGCCGGAGGTTGTTTCTGGGGGGTTGAACACCTCTTTGAACATAAGAAGGGAGTGTACTCTGCAGTGAGCGGGTATACCGGGGGAACGTTGGCCGATCCCACCTATCAGGATGTGCTGACTCATACGAGCGGACACCTGGAAGCAGTGAAGGTGTACTACAATCCACTGGAAGTGAGCTATGAAGAGCTGGCAAAGTTCTTTTTCGAAATCCATGACCCGACGCAGACCGACGGACAGGGCCCGGATATCGGCAACCAGTACCTCTCAGCGGTTTTCTATCGCAGCAGAATCGAGTTCGATACCGCAGTCCGCCTGATTGAGATTCTCGAGGCAAAAGGATTGAAGATAGCAACCACGCTCAGGCCGGCGGCAATCTTCTACCCTGCCGAGGAGTATCATCAGGATTACTACGTACGCAAGGGCTCACAGCCGTATTGCCATGCGTGGGTCAAACGGTTCTAGTCGGTCAACACATCAGCACTGATCACACAGTTGGCAACCACATAGGAGCCTTTCTGAAGAGGTTTGGCCAGCTGCTTGGCCGAGTAAACCAGGTCCAGATGCCCCATCTCCGTTGCAATGGTCGCCACCATGCACTGCGTATCACGAAAACCATGTACTCGCTGCTGAACCGCCAGAACCGGACCGCAGAGCAGAACCATCTGCTCCTGTTTGGCGAACTTCTGGCGGTCCTCATCACTGAGGCTTTCATCACGCGCCATGATGTAATTGAACGGCAGAAGCTTCTTGTCCTCCAACCTTCCCTTCTCATCGGTCACATCCTCATACGCCTGACGGCTGTCAAAGGCATCAAGGGCTTGTGGGAATGCACAGACCTGCAGATTGAGAATGGAATCCTCATCAATATGGTCCAAGGTTGCTGCATGAACAAGCGTTGCAATAAATGCACTTCGCTCCGAGGGGTTGGTCATGAGCAGGGTAATCGAGAGGGCTTCTGTCTCTCCGATGCGTACCAGGGGTTTGGCCGACCATAGACAACGACCGCTCATATGCATATCCAGGCCGGTGATCTCCATATCGGCACCCTTGGCAAGCACGCGGTACACCAGGGTAAGCCCGCTATCGAGCACCTTGGTGGCATAAAACCCATAGCTGGTGGGAATTCGTACAGCATCCTCGAACCAAGCGAGCATTTGTTTCTGGTCGAGAGACCCGTCTTTAAGCAAAATCTCCAAGCCGGTATTTGCAAGATAAACAGCCATAGGCACCTCCGAAAGTAAGGTATGATAGCACACCCAAGGCTTGCAAGAAAGGGTGTAAAAGAATACTCTGACGCTCATGCAACCAGAACTTACCTTCAAACAAGGCTGCCAAGAGGGCTTTCCCATCTTTGTTGGATACTTCCCGACCGCAATGGCTTTCGGGTTGGTGTGCAGGGATCTGGGACTGAGAATCTGGGAGGCTGTGCTCTTCTCGCTCACCAATTTTGCCGGAAGCGGCCAGTTTCTTGCAGCAAATCTCATGGGAAAAGGGGCCATACTCGCCGAAATCTTCATCAGCGTCCTCTTGGTCAACCTTCGGTACTCTTTCATGGGCGCTGAACTTTCACGCAACCTGGAAAAGGGAATCGGAGGCTGGCAGCGGCCGCTGCTCGCCCATGGTACCACTGACGAGGTTTTCAGTGTTGCGGTACTCCATAACCAACCCATAACAAAACACTATCTGGCAGGTCTGGAGCTGACAGCCTATGCAGGCTGGGTAACCGGAACCGCCGCAGGGTTTTTGGTCGGCATGGTTCTCCCCACGGCTTTGCAGCTGGCTGTCGGCGTCACCCTGTATGCCATGTTCAGCTCCCTTCTTGCCCAGGAGTTCCGCCAGAAAGGCTCCAAAGTACTTTTGATTGCTGCAATATCGGCTGTTCTCAACAGCATCCTCATTGTATTCTTCGACCTTGGCGTCGGTTGGGCATTCGTCATCTCCATGCTTGCCGCCAGTTTCATCGGTGCGGCGATCACCGAAGAAGTCCAGGAGTACGTATGACTGAAAGCCATCCATTCCTCGTTCCCATCCTGCTCAGCGCCGCAGCCACTTTTCTGGTACGCGCCCTGCCCTATTACGCAACGTTTCTCGACCGTCTGCCGAAGTTTCTCTCCAAGAGCCTCAGGCTGCTGCCGATAGCAGCCCTCGGTCCCCTCATTTTCCCCTCAGTCATCCTCGACTACAACGAAAGCTGGTACGCAGGATTGCTCGGCATCGCCGCCGCATCAATATTCGCTTACAAGAGGCGGGGGATGGTGATTCCCATCCTGCTCTCAATCGGGGTGACGTATCTGGCTCTTCTGGTCTAGCTTGACCTCCTGCTTCCCCAGCCGTACGATAAGGCATGTTTGACGCCCACCGACACCTTTCCAACGAGCAAGCAACAAAGAATGCACTCTATGCCACCAGCAAGCCATCCGAATGGCCGAGGTTGCAACACAGGGGGCCCTTGGCTCTCGGTGGAATTGGAGTCCTGCCTTCAGAACTTCCTTTTGATGCCACTGTACTCTATGAACATCTGGTGGCGAATCCCGGATTTTTAATTGCAGAGGTCGGCTTGGACCGTCGCTTTCCTGACAGGGAGGGCCAGCTGGCTTTCCTTGCAGAAATGCTGCACATCGGCTTCGAGCTGGGGCGAAGCATCAGCTTGCACTGTGTACGGGAGGACGGCTTGCTTCTCTCGCTGCTCAGGGCCCAGCGTAGACGACTTCCGCTGCTTTTGTGGCACGGCTGTACGGCAAGCATCGAAACGATCAAGGAAGCGGTAGGCTTCGGCGTCATCCCCTCCTATGGTCCGAATATCTTCAACAGTCGTCTTGTTGGGCACATGAAGCACATCAAAACGCTGCCCTTCGCTTTGGAAACCGACTTTACTGGCGATGAAGGAGACTATGAGCGGATGTTTACCGAGCACATACAAGCCTTTTGCAGCCTCAGCGGCTGCAGTGAAGAACAACTGGAGAAACACAACGATGAAATCAGAGCAATTCTTACGCATAACCAGACTTCTCGGTGAAAATGCCGTCCACTCCTTGCATGAGAAACATGTCGTACTGGTGGGACTGGGGGCTGTGGGAGGCATGTGCCTCGAGTCCTTGGTACGCAGCGGCATCGGTACTATTCGAATCGTCGATTTCGACACTGTAGGCATCACCAACCTCAATCGACAGATTCTTGCAACCTACGATAGTCTGGGCAGGTTGAAGACCGAGGTGGCCGCAGAGCGGGTGAAGGCGATCAACCCCGACTGCAAATTGGAGGCTCTTCCCCTCTTCGTGCAACAAGAGACGCTCGGCCAAATCATGGAAGGCGACATAGACCTCGTCATCGATGCCATCGACTCGTTGAATCCCAAATGCTCCTTGCTGCAGGAGGCATACAATCGCAACATACCGGTGATCAGCAGCATGGGGGCGGCCCTCAGACGTGACCCGTTTTTAGTAAGAAAAGCCGACCTGATGGATACCTATGGCTGCCCGTTGGCACGAGCTGTGCGGACAAACCTCAGAAAAAGAGGTGTTGGAAAGGGAATCGATGTCATCTACAGCCCAGAGTTGGTCCAATTCACCTACAGAAAGCCTGAGGAAGAAGAACACGCTGACTTCAATGAGCAAATCATCGACAGGGGAAGAAAGCGCAACGTACTGGGAAGCCTTCCCACCGTCACCGCCGTCTTCGGCCAGCAATTGGCGCACCTGGCCCTGAGCAAGCTGTTGGACAATGCAATGCTTTCAGGGGCAGAGGCCTTCAATCCGAATACCTGAAAGTCCTCAAGAATCTGCATCAGGAGAGCGGTACTCCTCAGCCTCGAATTGCACTCTGTTTCGGCCGAGATGCTTTGCGAGATACAGTGCATCATCACAGCGTTTGAACAAGTCTTCCACCCGTTCACCTGTTCGATACATCGCGACACCTATGCTCACGGTGACTGTTCCTGCATACGGTAGATCCAGACTTCCAAGTTTGTCACACAGCATCCTGGCTGCATTTGCAGCCTCCACCTTGTCCATTTGGTGCAATAACAGGACAAATTCCTCGCCGCCCCAGCGTGCGACCACCGTATTGGTGCCGATTGAGTCCTTCATCGCATGAGCCATTGAAATAATTACCTGATCACCAGCGGCATGACCGTAGGTGTCGTTAACGCGCTTGAAATGGTCAAGGTCGACGATAAGAAGGGCGAACGATGTTCCGTTTAGATCAGCTGATTCTTTTGCCTCAGAGGCCAGTTGATTGAAGAAAGCACGATTTTTAAGTTTGGTCAGAGGGTCTATCATGCTTGAATCCAGCAATTCTGCATTGAGTTTACGAAGTTTCTCAGCAAGATTTCTCATTGAACGTTCACTGTCCTGCAATTCACGCTCGATTTTCTTTCGCTCGGTCACATCCCTGACAATCGCAACAAATTGCTTGGGGCTGCCGTCATACGAGCGAATCAATTCGCTGTTTGCTTCAAGATCGAATGTGCTTCCATCCTTGCGTAGTCCCAGGTATTCGGAGCTGCCGAGTTTATCTCCTCCGAATAGACGCCCAAGATTCATATGCAGCCGGTCATAAAAATCGGGATGCAAAAACTCACGGAGGTTTCTTCCAACGAGCGTTTTCTCCGCTTCCTCACCAACCAAGGTGAGCGCGATTCGGCTTGCCATGAGGATCGTTCCATCCATGTCGCCGACGATAATGGCATCAGGGCTTGCCTTAAGCATTGAGGTGTACAGGTTCTCACTGCTGCGCAATTCTTTCGACAGGACCGCCAATTTGTCTCGTTGGCTGGCAAGTCTCTTGTTCAGCAGGTGAGACTGCCTGAGAAAGAGAACAACAAGCAGCAATACAACCAAAAAAGAGATTGTTACAATGACAAAGAGCCGGTAATCATACCCCTTCTGAACCTTGATCGAGATATAAGAGTTGACAACGTTCTGCACCTCTTCAGGAGTAAGGGTAGCAATCCCCTTATTGAGAATGGAAACCAAAGGTTCGTTGCCTTTTCGGATCCCCATCCTCAAGTGATTCTCCAAATCGGGGAACTGGCCGGCAATTTTAAGATTGAAATGACCCTCTTCCTTGATTACATATGCAGCCATTGTCAAACTACGGACCGTCATGTCCGCCTTGTGCGTATTTACCAAACGAATCGCCTCGGCCTCGCTCTCCACAACGATTTGTCTGAGTTGAGGGTATTCACGCTTCAGATACTCAGAGACACTCGTACCTTTCGGAAGCACTGCAACCTCAGCTCCCAATCTGGAAGGATCTGCAATATAGGGGTGTTCCTCGCGAGTGATGATGACGTTGGAATCAATAAAATACGGCTCGGTAAACTCCAAGTACGAACTGCGTTCCTCGCTGTAGTTCAAGAAGGCTAGTGCATCAACCTGGCCGTTCTTTGCAAGGTCGATGCTTTCCGACCAAGACTTTGTGGGCACCACTTCAAATGCCACACCGCTGCGTATGCTGATGAGGCTGATCAAATCACTGGCAATACCCTTGTATTCACCCTCTTTTGTCAAGGTTTCGTACGGATACCAGTCAGGGTCGACTGCAAGGCGGATGATTGGATGCGAATCCAGGAACGCCTGTTCCTCACTGGTAAGCGGGATTTTTGCATACAGAATGAAGCAAGCAAGAATTCCTATGACGATAACCAGCAAGATCCGCTTTGCCTGCATACCACCTCCTAGGCAAATCGGATAGGACAGAAAAACGACGGAGCATGGAAATCCGGCTTCAGCGTACCAATTTCTGAAACAGCAAGAAAGTGAGGCTTGGCAAGCTTATCGCCGCAGCAATAGAAATTCCCCTTCAGCTGCACCGCCTTGATGTCCTCGCCTTCTTCCACCAGGCCCAAGGAAACCAGAGGAAGGCTCACATCAAGGGTCCAACGGCTCTGTTTGTTGGAATTTTCCAAAATCTCGACCGAGTGTTCGATTGCATTGATGAATTCAAGCGGGAACAACGTACGGTTCGCCCGTCCTTCCCCCCTGCCGACCAAAATGCTGGTACTGGCGCTGCACTCGATATTCACATACTCTGCCCGGCCTTCCCGCTGCAAGAAAACCTCAACACAGCTGTCTTCCCAGACCCTGCCGTTGTGCTCGGTCACCATGCGTCTGAGCTGGGGCTCCCTGACCTGATAGCGCAACCTCAACGTCTGGTTCTCCCACATCATGCGTACAGAAGCCTGCACACCCTCATACTCACCCCAAAGCGGAATCAGGCTGACCGGAAGCGTTTGTTCAAGTGGACGGCTGTAGATGGTAATCATGATTTCATACTCCCTGTGCTGCAGTATAGACGAGAGTGCAAGTCAAGCCTAGGGGGATTGTGAAGCAAACCATCAGGCTTTGCTCCTTGGTTAGCATCACAAATTGAGGAGATATCGCATGAAACATCGAACATTGCCCCTGCTTGGACTGATACTGTTGCTCGCCTTGGTCATTGGGTGTGAAAACAGCGGCGAGGCTACAAGCACCACCTTACGACTGAACCTTGCCTCAGAGAGGTTTCGGACATCACGCAGCCTGCTGCCGACTGCAGAAGAGCTGACCATTGCATCGGTGAGAATCACGGGAACAGGACCGAAAGGCCAGACCATCGACGTGCAATCTACAGATCAGGTTGTTGAAATCGGGAACCTGACCATCGGCACCTGGACGCTGCATGCAGTGGGATCCAACAGTTCAGGAGTCGCCCTGGTCAGCGGAAATCTGACAACCCTGCTCTCTTCGGTTACCAATGAAGCAACATTGCAGCTTACCGAGCTTGTCGGTGAAGGCGGCTTGAGCATCCAATTCTCCTGGGATCCCGATCAGGTGGCCTCCGACGTTCGTCTTGAAGCCCAGCTCTTCGACCAAAATGGTACAACCGTTGCCCTGAATGATGGAGCATTGAACACAACCGAGGGGACAGTCACCCTGGCAAAGACACTTCCCGCCGGCTCCTACTTCCTTAAAGTACAACTCTACAGTCAGAATGTGTTGGTCAGCGGAGCCACCCATGCCTTGAGAATCCTGGACGGGGTGACCAGCAGTGGAAGCACAGAACTTGTCATCGGCGACCTCAGTACCGCCTACACCATCATGGTTGTGAACAACACCATGCTTCCCATCGAAGGCCTCATCACTGCAAGTCCGGCCGAGGCGAAGGCAGGGGATGAGGTTACGCTCAGCTATACGCCGAACAACCTCCCCGAAGGAGTCAACGTCGACAGCCTGCAGATTGATTGGTATTGCGAAGGTATCCTGGTCCAAGAGGCAAATGCCGACTTCACCAGCTTCCCGCTCGCCGGGGTGCATCGCTATGATGTCATCGTCAACCACGAACGATTGGGAAGCCTCGGCTCCTCAACCATTCTCCTTGACATGCCTAGGTAGCGGATGTGAAGGCGGGGACAAACCATGCAGGAAGCGGCATCGGACGATGCGTCTGCATATTGATGGAAGCCACCTTGACCAGAAGAACGCACAGGCTCAGCCCGTCTCGAAGGACAGTCTGGCGGAAGACGATGGAAAAGCGTTTTGCGCTTTCGAGGGTGGTCTGTACTTCCAAGAGGTCGTCAAGACGGGCCGGGCTTTGGTAGTCCACCGATATCGATTTGACGACAAAGACCAGCCCCTCCGACTCCAAAAGACTGGTATGGGAACCGCTGACATTCTGTTTGCCCCCTAGTTCCCGCAGCATCTCAGTGCGTGCATGCTCTGCAAAATCAAGGTACCGGCCGTGGTAGACAATGCCACCACAGTCGGTATCGCTGTAATACACCCGAATCGGAAAACGGTGTATCAAATCACCACCTCCGCGCCATCAAAACGAAGGGTGGAAAAATAATCATCGCAGGTCTGTGCTTTGCGGATCATAACCACAGAGCCGTCACGTTTGAGCATATACTCGGCACAGCGAAGTTTCCCGTTATAATTGAACCCCATGCTGTGACCGTGGGCCCCTGCATCGTGGATGACGACCACATCACCTTTTTTGACTTCGGGAAGCTTGCGGTCGATGGCAAACTTGTCGTTGTTCTCACACAGTGAACCGGTCACATCGTAGGTATGGTCGCAAGGCATCTTGTCCTTTCCCACCACGGTGATATGATGGTAGGACCCGTACAAGGCCGGACGCATGAGATTGGCCATCGAAGCATCGAGACCCACATAGTCCTTATACTTCTTCGTCACATGCAGGACTTTGCTGACCAGGTATCCATACGGACCGGTCATCACCCGTCCGCACTCAAACACAATCTGTAGCGGATCGAGGCCGGCGGGAACAATCATGCCCTGGTAAAGTTCCTGCATTTCCGAGCTTACCTTCGCCAAGTCCATCACCTCTTGGTCTGGGCGGTAGGGTATGCCGATGCCCCCGCCCATATCGATGAACTCGATGCGAACCCCCGCCTCCTTTTGGATGCGGATGGCAAGGTCGAAAAGCATGCGCGCTGTTTCAACAATGTAGGTCCCGTCCAATTCGTTGGAAGCGACCATGGTGTGCAGGCCGAAGTGCTTGACTCCCTTCTCCTTCATAATCTTATAACAATCGACGATCTGGGAGGTGGTCACCCCGTACTTTGCCTCAACAGGGTTGCCGATAATGGCATTGCCTGTCCTGTCCGGCCCTGGATTGTATCTGAAGCAGATGGTATCGGGCAGTGTTCCCACCGCCTGCTCGAGTGCCTCGATGTGAGTAATATCATCCAAATTGATGATCGCCCCCGCTTCATAAGCGGCCTTGAACTCTTCGGGCGGGGTGTCGTTGCTGGTGAACATGATCTTTTTCCCGGTTATCCCGCTTGCCTTGCTGAGCAACAGCTCAGGCAACGACGAGCAATCTGCACCAAAGCCTTCTTGAGCGAGGAGCTTGAGGATTGCAGGGTTCGGACAGGCCTTCACTGCATAGTAGTTGCAAAAGCCCGGCGCCCAGGCAAACAGTTTCCTAAATCTTCGTGCGTGCTCGATGATGGCCGTCTCATCATACAAATAGAAGGGGGTTTCCATATGGGAGGCCAACTCGAGCATCTGACCATGGCCGATAGGCAGTTTCTTCTCACTCATATCTTCAAATTCTCCTCAATCATTTGCATTGCCTGTACGACCTGTTCGCGATGGCCGTATGAAGAAACCCGGACATAAGACCTCCCGGCAGGACCGAAGCCGCTTCCCGGTGTCACCACAACATGGCAGGTATCGAGCAACAGGTCGAAGAAATCCCAGCTCTCCATACCCTTGGGAGTCTTCGCCCAGATATAGGGGCTGTTTACTCCACCATAGACCGTCAAGCCCACCTTTGAAAGCCCTTCACGGATAATCCTGGCGTTCTCCAGGTAGTAGGCTACCAGTGCCCTGCTCTGCTCATACCCTTCACCCGACAATGCTGCATACCCGCCTTTTTGGGCAATATTGCTTGCACCATTGAAGAAGGTGCACTGTCGGCGGTTCCACATGGCGTTCAGCACTGCAGGAGGGGCATCCTCGCAGCAAAGGGCTTTCGGCACAATGGTCCAACCAAGCCGTACGCCGGTAAAACCGGAGAACTTGGAGAAACTGTTGATCTCGATGGCACACTCCTTCGCTCCTTCCACTTCATAGATGGAACGAGGGTATCCGGCTTCGGTGATGTATTCACTGTAGGCACTATCAAAAATGATAACGCTCTTATGTTCCCTGGCATAGTCGACAAATGCTTTCAGCTGGTCATAGGTCGCCACAGCACCGGTGGGATTATTCGGGCTGCACAGGTAGATCAAATCGACTTTCTGCTTCGGAGGCTCCGGGATGAATCCATTCTCCTCGGTGCTGGCAAGGTAGACAAAGCCGTCGTAACACCCCTTCTCCTTGTTGAAGCGTCCTGTACGGCCACCGACGACATTGCTGTCCACATAAACCGGGTAGGCAGGATCTTGGATGGCAACGATATTGTTCTCCCCAAAGAGGTCCTGAATATTGGCTGCATCACTTTTAGCTCCATCGCTCACGAAGAACTCGGTGCTCTCAAGTTCCACCCCGTACCGCTTGTAGTAGGCGACCAAGGCTTCGCGTAGGTAGGTATCCCCTTGCTCATCGCCGTAGCCGGTATAGGTGCTGCGGTCGGAGAGGGAATCAATCTTCTCCTTCATTGCACTGCAGACTGCCTCTGGAAGGGCCTCGGTGGTATTGCCGATGCCCAGACGCAGTACAGGCACTCCAGGATGGGCTTTTTGCCAGATACTCGTTCGGCGGGCGATCTCGGGAAAGAGGTACCCGCTTGCAAGCTTTTGGTAATTGGTATTTATCGTTGCCATGAATGCTATCTCCTTGTAATCGCCCCGATCTCTTCCAATGCATCAAGCTCTGCATAGAGACGGGCTCTGTTTTTTTCATTCTCAAAGCTGCACATCGGGAGCCTGAACGACTCCTCGCACCATCCGTACCGGGCCATGGCTGTCTTGATCGGGATGGGATTGGTTTCCAGAAAACACGCTTTAAAGAATCCTGCCAACTTTGCTTCCATCGCCCTGGCTGCTTCAAACTTGCCTTCCAAGGCAAGGTGGATCATCTTGGTGATGTATGCGGGGCATATGTTCGAACCAACACTGATTACGCCATCGCCACCACTTTCAATCAAGGGCAGGGAGAGGTTGTCATCTCCGCTGAGCACATGGAACTTTCCATGGGTGGCTTCGATCACCGCCCGCATCTGTTCGAGGCTGCCGCTGGCTTCCTTCACTCCCACGATGTTTGAACAGGCATCACTGAGGGCCTTGACGGTCTCAGTCTCGATGTTCACTCCCGTTCTCCCTTTGATGTTGTAGAGGATGCAAGGGATGTCGACACTCTCGGCAATCGCCTTGAAATGGAGGTACAAACCCTTCTGCGTGGGTTTATTGTAGTAGGGATTCACAAGCAGCACGGCATCGACGCCTGCCTGCTGGGCATGGCGTGACAACCTGATCGCTTCACTGGTGGCATTGGACCCGGTGCCGGCAATAACGGGAACCCTTCCATTGGCGTACTTGACCGTAAGGGCGATGGTTCGGTCGTGCTCATCATGACTGAGCGTCGGGCTCTCACCGGTTGTTCCACAAGGAACCAAACCGTCGACACCGCTTTGGATCTGTGCTTCGATGATCTGCTCGAGGCGCTCTTCATCCAAATTATCCTTCCTGGTGAACGGGGTGATCAACGCAGTATGAACCCCTTTGAAACTTAACTCTCTCATACGTTTTTCTCCATTGACAGAAATACATCGCCAAGCATGTCATCGATTGAAAAGAAGCCGTGCTTTTTGGTGGTGATCCATGCTGCGGCTTTCAGTGCTCCCGATACAAACCCATCCCTGTTTCGGGCGGTATGGATCAGCTCGATTGTATCGACAGGACTATCAAAAAGAACCGAATGCACACCGGGACTATACCCGCCGCGCACCGATGATACATGTATTTCACGTTGTTCCCGCTTGCGGTCCAGGCGTGCAGTCTCAAGCTTTTCCTTCCCTGCAAGCTCTTCTGTCAGAATATTTCCCAGCATCACAGCGGTACCTGAAGGACTATCGGCTTTTGCCGCATGAAACCATTCCCGGACCAACGGATCGTACTCGGAAAAGCCATTCATCAGGCTTGCAGCCTTGCGAACGATGGCGAAAAAAAGTTGCACGCCGATCGAGAAGTTTCCAGACCAGATGATTGCGCATCCAGGATGGGAACCAAGCGGCTTGAGGGCATCCAGCTTATCGTACCATCCGGTGGTTGCAATGACTGCAGGCGTCGAGGTATCGCAGTACAACTGCATCCGTTCTTCAATTCCGTCTGCGACGGAGAACTCGATTGCTACATCCACACCAGCGAGCGCTTGTGCAGTCAGCGTACGATGGGTCACCTTCGGATCGGCAACATGGGGATCGATTATGGAAACAACCTCATGCCCGCCGGTAATTGCCGCCTCATTCAATTGCCTACCCATTTTTCCAAATCCTACTATTGCAATGTGCATTCAGTTCTCCTATGTTTGAATTGTTTTGGAGTGTATCATTCTCATAACATTTTGTCTATAATCACAACAAAATGTTTCTTATACAACTACTCTGAACAAAAATTCATCATTCACTCGCTTCCATACCAAGAGAAAACCATGATTTGACGGAGGGAAAGACCAAGAAGCACAAATACCAAATGATAAAACTCTATAGGTGATCATGCCGCCGAGGCGGCAGGCATGGAAAATCCGATAAGCATAGAGTGTCAGGCGGACAACCGAGGGAGAGGCTGTCGAAATCCCAACCGATCAGCAGCAGGTCATGCCTTGACAATCCGCCTTCCCGTCGATCGGGACAAGAAGGCGTTCAACCAGCGTATAGGCAAAGGCTGTTACCGCAGAAACCGTTACGCAGATATGCAGGAATCACACTCCATCACCATCTTTGCGCTTGCGCATATATTCGTTCCAATACTGATTGACGTCGTGCGTCAGTTTTTGAAGATGGTCCATCATACTCTCTTCAGCCTGATCGGGGTTATGCTTCTCGATGGCTTCCAAAATGCTGAGATGATACGTCCGGTAGTTGTCCCCTACTCGATGCCTGAGTTGCTCAAACAATTCCGACTGTTGGCCCATGGTGGACAGCATCATATACAGGGATACGAGCGCCTTGTTTTTCGATGCCTTGGCAATGCAACTGTGAAACGCAATATCATCCTTTGCTATACTCTGCCTGTCGGATGAATGCATCTGCTGATTTGCATAACAGCGTTTGAGTTCCGCCAATTCCTCATCGGTAATACGTTCTGCGGCGAGGCGCGCCGTCTGACGTTCGATGGCGGATCGCGCTTCAAGAACCATGATGAAATTTTCCAGCACATGGCTGCTCAAGAGAGATTCCAAGCTGTTCTTGTAATAATCGAGTTCGAGCGTAGTGTTCGCATCTTCGATGATTTTCTTTCCCAACGGTGTGATCAAACGCCCTTTGAATCCGATTTTTTCGACATATCCGAGTGTTTCCAACTCGTTGAGCTCCCGTCCAACCGTTGCACTGCTTACTTCGATGCCGTTCTTCTTGAAGTTATTGACAATATACCATGATCCAACCGGTTCCTTCGAATTTCCGATAAGTTCCAGAATTGGCTTTTTCCATTTATCCTTTGCAATTTCCACTGTTGTACCTCCCTTACAGTCTAACCAATCTACAGCATTCTCGCAAGGCTTGATTCCAATCCCGATCGGTTGCTTCCCTCCCTGCTAAGTTCTTCCAGCGGTTTTACTTGACTGCAGCAATTCGGCGGTTTAAACTACTACCACTCACAGTATGAGTAGTGAGAATGACTAAATCAAGGAGAATCGCCATGTTGCATGGAGTTTTTACTGCGCTTGTTACCCCATTTTCCAAAAATGGGGATCTTGACATCGGTGCGCTCAAGGCAATCGTTCAAAAACAATTGGAATCAGGTATCGATGGCTTGGTACCCATAGGTACAACCGCAGAGAGTCCGACCCTCGATGACAAAGAGAAAGAGTTGATCATCAAGACCGTTGCGCTCCTTGCTAAAGGAAAGGTTCCCATCATCGCCGGAAGTGGCTCCAACTGCACGAAATCGGCAATAGAAGCAACTAAAAAAGCAAAGGATGCCGGTGCCGATTATACCCTGCAGGTAGCCCCATATTACAACAAGCCCTCCGAGGAAGGCCTGTATCGACATTTTATCGAAGTTGCCGAACATGGCGGCCTGCCTGTGGTCCTCTACAACATTCCGGGTCGCAGTGCGATCAACATGTCGGTGGATCTTGTACTGAAGCTGGCAAAGCATCCTCTTATCGTTGCTGATAAGGAAGCGTGTGGAAGTATGGGCCAAATACAGGACCTGCTTCATAAAAGACCCGCTGATTTTGCAGTGTTATCCGGGGACGATGCACTTACTCTGCCGATGATGGCATGCGGTGCACAAGGCATCATCTCGGTGGCCAGCAACATGTTTCCTGCCGAAATGGTGAAAATTACACACGCTGCCGCCGCTGGTGATTACAAGACAGCTCTGGAAATGTACAACTGGATTTATCCGTTCTTTGTAAATCAATTCATCGAAACCAACCCGGTTCCTGTAAAGACCTACATGGCTTCCAAGGGAATGCTTGAAGAGGTATTCAGACTTCCGTTGGTACCGCTTAAGGCAGTAAACAAGGAAAAGCTTCTGGCCACATTCAAGTAGCGGTTCATGGCAGCAGGCCTTGGAACAGAGACCCGCGAATCCAATGAGAACATGTCCCCCGACTTTATTTGTCAGGGGGCATTCATTACACCAACCATTCATAAACTAATGCAAAATATTTTTATGTTATTATTGATTCATTATTGTTTTTAGAATAACATACATACAAATATACTAACAGGATGTTTTGTATGGTGAGAGTAATTCTATACGGTTGCAGTGGAAGAATGGGACAAGTCATTACATCGATGACAGAGCGGCTGGACAATCTATCCATCGTTGCGGGAATCGATGTATATCCAAGCGAGCGAGCCTATCCGGTATATCAGAGCCTGCTCGCCTGCCCCGTCGAAGCAGACGTATTACTTGACTTTTCTTCACCCAAATCGCTGCACGACTATCTCGATGTCGCCATCGAACGCAGGCTTGCCGTTGTTGTCGCAACTACAGGGCTTGCAACTTTGGAATTGGATTTATTGGCAAAGGCAGCTGATACAATCCCTGTTTTCCGCAGCGGAAGCATGTCACTTGGAGTCAACCTTGTCCAGCAGCTGATCAAGCATGCAGCAAAGGTGCTGGGAGAACAATTCGATGTGGAAATCATCGAAAAACATCATAATCTGAAAAAGGATGCTCCCAGCGGAACCGCGTTGATGCTAGCAGACTCGGTCAACGAAGGCAGGACCAAGAAACTGAGATATGTATACGGCAGACAGGGAGGAGAGGCTCAGCGCAACAGTGATGAGCTGGGCATCCATTCACTGCGCGGCGGAACAATCGTCGGAGAGCACGAAGTGTTCTTTGCAGGCAAGGACGAGGTAATCACCATCGCCCATCAAGCCTTTTCACGACAGGTATTTGCAACCGGTGCGGTGTTGGCGGCTTCCTACATCTTTGAACAAAAGCCCGGCATGTATACGATGCAGGATATGATTACCGCAAAAAGCGCAATTACGACACTTTTGGCACAACCGGATCAAGTACTTGTATCGATAGAGAATATCCCAAGGAACATGTCCATCGTCACCGACCTGTATGGGGCGTTGGCATCAAACGATGTATTCATCGACATGATCAGCCATACCGGGGCAACCAACGGACATATTGCAATTGCCTTTACGATTAATCGGAAGGATCTTATAAAGACCAGGGACGTAATCGCCACGTTGACGGAGACTCAGGGACAGACCAAGGCAACAATTTCGGAGAATATCACCAAGCTGTCCGTGGAAGGCCCCGGCATGGAATTCCAGTCGGGTGTAGCGTACAAGGTATTCTCTTGTATGGCGAAAGCGGATATTTCAATTTTCGCTGTTACAACATCGGAGAACAAGATTGAGTATGCAATCTATTCCACCGACGTTGATAAGGCGATCAGGATCATCAAGGAAGAGTTTGCCATTTAGTCTCGGGCCAAACGCTGCATGTTCACCACCTGTTCGTATTGCTCGACCGGGTAGGTTGCATGGATGATTGCCGTTCTATTGAACTTCTTGATTGTTGCAACCTTGATCACAGTCCCCTTGCATACAACCCTGCCGTGGCGATCGACCATATCTATTACTTGGCCTGCCTCGGGCAGCGGCACATATTCGAACGGGAAAGCGATAAAGGACAAACCCTTCGCATACTCCTTCTGCTTGAGATAGATGGCCAAGCCAGGACATGCCGCAACGCACAAGCCGCAGCCGGTGCAGGTTTCAATATCGATCACCGGCAGGTTGGTGATCTCTGAACCTACGGTGATGGCATGAACGGGGCACGCCGTCTCGCATGGATTGCAGGGGATTGCCTCGATGCATTCGATGACTGCGACAGGATGCTTCATATGCTCGTCGGGAAGGATATATTCCTTTGTTGCGTGCAATTCGGCGAGGCTTGCCGCACCGGTAGTCTTGAGTCTCCCTTCTGTCTCATTGTGGTTGTCCATCTCGTTCATCCTTTGCTGGCAGCCATGATGGCTTCTTTCGCATCACGTCTTTTTTGTCCGAACATCCCTGATCGCAACGCCAACAAATTATGGTTGATCGCTTCAAATCGGGCTTTATACCGTGATTCCTCAAGATATCCAAGCGAATCAGCGGCTGATAATCCGGCCATGCGTCCTTCTTCCATTGCAGTACTGGCTTCTTCAACTCCTGAAACATCTCCTGCAATATAGATGGAGGGTATGCTCGTACACATCCTCTGGTCGTGCCATGGCACCAATCCCCCCAATACAGGGCTATTCACTGAACGACAACCGGCTCCAAAGGCCAGTTCCACTGCAGGAGTGAGACCTGCGGCAATGCAGATGGTATCGACATCCAATTCAAATTCAGTACCTGCAATCGGTTTCCATGAAGCATCAAGCTGTACAATCACCGCTGATTCGACGTGATCGGTTCCCCTCGCCTCGAGTACGGTATGTCCAGTATAGAAAGGGACTCCCGCCCGTCTTACCTTGGCAGTATGGACGCCATAGCCGCCGAGCTGCGGGGCTGCCTCAACAACCGCCTTGACCTCCGCTCCCGCCTGAAGCAACTGATACGATACGATGACGCCGACATTTCCCGAGCCGATCATGAGAATTTTCTTCCCTGGAAGAACCCGGTGAATGTTGATCATGGTCTGTGCCGCCCCGGCTCCCATAACGCCCGGAAGTGTCCAGCCGGGGAAATTGACCACATTCTCATTGGCTCCGGTAGCCAGGATGATGCGCTTGGCATGAATGGTCATGGATTTGCTTTTATCCCGCACCACCCAGACCTTATCCTGATCGAATATTCCGCAGGCCTCAGTATTGAGCCAGACTTCAATATTCAGGTCCTCGGCCTTCTTCAGCAACAAGGTTCCGATATCGATCCCACGTACACCTGCACTATGTTCTCGTGAACCGAAAAACTTATGTATTTGCTTGAACAACTGCCCGCCTGGTTTTGCGTTTTCGTCAACCAACAGCACCTTTGCCCCGGCCTCGGCAGCCTCAATGGCCGCACACAATCCAGCCGGACCAGATCCGATAACAACTATATCACGTTCCATCATTTGCTATCGTTTCCTCCCCAATCGCCGAATCCCATCTGCGTCTCGATCACCATCCCGTCTTCGACTGCCGTTACACAGGTGCGGACATTAGGAATCCCGTTGACTGTCATGACGCAATCGGTACAACGCCCGATGCCGCAAAAGATGCTACGCGGTTCATGCCGCTTGACCGTCTTGCGGAAATAAGGCTTGCCTGTAGCCATGAGCGTTGCCGCTATCATCTCCCCTTTTCTCGCCTCGACAGGTTCTCCATCGACATATATGGTAACCTTCTCTTCCTCGGGGAGCGGACCAAGTATCGGATGCTCAAGAATTCTTTGCATCGTTAAACTCCTCATTCTCGACTGCCTGCATCTTTTGCGGTCGCACCGGCGATCGGTAGGATTTTGGCAGGACCTCATCAAGCGGTTTACCGGTACGCTGGGAAATGATTCTTGCAATGGTCTTGGTGCAGGTTCTCCCTTGGCAGAGGCCCATTCCTGCACGCGTTACTCGCTTGATATCCGTAACGGTTACAAAACCTTCGTCTATCGCCTGTTCAATCTCACGCAGGGTGACTTCCTCACAACGACAGATGAACATGTCCTTATCGTCGGTCATATTTGGTCCTCCTTAGGATTTTGCGAATCTGTTGGGCGACAACTCGTCCAATCGTTGGTCAACCGGATCGTGGCATACCATCGATGCCAAGAGTTTACCGGTAATCGGGGCGAGTGCGATACCATCGCCTTCATGCCCTGCTGCAGTAAAAAAGCCTTCGATGCCGGCATGCTCACCCAACAACATCCTACCGTCCGGCGTAGAAGGCCTCAAGCCTGCAATCGAGCGGATGAAGTTGACTTCCCGTAGCTTCGGCACAACCTTGAGCGTCTGATTGATGATCGCCCTGATTCCTGCAATTGTGGTACGCTTATCAAAGCCTACGAATTCACGGGTGCTGCCTATCAGATACGTATCACCACCAGAGCGGGTTAATGCCAGGGACAAGCCAAGGGACCGCTCGTCTTCATTCAAATCGACAACAACATCACTTCGTAATTTGGTCACCAGATATTTCGCACTCCAAATATTGGTATCGCCTATCGGCGGTACACGCTCGGTTATGACAATCTGACCACGTTTGGGCGTAATCGGCACATTGGCCGCAACCATCGCACCGATTTGTCCAGCCCACGTTCCAGCAGCATTAATAACCACTGGAGTCTGGAAGATAGTACCATCTACGGTACTTACCTGAAAATCACCTGTACCGATGCGATCGATCCCTACGACCCCGTTGCGCCTGAAGACTTTCATTCCGTAGGAGGTACCTTTACGTTCAAAGCCTCGCATAACCGCAAAAGGATCGACTTGGGAATCCATCCTGCTGTAGGTGGAAGCTATGATATGGTCGCTGAGAAAGGGTTGCTTCTTGAGCATCTCACGCTTATCGATCACCTCGACATCAAGACCGTAGGAGCGTTGCTGTGCAACGAATTCCTCCATGATCTCCAACTCCTGTTGGTTTTCAATCAGGACCATTCCTCCCAAGTTCGCAAATCCAAGATCACCACCCAATTCGGTAAGCAACGATTTATACAGCTCCAAACTCTCAAATGTCAGTTCAAGATTGATACCGGGTTTCTTGGACTGGAATAGTATCATGTCATCGCATGCACCGGATGCTCCATCGGCAAACCCGCCGGTATCGAGTACAAACACCCGCTTACCCCGCTTTGAGAGGTAAAACCCACAGGAAAGGCCGATTATGCCCCCACCGATAACCAATACGTCGGCAGAACGTGTCATGTACTTCATCTCCTTTATAGCGTCGACCGCACGATCAACGACCAATCAAATCCATCTCGACCAGTTTCTCGGCGATCTGTACAGTATTGAGCGCTGCTCCTTTAAGGAGATTATCAGAAACCACCCACATATTCAGACCATTCTCGATCGACGGGTCTCTTCTGAGTCTTCCAACAAAGACTTCGTAACGATCCTCTGCATCAAGGGCCAACGGATACGCCAGGTGTCCAGGATCGTCTACGAGCCGGACCCCCGGAGCATGCTTGTACAGCTCAAAAACCTTTTCAAGTTCGAATGGTTTTTCAAACTCAAGATTGATGGACTCGCTGTGGCCTCTGAAGACTGGAATCCTGACAGCAGTCGGACTGACGAGAATATTTGGATCGAGCATCTTGTGTGTTTCGTTGACCATCTTCATCTCTTCCTTGGTATATCCATTCTCCAAGAAGACATCAATTTGCGGTAATGCGTTGAATGCTATTGGATGCGGATACACCTGTGCGACAGCTTGCCTGCCGTCCAATACCGCTTGCGTCTGCTCACGCAATTCGCGAATCGCAGCAGCGCCGCTGCCCGAGACGGCCTGATAGGTCGAAACCACAACACGCTTGATGGTGAATGCATCATGCAACGGCTTCAGTGCGACCAACATCTGGATGGTCGAGCAGTTGGGGTTTGCTATCAGGCCCTTATGCGAGCGCAAGGCTTCGGGATTGACCTCGGGAATCACCAAGGGGACACCATCGGTCATGCGCCATTGACTCGAGTTGTCGATGACGACCGCCCCTTCCGAAACCGCTATCGGAGCCAGGATCTCACTCGCTTCAGCTCCAGCGGAGAACAAAGCGATGTCGACGTCAATGAACTTGCCCTTGCCCGATGTCTCGACCGTCCACTTCTTGTCCCTGAACGAGACCTGCTTTCCCGCATTCTCTTCAATATCCAGCGGCTTGAGCGAAGATACGGCCAAAGAGGACCGTTCAAGGATTCTCACCATCTGCTGGCCTACCGCTCCCAATGCACCTACAACTGCAACTCGATATGATCTCATATATACCACCTTCCCTGCCGGTTACGCATAGTACTTCCTTTATGTCTTATACCAATCGCGTAACCAGCTGAACCATCTTGCTCGATGGCGTTAATCCCTAGAAATACACTCTCAACATCAGGCCGGAGAGAGAACCTTCTTTTTCAGTTTTGCCAATACAACGAACACGAGGATGACGGCCGCCGAAATGATCAGGGCAATATCAACGGTGTAGGAGTGCATGATTTTCGGTTGGCAGGCTATGATGATCATAGCTACCGTCAAAGCCCCGAGCACCAATCGTTCCCATACCTTCAAAATCCTATTGAAATAGCCGCGCATCGATGATGCCATCGTAATAACAGCATAGAATACGATAATACAAAGAGCCATAATTTCAAGAAAGTTTCCTCTCATCAGGAAAGCAGGGTTATATACAAAGATGTACGGGATGATGAACCCTACCAATGCCAGACGAAGCGCTTCCCAACCAGTCTTCAAAGGATCGGAACCGGCAATGGCAGCCCCACAATAACTGGCGATGCTCACAGGAGGCGTCACTTCAGCCAGAATTGCAAAATAGAATACAAACAGGTGTGCGGTCAGAACATCGATACCCAATGCCTGAAGGGCGGGCCCGCCGATGGTCACGGCAACGATGTAGGCAGGCGTACACGGCATGCCCATGCCCATCAGAATCGAGGTAACCATGATGAGCATCAATGCAGGGAGTAAAAACCCGCCCGACCACGATTGGATGACCGAAGCTATTCCCAACGCGAGGCCGGTATACGTTACGATGCTTATGACCATTCCGGCTCCGGCGCACGTCACTGCAAGCATGATCAGGTTCTTTCCCGACAACTCGAAGGTTTCGTACAGCTTTTTTGGAGTCATCCACGTATCGCGTTTGAGGAAGGTCACCAGGAAGGTCGCCAAGATTCCATAAACAGCCGCCATGAACGGTGAATACCCGATGACCAGGAAAATGACGAGGATGATAAGGGGTATCAACTGATACGAATCTTTTAAAACCTGTTTCGTCGATATGATTTCGCTCTCATCCATGCCACGAAGATTCTCCTTCTTGGCCTCGAAGTGAACTTTAATGAGAATACTCAGATAGTAGAAAATTGCACCGATAACTGCTGCCTTAATGATATGCACATAGGCAATACCGGTGATTTCTGACATGACGAACGCTCCGGCTCCCATGATCGGAGGCATGATCAATCCTCCGGTGGAGGCGGCTGATTCAACTGCTCCGGCAAATTGCTTGCGATAGCCCAGGCGCTTCATAAGGGGAATGGTGAACACACCGGTTGCATACACATTTGCTGCAGCCACACCGCTGATCGAACCGAACAAGCCGCTTGAGATGACGGCGATTTTTGCAGGACCTCCAATGGATCTTCCTGCAAGCGAGACTGCCAGATTGGTAAAGTACTCGCCGGTCTTCGTATTCTGCATGAAGGCACCGAAGATGACGAATACAGCAACCAGTGTCGCAGTAACTCCGATGATGGAACCGTAGATGCCCTCGCTCGTAAAGAGGTAGAGAATCTCCACCATGCGGCTGAGAGCCATCGGCTTGGAGTAAAAAATACCGCCAAGAAACGGAGCTGTAACCAGGTACACAAGAAAGAGACTGATGAGGATGGCCATCGCTGGTACGACGACCCGGCGGACGGCTTCGATCAGCAATATGATGTTGATGAGGCCAAGAATAGTCTGCAGTGGAGTAACTGGGTCGATCAACTCATACCGCAGGTTCAGTTTCGCATCCATCAGCATGAGATACAACGGCGGGAGAATTGCAAGAATGGCCAATACAACATCCAAAACCGATGGTCGATCGGTAGGCGACTTTGTTTTTGATGCAGGAAACAGAATAAAGGCCATCGGCAAGAGAACCATCAAGTGAATACCCCGTTGAATTCTGGGCTGAAATACTCCAAATATTGCGGTATATAAATGAAAGACAGCCACCGCAACGAGGCAAAAACTAACGACCCATTTCAACCAACCTTTCAATTCACGCATAGTATTCACTCCACTTTCGTATTAGTTTTTAAAAAACGGACCTTGTACGGAAGGTCCGTTTTTGATGGTCGATGTACACTTACTTCAACAATCCAACCTCTCTGTAATACTTCTCGGCACCTGGATGAAGAGGAACCATGGTAACAGGAGCGGTTTCAGCGGTGAAATACTTATTGAACGAAGGATTAATGGACTTGACTTCACCAATGTTCTCAATGAGAGCCTTGACAAAATGGTAGGCAACCGTCTCAGGCAATTTGGCGGAAGCAATAATTTCTGTTGAGTGCCCGATAGCCTTCTTGTTCCCATCAATGCCCTTGTAGGTTCCGGCAGGAATCACATTCAAACCGCTTTCAAGAGCAACGGTACCATACGTGTTCGCGCTCCATTTGATCAAATCGTCGCTGGCTTCAAGGATGGTGGAATCTCTTGAAATCGTCATTTCGGTGATTGCTGCTCCGGGAAGGCCAAGACAAGCGATAACGTAATCAACGTGTCGGTCCTTGTAATAGTTGACCATGTCACCATAGACAGCCTGGAACAACTTGCCGCCGTTCTTCTCGATTTGTTCATAGGAGATACCGTAGTAGTTCTCAAGGATGAACGTGGTAAGGGCACGTTCACTGGTTCCCGGCATCGGAGCGGCAACGTTGAGTTTCTCTCCAGCCTTGATTTTCGCTGCGAATTCGTCGATTGTGGTTACTCCAGTCGATTTTGCAGCCAAGAAGTGATAGAAGTCAACGGAGAATCCACCGAGCAGGCCCCTGATGTTCTTCACTTCCCTGTCATACAAAGGTGCTACACCATTGTATGCAGCTTTGTCGACATATCCTACGCCCCAACCAATGTCATCTTTTCCCTGATCAACGGCCAGCGGATTAGCTGTTCCACCACCAGGAATGACCTTGATGGTGATTTCGGGGAATGTGTTTTTCACGATTGCCGACATGGCTCCGGCCTGTGTATACCAGCCGCCTCCCATTCCACCTGCCGTCCACGAATACGTGGCTGCCTTGAGAGGTTCCATTCCTCCTGCCGTCGGAGCAGCGGTCTCCGCCTGCGCAGCTGCAAAGAGCAAACCCGATACCAGTATCAACGCAAGCACCAGTAAACCTATTCGGTTCTTTTTCATGTCTCCCTCCTATAGTAGTGACGTATGAGTGCATCTTTGCTACTTCTTATAGTATGAGTAGCGACTATATCTTAGCATGGCTGAGCCAGTTGTCAACGCAATAATTCCAAAACCTACAATGGATAGCCAAGAAAATGCGCACTTTTCCTGCTATCCATATGTATGGTAATCCCACCTGAAGTAGCACAATGAGAGGGCTTGGCAGCAGATGCGAAGGACACGTTTGAAGAAATATAGCCATGAGAAATTATCAGCGAGTGAAAAGACATCCCTTGCAGGCTCACGTGCAACGGTGGGCATGCAAGGGATGCAACAATCAGGACTGCTGGTTCGGCCGGATAGATTCCTGGAGGTACTTGGAAGCTTTGAAGGAGGCAGGGATCCCGCAAGAACGAGGAACTGGTCCAGAGACGGCTTATGTACGCCTTTTCTCCCGGTCTCGTCTCTTTCTTTCTTCATTGGCCTTCAAGAAATCGGCGAAGCTGCCGCCTCCCGAAGGAGTCTGGTCGACCATATGCTGTGATTGTACCGGTGGTTTCCACCCTCCTCTGGTATCGCTGCTTCGTTCATTGCGTTCAGTTCGATAGGCAAGCTTGCTCGGTCTTACAACCTCGATGACAGTCTCCCAGGTATAGGCTGGTGAAGCCTCCTCATCAGGCAGGGAGAAGGATTGAACCGGAGGTTTCTTTTTTAGAACCACGCGCTTCTTGACTCCATCGACCTCGACGGGAGCGACCTTCACCACGACTTTCTTTTTCGGCTCCGTCGTTTTCTCGGCTTGAGGCTTAGGCACCCGCTTCTTGACCTCCATCTCCTCATAGCTGCATGAAAGTTTCTGACAGAGAAAGTGACTCTGCCCGATTTCATCTACGACCTTCATCATCGGCGTCTTGCAGTACGGGCACTTCTTGGAGTCAGGGAAATGCGGTGAGAACACATCACTGCTGCCGATTACCTGGGCGACAAGGGCTGAGGCATTCTGCTTGATGTCTTGGATGAAACGATCACCATCCTCTTTGCCTTCTGCAATATTGCCAAGCCGCTCCTCCCAACGCCCGGTCAATTCGGGCGAACGCAGCTCTTCAGGGGCAAGGCGGACCAACTCCCTGCCTTTGGGAGTGGGAACCAGCTCCTTGCCAACCCGTTCTATATAGTGGTTTTGGATCAGCTTCTCTATCATATCTGCACGGGTAGCCGGCGTTCCAAGTCCGTTGGTCAGCCGCTTCTTCAGCTTTGCATCCTCGACAAAGCGTCCGGCATGCTCCATGGCCGAGAGCAGGGTCGCCTCGGTATAGCGGGAGGGAGCGGCGGTTGCGAGCTTTCTGAGCTTGACAGAATTGATGGTGACAGCATCACCCTCCTTGACCCGCAACAAGGAGGGACTTGCCTCATCCTCATCACCCAGTGAGCCTTGGGCGCTTCGTTTACCGATCAAGGCGGCAACACTTCTCCAGCCTTGCTCTACAGGGATGGTAAGGCGTGTCTTGAACCGACACGTTTCGACCTCGGCTGTCAAGGTGGTGGTCCGATATTCATAATCGGGGCTGAGCACTTCCAAGAAGCGCAGGGCGATCAACTCCCACAGGGCTTTCTCCTGTGCACTGAGCCTTGAAAGGTCAACCCGCTGTTCGGTCGGGATGATGGCGTGATGGTCGGTTACCTGCAGATCCTGCACAAAGCGCTCCTCATCGACGCGGAACCCATCCTTGACAAAACGGGCGCATAGGGGACTGAAGGGAGTGTCCTGCAGGCTGCGCAGTCGCTGTGGCAGGGTAGCGACGATGTCGGTGGTTATGTAGCGGCTGTCGGTTCTCGGATAGGTGACTATCTTATGCTGCTCATACAGGGCCTGCAGTACATCCAAGGTCTGCTTTGCACTGAAATCGAGCAGGTTGTTTGCATCACGCTGCAGTTCGGTAAGGTCATAGGCAAGCGGCGGCGGCTCACGTTTCTCAACGGTTTCCAAGCTCACAACCCTTCCCGTCTTTCCTACCAGTGAGCCTTCCTTCTCTTTGGCCGATGCCTCCTCGGTGATTCTGATCGAATCCTCACTCGGATAGTAGGAGGCGGTGAATTGAGTGAAATCAGCTTTCAAAGTCCAGTAGAATTGTCCGCTGAAGGCTTCAATCTCATCCTCGCGCCGGGTCATGAGGGCCAAGGTCGGGGTCTGCACCCGGCCTGCCGAAAGCTTTGCATCGTAATGACAGGTAAGGGCCCTGGTTACATTCATGCCGACATACCAGTCGGCAGCGGCCCTGCTCTCAGCGGCTTTATAGAGGTTGTCATACAGGCTTGCATCCTTGAGGTTTGCGAACCCCTCCTTGATGGCGCCTTCAGTCTGGCTGCTGATCCACAGCCTGTGGGCGGGGCCTTGGTAATCGGCAAGCTTCATAATCCAGCGAGCGACCAACTCGCCTTCCCGACCGGCGTCGGTGGCGATGACTACGCTCTCAATATCCGCTCTCCCGATCAGGCTTTTAACCACTGCAAACTGATCCTTGCTCTGCTCGATGACCTCCTGTTGCAACACAGGCGGAAGCATGGGAAGATCGCGCAGTGACCACCGTTTGTACCGTTCACTGTAGGTTGCCGGCTGGGCAAGTTCCACCAGATGCCCCAGCGCCCAGGTCACGATATAGTGTTCGCCCTCAATATAGCCGGTCTCCCGTCTGTAGCAGTTCAAAACACGCGCCAACTCTCTCCCAACACTCGGCTTTTCCGCAAGTACAAGCTTTTTCAATGCTCACTCCTCCACTCTGCTTGACTATATAACCAAGATTGCGGGAGTGGCAAGGGCGAAGATGGATAGTTGATTGTCATTCACAATTGTTGCTATTAACAATAGTTTGACAGAAGCCTTCCTTTCCTGTATGGTACGTACAAAACCACGGGAGGAACTCTATGGCATTCTCACTTGCATCTCTGTTCGGATTGAAAACTCACGATACCACACCCAAAACACTGGTGGTTCTCAAGCACCGCTGCCCGCAGAACCATCGCTGCCCAGCTGTTTCGGCATGTCCGGTCGGAGCGTTGAGCCAGAAGGGACAGAAAGCGCCCACCGTCGACCGAGAGCGATGCATCAACTGTGGAAAATGCACCCGCTATTGCTTCCCCAAGGCATTGGTGATGGAGAAAGCATGAACAGAAAGGGATTGCTGCCCAACCTTTTTTACATAACCCTGGCCTATTTCGCCCTCGGCATTATTTCCATACTCTTTGCCAATCTGGCACTTTTGTGCATGGCACTTCCATTCATCCTGCTTGCCAAGGCGAAGAAGAAACTTTGGTGCCAGACCTACTGTCCGCGTGCAAGCTTGCTCAATGCAGCAGGGAGAAAGAAGAAGTGGAGAAAGAATCCTGCTTTTATCACCAACGGCAGACTCAGGAGCATCATGCTCTGGTACTTCGGGCTCAACCTGCTCTTCATCACCGGCTCAACCGTCCAAGTGGCACTGGGAAGAATGGAAGCGATGCCGTACATCAGGCTTTTCATCGCCATCGAGCTCTTCAGCCTGCCTCAGCTTCTCGCCGTCCAGGCCCCTCTTTTCCTTATCCATCTCTCCTATCGCTTCTACGGAATGATGGCATCGACAACCCTATTGGCGTTGGTGCTTTCACGCATCTACAGACCCAGAATCTGGTGTGCTGTCTGCCCGATCGGGACGCTCAGCGATTCTGCGCTCCGATTGGAACGGAGGACTTGAGATCATGCAACGAAAGAACGCCGAAATGCCGGCAAGTAAAAACGCACCCCTTTCGGAGTGCGCCCCTCATTGGACCGGGTACTTGAAAGGTTCGCAGACCTAACCACTTCGCCGACCATCACCAGTATCACCCGGAACAATTATGCTGTCAATATCACCGTTCTCCATACTATTTAAATGCTTGGAATACAAATAAGGCCCTCCACCAGAGAGGACCCCAGGCTGCTCGGAAGGCGTACCAGCCTCCGGACTTCGCCGCTAAGAGTATCGTACAGCGAATACGGTACATTTCAAAGTTAGATTCAAGTAGTGTACAATCCTATTGCAATAAAGAAATTCATGAGATACTTATATATTAGGAAGTAATGGGAAAATGGCTCTCTGATACAAATTAAACTTTTACTGTGAGTTTTTATATTTTCATTATTCTGTACTTTTAGTACAGATTATTCAAATTCCTTGACTTGCATGCAAAGGCGGTATATAGTCAAAAGCAACGAAAACGAAGTAAGGAGTCAATATCATGGCTTACAAAATCACTGATGCTTGCGTGGCTTGCGGTACCTGCCAGCCCGAATGCCCGACCGGTGCTATCTCTGAAGGCGATATCTATGTAATCGACGCTGATGCATGCATCGATTGCGGCACTTGTGCCGATGTCTGCCCCACAGCAGCTATCATCCAAGGCTAAGCCAACCAGTTAGGTTGAGAGACAGCGTACTGTGCTGTCTCTTTTTTTTTGAAGATAAGGAACGTACATGCAAAGTGATGGAAGTACAATCGGAGCGGCGGTGATGTTCATCGGGCTGTTGACGGGTTTTTTCCTCTGTTTCTATGGCTATGTTGCAAAACGACTCTTGGTAAGCATACGCAGTGTTTTTGCAGGCAGTCTCGTCTTTCTTGCCCTGGTACTGCTCGTTTTCCACCAACAATCGCTGTTGGTAGGCCTTTCCTCTGCCTCACCCCTTTCCGAGCTGTGGAATATCATTTTCACCACCCAGGATTATATGGGGGTTCTGGTCAACCTGCTCTCCTTCTGCTTCGGAGGCTTGCTGCTGTTCTACCTATCCAGAAGGAAGGCGGCACTCCCTCGGCTGGTTGTAGCCTCATTTACCGGGTTGAGCATGGGTTTGGTAATCTTTCTACTCATCCTAGGTTTTCTTCCCCTGCAAACCAGCTTTGTTATGTTTCTTGTATTGCAGGTCATCATCCTCGCCTACAGCCTCATCCGGTTCGACTCCTACATGGCCTTGGAAAGCGCCGTTGCAGGCTCCTTGATTGTTTCCTATCTGCTCTCCCAATTCTGGTATCTGCAGTTCTGGCTCTTTTTCACCATGTGGGCGATACTCGCCTTCCTGGGAATCCTCAACCAATTGCACAGGCTTGGACGACCGAAGCCTGACAAGGAGCAGGAGAATGGATAACCTGCTGCAAACCGAGCTCTCTGTCTCCGAGCTTACCGGCCTGATCAAACAAACCCTCGAGCAGGGTTTTTACGGCTTGAAGGTCAGCGGTGAAATTTCCAACTTCCGCCCATCCTCCACCGGCCACTGGTTCTTCACCCTCAAGGATGCGTCCTGCTCCATCAGTGCAGTCATGTTCAAAGGCTCGACGTGGAAGGTTGACTTCGCCCCTCAGGAAGGGGATAAGGTGATAGTCACCGGCGGCCTGGATGTATACGGGGCGCGGGGAACCTATCAGCTGAAGTGCGACAGCATGGAAAAAGCCGGATTCGGGCAGATTCTCGCCATGCTGGAGATGCGTAAGCGCCAGTATGCTGCATTGGGGTATTTCGACGAAAAAAATAAAAAGCCCATTCCCAAGCGTCCCCTTCGGGTCGGGGTGGTGACCAGTCCCACTGGAGCAGCCTTGCAGGATATTTTGAATATACTGCAGAGAAGGGCACCCTCGGTCGATGTGCTGGTCCTTCCTGCCACCGTCCAAGGGGAGAGTGCAGCCCCCTCCATTGCAAATCGAATCCAACAAGCCAATAATCTGCTGCTCTGCGATGTTCTGATCGTCGGGCGCGGCGGCGGCTCGATTGAAGATCTGCTGCCCTTCAGCGAGGAGTGTGTGATTAAGGCCATCCACGAATCCCAGATTCCCATCGTCAGTGCTGTCGGGCACGAGATCGACTGGGCTCTCTCGGACTTCGTCGCAGACTTACGTGCCCCCACCCCTTCTGCTGCTGCAGAGCTGGTCAGCCAAGGCTATCTGGATTCTCGCAACCAAGTGGGGAACCTACGTACGCAGTTGCTGAAAAGCATGGAGAGTCGACTTGCGCTGGCAGAGAGCAAACTCAAGCGCTTCGACACCAAGGCGATGGGGATGAGAATCAAGAACATCATCAATACCAAGGAGTATTTACTGGCAAATGCCACTAATAATATAGTCACAGCCCAGAACCAACTGCTGAAATCTTATAGCGGGCGGGCCGAACTGGCCATCAGAGAGTTGCAAGCCCTCAGCCCCCTTGCTATACTTGCCCGAGGCTATGCGGTCGTACAAAACCAGGAAGGACGGCTTGTTGCATCCAAAGAGCAAGCCGTACCTGGATCTCTGCTGACGCTGACATTCACCGATGGATGCCGAAAGACGCTTGTAAAGGAGTAACGATGAGTTTTGAAACTGATATTTCCAGAATCGAGGAGATCGCCCAAAAGCTCAACGCCTCCGACACCTCCCTCGAAGAGAGCATTGCACTCTTCGAAGAAGGAATGCGGCTTGCAAAGGCTTTGGAAAAAGCCCTTGCCGAGGCCAAGCGCAGCGTAGAGATTGTGTTGGGAGAAGACCCCCGGGAAGCTGAAATAACCCCCCTGTAATAGAGGATCCAGGAATGAAAGACAACCAGAAGAAGATAATCTTCCTCATCCAGTGTGAGGATCGAAAAGGCATACTCAGCGCCACCTCCACATGGTTTTTCCAGCGGAGCTACAATATCGTCCACTGCCAGCAGCACACCGACAACATCGAAGGACGTTACTTCATGCGCATCGAGCTTGACATGCTCGACCTCAAGACAACCCGCAAGGAGCTTGAAGAGGACTTTGGTCTCTTCGCCAAGGAGTACAACCTGACGTGGGAGTGCCACTACAGTGATTACAACGCGCGGGTGGCCATCATGGTTAGCAAAACCAGCCACTGTCTCTACGACTTGATCGCCCGCAAGAATGAAGGCGACTTGAAGTGCGACATCTCCTTGATCATCAGTAATCACCCTGACTTGGAAATTATTGCAAACCAATTCCGCATTCCATTTTATTACCTGCCGGTCACAGCCGAAACCAAGGCAGAACAGGAGGCCAAGGTAATGACATTGCTGAGGCGCTTTGATATCGACTTGGTGGTCCTGGCGCGCTACATGCAGATTCTCAGCAGCGATTTCACCAGCCAATGGCATGGGAAAATCATCAACATCCACCATGGCTTCCTCCCTGCCTTCCAAGGGGCCAACCCGTATCGGCAGGCATATGAACGTGGGGTTAAAATGATCGGAGCGACAGCCCACTATGCCAGCGAGGAACTCGACCAGGGCCCGATCATCGACCAGGATGTGGTACGGGTGAACCACGAACTCAGTCCCAACGGGCTGAGGGACGTGGGAAAGGATGTCGAGCGCAGGGTGTTGGCCAAGGCTGTGCAGGCCCACCTTGAGAGCAGGATCATCATGTACAAGAACCGCACCATTGTGTTCGATGTGGAGAGATAGCAAGTATGAAGGGGGCCGACCGGCCCCCTCTTGATGTGCTGTTCACTCTTCTTATTCCATTATTCTGGAATAATCTCATCCTGCAGAGCGTCGTAGCCCTCTTCGCCGGTACGAACCTTGACCACATTGTCCACCGTGTACACAAAGATCTTGCCATCGCCGATATGACCGGTATAGAGTGCCTTCTTGGCAGCCTCGATGACCGCCCTTACAGGGACCTTGCTGACAACCGTCTCAAGCTGCATTTTCGGCAACAGGGTCGGGGAGACCGCAACACCTCGGTAATACTCCTTCTGGCCCTTTTGCATTCCGCAGCCCATGACCTGGGTTACCGTCATACCCATGACTCCTATTGCATTCAAGGCTTCCTTGAGCTCATTGAACTTGCTCTGCCTGCTGACGATGACCACCTTGGTCATCGGAGCCTCGCGGCTGGGTTTCTGTACAGGAGGAACCTCTGTTACAGGAATTGCAAGTTCCTCCGTCACAAGGGTGCCGAGCACCGATGGTACGGCGGGCATGAAGTCGGCATAGCTTGAACAGAGCCCATGCTCTTTCAAATCGAGTCCTGCTATCTCCTCTGCATGAGATACACGAAGCCCTACGGTCTTCTTCAGAAGCAGAAACAAACCGATCATGGTCACCGATACCCACAGCATGACCGATCCGACTCCCAGTGCCTGAATACCGAGCATTGCAAACCCTCCGCCGTAGAACAGACCTCCATCTACAGCGAATACTCCAACAAGAAGCGTTCCGAGCGCCCCGCAGATTCCATGCACCGAAATGGCACCGACCGGATCATCGATGTGAGCAACCTTTTCAAAGAATTCAACGGCGAATACAATGACTATGCCGCTGATGATCCCAATGATGGCAGAGCCGAAAGGAGAGACTGCATCACAGCCTGCGGTTATTGCAACCAAGCCGGCGAGTGCTCCGTTGAGGGTCATCGATACATCGGGTTTCTTATACCTCCACCACGTCAGGAGCATGGTTGCAATGGCTGCAAAGGCTGCGGCCAGATTGGTATTGAAGAAAATCATTGCCGCACTGACTTGGCTTTCACTGCTATCGAGACTGAGCGTCGAACCACCATTGAAACCGAACCAACAGAACCAGAGGATGAACACACCCAAGGCTCCCAAGGTGAGGCTGTGACCAGGAATCGCCTGTGCTTTCTTATTGCTGTCGTACTTACCAATTCTCGGTCCGATGATCTTCGCCCCCCAGAAGGCTGCAACTCCACCTACCATATGAACTGCAGTAGAACCGGCAAAGTCATGAAACCCAAGCGTTGAGAGCCAACCGCCGCCCCAGATCCAATGTCCGCTTATCGGATAGATCAAGGCGCTGATGGCAACTGAGTAGAGGCAGTAGGAGACGAACTTGGTTCGTTCAGCCATTGCCCCGCTGACAATGGTTGCCGCCGTGGCGCAGAAGACTGTCTGAAACATAATGAAGGCATAGGAGGGCACGGCCGATCCGTAATCGCGAAGGATGAAAAAATCCGGCACTCCTACCAAGGGCAGGGCACTGCCTCCCCCATTCAACCCGAACATCAGTCCGAAGCCGATGATCCAGAACGCAGCACTACCCAGACAAAAGTCCATGAGGTTTTTCATGATGATGTTGCCGGCATTCTTCGCCCGGGTGAAACCAGTCTCCACCATGGCAAAACCTGCTTGCATGAAAAACACGAGCACCGTCCCCAACAAGACCCAGAGCGTGTCCACCGATACGTACATACGTTCCCTCCAAAAACAAAAAAAGAGGCGTGCAGTGAAAATCACCGCACACCTTTGTACGAAGCCCAACGGGCCTGAAACAACAAAGGGCGATGCGGATTGCTCCACATCGCCCTTGACGTTTGCCTTGTTGTACCAGAGCTTGGCCTTATCTGTCAATCGCTTCTAGAGAGAAAGATTCAAACAGGTAAGCCTGGGATGGACGAATATTCCGTCCTTTCGGACCAAAACATCATCAAAATACATCTCCCCTCCGCCGTATTCAGGTCTCTGGATCTGCACCAGATCCCAGTGCACTGCACTGCGGTTGGTGTTGTCGCAATCCTCATATGCGTTGCCGGGGGTAAAGTGAATCGATCCGAAAATTTTCTCATCAAACAGCGTGTTGTCCATCGGTTCGAGAATACCAGGGTTGCACCCCAGGGCGAACTCCCCGATGTAGCGCGCACCTTCATCGATGTCAAGAATGTCATTGAGCAGCGCATCGTCATCGGCATGCGCCTCGATGATTTTACCATCCTTGAACGTGAAGCTCACATCCTTGAAACAATGGCCGTGATAGGTGCTCTCGGCGTTGTAGGTAATGGTTCCGTTGACCGAGTCCTTGACCGGGCAGGAGTAGATCTCTCCGTCGGGAATATTCATTCTCCCGGCGCAGGGAACCCATGGCATGCCTTTGACCGAAAAGGTAAGATCGGTGTTCTTCGCCTTGATGTGAACCCGGTCGACGGTGTCCAAGAAGGTTTTGGCTTCCGCCATCGCAGCGGCCATGGCATTGTAGTCGACTTGGGTGCAGACTTTGTAGAAGAACTCTTCAAACTCCACCGTACCCTTTCCCGCCTGCATCGCCATGACCTCGGTCGGATAGCGAAGCACCACCCACTTGGTCTGGGTAAGGCGGGTCTTCATGTGTACCGGGGTATTGTAATACTTGCTTGCCAAGTTCGTTTTCTCTGCAATGGTTGCAAGCTCGCGTACATTCGCTATGCCGCGGATGCCGATGAAGGCATCCATCTGCTTCATGCGGTAGGTGTCGACATCGGCCCACTTGGCAAGCGAATGCTCGGTTGCATCTTCACACATCGCCCGCTCGATGCGTTGGTTCCATAGGTTTACCACCGGGTACCCCCCAGCGGCATAGACAGCCTTGATGAGGGCTTCAGTCATGCTGGTGGGAATATCGACAGCGTTGATGAGACACGATTCGCCTTTCTGAAGCTGTACCGAATATGTGACGAGAAGTTCTGCCAACTTCTGTTCTCTTGGATCTGCCATGTGTACTCCTCTCTTAAGAATCTATTCGAATTTCCATGGTTTGCGATGTTATCGGATGCGGGAATTCAACGGCAACCGCCCGCAAGGCGAGATGCTGCTGCACTTTCCCATGATAGACGGCGTCGCCGTCTATCGGATGACCGCTCCATGCCATATGCACCCTGACTTGGTGACGAAATCCCGAGGTGAGCCGGCAGGTGAACGTCGAGGCTCCCTCTTCTTCTCCTGTATACCACACCTTGGTCATGTACCAGGTTCCTGTTGACTTATCAAGCAGATGCTTTGGGCTGTCTGCAAGCACCGGCCTCACCTGTCTGCGGTTGTCGCCGTAGTGACGGAACAAGCTTCCAATGGTCACCTCCCGACCACCACAAGAGACCGGATCCTCATAGGGAAACGGGGGGAAAGCGGGAAGCTGTGCTTCGGGTCTCTGCGAGCTGCGACACCGATACTCCTTTACAAAGAGCTCGGCTTTTCCAATCGCCTGCAGTGCAGTGTATGCTTCCTTGGTTCTGGCTATGACCACCAAGCCGCTCGTCGGGGTGTCAAGGCGGTGAAGTACTCCGCCCTCCCAGGCATTCTTGCCTTCCACCGAGAGCACTTCAGGGTATGAAGAGGCTACCAGTCCCAACAGGGTTGGTTTATCCAATGGATCATCCTTGAGAGGGACTGTAGGCAACAGCTCAGGTTTATCCACGATCAGAAGAAAGGGGTCTTCATACACGAGTGCCAGGGATGGGACAGTATTCATACCCCTTCAATATAGCAAAGAAATCGTGTTTTGGCAGTAGGAAAACATGAAACTGAGAACCAACCTTTCTTTGCACGCATGCAAAGCTGTTGTATACTCAACCTATGCAAGAGATACCTATCAATACCATTACCTCACCGAATGTCATCCTTGAACTGATTTACCGACTGAAGGTGAAGGATGTCATGACCACAGACCTGGTTACCGCCACCAAGGAGACCACACTCAGACAGATCCAGTACATCATGCGCGAAAAGCAGGTTACCGGGCTTCCCATCGTGGTCGGCAAGCGCTTGATAGGGATTGTGAGCATGGATGACATCATCCAGGCCCTCGACAAAGGGTATATCGAAGAAAAAGCGCAGGATCATATGACGCGCAACCTCATCGTCCTCGAAGATGATATGCCGATCTCATTTGCAATCAGCTACTTCGACCGTTTCAGCTACCATCGGTTCCCGGTGCTCAACAAGCACAAGGAACTGGTCGGCATGATTACCAGCCGCGATATCACCAGCACGTTGCTGGTGGAAATCAACCGGGAGATCGAGGAGCTGGAGAAACGGACCCGCACCACCAGCCTCAGCGAGGAGATGAGCGGGGAGATTCACACCTACTCGATCATGAAGAATGACTTTGAGAATGCAGGCTACGCCAGCACTGAAATCAAGAAACGGCTTAAGAGTGCAGGGATTGCACCGCACATCATACGCAGGGCGGCGATAGCAAGCTATGAATTGGAGATGAACCTGGTGGTGCATTCCGACGGAGGCGAATTGATCGCCGAGTACTCCCCGCAAACGATGCAGATAACGGCAAAAGACAGCGGACCGGGCATTAGCGATGTCGAAGCGGCAATGACACCGGGATGGTCGACTGCCAGCGAGTGGATCCGCTCCCTCGGATTCGGTGCCGGCATGGGTCTTCCCAACGTCAAGTCGGTTGCCGATGAATTTACCATTGAAAGCAATAGAAGCGGAACCACCGTGGTTTGCAGCATTGCATTACACCCGAAACAAGAGGAGACATAGGATGGTTGTTCAGGATTTGGCTCAATTGGAAGGATTTACCGAGCACTGCATGGGAGATGGTTCGCTGACGATCCAGGACGCCTATACCGGCGACCTGCTCAGTGATGTGATGGGAAACGCCCCTGCAGAGAGTGTCCTGATAACCATCCAGGCTCATAAGAATACGGTGGCGGTAGCCTCGCTTGCCGGTATCCGTGCGTTGGTTATTTGCAACAACCGCAGTATTCCTTCTGATATGCTTCAAGCGGCAAAAGATGAGGGAATCGCTATTTTCACCACAGCGGTGACTCAATTCGAGGCAAGCTGCCGTATTGCAGCAGCCTTGGGAAGGATCAATGCAGGTAAAGCTTGACCTCCATAATCACAGTTGCCTCTCACCCTGTGCGAACGACGATTTTACCCCTGCCCTGCTGGCAGTGGAGGCGATGGAACAAGGGATACAGATTCTTGCCTTGACCGACCACAACAGCGCCCGCAATCTGCCCGCTTTCAGTGAGGCTTGCCAATTGTGCGAAATACTTCCCTTATTCGGCCTGGAAGTTTCCACTGTTGAGGACGTGCATGTACTTACCCTCTTTTCCCGGATCGAGGACGCACTCGAGTTCGGGTCGTTCATCGAGTTCCTGCTGCCCGCCCAAAAAAACCGGCCGGACATATTCGGTAATCAGCTGGTGGTGGATATCGAGGGGAAAGTACTTGAGACGGTGGACAAGCTCTTGGTCAGTTCCACCTCCCTTGCATTCAGCGATGTGGTGGAGGAAGCGCTCAGCAGGGATGCCCTGGTAATCCCCGCCCATATCGACCGATATGCCAACAGTGTGCTTGCAAACCTTGGATTTCTCCCCGATCTGAGATACTCGGCGCTGGAGGCAATCCATCTCCCCGTCCATGCCGATACCCATAATCTGGCGATTCTTACAGGTTCGGACGCCCATTGCCTCGAGCAGGTGGGAAGACGAAGTTGTTTCCTTGAGATGGAGGAAATCAGCTATGAAGCCTTGAAGAGAAGCCTTGCGCTGCCATCCTCGGTCACGTACCACCGGATATAAGAAAAGGCTGCATCACTGCAGCCCGTTCTGAGAGTCTTCCCTGGATCATCGATTGTTCGAACGACCGAAAATTCGTAAAAGGAAAAGGAAAAGGTTCAAAAAGTCGAGATAGAGCGTAAGAGCTCCGATGATGCTGAGCTTTGTGAAGGTCTCTTCGTCGATTCCCGAACCATACTGCTCGTTCATTCTGATGATCTTTTGTGTATCCCATGCGGTAAGACCGAGGAAGATACCGACGCCGATGAAGCTGATCAGATAATCCAGGCCGGATGAGCCCAAGAACATATTGATCAGGGATGCAATGATCAGACCCCACAGGCCCATGACAAGATACGAACCAAACTTATTCAGATCGCGCTTTGTGGTCATTGCATAGAGGCTCATCCCGCCGAACATAAGGGCGGTGGTAAAGAAGGTCTTGTAAATCACCACTCCGGCATAGACGGCGAATATGGTACTGAGCATAATGCCGTTCAAGGCGGAATATGCCAGGAATGCTCCGATGGCACTGGCCTGACTCATTCTGTCCAACCGTGCCGAGAGGTAGAATACCAAGGCGAATTGTCCTACGACAATTAGAAGAAATCCCATGGTGTTTCCGACCAGGACCCTGAGTAGAGAGGGATTGCTGGCCACAAAGAAGGCAACCAAGGCGGTAAGACCCAGGCCTGCAGTCATCCAAAGGTATACATTTTTCAGGATGGTTCGCTCACGCGTCGCCACATTCTGGAGTATTGAAGAGTTTCGTTCTGACATAGTACTAGCCTCCTGTGCTATCACATATAATGTCGCAATAAATCGAACAAACGTCAACGCTCTTGCTTCCAACCGCCTAATAGGAAATACCGATACCGCAGCAGGCACTCCAGGAAGTCTCCCGCAAGGTACGCCGCCCACAGCCAGGGAAGCGGCAACTTGAGGACCAGAACGACCAGTAGTGCATAGGGAAGTTGGACCAACCAGCCGCTGATCAGCGAGGTATAGAGAATGGGACGGGTGTGGCCCGATCCGAAGAAGGCCGAACCCAAGCCGCCTGAGATGGACATGAAGATCAGGCACAATCCATAGATACGCAACAGGGAAGCAGCCTCGGAGGAGACCGATGAACCACCAAGAAAAAGACTGAGCAACTGGTTTGGAGCGAGGAGGAGCAACAGAATGAAGGGAAGAGAAAAGATCAGGCCGTTGACAGAGGACAGCAAGGTGACATCGTGTGCCTCCTTGAACTGTTTTGCACCCAGGCGTTGACCGACCAGAATTCCCGAGCCCATGCTCAGGCCGTTGGAGGGCATGCCGCAAAACTGGTATATCCGGTTTGCAATTCCCAGGGCGGCAATGGCAACCGTACCATACAGGGCGACGAGCTTGAGAAAGATGATGGTAATCAAGGACCTGAGCAGCATGTTGATTCCGCTGGGCAGGCCGATGGTAAGCAATTTTTTATCTATGGTCCAATCGAGGTGTAAAAGTCCTTTGACTCTTATGGTCAGGGGGGCCTTGCCGCTTTGCAGATACCAGAATCCTGCAATGAAGGCAAAGCTATAGGAGATGCAGGTGGCGACCGCTGCTCCGAACATTCCCCATCCCAATCCTTTCAATGAGGTTGCAGGGATGGTGCTGAACATGAAAATTGGATCAAGGACCATGTTCAGTACGGCAGAGGCCAACAGAAGCCTCATGGGAGTCTTTGCATCCCCGGTGCTTCTGAGGATGGTATTGACGGTGTAGGAGGAGAAAAATACCGGAACGAACACCGAACGCAGATAGCCATACTGCAGGCCGTGGGAGAGCACTTTTGCATCATCGGTGTAAAGACGATAGAAATGAGGAAGGACCAGAATGAGCACAATGGCGCCCAGGCTTCCCAGCAAAGCCTTGAAGACAAAAGTCTGCTCTCCGATTGTCCTTGTCAGATCGATGTCACCCGAGCCCCAGCTTCTGCTGAGCAAGGAGACGCTGCTCGTACCGACCACCTCATTGAGAATTTCCAATGCCAGAAAGAGGGTCAAATAGATGGTGATTGCGGCAACCGCTTCCTTGTCCAACATGCCTATCCAAAACATGTCGACCATGTCGTACAGCGCAGTGAACAGCATTCCATACATAGTCGGCAGACTCATGGCACGAATCTGCCTGTTCATGGTTTTATATTGGCTAAGCATGCTGCGATTGTACAGATGTCCATTCTGCTATGCAAGAGAGAAGTCGGATGGTATAGTATCAACCATGAAACGGACGTCATATGTATACCTTTTGCTTGGATTGGCTCTCCTTTTTACGGGATGCTCCTCTGTCAAGCAAGACCAAGCATTGCGTACTCCCGATACTGAGTATGCCCTTACCGAGGTGGTGAAACTTGCCAGCCAATCAATCGATGTCAACCTGTATGCGGAAACGGCCCTTGAGATACTGCTGCCTCCACAGACTGCACACTTTCTCCAGATGCAGGAAATTCCCTTGTTTCATGACCATCTCCAAGTATGGCGAATACAGGTGCTGAGTGCCTTCCGTCAAGTGGTGGTGCAACTGCCTTCCCTTGTTGAAACTTCGGTCTCAACGGTTGTCTGGAAGAATGGCGAGGCTCTTCTGAAAGCAGGGAATCGAAGTGCAACTACGGCCTTGGTCACCGAGCAAGGCACCGCACTTGCCCAGCAAGTAAGAAGCATGCTGCAGGACGCATTGCAGACCAGCAGTATTACATGGAACCTTATTCTCGACCGTTACAGCATTTGGCAGAAAGGTACAGCCCTTTGGGGGCGTGAGGGGCTTCCCGCCGTTGCAACCGATCCGTTCGAGCACATCTACTCCTTCTTCGTAACCACATACCTCGATGAGTTGGGATCACAGGAAGAACGATTGAGGACCACCCCGGTACCCAAGGGCAGCGGCTCTTTCCTGGAGCTTTTCCAACAGGACGGCCAGCAATGAATCTCTTTACCGAAGCAAGTGAAAAGGATCAAAGTGCCAACCAACCCCTTGCCTATCGGATGCGCCCGAGAACCTTGGACGAGTACATCGGCCAGGATGCCATCATCGGCAAGGGCCGCCTGCTCAGACGGGCCATTCAGGCCGATCAGCTCTCCTCGGTTATTTTCTACGGCCCTCCCGGAACAGGAAAAACAACACTTGCCCGTGTAATCGCCAATACAACCAAGCGCCACTTCTCGACCCTCAATGCAGTATTGTCAGGTGTCAAGGAACTGCGGTATGAAATCGAGGAAGCACGTCAGCGCCTGGAACTTTACAACCGGGGTACCATACTTTTCATCGACGAGGTGCATCGGTGGAACAAGAGCCAGCAAGACGCCCTGTTGCCATGGGTAGAGAACGGAACCGTCATTCTCATCGGAGCGACAACCGAAAATCCGTATTTCGAAGTAAATGCCGCCTTGGTCAGCAGATCCAGGATATTTCAGCTGAAGAGCTTGGAAAATGAGGACCTGCTTGCCATCGCAAAACAAGCGCTGGCGGACAAGGAGCGCGGCTATGGAAACTACCGGGTGACGTTTGAGGACCAGGCTCTCGAACATCTGGTGGAGATTGCCAACGGGGATGCACGCAGCCTGCTCAATGCGCTTCAACTTGCTGTAGAAACATCCACAGAGCACTTTCCTCCCGCCAACGGGAAGGAAATCTTTATCTCAAAGGATGCCGCCGAGCAATCCATCCAGAGAAAAGCGGTACTGTACGACAAGGAGGGGGACTATCACTTCGACGTCATCAGTGCATTCATTAAAAGCGTCAGAGGAAGCGACCCTGATGCCACGCTCTACTGGTTGGCAAGAATGGTAAGCGCCGGTGAAGATCCCAAATTCATCTTTCGCCGGATGCTCATCAGCGCCTGTGAGGATGTGGGACTTGCCGATCCCAACGCCATCGTTGTGGTGCAGGCTGATGCAGAGGCCTTCGAACGCATCGGGCTGCCCGAAGGGAGATTCCATCTTACCCATGCCGCCCTCTATCTGGCTACAACCGAGAAAAGCAATTCCACCCTGGCCTTCTTCGACGCCCTCAAAGGTGTTGAACAACAGGCTCAGGACGAGGTGCCAAACCACCTGCGCGATGCAAGCCGCGATGCAAAAGGTTTCGGTCATGGGCAAGGATACTTGTATCCGCACTCTTATCAGGACCACTGGGTAGCCCAGCAATACCTTCCTTCCGGACTTCAGGGCAAGGTGTTTTACCAGCCGAGCAATCAGGGGTATGAGAAAAACATCCAAGAGAAAGTACAACGTCATCGCGAAGAGCAGCTTGAAAGCGTCGAGGTGGACGCCTTTGTGGAAAATCTCACCTTCTCCCCTGGTGACAAACAGCGGCAACAGTGGGTCAATCGAACGGTAAGCGAGCGCGGAAAGCTTTTATCAACCGTTCGCACAACGCTGTTCGAATCGGTGCAGTTTCGCCGAAGCGACCGGGTGTTGGTCTGCAATGCGGGCCACGGGCTCTTGCTGTGGGAAGCATTCCGCAAGACAGCCGAGGGATTGGTGGTCGCTCAGGTTCGAAGCAAGGACCAGTTGGATCATATCAATCACTATGCAGATTCACTGCCTGAGCTGGAAAAACCACAGGTGCATCTTGCCGATCTCAAGAAGCTTGTAGCCTCGTTGGAAGAGGGCATGCGCTTCGAGATCATCATCGGCCGCAATGTATTCTCTCGTGCCAGGGAAGAGCAACAGTTGTGTACGGCTTTAGTCTCCCGCTTGGCGAGGCAAGGTTCGCTGCATCTCTGCGAGAGCGTACCAAGCAAGGGCTCCCGGCTCTCTGACTTTTTGCCTCCAGACCTTAAGCCTATGTTCATCCAAGCTGAGCAGCTCTTGTACGGCGAGCCTACCAATGCATTGACCAACTGGGATGAAGAATACCTTCAGTCCATGTTCGAGGTCGAGAATCTTTTGGCTGTGGTTACTTCGCTGGACTTGACCGAACAGCGGATGATGGGATCTGATGACATCAGGCGCTATATGATCTCTTCCTATCTGCCTTCGTTCGAGAAGCTGGGACTTGAAGTAGATGCCACTGCATTGCAAAGGAGGCTGGAGGATCTGTTGGCCAACAGGGCCCTGCACTGGAGACATCACTTGGCCTTTGTCCATGCTTCACGACAACCGATAACAATCGTTGAGAGGGATGAAAAGGGCACCGGGGCTTTTGCCGCTGTTGTCAAAAAGGTGCACGGAGGCAATTGATTGCAGGAAAAACAGTTGTCTTGAACACCTCAAATTTTTGCAAAATTTCTGCAAGGGTTGTTGACAAACAAAAGTCTTTAGGGCATAGTATGCAACGTTGAAACGCACTGGTGAGTAGCCACTGCTTCAGCTACCATGGTGGGAGTAGTTCAATGGTAGAGCACCAGATTGTGGATCTGGCTGTTGCGGGTTCGAGCCCCGTCTCTCACCCTTGATCGGGTCGTGAACGCGCTCGTAGCTCAGCTGGATAGAGCGCCGGACTTCGAATCCGTAGGTCGAAGGTTCGAATCCTTCCGGGCGCAACGGTTTTGGTTTTTTGAAATTGTATTTTGTCATGGGCCGCTAGCTCAGCTGGTAGAGCAGCAGACTCTTAATCTGCGGGTCAAAGGTTCGATCCCTTTGCGGCTCAAAACATGGCGAACCTCGTAAGGGGCAAGGCATGCACCGCGAGAGTGGTGAAATTGGCAGACACGCCAGACTTAGGATCTGGTACCTTACGGTGTAGGGGTTCAAGTCCCCTCTCTCGCAAAGGACAATCCGAAAGGGCTGTCTGACGAATATAGGTTTTTTGCGAAAGTAGCTCAGTGGTAGAGCTCCACCTTGCCAAGGTGGATGTCGCGGGTTCAAGTCCCGTCTTTCGCTCTTAAGCAGTCAGAGAAATCTGGCTGCTTTTTTTCTCTGTCATTGCCGGACCAAAAAAAGATGTATTGGAAGTTCAGAATGCGATTGCCGCCTACCAAGCGCTCTATTCAAAAAAAACCCATACAGTGTGAAGGACTTGCTCGCGATTCACGGACTATTGACCAATGGATTGGTATTAGAATGCGGTAGTTTCCGATCAACTGCTGTAGGTGCTATGAAAGAAGAGCAAGTTATTCATATCGCTCCTCCAGCCTCAATGGTTGCCCATCTTGTTTCTGATCTTCTGCAATGGGGGAAAGAGTCTGCATATCCAATGCTTATAAAAAGCGCAATCTTTCATTACGAATTCGAGTATATCCATCCATTTACTGACGGAAACGGTCGCATGGGACGCATGTGGCAGACTCTCTTGCTCACAAGCTGGAATCCGCTCTTCGCCTGCCTGGCGGTCGAGGAAATAGTAAAAGACCGACAACATCACTACTATGATGTCATTAATAAATCCACGTTGCAAAACGACTCAGCTCCATTTGTCACCTTCATGCTGGAAGCAATCAACCAGGCATTGGATGAGCTGACACCCACCAAGGAAATCATTTCTCCCTATGTGGAAAAGCTTCTCTCAGTTATGGGAACTCAAACGCTCTCAGCTCAAGAAATCATGCGGGAGCTGGGCCTGACCAACCGCCAATCCTTCATGCGAGTGTATCTGCATCCCGCTCTTGAACTAGGCCTTGTGCAGATGACCATTCCGGACAAACCGAACAGTCGACTCCAAACATATTGTGCAAGGCTGGGATAACTGCGACTTGCATGCTGACTTGTACGTTCTTCTTGATATTTCTCAAGCAGTCAGAAAATCTGGCTGCTTTTGTTATTCTTGAAAGAAAGCGTCAACATACCGTAAGGCTGTTGTATGCTTCAACCACACGATGTTGAACTCATGTTCTTCCACCGTATCGTCAAGACTGAATTGCGCGATATGAGAATCGGCATCCACTACCGATTGATACAAGAAACTGATGCCCAGCGAGCTTGCAACCATCTTCTTCAGAGGCTGGAAGCTCGATAGTTCGGTTACCCTGTTGAAAAGCGATAGGTCATATCCCAAACCTTTCAATTCACGTTCGAAGATATCCCGCGTACCCGATCCCGGTTCCCGGACGAACAGATTCTGACCAGCCAAAGCTTGTACAGGGACGCTCGTACCTGCAAATGGATGCTGCAGCGCACATATTCCGACGAACCGTTCCCGTTTGAGCAGACGGACTTCATACTTGATCTTCTCGAACAATCCTTCCACCACGACAAAATCCAGTTCACCGGCATCAAGCAAAGACAACAGCCTGGTTGTGTTGGCAACAACAAGAGACAAGTTGTGCTGATCTTGCTGGAGATACCGCTGCAGGTACTCGTTCAAGGCACTGTCGCCAATGCTCTTGGTCGCACCCAGGCGCAAGACTCGCCGCTCGGTACGGTTGAGCATTGATATCAGTTCCACTTCATTGTAATGCTGGGATTCAGCAAACTGCTTGAGCAGCAAGCCATCATCGGTGATGTGCAGACTGCGCCCTGTGTACTGGAACATTTTGGCGCCATATTCCTCTTCAAGCGACTGGATTTGCTTGGTGACCGCCGGCTGGGTAAGGTTCACTAGTTCGGAAGTCTTTCGGTAATTCATTGTTTCACAAAGTGATAAGAATGTTCTGAGCCTGGTATCCATCTATGATCCTTCGATAACTTTATGGAATTGTACTATAGAAATGTTTCATTGGATTTTATCAGTAAAAATTCGTAGTATCAACATCGATACCACGTACAAAGGAAGATTACCTACCTATGAATACAACCATCAAGGCATATGCACCGGGAATACTGCTCGCCGTCGTTATCGCTTCAGCTGCAAAATGGATTGAAAGCCTGATGGGGCAAGGCTTCATCAGCGCCTCGGTCATTGCCCTATTCATCGGCATATTGCTCCATACAATCAGAAGACCGGATCCTGAGTTTCAAAAGGGAATACGGTTCTCGTCGAAGAGGCTGCTGAAGTTCGCCATCATCCTGCTGGGAGCAAGCCTGAACATCACCACCATCCTTCAAGTAGGCAGGATCTCCCTTTTCGTTATGCTCTTCACCCTGACAACATGCTTTGGCGTCGGCTACTTTGTAGGGAAGGCATTCGGTCTTAATTGGAAGATGTCCAACCTGATATCTGCAGGGACCGGCATCTGCGGGGGATCGGCAATTGCGGCCATCGCACCCGTGATAGAAGCCGAGGACCGTGACATTGCCTTTGCCATGAGCGCAACATTCATCTTCGACATGGTCATGATAGTGCTCTTCCCCCTTCTCGGCTCGTGGCTTGGCATGAGTGACACCGCCTACGGACTTTGGGCAGGCACGGCAGTCAACGACACTTCGTCGGTGGTTGCTGCAGGATATGGATTCAGCGAGCGTGCCGGAGACTTTGCCGTAATGGTGAAACTCACACGCACCCTTGCCATCATACCCACCGTGCTCATATTCAGCGCCGTCCAATTCCACCAGACCCGCAAGGAATCGGAAACAGGGAGGATTGCCGTAAAGGTGTCTTCAATCGTCCCCTACTTCATCGGCCTGTTTTTGGTCATGGCTTGCTTGAACAGTCTTGGACTTATACCGACAAGCATTGCTTCACTGTTGAAGTCCATCAGCAAGTTTTGCATGGTTACAGCACTGGCGGCAATCGGTTTGAACACCAGTTTCAAGGAGATGAAACAGGAGGGAGCGGCTCCGATGTTGCACGGGTTCATCATCTCGCTCTTGGTGGTGCTTGTAGCCTTGCTGGCCATCCGCATGCAGCTTGCCACGGGTATGTTTGCCTGATGTTACACACCCTCATAGGGGCTTTGGTGGAAAATTCGGCAGCGCTGCTCGATGGCATCGAGCACACCCATGGCTTCAACGGCAGAAATTTCAAATACCTCTTCGGTGCCCGCCCCATTCCAAGAACGACATCGATGGCAGGCAAGCGTTCCCTCTCCAAGCCCTTCATGACCCGGCCAATCGATTCTCAGCGCTGGATGGATGTGCTCTTTGAAGCTGCAATGGAGAAACACAGCCTTGCCATCCTCTCTCCATGGGCGCATCAGATACACCGATCCGGCATCGACATGGTCCTTGGCGGTGAAGGTGCACCGATCGAAGACCAGTCCGATGTCTTTTGCACAGGTCGAGGGTGCCGTTACATATCCTGCTTCACAACTGCTGATCTCACTATTCCTGAAGAGGGCATCACCGCCGCCGAAGATGAAATCCACTCCCCCTTGAATGAAGCATTGTTCGAAGAACGCAGCATTCTGCTTTCGCTTGGCAAAACATCTCGGTCCAAAAAAACCATTGGGTTCACGCTCCTTTTCGGGTAGCGGTGCGATAAAAAGGGTGTCCTGACTGCCGAACAGGCGGACCTGAAAGAGATGGGCGCGATCGACATCGAGGTACAAGGCGACAGCCTGCCCGGCTTCGCTTCCTTTTCCTGCCCTGTTTTCTATGGTGATATGTTCCAGTTTTAGGAACTCACCACTGAAGAAGGCTGTATAGGTGCGGAAGGTACCGCGCTTGGGCAGCGCATCGATTCTCTGTTTTGCACCCTCGGAATTGGTAATAATTACATCACCGTTTCCTATGAGGTGTATGTTGTGCTTGTCACAAAAGAGCTTTTCGTGATACACGCCCTCCTCAATGATGATTCGGGCCTCCTGTGCATAGGGAACGGCATCCAATGCTTCCTGGATGCTGCAGTAGTGCCCCTTTCCGGATTGGTCGACTGTCAATGTGTACATATTGCCATAGTATATCAACTCTCATAAATACGACAGATGGAAAGAGGAACAGTTTTATCATTGTCTGCTTCTTGTACCAAAAAAGAAGAGTTGCTATGCTTGCTGTATGAAACGTGAAGCTTCCGAACACCGATTGAAACATGGAATGGTGGTAACCGTGCGCAACCTGGAACGCAAGGATGCATCCCTTGCCGTTGCCTATATGCAGACCATGTACGCCTCCTCCCATTTCCTTGCACGTGATGTCGAGGAGTGGACCATCACCGTCGAGGAGGAAGCCGAATGGCTGACCAAGGCAAACAACGATGACAAGCGCATCATCCTCGGTGCCTTATGCAACGGGCAGTTGGCAGGCTTATGTGACTTCTCCCCTGTTTCCACGTTGAAACGCATGACTCATCGAGCCCAATGCGGCCTTTCCGTTGCACCGGAATTCCAACATAGTGGCATCGGTGAACTGCTGATGCGCATCCTTTTGGAAACTGCAAGGAACGCTGGCTACGAGCAGATGGAGCTGGAAGTGGTCTCTTCCAATACCAAAGCAGTCAATCTGTACAAGAAGCTTATGTTTACCACATGCGGCACGATACAGCGGGGCATGAGATACAAGGACGGTACCTATGCAGACCTGGACATCATGATGTGCAGGTTGGATTAGCTCCAAAGAAGGCATCCCATTCAGCTTCACGGAATCCGACGAGCACCCCTTTCTCACTGACGAGCAGAGGCCTCTTAACCAGCATGCCGTCACTGCCGAGCAGGTCCAGGATCTGATCGTCATTCAGTTCTGGAATCTTGTCCTTGAGCTCGAGACTGCGGTAAAGTTGTCCGCTGGTATTGAAGAATTTCCTGCTCTCCTTGCCGCTTTGGATGACTATCTTCTCAAGTTCTTCTTTGCTCGGTCGGTTTTCTTTGATGTTTCGATACGTATAGGAAATACCCTTGCGTTCCAAATAGGCTGTTGCACGCTTGCAGGTGCTGCAGTTGGGATAACAAAAGATGGTCACTTGCGTCCTCCTGCCTGCAATGGTAGCAGACTGAATGCCATCCTGCAATTGGACAAAATTGTGCATTCCCCTAGACCAAAGAGAAAAAAGTTGCTATATACAATATGTTTCCGGTAAAAGGGTTTTCTCAATCTGCCCTCTATAGGGTGGTCGAGCTTTTCTGGTTGTAGTATACTGCCAAGGTAGCCTGATTGCATAAGGAAACAAAGAAAGGGCTTTGCCTGAGGATATACATGGTCCGAAATCGGACCGAAAGGATGAACATAGGATGATCGCTGATAAGAGTATCAAAGAATTGGAGAACTCCTCCGTCGCACTGACGGTCACCGTGACCGCTCCCACCATCGAGAATGATTACAAGGCTGCACTGCAGAAGTATGCCTCCACCATCCAACTCAAGGGTTTCCGCAAAGGCAAGGCCCCTGTTTCTGTACTGGAAGGCAAATTCGGCAAGGCTATCCGCGAGGAAAGCACCTTCAACACCATTGAGGCCGCCCTTAAGGAGGCTCTGGAGGGAGTTGAGGACAAGTACAAGCCCCTCTCTTTCAGCACTCCCGAGTTGCAGGACGAAGAGTCACTGCTCCCCTTCAAGGCCGATACCGATGTGACCTTTACCGTCAAATACGATGTATTGCCCACATTCGAGCTTCCCGCCTACAAGGGTCTGAATGTGTCTTATCCGAAGGTACGGGTGACCGATGAGGCTGTAAATGCCGAAATCGACAAGCTTCGCAACCAGAACGCCATGGTTATCGACAAGCAGGATGCGGCAGCGATGGGTGACATCGTCACCGTTGACTACGTCGAACTTGACGAACAGGACAATGAGGTTGCAGGAACCGAGCGCAAGGAATTCGTATTCACCCTCGGCAGCACCTACAACTTCTACCAGATCGACAGCGACCTTGTCGGCATGAAGGCCGGTGAAGAAAAGACTTTCTCCAAGACCTATGCCGAGGACTCCACCGTGGAAGGCTATGCAGGAAAAACCATCACCCTCAAGGTAGCCGTCTCAGCTGTGAAATTCCGTGATGTGCCGGCTCTCGACGACGAATTCGCCCAGGATGTGAAGGAAGAGTACAAGACCGTTGCCGACCTGACCAAGGCTACCCGCGAAAAGCTTGAGAAGGCTCTTGAGGCAAAGCTTGAGCAGGAGAAGCTCAATGCGCTGAGCGAAGAGCTGCTCAAGGGAACCTCCATCGCAGTTCCTGCCAGCATGATTGATCTGGAGATCGAGCAGAGCTGGAACCGTTATGTAAAGCAGACCGGCCTCAGTGAAGAGCAGATTCTTCAGTTCCTCCAGTTCCAACAGAAAACCAAGGAAGACGTCACCGCGCCTTGGAGGGAAGCTGCAGAGAAGAGCCTGCGCATTCAGCTGATCATGGACAAGATCAAGGATACCGAGAAGTTCGCCGTGGACGAGGAAGAACTGAACAAGACGCTCGAAGAGCAGCTGAAGGACGTTACCGACCCCGCGCAGCGTGACTACTACAAGGTTATGATCGAGGACGACATGCGATTCCAGAAGATTGCTCCGTTCCTCCAGGAAAACAACACCTTCGTTGAAGGTGAAGAGGTTGCCTACGAGACCTTCATGAGTCAGACCTACGGTGCGTAAGAACGCATCAGACAGTGTTTTACGTTGTGAAAAGGCGGGTCCACACAGGTTCCGCCTTTTCAATCCCAGGAGAGAAAGGGGGCTTTTGCCATGAATATCCATCCTTTTAGGATGCAATCCACCATACCGATGGTCGTCGAGCAGTCAGGAGTCGGCGAACGTGCCTACGATATTTTCAGCCGTCTGCTCAAGGATCGCATTATTTTCCTTGATGGCGAGATCCACGATGCAAATGCGGACCTTGTGGTAGCACAGATGCTTTTCCTTGATTCCGAAGACTCCTCCAAAGATATCAGCCTGTATATAAACAGCCCCGGCGGATCAGTCACCGCCGGTCTTGCTATTTACGACACCATGCAGTATCTGCACAGCAATGTGCAGACCATCTGCATGGGACAAGCCGCCAGTATGGCGGCACTGCTGCTTGCCAGCGGGTCTGAGGGAAAGCGCTTCATGCTTCCCTCGGCACGCGTCATGATCCACCAGCCGTGGGGGGGTGTCGAGGGGCAATCCTCCGACATTTCGATCCATGCCAGGGAGATCAGCAGATTGAAGAAACTTACCATCGATATCATCGCCCGTCATACCCACAAGAGTTTTGAGCAGGTGTCCAAGGATGTCGAACGGGATTTCTTCCTTTCAAGCGATGATGCGGTTGCTTATGGTATTGTCGACAGCGTCATGAGAAGGAGTAACTAATGGCACGAAACGCGAAAGTCTGTTCTTTCTGCGGCAAAGGCCAGGAAGAAGTAAAAAGGCTCATCAACGGCCCGGGTGTTGCCATTTGCGATGAGTGCATCAAGGTATGCAACGATATGCTTGCAGGTGATCCTACGTTCCAGGAGGACGCGGTGGGACTTCCCGACCGTATCCCCACTCCGCAGGAACTGAAAGAGTACATGGATGAGTATGTCATCGGCCAGAACGACGCAAAGCGCGTGCTCGCAGTTGCCGTATACAACCACTACAAGCGGGTCAAGTTCCAAAAGCAAATCGCAGAACAGGGAGTGGAGCTGGATAAGTCCAACATCCTGATGGTAGGTCCCACCGGTACCGGCAAGACCCTGCTTGCATCCACCCTTGCCAAGAAGCTGCAGGTCCCCTTCGCCATCGCTGATGCAACCACCCTTACCGAGGCTGGCTATGTCGGTGAAGACGTTGAGAACATCCTGCTCAAACTCATCCAGAACGCCAACGACAACATCAAGGCGGCTGAGTACGGAATCATCTTCATCGATGAGATCGACAAGATTGCCAAGAAGGGTGAGAACCCTTCGATCACACGCGATGTCAGTGGTGAGGGTGTTCAGCAGGCTCTTCTGAAAATCATCGAAGGAACCGATGCATCCGTACCTCCCCAAGGGGGACGAAAGCATCCGAACCAGGAGATGCTGAAGATCAATACCCGCAACATTCTCTTCATCTGCGGCGGTGCGTTCGTTGGTCTGGACAAGGTCATCGAGAAGCGTGTCTCCAGCCATGCCATGGGATTCGGCGCGACTATCGTCAATGCCCAGGAGAAGGACCTGCACGCCCTGTACAGCAAGATGATGCCGGACGACTTGATCAAGTTCGGCCTGATTCCCGAGTTCATCGGCAGGCTTCCCATCCACGTCGCCCTTGACAATCTCTCCAAGAAGGACCTGATGAGAATCATCGTCGAACCGAAAAATTCCATCATTCGCCAGTACGAGGCGGCTTTCCGTCTCGACGGTATCGAGTTCATCTTCAAGAGTGAAGCGATAGAAGCGGTTGCCGAGAAGGCGTTCGAACAAAAGACGGGAGCCAGAGGCTTGCGTTCCATCGTTGAGAACATCATGATGGGTATCATGTACGATATTCCTTCCATCCAACAGGTGAAACAGGTAATCGTAGGACGGGAGTGTGTGCTTGAAGGCAAACAGCCCGAGGTCATTCGTGGAGCGTGATATGTTTAGTTACCCCCCATTCGACGAACAGATTCTTGATCTGTTGAGAAGTCGGGACGAGTTCATCGTTTTAGGACACGTAAGCCCTGATGGGGATTGCCTTTCCAGTCAGATGGCCGCAGGATCGCTCTTGCTCAAAATGGGCAAGACGGTCCACTTGGCCAACGCCGGCCCGTTCGACCGTTCTGAAATTTCCCATTTACGAGCAGATTTTCTTTCCCATATCGACAAGGAGCTCTACGACCGCGATCCCATTGTTGTCGTGGTCGATTGCTCCTCGCCCGAGAGACTGGGCCATTTGGCCCAGGAGATCGAAGGACTGACCACCATAGTTCTGGACCACCACAGCAGTGGAGAACAATTCGGAACCCATCGCTACATCGTACCCCGTTCAGTTTCCACCACACTCATCATCATGCAGCTGTACAAGGCCCTTGAAGTGGAAATCTCCCAGGAGATAGCCGAACATCTATTCTTCGGTTTCGCCACCGATTCAGGGTTCTTCCGCTTCATCAACGCATACCGGGGCGAGACGTTGCGCCTTGCCGCTGAGCTTGTAGACCTCGGGGTATCCCCCAATACCATGGCGGACCGCATGACCGGCGGTAAAAGTCTTGGCTATGTAAAGTACCTGGGCAAGCTTATCGACCGGAGCGAAAGCCTCTATGACGGCAGGCTTATGTTCTCCTCCTCCTGCCTCAAGGACCGGGACACCTATATCACCTCCGACAAACCCAGCGATTCGCTCTATGCAATGTTGCTTTCGGTTAAGAATGTTGAGGTGGTACTTTTCTTCAAGGAACTCGAAGGCGGTGCAACCGAGGTGGGGTTCCGTTCTTCCCATCAAAGCAGTGTCGATGTCGGTTCCTTGGCTGAACGGTTCGGCGGCGGTGGACACAAGAAAGCCGCAGGAGCCACCATCAATGAAAAGATCGAGGTGGTACGTCAGAAACTGATCGATGCTGTTGGGGAACTGCTGAACAGCTGACTTGGCATACACATTGCATACATAGGTGATACAACACCGAAGGAGTATGCGATGTATCTGTTACCTCTCTCCGAGAGCGCTTCACTTCAACTGACCAAGTCAGTAATTAGCTACCAAAAGCAACACGACGACCAAGTGCTCTATCAATCACTGCACGAACAAACACAACAATTGATGTATGAGCTCCCATCCTTTCTGCATCTTATAGACGAGGAGGACTGTTGCGAGTTCCTGTTCTTCTGCTACGACGCCATTCCGTATTATCTGAACACCTATCGGGAAGGTAGACTATCCTATATAGGGTACCTGAGTCAGGTCGTACGTAAGCGTAGTCGGTACTTCATCGCCCAAAAACAGATACAAAGAAAGAAAGAGCTTTTAGTCGCTGAAAGTGATTTTTATCATCAGCAGGCAAACCAGTTACCTGAGGAAACCTTGGAACATGCCATGTACTGCAGGTTTTCGTCAGTTGTGCAACAAGACATCAAGACGCTCCCCGCACTTTTCAAGGAATTGCTCGAGCATAGGAGCCAGCCATCGATTGTAAACGATCGAAAGTTGTTGGAATTGCAAGGCCTACTTCGGCACCAGGTGAATCGAAAGCGATTTCTGATCATGCTCACCCTCTCTCCGCACATGGCCGGGCACTATCTTCTGGAGGACTTGGCAGTACTTCTGGAGGTGGATACAACCCTGCTGGCCGAGTATCTGAATACTGCCAATATCGTTCTTGCACAAAAGAGGGCATGCAAGGAGGAGTTCGAAACAATCAGTCATCGGCACTTCAGAAGGTTACTGGAAATTGAAGCAGAAATTCTTCGTGAAGAGGATGAATCAAAGAGGCTGAAACTAGAGCAGCTTCGTATCTGGACCCAGCGTGTGTATAAAACCAAGATCAACCAGATTCGTGCAATGGAACTCAACCTAAGTCACAGTGAATTGGGTGCCCTGCTTGGCATACCCAAAGGCACCATCGACAGTTCTGTACATTACATGAAGCGCCTGCTCTCTCAGTATATGGACGAACAAGAGGACAATGAGTATCTTTAGACCCATGAATATTCTTTTGGCATCAAATAATACCCATAAGCGGGAGGAGTTCTCCCGCATGCTCGGCGCCCATACCATTATTTTACCCAAGGAGCTGGGTCTGAGTTTCGACTTCGAGGAAGACAAGACGACCTTCACCGAGAATGCTTTGGGCAAGGCATTGGCACTCGCTGAATCTGCTCCGAAAAATATGGTTGTCCTTGCCGACGATTCCGGACTTTGCGTGGATGCATTGGGCGGCGGTCCGGGAGTCAGGACTGCCCGCTACGGAATGGAAACATTCGGCAGGCAGCTGGAAAGTGATGAACGCAATACGTTCCTGTTGGAAAATTTAGCACATCTGAAGTCCCCTTCTGAACGCAGTGCACAGTTTGTCTGTGCCTTGGCTCTGGTTGTGGATAAGCATCGCATCTTTACCATATGTGAATCGGTGCATGGACAGATTGCCGCCACCGGGTACGGGAAAGGCGGTTTCGGCTATGATCCTGTCTTCTACGTCACGGAGGCCGGAAAAACCATGGCCGAACTGACCGATGATGAGAAAGACCACTACAGCCACCGCGGTCGCGCAACACGGCACCTTATCACTCTGTTAGGAGAAATTTCATGAAGACACTCAACCGAGCACAGCAGAAAATTGAAGATACCTGGGACCTTGGCAGTCTCTTTGGGAACAACGAAAGCTGGGACGAAGGACTCAAGGAGCTTAAAACCCGCATCGAGGAGGCCCCTGAGCTGAAAGGAAGCCTTTCAGCGGGCAAGGATTCCTTTTTATCAACGATGCAGTGGTACGAACAGACTTCGATTCTTGCCGAGCGGCTGTACAACTACGCCTTTCTGCTCTACGCAGGAGATGCCTCTGACAACGACAACGTCAGGCGCTACTCGCTGGCATCCCAGCAGCTGAGCCTGCTATCGGCTGCCATGGCTTTCTTCGATCCCGAATTGCTCGGCATTGAGGACAAGGTAATCGAAACCTATCTCGAGGATGCGGATTTTGCTCCCTATGCCATTTTCATCAAGAAAGCACGCAGATTCAAGGAACATATACTCAGCGAGTCGGAAGAGCGCCTGATGGCACTGCAGGGAGAGGTTGGCTCGGTGATGCGAACCACCTTCGGCGATTTGACCAACGTAGATTTCGATTTCGGCGAGCTTGACGGGAAACCTCTCACCCAGAGCTCATTCAGCAGCTTCTTGATGCAGGATGACAGGGACCTGAGGAAGAGGGCGTACAAACAGTTCTATGCAGTATATGAGAAGAGCAAGCATGCCATCGCCAGACTCTACGAAGGCCAGGTGAAGCAGGATATATTCCGCAGCAAGGCTCGCGGTTATGAAAGCTGCCGGAGCATGGCTCTCTTCGGTGACAGGGTACCCTTGTCTGTATACGACAACCTGATCAAGGCGGTGCATGAGGCCTTCCCTGCCCTGCACCGTTACTATGCATTGAGATCTCGTTTGCTGGGACAGGAGAAGCTTGCCCACTACGATGTTTATGTCCCCTTGGTCAAAGGCATCGAGTCCCATACGAGCTATGAACAGGCGGTCAGCATCATCTGTGAGTCGCTCAAGCCCCTTGGCGAGGACTATGTAAAGACCATCAAGGCAGGGCTTACCACCGAGCGCTGGGTCGACCGGTATGAGAACAAAGGAAAGCGCAGTGGAGCCTTCAGCAGTGGAACCTATACGTCCAAGCCGTACATTCTGCTCAACTACAAGGAGGATGTACTACGCGACCTGTTCACCGTAGCCCACGAAGGAGGACACTCCATGCACAGCTACTACAGTGCAAAGAACAATCCCTACTTCCACTACGACTACACCATCTTTGAAGCTGAAGTGGCCTCCACCTTCAACGAGCAGCTGGTGGCCAAGTATATGATCGAGAACTCATCGGACAACAAAACCAAGGCCTATATTTTGGGCAAGCAGATCGACGATATCGTTGCCACGCTCTTCAGGCAGACAATGTTCGCCGAGTATGAGAAGATCACACATGAGTTGGCTGAAGCAGGTACTCCCTTGACGCTTGAGGTGTTGCGACAAAAGTACCGCAAGCTGCTCGAAGCCTACTTCGGACCCGCCGTCGAGTTTGAGGATGAGAGCGATCTTGAAGGCCTGAGAATACCACACTTCTACAGCCCCTTCTATGTATATAAATATGCAACCGGCATCAGTGCAGCAATCGCATTAAGTCAAAAGGTCATACACGGTGGAGAAGCCCAGCGCAACGACTACCTCGCTTTCCTCTCTAGCGGCGGCAGCTCGTATCCCATCGATTCCCTCTGCAAGGCCGGTGTCGATATGGAGAGTGAAAAACCGGTGCAGGAGGCTTTGAAAACGTTTGAAAGCCTGCTCGATCAATTTGAAGCGTTACTCTAGGAAATTCAAGCCTTCTTTTTCAAAAGAGGGCTTGACTCAAAACCCAACGGTGTTGTATTGTTGCCACGTTCGGTTTGAGAGAACTGAACAACCTCAGAATGCGGTAGTGGTGGAATTTGGTAGACACGCTAGCTTGAGGTGCTAGTGTCCGAAAGGTCATGCTGGTTCAAGTCCAGTCTACCGCACTCAAAATAAACCCTTGCTAATAAATAATTTAGCGAGGGTTTGTTTTTTATTTTCCCTCCCCTTAAAAACCTAGAAATGGAGTGTGACACCAATTCGAGAGAGGAATCCCCACATAGGTGGGGAATACCAGCACAACGTTTCCACCACTAGCACCTCAAGCGGGTCATCCCCACACACGTGGGGAATACCGCCACAACCGTTAGGCCACTAGCACCTCAAGCGGTTCATCCCCACACACGTGGGGAAATCGTCAACTCAGGAAGGGTAAACGGCCTCCGTTTTGCTTCATCCCCACACACGTGGGGAATACTCGAATGCGAGAATTCCTGCAGTGTTGTAGAGCGGTTCATCCCCCACATGTGGGGAATACTTGGCCACCGCCTCGGATGCTTCCTGGAAGTACGGTTCATCCCCACACATGTGGGGAATACGTGGAGAACAGGAAAGAAAGTACTGCCGCAATCGGTTCATCCCCACACATGTGGGGAATACTCTCGCCCTGAACGCAAAAACACCGGCTGGCACGGTTCATCCCCACACATGTGGGGAATACATGAAGCACTCACGACACATGCGACCCCAATACGGTTCATCCCCACACATGTGGGGAATACAGCCTTTGCAATAAGTTAAACATTTTCGTCTCCGGTTCATCCCCACACATGTGGGGAATACGATTCAGGAATTTCTTCTTCGGAATTCTCATCCGGTTCATCCCCATACATGTGGGGAATACGATTCAGGAATTTCTTCTTCGGAATTCTCATCCGGTTCATCCCCACACATGTGGGGAATACGAAATCTACGATGGAATTGGCGCTGGTGCATTCGGTTCATCCCCACACATGTGGGGAATACTAGAACTTGATGATGTGGGTAGGGTCTTTCATCGGTTCATCCCCACACATGTGGGGAATACTGCCTCGAAATTCCCAATGTGTGCGTTAGTTGCGGTTCATCCCCACACATGTGGGGAATACGGATAAATGGTATCCAGACTAACCCTTGTGAGCGGTTCATCCCCACACATGTGGGGAATACGTTGTGAAGCGTCCATCACATCCAATGCAGTGCGGTTCATCCCCACACATGTGGGGAATACGTGACGATCGATCGTGCCGACTCTGCAGCGAGCGGTTCATCCCCACACATGTGGGGAATACAGAAACAACAGCGCTACCAGCAGCTTATTCAGCGGTTCATCCCCACACATGTGGGGAATACGGAACAATACTGCGTCCAATCCGGGGTTGTTCGGGTTCATCCCCACACATGTGGGGAATACTATAGATAGTGTGGATTGTTCGGCCTTGCTGCCGGTTCATCCCCACACATGTGGGGAATACTTGATGCTCGGCACTTTCTTGTCGTAGCAGAACGGTTCATCCCCACACATGTGGGGAATACTTGCGATACTCGTAATATCGTTCCTAGTTGGGCGGTTCATCGCCACACATGTGGGGAATACGAACAGACTACGAACCTGCACTGGTGGGCATTCGGTTCATCCCCACACATGTGGGGAATACCTTGCATGCCCATTGTTCTATTTGTGAAATATCGGTTCATCCCCACACATGTGGGGAATACAGCTCTTCCACTGTCTCGCACCCGTAATCATCTGGTTCATCCCCACACATGTGGGGAATACGATTGAACGCCTTGGAGGACAAGTACAACAAACGGTTCATCCCCACACATGTGGGGAATACGACTACCTTCACTCGGTCACCTTTCCGGGAGCCGGTTCATCCCCACACATGTGGGGAATACGTATTAGCATACCATCAAACGGCCTTATCTCACGGTTCATCCCCACACATGTGGGGAATACATCTCTATTGCAAGCGGCGTAGCATGCAGTCCCGGTTCATCCCCACACATGTGGGGAATACCCGTTGATGTTGGTCTCAAGCACCTGCAGAATCGGTTCATCCCCACACATGTGGGGAATACTTGAACGTGAAGTAGGCAGTCTTTCCGTCCTTCGGTTCATCCCCACACATGTGGGGAATACTCTCGTCGAGGGCGCTTTCCCAGAAAACCGCTCGGTTCATCCCCACACATGTGGGGAATACTCTAAAAACATGTATAGTACTTTTCATCGAATCTGGCAATCTCAATCTTTCGTTCTTTGTGGTTTGCTTAACAATAGTATACCATCAAAGTTCTCTACTGACTTTGTCGGTTCTCCACTGATACTGATTCTATACGATTGCTCAGTGTTTGCAGAATAAACCATGATTGCAGAAAGGCCCCACTCGATAGTGATTTTTTCCCATAACTTATCTCTTACACGAGCGCTGAGATCAGCCAAGAAAACACCACTTTTCAACTCAATAGCTAATCGCGATATCTCTCCCCTCTGAGAAGGGGTCGATTTCTCCAACATAATTACTACCATAGATGATGTCCTTCAAATCAGGAATGATACGCTTCATCAACTTCTGCTCTCTAAACATGTCACGTAAAGCATATCGCACTCTTCTTTCAACATTCTCATGAGATTCACTCACTATTTGGAAAGCGACGGGGATTGTCGTCTCAGTCTTATACAAATCAGCAATATCATAGACAAAAGACAATTGTTTTCCTGTATGAACAAACCCTATTGCAGGAGAGAAGCCGCAAGCTAAAATTGCAGCATGAACCACACCATAGAGACAAGCATTTGCTGCAGACAGAGCCCTGTTAATTGGATTCCCATAGTCCCATTCACTCTGATCGTAATTACGCCCATTCCATTCAACATTGTACAAATGTGAATACTTTTCATAAGCCTTTCTTACACGAATTCCTTCGAGACCTCGAAGTTGTTCAATACTAAGTTCAGGACTTACCATCTCGAAAAACCTTTTCTGGTACATGTAGCGGGCTATTCCTAAACGAGTCTCCTCATCGGAATAGATTTCCATTTGACGAAGCAGATTTTTCGACGAATAGGTTCCAGCATATCCTGAAGAATAAAAACGGATTCCCATCTCCCCTGTCCAAACTACAAGACAGCGGCTTTCGGAAATCCTTTTAATTGCTTCATGGGTGATTGAAATTCCTGGCCCCAACATCAGAAGACATAGAGTCTCTATCGGGATGGGTACTACCCTATCAAGATAATGAAACCCAATTGACTTCTGATGCTGGTCGATCGTTCCCTTCTCAAAATAGAGATATGACCAGGAATCTTCAAACTTTGGGAGTACTTGAAGATTCACATTTTTCATGACTAAACCTTTTTGATCATCATCAGACCACAGCCAAAGGACTTGGACTTGCCTAACCCTTGGCATAGAGTCCTATTGAATAACCCAGAATCTGTTACAGTCAAAATGCCACTATAATCGATTACACCCATTGTAATTTTGTTCGTATCCTTTTTTGTAGTAATTTCAAATCGTTGATACCCTTCGACAATTACTGAACCTTTCGAGACTGCAAAGCCATTTTGTTCAGAACGCTCAGAAAGCCATTGAAACGCACATGCTTGGAGGATTTCTGCGTTTGTAGATCTTTCAGCTTCAGGAACTGTTTTATTCTTTGCAAGCGCATCCATATATACATCTTCCCGCTTTCTTTTCTTTGAACCGGGCCCTTCCGGCATTTTGGTCACAACCGGATTCACCCTAAGATTGAAGTGCAGTTGTGTACCGATAACAATCTTTGGTTTATATGATTTGATCGCTATCTCCCAAGAATTCAGACTCTCCAAGGGCTTTCTGTTTGAAACAACAAAGAACTGTTGAAAACCTTCAGCATCGAAGCGTCGATACAAGAAATCCCTTTCGGCTTCTTTGTCAAAGGGAAACAGACCCCAGATAAATTTATGCTCCTCATAGATGTTTCCAGCCTGTATAGGAAGATTACCTTCAGAGAGCGCACTGCTAATTGGCCTTCGTATTCTGCTGAAATACATCTTCACCTCCTACATATTGAACCATTTCAACCCTTTCACCATACTGCCAATTCCTCCTGCTGACCAACCTATCCCGCTTGGTAATCAGATGCATCCCTCCATCCTTTCTGCCAAGCGCAGCATCTGAGTACAAGAGAAACTTTGCACTGCTGTCAATTTTCCCGAGCAATTGCAACAATTCTAGATTAACCATAGGCTTAACCACTGCATCACGAACAAGTTCAGCGTCAATGATTTCAGCCTTGAAGGGAAGCGCGGGCGGGCAAGATTTTCTACCTAGATAGGGAGAAAATTTTGGCAATGACAATGCTTTCTGAATCTCAACTAATTCAGACAATCCTGTTGCACTCCACAAAGCTACCCGATAATACGCATCCATTCGGTAATCCCTCGTAGAAATTATTGTGTTCTGCTTTTTGAGTGACAATTCATCCTTTCGAGTAGCGACTGTCCGATGCTTCAATTGAGTAGCCGGAGGCACCTGTATTGTGTGAAAATCTCGCAACAGATGTCCTGGTTGGAGAACCAGTATGGCTGTGCTTAAATCATCATCAAGCGCCTTGAGTCTAGTTTCATCATTCCTCTTGATACCCAAGGAAGCAGCCACCAGCCCAAGCACAGCCGATTTTGATGGATACGAGTATGTGGGCCTATATTCTCCAACTGCAACATCTCCAAATGAAGCAAAAGGACCATACAAATCAAATACAAGATATGCTGCCATATCTCACTCCTTGACGCAGAACTGTAAAAGTTCCGAAAAAGACCCCTTACCGGATATAACGTTTAAATCAAACGATTCATCAGAGCAAGGCCCATAGGACTTGTCCATTCTGTCCTTGGTACCCTCCAACTTCTGAATTGACTCCTGAATAATATCTCCGCCAACATCCTTGATGAATGCCAAAGAAAGTGTTCTTGGTTGCTGATCTCCCAATTCTGCAAGGATGTAGTGAGCATAGGCCCTAGAGCCGAAAGAGTTCTGTTTTCCTGTCGGAGCTACTTTCGCTATACACTCCACCAACCCCTCGATGGCATTTTTCCACACACTTGGCGCTTGATCGCCACAACCTCTCAGATTTTCCAGCAGCAGCTCCCTATCAATATTGATATAGGTATAGAAGATACCCGAAGCGAATTCAGTATCACCCATGTGTCCAGCACCTTGGTCTTCCATTCCTTCATTAAGGTCATCAACGGCTGTGAAGAAATCATCCTCAACGACAATCTTTTGTACACTAAAAGCATGCGCCACTTGAACTGAGGCTTCAATATTGTAAGAAGGATCTTTTGCAAGCATTCTCCCAAACAGAGCCATGTCTGCAGCTGAGTTATTCGCTCGAAGCAGCTTAAGTTGTGATTCTGTGGGTGCTTGCTGCTTCTCGACTAATTCATTTGCCAAATCCAAAGCTGCCTTTTGCTCTTCGGGGGAAATGAAGGCCAATTGCTCAATCTGCAGATTATTTGGAAATTTCTCTTTGTCACTCTTTATTGCTCCAAAACTACCGGCAATACTTCGAGCCCATTCCAGTGCTGCCTTCTCTTTTATGCCACCTTCCAACAGGGTAGTATAGACTGTCTCGCCAAATCGCTTTGTCCTTACGCCATTTAGACCTCCAATTTTAACATCCCCAATCTTCTGTTCAAAAATATTTGAAGTTCTCCAAGCACGCTTCAAACTTTGTGATGATACACGCAGTCGAGTTGTCCCGCCGACAATAGCTGTTTTTGGTCTACCCAAGTCATCCCTGTTCAAATTTGCTGGTGGATAAGATGTCAACACATGAATTTGCAAAAATTTTTTCATTTCTAAATCTCCTTCTTTCTTTTGTTTAATTCTTTTTATAATCAATACATATCTTTTTGAAGATAATACTGCGAAGCCCAAACCTTTCTCGTTTGATCATTCCAAAAATAGAGAGATTGAATTATGTCTTTTACATCTGCTCTGTTTCCTAGCATTTTGATTATGCGTATCAAACTTATGTACAACTCAGAACTATCCTCGGTTCGCAATACTCTTCGAAAACGAAGATCACTCATTACAGGCCGATCACTTCCCTGTTTCTTCATTCCCATTGCTTTAGCTACCGGGCATCCTGGGGTGTCTTGCTCTACATGTGCAAGAACCCCCACAATCAAAGGAAGCCGGGTGGTGATTACACCACGGAAGTTTTCCACATCGTCAAGTTCAAGCACTGATTCCAGTAGTGTGTAATACATACTTTGCAAGGCAACTTCATCAGGGCTTTTACACCTCCTTAACACAGCCCTTTCTCCGGTAAAGCGAGGACCTTGCAGATTCAACCACCACTTGACAACTTGAGCCAACACCAATGGAAATGTATTCGTCTTTCGATTATCAATAAGACTTTCCATCACATATCCTCCTTTTTATTATTCGTTTCTCTTGCTGGAAGTCCCAGAATTTTTTCTCGTACTTTTTTCCCTGTGTTATTCCAAATTAAATCATTCCTTGCCTTGACCACCCTTGGAACTCCATTTTTACTTTTTCCTGAATCAAGTGGAACTTGGTCTGCATACGTATCGAAACTCTGAAGTGAAATTCGGTTCAGGTACCGTACCCATTCCTCAAAAACTGACTGGTGGGTGTAATCTTCTTGACACAGCATTTCTTCCAAAACATGAATCTGTCGGTAGTATTCGTTTTCTGTAGAAGACCAAATTTCATTCTCCAGATATGACAAATCACCCCGGGCCTTACTGTTCGAATCAAGCCAAGACTCCTTCACAGCATTGCTGGTGTTCTTTGCTATCGCACTTGCTGCTTCAGCAAGGCGATTGGCAAATTCCACCAATTCTTCACGATTTTCTTCCGGTATCAGCCAATATGGCATCATGGACTCGTACCAACATCGTGCCTTCATATTATCCATATCATACCCAAAGACTTTTACCCGAATACCACAGATTACCTTCATCTTTTCCAGGTCCTTCAATCTTTTGTCTATGACTTGTAACGTAATCGGGCGTGGGTTGGTACTGCTATTGGTCATGATATAGAGAGGCCAATGTCTATAGGTAAAGCCGCCTGGTTGTGGATGAACCGGCAATTTCAGACCATCCTTATCGGAGTAGTATGGCGAAAGTGGATGGATTATTCCCTCTCCATAGTTGAGACCATAAGGAAGTGATTCATAACTCTGATAAAGCATGGTATTTTCTGTTCCACACACATCACAAGTACCTTGCGTTACTTCAGATGTGCTTAATTTTGTCCTTCTTGGCATTCCCCAATAGGTTTGAAAGGGATGTATGTGTTTTGCCGTCGTTTCAGTTCCTTTTCCCTTGCTAATCCTGATGTCCCCAGCCCAGGGAAATTTTGCTGCTGAATCTTGTAGTGAAAGAGTGCAATTTGTCCTCTCCAGATCTTTGGCAATAAGTACATTCAACCAAACCAAATGCCACAACGTATCATAGGCTGTATTATAACCATCGGGGATTATTGCAACTGTAAGAGGACCTCCCCCTCGTAAGGAGGTCCGTATTCCGGCACCACCGGCAGGAGCATTCGTATTGAGGGTATACAAGGAAGCTGCTGTGCAAGCCTCACACATACCTTTCACACGGTCGCGCTTCACGAAGTGATCTGTATTTTGTTCCAGTGTATTTTCTCCTGGAGATTCAATGAGTAAGTTTGCTATTGGCTTTCTACCCGCATTCAAGTTTGGCTCCTGCATGAAACTTATTTCATCACCTATGAGGTCAAAGTATCTCTGATCCTTTTGCATCGAATGAAATAACTGCTCTTTTGAAGGAGGCTTACAAAAAAGACGGACCCATTCCACTTCATCTTGTGGAGTCATAACAGTCTGAATAATTCCAATAAGAAACTGCAGGTAAGAACTTTTAAAGTCAGGCCTCTTTGCATCTATGGAACAGAACGGGTCAACATCGATTCCTTCTGTAATTTCATATGGCCGTATTAAAACTCTCTTCGGTGTACCTCTTCGGATTACTGGAATCCAAGCGTCATTCAGTAAATTCATAGTGCCCCCTTTATTCCGGATTACGTAAACTCAAACCAAGTTCGCATTCATAGAAAAATACTTTGCCATCGTTTGTGGACCCAATGCTACGATAGATTTTCCGCTGGCTATCCCCAATTGGGAGCTTTTCCAGCGGTAATAAGACGCTTCCTCGTCCACTATCAAATAAAGTCTTCTCAGTCTTGGTGATCAACGTTATGATTGCGGTATCATAGTTAATTGTGACCTTTCGATATTTCACCTCGCTCATCTGCCATGGAAAATGTTCGTCTTCCGCCAATGGTAGGAGCCAATTATTTTCATAAACACATAATCGATAGGTAGCTACATCGTCTGTAAGTCGAGTGGGGGCCGAAGAATCCGGCCATGGATGCGTATCAGATGGCTTAATGAATCCATCAAAGAGAGGAAAAACGTTGAATTCGGCTACAGCTTGATTATGAACACTCTTTTTCAGGGCCAATCCTGATGCCTCTTTCAAGGATTCAGGTAATGTCTCTCCATTTTGCCCATACACACTCTCAATTAGATAGCGTGATTTCTCGGGGACCACCAATGCCCTCTCTTCCTCTAAAACAATTGCAGTTCGCCAAAGAATTCCAGGATCATTGTAAACGAATGCGCCACCGGGGAAAAAATCAGAATACCACTGTGAAGAGATATCCCCCTTTGCCCTCGGTCCATAGATATGAAGTACGGGAACTCCGCGCTCATCATCACCCCCGAACATAAGATTCCCGAATTTGTCTCGAATATGTCGCTTAAGCCTTCCTGCTCGTTGTATAATCAGGTCAATTGGACTGAGATCGGTAATCATTTCATCAAAATCCAGATCAAGGGATTGCTCGACCACCTGTGTAGCAATTAAAATCTTACCCGCTCTATTGGTATTACCGGATTTTCTTCCAAAGATTTCTAAAATTTTACTCTCAAGTACCTGTCTGTCTTGCATAGTATATCTCGAGTGAAACAAAAGCACATTATCGGGCCCAATCGCATCAGTAAGATTTTCGTATGCAGTCTGTGCATCCTTAACCGTATTTCTAATCCAAACACCGCATCTACCGGTGGTAGATACATTCTTCAGAAATGCAATCGGTTCTTCATCTGTTGGTAATGTAAAAAACGAAAGATACACAGTCCTCATAGTACTGGATCTTGCTTTTACTGGTATAAAGATATCTTGCTTCTTATGATAAATGCTTACCATCGGGAACGATCTGTCTGAGTCGTTCACACTAGATTCAGAACCGTCAGCCAGACCTAGCCCCTTCTTATATGCAACAGCCAACTCCTTTTTCATTGCCAGTGGTAATGTAGCTGATAAAAGAATCACGCTTCGATGTTGGGATGCCATGTATTGAAGAAGGGTAAGCAGAATCCTTTGCATGTAAAGGTCGTATGCATGAACTTCATCTAGTATGAGAATTTTTCGCGACAATCCATACATTCGAAGTGTGTTGTGTTTTGAATAAAGCACCGACAAAAGAGCTTGATCGATACTTCCAACCCCTATTTGAGCCAAAAAAACTTTTCGGGAACGATCCGCCAGCCATTCGTTGCAGGCAGCTTGACTATTTTGATATTCGATTTCTTGAGAATCATGATGTATCGTGGATGTGCCTCCGCTAAATTCGGAAGTATTTGGTTCGTTAAAAATGATGGAATCCTGAAAGTCCTTATGCATAGCACTCCCCCCATGGGCGAGTATCAGAGAAGGAGTTGAGCAATCATTAAAAAACTTTTTATATACCGTTTTTATACGAGAATACATCCCATTGGATGTTGCCATCGTAGGAAGAGCAAAGTAAAAACCATCGATAGAGCCAAAGGCCTGAAGCTTTGAAAAAAGAATTAGTGCTGCTTCGGTTTTCCCTGAGCCTGTCAAATCCTCGATGACATATAACGCGGGTTCATCCTTTGGATGTAAATGAATCATCACATCTTGAAGTGGTGATGGGTTGTAGTTTGCTTCAATAAGATTTGGAAATAATTCCTGCCACGGATCATCTATTCGCTTCTTGGGAACAGGGACAAGCCCTTGACGCTCAATTGCAGTTTTGGCCATTACAAGAGCATTTGCAAAATAACTCTCAATATCAATAAAATCAACACAAGCAGAGAATTGTCCATTCTCTGCTTTCACTAGAAAGGGAAAATTCGAAGTTGCGGAAGCCGTCCAATCCGCGAGAATAATCAATCCAGAGAGAATGAAGGAGAATGCAGCTATCTCTTTACGGTGGATCACCAATTTTTCCGGTTGTGCATAAAGTTGATTCATGCCTTCAAACGTATTGAGTAAATCGTCTAGCAAGTCAGAGGAATTAAAAAGCATATCCACACTGAATATTTTTCCAAACGTTCTCTTTGAAATCATATCAGGTTCGCCGACAGGGCCTCCATGGTGGCCGAAGGACGCCGAATATAGAGGTTCTACAGTATTACCAAATAATATTGCTTGTTCATTCTCGATCCCAAATTTGGTGTAAATCTGCGGATCCAAGTGGTTGTTCCACAACAACCAAGCCAATGAAGTATGTGGAATTCCAACGACTAGAGGCTCTGAAACATCTTGAAGCAATTGAGCTAAGTCAGGAACTTTGTATTGAAATTCACAAGAGAACTTTCCCAAATCATGGATACAAGCCAGAAAGCCGATGAAATCAAGCAAATCCTTATGGGAAATACCTAGCCTTACACTCCATTCACACAAGAAATCAGGCATGGAATTCATCATTGCCTGAGTTACAGCAGCCACATCCAACATATGGCAGACGAGTGGATGCCATTGCTTTTTTTCTTGGTCTGCTTTCCCCCAATACTGTAAATAACCCTTCATTGCTTGGAGCCACTCCGATTTGGTACGGGCAACAATTTGCCTTACCAAACCCATGCCGAAATACAACGAAAAAGCATGCAACAATTCAGAGTAGATTTTTTCGTAGACACAATAACCATATGAAGCATACATCTAATAGTACGACACTCACAGCAAAATCATTCTCACTTGGTATCAAATTTGAAATAATAGAGTGATTTTTACACGATCGGCGAATTACCTACCACAGAATTACACAAAATTTGTAAAATACGTTTTAGTAATCGTATGTCTGGCTATATACACAGACCAATTCCATACCTTCACTCATCATACTTTCCACATTCCTAATTGTTTTTCTCTATATTCACTTGAAAACGTCGTTTCAACTTATACTAGAGAAGGTTGAGCACCATCCTCACCGCCGTATAGACCAACAATAGTGCAAGTGCTGCATTGACAACCTTGCGAGTATGCTCGGTTCTGAGCAGACGTGATATCCCAATCCCGAACAGGGCCCAGGTTGAGAGGGCTGAAAAACTCATCAGCGTAAAACAAAGGGCACTCGCCACGAGATTGAACGGAGTGCGTGCCATATCCCTGAGGAAGGTCGAATAGACGGTCAGCCCAAGGATGATGACCTTCGGATTAAGCAACTGCAAAAGCAGACCGTTGCTGTAGCCGAGGGGCTTTACAACCGTTTGTGAGAACGAATATGAACTTGTAAAAACATGGTAGGCCAAGTAGAGAATATAAAGGCTGCCGGCTATGGTAAGGTAGGTTACCACAGAAGGAATCAATTGAGTAAGCGCTGCAGCGAGCACTGCACTGAGCAGCATGATCGAGAAGAATCCTGTGGCAATTCCGAAAAAATACGGCAGGGACCTGCGATAGCCGTAATTCAGCCCCATTGCCTGACTGCTGATCGTATTGGGACCAGGGGTGAATGTGGTTATCAAGGCAAAGGTCAGGGTGGCAAGCATGTCGATTTGCATACCATTGGATTGTATCAGTAAAAACCAATTTTGCCCAACATAATTAATGAACCCCGGAGAGCAATCCCCGGGGTCCTGATACTGTCGATTTCGGACGATTAGTACTTCTTTACTCCATTGGCGAGAGCTTTCTCAACCAAGGCATAGAAGTCGTTTACATGCACGCTGGCACCGGCGATGTCATCGGTATGACCGGCATCGTCCTTGTAGGTGATCTTCTTGGGGTCCTGGGTGGAGAGGAGGTGGTTCTGAACCGCCACTGCCTGCTCATTCCATTCCTTGCCGATCTTGCTGGTCTTGATCATGCCGTAACCACCCTCAGCTGCAACGGTCTGCTTGTCACGATTGTCCTTATCCACTGCACTCCAGTAGACATTGACGAGGTTGCCGTTGTTTACGAAGAGAGAAACAAATCCCTTCCAGCCTGACGAACCGAACGCTTCCTCGGTTGCATAGTAGCCCCCGTTGGAGAAGGGACCAAGCCCGACAGGACCGTTGTCCAGTGCCTTCTTGGCCAGATCAAAGAGGGAGTTTACGTGTACGGAGACCCCTGCGATGTCGTCTGTATGACCGGCATCATCCTTGTAGGTGATGGCATTGAGGTCCTGGGTCTTGAGCAGGTACTCCTCGGTCTTCTGAGCCTGTACATACCACTCGTCCTGAGCCTTGCCGAACTTCACCATGTTGTACTTTCCAGCCTTGTCATAGGCCTTCTTGTCATCCCCATTGCGGTTCACGGCACTCCAGTTGACAGCTGCAATGCGGCCGTTGAGAACGGTCAGGGAGACATATTCCTTCCAACCGGAGGAGGGATAGGCCTCATCGATGGCAAAGTAAGCACCATCGGCATACGGACCGCGACCGACAGGACCAACTGCAAGAGCCTTGGCAGCAAGTTCGAAGAATGCATCCACATGGACTGAGACACCGGCGATGTCATCTGTGTGACCTTCGCTGTCCTTATAGCTTATTGCTGCAGGATCCTGGGTCTTCAGGAGGTGGGCCTCGGCCTTCTCGGCCTGCTGATACCATTCAGCCTGGGCTTTGCCGAACTTCACCATGTTGTACTTCCCAGCCTTGTCATAGGTCTTCTTGTCGGCACCACCGGAAATGTTTACTGCATTCCAGTCAGCTTCGACAATCTTTCCACCACTGACAGCCAAGGTTACGGTTTCCTTCCAGCCGGAGGAAGCGAACGCATCGTCGGCGGCAAAATAAATGCCATCGGCATACTTTGCAGCAGCAGGAGCCGGGGCCGGGGCCGGGGCGGGAGCAGGTGCAGGTGCAGCTACAGCAGGTGCAGCAGCAGGTGCCGGGGTTGCGGTTTTCGCTTCAGACTTCGAGCAGCCGGTGAAGACGAACAGAGAGATCAAAACAACAGCTGCAAGTACAGCCAACACGTTCTTTCTCATGGTCATTAACTCCTAGGTAATTTCATCATTCGTTGATATAATCATATACAGAACTATTACAGTTTTGCAATATCGTCCTAAAATTATCAATAGCCATTCGCAATTACGAGATTATCTTGATATGTAATTATATTATAAAGAGTTCCATAGGCAAGTAATCCGATTGCTTTACTTAGATATAAAAATATCGATACATTTTTTTTCACTATTTTACCAATAATTCGTTTCCCACAGAGATTTATTTATTTTTTCATCTCCTACAGTATGGCGTTAATGTAAAAAATGTGAAAAACTATATTCGATAAAAAATGACACAATTGCATAAATTCCTACTTCTGTGCTAGAGTGTTTTTCTGCCAACGCAGTAAGGTAGCGTGACTGTACATCCGCAAAAATCCTTGTTGCAACGCTATACAAAGATTCGTATATTGCAAGCCCTTGTCAGCAAGGGCCGCCGTAAGGAAGGAACCATGGACAAGAAACAGATTGTGGTATTGGGCGGGGGATACGCCGGAGTACACGCTGCAAAAACCTTGCACAAAGCATTCAAGAAGCATCAAGACAAGGTTGAAATAACCTTGATCGACAAGAACCGTCACCACATTCTCATGACTGAGCTGCATGAAGTCGCCGGTAACCGTGTTGAAGAGGATTCCGTAAAAATATCCTTCGACCGCATTTTCTCCGGCAAAATGGTCAATGTCGTACAGGACACCATTATCGACATCGATTTCAAGAACCAGACACTCAAAGGCGATCGTGCAAGCTACGGATATGACCAACTGATCATCGGGACAGGTGCCACCACCGCCGACTTCAACATACCCGGTGTCAAGGAGCACGCATTCTACTTGTGGAGTCTTGAGGATGCACTTCGCATCCGCTGTCATATCGAACAGGTTGTCAAGGATGCAAGCCGGGAAGCCGATAGTGAAAAGCGCAGACAGATGCTTACCTTCGTGGTTGCCGGCGGTGGATTCACCGGCATCGAGTTGGTGGGTGAACTCACTGAATGGCTGCCGATCCTGTGCAAGGAAAACGGCATTGACTTCAAGAAGGAAGGCAGGCTTATCAGCGCAGAAGCACTGGGAAGCATTTTGAACATGCTTCCGGAGAAACCCAGGGCAAAGGCTGTAAAATACCTGGAGAAACAAGGCGTTGAGATTAAGCTCAACTCCCTGATCACCCAAGTCGATGCCGAAGGCTTCACCACCAAAAGCGGCGAAGTGATCAAAACAAAGACGCTGGTCTGGACCTGCGGTGTCCGTGGAACGGAATTCTGCGAGAAGCTTCCGCTTACCGATGGTAAGATCGGCAGAAAACTCGTCAATGAATATATGCAGAGCCCCGATTACCAGAACGTCTACCTCGTCGGTGACGGCATGTGGTTTTTGGAGAACAACCGTGCAGTTCCCCAGATAGTTGAAGCCGCCGAACAGACTGCAAAGACTGCAGCCGATGGTGTAATCTATACGATCAAGAGTGAACTCGGTCTCAAAGCCGAGCATCCCAAGCCGTTCAAGTCGAACTTCCACGGATTCATGGTCTCCATCGGTGGAAAGTATGCTGTGAGTCATACCGCCGGAATGTCCCTCTCAGGCTTCTTCGCCATGGCCCTCAAGCATATGGTGAACATCTATTACCAGAGCGGCGTATGCGGTGTAAACGGTGCTTGGGCGTACATCAAGCATGAGATACTGGAAATCAAGCACAACCGCTCCCTCATCGGTGGTTTGGCTGCCTACAAGGTTCCCTCCTACTGGACGACCTTCCTCAGAATGTATCTGGGTGTAATGTGGTTTATTGAGGGAATTGGAAAAATCCAGAAAGGTTGGCTTACCGATACAACCGGCTCAAAAGTCTACTGGGGAGCACCTGCAGAGGGTGCCTCGGATGCATGGGCCTCTGCCAGCCAAGCGGTTACTGAAACAGTCGCCTCGGCAAGTCAGGCGGTAGCCGACACCGTAGCTTCGGTCAGTCAGACTGCGTATCAGACTGTAGCATCGGCAAGTCAACCGGCAGTGCAAGCCGTGGCTTCCGCCAGCCAGCCGGCAGTGGAAGCTGCATCATCGGCAACCCAATGGGTTGTCGAGACCGCAGCCTCTGCAAGCCAGACGGTTGTTGATACCGTCGCAGCCGTCAGCCAATCGATTGCTGAGAGCGGTGCAGTCGAGCAGTTTGCTCCTCCCCTGCTCTCCCAGCCTTTGGCAATCTTCACCTGGATCAACAATACATTTGTAGCCCAGGCTCCCTATCTGTTCCAGCTGATGATCGTACTGGCTGAAGTTGGTATCGGACTTGCCCTCTTTGCCGGTCTGTTTACCTTCCCTGCCGCCATCGTATCCTTGGGCTTGTCGGTCATGTTCTTGATCGGGGCATTGGCAGGCAAAGAGATTCTTTGGTATATGGCGGTATCGATTGTCATGCTCGGAGGAGCAGGCAAGGCCTTCGGTCTGGACTACTGGGTGATGCCTTATCTGAAGAAGTTGTGGAATAAAACTCCGCTTGCCAAGAAAACCTACTTCTATCTTGATGAACCCGAGTTCACCAAACGCCAGATGGAACGGAAATTGGGGAAAAAGTAGGAAGGCATGACCGATTTCTGGAACGATGAGCAGGAACTCAAAGAGCAGCTTCTACACGTGAGCAGTACCATCGAAAATACGGTGGCCACTGCTCATGGCTTTATCCGTCCGATTTTACTCGACCATGTCCAGTCGGTGGGAAAAATGCTGCGACCAGCACTGGTCTTGATTACAAGCGCTCTAGGCGAGCACTCGATCACCGAGGATGCCGTCAGGGTTGGGTCGGTTATTGAACTGATTCATTTGGCCTCTCTTGTGCATGACGATATTATTGACTCCGCCTCCAAGCGCAGAGGCAAATCCACGGTCTACGCCAAGGTAGGAGCCAAGCAGGCGGTCCTCGCCGGTGATTTTCTCTTGGCGAAAGCCTTGCTGCTGACAAGCGGCAAAGAACGGGGAATGGACAGCAGGGTGGTCTCTGCCGCTCTCTCCCGTTTGTGTGAAAGCGAGCTTGACCAGGATGCAGGGCAAGGTGATTTCCTCATATCTCGACACACCTACCTCCGAAGGATTGCAGGAAAAACGGCAAGTCTGTTCGCATTGAGTTGTTACTCGGGTGTTGCATTGCAGGAAGCACCTCCGGTCAAGCAGATGCTGTGTCATAGAATCGGGTACTGCATGGGTATGGCCTTCCAAATCCAAGACGACGTTCTCGATTATGCAGGAAGTTCATCCAAGCTTGGTAAGCAGACAGGCAATGACTTGAAGTGCGGGATCCCCACCCTGCCGCTCATCTATGCCTTGGACCAGGAACAACGGAATGGAGGGGCGGAATTGCGGGATCTACTGCTTAGTTCTACAGTTCCATTAAAAGAAAAAACCGTAAAACAGGCGCTGGTCTTGGTTGAATCTTTGGGTGGTGTACAAAAAGCAGAAATTCTTGCAGAATCATACAAGATGCGTGCGCTCTCGGACATCAAGCGGCTTGCGCATCCTCAGGTTGAGAGACAGCTTGGCAATCTCTTTGCCAAATTATCGAAGCGCTCTGTATAAGGATTTGCATGAACACGATACACGATGATCACGACTCGGACCTCACAGGAGAGCAGCGTGCTTTCCATGAGGCGTATGATACTACGCTGCATTATTTGAGAACCAGACAAAAAATCAGCCCCCTGAATATGATAGACCTTGAAGGTGAGTATTATCACCTGACCGTCTACGAGGGTCAGGATTGGGGAGGCAGGGGCGTATTGAAAAATGCAGAGATACAAGGGCAAATCTACGCCTATCTGGCGTTCATGAATCAACTTAAGAAGGAGCAAGGGCTATAGGAGCACTCTCCTACAGCCCTCTGACTGCTCAGCTGAGCAGGGTCTTCTGTCCCTCCAGACTCCTCAGGGAGGAAATCTCTTCCGTCACTTCCACGACTCCCAAATACTCCTGCTTCTCATTGCGGACTGCAAAGTAACGAATCAGGATGAACATGGTGCCTTTCTGGATCCAGAAGGATTCACTGTCCTTCAGACCGGCCTTGAAATCCTCGACCAGCTTCTCGACGACAGCCAGGCTCTTGGGAGGATGGCAGTGAGCTACTTCGCGTCCAACGATGCTGCGGGTACGTGGGAAAACCCTGTCCTTTCCTTCGCTGAAATAGCGGACCTTGTCATCGGCACCAACAAAGGTGACATCGCCTGGAAGCGTGTTGAGCATCCAAGTCAACTCTTCGAGGTTAAGATGGCCGCTGGGCAGCACGATCTCTCCACTTGTCTCCTGTTTTGGAGCAAAGTCCTCTTTGCCGCTCATACTTGCATTCCAGCGGTACCAGGTCAAGGCATCAGAAGGACTTGCACCCTCGATTCCTCCGTTGAAGCAGTATCCGATATCAGCGCTGTCGCGGGCGACCGTAAGCCAGGAATCACCATCCATTACACCTGAGAGCATCGGCATGAGGATGTTGTTCTCCTTGTTGATCATGCCCAGTACCTGTTCGATCAACTTGTCCAGTGAGGCTTCTTGTACAGTCCCCTCAGTCTCAAGACTGCGAATGCAGGATTTCCAAAGATCGCGAATCTCATCGTCCACCCCCCACATAACCTTCGGAGGAGCAGTGATCCCGGCTTTCTCCATATAGGGGAAGAAGAGATTCTCTTTTCGGGCATAGTGCTTGTCGAGCTTGCTCAGGCTCTTCAGCTCTGCAAGCAGATTCGCCTTGGCGGCTTCACTCTTGTCCTGTTTGTAGGCTTTTACAGCGTTGCTGAACTCGGTATTGATGAAACTCGTCAGCCCCTCGTTCTCCTTGATGAAAACAAATGCCGGATGACCGGGTGTCTTGTCGGCTTGCTTGCCCTGATGAATCTCTTCAATGCTGCCGCCAAAGACCGAGGCGTGTACATCACAGAGCTTCTGGACCTGCTCTACAACAATGGCACCGCTTTCCATGAGCTTGCGTTCGGCTGCAGCCAACTCCTCTGCACTCACCGTGCCGAATTCAGCCTCGAAATCCTTCTTCACTTCATCACTGGAAGCGCCACTGTGCAGTCTTTCTATGATTTCCTTCAGCCTCTGAATTTTCTTATCGTCCATGATTTCTCCTTCTCATTTAATATCCTACTATTATAGTATGATAAAAAGCGCCTCGCAAGGGAAGCGCTTTCTTGAAAAAAGAACAGAATGTATGCTTCAGGTCAGTAGGCATTCGTGATGTAGTGCTCAAGCTCGCCGATCTGGAAATCGCGTTCTTCCAAGGCGGCCTTGACCACATCCCCGATGGATATCATGCCGATGACCTTTTCTCCATCAACAACCGGAAGGTGACGGAAGCGACCTGCGGTCATAAGCTGCAGGCAGTCCTCACTGCTTTGATGTGGCTTGACATAGGTTACTCCGGTCGTCATCACCTCGCGCACCTTGATGGAACCGGTATTGAGATGCTCAAGTCTCTTGGAGAAATGCCGGATGATGTCTCTTTCAGAGAGGATTCCCTTGATGTCACCCTGTTCGTTGAGTACCAACAATGCACCGATTTTGTGCTCGGTCAGTTTCAAGAGTGCATGAGAAAGGGCATCATCGGGTCCGATGCTGATTACCGTACTCCCTTTTTGATCCAGAATCGATTGTACATTTGCCATACATTACCTCCACTATGTCAATCTACGCGTCTTATCTATTTCAAGCGTACCCCACCGTTTTCAATTACGCAAGATAATTGTGCTTACTGCGACAGAAATCCCTACTAAATTAGTAGAATAGCTATTTTTCTATCTATAGAAAAATATATGATGTAACATTATACAGGTATATTGTTGCCATAGGCAAATATTTTTGTTATATAGGTAGGAGAAAGGAATACCACCGATGAATATCATTCTTTACAGTGCAACCGCTGCACTGCTGCTTCTCTCTTTTGCAAAAGACCGAGAGAAAACCCGCAAGGCTTTACTGAAAGCATGGAAGGCGTTTGAAAACATTCTTCCCCAGTTTCTGGTCGTCATCCTGCTGGTCAGTCTGTTGCTCAGCCTGCTCGACCACCGGATGATTCTCAGAATAATCGGTTCTGAATCCGGTTGGCTGGGAGTGCTGCTTGCAGCCATCGTAGGGGCGGTCACCCTGATTCCCGGATTTGTCGCCTTCCCCACTGCGGCTCTTTTAGTCAACGGAGGAGCCGGGTACATGCAAATCGGGGCGTTCATCTCAACGTTGATGATGGTCGGTATCGTCACCCTTCCGGTGGAAATGCAGTACTTCGGTAAAAAGTTTGCACTCTATCGCAACGCTCTTGCGTTTGTCTTTTCGTTCCTTGTGGCCTTCGTCATCGGGCAGGTCATGGAGGCAGTAGTATGAAGCATTTTGTGAAGCGCTATCGCTCATTCTTGATTGTATCGGTGGTCCTGTTGCTTGCCGGTCTTTTCAATAAGGAGCTTGGACAGCAGGTACTGAGCACAACGGCATACCAACTCAAGGAGATGCTGTTGGTGATTCCTCCCATTTTCGTGCTCCTGGGGCTTCTGGACATCTGGGTTCCCAAGCAGACCATGGTCAAATACATGGGGGAAGGCAGCGGCTTGAAAGGAATACTGCTCGCCCTTTTCATCGGTTCAGCTGCAGCAGGTCCCCTCTACGGAGCCTTCCCGGTGGCTGCCGTGTTCATGAGAAAAGGGGTGAAGTTCTCCAACATCCTGATCTTCCTCGGAGCCTGGTCCACCACCAAGATTCCGATGATCCTGTTTGAATTCTCTGCACTCGGTCTTCCCTTCGCACTAACCCGGCTGCTCGTCGATATTCCCGGCATCATCATCATCGCCTACCTGCTTCAGGCATTGATGGGAAAAAAAGAGATAGCGTCCATCTATGAGAAAGCGATGCTAAGCAGCTAATCGACCATAACCGAGAGGCCGACCAGACGCTCAAGGTCCAGGATGCGTACCACCTTCTGCCCGACAAGCTCGACCAAACCCTCTTCCTCGAACTGAACCAGCTTGCGACTGAGCGTCTCGCGGGCCAGCCCAAGATAATTGGCCAACCCTTCCCTGCTCAGGGGAAGGGTTATTTCCAGATAGGGCCCGTTGTAACGGCCGTAGGGCTGCTTGAATTCAAGCAACAGGCTTGCAATTCTGAGGTCGGCATTCCTGCCTCCCATACTCTGCATCGCCGTTTCAAGGCGGCTCATCCGGTTCGCCATCGCCTCGATGATTTGCAGTGCAACCGAGCTGTGTTTTTCAAGCAACGATGCGAACTGCGCCTTGCTGAGGATGCAGACGTGTGTCTCCTCCAACGCCTCGACCGTGTAGGGAACCCTCTCTTCGGTAAACAGAAATCGTGCTCCGTAGTAGTCGTTTGCAGGAAAGATGTATAATATCTGCTCCCTGCCGTCGGCATTGGTCCGATATGCCTTGGCACTACCCTCGCGGATTACCGTGAAACCCTTTGCTAAATCCCCCTCCCTCACCAGTATATCTCCTTTCTGAAAGCTCCTATGCTCCATCTGGGCGGTTAGGGCATGCACCGCCTCCGGTTCCAGGGAGGCGAAGAGGGGGACGCTGCGTATACAGCGGTCGTTTGTGCAATTCTGGCACTGACTGGCGGCTTCCATTCCAACTCCTAGTGAAATACTCAATTTGTGATTTCAATCACAGTACAAAGACTGTGAACATGGTATACCAAAGTCAAGAAAAGTATACGAGAAACGTGTGAAAGAGGAAACACCATGAACGATAGAGAAGACCGGAAGTACGAAATCGACACGAGATCCTTCATTGTTGAGCATTATACACCGTACGATGGAGATGCATCCTTTTTGCAAGGGCCTACGGAACGCACCCGTAAGCTTTGGGACAAGCTCAAGGCATTGCTTGCAGTCGAACGCCAACGAGGCGGCATGTACGATATCGACGAAAAAACCATCTCCACCATCACCAGTCATAGAAGCGGCTATATCGACCAGGAGCTCGAACAGATTGTCGGCCTACAGACCGACGAGCCCCTGAAGCGAGCCATCATGCCATTCGGAGGCATCAGGTTGGTGCATACCGAACTGCAGGCCTATGACAGGACCTTGCCCGAGGACGTGGATAAGGTATTCTCCTACCGAAAGACTCACAACGACGGTGTTTTCGATGTCTATACCACCGAAATGAAGAAAGTCCGCCACAGTGGAATCATCACCGGACTTCCCGATGCATACGGGAGGGGACGGATCATCGGCGACTACCGCCGCGTCCCTCTCTATGGTGTCGATTTCCTGATCGAGCAGAAAAAGCAGGCCAAACAACAGTACACCTTTGACGCGATGACTGAAGCGGTTATTCGCGACCGAGAGGAGCTCAGCGAGCAAATCCGCTCCCTTGCCGAACTCAAGGAAATGGCGCTCTCCTACGGCTATGACATTTCCGGACCTGCCAAGAACACCAAGGAGGCCATTCAGTGGCTGTACTTTGCCTTTCTTGCAGCAACAAAGGAGCAGAATGGAGCTGCGATGAGCCTTGGGCGCGTCTCCACCTTCCTTGACATCTATGCCGAGCAGGACCTGAAGGCAGGAACGTTCAACGAGGCGGAAATCCAGGAGTTGGTCGACCACTTCATCATGAAGCTCAGAATCATCCGATTTCTCCGAACTCCGGCCTACGACCAGCTGTTCAGCGGCGACCCCACCTGGGTAACCGAATCCATTGCAGGCATGTGCCATGATGGAAGACACATGGTCACCAAGATGAGTTATCGCTTCCTCCATAGCCTGACCAACCTCGGGCCTGCTCCCGAGCCGAATCTCACGGTACTGTGGAGTCAGAAACTTCCCCAGGACTTCAAGGACTTCTGTGCAAAGCTCTCCATCGAAACCTCTTCGATCCAGTATGAGAATGACGATCTGATGAGAGCGGACTACGGGGATGACTATGGCATCGCCTGCTGCGTATCCGCGATGCGCATCGGAAAACAAATGCAGTTCTTCGGCGCCCGGGTGAATCTTGCCAAGACGTTGCTCTATGCAATCAACGGCGGCCGTGATGAGAAGAGCGGAGAGCAGATCGGTCCCACCTTGGCACCCATCACGGATGAGTACCTCGACTATACAACGGTGATGGACCGCTTCGAGGCGATGAGCAGCTGGCTTGCAAAGCTCTACATCGACACGCTGAATGTCATCCATTACATGCACGACAAATACAGCTATGAACGATTGGAGATGGCTTTGCACGACGAACAGATAGTCAGAACCATGGCGGGCGGCATTGCGGGGCTGAGCGTTGTTGCCGACAGCCTGTCAGCCATCAAGCATGCCAAGGTCAAACCGATCAGGGATGAGAGCGGCCTCGCCGTCGACTTTGAGATCGAGGGAAGCTATCCCTCCTACGGCAATGACGATGACCGCGTCGATTCCATCGCCCGGGAGTTGGTGAAATCATTCATGCAGAAAATGAAGAGGCATACCACCTATCGGCAGAGCATCCCCACCCTCTCGGTACTGACCATCACCAGCAATGTGGTGTATGGAAAGAAAACCGGGTCAACCCCCGACGGCAGGAAGGCGGGCGAACCGTTCGCTCCTGGAGCGAACCCGATGCACGGTCGTGACAAGAAGGGTTGTGTCGCCAGCATGAAGAGCGTGGCAAAGCTGCCGTACGCCTATGCACAGGACGGCATCAGCTACACCTTCTCCATCGTTCCTTCCACCCTTGGAAAGAACAAGGAGATGCAGACAGCCAACCTGACCACCCTCATGGACGGCTACTTCGCCCAGACAGGGCATCACATCAACGTGAACGTCATGGAGAAAAGCACCCTGCTGGATGCCATGGATCACCCTGAGAAGTATCCCCAGCTGACAATCAGGGTCAGCGGGTACGCGGTCAACTTCATCAAGCTCACCCGCGAGCAGCAGCTTGACGTCATTCACCGCACCTTCCACGAATCCCTGTAAGGAGGCAAACCATGTCGGTAATCGGATCTGTACACTCGGTGGAGAGTCTCGGGACCTTGGATGGTCCGGGGCTGCGCTATGTGGTCTTCCTGCAAGGGTGCTCGCTGAGATGCCGCTATTGTCATAATCCCGATACATGGAATTTGAAGGGAGGAAAGAGCACCGACAGCAGGGACTTGGTAAAGGAGATTCTGGGATACCGGAACTTCATCGCCAAGGGCGGGGTCACCATCAGCGGCGGAGAGCCGCTGAAGCAACCCGAGTTCGCACTTGACGTAATCGAGCACCTGAAGCAGGAAGGCTTGCACACAGCCCTCGACACTGCCGGCAGCGTCCCGCTGGAACTGGCCAAGCCGGTGCTCGATGCCGCCGACCTGATCCTTCTGGATATCAAGAGCCTGGACGACAGGATGTGCTTCAGTCTTACCGGCATGGGCAACGCAAACACCTTGTCCACCCTCGCCTACTGCCAGAGCATCGGCAAGAAGGTGTGGATACGACATGTATTGGTTCCTGGCTGGACGCTTGAGGAACAGATGCTGAAAGAGCTGGCTGACTTTTTGAAAGCCTTCAGCTGCATCGAACAGGTCGAACTGCTGCCCTACCACCGAATGGGTCAGTACAAGTGGGAGCAGCTGAAGCTGCACTACAGCTTCAAGGACGTCCCCGAGCCTACGAAACGTGAGTTGCTGATGGCCCGGTCGATCTTCGAGGAACAGGGTCATAGGGTCTTGATGACCAACCTTACCGATGAGAAGGAGAGCAAGGTCGGTTGACCCAAGAAGGGCTTGCCGTACGTGGCAAGCCCTTGCTTGAAAAACGAAAACGAAAAGGAAGTACGATCATCGCTCTTTCTGAGGTACTAAAAAGAGGTTCTCCAGGTCATAGCCCTGTTCCCGGGCCAGCTGCTTCATGGTGGAGAGCAGCTCATCACTGACGACAGGCGTTCGGGACAGGAACCAAAGATAGTCTCTCGAATCATTGCCCACCAACGCCCACTGGTACTGCTGCTCATCCAAACCGAACACCAGGTAGTCGGAAGTGAACAGACCGAAAAATTTCACCTTAAGCCGCCCGGGCTGTGCTTCATCGGGCCTCCAAGCCACCGCCTTGACCGAGGTGAGTTTTCCGTCCAATGTTTTTTTCAATCCACTGTTCACCACTTGTATGCGTCCGTCGTCACGAAGGGAGTAATCGGCTTTCGCCCCAACCAGGTTCTTCTCGAAACCGTGTTGGTACCGAGCAATTTCGTACCAAGACCCAAGATACCGATCCAAGTCCAAAGCATCGACGGTTGTAAGGCGGTCCGCTTCAGGGATTGTGGTTGCACACCCGACGAGGGATGCCAATGCAGCCGCTACAACACAGATCATCGCAACTTTTTGCACCTGTTTCATGTTACCTGCCTTCTTCCCGCTCCTTGCGGGTCTGCTTCAGTTGTTCGAGCGTCTGGTCGAGCATCTGTCTCAACTCTGCATACTTTCTGCCCTGTTCATCACGATCGTTGCTGAGCAGACATGTTGCTATATGACTTGGGATGGAGACAGCCTTCTGTTCCAACTCCCATCCTTTCTTGGTAAGCAGCACCTCCACCGTCCTCTCATCGCTGGGAAGGCGGTGACGCTCGATCAAATGTGCAGATTCGAGGCGCTTGAGCAGTGGCGACATGGTCCCGGTATCCAGGCTCAATGCTGTACAGAGTTCCCCCACCGTCGCCTTTTCATGCTCCCACAAATAGAGAAGCGTGATGTATTGGGCATAGGTCAAACCCAGGTGGTCGAGCAGCGGTCGGTAGGCAGCCATGAGCTCCCGTTCCAAGGCGTAGAAGCGAAAGCAGAGTTGATTGGACAGCAAGAGTTGATCATAGGCCATTAGAGTACCTCCTGGAGTTTTGGAATCAGAGCGAGTGGGGATTCTGTAGGAGCATAGCGGTGGACGGTAAGTCCATCCTTCTCGACCAGGAATTTTGTGAAATTCCATTTGATTGCACTACCCAGCCTGCCCGAGGCTTGCTCTTTCAGCCAGGCAAAGACGGGATGGGTATTCTTTCCATTGACATCAATTTTACTCATCAAGGGAAACGTAACTCCGTGGTTGACTCTGCAATATTCGGCGATATCGGCATCACTGCCGGGCTCCTGATGGGCGAATTGGTCACAAGGGAAACCTATGACCACAAGACCGGAGTCCTTGTATTGCTGATACAACTTCTCCAAATCATCATATTGCGGTGTAAAACCGCATTTGCTGGCTGTGTTGACAATCAATAGCGTCTTGTTCTGCAATTGTGCAAAATCAAACTCGCTCTGGTTGTTCGCAACCGCCTTGAAATCATATATGGTCAGCATACGCATTCCTTTCAATCAATTAAGTTGCGAACAATATAACAGAAGCAAATATTCTTGTCAATCCTTGCTCGATCGCGCCCAGAGGTTGATATTTCCATCCTTTGCAAAGGAATCGATTCCGGCAAGTTCATCCTCGCTGAACACCAGGTTTTGCAACGCTCCGACGTTCTCGATGATCTGCTCGGGCGAGCTTGCCCCGATGAGGACACTGGTGATCTCCTTGCGTCTCAAGCACCAAGCCAAAGCCATTTGAGGCAGGCTTTGGCCGCGCTGCCTAGCGATCTCATTGAGTGAACGGATGTTTGCGAGGTTTTCTTCACTGAGCATGGCCGGAGAGAGGGAGCTGCCTTGACGGGAAGCACGACTGCCTTGGGGAATTTCCTTCAGGTATCGGTCGGTCAACATACCTTGTGCCAAGGGGGAGAAGCAGATGGTTCCCATGCCCAACTCATCCAGTGTACCCAGCAGATCAGCCTCCACCCAACGATTGAGCATGGAGTAGGATGGTTGATGAATCAACAGGGGAATGCCCATCTGCTTGAGTATGGCATACGCTTCTTTCGTCTTTGCAGCCGAGTAGGATGAGATTCCCACATACAGGCACTTGCCGCTTCGATAGGCAGAAGCAAGGGCTCCCATGGTTTCCTCAAGCGGTGTATCGGGGTCGAAGCGATGCGAATAGAAGATATCCACATATTCAAGCCCCATCCGTTTGAGACTTGCATCGAGACTGGACAGCAGGTATTTGCGACTCCCCCACTCTCCATACGGACCGGGCCACATCAAATATCCGGCTTTCGTGGAAATCACCAGCTCATCGCGGTAGGAGGCGAAATCCTGGGCCAAAAGCTTACCGAAATTCAGCTCAGCCGATCCTGCGGGAGGACCATAGTTGTTGGCCAAGTCAAAGTGGGTTATACCGAGGTCGAATGCCGTATGCAACATCTTCCTTGCATTCGCCAAAGATGTCTGGTCCCCGAAATTCTGCCACAACCCGAGGGAGACGGCCGGCAGCATCAATCCGCTTTTGCCACACCGATTGTACAACATGGCATCGTAGCGCTGAGGGTTTGGTTTATACATACACAACTCCTTGTATGGGCAAGTATACAATAAACCAAGCAACAACTCTATTTCTTTTGACTTCTCCAAATTCGCTGATAGACTGACAGCAAAAGGCATATTCAATTGGAGGTTGTATGAAACGAGTTCCCGTTCTAGTCGCCCTCAGCTACCTGGCCATGGTCACCGTAAACGCCCTCGCAAATATTCTTCCGATAGCCGGAATGAATACCGGAGCTGTCTCGGATTCCTACCCCAACCTGTTCGCACCGGCAGGCATCACCTTCTCCATCTGGGGTGTCATCTACCTGTTGCTCGCCTTGCATACGCTCTACCAGTTCACCAATAAACTGGAGGAAAAACTTGACACCATCGGTCTGCTTTTCTCCCTCTCCTCGGTAGCCAATGCACTGTGGATCTTCAGCTGGCACTATCGCAGGATCGGCCTTTCGGTAGTGTTGATGCTGTGCATTCTCGGGCTTCTGATCCGCATCAATCTTTTGATTCAGAACATGAAGGGGGACAGGATGTTTCACTGGTCGGTGCGCATCCCCTTTGCCGTCTATTTCGGATGGATCACCGTTGCCACCATCGCCAATGTAACAACCCTGCTGGTTTCAGCCCAATTCACAGGATTCGGAATCTCCGAACCAGTATGGACGGCGGTAATCTTGGTGACAGGAGTACTCATCGGCCTGGCTTGGGCGTTCAAGGCCAAGGAAAAAGCGTATCTTATCACCCTTATCTGGGCGTACACAGGCATCCTGATCAAGCATACTTCGCAAGAAGGCTTCGCCTCGCAGTACACGATGGTTATTGTCGTAGTCTGTCTAGCTTTGGCCGCCTTTGTAGTTTCGCTCGGTCTCCTCTTCAGACAACCCAAGCGTGTATGAAACGGGATGTAACAATCCTTAGGGTGCTCCTCTTTCTCTACATCCTCTTCTGCCTCATTCTTGCCGGGCTCAACCAGGGACCGGACAAGGAGTTGGCGAAAGTCGTCGCCCCCTATTGGCATGCCTATGAGAACGAGGGGAAAACCCTCTTGATTCTCATCTGCGGCCTCCTTACCTATCGCATCACGGGTCGTAAGGGCCGGAACACCATGCGATCGAAGAACCTCAAGAGGTTCTTCCTTGCAGCCCTCATCCTGCATATCACCCTGCCGATCGCCACGGGCAATCCCGAGCTTTACTTCTTTGCCATGCCGCTTCCCTGGACGACACTGCCGCTGCAGGCCGGTTATGAAGGTTCGGCCTTCTACCAAAGCCATTTGCAGACACTCGGTCTTGGGGGCATACGGTTCGCACTTCGCTTTTTCTGGATCTACAGTGCTTTCATCGCAATCGGCACCGTGTTGCTGGGGCGAAGACTGCAATGTTCCTCACTTTGTCTCTTCAACGGCTTCGCTGCTGAGATTTTTGATCCTGCCATTCCACTTTTTTCCAAGAAAAAGAGAAGAGAAAGCGAGAAATCGTTACAGCTACTGACCCATCTAAGAATCATCTACCTAGTCTTGGCCCTGGCTTTCACGTTCTTTTGGATCTTCATTCCCTATTTCGACGAACTGCAACACCATATGGGTGCTGTACGTATGCTTGAATTGTTCTGGTATCTTGGAGCCAACCTGATACTCGCAATGGCCTTTTGGGTTGCCGTCAACGGAAGGTTTTACTGCCATCTGTGCCCCTTGGGGACCACCCTCTCCGCCTTGGCGAAGCTGGGGGGAATGCGCATACAAACCGATGTCAGCGCATGTATTGGATGTGGTGCTTGCGACCGTGCCTGTCCCCTTTCGATATCCATACAAAAACAAGCTCTATCGGGTGTACCGGTAATCTCATCCCGATGCGTTGGATGCGGACATTGCATCGATGCGTGTCCGAAGCAGACACTCCGGTATGAAACAACATTTTTGTCCTATCTGAGAGCCTTGAAGAACAACAAATAGGGGAAGCGTCGTTGTTGACGCATACCTAAGCCGATGGTAGGATGCAAGACATATGCCAAGGGAGATTCAGTGTGCTAGACTTTCCTAAAAACAAGAAAACTCTCAGCTCTTGGAAGTCTTTCATTGTACCCTCCCTGCTCATCCTTGTCTTGTTTTTAGCGGCAGGACTCTTGGTGATCAACGCCCTTTCGACATTCTATTATCAAGAACGAGTACAGGAAGCCTCGCTTCTTGCAAAAAGCTATACCAGTGTCCTGAGCACGGTCATCGATGCCGAACACCAGCTTGACCTGCAGTTGCGTAGCACTCTGAAGGTAGCGGGCGTCATCATGAGCAAATATACCGAGCCTATTTCGAATGCGCAGCTGGCAACAATGGCAGAGAATCTTGATATCGATGTCATTTATCTATATGACAGTAATTTAACAATCACCCATTCAAGCGACGGCAAGTATATAGGATGGATCACCCCTGCATCCCATCCGGTACGAGATTTCTATGAGAGTACAGAACTCTTCCGTGCCGAGGACATCAGGGCCGATACGGAGAGCGGGGTTCTCTACAAGTACGGATATTATCGCTTCGATGATGGAAGAATGGTGCAGGTCGGTATTCTGGCATCCAACATCGAAGAGCTCTACGCCCAGTTTGAGCCTCAGTACATCGTCGAGCGGTTGAGCAAGGATGCAACACATACCCGCCTTGCCTTTCTCGGCCCTGAAGGAAAGGTCATTGCTGCTACTGACTCCTCGCTCAGAGGCTCTGTACTCCATCCTGATACCATTGACCTGCCGATATCCGAGAATTCCTACATCAAGACCGGCTGGGAAGGCGGAAATTACCTTGCGCTCCATCTTCCTATCACCCTCAAGGAGGCCTTTGCAGGCTCCTTGGTTCTCTACTATGATTTGACACAAATGGAGAAGCTCATCCTGAGGTTGACCATCATCATCAGTCTCACACTGCTGGTATTTTATCTTCTCTTCGCATATTCCCTCTTTACCGTCTACAAGAAAAATCGACGCATTCTACACCTCGCCTATCTCGACGAACTCACCGGTCTGCCGAACTTGAGAAATTACCATACGTATCTTGAGGAACTGCGTTGTCAGCATCTTGCGCTGATAGTCCTAAATCCATTGAATTTCAGATTGGTCAACATCCTTTACGGCTATGACCATGGCAACAGTGTCCTTATCCAAATTGGCCGGCATCTGAGAGAAATTTCGATACAAAAACAAAATCTACAGCCATTCAGACTCTCCGACGACCGATTTCTCGTGGTCATCAAGGACGAGGCTTCCTTGGATCACTTGCTCGCCATCTGTCAGGAACTGCTTTGCATCAAGGAAGATACGAACCTGGTCGGATCGATTGCAGTTTCGATCGGGCTTGTGCAAAGTACAGGGCCTTGCCACGATGCAACCCGGCTGCTCAAGGAAGCCCTCATCGCCTTGAACAGCACCTCAGCCTCCCACCCGATTCAGGCATACAATACCGAGCTTGAGGAAAAACTCGTCAGAGTCGATGCCATAGAGCAGGAAATCAAACAGGCGCTGGGCGGAGAAGAGGGTATCATCAGCCTCGTCTTCCAACCGATATACGATGGCGATGTCGGGCAAATCGTCAGCTTTGAAGCCCTTGCCAGGATGAACAGCAAGAAACTGGGAGTGATACATCCTCTTGAATTCATTGCGATTGCCGAAAAAAGGCAGCTCATCATTGCATTGGGACAGAAAATCCTATCCTTGGCTTGTGACTTCATCACGCAGCTACGAATGCGGGGTATATACGAGGTATCGGTCGCAGTCAATGTATCCGCCTTGCAGTTGATGGAAGACTCCTTCATCAGCCATATTGTTAATTTGTCTAAAGAAAAGCAGATACCGCTCACCCAGCTGGAAGTCGAATTGACCGAATCGGTCTTCGCTCAGGATCTTCAATTCATCGCCACCCAACTGGAAGAGCTCAGAGCCCTCGGTATTTTGGTTGCCATCGATGACTTTGGAACCGGATACTCATCACTGAGCCGATTGGAAAACCTACCGATCGACTATCTGAAGCTGGACCGTTCGTTTGTTGAGAAGTTGCAGAATTCCGGTGAACATGGATTTGTCAGCGATATCATCTCCTTGGCACACCATATAGACAAATTGGTTATCGCCGAAGGTGTAGAAACGGAGGAGCAGGAAGAAGAGTTGCAAAAGCTCGGCTGCGATTATATGCAGGGCTACCTGTACAGCAGACCCGTACCCGCCGAACAGGCTTTGGACCTGCTGCTTGCTGCAGAGAACAATGATGAACAGCCGTAAAACCAGGATTCTGCTTATCCTCTTGATGTTCTTCCTTACGCCTCTCTCCCTGTGGTCGGTTAGCCTGCCGACCCTCGACGAGGCAATAAAGCACATGAGCAGCCCGGTGCTGCTCATAGAAGCGCAGACTAAATCGATTGTCCATGCCAATCCCATAACCTCTACGTTTTTTTCCATCCCCCACGACCGTCTCAACGGTCGTTCGCTCCTCTCACTGCTAGGTCTGAAGAATCAGAGCATCGTCGATCTGCATGGAAAGATCCTGTCGATTCCCCAGGCTGATGGACCGAACCGGAAGCTGCAAGCTTCTGTTCAAAGCTTGGTCAGCGACGGCACCTATTTCTATCTGGTCATGTTGCAGGACAGAACAGCACAGGAACATCAACTGACAAGAAGCAGGATCCTGTCCATCTCACTGTTCACCCTGCTCATCGTTTCCGTCCTCTTCATCGCCCTCTTTCTGGTTCTCCAAATCAAGTTGATGCATAAGCTGGAGGAGCAGCAAAAGAAGCAGGTGTATTCAATCAAGCTGCTGCAGAATTTTCTGGACGCCGACAAGCGTATCAGTTATATACAGGATGAGACGGGAAGACTCATGTTCGTGAATGCCGCCCTTGAGATGTTCATCGGAAAACATACCGACCAAATGCTGGGAAGTACGATTGCGAGCCTCGTGGACCCTGATTTCGCCATCAAGCTTGAACATCTTGATGAGGAGGTTACAACCGGGCAGAGAAGAATGGAGGAGGACATAGCCTGGAACAAATGCATATATAGAATCAGCAAGTTCCCTCTTGTCCTTCCCGATGGCAATCCCGGCTTGGGAACCTTTGTGATGGACATCACCGAACAGGTCGGTCAGGAAGAGGATTTGAAGCAAAATCTCAAACGCTCGGCTCTATTGGTGGATGTACTTTCCTCGTATGAGAAGCCTCAAGACCAGTTGGAGGTAGCCCTTGTCAGAGTATCAGAACTCACAAAGAGCCCCATCGGGCTCTTGCTGCGTTCCGACTCTTCGAATGGTGCATTGCATATCCAGGCATGGTACGGGATTGAAAACCCTGCGGTTAAGGATTTGCCGCTGGAAGTCACCCGACTTTTTCAAACCATGCTTGCAGACAACTCCGCCTTGATTCAAAACCATGCGCCCATCAAGTGCCCTCTTTTCGACTTTTTTGACATCTCCTGTAATGAGCTGACTTCCCTGTGTACCGTTGCCTACACCGTCGATCATGAACTTGCAGGCATCGTCCTGCTTGCAAACAGTCCTGTCGGCTACAAGGAGCAGGACAGCTACCAAATAAAACTACTCTTCGGCAGTGTTCATACATCCATGATTAAACAGCAAAAGGAGGAGGAACTTGCTGCAAGCCGGCAGAGTCTGCGCCTGATCCTCGACTCCACCGCCGAAGGTATTTTCGGCATCGACCAACAAGGGTTGTGCACCTTCTGCAATGCCAGTTGTCTTTCATTGCTCGGATACGAAAGTGAACAGCAGTTGTTGGGCAAGAACATCCATGCGCTCATCCACCACAGTACTGTCGATGGGACTCTCATCAACGAACACGACTGCCCGATCAGAAAGACACTTCTTACGGGGATTGGGGTGGAGATGGAAGATGAAGTATTTTGGAGAAAGGACGGGTCCTGCTTCGATGTGCTGTGCTACTCCTACCCTCAGATCAAGGAAGATGCGGTCGTCGGTGCCGTCGTCACCTTTACCAACAACACCGAACGCAAGGCGAACCTTGCAAAAATTGAGTATCTCAGCTTCCATGACCAGCTGACAGGATTATACAACCGGGCATATTTCGACGAGACGCTCGTCGCAATCGATCACAAGAGAGCATATCCGATATCAATCATTGTCGGAGACGTAAACGGTTTGAAACTCACCAATGATATCTTCGGCCATACTGCAGGAGACACCTTGCTGACCGATGTGGCAAAGGTTCTCTCCTCATCCTGCAGAAGCAGCGATATCATCAGCCGTATCGGTGGGGATGAGTTTGTCATTCTCCTTCCGAATACCGGTAGTAACACAGCACAAGAAATTGTAGATCGGATCCTGCACAATCTCGACTCCAAAGGAGTACTTGCAGGGCGAAGAAGCATTGCCCTTGGTTGGGCGACAAAAACGCTCAAGGAAGAGAGGATTCACGACCTGTTCGATGCCGCCGAGGATAGAATGTACCGGCAAAAAACCCTCAGGAGAACCGAAACCCAGCGCCTGCAGTTGGAAGTGCTTACCAATATGCTCTTTACCAAGGCACCCAAGGAGAGGGAGCATGCACTACGGGTGCAACAACATGCCAAGCGTATTGGAGAGCTGCTGCATGCCAGCAGCGAGGATGTAAGCCTGATAACCCGTGCCGGCTTCTACCACGACATAGGAAAGGTTGTACTGGACACAAAGCTAATCAACGCCAAGGGCAGGGATTCAGCAATGCAGCGCCAGTATCAGGAGCATGTCATCTCCGGCTTCAGGATTCTCAATACCTTCGAGGAAACCATCGATTTGGCTCCCTTGGTGCTGCACCACCATGAACGGTGGGATGGCTCGGGCTATCTGAAAGGTTTGCATGGTGAGGAAATACCCTATATCTCCCGAGTACTCCGACTCGCCGAGGTTTGGGAGCGTGAAGGCTTGGATGAAGCGTCCATGGAGACAAAACAAGCTGTCTTGAACAAGCTGGCAGGAACTGAAGTCGATCCTGTCATGGTCTCACAGATTCTCACCTCTCTGTAGGCTGGCAAAGCCTCCCGACCTTGTTGTCGTTTCGTACCATAGCCTCAGATCGATGACCCACTGTGTACCCCCATCATATACATGAATGTACGTTTCGCTCTCACGTCGTTCCAACCCCACAATGGTGACCCAATGCCAGGAGTCAAGGTTTTTCACCTCCCCTGCCGACAAATTAAGAAACGCCACAGGCTGGTCTGCTTGCAGCTCTTGTTCGATGAAGGCGGTGATTTGCTCAAACGAGACCCTTCGGGAACGATCCTTCAATACCTTCAGGCTGGTGATGCTGTAAAGAAGCGATTGCTCATCGAGGTACTCCTTAAGGCCTTTGGTGAACTGGCTCACCAGATGAACCCCCATGATGCCGGGTGTAATATGGGTCCACATGGCTTCCATCAAGCCAACCATATCATTTTTTTGGATTGGACGGGAGCCTGATCGGTTGTACAACACCAAGTGGCTGGCGGTGGTTGGTCCGCAGCCGGCTTTACGTTGCCATAACAGGCCGAACCACTCCTGGTCGGCACCATGGTAAAGAGCGCCTTGTTCATCCTGTACCGTCAGATACTCGGGATGCTTGAGAAACAGTGTTCCGTTCACTGCCGAACCACCCCGTACGGCCAATTGATGATGCCGCCGAAATCAATGACATTCGTGTATCCGACCGCCAACAATTTCCTCGCAGCCTGCGCACTGCGTGAACCGCTCCTGCAGTAGACAAGAATGGTTGCATCCAAGTCAGGAAGTGCGGGCACTGTGCTGGAGGCAATGTTCTCGTTGGGAACATTGATGGCCCCTTGGATATGACCGCCTGCAAATTCAGCGGGCGTGCGGACATCGACGATGGTCACCTTTTGACCGCTTTGCATCATGTTCATAGCCTCATCGGCTGATATTTTTTTATATGGTGCAGCATTTGCCGGCACGGTTTTTGCCTGCTGATTCTTGAAGGAAACGAACAGCACCACAACAAGAATGATTAGCAGAATGATATATATCTTACTCATTTACTGGGTTCTCCTCTGCTCAAGATGGCAAAATACCGACAATACGTCAACTGGTGGACACAAAAAAATAGAGCCAAGAGAAAATCCTCCCGGCTCCTGAAACATGCAATGGACTGGTTACTCTTCGATTTCTTTCTCAAGCTGTGCATCAAGGAATGCAAGCATGGCTTCTGCTTGGAACACTTGAGCCTGTGCCTGTGCCTCGGCAAGGGCCATGCGCTGCTGAAGCTCGACCGCCTGCTGCTTGTAGGCATCCTTGAGGTTCTTGACCGGATAGGAGGCAAGAACCCATACGGTACCGTCGGGTGCGGTGTAGCGCTCTTCAAAGGTAACGCCTCTGAGACCGATGTTGACCGTCTGGATACTCAGGTTCTGAAGGACTTCCAGCATCTGCTGCGTTTTCAGCACTTCTCCGGCTTCCTCGATGAAGGTCACCAATGCATTATCCACATTGGTGGAGGCCCATCGACCGATGGCATCCTTGGCTGCTGATTCGGCACGCAGCTGACTCAACTGAGGCGTAGATTGCTTTGCCGAGCCTACTTCGTAGTGCATGGTCCGAGTGCTCTTAGGGGTATGGGTCGTCCAGTACGGCGATCCATCAGGATTAATTTTGGGAGTGGCGCAACTTGCAAGAAGCAATACGCCAAGCAGGATTACAACAACACTTCGTTTCATGGATACATCCTTATTCATAGCAGGAGGCCAAGCTCCAGTATGTCTGCGTTTCCTTGTCATAATAGCGGGCAAGGATGGTAAAACCGGACAAAAGACCCCGCTGGGCCTGATAGAGATCGCGTTGCATCACCTCATCATGGGTGCTGACCTTCTCCACCGATAGTGCATGGTCGGTCTTCAAATCCAGTAAATTCTGGGCGGCGGCGAAGTCGGCCGCCTCCAATGAGTCATTGAGAAAGTAGTAGCGCTTTGCAGACCCGATTCCAAATCGATACCCTTCAACCTTTGGGTAGGTTTTCAACCAAGTGGGTCTTCCTTGGTCATCATATATCGATTGATAGATGCGCTTCTGCTCCTTCTGCTCTGGATAGGCAACCAAAACCACTGCCCCTGCCTGTTCGTCAAACTGAACCGAGAGGACCTTGAGGGCCTCAATGGTCTGTGCCATGGCGGTATCGTCAAAGTATGCGGCCTCATCCACAGCAAAGGAGGTAAGTCCAACGCTTGAGTGATAGGAGGTAACCAGACGACTGTCCAAGGCGATGGCTTGATTGAGATGGATGCTTTTTGCAGCAGAGAGGATGGCCTCTTCAACCATCCTCTCCTTTGTTGAGTAGGGACCTGAGATGCCTACATATACATTGCCCGGGTACTTGCTGACATCCAGCGAAGCAAGCACATCAGAGCCACCCCCCCGGCCAACCGTAGCACAGCTGCTGAAAGCCAGGAGTATGAGCAAAGAGAGCAGTACATGGCCACTCTTAGCCGCCAAAGCTTACATTGCTCCCTTGAGCAGGTTGGCGAACGCATCCTTCATTTTTGCATTTGCAGCAGCTGCTGCGTCGCTTTCAACAAAGGCTTCCGCTACAGCATCGGCAGCAGGTTCAAAATTCTTTTCTATGTTAGCCATCGGGATGGAACAGAGAACCCAGACAGCCCCTTCTGCATCAACCCAAATCTCTTCGGTGGTGACACCGCTGAGCGTGGCCTCGGCAACCTGCTGGCTGATTACTTCCATTGCATCGAGGGCCTGACGGTTGTCCCCGCTGCCTGCATCATTGACATAGGTTACCACCACTTCCTTGACGGTGGTACTCACCCATGCAGCAATCTTGTTCTTCGCTTCAACGGTAGCACGCTTGATGGAATTCTGCTTGTCGCTCATCTTTCCATACCCGGTCTCAAAATGGACATCCTGGGTGGAAATGGTTTTGTACACCCACTCAGGCTGGGGGATGCCTTCAGCACCGATTATCACAGGACGGGCGGGAGCCGGAGCATCCTGTACTTTGGTTGATGCACATCCGGTTAAGATAAGTGCCAGCAATACGAGTGCGATTACCGCATACTTTGTTTTCATTGTGAAACCTCCACTACGTTTCATCCCCAAGCGTTGTCAGCATGAGGCTAAAGAATTCTTCAACACCGTTTTTACCAGCCGACCGCAAGGCTTTTGCCACCGCATCGACCTGTGAGAGAGCTGCTTCCCGCTCGCTTTTTTCGTAGGAAAGATAGGGCTCGGAGCCACGCTTGAACTGAACAGCAAGCGTGTATCTGGCATATCGATACGGGCTGTCAGCCATCTCAAGGGGCTCTACAGTATACACAACCGTGAGGACCGGACCCTGTCCTTGATCGGAAATCCTGAATCCAAAATCTTGCAGTCCCTTCTCGAAGGCCGCCTGCAATACTGGAGTGCTGAGGCTGTCAGAGGAGACTTCCACCTTGACCTGTATTCGCTCTGCGAGGGTTGCAAGCTCGCGCTCATAGCCGAGCAGTACCTGCTTCTGAGGCTGACGAAGCAGCACTTGCAACTGGTCATACAGCGATTGCTGCTCGCGGGCAAGACTCTTGGCCTGCAACAACAGTAAATAAGAACGTACATCATCCGAGGCGAGAGCACTCTTCGTCCGCGCTTGCGCCAACGAGGTCGAAAGATCTGCTATACGGTTCTGATAGAGATCTGCAGTGCGCTTTCGATGCAAGGCTACCCGGGCATACACCCTTCCCAGTGCGTCGGTATAGGTGCCGACGACCTCCGCTCCGATGATTTGCTCCGTCCGGGAGGCGACAGACCCGATCTCCAACATATCTGAAGACTCTGCGAAGGTGACATTTCCTGCAACATCGGTCTCCCTGCTGGAAAGACTGGTCACCTCGGTGACCGAACGAACCTGGGCGTTGAAAATCTGGGACAATGAGGAGAGCGCCGATTCGACGGCCCGTTCCCTGGTCGAACCTGAACCGACCGCACACAGGTATGTCTCTTCATTATACTTTCCGTCATATGCACGATCCAACCACATCGGAGCACCAGAACGGGAGCCATCCAGCTGTGTACAGGAGACGAGCATCAGGAAAACCAAGACCGGGAGTGCGAATCTGCCAAGTTTGGTCATCGGGCCTCCTAGAACTTGTACTTGCTCTGTTTAATGAGCTTCTTAATGGTCTCTTCACCAACCCAGACCTTGCGGTTGGTTTCGATGTCGATCAACTCGGCAGAGACATAGTAGGTCCGGACTGTTTGGTTCCCACTCTGGTCGAGATTGGTTCGAACCGCTCCCTGCAACAAGTAATCGGCACCAATTTCCTTACCCAGGGCCTTGGCGGTCTCTTCGCTTGCGAAGTACTGCTGCTCTTCCCGTTCATCGCGTACAGAGGCACGGAAGGACTGGTCGGCGACCATGTCGACTTTACCGGAATTGATCAACGACATCTCATAACGTTTCGCAATAATGGATGTATCGATGTGCTCACTGCTGCGATTGAGGAAGGTGCCGACGATGACCACCGGATTCTTTCCTGGATGCTTCATCCGGAACTGCGTTATCCACGGTGAGGAGAAACTCGACTCGACCAAGGCTTCAGAGACAATACGGATATCGGTATCGTTCCAGTTCCCGCTTAAATCGATGTCGGCATCAGCGCTGAGCCGGTTCACCGAAACGCCCGATTGGCAGGAGAGAAGCAACATCATCATAATAAAAAGGAGCAGGCTCCCATACAAGGTTCGTTTCATTTCAGGCTCTCCTTGTTCCAAAACCCATAAAGGGCGTGTTTCGTTACAAAGTGTACCAGATAAGCGGCCCATTGTGTAGAATAAAAGAGGTTTAAACATACAAATGCCCCATTTTTTGAGTACTGTCTTGTTGCGTGCATGAGGCAGGAATGCTACATTGTTGCCATGGCGAAGGGAACAAACCAAGGTATGAGAACTACACACCACATGATTTTTACGACCCGTTTGCTCTGCCTGCTGCTGCTCTGTCCAACCTTGTTCCTTGGATGTTCATCCTATGTTGATCTCTCCAGCTCCCAAATGCATATCATGCAAGGGCACTATGACAAAGCCTACCAAAATCTTCAGATGCAGGCCCCCAGTCTGCTGAAAGCCCAGGGACCGATCATCGTCAACTACGATTTAGGCATGCTCGCCCGTCTGAATAAAAACTACCAGGAGTCGAACAACCTGCTCTCCGAATCGGAACGGCTTATCCGTGAAGCCTATACCCAGAGCATCACAGCCAATATCGCCTCCTTCATCGTCAACGACAACACCAAGGCCTATCAAGGTGAGGAGTATGAAGATATCTACCTGAACCTGTTCAAGGCTTTGAATTTCCTTGCTCTCGGCCAGGAAGAGTCCGCCTTGGTTGAACTCAACCGCAGCATGGAGAAGCAGGCGTTGCTGAAGCAGAAATACGAACAGTACAGAAAACAGGTTCGTGACTATGCCTCGCAGCAAGGCTTGGGGGGTGTCAATACAGAAACCTTTGCAGCCTCCTTCTCAACAAGCGCACTCACCAACTACCTGGCCTCTCTTGTTGCTCAGTCATTAGGTGAGAGTTCAACGGCATATTACGCCAAGGAGCAAGTAAAGCATGCGTTTGCCTCCCAACCGCAGTTGTACCGCTTCTCCCTTCCCTCTTCGGTCGAGCAAAGCGATCCTCAAGAGGGTAAGGCACGGCTGCATCTCCTCTCATTCAGCGGACAGGCTCCGCAAAAACAGGAGCGGTGGGAGTACTTCTCTGTCAGCCCGACCAATCATGCCAAAATCGCCTACCCTGTTCTGGTGGGACGATACTCCAACGTGCAGAGCATAAGGGTCAAGGCAACGGGACAGGAAGAGACCGTCCTGCAAAAGATTGAATCCATCAGTGATGTTGCGATCGATACCTTCCGATCGAAGAGTGAATTGGCCAAGACCAAGGCAGTCTTGCGTGCCATGGCCAAAGCGGTGGGTATCGCCATCTATGATTCTGTTGCTCAACAGGATGAAAAGGTAACAGCCGCCGAGGAGCTGTTGGGCTTGATCTTCCGTGTCGCCCAGGATGTCTCTGAGCGTGCTGATGTACGTTCCACTCATTTCCTGCCTTCAGAGGCATGGGTAGGTTCCATCGACCTGGATCCTGGTGTCTATGACCTGGAGTTCTCCTTCCTCAATGCATCCGGACGGGTATTGCACACCATGACCCTTCCCAACCAAGAAGTGAAGCTGAATGCCTTGAACCTGTGTGAAACCTATTACGCCCCATAAAAAATCCTCCCAATCACTTGGGAGGATGCATGTGTATTTGACTGCAGTCAGGAATCTTCCCCCCTATCAGCCTCGAACACCTCATCTTTTTCTATTGTTTTGGTTTTAGGCTTCCTGCCCCCCTCCGTGAAAACCTCTTTTCCATCAGAATCCCACGCCGGGTCGCTTTCCCAATCCTTGGGCCTTCTAATCGTTTCTCGTGTGTTCTTTCTCATAATCCATCGCTCCTTACAAGATGAAATCGGGCTTTGCCCTGAAAGAAAACAATGCTTTCTTATACAATCGTATCACAACTGCCAATCGTCAAGCCTTGCGCCCTGATATTTACCGTCCAGAAATTGGGTGATCAGGGTAAATACCAGCTCTTTCTCCCTTTCCATCAGCACCTCATGCCGCATCGCTGGGAATACTTTCATGAAGATCCGAGTATACCCTATCCGCTTCAGCGAGGCTTGGGTATCGGCCAAGCCTTTTGCAAAACCCGGAACAGGATCTTCAGAGCCCGATATACAGAGAATCGGCAGTGATGGATGCTTGATCGGGCGATTTGGATACGTATGCAATGCATTCACCGAGTTAAAAATGGTATGTATGGCCGCCAGCTGATAGCGAAAGTTCTTCCGATACGGATCAATTCTTCGCTCTTCGATGACGGACGGGTCCGAACAAACCCACTTCAAGGAGGCGCTGGTAGTAAGTTTGCCTGAGATGAAGCCATAGCCGTGTGGAGAGAGAAACAGCATCAGCAATTTGACAAAGGCCATCCCGATCCTGATTCCCGGCACGTAACACGGAGAACCGGTCATCACCAAGGAAGCGATATGCTCATCATGGGAATGCAGATAGAGACGGGCGATGTTTGAACCAAACGAGTGTGCCAGCAGATGAATGGGTTGTCCAAAAAACTCTTGTTTGAGGAATCGGGTTATATACCACTGGTCCTCGACCAATACTTCTACAGACGGCATGAAACCTCGCACAAAACGTGCATCGATGGAATTCCCGTGTCCTCTTTGATCGCTGACCAGTACACTGAATCCATGCCTTTGCAAATAGGTTGCAAAGACATGGTAGCGGCCCTTGTACTCTGCAGCCCCGTGGATGATTTGCACTACAGCCTTGCTTGGTTCAGCCCTATAGAGGTTGCAGGAAATAAAGAACTTGTCGAATGATGGAATCAGGACACTTTCCACAAAACCCTCTCTTGACTTCAGTATCGCTGGAGAACCGGCAGGAATCAAGGGCAGTTCAACGGAGCAGTTTTTCCACCTCACGGGCAACCGGTATATCCGCCTCCGCCCAATCAAGCGTGAGAAGATCATCCTTGCCGATCCAGCACGAGGCTATGTGTTCCGACAGCTCAAGATCTCCGTAAATCCGTCTACAAAGATAGGCATGCATCGTCAGAAAAAATGTCGGATATTGGTGCTCGACGGTGATTAAATGACGTACAACCTCGATCTGTGTCTTCAACTCCTCCTCGATCTCCCTGACGATGGCAACTGTACCATCCTCTCCCTCCTCCAGCTTTCCCCCAGGGAACTCCCAACGACCGGCAAGCGGACCACTATGGCCGCGTTGTGCGGCAAAGACTGCATTATCTTCAAGCAGAACCGCTGCAGCTACTTCGATGTGTTTCATACAGTGATGGTATCATTTCAAGCAAAGGGTTTCCAGCAGGATAAAGTCTTTACCCCCTGTACTGTTTTCGGCACATATTGCCGCACTTTTCTCTTACATATTTGCAAAAAATGTTTAAAGAGGCGGAGGGCCTTCATTGACAAGAGTATTTGGGCATGCTACCGTACAGTTGCTTTGGTTTTTGCGTTGCAGCTAGTCCCTTATCCTATCTTTGTATGTATGCGTTCTTCACTGAATCCACTAGCAGACAGGTTAAACGTTCGAGACTGCGCCAAAAAGAGCAAATACTCTATTGTACAGGCAATGGCCTGTGAAGGATGCTTTGAATGGCAAAGAAAATTTATGTTGGTAACATGAGTTACAACACCAGCGAAGAGGAACTTCGCGACCTGTTCGCACAGTACGGCACCGTACTGAGTGCAAACATCATCATTGACCGCGAGACCCGCCGCCCCAAGGGCTTCGGTTTCGTAGAGATGGAAGACGATTCTGCTGCTATCGCCGCCATCAGCCAGCTTGACGGCCAGGACTTTGGTGGTCGTAACCTTCGTGTCAACGAAGCCATCGCCAAGCCCCGCCCGAGCTTCAACCGCTACTAAGAGCGCTTGATCGAGCACATCAGGGAATCCTTCGGGATTCCCTTTTTCTTTCAGCAAATGCTAAACCAAACACTATGTTTATTCCTATCTCGGTATTTTGTATATCTTACCTTCTACAACCCTAGTATTCCATTATTCAGTGAACCTGCCCGACCATATAGGTTTAGGAGCATCATCGATGTCGGACAACTGATTGAATGCACTTTCACTGAGAGACTGCATCGGATTCAAATTCCTCTCAAACGAAGCGGTGAGGTTGCTGCCAGCATTCACCGATGTGGTATATCCAGCCTTGGCTGAGCCAGCAAAGGTCTGGGCGGATAACGATGCGTTTGCCTGGAGATCACTTTGCCATCCAGATTGAGAACCGTAGGAAAGTTCTGCTCCTATGCCTGCGCTTGCAGGTCCTGCTGATGCGGATACATCCAGATTGCCTTTGAACTGGTAATCGGTCACCACCCCCTTCCCATCCGTAGAAACCGATGTTCTGAGCGAGAGGGAGGCTTTTCCGTCGGCGAGCTCCATGCTCAGACCGCCGCTATGATTGGTTGCCCCGCTATTGGCACTCTGACTGAAGGTGTAGTCAAGATTCGGCCCCCCGACAGGGGAGAAGTCGGCGGTGAAAACAGCTTCGGTACGGGCGCAGCTGATGCGCCCCTTGAGGCTGGGAATGAATGGGATGGAAAGGTCGGTGCCATAGGCATCCAATTTCTTGTAAAGCGGTGAAGTCGGAGGTATTTCCTTGGAGTCAAACTGCCTCTTTCCTTCACGTTCGCGCGCCTCCCTCTCTTTCTCCAGCTTATCGCGCTCGTTCTGTTCTCGATCGGCTGCCTGGCGCAAGGATGCAAAATCACACCCGCAATCCCAAGGATCCTTGTACTCGTACCCGGCGTAGCTGCTCAGGATGTTTTCCAAAGCCAACGTAACATAGGTGAGGATGAAAGAGCGAAGCATCAGCTCTTTCTCTTCGCGTACGTGTGGGTCGCTGATGAGAAGAATGTGGGAAAACACCTTCTGGTACATGGGCTGGACCATCCGTTCAAGTTTCTTATATGCGGGAACCGATGCGTTCGAGGCCTGCATGAAATATCGGTTTGCAATCCCATTGTATTGCGGAATATAGGTGGTATGCACCTTATGGACGGCCAGAGCCCGCTGATCATCATCCTCGATGCCCTCGGCTTTCTGTAGATCTGCATTTTCTTTCATGGACAGTGCTTTATATGATTCATCATATGCATGAAGGCTATCTTGTACAACCTTGAGCGTTTCCAATGTCAATCGCCCGATATAGGATGTGTAGAATTGGTACACCTGTTGCATTGCAAGAAAATTCTGCTGTTGGAACACAATATTCTGCGCATCGGCGTAGTCGTGGGGACGCAGGTCGAAGAGTCCGTAGGAAGGATCGATTGTTGAGAGGGTTCTCATTACCGCTCCAACATTGCCTTGCGCAATAAGGGATTCAAAATCCATGGCGGCCTCTTCGATTTCAGCAATCTTCTCATCAAGTGCGGCATCATCGTATTCGATGACCATATCCTCGGTGTAATGCTCATACGCTTGAGGATTTGCAAGCATCTTCATCGGGTCGACCTTCAGCCTGAAATCAACTCCCAGATTCTCAAACATCTTTGCCTGATAAGCCGCCGTCGCAGCAACACTTCGTACAGCATAGATTGCAAGTGCTTGGGTGAATTCTACCAGGGCGCTGCTTCCCAGAGGGGCGTTGACCGCCTGTACGGTGGCGTATTGGGTAAGTAATACAGGATTGGGGAGCTTGTAGATTTGCTCGTGGACCAAAGAGCTGACAAACCTGCGTACCTTCTCTGCCTCTTGGGGGACCAAATCCTTGAGGAAATCAGCAGCGGTGACAATCTCCTGACTCTCCAAAGCAGCAAATGCAGGCTCCATCGCTTCCACAGGCACGGAGGCTCCAAGCCCGAGGTAATCTGCCACAAGATCGGCATCCGCTTTGACGGCCTTGCTCTGTTGCATGGTTGCAGACGGCAGGAACTGCCGCTTGGCAAGCAGGTTTTTCGCCTTTTGCGTTTGTCCCAGCTTTTGGTAGATGCTTGCAAGGGCGACACAGACTTCACTGTCGCTGGCATCGAGTGAATACGCCTTTTCCAACACCGCCAGGGCCTCATCATAGCGGCCGAAACCACTTAAGAGTTGTCCCACATTGAGCAGCCTGCGTACACTTGCCCCGCTCCACCGTCCATGGTCAAGGGATCGATTGACTGCATAGGAGGCAATGGTAATGATCTCCTCCTCTCCGAGCGGTAGAGAATGACCGCGTTGTACGAGCGAGGCCAGTGAGACTGCGTAATTCGAAATTATGGCACTCTCATCAGGCCAGAAGGAAAAGGCCGCCGTACAGAGGGCTGCCGCCAAATGAGCATCAACAGCAGATCCAAGCAGTGTGCTTGTCATCAGTGAAATATCCTGCAGAGAGAAACCCGGCATGGATTGGCCGTCAAAGGTTGGAGAATGAGGAAACAGGGAACGAAGCGCACCAGTTTCCCTCGCAGTGAGTCGACTGGTCAATTCTGCATACACTTTCTTTGCCTGCAAGAGCAACAGGTCCTCGGTCCCTTCATCAAAATCCGGAATCTGGTACTCATCGGCAAATGGCTGATATTCCAAGGGTTCAGGTTCTGCATGCTCGCTCTGCCCGATACCGGCATCGTCCATGTACTGCATTGCAAACTCTATGTCCTCATCGCTCATGCCGTAACCGGCCATAAGTTCACGATACGGTACAGAGGCAAAGAGTAAGGACCCAATAACCAACCCACATACGCAAAGCAACCTGCTTTTATGCATAGGCACCTTCTTGGTTTTATGTTTTTATGGTAACTTGTTCAACTTGCTTGAGAAATACTGCCTCATCAACGGCTTTGGAAAAATAGTAACCCTGATACTGATCACATCCGATCTCAGCGAGAAATGCCAGTTGCTCGGCCTTCTCCACACCTTCGGCCAGCACCGTGGCCCCAACTTCCTTGGCCAGGAGCAAAACCGTCTTGTAGATGGTGATGGATTGTGAGTCCGGATAACGGGAAATGAATGAACGGTCGATCTTGATCATATCAATCGACAGTTCCATGATATACGAGAGGGAAGAGAAGCCCGTTCCGAAGTCATCGATGGCGATGGCTATGCCTTGGGCATGCAGTTTGTCCAAGGTCGAGTTTGCAGAAGTCAGGTTCTCTACTGCGGTATGCTCGGTCAACTCAACAGTCAGGTAGTTGTCGGGAATACGATGCTCCCTGAGTTGGGAACCCAAAAGATCAATCAGGGATGGGTTGGAAAACTCCTCGGGACTCAGATTGATGGACAGGGAGAAGGCCGGACAGGCTGCTCGCAGAAATGCAAGATTTCGACTGAGAAATTGAATGGACTCTGTGATAACAAATCGTCCCAACTGGTCAAGTTGTTGCTGCTCTTGAAGTATCGGCAAGAATTCGTCGGGGCTAACGGTTCCTAGAACCGGATGCTCCCATCTGATCAAGGCTTCCGCCCCGATGATGGTTCCACTTTCAACGGAGAGCTGAGCCTGATAGTACAACCGCATCTGATCGGTATTGAAGACAGTCGAAAGCGCATCGCGGATTGCTGTATGTCGTTGGTAACGCTTTTTGACATCACTTGTATAGAAAACATACCGCCCGTTCTTCAGTTTCTCCACCATCTGGCTTGCCAGATATGCATCCACCAAAAGATCGAAGATATTTGAGGAGGTGGAGGGGTAATGAGAAATTCCGCAATCCAAGCGGATGTCCAAGGTGTTGTAAGGCTCTTGGAACGTTCTTACCAGTGATTGAATCTTCTTGGACATTGATTCATCCAGTTCGGTGTCCTTAAGGAAAACGAAATAGGAATCAAAGGAGAAAGCATGGACTCCTATTGTCGTGCCCAGAAGCGTTGAAAGCGTAGCGGCCAGACTTTGAGAAAACTTGACACGCTCGCTCTGATTGAGCAGCATACCCAATTCCTTGCTGTTCTGCACCCTGATGCACAGACAACTCACCGTGGTCTTATGGTTCAATAAGGAAAAAACCGATGAAAAACACTGCGAGGGGTCATGGTTTGCCAACTCACACAGCTCGCTGATGTCAGAGGGTGTCCACTGGGAGGGGCTGTACACTTCTACGCTGTACTCGAGTTTGTTCCCCCTGGTGAAGAGAGGGGTTATGGACAGGCTGGTCAAGAACTTGTTGCCGGAGCGATGAAACACCCACGCCGGATGTATCTCTTCCTGATGCCGAGTATGCGTGACCACTTGAAGATCCTGCCTCAATCGATGGGAGCTCCTGCCTATCAGCTCATTCTGCGTGTACCCCGACAACTCCTCGAAAGCCTGGTTGCAGAAGGTGATGTTCTGCTGCGCATCACACACGACAATGCCGTTGGTGGCATACTCTGCAATCAGGGAACTGATGCGCATTTGTTGTTTGTCACCTGCACGTACCTGAAAAAAGACAACCAATATGCTGCCCAAAACAAAGACCAATAGAGTAATTGCATATTTGACTGAACCATGGGAGAGCAGGAATTCGTGGGTGAGGTGCGGCACATCGGCGGTGTTGAATGAGCTTACCAGCGTCCAGAGACGAACACGACCCGGGGGCCAGGAAAGCCTCTCGCTGGTTCTGGGATAGACGGCTTGATAGGTGTAAATAACATTTCCTATTACAACCGAACCTTGATCTGAATCATAAAGGGAGGAGCGAAGTTCCGGGATTTCGGTAAAAAGATTCCTATTGGTCTCGTAAAGGGCCAGGCATGAATTTTCACCGCTGAGAAGCACTCTTCCTTGCGGGTCTATAAGGGAGAAGCTCAGATCCTTGTTCAATGTACCCTGATAGGCTGCCATAAAGGAGAGTAGATAACATGCATCGAAATCGATGGCAACGATACCAAGGAATACCGATCCACGATAGGCGGGCAATGCAAGGGTGATGACTGATTTTTGATTCCCCTTCTCATCCGTGTCAGCGGTTACCTTGGATATATAGAGCACCCGTGGAGCTAGATTGCGAACAGACAAGAATAGTTCAAACTTATGCAAGTCCTCCAATTGCTCTTCACTTACCAAGGTAATGAGACCACCGGGGTTTCGATCCACCTGGATAAGCTCCTTCCCTTGCGTGTCGATGAATCGCAGGTGAAAAATATACTCTTTCTGATTTGTTATTCTGACAAACAGCCTGGCCAAATCCAAAAGCGTCGTCTCGTTGGGATCCTGTGCATAGTCCGAGAACTCATTTGAGTTGTAGACCACCGATAAATCAGACACGTACTGTGAAAATACCGACTCGATCTGATTGGTAATGATGAGTGTGCCTTTCTGCTGCTCTGCCTGCAGGGTGAGCGACGCTTGTGCCATGAGAGAGCGCTCATACTCAAAGAGCAAGGCGAAACAGACCAACGCTATTGGAAGGACCAGTAAAAACATCAAGCGTAGAATACGCTTGGGTATCTTTCCATGCAGGACCATTGCTTCTCCCTTGTACACACCAGCGGGGCATCTGAATCACTACGAGAGCAGGATACCACAGCAGAAGCGATGGAGGAAGCGTGAAGTAAAGAACTCCTGGAATATTATTGAATATTCCAGGAGTATCCTAACAAGAATACGATCAGGCTAAAGCAACCAATCTTGAGGCGGAATTCATGTCGATGAACAAATTCCAATCCGGGTGGGTCTTCAGCAGGGTTGCAGGAACCATCGGGTCCACAGGCCGGGTGATGGTGTTGTACACCGCCTCGGCCTTCACTGCATGAGGGACCGAGGAGACGACATGCCGGCACGCCATGATCTGGCGGGGGCACATCGTGACGGCCTGCCTGGGCACATCCTTCAAGGATTTGAACCAGCC
>Ga0228535_1000370_pt1 | contig 133980 bp, 136 predicted proteins | sample SJ1metagenome_FD_168457 | JGI IMG/M metagenome (GOLD analysis project Ga0228535, IMG submission 168457) | Enriched culture of PCE-dechlorinating microbial communities from Ithaca, New York, USA - SJ1 | ecosystem: Engineered > Modeled > Simulated communities (microbial... > Unclassified...
GCAAGTATGACCTTTGGGAAACTTGACTGGGTTGTCCGAAATATGTTGTGGAGATGGGCAAAGCGCCGTCATAATAATAAAGGGAAGAGATGGATTGCCAGAAAATACTGGCACCCAACACTTACCAGAAAACAGGTCTTTAGAACCTCTACTCTTACTCTCGAAAACTTCTCCAACACCAAAATTCAATACCGAAAATTCATAAAACTGGATGCAAATCCGTTTATTGATACCGAGTATTTTGAAAACAGGCCAGGAGTTTTCCTCTCAAAGCAAAGATCGATACGGATGTTCCTTCACTACGCCCATAAAAGCGGGTAGTGAAAAACTTGAGCGGATTGCGGTGAAAATCGCACGGTCCGTTCTTGGAAGGCTGGGTTAGGGTAACCTAACCTGGCTATTCGACATTTTTCCCCATAATCCCCCCTCATAATTTTATCAACTTGCAAAAACCCGCATACAGAAAAGGATGAACAAAGTGACGATACCAAACGCCAGGTCAGCATATGGGTCTGGTCCAGTCTGAAGATCAGTTCAAAGAATTTATCGAAGATCTCGATACTTGACAGACTGAAGCCAAACATCTTCCCGAGCGGGCTGATTGTAAAACTATTGATGTTCCGGTCATATACCCGGTAAGGATAGGTTTCGAGAAGAAATCGGATACAAACCCAAGCCTGAACCGGCCGGCCAGCAGATAGATGAAACTGAAAAGAGTGCATGAGCACCGGTAAGTGCTGCATATCGTGCAGAATCTAACATGGCAAGAGGGGCGAAGGTTGTTGCAAGCAGGATAGCCGTGGTCGATTCAGGTCCATTGATGATCTGATGAGAACTGCTGAAGAGGGTATATGCAAGCATGGCAACAAATCCGGCTAACTCCCCCCAACGCAAGGTTTGAAGGAAGAAGAACGGCAAATACCACTGCCCCTGCGATACGAACACTTCTGAACCATTCACGCCGGTAAGCAGAGAGATATGCCGGCCCGGGAGTATAATGCAACAGCCGGTCAATATGAGAAGACGCATCCTTCTTTCCTTCGAATTCGCTGCCAGACATGCTGTGGATATCTCCTGATGTATACCAGATCGATTGCCCCGATACTATTTGAAGAGAAGGCAGCTGTTTATTGTATATTTCGGAGTAAGGATCAGGTATGACAGTACTATCCGTGCGTTTTTTTTTCTGTGCAGGTCTCATCCTTCTTTTGCTTTTCACCTGTGGAATCAGTGCGAAAACCATACCGCCGACTGACACTTTGGATGGCTTTGATGAATTTATCACCCAGAAGATGGCTGATTTTGATGTGCCTGGTGTCGTGGTGGGCATTATTGAAAATGACACGGTCGTATACCTGAAAGGATTCGGGGTCCGTGAACTCGGAAAACCAGAAAAGGTTGATCCTGATACCCGGTTTCAGATAGCATCAGTCACGAAATATTTCACCGGTGGAGCCATCGGAACTCTGGTTGATGAAGGAAAACTGGACTGGGATACACCGGTTGCAGAGTATCTTCCCGGTTTTACCTTAAAGGATCCGTATGTCGGCAATCATTCAAACCTTCGTGATCTCCTGGCCCACCGGACCGGACTTCGGCGGGATGGGGAACTACTCGGAAGAATCGGAATTTCCAATGATGAGATATTGTACCGGATGCGGTTCCTTGAGTCAGATGCAGGGTTCAGGGAGCGGTACCTCTACTCAAATGCCGGGTATTTCATCGCCGGGGAGGTAGCAGCACAGGCATATGGAAAGAGCTGGGAGAACCTTACCGATGAACGACTGATAGTGCCACTCGGGATGACCCGTTCAGGGGCCAGACATGAAACCCTGTACCTTGATGATAATCATATTACCGGCCATGCCAGTACTCCTGATGGAACATTGGAGATAATTCCCTTCGAAGAGGCGTCGCTTCCCGCTGCCGGCCAGATTGTTTCTACCGGCCGTGATATGACTCAGTGGATCAGGTTGATGCTGAATAATGGCACGATTGAGGGAACGATGGTACTCAGTCCGAAAACGGTAGAGGATATTCATGCAGCAAGCTTCGTCGCCGGTCCTTCAGGTCCCCTTCATGATCCAAACGGGGCAGTGGGTCTTGGCTGTGACTCCTATTACTTCCTTGATGAACGGGTCATTGAGAAGAACGGAGCACTTGATGGTGTCCGCTCCATTGTTGTTCTCATTCCGGGGAAGAAGAGCGGGATTGTGGTTATCGCAAACAAGCAGCTGACGGCATTTCCTGAAGCAGTCAGGGATGAGTTTCTTGAACGGTATATCGGCAGGAGTGGAATAGACCTCCAAGCTCTTGAACTACAGAATCAAAAGGGGTGGAACTCTTTAATTAAAAATCCTGATAGACCTGAAAACCCGGGTCCTGCGACTATCAGCCCTGGTGCAATCGAAGGGGTGTATGCGAGTCCCCTGTATGGTTCCATTCAGATTGACCTGGGCCCAGATGCGGAACATATGATAATCGGGCTCGGGCCAAACCGATACCAGGGGAACCTGGTCCACTGGACAGATAACACCTGGTATCTCTCATTCCCGAACCCGGATGATCTGGTCGGATATCTGACGTTCATTGCAGATGAATCAGGAACAGTGACAGGTATTGAATCCAATGAGTTCGGACCGTTCACTCGTGCCTGAATCAGGAATTCAAATATTCCTTTTTCAGGTTCCGGATGAACAGCGCGATGACTTCAAGATGAATTTATTGCTATCCGATAATGAATAATTCAGATAATGGACATCCTCATTATCATAGGCATTCTTATTCTGGTGATCATTATCCTTTTCGTTGGATGGCGGTATGCTTCACAGCGACGATCACTTCCCTGTCCGGTATGGATGAAATGGATGCTGGATCCGCCGTTTGCGTGGATGAACGGCCGGACAAGAAAGACGATTGAATACCTTGATGTCAACCCGGGTATGCAGGTTCTTGATGCAGGGTGCGGTCCTGGGAGGGTATCAATTCCGGTTGCGAAGATCGTCGGCCAGACAGGGAGTGTCACCGCAATGGATATTCAGGAAGGGATGCTTGCAGAGGTAAGAAAGCGGGCAGAAAAAGAGGGTCTTTCGAATATCAGATATCTGCAGGGTGGTATCGGAGAAGGAAAACTCGGAAAGGAGCAGTACGACCGGATAGTAATGGTTACCGTTCTTGGTGAGATTCCAGACCGGAAAGGAGCGATGCAGGAGATATTTGGAGCATTGAAACCCGGTGGAATGCTGCTCATCGAAGAGACGATCCGGGATCCACATTTCCAGAGAGTGCAGACGGTAAGAGACCTCGCCGGTGGGATCGGGTTTGTTGAGAAGGGATGGCACGGGAGCAGGTTTAATTATTGTATTCTGCTTGGGAAAGAGTAAAAAATTGAAATTTCAATCTGGGATTCAGAGTATTCAATATTCATTTCCCTGTATGCGGTGATGTGGATAGTAACCGCGTAAATTTTAATTCTTATCGATTGTAGGAATATTCATTTTCCAGTATTTCTGGTTGGGGTACTTCTACATATCATTTCCCGGACAAGAACGAAATAATGGTGTGTCGAAATTAAATCGCACACATCGATCCTGAGTGGACCTGTGCCTGTTTGGGACTGGTTCAAAAGAATCTTGCAAAAAATCTTGTTGATCGATACGTTGATTGTTGGAAATAGGATTTGTACTTTTCACGGAGAGATCCCCGTGATCTTGACAACATTTGATTCATATTCTCTGCTGACTTATAGTATACGAAACCGGGTGAATACAATATGGATCGGCGTATCCCCTACGGGATAATAAATTATGCAGAGATCATAGAGAAGAAGGGATACTTTGTCGATAAAACCCATTTTATCAATAAACTTGAGAACATTCAGAATCCTGTATTTCTCCGCCCCAGAAGGTTTGGAAAATCTCTCTTCTGCTCAATGCTACAGCACTACTATGACCTTCGGAATAAGGAAAATTTTGAGGAACTCTTTGGCCATACATGGATAGGACAGCACCCTACCGGAGATCAGAATAAATATATCGTTCTTCTCTTTGACTTTTCTGAAGTACAGGTTGAAGATGGTCTTACAGGAACAGAACGTAATTTTACTGAGTATTGTAACAACCTTCTCAACAACATGCGACTCTTATACCCTGAATATCTCGGAGGTTTTCCCCCATTACATGTTCACACCCCGGTTGCAACGAATCTTAACAATTGGCTCACGTATCTCTGGATGTCAGGTGCCCCCCCTGTATACATCATCATTGACGAATATGATAACTTTGTCAACCAACTTATCACAACTTATCAGGATCGCCTGTATCAGGAAATAACGACCGGAGACAGTTTTCTCAGATCGGTGTATAAGGTTTTGAAAGCAGGAAGGCGATCCGGGTCAGTGAAAAATATTTTCATCACCGGTGTGCTTCCGATTACCATCGATGACCTCAGTTCTGCGTACAACATCTCAACATTCCTCACGCTTGATCCCACCTTTGAGTCTATGCTCGGGTTTACCCAGAGTGAAGTTGATACGCTGATGGATACACTCTACCATGATTATAACCTTGATCCCTCAGTTCGTCTCCAGGTGGATGAAGTAGTAAAAAATATGTATAATGGGTATCATTTTGTAAGTCCCCATACTGCAGCAGTATATAACCCTACTATGCTCATGTTCTTCCTCAGGCAGTTTTGTGAACAAAAGACAATCCCGGATGATCTCTTTGATCTGAATCTGCGAACCGATCTCTCGTGGATTAGAAGACTCACTGGCGGGAGTAATGAGAATACCAAAGAACTGGTCAGCCAGCTGACTACCCGTGAAACCATCTCAATTAACCGAAAATCCCTTGTTTCACAATTTAATGTAAGTGAATTTTTTGAACCTGTTTTTTATCCGGTATCTCTGTTTTACTTAGGCATCCTGACGAGGAAGGATGAATTTGAACTCAGCTTCCCCAACCTTTCGATGAAAGAGATAGCAGTTGAGTACTTTAATGAAATATTTCGTATTGACCTCGGTCAGGAAAAATACAAAGAGATGATGCAGGGATTTGTGGAAAACCCTGATCTATTTAAACTTTTTTCAGATTACTGGCAGTTATATGTCAGCCAGCTCCCTGAATCAGTCTTTGCCCAGATGAATGAGAACTTTTACCGCACTACCTTCTACGAACTTTGCAGCAGGTATCTTTCTCCCTGGTTCACCTGGAATGTGGAACGATCGTACCCTTCAGGTAAGAGTGACCTTGAGTTTGTCGGAAAGTATCATGAAAGGTTTTCTTCTTTGCGATGGGTTATCGAGTTTAAGTATTTTTCAAACATCGAATTGGCCAGGCTAAAAACGCCGATCGAAGAATTTGAGGTACAAGAAGAGGATACCAGGCAGATAAGAGGGTACGCAGAGGGGCTGATTCAGGAGTATCCGGAGGCAAAGATACGCCTGTTTGTTATATATTGTTTTGGGAATCAAGGATTCCGAGTGTTTGAATTAACAAGGAATAGTCCTGGGAAATTTTCGTGAACTTCTCTTTTATATGAATCGTGGACTCCTTATATCAAAATAATAACTAGATAGATCTAACAGAAAATTTCCGAAGGATTTGCGATAATGGTTCTGATATGTAGCTTTAGGAGAAGAAGGCGAATAATACGTGCCGAACCTGTGGGGATGAGAATAATCCATATTCGCGGAATTACTATGGGTGTAGAGGAAAAACCAACATAGAATAGGACTCTAATTATTGGTTTTTAAGACTTTCTCTAAACCATAAAAACAATACTCCTTATTAACTGAATTTCTTACAATTTTATCGAATATCCAACTCATTAGTTCTGTAATATTTTTCAATACATCCGGTTAATCAATGACCATCTCATGAGATATCGCTTCACTGAAGTATCCACATGTAAACCCATGATAACCAACGAACCCTATGAAAAATTCTATTCTCGTGAAAAGGACAGATACAAATGAAAAATAATATTCAATCTCATACCCCTGAACCAATATCCGGAACGGAATCATCAACTCAAGATAAGTTAAATCCCTCCCTGGATGTCATTCTCTCAAAGTTCAGGCCTATAGATATTTCTGATATCTCTCATGCAACCCTGCAGAACCGGAAAGAATCAAAATATCTGCTCACCACACATCAGGCTCTCGATCTTCTCAAACACCTTCCGAAAACATATCACATCTTCGAAGTGGATGGAAAACAAGTTCAGACCTACAAAACGACCTACTATGACTCTCCGGAGTTTCAACTATACCTTGCCCATCATAACGGGCGAAAACCTCGATACAAAGTAAGAACCCGGTCCTATATAGATTCTGACCTCACGTTTCTGGAGGTAAAGGAGAAGAAAAATACCGGACGTACTATCAAACACCGGCTTCAGATCGAGGAGCTGGTCACCAGGCTTGGATCAGATATCCGTGAATTTCTCTCGTCATGTTTCCCCTTTGACTATGCAGAGTATAAACCAGTGTTGATAAACGAATACAGAAGAATTACCCTCGTATCTTCAATTCATCCTGAACGGATCACTCTTGATATCGATCTGACCTTTCATTCAGGTTCTATTGATATTCTGCTCCCAAACATTGTCATCGCAGAGATAAAGCGAAGTTCAGATCATATTAGGTCACCTGCCCTTGACTATCTGAATACGATAAGATTACGACCACGAGGGTTTTCGAAATACTGCATTGGAATATCACTTTTATATGGTGATTTTGTGAAACATAACAACTTCCGGATAATTCTGCGGATGCTGAATAAACTTTCCAATGGAGGACCGGTACTATGTTAACCGATTCCTATGGTTCATTCCTTGCGGGAATTCTCATCAATCTTCTTGCAGCGGTAATCATCGCACGAGGAATCTATTATCCGAGAAAAAGAGCCCAGGATTATATATTTACATTCCTGGCATTCTCGACTGTCATATATCTGGTGATGGGTCTTTTTACCTCAGTCGAACTCTCCATCGGAGTAGGGTTTGGTCTCTTTGCATTATTTTCGGTTCTCAGGTACCGGACTGATACCGTTCCCATCCGGGAGATGACCTATCTCTTTGTCATGGTTGCTCTGCCAATAATGAACTCAATCCTGTATAACAATGGAGATATCGAAAAATTATGCCTCTCTGACCTGGTGATCATTGCAGTGCTCTTCATTCTTGAACAGAAATGGGGATTCAGATATGAACAGAAGAAACTGATAAAGTATGAGAAGATTGATCTGATTCGAGCCGATGAACATGACCGGTTAATCGAAGATTTGAAAGAGAGGACGGGACTTGCTATTTCACAGGTCGAAATAGTGGAGATAGATTTTATCAGGGATTGTGCGGATATCGTAATTACGTATGAGGAAGGGTTGCCAGTCATTCCGAAAAAAAGTCAGGTTTCTGATTTGAGATCTATGGAAAAATCCTGACGAAAATAAATTGTGAGACCCTTATTCCTTTTTATCCTTTTTTATTCGATTCCGGGTATCTTCTATTAAGGTCCGGTAAATACCTTCTCCTCAACACATGAACGTGGGTTCATCTGATAAAATGCATCAGGAATGTAATGGAGAATGATTTTCGATTACAGTCCCTTAACCTACTCTTTACGAGAATCTCTCGTTCAAGTAGAGATCTTTGAACGACTATGAAATCATAACATCAGGAACTGATTCTTTCCAAACAGGGCTCAAGACGCCTGACTCAAAATGGATAGAATCATCTGGCTCAAACAATACAATGATTCAGGAAAGTTGGTCAGTACCAATCACGTCGATGACAGGATCAATCATCATTTCGTTCATCTGAATGCAACCTGATCGATACTTCATTGCTTTTAAGTATCCCTTGACATTACAAGTAAAGACAGAATTATGTTCAATCTCTCCCAGGCCGCTGACGGAAAAAACAGCTCCCACTAAGAAATATGGCGGTACGCAGGAATAGAATAATTTTAAAAATCGGTGGAATAAAAAAGAGGGAGAGATTATTCAGATGATTGGGATTTAATATACTCTATTGCTTTTTCGTATTGTGATCTGATATGGGCTTTCATCTCTTCAAATGCTCTATCAAAATCGGATTCATTCGTAAGATAGGTGTATCCTTCACGCTCACCATCCGGTCCGATGACAGATGATGCTATGATATCATGATACTGATCACAGATCTCTTCCAGCTTTTCTGGATTATAACTGGTTTCTGCAACTCTTTTCAGAATTTGAATATACAATGCATGGTACTCTGGATCATCCATAAGATACCTGATGAGCGGCCATCTTTCAGTTACATTCTCCATTGAAAACGATACACTGCCGCCCATTCCCATACCTGGGCCGAATTGGCCGTCTATTCCGGGCGGGGTCATATTCATTCCTCCCAGTGGCACAAATCCGGACTGATTCAGATCCTTCATTCCATCCGGGCCCCATCCTTGGCCGGGCACTGGCATTTCGATCATAGATATATTCAGCTCATCAGTCGGTGCAAGCCCAAAAGCCGGTGGATTATTCATCCCTGCCGGACCACCATCTCCAAAATTTTTCCCCATTCCTTCCATAAATGCATAATTATTATCCCAGGGGATCCAACTGAATGTCCCGGTATCCGGATTATTATACAGGTAATAATTCCGTGCATTGCCTCCATAGGTGTCCCAGTTTTTGATGAGCGTATTGGTTGCCAGCCAGGTAAGAAACTCAGAGACATCAAGGATTGATTCAAGGTCGGACCGCCATGCTTCCGGATTTTCAGTTCGTGCCTCTGAATGCAGGGTGTTATAGAGCTGTTCAATATCAGAGTAATCCCCCTCATCTTCATTGGTTTTCTTCTCAAAATGAGAGAGATTGAGTTTTCCGAAAGCAAAGGTTGCACCATCTTCTTCCGGTTTATAGAGATTTCCGGTTCCATTTGTAAACTGGGTTTCTATTACCGTATCATCGATGCTTTCAACGAGGGTATAAAGACCGAAGTACTCAAATCCGTCTCCTTTGTCGATGAAAACCTTGTAAAAAGCAGTCTCCGGAGCGATCACCCCTGCATCCTGAAAGATTTCAGGAGCTAATTTTTCCCGTATGACAGACGCATCAGACATTCCGGATTGTAGATTGAGTTCTTTAAACCCGAAAAAATTCTGATTCTTTGTCTCAGGGAACTCATCCTCGTAGTGATCCATATCAACTTTCAGGGAGATCTTCCCGATTCCCTCGCTCCATGCAGTCATCAGGGAGTTTACTCCTTTATACCTGATACCGACATGATCCCAGGTTTCGTTCTGAAATGAGATGGTGGCAGGAACATAGATTGGATCTTCCTGATTCAGAAAACCGGGGCCGTTTTCACCAGGTGGTTTTGGTATATTCATTCCTGCTGATCTGTTAAAATCAGGCATGTTTTCACCCGGACCACCCCTTTCTCCCGGTCCGGGCATACTGCCGCTTCCAAACTCCCCGTACTTGGTTGTCATGTCTTCCTGCATTTCGGTCCAGGATTCAGGGCTGATGGTGATGAATATCTCCCGGATTTCATTATTCGGAAAGACCGTATCATAGTCGGGAGCCGAATCTGATGCAAGGAGGTGTAAACTCTCATTCACATCAGCACTGCCTGGCTGAAGGAGAAGGAGACAGATTGCAACCAGGATAAGTGCAGTAATTTTTGTCGATAAGTAAATTCGTGTCATGATAGTCACATGAAATTGTGTATTCCGTCCGGAATGGGATGGGGCTTGAGAGTATTATCTGACAGCTATGGCTGACTGAAGACAGATATCTCGTACTGAGTGGATTATTAAAAAAGCGGATTCAGATGGTTGAAAGATACAACAGATCAGTATGACATTACTGAAACCAGGTACGTATCCAGGTGAAGAATAGGAGGCAGATGTAATTTTCAATGAAATGTTATTCTTTCACAGAACTGAATCTCCTGGTGAACAATAGTATTTGATCCTAACAGCCCATTTTTTTAAAATCCCATTCAGAAATTGATAAAACAATGAATGAAGGGAATAAAAAGAGATGATAGTAAAGATACATTGTCACTATGTGGACCGTGACATCGACATTAATTCTCTTTAATTTACTTTTAAGGGAAGAATTGTATTCTTCTCTCATGTTTCCTCTTGCCTGGCTCCACTGGGATGGATACACAGGCAATAAAAATTTATCCAGAATACGTATTGTTAGATTGTCAAATCCGGAAACCCGGAAGAGACTTAGGGGATAGAATTTATTTCGAATCCGTTTCCTTATTGCATGTGGAGCACTGGGATTTTAGCTCCATATGTATGTTACTTTTCATCGAGATTCTCTGTTACAATGCACGTGTTTGAATTCACGACTCACAAAGAATAAGGCATCTCTTAAAAACAACGAATATTATGATGATCCGTTGTTTCCAAGGAGGAAGATTCCAACAATGAATAAGGTAATGGTACCCAAGGAAGTATCATTAGAGCAATTTTTAGAAATAATTGCAAAGGCGGATATCCTTATTAAAGCACCAGATCCTGATATTTATGATTTATCAAAGGCTGTTTCATGAATGTTTTTTTTAGCACTATAAGACAAATTCAGGATGGGTATTTTTAGATTCACAACGTTAATTTCCTTTATTGTACTATCAAGATTGATTATGCAACAGCTACTATTGTTAAAAAAAGTAATACCTAATAACTTAGGTATTTGACTTTGATATCTATGCCTCAGCCCGGATTTGAACCGGGGACAACCAGATCTTCAGTCTGGCGCTCTCCCAGTCTGAGCTACTGAGGCGCGACTATACAGATTACACTCATGTATAATTAATACTTTTCATTTGAATCTCGCATTCACAGACAACAATGAAGGGAGGGTAAGAAAAATACCACGTCCATTAAGGCATCTGAACACTGACATTATCCCGATGTTTTTCAGGAGACGGAGTGCGAAACCGGATACTGCAAAAATTCAGGCAGATATCGCTCTCCGGACAGCAAAAGTAGTTCATCTCACCCATAACGATTTTGACGCAGTTGGCGCTGATGCAGTGCATCGAATCAGATTCAAAAACGAAGGAGTGTACACGGTATTCAGCTCGGTTGGAAAATTCCCGATGTACCTGGATATCATCTCCCAGATTGCAGGCAATGGCGACACCCTCTCTATCAGCGACCTTTCATACCGGAAAGGGATCGACCAACATCTTCGAAGGCTGAAACAGAAAGGATGGCGAATAGAATGGCGGGATCATCACCGGTGGCATGAGGATGAGATTGGCCTTGTGAAGAGCATCGTTGATCACCTCCATATTGATACCGGCCGATGTGCCTGTGGTATATGTGCCAGCGACCTGACACCGGATGATGTGATAACCCAGGAGATCGCTCTTGTCGTCTGTGATTATGACCTCTGGAAACACCAGGATCCCCGTTCGGGTGTTCTGGGCCTTGTACTTCAGCGGCATGAGAACAGGGAACATGTTCGTGACATGCTCATGCTTGGGGTCTTTGATGATAAGAAGATCAGAAGTGAGTATGAGGATATCATGCGGGAGATGAACCGGGTCATGGAACGGACCAAACGTGCAGCAAGCATTCTTGGAACCAAATACCGCACCGTTGTCACTCCCATGTACGGATACCCCAGTGAGACAGCAGCCTACCTTCGAAAAGAACTTGGATCTGATATCGAGGTTCTGGTCTCCCAGTCAGGCAAATTTTCTATCAGGTCAGTTCCCAACATCTCCCATAAAATTGCCAGGGAGTTTGGCGGCGGGGGTCATCCCAATGCAGCAGGAGGATTCTTCAATTTCACCCTGACAGATAAAATACTCCTCCGTCTTTTTAAAAAGAACCAATGGTTTGAAAAAATTGCAAGGTACGCAGACACTATTCAAAAATAACTGCATATTCCTTTACTTTTTTCCAGTACTCTTCTTCTGATCCTGCTGCGTATCCTGCCACCTTCAGATGATCATGGTCCACGTATTGCAGGGCATCAAGAAGGGCAGACTCTGAAGCATCATACACGATGAGATCTCTGACCTGGTACCGGTCCATAAGATCATTAACAAGGGAGATCATCTCTGCCCGGATGATGAGGTCTGATGTGTATTCCAAGAGTTCCTCAAGAGTATGAAGGGAAGGGTGCTCTATGAAAAGGAGATTTTTCGGACCTGACAGGAGTTCCAGATCAAACGGGCCTGGATTCTCCAGATGTATGATATGACCGGAGACCCGGTTATCCCGCAGAGTCCTCAGAAGGTGACGAAATCCATGGAACATCTCAGCATAGGCATCCTCGTCATCAGGGGAGGGGCATGAAGAGAGAAGAGCAGGATTTTCGTGCACCGAACGTATCTGCCTGCCTGATCTGGTCATGAGTTCATAATCGGCGACCATGGTATCCGGAGTAACGTGCGGTCCGGACTCTTCATCCCAGGACAGGGCCTCTTCAAGTCGTGACCTGCAAAACGGTCCACCGACTGCTATCTCATCTATCTTCGCATCTTTTTGCGCAGAAAAGGAGCGAAGTAATTGAAAGGTGATGAGATCAGCTTCGATGCCACGGTATGCGGAGATGAACTCCTGCAGGACGGAAACCTGGGGAATTTCAGGATTAGAACCGAGTGACAGTGTTTTAAACGCTCTTTTTTTCTTCATATTGCCATTCAACCCAGGGCAGCTTCCTGCGCAACTGTCAGTCTCTCTGACAGGCCGGTTCAGGATCAGGGAGAACAGAGGTCCCCATCCTCTGTATATTTTATAGAATTATCTTCAAAAATGTACCTGATGAATAGCCGCCCACTTCTTGTTACCTGTGGCCTTCCCTATACCAACGGCCCCTGCCATCTCGGCCATCTCCGGACATATGTACCTGCGGATTTTTACGTGCGGTTCATGCGGCGAAAAGGAGAAGAGGTGGTCTTTATCTGCGGCTCGGATAATCATGGAACGCCAATCGTCGTGAGTGCCGAGAAGGAAGGCACAACTCCCCGCCAGATATCTGAACGGTATCACACCCATTTCTCTGACACCTTCACCAAGATGCAGGTGCACTTTGATCACTTCGGGATGACCGATGATCCAACCACCCATGCTCGGACAAAACATCTTGTCAGCCGGCTGATTGACCGGGGTTATGTATACCCGAAGATAATTCAGCAGGCATACTGCACAAAATGTCAGAAGTTCCTGCCCGATCGGTACCTTGAGGGAATCTGTCCCCACTGTAAAAAACCGGCACGAGGAGATGAATGTGATCAGGGATGCGGGAAACACCTTGAACCAGGAGAGATACTGGAACCTACCTGTAAGATCTGTGGCAACCGGGCAGAATACCGGGAGCAGGAACATTTCTTCTTCAAACTCAGCGGATTCCAGGACTGGCTCAGGGAATATCTGGGCAAACTAAAAGGGACCGATAACGCCATCAATTACGCCCTGGGCTGGGTGAATGAGGATCTGCATGACTGGTGCATTACCCGGACACTTGAATGGGGAGTGAAATTCCCTGGTCATGATGATCTGGTCGTCTATGTCTGGGTTGATGCCCCCATCGGATATATCGGATTTACCGAAGAATGGGCTGCGAAGACCGGGAGGGACTGGAAGGATTGCTGGTGTGGCGAGAACACACGGGTGACCCATTTTATCGGACAGGACATCACCTATCACCATTGTGTCTTCTGGCCGGCGATGCTCCATGGTGCAGGATATGGAACGCCCTATGCAGTAGTTGCCTCCGGTATGCTCAAGATTGATGACCATAAGTTCTCAAAGTCACGAGGATATGTGGTCTGGACTAATGAGGATTATCTTGACCAGGGGCTGCCTGCCGACTACCTTCGGTACTACCTTCTCTCCTATACAAGCCACACAAAGGAGATGAACTTCTCCTGGCAGCTCTTCCAGGAGCGGATCAATAATGAGGTTGTCAACAATCTGGGGAACTTCATATACCGCTCGCTCCATCTCTCCCAGAAACAGTTCGGGGGAGTGCCTGAAGGTGCGGTAGAGCAGGAGATCCTTGACCGGATAAACGAGGCCATCGGACAGGTAACCGGGCTTGTTGAGGCCTATGACTTTAAAGGAGCGGTTGATGCAATCCTTGCACTCTCCGCCTGGGGGAATACGTATATTCAGAGTAAGGAACCCTGGAAACTGGCAAAGACCGATCAGGCAGCCATGGCACAGGTCATGAGGAACTGTCTTCAGCTGGCAAAAGCCCTGACGCTCCTTATTGAACCGGTTATGCCGGAACGAGCCGGGCTCATCTGGAGTCACCTCGGTCAGGACAGCCTAATAGCCAATAATGGATTCTCAGCAGGGCTTGAACCTCTCAGCCCCGGACCTCTTCCTGCACCTTCCATTGTATTCTCAAAAATTGATGATAAGATGACTCAAGAACTCGATAAACGACTCCGTGACCGGATAGATGCTCTGGATGCGGAAAAAAAGCCCAAGACCCCGGAGATCTCTATTGAAGAGTTTGCGAAAGTTGAGATGAAGACAGGAAAAATCCTCTCTGCTGAACAGGTTCCAAAATCGACAAAACTTCTGAAACTACAGGTCAGCATCGGCGATGAAGTACGGCAGATTGTGAGTGGGATAGCCCAGTTTCACAATCCTGAAGAACTAGTCGGAAAAGACGTGGTCGTCTGCACCAATCTGAAGCCGGCGAAGATATTCGGAATTGAAAGTAATGGAATGATCCTGGCCGCCGGAGATAATGCATCCCTTTTAAGGCCTGAAACCCCGGTTCCATCCGGAACAAAAATCAGATAATTAAAAAAATCTCTTTTTTCTGTCACGACATTATCTGCGATAGTGCAGTCCGTATTGCATTCTTCACATCAGGATCAGGTTCTTGTTCCAGTGCCTGCATAAGAGGAGTCTTTGCTAAATCAGAACCAGACCTGGCAAGCCCCTCTGCTGCAATCCTCCGGGTATACGGATGATCATCGGTCAGGAGCCCGATGAGGATCGGAGGAATTCGTGGATCCTGCATCTTTCCAAGAGATTTTGCGGCCATGTACCGGACATGATCCTTTTCATCGGTGGTAAGAGCGATAAGGGACTCAACAACCTGGACATCACCAATCGCTCCCAGTGCTTCAGCGGCCCTGTACCTGATTACCCAGTTAGTATCATTGAGTAATGTAAGTAAGGGTGGGACTGCGGTTTTTCCCATTCCGGAGAGGGATGCTGAAGCATGTGCACGAACTTCCTTATTTGTACTGCGAAGATCTGCCAAGGCAGACTCCAGTTCAAGTGAAGACATGAAAAAAGAATTGGATGTTATCAAAGAAAAGAATGAAGGATTAGGTATTTCCTCCCATCCAAGGCTGCCCCACCTACCTAATCGTTCTCTCTTCTATTGTTATGTGACCGGTGCTACGGTCGGCTGTGCCATTGCAGTTGATGAGTATTCATGTGTCTGAGCCAGATCAAACAGTCCGCGAGCCACAGTTCTCTGCCGGTCTGTAATCTTTGTCGTAACATTTCCATCGCCACTTGCCTGGTAAATGTTATCATAGGTCTCAAAGTTGGTATTCATATAGACCTCTGCTGCCCCGACCGCCAGGGTATTATTCGCATTGGTACCCAGACCCTGGGCATCAAATCCATACCGCAGATTCACCGGGACGGTAGAACTCTCTGAAATCGCACGGCCACCAACCGTCGTCACTGCAGCAACCTCCTGCACATTCATTGCGCTTCCTGCTTCAACAGTTCCTTTGAACGCTGCCCCGTTTCCTCCGGTTCCACCTGCGAACACACAACGACCTACATCATTTCCATTCGTTGCTGCTCCGAGTGATGTGATGGTTGCTCCCTCATCCCACAGCATCGTACCGCTCTGGCTCTGATCGGCCTGGTAATTCACCGTATGTCTGGCGTAGAGGTTGTCTCTGCCATCAGATACATTGGAACCATCCATATTGTACTCTTTCGTGTACCTCGTAGTTCCACTGGCTGCAAGGGTATTTTCACGATAGGTGAAGATTGCCCTTGTTTCATCTGGTGAAAGTGTATTATTCGCGAGATCCCCATTGGGAAGATTCGTCTGCTGCCACTCCATATCATGATTTACCAGAAGTGTACCGATACAGGTTGCATCGATAGTAGTCGTAATTCCGGTCTGATCATATGTTGCAGAAGTAGGTCTGACAGCAGATGCCCACCCGGTTGTAAGAACCAGGATTATAATAAGCACTGTGCTTAGTTGCCTCATTGTACAGGCATTCATATTAATCAACCCCATCAATTTTCTGACCACATCCGTAGTCAGACTGGTCACGAAAATTTCGTCGGTTATACATATATACCTTGTCAATTTTCAGTGACAGAAAAATTGGAATTTTGACGATATCCAGAAAAATAAATATAAAGAAAATGATTTAATCGAGTGATGAAAATTGGGGGGAGATTTAGGCAAGGTAATCCGCGGGCTTAGGCAGCTCTTCCTTGAGTCCCTTGCGCTTTCTGATCTGCAGGACTATATCCTTGGCAGAACCTGCCGGTACAATCTCAAAACCTGCAAATTCGCTGTTCCACATTGCACGACCTTCAGTTGCTGAACGCACATCTCCGGCAAATCCGAAGAGTTCCGCGACCGGTGCCTTTCCGATGACGGTGATGGTGTCTCCTTCACTGGTCATATCAAAGACCTGACCACGCCGGCTCTGAATCTGTGAGGTTGCACTTCCCATGTGATCCTGGGGGACAGTGATATGCAGCTTCTGCATCGGCTCAAGAAGTGAGTCTCCAGCAAGGAGCATTCCACCCTTGATTGCACTCCGGACGGCAGGGATGACCTGAGCCGGACCACGGTGGATTGCATCCTCGTGAAGTTTGACATCAACAAGCTTGATCAGCATGTTCTGAACCGGCTCGTCAGCAAGCGGACCGCCGTCAAGGGCTTCATGAATACCTTCGATGATAAGCTCCATTGTTTCGTTCAGGTACTGAATACCCTTGGTCATGTCAAGGAAGAGATTGGTAGCATAGATATCCTTGACGTTTTTTGCCTCTTCCTTGTCAAAACCGGCCTTGATCATCGTATCACGGCGTTCAAGAGACTCCTGGTTCATGGATATCTCATGGTTCTTGATCATCTCAACAACATGCTCAGGGAGCGGATGAAGTGTGAAGTAGAACCGGTTGTGACGGTTTGGAGACTTACCTTCGACTGGTTCGGTAAGTTCCTGGGTGATGGTTTCACGGTACACCACAATCGGTTCGGAGGTGATGATCTCAACACCCTTATCACGCTTGATACGTCCGGTGATGATCTCAAGGTGCAGTTCCCCCATACCTGAAATGAGGTGCTCTCCCGTCTCTTCATTAATATTGACACGAAGGGTCGGATCTTCCTTTGCGACCTGACGCAGAACATCGACCAGTTTTGGCAGATCCTTCATGTTCTTTGCTTCGACGGCAACGGTAACGACCGGCTCAGAGTAATGCTCAAGGGATTCGAACGGTGTCATTTCCATGAGGCTTGAAACGGTAGAACCGACGATGGCATCCTTCAGACCGGTAACTGCAGCAATGTTCCCTGCATAGAGCTCGGGAACTTCAACACGGGTCGGACCCATGAAAATACCGACCTGCTGCAGACGGTTAACCTTCTTTGCAGTTCCCATGACATACATTTCATTGCCCCGGCTGAGCTTTCCTGAGAAAAGACGACCGGTTGCAACTTCTCCTGCATGAGGATCAAAGGAGATATCAGTGACCATCAGACAGCTGGGTGCATTCGGATCACAGGTGATCATACCCTTTCCTTCAGGACTGTTGACATCACCGTGCCAGATAACACCAATACGGCGTGGCTGAGCCTCTTTCGGATTGGGAAGGAATGATACGACCATATCAAGGACGACTTCACAGAGCGGGCTCTTTTTCCCAAGCTCCTTCATCTCACCCTTCTTACAGTGCTCATATACTTCCTTAAAGGAGATACCGGACTTTTTCATGTACGGGACAGAAATAGCCCAGTTGTACAGTGCTGACCCAAATGCAACCGTTCCATTGGCGGCATCAAGTTTCCAGCCATTGTTGTACATCTCCTCATTCATACCCTTGATCAGCTTGTTGACTTTGTCAATGACCTTTCCAAGCCGGATCTGCATTTCCATCTCATCGACCTGAAGTTCATTGATCAGCCGATCGACCTTGTTGATGAATAATACCGGCTTGACACGTTCTTTGAGTGCCTGACGCAGAACAGTCTCAGTCTGGGGCATGGTTCCTTCGACTGCATCGACAAGTACAACTGCTCCGTCTACCGCACGCATTGCACGGGTAACATCACCACCAAAATCAACGTGACCGGGGGTGTCAATCATGTTGATGAGGTACTCTTTACCGTTGTACTCGTGGACCATTGAGACGTTGGATGCATCAATAGTGATACCACGTGCCTGTTCTTCCTCATCCGAGTCCATCCAGCAGGCTTTTCCTGCCAAATCTTCACTGATGATACCTGCTCCGGCTAGGAGGTTGTCAGAAAGAGTAGTCTTCCCGTGATCGATATGGGCGACAATACCGATGTTTCTGATACACTCCGGCTGGTTCATGAGCTGCATAACGCGCTCTACCGTTTTCTTCCCTCGGCTCATATTTCACCTGCAATTTTTAAAAAACAGAAATGGGATTGTTATTTACCGTGCAGACTTAGCAACACGTTCCCGTTCTTCACGCTTTGCGACAGAGTAACACTTGACATCCCCATTTGCAGCAGCAATGAGTTCCTCTGCGAGGGCATTTGCAACGGGTTTCTTCTTCTTGTGAGATGCTGAATAGACACCGGCTGCGATTAAACCGACTGCGGTATTAACCCGGCGCATCGGTGCGGTATCAACAGACTTCGGCACATTGATACCACCATACTTCAGACGGACGGTCTCTTCACGGGGTCCGGCATTTGCGACTGCATCACAGAGTATTTCGATTGGGTTCTTTTTGGTCTTCTGGTGAACAATCTCAAAAGCATCTCTGACAATCCGGATGGCAAGCTGCTTTTTTCCCGTGTTTACTTCAGTACGCATCAGCTGATTGATCAGCCGCTCGACAATGAGCATATTTGCCTTATGAAACTCCTGGCGGGTAAGACGCCCACAGGAATGGGGCACCATCATCGAGTTCAGGTTCACGTACCGTGCAATACCTGGGTCACGGATGGTGACCTCACTTGTGTCCCAGCGGTTAAAGAGGAGACGAGCCGGGGCAGATACTTCTTCACTCATCACGATCACCTGCGTGGCTTCTCCTTCCTGCCTATCACCAGTTCATGGAGACAGACATTGTTCACCTTCGTGACAACAAACCGGACCCCGGGGATATCGCCCATGGAACGTCCGAGACGACCGCCGATACCTTCAATTTCGACTTCATCGTGTTCATCAATGAAGTTGATGGCACCATCACCGACTGCAAATGCAGATACCTGACGTCCGTTCTTGATCAGCTGAACACGAACACACTTCCGGATCGCGGAGTTTGGCTGTTTTGCTTCAACACCGATCTTCTCAAGGACGATACCTCTTCCCTGGGGCGCGCCCTCAAGGGGATCGGACTTCAGTTTCAGACCACCTGCTGTTCTCGCAAAATGCGGGTCACTCCAGCGAAATCTCGCAGAGTCACGCTTTAATTTACGTGCTGCAAATTTACCCTGTCCCATTACATCACTCTGATAATCTTCGATAATTCCGCCAATAAGTGGCGAATTAGAATCCAAATGCGCGACGATTCCGATATAAAATGTCGGCTTTGAAACCTGTCTGTATACGTTGACACTTATGCAATATAATAGTTGTATTCACGCCCAACCTAATCTCATGCAGATCAGACTCTACAAAGAGGTCTCATTTGACGCAAGTCACCGGTTGTTACATTACCGGGGGAAGTGTCACAATCTTCACGGCCACCGTTGGAAAGTGGAGGTGTGGCTTTCAGGTTACACCGATGAAGAGACAAATATTCTGGTTGACTATAATGAGATCCGTGAGGTCGTGGACTATTATGACCATGAGATCATCCTCAATGAAGCAGATCCGATGGTCCCGCGTATTCAGGAGTTTCATGAGGTCATTACGACTCCTGGTGATCCGACAAGTGAACTTCTGGCACGCCTGATCAGGGATGCCATTGAATTGCGATACAAAGACAGCGGGAGAGATATCATCGTCGATACCATCAGGGTCTGGGAGTCACCAACCGGCTGCGCAGAGCTCAGGCATGAAGATCGCTGAAATATTTACCTCACTCCAGGGAGAAGGACTGACCTCCGGCTATCCTACTATCTTTATCCGACTGGCCGGGTGTAATCTTTCATGTTCCTATTGCGATACACCGGCAAGCAGGCAGGATGGAATGGATATGAATGTGAGCGAAGTTGTTGCAGGAGCCCTTTTACAAAAACCACACTATGTCTGTATTACCGGAGGTGAACCACTCCTTCAGAAAAATGAGGTTGCAGAACTAGCCCGCCAGCTTATCAAAGCCGGAAAAATGGTGAGCATCGAAACGAACGGGACAGTTCCTTTTGATGATCTTCCAAGTGACATTTCGATCTGTATGGACGTGAAATGCCCGTCTTCAGGTGAGTTCAGTAACATCAACCTCTTATCTGATTTGAAATCCACCGACTCAGTCAAGTTTGTGGTCGGAACAGATGACGATCTGCAGTATGCTGAAAAAGTCATTATGTCCCACCCGACAAAGGCAGAGATATTCATCTCACCTATTTATGGGACCGATTATCAACGAATTGCATCACATATTCTTTCAAGAAATCTACCGGCACGAATGCAGCTTCAGTTACACAAATTCATAGGATTACCCTGAAATGAAAGCAGTATGTCTTCTGTCAGGCGGAATGGACTCATCCACACTCGCCTGTCTTGCAAAGCATGATGGATATGATATCCTTGCCCTGCACTTTTCTTATGGGCAGCGGACCGAAGAGAAGGAACGGGAATGTGCAAAACGGATTGCCCGTCACCTCAATGCTCTTGAATTCCTCGAGGTGGATCTTACCTATCTAAAGGCAGTTGGAGCCTCCAGTCTGACGGATTGGGCAATGCAGGTCAAGGCTCATGAAGATGCAGGAGACGGAATACCAGATACCTATGTACCCTTCAGAAATGCAAACCTCCTCTCGGTTGCCACCAGTTTTGCAGAGGCGCGGGGGGCCGATGCCATCTATATCGGAGTCCAGGCATCAGACTATTCTGGATATCCGGACTGCAGACCAGAATTCATTGATGCATTCCAGAAGGTTATCACCCTTGGGACTCGCCCGGATGCAGGCATTATCCTGAAGACGCCCTTTGTAAAACTCAACAAAGCAGAGATCCTGAAGATAGGGATGGACCTGAACGTTCCGTACGAGGATACCTGGTCCTGTTATGCAGAGAACGAGGTTGCGTGCGGGATATGTGGATCATGCCATTATAGACTGGAAGCATTCAGACAGATTGGGATACAGGATCCCATCCCCTACCGGTAAATTATGGAGATATATCGCGGACGCAGGCTCTGGGTTGAAAAGCGGGGCTTTCATCTCCCGGATGGGCGGGAGAAGGAGGCGATTGTCGTCCATCCCGGTGATGCAGTCGTCATACTCCCCCATGAAGGAGATGATATTTTACTTATCAGGCAATGGAGATCTCCCATTGGCACCTATATTTTTGAAGCGCCTGCCGGAACCATGGAAGAAGGTGAAGATCCGATGGAGACTGCAAAACGGGAACTCATCGAAGAGACCGGTATGGCTGCAGGGTCCATGCATGCCTTAGGATATATCTATACAACACCAGGCTTTACCGATGAGCGGCTCTGGCTCTTTGAGGCAACAGATCTGGTCCCTTCAAGGGAACATTCCCCTGATGATGATGAAGTCATTGAGCCGGTACGGGTTACTGTACCGCAGATAAGGGAGATGATCCGAACCGGCGAAATCGTGGATGCAAAGACCATTTGCATCTTTTACCGGTGGATATGCGAGCGTTCTGATGAATAACTCATACCTTTTTCTGGTCCTGATTCTTGCCCTATCCCTCCTGACTGCAGGCTGCATGGATGCGAGCAATGAAGAGAAAGTGATTCCATCATGGAATCTCTCTCCTGATGGCAGCATCGGATTCTCAGTTCCGGAGACTGTTATTGAAGAACGGGTCCTTGAAGAAGGAAGGAACCTGATCAGTACCGACCTGATATTCAAGGGGTTTGCCGGGGATGTACATGCCATCCTTGTCAGTCCAAAAAATCCGGCTGCATTTCTGGTCTGGGCTCCGGGTGCCAACAATCCCGCTGCCGGCTATGCTGAATACATGCATTATTACCCTGAGCATGGAATTGGGGTGCTCATTATGGATGTCAGGGGAAATGGTGGTGCAACCCCCGGATACCCGATGAATATTGAAAAAGATGCCGGACTCTTTATGCAGGGGGCCTGGCCGGAGTTTTACCTGATTGCGGCTGATATGATCTCCGCCAAAGAGTATCTCAAAAAAATATATCCGGATATTCCGATCTATGCAGTGGGAGATTCTAATGGGGGGCGGTATGCCGCACTCGCAGCAGGTTCTGATCCAGATTTTGCCGGATATATCGGGATCTCCACATCAGGTTTTCACCACATTGGAGAGGAGTATACATCTCCCATCAGGGAATTTCTCATGAGCATTGATCCCGATGTCCAGGTTGCCAGGATAGCACCCCGACCGGTCATTCTGTTTCATGCCCCTGATGACCCGGTGATTGCTTTTACAGAGGGGGAAAATCTGGCAGTATCGGCCGGAAAAGAAGCAATCTTCATCCCCTTCAACGGGACTCATGGAGTAAACAGGGAGGTTGATGAGAGGATCATCGCCCTCGTTTCACCTTCATGAAGTTGAGCAGGGGCAACGGTGAACCTTAAGTCAGCCTCAGATCAATATATACCAGCTTATACTGTAGGATAGTCTCATGAGCGAAGCGGTTGAACTGGACGAAGCAAGACGGAAATATGAATTTAAAAAGATGCTTGAGCGTCTGGAGGCAAAGGAAGGGAGTGGAACCGAACTTATTTCTCTGTATATTCCTCCTGACAAACAGATCTTTGATGTAACCGCCCAGCTCAGGGATGAGTTTGGCCAGTGTGCGAACATCAAGTCCAAGCAGACACGGACCAATGTCCAGAGTGCTATCTCAAGTATTCTTTCCAGGCTCAAATATTATTCAAAGCCTCCGGAGAATGGAATAGCAGTCTTTTGTGGTACCGTTAATAAACACGGGGACCGGCAGGATCTTGAGTGTGATATTGTAAATCCACCTGAACCGCTCAACCTCTACCTGTACAGATGCAGTTCCCGTTTTGAACTGGAACCACTCCGGGAAATGCTTGAGGAGAAGTATGTGTATGGCCTGTTGGTACTGGACAGGCGTGAGGCATACTGGGGATTTTTACGGGGAAACCGGATTGACCCCGTTGGTGGGACAACATCCACCGTCCCAGGAAAACAGCGGAAAGGTGGTCAGTCAAGTATCCGTTTTGAACGTCTCCGTCTTATCGCGATAAATGAATTTTATAAGAAGGTCGGTGAGCGTGCCAGCGAGATATTCCTCAATGAGAAGGACTTTTTTAACCGGTTCAAAGGGCTACTGATTGGCGGGCCCTCTCCGACAAAGGAAGAGTTTGAAGAAGGGAATTTTCTGCATCATGAAGTCCAGAAGCGGATCATTGGACTATTTGATGTAGCGTATACCAATGAGAGCGGTCTTCCGGAACTTGTCGAAGCGGCAGAAGATGCGCTGAAAGGTCAGGAAGTCATTGAAGAGAAACACCTCATGGACCGGTTCTTTAAGGAACTTGTCAAGGATAATGGTCTTGCTGCGTATGGAGAACAGTCAATCAGGGCAAATCTTGAGATCGGTGCGGTAGACACATTGCTGCTATCGGATAAACTGAGGAAAAGCCGGCTCTCCATAAAATGCGACGCTTGTGGATATACAGAAGAGAAGACCGTCCTTATTACTCCTGGCGAAAATCCGGAGGATATCGAACTTGGCTCCTGTCCAAAGTGTACGTCTCCGTTGGTGCTTGCTGACTCTTCAGATATTGTTGATGAACTGACCTATCTTGCCGACCAGTCCAACAGCAAGGTCGCAATTATCTCTGACGACTTCGAAGAGGGATCACAGTTATTTACGGCATTTGGTGGTATTGCCGCAATTCTCAGATACAGGACAGGATACTGATGTACCGCACAACGTGTGATGCAATTGCTGCAATACTCAGGCAGCATACAGGAAAAGAAGATGTCATGCTGACAGACGGCGGAGATCATGCCGATGTCGCCTCAACCATTGCATTTTCCCTGGCAAAAGAACTTAGAAAAGCTCCAGCCATAATCGCCCAAGAGATAGCCGGAGCAATCAGTGATCAGGTAATGGCTGAGACCGGTGCAGAGACCCGTGCTGTCGGCCCTTATGTCAATTTCATCTTCGGAGCAGAATACTGCATGAACGTGCTTGAGCAGGCTGTCCGTGAGGGATACGGAAAAGGGCAGGAAAAATCCGAGCGGGTGGTTCTGGAGCACACATCTGCAAACCCGAACGGCCCCCTTCATGTCGGGCATATCAGAAACACTATCATCGGGGATACGCTGGCCAGATGCTTCCGAAAGGCCGGTTATCCACTTGAAGTCCAGTACTATGTCAATGACATGGGCAGACAGATAGCAATAGTTGCCTGGGGAATTGCAACCCAGGGGGCAGATATCCATGCCAAAGGAAAAGGCGACCATCTGATAGCCGATGTATACATCGAAGCAAACCGCCATCTTGAAAAAGAACCTGCTCTCAATGCAGAGATCGACCGGCTCATGCAACTGGTTGAATCAGGCGATCCTGATACTATCAGCCAGTTCAAGATCCCGGTGAAACGCTGTCTGGATGGATTTAAAGATACCCTTGCCGCCATGCACGTGAAGCATGACCGGTTTATCTATGAGAGTGACTTTATCCGGAATGGCGATACAGCAAAGGTTCTTTCAAGGATCTCCCACCTCCCAGAAGCACGGATTGAAGAGACCCTCTCTCTTGACCTCTCCGCGTTTGGGTTTGAAAAGAATTACATCCTGAGACGCTCTGACGGGACCAGTGTGTATGCCGCGCGTGACATTGCCTTCCACATCTGGAAGGGCCATAACTTTGACCGGGTCATCGATGTCCTGGGTGCTGATCACAAACTTATCGGGACTCAGCTGCAGGCAACCCTTGAGATTCTGGGTGAACGGGTGCCGGAGATAGTCTTCTTCGAGTTTGTCTCTCTTCCTGAAGGATCGATGAGTACCCGGAAAGGAAAATTCATCTCTGCCGATGAACTGATTGCGGAGACTGAACGGCGGGCAATGGAAGAGGTTACCGCACGAAGGTCAGAACTCTCCGAAGAGGAACGCAAAAAGATCGCTCACTCTGTTGCGATATCAGCCATCCGATATGATATCATCCGGACCATACCAGAAAAGAGCACGGTGTTTGACTGGAAAGAGGCCCTTGACTTCGAAAAACAGAGCGGGCCATATATCCAGTATGCCCATGCACGTGCCTGTAGCATTCTTGAAAAGGCCGAATCATATACACCCTGTTTTGAGGCAGAAGGAGAAGGAGAGATTGCACTCACCAAGCAGATAGCTCTGTTCCCGAAAGTTATTACCGAGGTTGTCACTGAACTGAAACCTCATCTTCTTGCGATATATGCCCGTGAACTTGCCGATATATTCAACTCATTTTATCATGCTGAGCCGGTGCTCAGGGCAGAAGGAAAGATCAGGGACCGGCGGCTGACTCTGGTTGATGCAACGAGAAATACGCTCAAGGAAGCATTGGAAACGTTGGGGATTGATGCACTCCGTGCAATGTGACCAGTCAAAGAAGGCACTCCGGAGGATGGGATACCAGTTCTTCCATCCTGATTCTTCTGCTGCCCTCAAACCCTGCCTCTGGTGTAAACGATCCCTCTCCGGCGGGGATCAGTGTTATAAGAACCAGTTTTACGGCATAACCAGTCACCGGTGTGTGCAGTTTACCCCGACCCTTCGGTGTAATCATACTTGTCTTTTCTGCTGGCGCTCATTTGAGCATGAGTATACCGGTGAAAAAGATCTCCTGCCACAGGAGATCGTATCCCGCATTCCATTTCTCCAGAAAAAAGCCCTGGGGGGATATAAAGTCTCACCAAAGGTTACTAAAGAGAAATGGGAGGAGGCATTACAGCCTGACCAGTATGCCATCTCTCTTGCAGGAGAGCCAACCCTCTATCCGCACCTGCCTGAACTGATTGATCTACTTAATCAGACAGGAGGCACAACATTTCTCGTATCAAACGGCACGATGCCGGATGTATTGAAACGGTGCCATCCGTACCAGAAGTACATCTCCCTCACCGCCCCTGACCGCGAGACTTATCTTCGGATTGCACGGCCTCGGGAGGACTATTGGGACCAGGTCCTTGAGAGTATCTCGTGTCTGGGACATGAAACCGATGCGGGAGACCGGACTGCTATCCGTGTCACCCTTGTCAGGGGGATCAATGACCAGGATCCGGAGGGGTATGCACGGATTATTCAGGAGAGCGGTGCACAATTTGTTGAAGTGAAGGCGTACATGCATGTCGGATACAGCCAGCGGCGGCTTACTATCAAGCATATGCCCCTTCATGACGAGATTGAACATTTTACGAAGAGAATGCTTCCACATCTTTCATACAGAGTCCTGGGTGAAAACACGTTGTCGCGGGTTATCTGTCTGGAGCGAGTTTCATGATATTTGACACAGAAGAGTTTAAAAAACGAGGGAAGGAGGATTTTGAATCAGCATGGCATGCAGGGCCATCTGTTCTTACCCCCCCGACGACTGATCTGATGTATCCCCGTCTAACGTATTTACGGGCACAGGCCCACCCGGTTTTTGAGACCATTCATCGGCTGAGGGAGGCATACCTCGCCATCGGGTTTCAGGAGGCAGAAAATCCAATCATCGTTGATGAACAGGAAGTCTACCGGCAGTTCGGCCCTGAGGCAATGGCAGTTCTGGACCGGGTATTTTATCTGGGCGGGCTCCCCCGTCCGAATGTCGGAATAGGGAAGGAACAGATTCAGAAGATAAACTCAATTCTTGGGCGTGATCTTTCAGAGGACGAGGAGGAATCACTCCGAAAGACCCTTCATGCATATAAAAAATCAGAGATCGACGGGGATGAGCTGGCCTATGAACTCTCCGGAGTGCTCCATACCGATGATGCCCGGATCGTTGAAATTCTGGACCGGGTGTTTCCGGAATTTCGTGCATTAAAGCCAGAGTCATCCAGACAGACGCTCCGATCCCATATGACGAGTGGATGGTTTCAGACCCTTGGGGCTATCTGGGAGAAAGTTCCCCACCCGATACGACTCTTTTCAATTGACCGGTGTTTCAGGCGGGAACAGGCAGAAGACTCTCACCGTCTCATGAGTTATCATTCCGCATCATGTGTGGTTGCCGGTGAGTATGTGACCATTGAGGATGGAAAAGCGGTTGCACGGGCACTTTTGTCAGCATTCGGGTATACTGACTTTGAATTCAGGCCCGATGACAAGCGGTCGAAGTACTACATGCCAGATACTCAGACCGAAGTATATGCCGCACATCCTGATCATGGATGGGTTGAGGTAGCAACCTTTGGGATCTATTCTCCGGTGGCCCTGGCAGAGTACGGGGTAGGGATTCCAGTTATGAATCTGGGACTTGGGGTAGAGCGGATGGCAATGATCATGAACAAGGCAAAGGATGTTCGTGAACTCTGCTTTCCCCAGTTCTTCCCCATCCGGTATACCGATACTGAACTTGCAGCAGGTGTCTCATTACTCGCAGAACCCGCTACAACCCCTGGAAAGAATCTTGTCAGATCCCTGATTAATACCGCAGTTACACATAGCACTGCAATCGGTCCCTGTTCATTTGTCGCATTTGAAGGGGAGATTGCCGGAAAACAGATCAGAGTATATGTCGAGGAACCGGAGGAGAACGCAAAACTCCTCGGACCAGCCTGCATGAATGAGATCTTCGTCCATAAGGGCGCAATCCTTGGTGTCCCGGACACGGAAAAGTTTGCAGAGGTTAGAAAGAACGGGATTTCAACAGGAATTTCATACCTCTTCGCTGCCGCATCACAGGCTGCTGCAGAGATAGAGCAGGCAGCACATTTCGGTATCCCGACAACGGTTCAGATAAAGATGGCACGGCTTCCAGGTGATATCAACCTGAAGATTGAGCCCTGGGTCATGCGATATATTACCGATAATAATCTCAAGACTGATGTGAGAGGTCCGGTATTTCTCACAATCAGATCTGAAGTGCTTCCCACTTCTGAAGTATAGAAAAGCCCGATAACCATATTTTTTTAAAAATATCCAGATAATTATACCAATTTAAAGATATTTTTTCATTTGATTTTATTATCCGTATCTGACTCGGAGCGAGGAGTTCTTCCACAATACTTATCTCTCCTGTGCACAATATTCAAACACTCAGGACACTTACGTACTCCTGATCGAAACATCGGGAAAATATGCTTCTTTAGGGGATGAAATGATGGATGGGATTCGAATAATCAGGCCGGCGGCTATGCTGGCTGTTCTGCTCTGTCTGCTGATGATGACGGCAGGGGCAGTACCACCGCTGCCTGCCGAATTTTATGGTAAAGTAACCGTTGACGGAACACCTGCTTCAATTGGTACTGCGCTGATCGCAAAGATCAATGATCAGGTACGAGGAAAAATTGCTCTTTCCACTGCCGGAACATATGGTGGGACCGGCATCTTTGATGATAAACTCGTTGTTGCTGCAACCGAAGATGATGTGAAATCCGGATCGGCAACCATATCCTTTTATATTGGGGATAAGAAGGCAGACCAGACCGTTCCATTTGAACCTGGTGTTGCCAAAGAACTGGATCTGACGGTTGGCAATTTCGGAGCTGACTTTACGGCAAACCCGACTTCAGGAGCGGCACCACTTACGGTTCAGTTTACTGATACATCCACGACCGAGTGGTCAGTATGGACCTGGGACTTTGGCGACGGAGGTAGCTCGGTCATTAAAAACCCAAGCCATGTATACGAGACTCCGGGAACCTATACCGTTAAGATGACCGTGGGCTCCATGAGCGGTACCTACACCGTCACCAAGGATAATTACATTACCGTAACCCAGTCCGGGGGCATTGTTGCTGACTTTACTGCGACACCGACATCAGGAACCGCTCCGCTCACCGTCCAGTTCACTGACACATCAACCGGAAGCCCGACCATGTGGGCATGGGACTTTGGGGACGGAACCACAGAAGGAATGATTGCAAATCCCTCGCACACATACCAGAATGCCGGTACATACACCGTAAAACTGACCGCAAGTTCAGCAACCGGTGGTTCCAGTACCAAAACAAAAGAGGGATACATTACCGTAACCCAGTCCGGTGGCATTGTTGCAAACTTTACCGCAGCACCGACATCAGGTACTGCTCCACTGACAGTTCAGTTCACCGACACCTCAACCGGAGGTCCGACCATGTGGTCGTGGGACTTTGGTGACGGTACAACGGAAGGAATGCTCGCAAATCCCTCACACACATATCAGAATGCCGGAACATACACCGTAAAACTAACGGCAAGTTCAGCAACCGGTGGCTCCAGTACCAAAATTCGGGAAGGATATATCACCGTCAGCCCCTCGGGCTCCGGACCCACTGCAGCCTTTACCGTTGACAAGCGGAGTGGGCCAAAACCCCTGACTGTTCAGTTCACTGATCAGTCCACCGGAGGGCCGACCATGTGGGCATGGGACTTTGGAGATGGTGGAACCTCAATGGTCGCATCACCATCATACACCTACCAGGAAGCAGGAGTGTATACCGTCAGTCTGACCGCCTCCAACACGGCAGGATCTGATACCAAGACAGAAAAGGACTATATCTCTGTGACCGGAGACATACCGCCTCCGGTAGCAATGTTTGAAGCAACACCACTCTCCGGCTCTGCTCCACTGACGGTCCAGTTCACTGACCTGTCAATCGGACCGCCAACTTCCTATGCATGGGACTTTGGGGATGGCGGAACTTCAACCGAGGCAAATCCAAGCCACGTATATTCCGCTGGTGGCACATATACCGTCAAGCTCACGGTGAAGAATAGTGGCGGATCTCACACCATGACCCGTGAGAATTACATATCTGTTGGTGGATCAGGAATCATTGCAGACTTCTCTGGAACACCGACTTCAGGAACCGTGCCACTCACCGTCCAGTTCACTGACCTCTCGACCGGCGGGCCGACCATGTGGGCATGGGACTTTGGGGATGGCGGAACCTCGACGGTTGCATCACCTTCATACACCTACCAGACCCCAGGAACCTACACGGTCAAACTTACCGCATCATCTCAGACTGGTGGCACGAGCACCAAGGTCAAAGAAGGATATATCACCGTATCTCCTGCCGGAGGCATTGTTGCAGACTTCTCTGGAACACCGACCTCAGGAACCGTGCCACTCACCGTCCAGTTCACTGACCTCTCAACCGGTGGGCCGACCATGTGGGCATGGGACTTTGGGGATGGCGGAACTTCGATGGTTGCATCGCCTTCATACACCTACCAGACCCCAGGAACCTACACGGTCAAACTTACCGCATCATCTCAGACTGGTGGCACGAGCACCAAGGTCAGAGAAGGATATATCACGGTCTCCCCATCGGGCGGTATTATTGCAGACTTTGTTGGAACCCCAACGAGTGGAAATGCACCTCTGACAGTCCAGTTCAGTGACCGTTCCCAGGGTGGGCCGACCATGTGGTCATGGGTCTTTGGAGACGGTGGAACCGCACTGGTTGCAAATCCGGTACATGTATATCAGCAGCCTGGCAAGTACACCGTCAGTCTTACGGCGAGCAATCAGGCATCATCCAATACTGCAGTAAAGACAGATTATGTCACGGCCTCTTCAGGACCGGTTGGTTCAGGATCAATCAGGATAATTTACGCACCTGATCGGTCGTCTGTTTATCTTGATAATGCCCTGAAGGGTGAGACAAAATTCCTGCAGACGTTCAGAATAGAGAATCTCCCGGCAGGAAGCTACCAGCTGAAAGTTACCAAGCCAGGATTTTCAGATTACTATGTGAACGTTCCGGTTACTTCAGGCAGGGCAACTGAGGTCGTTGCAGATATGAGACTGCAGCCAAGCCAGAATGGTATCCTGAGCGTGTATACCTATCCGGCCGGATCAACGGTGTATGTTGATGGCGTGGAGGCAGGAACTGGTCCGCTCTGGCTTGCCGACGTAACTCCGGGTATGCATCAGGTACGGGTCTCCTCTGCAGGGTATCTTGACTGGAACCAGGCTATTGATGTGAAAGGTGGCGGAAGTGTGAACTATGTGACCGCCGCTCTCTATCCGTCATGGTGGACACCCATTTACGGATATGTGATGATCTCATCCATGCCAGGGAACGGAGTGGCCTACCTTGATGGAGTGGCTCAGGGTAAAACTCCGGTTACCCTGTCACAGGTTTCTCCAGGGCAGCATACCATCAGAATCGAACTGCCCGGCTATCAGCCTTGGGAACAGGTCGTGAATGTTATGGAAGGAAGAACATCGTATGTCCTTGCCCAAATGACCACCGGTGGCAGCAGCGGCACAACCCCAGTGATTGTTGCATCTGCAGGGAATACGACAAATTAATCTTTTTTTTTAATTTTGTCCTTTATTGAGGACAGAGAGGAGTGACAGTGCAAAAAAAAGAGTAATGTTCTGAAAAAATGGGCCCGCTGAGATTCGAACTCAGGATCTCCGCCGTGTGAAGGCGACGTCATAACCAGCTAGACCACGAGCCCCATGAACTGATATGCACCGATTGAATAGAGATAAACCGTGTCGGCTACAATGATGCTCTTATAGATACGTTGTAGAGACATATAAATCACATCCAGATATTTCGTGGAATTCCTGCCTGTTTTCCCAGTTGATGAGAGGGATAAGATCTCATATACTTCATAAAAAATATTATGATGAGGTTTTCTTTAAAAACCAGGCCATATTTTGTCCAAGATTTTTCATGGTATTAAGACCTTCAGCATCACTTTTGACATCCCCTGCCTGAAGACCCATGCCCATATTCAAGTAAGTTGAACCCACGGTAAACATGCCACTAATCCCGAACAGGTGATTGATAGTATCATACGCATGAGTGGCCCCGGCCCGCCGGACCGCTACAACAGCTGCGCCTGCTTTCCGGTGAAATATCCCTCCATTTGCTATGGCAACAAAACCGGCACGATCAATAAGAGCTTTGACCTCAACAGACACATCGGTAAAGTAGGTAGGGGTTCCGATGATGATCCCATCTGCTTCTATCATCTTTTCAATACACTCATTGACAAAGTCATTATCAATGACACACCGGTTATCCTTTTTTTCAAAACATTTCATGCAGGCAGTACAACCATGGGCCTGTTTTCCACCTATCTGGATTATTTCAGTGGTTATTCCTTCCTTCTCAAGTTCTCCACATACAGTCTCCAAAAGGACACGGGTATTTCCCTCTTTTCTCGGGCTTCCATTAAATGCTACAACCTTCATTGTTTACCTCCGTCCGGGTATCAGGACATTCATGCAACCCATACACTTCATGCAGGAATGACACTCATTAACCTCATCTTCTTTCTGATCCTTCTTCGTGGTAATGGGTGAAGTATAAACACCGGGTTTTACACTAATATTTGTCATAACTTTCTTCTCTTTCATTCTTGATACCTGAATGGACCAGGTAATCAGATGCAATATCCTTATTTGAACTAGTGCATTAAAACAGATGCAGTATAATATTTATGACATAATCTCCAAAATAATACTAATGGAAAAAATTGCACCAAAACGAGAATATGGATGCCCGGTGGAGGCTGCTATAGATATCATCGGCGGTAAGTGGAAACCAGTCATCCTCTGGCATATCCGGGATAAACCATTACGATTTAATGAAATTCGCCTCATATTGCCAAATATAACTCAGGGTATGCTTACCAGGCAACTACGGGAACTTGAGGCGGATCATGTCATCAACCGGCAGGTATTCGCCGAGGTTCCTCCACGAGTTGAATATTCACTTACCTCTTTTGGTAAAACAGTCATCCCAATCCTTGATGATTTATGCGAATGGGGTAAGACCTATTTGAAAATGAATCATGCGGAGCATACAAAAACTGATGTCTGTCCTGATACGATCAGACTTCTGCAGAACCGGGTGAACTCTGATTCTGATCAGTCACCTTGATCTCGATACCCTGTCTGATAAAATCCATGCGAAGTGATTGGTCACACTCATACTCTTCTGGTGTCAGAGGGATTACGTCGATTGGTGTATGATACTGCCGGATTGTCCGGATAATTGCAGAACCGAGGAGATGAAACCGTTTTGAAAATTCATACTCACGAAAATCCGGAGATACCACCGCTATATCAATATCACTCTCATATGATGCTGTACCAGCACAGGATCCAAATAACCTCACAGAACTGATGGTAACTCCTGATTTTTGTAATTCTCCAGCAAGATGTTGAATTATTGTATCAATTCTTTTTTTATCCATGAACACACCTGTTTAGCCGTTTCAAGAGTGCGGCGGACCCGTGCTTGTGATAATTCCTGCAATGTTTGATCTAAATCAGGAGGATATCAAGCCTCAATACCCATACCTTCCAGTTTCTCTAGGAGATCCTGACCATATTATTGAAGACTATCTGAACAAAAGTAATTACTGAGTCACAAATATCAGAAAGATACAAAATTAATTTCCGGCAAAACACAAGAGAAAAGATTATGCACCGATCGGGATTCGAACCCGAGCTATTGGCTTGGAAGGCCAAAGTCATACCTCTAGACCATCGATGCAGATGCTCTATAACGTTGAGCATAGTTGTATTTAATATTTGTTAAATCACCCTGACACAACACTTCTCACCATCAGATCCAAATATTCACCTATGCAGATACACGGAGTTCTGCTGGATATCGACGGCACTTTGATGACCGGCAATGAGCCCATACCCGGAGCAGAGACCGCAATCAGATTTCTTCAGGAGAACAATATTCCCTACCGATACATCTCAAACGGAACCAGGAAGTCCAGAAAAAATGTTCTGAAAAAACTTGAGCGCCTGGGAGTAAGGGTATCCATTGATGAAATTTATACTCCGGCCATTGCTGCTATCCAGTACCTCCATGATCGCACCATCAGGATCTGCAATCTCCTGGTTACTGATGATCTGGGGGAAGATTTTCAGGAAGCAGGGATTGTCCACAATGGATCCGCATCAACTGTTGTGGTAGGGGATGCCGGTGACCGGTTCACCTATGCATCGATGAACGCAGCATTCCGATCGCTCATGCAGGGAGGTGAACTCATTGCTCTGGAAAAAGACCGGTACTGGAAGGATGTTGACGGGCTTTCCTTGAGTGCCGGGCCGTTTGTCACCGCTCTTGAGTTTAGTACCAGATGCACCGCAGTTGTCATGGGAAAACCCTCCCCGCACTTTTTTCTCGCGGCCATGAAGGACTGGAACGTGCAGAAAAAGCAAGTTCTCATGATAGGGGACGATATCATGACCGATGTGAAGGGGGCGCAGGATGCCGGACTCCTTGGGGCAATAACCCTCACCGGCAAGTGCCGTCATGATGAGATCAGGAATTCATGTGTAACACCAGATATGGAGATGAAATCAATAGAGATGCTCCCATCTCTTCTTGAGTCCTTGTAAAAGATCAGGCTGGTATGGAACAAAAATAAGAGTGATAATGAGGATCTACGTATAACGTATGAGAAGAAGGGCAGAATCATGCACAATATTCAGATGACGGATCTCTCTCCTGAGGATCAGAAACGACTTGCTCTTACCGGTCTTGAAGTCGAGATGAAGAACAGGTCAGGAAGTTTTTTCCAGAAAGACCAGGATGTCTGTCATATCACATCGGACTGTGAAGGAATTGAGTTCCTGACATTCACCATGGCCCTGGAAAAATATCCGTGGGTGTCTGATTATATCTGGAAGGCAGTATCAAAAGACAAGGATAAATACACGAGGTATGTCGCATCACGACCTGATCCGAAAGGATTTGTAATAATTGCAAAAAAGGGGACAAAAAGTATCTATCCCTTGCAGGCCTGCCTGTTCCTGTCAGATTCCGCCATCCAGCATGTTCATAATATCGTCATCGCAGAGGAAGATTCAGAGCTTCATATCATCTCCGGATGTACCAGTTCATCAGGGCGAAAAAGCGGAGCGCACCTTGGGGTTACTGAGATCTATGTCGGGAAGGGTGCCAAGGTCACATCCACCATGATTCATAATTGGGGGAAAAATATTGCAGTATATCCACGCTCAGCAGCCATTGTTGAGGAGAACGGCGTATTTCTATCAAATTATGTGTGTATGGAACCGGTCAGAAAGATCCAGATGGCTCCCCTCTGTACCCTGAAAGGAGAAGGAGCAGTCGGAAGGTTTTCCAGTGTTGTTGTCTGCACGCCCGGATCCTTTATGGACCTGGGATCAACCGCCGTGCTTGGGGCGAAAGGGACAAGTGCAGAACTTATCACCCGTGCCATCACCACCGGAGGCACCATCCTGTCACGGGGCAGAATTGACGGGAAAGTGAAAGGAACGAAAGGCCATATCGAATGTAAGGGGCTTATCTTACGAGACGGAACTATCCACGCAATACCGGAAATAAAGGGAGATGTCGTGGATACCGAACTCTCGCACGAAGCAGCGGTCGGAAAGATCGCACGTGATGAGATTGAGTACCTGATGGCCAGAGGTCTTGATGAGGAGACTGCAACCGCAACCATCATTCGGGGGTTCCTGGATGTCAAAGTAGAAGGTCTGCCTGACGTGCTTCAGGATCAGATAGATGCCGCCATAGACGCTGCAGAGAAATCAGGATTTTAGATGGAAAGCAGGCTAACAGAACGGGAGGAGATGGTACGATGGCAGATAGAAGCGCGGGGTTTAAAAAACCCCCGGGTACTACAAGCCATGCGTTCCGTCCCCCGGCATCTGTTTGTCCCCGAACCATATGCCCGTGAGGCATATCAGGATTATCCCCTGCCAATCGGAAATGACCAGACAATATCACAACCGTATATCGTTGCGGTCATGACCGAGCTATTGTCACCGGAGAACGGGGACCTTATTCTCGAGATCGGAACCGGTTCAGGGTATCAGGCTGCGATCCTGGTTGCCTGTGGAGCATCGGTCATCTCAATTGAGAGAATCCCGGCAGTTGCCGACCTTGCTAAGAGAAATCTTACACGAGCAGGTATCAGGAATGTTCTTGTGCTCTGCCAGGATGGAACTCTGGGATATGCGGAGAAGGCCCCCTACAACGGGATTCTTATCACCGCAGCCACACCCGCTCTCCCAGAGCCTCTGCTTGAAGAACTGGCAGATGGTGGGAGACTTGTAGCCCCGGTCGGGGATCGGGATATTCAGGAGCTGACCAGAGTGACCAGAAACAAAGATGAATACCATACAGAGCGGTTCGGAGCGGTGCGATTTGTACCCCTCATCGGTATGTATGGATGGAAAAAAGAATGGTAACACCAATGCATCCAATAAACAGTGCAGTTCAGGCATTAGTGCCTATGATGGAAGAGTGTGGTATTGCAGAAAGCCCGGTCCTACTGACACCGGATTACGATCTCCCCAGATGCGCCTATGAAAAAGGAGTACCGATTCAGGTGATATTTGGAGGGCGATCAGCAGTTTTTGTTGCTAACGAGATAATTAAAGCAACTACAAAGGCTTCCTTTATGAGTAATGCACCTCTGAAAAAGGCATCGCAGCGTGCCGCAGCTGCGGGTATCCTGAATGCAGTGACAGGGTTTTTATGCACCACCAGGAAACTGCACGCCTGCAGGCAGGAAGAGCATTCCGAATGCAGAGCAGAACTCGCCACAAAAATCCTGAATAAACGAATCTATTGTTATGGGGATATGCCGGATGCACGAAAACTTGCAGGAAATCTCCTCGTAAACCGTCCTGAAGATGCAGACGTGGTTCTGGTAACCGGCGACGGGTTGATCGGGGATGACGCGGGTATCCTCTCAGAACTTTCCAAAGAAAAAGTGCTCTACCTCGGACCATCAACGGTTGGAACTGCACAACTTCTTCATTGTGAACATTTCTGCCCGTTCGGAAGAGGGAACCTTCAAACATCTGAAGATTGAACCAATCTGGTATGCTGTTCGGTTCTTCCGGGATCCGCCGGAGATATGATGATACCCTCATCGGTCTTGCATTGCAGGTAGGAAAGGCGGTTGGGGCAAAAGCCAGCCGGGTAGTAATCGGGCGGGACACACGGACAACCGGGCCGCTCATATCTGCAGCATTCCGTGCAGGTGCTCTTGCAGCAGGGGCCAGGATATATGATGGAGGTATCGCTCCGACTCCATCTGTAGCGTATGGTGGCAGAAACACCGATGCGGCCTGCATGGTTACGGCATCCCATAACCCGGAACCCTACAACGGCTTGAAGTTGTTCAATCCGGACGGCTCTTCATTCTCGGCCATCCAGCAAAAGGAGATAGAAGAGACTCTTGTGGATATTCCCTGGGGCGACTGGAAACATCAGGGAATCTCCATTCCCTCCTATCCGGCAGAAGAGCATAGTACTGCTATTGCCAGTAAAATTCAGATCAAGGAGGGACTCAAAGTCCTAGTGGATTGTGGGAACGGAGCAGGATCGGTCATCACTCCCCGCATGCTGAGCAGGATGGGGGCCCGTACCCTCGCGGTGAATGCGAATGTTGCAGGGAATTTTTCACGCCCTTCAGAGCCTCTGCCTGAACATCTGCCCTATATCCCGTCACTCATAAAAAAATCCGGGTCTGACTGTGCAGTCATTCATGACGGGGATGCTGACCGGATGATGGCTTTTGATAATAATGGGAATTTTATTCCCGGAGACACCTTACTCATTCTTTTTGCAAAATACCTCGGAGCAAAACAGGTCGTTACTACCTATGATGCATCCATGGCAATCGAAGAGGTGGCAGAGGTCAGACGGACTCCGGTGGGAGATGCATTCGTATCCGAACAACTGGTCCGATGGGGTGACTTTGGTGGTGAGCCTTCAGGAGCATGGATATTCCCACAGATCTCCCGGTGTCCCGACGGACCGTATGCGGCGGCACTCTTCTGTGAGATGGCAGGGGAATGGGATCTCCCTTCTGAGATTGCATCAATACCAACGTATCCGATACTTCGGACTTCCCTTGAACTAGAGAATGCTCATGACCTACTCTATGCTCTCGGTGCAGTAAATCCAACCGATGGCATACGTATCGAGGAAGAGGACGGATGGTGTCTTATCAGGGCAAGCGGAACTGAACCGAAGATCCGGTTTACTGCTGAAGGAAAAAATTTGGATATCGCGAAAGGACTCCTTGTGAAAGGTGAGGATATGGTCAGGATCATACGAAAAGAGGTCAAGCAGTGACCGTCTGTGTTATCCTCGCAGCCGGTGAAGGCAAACGGATGAGGCCGCTCACCGGTTCCAGGCCAAAGGTTATGCTCCCGCTTGCCGGCAGACCAATGCTTGAACACCTGCTGAATGCAGTGATGGATGCTGAGATTACCGATTTTATCTTTGTCGTCGGGTATGGTGAGGCATCAGTCAGGAATTATTTTGGTGACGGGACATCCAGGGGAGTTTCAATCCAGTACGTGACCCAGAAACGGCAACAGGGAACCGGCGATGCCCTGATGACCGTCAGGCCCCATGTCCATTCGGAATTTCTCCTGTTAAATGGCGATATGGTCCTGCACTCAGATGATATCAAAGCCATGTTGAAGACCCCGGCCCCGGCTATGGGGGTGTTCACCTCCAATCATCCACAGGATTATGGAGTGGTTACTATGGACGGGGATATCATCACCGGTCTCGAGGAGAAGTCCCTTCACCCGAAAAGCGACCTTATTAATGCCGGTATGTATCTGTTCGAACCTGGGATTTTTGAAGAACTAGAAACCATCAGGCCCTCACCCAGGGGAGAACTTGAACTGACCGATGCTCTTATGACGTATATCCAGAATAAAACTCTCCGTGGGGTTCGCCTTAGCTTCTGGGCAGATATGGGATCACCCTGGGATCTCCTGGGGGTTCATGAAGAGATGATGAGAGAGATCATTCCGGAACATCTGGGAGTTATTGAAGAAGGTGTCATCATCAAGGGAGATGTTCAGATAGGATCGGGAACCGTGATCATGTCAGGCTCATACCTTGAAGGCCCATGTATCATCGGTGCTGACTGTAAGATCGGCCCGCATGCCTATATCAGGCCTGGAACAGCAATCGGGAACGCCTGTCATATCGGGCATAGTTCAGAAATAAAAAACTCAATCATCATGGACAAAACAAATGTCCCCCATTTCTCCTATGTCGGAGACAGTGTTATCGGAAGCGGCTGTAACCTTGGAGCAGGGACAAAAATTGCAAATCTCCGCCATGATAAAGGGACTATCATCATCGGGGGGACAGATACCAGAAGACGAAAATTCGGTGCGGTTATCGGCGATGATGTCCTGTTTGGCATAAACTGTTCGGTTAATGTCGGTTCGATCATCGGTAACCACTGTAGAATAGGCCCGCATTCCCTGGTTGAAGGGAAACTTGAAGATCATACGGTGATTCGCCGATGAGCCTGCAGGCAGTCATCCTGGCAGCCGGGGAAGGGGTGCGACTCCGCCCGCTCACGCAGAACAAACCAAAAGCACTTATCCCGGTCGCCAATAAGCCGATTATTGAGCATACAATCCTGTCACTTCTGGAAGCAGGGATACGGGATATTATCGTCGTAGTCGGATATCGGAAAGAGCAGGTAATGCGGCACCTTTCACATCTGAGTGTGCCAGTCATGATCGTACGGCAGACCGAGCAACTTGGCACAGCCCATGCACTCCTCTGTGCACGTGACCGGATCGCTGGAGACGTTCTTGTTCTCCCCGGAGACAATTACATCGATCCTGACTCCATCAGGGATATCGCCAGAATAAAAAACTCCCTGTTATACACTACACACCGTCAGCCATCAAACTTCGGGGTTGTCACCATAGAGGATGATGCGGTTTCCAGTATCACAGAAAAACCGGTTCTTGCAAGTAGGATGACGGTCAGTTGCGGAGTATACCATCTGGGATCTGAGCTCCTCGCCAGAATAACCACTCAAAGTCTCAGTGAGGCAATCGATGAAGAAATCAGACGGGATACCAGGATTGCTGCAGTAAAAGCTCATTCCTGGCAGGATGCCATCTACCCCTGGGACCTCCTTGTCATGAATGATCGTCTCCTGCCTTTTATATCTCAGGAAAAATCGGGAATTATCAGCTCATCAGTCATCATGCAGGGAAAGGTCTCCATTGGATCCGGAACCAAAATTGGCCCTGGAACCGTGATAACCGGACCGGTAATCATCGGAGAGGACTGCACCATCGGACCGCATGTTGTCATTGAACCGGGGACCAGTATCGGATCCCGGGTGAAGATCGAACCATTCACTGTCATTCGGAGATCTATCCTCATGGATGATGTGGTGATCGCATCTCATAGCAGCATTTCAGGATCGGTCATCGGAGAGGGATGCACTCTTGGAGAGTATACATCTGCCATATATGCCAGTGGGTTTATTCCATCAGAAGACTCTGCGATCCGTGCTGGATGCGGAGTCATCATGGGGAATGGTGTCTTTTGCAAACCGTCAGTCATGTTTGAGAATACTATCGTCGGCAATGAGGTAACCATTGAGGGACGAACAGATCTCAGATTTTCCTGTACCCGGATTCCGGATAAAACCCGGGTGATATAGGATGTGTGGCATTGTCGGGTATGCCGGTTATCGGCGTGCTGCCCCAATCCTGCTCCAGGGTCTTCGAAGGCTGGAGTATCGGGGATATGACTCTTACGGGATAGCAACCCTTGCATCTGAGGTATGTGTCCACAAAAAGGCCGGAAAAGTCTCTGACCTTCCTGATTCACAGGGTATGTTGCAGGGAACTATCGGAATTGGTCATACCAGATGGGCGACTCATGGTATTCCGTCAGATGTCAATGCACATCCACACCAGGACTGTACCGATAAGATTGCGGTTGTTCATAACGGAATAATTGAAAATTATGCTCATTTGAAACGTGAGCTTATTGGAAGAGGGCATACCTTCCGCTCAGAGACCGATACCGAAGTGATTGCACACCTGATTGAGGAGGCATATGCAGGTGATCTGCTTGAAGCGGTCAGAAAAACCCTCCCACTCCTGACCGGATCCTATGCATTACTGATTATATCATCAGGTGAAAACCGGCTTATAGCTGCACGAAACCAGAGCCCCCTGGTTCTTGGTATTGGGGATGGTGAGATATTTGCTGCATCGGATATCACACCGCTTCTTGAGTATACCTCAAGGGTCATTTACCTTGATGATGGTGATATTGCAGAACTCAAACCAGATTCATATTCGGTTTACTTTGGGGATAGTCCTGCAGAACGTGAGATCAAAGAGATCACCTGGACTCCAGACACGGTGCAGAAAGGCGGGTTTGCCCACTACATGCTCAAGGAGATCTTTGAACAGCCGGATGCCATCCACCGGGCGGTTCACGCCGTTTCTGAAGAGACACTGCCATCTTCCCTACGTCAGGCATCCTCTATTACTGTTGTGGCATGCGGGAGCTCGTATCATGCCGGGATGATATTCCGGTACCTCATTGAACCGGTATGCGGCATCCCGGTCAGGCTGGAGCTGGGTTCTGAATATAAGTATACCCCGGTCCCGTTCAGTGATGTGATCATCGGTATATCACAGAGTGGTGAAACCGCAGATACACTTTCAGCAATTCGAAAAGGAATCTGCAATAATGTGAAAACTGTTGCGATAACCAACGTTCTGAATAGTTCTATCACCCGGAGTGCTCATGACACTATTCTGATGCATGCCGGCCCTGAGATCAGTGTTGCTGCATCAAAATCATTCATCGCCCAGGTAGGAGTTCTTATGCAGATTGTGAATATCCTCTCCGGGGGACGATGTCATGATATTCTTGACCATGCCAGGTATGCACTTGAGCAGGTTCTCCTGACCGATCTGACTGAGGCAGTAGATCTCTGCAGTAAGGCGCAGCATCTCTTTTATGTAGGACGGGGGGTATTTTATCCGGTCATGATGGAAGGGGCACTGAAGATGAAGGAAATTTCCTATATCCATGCCGAGGCGTATGCTGCCGGAGAACTCAAACACGGCCCGTTCGCTCTCTTATCCCCCGATACTCCGGTAATCGCCATATGCACCCCCGGTCCTGCATACGAAGTCATGCTTGGGAATATGAAAGAGATGAAGGCCAGGGGGACTCCCATTGTTGCATTTGGAAATGAAGACGACGGGGATGTGAGCGATATTGCAGATGTGGTAATCCCGCTTCCAAAAGCACATATGTGGACCCAGGTTCTAACATCTACTGTGCTCTTACAACTCCTTGCATATCATACCGCAAACCGGCTGGGAAGAGAGATTGATATGCCCAGAAACCTTGCAAAGAGTGTTACCGTAGAATGAGAAAAAACACTCACCCTATTATTTCTGTTGTTGGCCCGTCGACCAGATTTCTATCAGGTATCAGTTATTATACCATCAGACTCTGTAATGCCCTGTCTGAAAAAAGTGCAGTCCATGCAGTACTATTTCGGAATATGCTCCCAAAACGGCTTTTTCCGGGATGGAAGCGGGTGGGTGTCACTACCAGCTCAGTCGGCTTTTCAGATACAATAGATGTCGCTGAAGTTCTTGACTGGTATAATCCCTTTTCATGGGCAACAGGGGCTCAGAGGATCAGGAGATCGGATGTGGTCATCCTTGAATGGTGGACATCCAGTGTCGTGCACATGTTCCTTGCCCTGCTCCTGCTCTCCGGCAGGAAAGCCAGGATAATCATTGAGTTTCATGAAGTAGTAGATCCCCTGGAGTACGCCATCCTTCCGCTCCGGATGTACGCAAAGGCGATGGGCAGGATCATCCGGCGAAACGCTTCCCGGTTTATTGTTCACTCAGAGCATGACCGGGAGCTGATTGCATCCCAATACCGGATAGATTCATCCCGGATTACTGTAATTCCTCATGGACTCTATGACCAGTATCCGATTCTGAGTAAAGAAGAGAGTAAATTACAGCTCGGAATCGGGGGAAAATTTGTCCTTTTATTCTTCGGTCTGCTCAGGCCATACAAGGGTGTATCCCATCTTATTCAGGCATTTGAAAAACTCCCTTCTTATCTTCTTGAGGAGACCATCCTTGTTATTGCCGGAGAGGCTTGGGAAGACCAGGAGTCTCTTAATCGTATCAAAGAATCACCAGTCTCTGACAGGATAATTCTTGAAAACCGGTATATTTCAGATGAGGATATTCCAGTGTTTTTTTCTGCCGCAGATCTCCTGGTGCTTCCCTATACCCGTGCCTCCCAGAGCGGGGTAGCCCACATCGGCATTGCATACGGCCTTCCAATACTGGCGACACAGGTGGGAGGACTTGTGGAAAGCCTTGGATCCTACACAGGGACCAGATTTACCAGGCCAGGTGATAATGACGGGCTGACTGATACAATAAAAGATCTGATACTCCACAAAAGTCAGGACCGGTACGATCCCCCTAAAGAGATGAGATGGAACAGGATTGCAGAGAGGTATATGAACGAGATAGTCAATCCCGTTCAGGAGAAGATATGAGAATTGCAATCCTTTCCTGCATGGATTTTAAAATTCCTGGCGGTGCAGAGCGGTTCTTCATTGATATGGCACGGGCATTGGATGCAACCATCGTCTGCTTGTCGGTAAGTGATGATTTGCGCACCATGTATCCCGATGCTGAACAGGTCAGTTTCTTTCCGCTTCATAAAACACTTCCTGACGAGCCTCTTCGCCAGATAGCAGGGATGAGATTATTTAAAAAACTCAGCCTGGATTATGACTTTTATATCGCGACCGATGATATGTCTCTCCGGTTTTTGTCAGAGAAGATCCCACATGCGTACATGATGCTGACGCCGCGACGGGCATTGTATGATATGTATTATCCTACCCTGGCATCAAAGCCGGTCGGGAAACGGCAATTGTTCATGATTATTCTCTGCTTTTTCCGGTTCCTTGACCGAAGGTTTGTCAAAAAGCATGTCAGATGTATTGCAGGTATCTCCCATACCGTCAGAACAAGGATCTGGAAGGCTTATCAAAAGCCTGCAACGGTCATCTACCCGCCCATACATCTGGAAAAATATCAGAATCTGGGATATGATGATTACTGGCTTTCGGTCAGCAGGATTGATAAATGGAAGAGGATTGACCTGCAGCTTGAGGCATTTCGCCTTCTTCCGGATAAAAAACTTGTGATCGCAGGAAAGATATATCCGGAATTTGAACATCTTGTTCATGGAGCCCCGCAAAATGTCACTTTTCTTGGCCCGGTGCCCGATGAGGAACTCCTGACCCTGTATGGCAGATGCAGAGGGTTTCTCACAACCGCTATTGATGAGGATTACGGACTTACCCCACTTGAAGCAATGGCCTGTGAAAAAGCGGTGGTTGCTGTGTGTGAAGGTGGGTACCAGGAGACCGTTGCACATGGATATACCGGTTTTCTGGTTGCCCCACATGCTGCGGATATTGCGAAGGCCATCAGGAATGTGGATACTGATCCCTCCCGGTTCGGACATGAGGCACGAAAGAGAGCAGAACTTTTTGATTACAAGATATTTAAGGAACAAATTAAAATGTATGTGCATACCTGCTTTGAGGAATATACATCAGAAAAAGACCAGGGATCCATGGGGAGTACTACTGAATGAATTGGAATGATAAAAATGTCCTGATCACCGGTGTCAGTGGATTTGCCGGTTCATATCTTGCCCGGGATCTTCTGGATAAAGGGGCTCGGGTCTATGGCATGGTGCGAAGGCGATCAGATGGCACTATACCAAAGAATGTGTCACAAAAGAAGATCGAACGGGCAATTACCTACGTGGAAGCAGGTCTTGAAGACCTGACCGGTATTGCAAATGCGATTGATAGTGCAGAACCTGATTACATCTTTCATCTGGCCGCCCAGTCATTTGTCCCGAGATCCTTCTCCCATCCCCTTGAGACAGCCCAGATAAACGGACTTGGAACAAACAATCTGCTTGAAGCGGTCAGGATGAAAGGAGCAAACCCGGTGCTGGTCTTTGCGGGAACCAGTGAAGAATACGGGCTTGTTATCAGCTCTGATGAGCAGTATACCAGACTGAAAGAGAAATACGGGAATATCTTCCCTGAACCGGATACGATCCCAGAACTCCCGATACATGAAAATAACCCGCTCAGACCCATGTCTCCGTATGCAGTCTCCAAGGTATATGGGGATTATCTCTTCAGGAATTATTTTTACACCTATGGCCTGAAAGGAATTGTATCACGGGCATTTAATCATGAAGGGGCCGGGAGGGGAATCCAGTTCGTCACCTCGGTCATAACCAGCCAGGTCAGTCATTTCAGGTGCAATGAGGCGGATAAAATCACCATCGGGAATGTGAATGCATTTCGTGACTGGTCACATATTGATGACATCGTGCATGGTTATGAGCTCCTTGCCATGAAAGGAAAACCCGGGGATGTCTATAATCAGGGATCAAACAGAACCACATCAGTTCTCAGCTACATACTCCACAGCATTGAGGCATGTGGTATGCCGGTCAAGGAGATCTGCACAACCAGAACCGGAAAGTGTCTGAAAGATCCCCTGGAGCCTGACAATGAGGCACTGTTTGGTGCATATTTTGAGAAATCAAAAGTTGACCGGATGATACTTGACGGCACTCTGGATTTCGGACCACAGGATGGTGGGATTCTTGTCAGGACAGCTGAAAAGACAATCCCTATTGAATTTGACTTAGAGCGGTTCAGACCATCTGATGTCCCAATTTTGTTTGCTGATATCAGAAAGATCAAACAATTAGGATACGAAGTAAGGTACCAGATCAGAGACATTGTACAGGATCAGATGAATTTCTATATGGACCCGGAGAACAGATGTAGTATTCATACGATTGAACGAGCGTGATGAGATGGAATATTCAAGATATTTAAAACCCTTTACTCTCATATTAGGAGCAATTGTTCTCCTCATTACTTTTTTTTCATTTATTATCAGAACTCTTCCTGCATACTCAGGAACTACCGATGTGCTGATGTTTGTCGGAATGGATGATCCGACCTATCAGTTGCGCAGGATTGAACAGATTATCGCAAACTATCCAAATGTTGCCTGGTTTGATCCGATGACCTACTTCCCCATCGGGCAGCCCATGCATTGGGGACCGCTCTTCCCCTTTCTCGGGGCCACTATCTGTCTGATCACCGGGGCTGCCACCAGAACAGAGATCATCTCTGTTTCACTCTTCCTTCCCTGTGTGATGGCAGCACTCATGGTCCCGGTCATCTATCTCCTGGTCAGCAGGGTAGCTGACTGGAAAGCCGGCCTTGCAGCGGCATTTTTCATCGCAATTGTGCCAGGGCAGTTCTTCTTCAGATCCTTTTACGGGTACCTGGATCATCATGCAGGAGAAGTCTTTTTTAGCACACTCTTTTGTCTGTGTTATCTTACTGCACTCGTTTACAGCAGGAAGCATCCGGTCGATCTCAAAGATAAGGAGACTTGGAAGATTCCCATATTCCTTGGAATTTTATGTGGGATCACCTATGTCCTTGGACTTGCCCTGATGCCAACCATGTTATTGTTCGCCCTTATCGTCGGGATCTTCACCCCGGTCTGGTTTATTATCCAGCGATATATCGGGCATCTGGGAGCATCGGCACTGGTCATTAATTCGGTAACGTTCCTCGTCGCAATCATCGGTTTTTTCTTCATCGGTGTGCATTCAGAAGGAGGGCTCAATTATTACACCATCGGGCATCCTATAGCCTATACTCTTCTGATTCTGGCAAATGTTCTCCTCTTTGGATTTTCTTATCAGCTTCGGGACAAGCCCTACTGGTATTATGTCGGAGCCATTATCGGAGTAACTATTCTTGGTATTATTGCCCTTGCAGTCATCCTTCCTGACCTTTTTGCATACATGATGGCAAATGCCAATGCATTCTTTGGTTCTGATGATATTCACTGGAAGACTATTCAGGAAGCACGACCCTGGAGCTTTGATGATGCGTGGAGGACATTCCAGTACAGTCTTCTTCTCTTCGGTGCAGGAGCTGCGGTTCTCCTGTATCGGATCAGAAAAGAACTCTGCCCGTCCCATGCGTTTACTCTCATCTGGGCAGTCGTGATCTTTTACGCAACCTGTCAGCATATCAGATATGAGTACTACCTGGCAGTACCGGTTGCCATATTGGCAGGAATTGCCGTAGGATTTGCTCTTGATATCATACGGCTTCCCTTCGGACAAAAACCTGAAATCTCGCCAATGGATGAGGACCATCAGTCAGGTAAGAAAAAAGCAGGGAAAAGCCATGACATATCACGAGGGAGATCCGGCCACCCAGCAGGATCAGTGAAAGCCGGATCTTACTTATTCCTGGCGATTATTCTCATTTTGGCTCTCCTATTCTCATATCAGGCACTGGGCCGGGATCTCATGATGGGGGCGTACAACCTGAACCCGGACTGGAGAGAAGCGACTGAATGGATGAACAAGAACACCCCTGATCCCGGGGTTGATTATTTTGCCATGTATGATGAGAAGAATTTCACCTATCCGGATAGTGCCTACGGGGTCATGTCATGGTGGGATTATGGACACATGATAACATTCCTTGGAAAACGAATGCCCAATGCAAATCCCTTCCAGTACGGGGTGAACGGGCCGAATGGATCTGCCAGATTCTTTATGACGAAGAACGAGAGTGAGGCAGATCAGATACTTGCCAATCTGAAGACAAAATATGTCATCACCGATTATGAGATGGATACCGGGAAATTCTGGGCCATGTCTACCTGGGATGATCCGGAAGTCGGTGTCTATCCCTACCAGCGGACCTTTATCTTCCCAAGTCCGGATGATCCAAAATCGGGAGTCAACTATCCGCTGCTCACCAATGAGTACTACCAGACGATGATCTCCCGTCTCCATAACTTTGACGGGACATATACCGAACCTGGTAATGTATACTTCCTACGGTATATGAAACCCTCGGCTACGGGCCTGAATGCACCGGTTGTCGTTGATGGAGGGCAGACGAACTATTCAGCAGGAAAAGCCCTTGTGAACTCATTTAATGCACAGGAAAATCCTCAATACGATGTCATCCTGGCCAACTTCGGATACACGGATCCGGTCGAGCCAGTCCCAGCACTCAGTCATTACCGGCTCATCTTTGAGTCAAGTACCAGGACTACTCCTGCAGATATGCATGATCTACGGTATGTGAAAATTTTCGAGCATGTGAAAGGGGCACAGATACCTGGTGAGGGCATGCTGGAATTACCGGTTAAGACGAACACCGGGCGGGAATTTATCTATCGGACACAGAGTATCAATGGTACCTTTACTGTCCCATATCCGACAGAGACAACCGTTGGTGCGGTTACAATCCCAGGAAAGTACCGCAACACCAAAAACGGAGCTGAATACCAGGTCACTGAAAAACAGGTAATTGAGGGGCAGAGCATTTAATATATGCAGAGGAATAGGGAGAGTATGAATCCTGAGATACTGGAGGCCGGAGTGTTTGTGCGGTATCCTCGCACCGGAACCTCCGGAACGATCACACGGCTGGTTGACAAGAACGGGAGACATTTTGCTGAACTGGATTCAACCGGCCTGTTATACCGGCTTGACCAGTTGATTCCTGCTGAATCTGTCCAGAAGAATGAGCGTGAAATTGACCGCGATGAACAGCTTGCACGGCTGGAACAGGAAAGAAGTCAGGTTGAGAAAGAAGCAATGGAAGAACCACCAAACCTGGATGGTGCCTGCGCCGGAGCAGGATAATACAGGTGGATGTACACCGGTTTCAGGTGTATATGAACATGATGGGGAACGCACCTGTTCCTGCTATCTGCGGTTATGGCTATAAGTATGATCCGATGGAAATACGTAAGGAGGTTGAATAGCTGGTGCCAGAAGAACTGATTCCAAATACAAATATTGGTGTGGTCGGTCATGTTGACCATGGCAAGACCACGCTGGTAAATACCCTCACCGGCGTCTGGACAGACAGACATAGTGAGGAGATGAAACGGGGCATATCTATCAGACTTGGATATGCAGATGCTGTCTTTTACCGTTGCAGAAAATGCCGCGGACCTGAGGGACTGACAACAACCCCGGTCTGCACGAGGTGTGACAGTGAGACAGAACCTATTCGTGCTGTTTCTTTTGTGGATGCACCCGGACACGAGACGCTGATGGCAACCATGCTCTCAGGCTCTGCCCTGATGGACGGTGCCATGCTGGTGATTTCAGCAGCTGACCGGTGCCCGCAGCCCCAGACAAAAGAACACCTTATGGCTCTTGAACTGGTCGGGATTAAAAAAATTGTCATCGTCCAGAATAAGATCGATGTGGTCTCCCATAAGGAAGCAATCAGGAATTATGAGGAGATTAAGGCTTTTGTCAAGGGAACGATAGCGGAGAATGCACCAATCATACCGGTATCAGCACAAAAAAATATCAATATCTGGGCACTGATTCAGGCTCTTGACGAAGTCATTCCAGAACCATCACGCCATCCGGAGGCTGATCCGGTCATGCTCATCGCCCGTTCATTTGATGTGAACCGGCCTGGATGCAGCTGGAAAGATGTCAAAGGCGGTGTTGTCGGTGGTTCGCTTATCAGGGGTCTTATTGAGGATGGTGCCGAGATTGAGATCCGGCCGGGTATCCAGAACCAGGTGGAGAACAAGACCAAGTGGGAGCCTATCATCACCAAGGTGACAGAGATTCATAAAGGACAGAAGAAAGTCCATGTTGCAACTCCCGGAGGGCTCCTTGCCATCGGGACAAAACTCGACCCCGCGATTACCAAAAGCGATATGCTTGCCGGGCAGGTCCTAGGTCATGTCGGAAAACTCCCGCCGGTCTGGGAGAAGATGTGGTTCTCAGTGAAACTTATGGAGCGGGTTGTCGGCTCAAATAGTGAGGTTTCCATTGAACCACTCAAACAGCGCGAGCCTTTGATGCTCTCTGTCGGGACTGCCGTAACAGTCGGTCTGGTGAGCAATACCCGGAAAGATGCAGCAGAAGTCGTTCTTAAACGTCCGGTCTGTGCCAGCATCGGGTCACCTATCGCTATCAGCAGGCAGGTTGGTGGAAGGTGGCGACTGATCGGGATGGGAACGCTGATCGAGTGACCATCCTTATCGACACCAATGCCTTTCTTATGGCATCACAATTTAAGATAGACCTCCTTGATGAACTGAAATGGATGCTCGGCTCGGTCAGAATAATTGTGCCGGAGATCGTGATCAGGGAACTTGAGGGACTGGCAAGGGGAAAAGGGAAACATGCAGCATCGGCACGTCTTGGACTCCTGTTCGCACAGAAATGTGAGATCATCGCATCATCAGGACAAGGCACTCCGGACGAACAGATACTGATGAGTGCGATGGATCTCCAGTGTGGTGTGGTTACCAATGACCGGAGACTTCGTGATCAGGTTCTTGATGTCGGCCTCCCTGTTGTCAGTCTTGCAGGAAAACAGAAATTAGAGTTGATTCGGAGATAAGAGAATGTATTACCGGTTGGAACTGATTGACAAGGTGCGTGTTCCTCCTCACCGGCTTGGGGAGGATCTCACAACGGTCATTCTGGATGTGCTGCAGGAGCAGCTGGAAGGAAGTATCGACAAGGAGATCGGGATTTTTATCGCCGTTACCAAGGTTCTCCGGATTGGAGAAGGGGAGATGGTCCCCGGTGACGGTGCGGTCTACTATGATGTAGACTTTGAAGGTCTGGCTCTTCGTCTTTCTCTTCAGGAGATTATTGAAGGGATTGTTGTAGAAACCACCAGTTTTGGTGCGTTTGTCAGTCTTGGACCGATTGATGCGATGCTTCACGTGAGTCAGATATCTGATGAATACATCAGTTATGATGAGAAGAACTCGCAGCTGATCTGTCAGGATTCAGGTCGTCATCTTGGTGTCGGGTCTCTTGTCAGGGCACGGGTTGTTACTCTGAGTCTCAACGAACGTGAACCTCGTGAAAGCAAAATTGGTCTTACCATGCGACAGGCTGGTCTTGGGAACCTAGTCTGGCTTGAAGAAGACATGAAGAACGAACAGAAAGAGAAGAGTGCGGTTTAAACATGGCTAGCGCAAAGAAGAAACAACATATGGTCTGTCGTGACTGTCACCGGGTTGTTGAAGGGACATCCTGCTCCATCTGTGGGACCTCCAATCTTACCGCAGACTGGACCGGATACCTGGTCATCATCGATCCGGAGCATAGCGAAGTAGCCCGCCGGATGAATATCACCCTCCCCGGAAGATATGCCCTTAAGGTCCGTTGATGCGAATTCTTCCTGCCCGGCACCGTCAGTTATTTAAAGAACCATTTGGCACCCTTTTTCACTCTTTTGAGGAAGTTCTCAAATTTTTACCAGGAAAAACCGTATTTAGTGTTGGTGATGTTGTCACCGCAAATCTGCTCAGGGCTGGCCGGCCTCCAGAGGTTGCCATTGTAGACGGGCATACCATGCGTCAGCCATATCCGGGAGTGACCATCCCTGAGTATCATCAGCTGCTGGTAAAAAATCCGGCTGGCGGTCTTACCGAAGACCTGATCGATGCAACACAGATAGCAGCATCTCGTCAGGGAACGGTTATTCAGGTTGAAGGAGAAGAGGATCTGGCTGTTGTTCCGCTGGCAATGCACGCGCCTCTGGGAACTGTCATTCTCTATGGTCAGCCTGGAGTAGGAGTCGTTTTGCTCTCAATTACTCCGGCAATGAAGAAAAGGGCAGAAGAGCTGTTCACCTGTTTTGAAGAGGTCAGCACCCCGACTGCGCGCGAGGTATTTAACATCTGACAGGCAACCTAATACGGATCTCTATGGAGATTACGATTACTTCACAAACAGAGAATGTTCTGTTAAACCGGAAAGAGATCGGGTTTAGCATCACATTTACCGGAGCAACCCCGTCACGCAAGATGGTCCATGCGAAACTTGCAGCAATGCTCAACGCACCAAAGGATCAGCTGGTGATCGGATCCCTTCACAACCGTTTCGGATTAACTGAAATAACAGGCGACGCACGGGTGTACACCTCTGCTGAATACCTGAAGAAGATCGAACCGGAGTATATCCGAAAGCGGGGTATGGCCGGAGAAGAAGAAGGCAACGCAGATGCTCAGGATGCACCGTCCGGTGACGCTGCGGAGGCATCTTAAGGGGGACGATGAAATATGGCAGCAAAAAAAGCAAAAAAATCAGAGAAGGCCGCAGTTAAGCGGTCAGCCTATTTCAAGGTTGAAGGAAAGAATGCAGTTCCTCAACGCAGGTACTGTCCCCGCTGTGGTCCGGGCGTTTTCATGGGTGAACACAAAGATCGTGTTACCTGTGGAAAGTGTGGATACACTGAGTTCAAGAAGTAACCCTGATGAAGATCGGACCGGTACTGGGGATCGAGGGTACAGCCTGGAACCTCAGTGCTGCTCTTTTTGATGATGACCTGATTAAACTGGTCTCAAATCCCTACAAACCTGTGCAGGGCGGTATACACCCGCGTGAAGCAGCCCAGCATCATGCATCCGTCATTACCAGTGTCATTGAAGAGGTCCTGAAAGGAAATCCGACTCCGGTAGCCGTGGCTTTTTCTCAGGGTCCTGGTCTTGGTCCATGCCTTCGGATTGTCGGGACCGCGGCTCGGGCACTTGCACTATCCTTTGGTGTTCCGCTCATCGGCGTCAATCATTGTGTAGCCCATGTTGAGATTGGAAGATTTGCATCAGGATTTGACGATCCGGTCGTCCTGTATGCAAGCGGGGCAAATACCCAGGTGTTGGGATACCTGCAGGGCAGATACCGGATATTTGGAGAAACTCTTGATATCGGAATTGGGAATGCCATTGACAAGTTTGCACGAAGTAAGGGCCTTCCCCATCCTGGCGGACCGGAAGTAGAACGGATTGCAAAAAACGGTTCATACATCCCTCTGCCATACACCGTCAAGGGCATGGATCTTGCCTTCTCTGGTCTTGTGAGTGCCGCAAAAGATGCATCAGCCCCCCTTGAGGATGTCTGTTACAGCCTCCAGGAGACAGCCTTTGCCATGTGTACAGAGGTCACAGAGCGCGCATTGTCACAGACAGGAAAAGAACAACTGATCCTCGTCGGAGGTGTTGGGATGAACAAGCGTCTGCAGGAGATGCTCTCCTGTATGTGCGAAGACCGTGATGCAGCGTTCTCAGTCCCGAACCCCCAGTACCTCGGGGATAATGGTGCCATGATCGCGTATACGGGGAGGGTCATGCTTGAGTCAGGATCAGTTCTGCCGGTTGAGGAGTCACGGGTGAATCCCTCGTACCGTGCAGACCAGGTCCTGGTTACCTGGAGAGAGGAACCTTCTGGTTCTGAACGGCATCCGGATGCATATAGTGCACGGGGCGCAGAGGCCATCGTCCGGTTCTGTGATGGAGCAGCATCCAAGATCCGGGTATCAAAGCGATACCGGCATCCCGAACTAGACCGTCGACTTATTGCAGAACGAACCAGGGCTGAAGCACGACTTATCGCTGAGGCACGAAAAGCCGGGGTCAGGACTCCGATCATCAGAGAGATAACTCAGGATACCATTATCATGGAACATATCGACGGGGTGAAACTCAAAGAATGCCTCTCACCAGAGCTCCTTGAGGAGACCGGACGGATGGTCGGGAAACTTCATGCAGCACAGATTGTGCATGGAGACCTGACAACCTGCAATTTCCTGGTACATGACGGCAAGACCTGGCTTATAGATTTTGGTCTTGCCGGAACCTCATCTGAGATAGAGCATCGCGGTGTGGATATTCATGTCCTCTTCCAGGTCCTTGAGAGCACGTCTAAAGATTCAGACATTCTGAAAGAGGCGTTCATCCAGGGATATCGGGAGAAGATGCCTCTGGCGGATGAGATACTGAACCGGGAGCATGAGATTGAATTGCGGGGAAGATACCTGTGAGAATTACGTTTGTTACCAGCAATGAGCACAAAGCACGGGAAGCAGCAGGGATCCTTGCAGGTCTTGCCGAGATAGAACATGTCCCCCTGGAGATTCCGGAGCTCAGGTATGAATCGGTGGCAGAGATTGCAGCGGGAAAAGCAGCGTATGCCTACTCGGTCCTGCAGCGGCCGGTCATCACCGACGACACCGGACTCTTTATCCATGCACTCAATGGATTTCCCGGGACCTGTGCTGCATATGTCCAGAAGACTATCGGGAATACCGGGATCCTGGCCCTCATGGCAGGATATGCAAACCGTTCCGCTACATTTGAGACAGGGATAGCCTATCATGACGGGGATTGCCAGAGATCATTCACCGGGGCTATCAAAGGAACTATCGTCCTTCCCCGGGGATGTGGAGGATTCGGATACGACCCCGTCTTTGAAGTGGATGGAAAAACCCTGGCAGAGATGACAGAAGAAGAGAAGAACCGGATCTCTCATCGGGCTATCGGACTGCATGCATTGCGAAGATGGCTTGCTGAAGAGTAGCAGTAAGACATAACCCTTATGTGAGGATACAACCCTGTATATAAGACAGATATTTACGGAGATATCATATGGCACGTTTTCCTGAGGCAGAAGCACGGCTTCTTAATGTTAAGATTTGTATGCACTGCAATGCCCGTAACCCGGTCAGGGCAGTCAGCTGTAGAAAGTGCGGGTATGTACACCTGCGTCCAAAGAACAAGGATCGGAAAGCCTGATCATTCAGGCTGAATAAAACGTTACTTTTTTTCCTTTTGCACTATATTCTCCCTTGAAGGTCTCAATATTCCGTTTATACCCGATCCTGTCTGTAATTCCTATTCTGCGAAGTTCTTCTCTGACACGCATCACATCCGCTTCATCTTCCCAGTCCGCAGTATAGACATAGATGACTTTCCGATCATCACGGGCATCCGGATCTGGTTTTGCCGTCGACACTTTTGCAGAAATGCCTAAAGTTCCTTCCCATGTCCGGTCACGGATCTGACGCCAGATATCATCCACCTGATCAGGCGGGAGAAATACCAGCCATTTTCCGGCTTTTTCAATGTCCGCAGCCCGACCATCGACATGAGGCGAATCCTGTTCAATCCACCTTGCCTGATATGTCTTGCTTGGAATGACGCCTTCCCCTTCACGAATCATCCGGTATATCTCTTCAGGAGATTGAAACTGGCTGATGAGCAGATCGTATACTTCCGGATAAACGGTAGAGAATTCGGTAAATATTTCATGGAACAGTTCTTCGAAAGGCTCACCGCTCTCTACGATGAGAGAAAGGGATTTTTTACGCATATGCAGCTGGCTTCTGAAAAAGAACTCAAAAATGGCATATGCGCTGTCCGAGAGTTCAACCGTATCAGCTGCGTCCATACTCAGGAATAATGCCTGACGGGAAAAAATAGATATTGGTTTTATCTAAAACAGGGTGCTGTTCGGATACAACATGATAAGGCCGCGCCATGCTTCCTCAGCAGCATCTTCATCAGCATCAGCCTGTGCTTTCAGGGAGTTGCGGGTATCTTTATTATGTGTCGCAAGTCCGCTGCTTTTCCCAAGTTCTTCATTTGCTTCACTACTGGATACCAGGTAAAAGAGCAGCTTGGTGACATTGAATGCAACCGGATAAAATTCAGGACTGACTTTCATCGCAGTTGCAGAATAATAAGCTGACTGGACATCGATCCGTTCACTGCTGTTCAGATTCCGGTCACTGAGACCGGTGATTACCGGTGTTACGAGGATCAGGAACTTTTCATCATCATATGGCTCTGAAGTACCAATTTTTGGGATCATGGTCATGGTGGTCGGTTCGGTTGCCGCATAACAAAACCCGCATGATGCGATTACTGCCAGGATCAGAAATACAATCTTCCACTGTTTTCGTATCATATATATCACATGATTGTCTGTGTCCCCATGGGAAATAGTACCCCGTGTCCAGTTACCTTCTTTGTAGTGGAAAAAAAGAAGCCTTTGAGAGAAATACCGGGGTGACAACGAGGACTATTACGGCAGACAGATAAAAAACTGAACTAATCCCGGTCTGGTCCATGAATAATCCGCAGACAACGGGAGATATGATCATACCCATGCTCATGACCATGTTTATCGTTCCCATCGCTGCCCCCTGCCCCACGTCCCTGCCGGCTATGGTGACCAGGGCATACATGGCCGGGACTGATATACCTCCTCCGATCCCCATGAGGAGGGCAAAGAAGAGATATGACCAGAGGCCTTCAAAGCCAGGTACCAGAGCCAGTGCAACGGCTACCGTAAGACACCCTGTTGCAATGAGCAGATATTTATCAAACCGATCTGCAAGCCTTCCGCATACTCTCTGCAAAAGGGCAGTTGACAGAACTGATACCGATATGACAAGGCCGGTCTCTCCTGCAGAGAGGTTCCCGACATGGGCGGCAATGACGGGGAGAAAGACCATAAATGTTCCATTTGCAAATGCATTCATCATTTGATATAATAATGGAATGCGAAGCCCCGGATGAATAAGCAGATGAAGTATCGAACTCTGCTCTTTTCGCGACCCCTGATACCCGGGGAGGAAGAAGATGCAGGTAAGCAGTGCCACCCCGGTTAGCGCCCCCATACAAATAAATGCAGTATCCATGCCGGCAACATCGGTTACAATGCCCCCAAGAAAAGGCCCCAGACCCATGCCCAGAAAGAGTGAACTGGTGAACGTCCCAAGATACCGTCCTTCCATTCCGGGTGGAGCGATATCACCGATATATGCCATTGCTATGGGGAACACCATGGCTGATGCAATCCCCTGAAGAAACCGGATACCGGATAGCTCAAGCACTGATCCAGCCGGGACATAGAGGAGAGAAAAAATCGCATAGAGGAGCAGACCGATTATGATGAATTGACGTCTGCCACAGATATCGGAGTATCTTCCGAAGAATGGCATGGCGAAAGCCCGCGATAATGCAAACGAGGAGAAAATCATTCCGATCCCAAATCCGGAAGCACCAAGGGTTTCGGCAAAACGGGGAAGAAGCGGTATGACAATACCAATCCCAAGCATGGTAGAAAAAACGGCCACATAGAGTGATATGAATAATAACCGGCGATCCGTTTCGGAAATGAGAACTGGATCACTCGCAGGCATACCGTATTATTACATCTGATTCCATAAGAGGGACCCTTCCACCACGATACAGCACTATGAGATCGCTTATCATCTCCTGAGACTGATATCCTGATAGATACAACGCAGCATGGCAGGTACAGATATTCACCAGGGGTGTGGAAACCGGTTTCTCGGAATTCTGGTAGATCTGGATAACACCCTGTATGACTTTGGATATGCAAAGGAAGAGGCATGCAGGAGAGTCATTCAGGCTATCGGAGTTGGAACAGCAGATGACTTAGTACGGGCTTTTTTGTTCTCTCCCTATGGTGTTGAGAGCCCGAAAGCCATTCAGTCATTTTTATCTGAACAGGGAATCACCGATGCAGATGTGTTCATGCGTGCAGTTCAGGTGTACACGAAGACAAAAATCGAAGCGATTGAAGCGTACCCCGGAGTATATGAAACATTACTGAAGATCCACACGGCAGGGATGAAGATCGGGGCAGTTACCAATGCAAGTCATGAGCATGCAACAGAGCGGCTCATCCATATCCAGACCGCTGATCTTTTCGACTGCCTGGTCACTCCTGATACGGCAGGGATGAAAAAACCTGACCCGGCAATGTTTCTCCATGCTGCAGAACTTCTGAAGATACAGCCCCACCAGATATGTGCAATCGGCGATAATCTGATCAATGATATCAGACCGGCAAAAGAAGCGGGAATGTGCACCATTCATGCAGAATATGGAAATCGGTTGCCACCGGAGTATTCAGAAGGAATTATTGCCGATTTTTCAATCAGTTCCTTTTCAGATATACTTCCGATCCTGGGACTTTAGATTCAGCCGACTGTCTTTCCGACAACCGATTCTACCGCACGTTTCCAGTTTGTCATATCCTTGATTGTCTGAATATACCCGATTACCCTTCCGGAGGTATCCGTAATAGGAGAGGCTTTAGCCCAGACATATGTCCCTTTTCCTTCATGAAATCCTGGAACAAACGCTTCGGTGTAAAAACTGTTCCCTACCCGTGAGACCTGTGGATAAATCTGGATCAACTCTTTTGGTGATAAGTCAAAGAGGTCAACCAGGATGGGGAGAGATGGATTTGAGTTCCTGATTACCTCCTGATACTTGAGTGAACCTATCATCTCATGTTTGTTCAGACCAGTAAGGATCTCCATCGCTTCATTCCAGGCAACAACCATACGGTCACGGGATATAATGAAGGTGGGGTCACCCATCTGATCCACTGTCCCTTCCAGCTGCTCAACCATGAGTGCAAGGGACTCTTCCATGGTCCGCTGACTGGTAATGTCAAGAGCCGATATGAGAGTGCACAGGTGAACTCCGGTTTTATCAAATACCCGTGAAAGGTGGACCTGTATCACAAGCGAGGAACCATCTTCCCCTGTATCAGAAAAAACCCGGGTGAAATTTCCTTTTTCATTAAGTGCAGCCCTGATATCCGGAATAGAACTGATGATCTGGGGATAATAACTTAAACTCCACTCAATGGATCTTCCGACCATAGTTCCATCCGGGACACGGGAGAAGATCCGCTTGAATGAAGGATTGGCATACATTACCACATCATCCGGCGTAATGATAGCCATACCCTCATAAGAATGTGCGATTGCAGTATCCTTAATCTCAAGTTCCCGGACCATCCTGACCCAGTGGGTGACGTCATACAGGTAGGCAATCAGACAGATGGGATTTCGATCAGGGCCAGTGACCCCTGATATGGTTACTGAGAGGTTTATCTGGGATCCATCACGGCGGACCCCGTCTACTTCATATACATATCCTGATCGATCCTCGTGCAACAGGTTTTGAGAGAGAAATGAGGCAGAAGAGACATCGATATCTTTGGCAAAGTGCTTAAAAGGCAGTCCGATAACCTCATCTGGAGAATGATACCCCCATAGTTCCAGAAATGCCCTGTTTACATAGGTGATAGACCCTTCCATAGAGAGGAGTGCAATGGGAACGATGGAAGAGTCCATGGCATGACTTTTAATTAATAACTCCCGTTCGGCATTCTTTCGTTCGGTGATGTCCCTGCCAACTCCCTGGTACTCAAGAATGCCCCCGTTATCATCAGCCAGCATCCGTGACACCCAGTGATACCACCTGGACTGCCCGGAAGGAAGTTTGAATTCAAATTCTGATTCAAAAACCGGCGACAAGGGGGAACAACTCTGCATGCCTTCTTTTATCTGCCGGGAAGCATCCGGATGCATGAATTCAAATAAGGAGTGTTGCAGTGCTTCTGTATGATTCATCTGAAAAAGTCTGCAAAATGCCCCATTCGCAAATGAAATGACACCGTCCCGGTTGTACCGGCAGATGAGTTCGGTCTGGTCTTCAACAATTCCACGATATCTGGCTTCACTGATACGAAGCCGCTCCTCCATCTCAGTCTCAAGGGTGACATCTTCCACGATAATGGTAAGGCCGGAGCGTCCGTCGTCAAAAACGGTTTTAATATATTTTACTTTAAAGAACCGCCTCCAGTCATACTTGGTGAAGGTGACAACAGCGGTATGCTCTGTCTCTGAATCTGAATCAAAATAGGTGTCAAAATGAAATGCTCGTAAAATTTCCTGTGGAAGCATCAGATATGACGTGCCGGTAATTGTTGTAACATCCTGGTCAAACATTCTGCAAAACCGCTCGTTAACCTGGATTATCCTGCCATCACTTGAAATGACGAGAATTCCTTCTTTGGTAAAGCCCAGAAGACTGGAGATGGGAACCCGTTGTGAGAGATAAAATACCTTGGCAGCCCCCATCTGCTGCATCTCAACCGTTCCGGAAATCTGAAGTATCTCCAGATATTTCGCAACAGAATTCCGGTTACATTTCAGACGCTGGGAAATTTCCGAAATTGTGAGCCCTCTGGGGTAAATCTTGAGTAAACCGCGGATACGGTTCAGAAATTCCCCATCCTCAACCATAGATACATTTCCTCAATTTCTCCCTATTAAACATATGCCATGCATCCCTGCAAGCATCTTTTTTTAAAATTGGAGAGAGGGAGATAATATTTTGTAAATATAACAAAAAATTGCCAATTATAGAATGGGATAAATGAAAAAATCAAACCAAAACATGTATCAGCTATTCAATGAATTCTAACATGTCGGTTCGTGTCCTACTCAAAGATGAATCCGGATAATAAAAGAGAAGGCAGATGTCCATGCGTCAGAAGTTTCCGATGAGCGGTGGTTCCCTTATCAGTCGTTTCATGCTAATACTACTGATTATCTTAATCCTGTCCATCCTCTCGATAACAACACTCTGGTATATTGATACACGAACCCAGATTGAATCACGCTTCACGCTCCAGCAAAACCATTCTGAACAAATTCTTCGGCAATCGGTCATATGGATCGACGGGGGGATTCGCCTGTATGAGTACTCATTTGAACCAGGGATGAAAGAAGCGATGGATATGTACCTGGCAGCGTATAATGAATCAGGTGGTGATATCACAAAGATAGACCTCCCTCCTTTGAAAACACACCTGAATCAAACAATAGGAGGTACATGGGATCTTTATATTATCGATGCTGAGGGCACCGTCGTTCATACGACCTATACTCCTGACCTCTTGTTAAATTTTTGTAATTATCCTTCTTTTTATAAAACACTCACCCGAATCAGGGAAGAGGGAGCTTATGTCATTGACAGAACAGTAAAGGGATTTGTCAAAGGGTCCCCAAACCGGAAATTTGCATATCAGGGGACACCTGATAAAAAATATGTGCTTGAAATAAGCAGAAATTTTCAAACATTTATACCAAAAGAGACTGAGACATCATATGCCGAGTTAGTAAAAAATCTTCCCAGACTGAATCCAAATATCGTTTCTATTGAACTTTTCAACACACAGGGAGAGATTGTAACCAGATGGAGTGCAGATTCCGGCCATGGAAATCTCTCTCCGCAGATCCTGGAAAAAGTCATCAGGGTACTATCTGAAAAAAAGAGTCATTATTATCACGAACCTGATCTGAAACAGGCCATTTCAATTATATATCTCTCTATCCAGGATACCAGGTACCCCTCATCACCGATGATGAATCTTGTCGGACGAATAGTCTATTCAACCCAGGAGATCGAGGAAAAAATTCTTGAAATTTCAATAATATACATAACCGCCCTCCTTTTTACCCTTCTTATCGCGGGTCTCATGGTATGGAAGACATCCCGATACTTTTCATACCCAGTGAAAGGGCTTATTCAGGATTTAAATCAGATTGCAGACGGAGACCTGAACCATCAGATCAGAGATACCGGTATTCTGGAACTCAAACAGATTGAAGGAGCCATCAACAGGCTGGTATCAAACCTGAAAGAGATGATCAGGACGATACAAACCCAGGAGGAACAGGTTAAAAACGAACTCTCAAACAGGATCCAGGCAGAAGAAAATATCAGGAACCTCTTACAGGAAGTTCAGCAGAAAGAACTCCAGATCCAGAAGAGTGAAGAGAGGTACCGGAGTGTTGTTGAGACACAAAATGAGTTCATATGCAGGTTTACTCCGGATGGGACACATATCTTCGTGAATGATGCATATTGCAGATTTTTTGGAAAACGTTGCGATGAAATACTTGGAACAAAATTCTCTCCGGAAATTCCGGAAGATGAAAGGATCCGGTTGAAAAACCATCTCGCAGGGCTTACCAGGCAGCATCCGACAGACCTGAATGAACATCATATCATCCTCCCAAATGAAGAGAGAAGATATATCCAATGGATAGACCAGGCAATTTTTTCAGAAACTGGTGAAATAACCGAATACCAGTCTGTAGGTCGTGACCTGACAGAAGTGAAAGAACTTGAGAAAAGTCTCCATGCATCTGATTCTTTGTACCGGGAGACGGTCAATGCAATGGATGACGGGGTTTTTGTCACCGACAGTACACACTCCATCCTGATCTGGAATGGATGGAAACTGGGCAAACAAGCGAAGTTACTCAAAGAGCATAAACACCTGGAAGGAAAAAAACTCTTTTCTGTTCTTACTTATCTGACCGAAAAAGATTATCTTGAATATGATGGTGTCTTTTCATCAGGGAAGATTGCAGTATATGAGACAATCATAGAAAAGGAACGACCAATCTACCTCGAAACCAAAATTATTCCAATTATTACCGACGATCAGGTAACTACAGTTGTCACCCTCATTCGGGATATCACCCTTCGGAAAGAATCCGAAAAAGCACTCCATAAATTGAACCTGGACCTTGAGGAGATTATCAGGAAACGAACCGAAGATCTGCAGTCGTCGCTTGATGAACTGGATGCATTTGCATACAGCGTATCTCATGATCTGCGGGGGCCCGTTCGTGCAATAGACGGATTTTCTCATCTCCTGCTCTTGAAAGCGGGAGAGATCCTGGATGAAGAGAACAAGCACCTGATCTCCAGGATCCGCGAGAGTGTCACAACCATGGATAGACTCATCCAGGATCTGCTTAGGTTTTCGCGGACAGCACGCCAGCCATTGCAGGTAATTGACATAGACATGGGCGGGCTGGTGCGAGGAGTAATCACGGAACTGACCAGTCAGCCTGAAACCAGAAATATTTCAGTTCATATAAAAGACATGCGCTCTTCTAAAGGCGATCCCGGCCTTATCAGACAGGTTTGGTATAATCTGATATCAAACAGTATAAAATTCACTTTGCCGGATACTGTCCCTGATATTACGATTGGTTCATATGAGAAAGAAAGTGAAATAATCTATTATATCAAAGACAATGGCATCGGATTTGATATGCAGTACGCAGATAAAGTCTTTGAAGTTTTTTCAAGACTTGCTCCATCTCCGAATGCTGAAGGCACTGGTGTGGGCCTTGCACTGGTAAAGAGGATCATCCTCAGACACCATGGAAGGATCTGGGTACAATCTGGAAAGGGCAGGGGGACAACGTTTTATTTTACTGTGCAGGGGAGAGATGGAAGCGAAAGGTGAAAGGAGACTTGAGATACTTCTCATTGAAGATAACCAGAATGATGTTGAATTATTTCTGAATGTGGTTGACTGGATTAATATGGGAGACCAGGTCAGAGTTTTTCTTGATGGCAGAGAGGCACTTGATTTCCTGCATGGAAAAGGATCATATAAAGAAGCTCCGGGTTCACTTCCATCAGTGGTCTTCATTGACCTGAAAATGCCCCTTATCAGTGGTCATGAAGTCCTGAAAGCCATCAGAAAAGACAAACGAACAAAAACACTTCCAATCGTCGTCTTTACCTCATCTGATCAGGAAGCAGATATCGGAGAGACATACAAATCAGGAGTGAACAGTTATGTTGTCAAACCGGTTCAGTTCGAGAAATACGCTGAGACCATCAGGGACCTGATAAATTACTGGAGAAATGTTAATACACCACCAGGTTCGTTCAGGCATGATGCATAATCTGTCACTTTAAGGACTATTCTTTTCTTATCACTTCAAACCGGATCTTTCCCTCCTCAATAATCCGTGCGACGGACCGTTCCCGTGGGGAAAGAGATCCTGACCCGGTTTTCACTTCAACGATGACGATCTCTTTCAGGCATCCTTCTGACAGACCATCAAAGACGATAAAATCCACTGGTGAACCTAAAAAACGGGCATCAGACGGATGATACGAAAACTCAGAGAACCAGGGGATCAGATGCTCGGTGATCTTTCCCCTGATGACCGAGTGGGATCGCCGGATCGCATCCTGACGAATCTTCTGCTCTTCCCGTCTTTGCCAGTCCCTGTACCTCGCCTCTGCCTGCACATCTGCCCGTGCATCCGCCTCTTCCTGTATCCAGGTCTGCCACCTTGCATACTCATCTCTTTTCCATGACTCAAAGAGCATATGGGCACGCTTATCTGCTCTTCTCCAGATATGAACGATGATTAGGAGCAATGCAATGATGAGCAGGAGGAAAATGAGTGTGACATCAAACGACGAGGGTAAAAGAGTGACCGGATTGATATCCATGGTATCATTGAACAGTATTATGAAGACAATACCGATTTTATGGCCTGATCCAGTCCGACTTTATTGTATGGTTTTGCAAGGACACCTGAGAAGCCATAATCTGCATACGAGATTATTGCCGGGTCTGAGAGATCACCACTAGACACCAGCACTTTCACGTCAGGATCTGATTCCCGAATGATGGATATCACTTCGCGGCCACCCATACCACCAGGTATGGTGAGATCAAGGATGATCACATCATAGGGGTTCCCGTTCTCACGGCCTTTTTTATACTCAGCCAAAGCCTCTTCCCCGGTGACTGCAATTGTGGGATCATACCCCAGTTTTTTCAGGAGGATTCCGGTGATTTCACAGATTGCCGGTTCATCATCCATGAGAAGAATGCGATACGCCATAAATCAGAATACTCAATGGTATGGACATCTGGTTATAAGACATTTATGTGTTGATATACCGGATTCATCAGATTCATGCATCATCAGAATGAACTTATACTGGTTTTTGTGTATTTTCATCTTTACATAACTGATTCCTGTAACCTTGTCTGCCAGTACTGTCGGGGAAAAATATTTGATACCCCCGAGACGGACTGCGGCGAAATTGCCATAGATGAATCGATTCCTGCTGAAGTGACCTTTCATCTTCCCGATCTCTACCGGTTTCTCGGAGACGATCCTGATGCGGTCCTGACCTTTATCGGGGGAGAACCGACATTACGCCCCGGCCTCATTCAGACCATCATGGAAGAGGCGCCGGTATCACGATTCATGATCCAGACAAACGGCACACTTCTTCACCGGCTTTCTCCTGAAATTATCAACCGGTTTGATACCATCCTCATCTCCATCGACGGGGATAAGAAAACCACCGATGAAGGGAGGGGTGAAGGCACATATGACCGTGTCATGGAAAATATTCACCACATCATCGCGGGTGGATTCAGAAATGAACTCATAGCCCGGATGACCGTGACCGAACGGACAGATATCAGGTCTGCGGTCCGATATCTTGCGCATAATCCGCATTACTCATTCTCTTCGATTCATTGGCAGATAGATGCAAACTTCTGGAATGACTATTCACTCAGAACCTTTCAGACCTGGGCACGGGAGTCATATATTCCCGGCATTCATCAGCTTGTTCAGGACTGGCTTTCTCGCATCAAAGAGACCGGAGAGGTTCCGAAGTGGTATCCATTTATTGATCCGCTTGAAGACCTGCTCCATGGCCGGCCCAGCAGGTTACGATGTGGATCGGGGTATGCAAATTACACTATTCTGACAGACGGACATATCGCACCATGCCCAATCATGGTCGGGATGAAAGACTTTTATGCAGGTACCATAACGACCGCATCTCCGAACGCTCTGCCGATCATACCGGTCACGGGTGCCTGTGAGACCTGTGAGATTCGTGATTTTTGTGGAGGAAGGTGTCTCTATTCGGCTATTGTAAAACCCTGGCCTAAAGAGGGTGCTGATCTCGTGTGCGAGACAGTACGGGGATTATATGATGCGATCACCGGTATCGTGCCGGTAATTCGTGGGATGATACGCCGGGGTGAGATCAGCATAGGAGCCTTCGCTCATGAAAAGTATAATGGATGCGAGATTATCCCCTGAAAAGCGCATCCCCTCTTTCATGAAACCATACCTTATGACCAATAAATCCAAAAGGTGTAGGGTATGAACATATCAGTCCTTGCCAGCGGGAGCAAGGGCAACTGTGTATATATTGAAGGGACGTCCGGGGCTCTTATCATCGATGCCGGACGATCTGCACGCGAGATCCTGGGCACAAAAGACCGGAAGGGACGGCTTTTTGAGGCAGGAGGAAACCGCGACCTTATCGAAGGGATACTCATCACCCATGAACATGGGGACCATGTAAAAGGACTGGGCCCTCTTGGAAACGCTCTGAAAGTTTCGGCATATGGGACGAGCGGGACCCTTGATGTAACTAACCGGATGATACAGACAAAGAAAAATTTCACCTTTCAATCGGTCCATCCGGGTGATCCCTTCTCCATCGGTGATTTTACCGTAACAGCTTTTTCAGTTTCGCATGACGCAACCGATCCAGTCGGATACCTTATTGAAGAAGGGGGGCTGCGGATCTGCTACTGCACTGATACCGGAGTTGTCACGTCTGGCATGATGGAGATGATAAAAAAATCTGACGGCGTGATCCTTGAGTCAAATCATTGTCCGCAGATGCTCAAAGACGGACCATACCCGGCTTTTCTCAAACGCAGAATTGCATCTTCACGGGGGCATCTCTCAAATGAGGATGCAGGAATGGTCCTTGCAGAAATTTCCCGGTCTATCCATTGTGCCATCCTTGCCCACCTGTCAGAGGAGAATAACGAACCTGGTCTTGCCATCAGAAAGGCTCATGAAGCATTAGGGCTTGCAGCAGATGATGTAGATCTCTTTGCTGCATCATCAATTGATACCAAGACGCGACCCCCACACCGAAAACCCAAACAGCAGTGCAGAGGGCAATGCCTGGATGACTGCTGGAAGATAACCATCTCCCTGTAACTGACATGAACCATGATATTTCTTGAATTTGCAGAATTGTGTTCCAGGCTTGAGAAAATATCAGGAAGACTGGAGACCATCTCCATTCTGGCAGAGACGATGTCATCTCTCTCTGATGATGATCTTCCTCATTTCTGCCGCCTTATTCTGGGAAAACCCTTTCCGGAATGGAGTGGGAAAAAGCTCGGTGTCGGTCCGAATCTCCTGTATGAAGCTGTTGCCTATGTTACCGGCAGAAAACGTGAGGAAGTCATTGACCGTCTGAGCCGGGTCGGGGATGCCGGTGCTGCGGTTGAAGAACTCCTCTCCCAGAAATCACAGACATCTTTTTTCACCGTTGAACTGACTCTTGCTGATATTATGGCTGCCCTTATCGAGATATCCGGAATGGAGGGCGGACGATCCCAAAAAGAAAAGGTCCGGGTTATCCAGCGAATACTCTCCAGTGCCTCACCTCTTGAGGGGCATTACATCACTGCAATTCTCCTCGAAGATTTTCGGATTGGGGTCGGTGAAGGAAACCTTCGGGATGCCATCGCTCAGGCCTTCTCAGTCGACCCGGGCCTTGTTGAGTATGCGAATCAGGTCAGAAATGACATGGGAGAAGTCGCGGTGCTGGCACGAAAGGGAGAAGAAGCTCTCCGCTCAGTCCGGCTGGTTCCGTTCCATCCGGTCAGGATGATGCTTGCACGGCAGGGAACAATATCAGGTGTCCTAAAAGAAGGAGATCCGGTTGCGGTTGAGTTCAAGTATGATGGGGCGAGGTTTCAGTTCCACAAGCAGAACAAAACCTGCAGGATGTACTCCCGCCGGCTTGAAGAGGTCACCAATGCGATGCCTGATGTTGTTGCACTCCTTGACGAGGCTCTTCCTGATGACATTATTGTGGATGGAGAGGTTATTGCAGTTCAGGGCGGCCACCCAATGCCATTTCAGACCGTTCTCCGGAGGTTTCGAAGAAAGCACAATGTAGCCGAGGCAGCGGATGCTATCACGATGATCCCAAACCTCTTTGACATCCTCTACTACAATCAGGAGATGCTTATTGATCTGCCATTTCGCGAGAGACGGAATATACTGACACAGGTTGCATCCAGGTATGTAACCCCTCAGCTCGTATCGGATGATGAGAAAGAGATAGAGGCATACTACCACACCGCCCTTGATGCTGGTCATGAGGGAGTCATGCTGAAATTACAGGGGTCACGGTACACACCCGGTGTCAGGGGAAAAGACTGGGTGAAGATAAAACCGGAGGCCGATACCCTGGACCTTGTGGTAACCGGTGCAGAGTGGGGTGAAGGGAAACGTGCTCATGTTTTTGGATCTTTTTTACTTTCAGTCAGAGATGATGACAGACTGGTTCCTATAAGCCGGGTTGCCACCGGGTTTTCAGACGAACAACTGATCTGGTTGTTTGACACCCTGCAGGATGATATTATCAGGAAAGATGGGAAAATGGTTTATTTTGAACCCAGGCTGGTCTTTGAGATCGGGTATTCGGAGATTCAGAAAAGTCCCAATTACGAGGGGGGGTATGCTCTCCGGTTTCCCCGGTTTATTGAGGTACGAGAGGATAAAGACCTGAAAGAAGCAAATACGGCAGAAGATGTCGAGGAGAGATATATACAGACACACAGTTCTCTAAATACATGATAAATTCATAATTCTGAAGATAATTCGTTGATTTTGGCAAAAAAGAGAGAGAAATCTTTTTCTGAATTTCATTTTCTCCGTTTAAAACTTTTCATTTACCAAATAGATTTATCTTTTCAGGTATCGCATTCTTATACCCACGGTCTCTCATGAAGAGACCACCCTACAACCTTACAGGAGGGATGGCGAATGAATGGACTACATCTAATTGCTGATATGTACCGCTGCACCTGCACTACTGATCTACTGTGTGAACAGAGCAAGTTAGAGAAACTCTGTGTGGATGCATGTATAAACGCTGGTCTTACCCCGCTTGGAACATATTTCCACCAGTTTATGGATGAAAACGGAAATAAAGCAGGAGTCACGGGAAACGTGGTTTTGGCAGAGTCACATCTCGCCATCCACACCTGGCCGGAAAATAACGGGGTGACCCTTGACGTCTATGTCTGTAACTACAGCAGGGATAACAGTGACCGGGCCAGACAGACCTTTCAGGAAGTAACATCTGCCCTTGCCCCCGAAGAGATGGCAAGCCATGAAGTCATCAGAGGAGAGATCAACGCTGCCAGAGCTGCAGCAATCTGAAATCCATGGATACATCTCTTTTTTCAGACCTGCTCTTAGAATCACTGAATGATAACAGCGGGTTTTTCTTTAAAAAGGGAAGACTGCTGGAGCAGGGTGAAACGCCCTTTCAAGTCTATGAGGTCTGGGATACTCCGGAGCTTGGAAAACTCTTCCGGCTGGACGGATATTTCATGACATCAGAGAGGGATGAGTTCTTTTACCATGAGAATATGATTCATCCCGCCCTCGTCTCTCATCCTGAACCAGAGACCGTCCTCATCATCGGTGGCGGGGATGGCGGATCAGCTGACGAGGTATTCAAGCACCCGTCGGTGAAACGGATCGTTCTTGTCGAACTGGACAAAGCGGTTATTGACCTTTCACGCAAGTACTTTGAATCGGTACACCATGGATCTCTTGATGATCCCCGGATGGAGATTCTCATTGAAGACGGGCTGAAATATGTCAGGGAGATCGGACCAGGGAAAGAAGAAAAGTTTGATCTGATCGTTCTGGACCTGACCGATCCCCTGGGTCCGGCTGCCGAGCTCTATTCACCACGATTTATGGCAGAGTGTAAGGCACTTCTGAATGAGGGAGGTATGTTTGTCCTCCACATCGGACCGCCTGTCTATGCACCGCAGCGGGTATCCGGGCTTATGAAAAACCTTACCAGTGTCTTTCACATCGTGGCCCCATACTTTGTGTATATTCCGCTCTATGGAAGCCTCTGGGGTATGGCCTGTGCATCTGATACCAGAGATCCCAGACAGACGAACAAAGCGAGGGTAGATGAGATTATCAGGGAACGTTCACTACCAAATCTTCAGTATTATAACGGGGCTACTCATGAAGCAGGATTTGCCCTGCCTGAGTATCTGAAAAAAATACTTTCCTCGTAAATTTTTAAAAAGTCAGCGGTGGGTAAAGTATGCCACCGCAGGATTGCCGGCTGCATCAATACGTGCAAACCCAACCCGCTCAAACTGGACAATTCTATCCTGTGTTGTGACTGCTTCAGGCTCACATACCCCACTGACATCCCCATCAGGAGTTTTCAGGGTGCATGGGTTTGCATGGTTTTCCGGAAGCCACTGGATGATCGGGGCTTTTTTACTTCTGGCTTCCTGCAGATCATCACCGGCATACTCCCCCCGGATAATATCACCTTCATAGAGCACTTTGATATTGAAGAGATCCTTGAGCCTGATATATGCTGCACCAGATTCAAGTTCAGCCTTTGGCAGGTAGAGACTTCCGGCAAAGGGAATCTCACGGTATCCCCTCGATTCATCTCCCGGATATCTCATTGCTTTTGCCACAACCGGGTCACTTCCGGATACGGGAACCAGAACCGGATCAGGAACAAAGAAGAACCGGTCAGCCTGACTGTCAATGATCTCTTTATTCTTTGCGTAGAGGTTTTCCCATGAGAACTGGATATCAGTCTCCCCGATACCGATCTCAACAACCGCATTCCGAACAGCTTGTGGCTGAATACCCCGGCGTGCCATGGCACGAAGTGTTCCAAGCCTGACATCGTCCCATCCGGAATACTCACCTGACTGGATTCCGGCCCGCATCTGGGAGGTTGAGAGGACCACGCCTTCTATACCCATCCGGCCGTAATGCCGGTATACCGGAGTCTCCCAGCCCATATACCTGAAGATGAACTCCTGCCGTTTTGTATTGGCAATATGATCCTTCCCCCTGATAACATGAGTCATGCCTAGGAGGTGATCATCTACCGCCACGGAGAGGTTCATGAGCGGGTATACGATAGCATCAACCCGCTGGTGAGGAGTGGACGTGAGAACCCGGAATAGCGGATAATCACGCATGGCCGGGTCAGGATGAGAGAGGTCGGTCTTTAACCTGACCCCAACCTCTCCCTCGGTAAATGCCCCGTCAAGCATCTGGTCAAAGAGGTCCAGTGCTTCTTCAGGGGACTGACTCCGGCATGGACAGGCGGTCTTGTGCATCTTGAGATCCTTAAACTTCTCATTGTCACACCGGCAGACATAGGCATGACCTTTCTGAATCAGCTCCTTTCCGACCTCATAATATTTTGAAAACCGGTCTGACTGGAAGATGGTTTCGGCGATGGAAAGACCCATCCATGCGATATCCTCCCTGACCATATCATAGGCCTCGGGATCTACCCGTTTTGGATCGGTGTCCTCTATCCGGAGGATATACTTCCCGCCATACCGCCGGATATACTCATCATTGAGAAATGCTGCCCGTGCATGTCCAAGATGAAGCGGCCCTGAGGGATTGGGAGCAAACCGCATCACAACCCCCCCTTCAGCCTTTGGAAGATCCGGAAGACCGATCTTCTTCTTCTCCTTCTTTTCAAAGAGGGAGGCATACTGGTCAGGAGCAATGGTTTTCAGCTTCTCTTCCCGATCTTCGGCAGATAACGAAGAAACCTCTTCCAGAACTGATCCCAGTAATCCTTTTATCTCACCGGCCTTTGAACGAAGTTCCGGATGAGTTCCAAGAATGGCACCCATCACTGCCCCTGCAGCCGGCACACTCTTATGTTTCACTGCATTGGAGAGAGCAGCGATGAGCAATACAGAACGCACGTCGTCCATCAGTAGTCCCTTTTGATAAAGTACCAGGCAAGATCAGCAAGCAGTTTCTTTTCGGTTGTATCAGGAAGGACAGAAAGACCATTGATTGCAGAACTGATCATATCATTCGCTTCCTGCTCTACGGAGTGGATCACCCCTTTTTCATTCAGCAGGGCAATGAGGGATACGATATCATCTTTGCTCAGCGAGCGACGCCAAGGTTTGAGATCAATCCCCTTCTCGCGTGCAGTAATGGCAATCAGAGTCTGTTTTCCCTCCCTGATGTCTGAGGCCTGATCCTTTCCTGACTTTTCAGAGGAGGCGAAGAGATCGATGAGATCATCCTGAATCTGGAAGGCTGCACCGATTTTGCACCCGTAGGTATAGAGTGCATCAACCTGTGCTTCCGAACCCCCTGCAAGAAGAGAACCAATAGCTGCTGCAGCACCATAGAGCACGCCCGTCTTCTTGGTGATCATGTCCAGGTACTCATCTCGGGTCACATCTTCCCGCTCTTCAAAAGACATATCCTGCTGCTGGCCTTCGCATATCTCCTCACAGGTTCTTGCAAGAAGAGATATCGCCCGGACCTTTGCACCTTCCGGAGCTTCAGCATTACAAATTAGGAAGAATGCACGGGCATAGAGAACATCTCCGGCAAGTATTGCAGCAGGCTCACCCCAGAGAGTATGTACAGTCTTCTGACCACGCCGGTACACATCCTTGTCCATGATGTCATCATGAATCAGCGTGAAGTTATGAGTCACCTCAAGGGCGAGGCCGGCTTGCATTATCTTCTGTGATGCCCCGGGAGTTACGGCATCTGCTGCCAGTTTAAATAATGCCGGACGGAGACGTTTTCCTCCGGCGAATAACAGGTGATTTGCTGCCCTGGAGAGGGCAGTTTTCGGATCTCCATAACAATCCTGCAGGAGAGAATTGACCTCGTCTGCTGTTTTTTTCAGGTATGTCTCAAGCTCCATACGTAATCTGTTCCTTATGCCAGTTTCTGTCTCTGACCGTTTGCCATCAGGAAGAAATCCTTGTTCAGGGTGTACCCAAGTTCGGTTGCAAGCCCCAGATACTCTGAGGTAAGATCAATCCCCCCATGAGCAGATATAATAAATTGCGGGTTTAAGAGATGTACCATCTCATAATGATCCTCGCAGTATGCATGACCGCTCACGTGAAGTTCATCAAATATCCTCGCACCCTGTGATTTTAACATAGTAAACATCCGGTACCGCTGGGCACGATTCATATCATTCGGGATCAGCTGGGCACTGATCATCACCTTATCACCCCGTTCTATCTTATACGGAGTGTCATTCTGGGCTATCCTCGTTAGAATTGAACCAGGTTCTCCCTGGTGACCGGTAACGATCGGTACATACTGTTCCTTACCTGATTTAATCAGCCGTCGTAGTGTTCGCTCAACCACCCGGCGGTTTCCGAATACACTGGTGGTATCAGGGAACCTGACCATCTTCATCTGTTCTGCGGTGACACAGTACCGTTCCATGGAACGTCCAAGGAGCAGGGGCTTACGCCCAATCTCATGTGCACATTCAGCTATGGTCTTTACCCGTGCGATATGTGATGCAAATGTACTGACGATGATCGCGTTCTTGTCATCTTCATAACTGGTGATAACGTCACGGACCATGTTTTTGGCGATCTGCTCACTCGGACACCTGCCTTTCTTGTTCACGTTGGTGGACTCGGTGATCAGACAGAGCACCCCTTCTTTCCCAATCTTTTTGAGTTTGGCAAAGTCCGGTGGTTCCCCGAGTACAGGATTCCGGTCAAGTTTAAAGTCCAGTGCATAGACGATGGCCCCTTTTGGTGTATACAGGGCGACCGTTGCCGTATCGATAATACTGTGCTGTGTGCGGACAAATTCCATTCCCAGTGTATTTGAGATATTGTATCGTTGTCCGCATTTCAGTGCAATCAGTTTGTTATTGACTCCGAATTTTTTTTCACCCTCTATCTGCTGCTTTACCAGTTCAATGGTATATGGAGTCCCGATAATAGGAGCATTGTACCGGTGAACCAGTTTTGGTACTGCCCCAATATGGTCAAGATGACCATGGGAGAGGATAACGGCCTTGACCGTCCCTTCAAGCTGGTTCATGACGGTATCATCAGGTATTACACCCATCTGGATAAGGTCCAGTGAATGGGTATTTTCCATCTCAATATCGGGATACATCATCAGGGAATCAAGCCTGATCCCCATATCAAATATAACTATTTCTTTTCCGCAGCGGACGGCGGTCATATTTCGCCCAAACTCATTATACCCGCCCACTGCAAGGATCTCAATGTCCAATTCTGTCTCCTCCTGGAAGATTTTCTATCATTTCCCGTGTCTTACCGGTGAGATACCACCGGGCCTGTGGTAACTCGGATATTCGGGTTTTTCCGGTAAGGAACATACTTATCCGGAGTTCCTGGTGAATGGTCCGGATAGTTTCCCGTAATACATCAGGGCCTTCGCAGGCGGGTTTTAAGAGTGGAAGTGCCATTCCGGCAAGATGGGCACCCATTACCAGTGCCTTCGTGATATCTATTCCGGATCGAATCCCCCCGCTTGCTATAACCGGTCCCCCGCACCGGGTTGTTTCATACAGGCTCACTACAGTCGGAAGACCCCACTCTCCAAACCGCTCGCCTAATCCCTTCAGGTGCAGATCTTCTCTGCCGGCAACACTCCCCGACCGGTGGCTTTCAATGAGAGCCCATGATGAGCCTCCATATCCACCAATATCCACACATGCTGCTCCTGCACCAAAGCACCGGATCCCGGTTTCATATGAAATGCCCGAACCGGTCTCCTTTACTATTACCGGAACCTTCAGGTCCCTGCAGAGTTCACGAAGAGCGGCATAACATCCGCCTGCATCATGATCTCCCTCCGGCTGAATTGCTTCCTGAAGGAAGTTGAGATGAATTGCCAGGGCATCTGCATCTATCATCTCAACCGCACGTTCTGCCCACTCAATGCCATGATCCCTGAGCTGCACAATACCCAGGTTTCCGACAATAAACGTATCGGGTGCTTTTTCCCTGACGATAGAGAACGTATCGGCCAGCTCGGGATTTTCTATTGCAGCCCGCTGGGATCCGACACCAATACCAAGGCCAAATTCACCGGCTATCTCTCCAAGAACCGCATTGACATCTTTTGTCTCCGGATGTCCGCCGGTCATGGCAGATATAAACAGGGGAGAACCCAGATTATGCCCTAAAAACCGGGTCTCAAGTGACAGACGGTCCATATCACAGTCGGGGAGTGCTTCATGGACTAGCCTGATATCATCAAAGCCGGTGCTGCCGGATTCAATATGTTCATCAAGACAGATACGAAGGTGATCAAGTTTTCGGGAGGAGGTAAATTCCCTGCGGTTCATGCTCCCTCCGGCAGGATCCTGGTGCCCCCATGATCTGCCCCGCTTAAAAAATCCTGAAGTCGTGAGATATGGAATATGTCAGATTCAATACCAATATCTGCAAGACGAAGGAGTTCTGAAATTTTTCCCTGCATTCCTCCGGTAACGTCAACCGAACCGGAGCCTTCAATCCTTATGGTATGCGCCATTGTCCGGCGCAGTTCCCTCACAACTGATCCATCAGCATCCAGAAGACCGGGAACATCGGTTGCAAGCCCGATGCGTTTCATACCCAGCTTCTGTGCCAATACCCTGACCAGTTGATCACCGGAAACAATACATGCCCCTTTCTCGGTATCCATGACCACATCTCCATGCAAAACCGGTACGATACCAAGATCGATCATGAGATGAAGATGTGTCAGGCAGTAACCGGAGAGTTCTCCTCCGGATGCGACCATGCCTTCAAGCGGATGGACACTAACGGCTTCTATTCCTTCAGCACGCAAGGTTCGGACAACCAGTTCATTCAGGGCAGATACCGCTTGATGTGTCGCATAAATTCCTTCCCGATTCTCTCGAGAGACACCACTCTGGATATGATACTGCCTGGCCTGTGGATGCCCGCATGATCCGGCACCATGAATGAGAAGAAGAGGAATATCTGCATACTCTTTCAGAGCCCGTGCTACCTCTTGCAGGACACTCTCACGAATAACTCCTGCATCACCCCGTTCCTTATCGGTGATAACACTTCCGCCAAGTTTTAAAATGATTCGATCAGGCATCCCGCTCCTTTCTCAGTCCTTCAGTATCAATGCAGGTGATAATTGCCCTGCCATCAAACACCTCAATGGCTCCTGCTATTCTGGCCCTGATATTTTTGGGTGCCAGAGCGACCATACATCCCCCACCCCCGGCACCCGTTATCTTTGCACCAAACGCACCAGTTGAACGTGCCGCAAGAACCAGTCGGGAGAGTTGAGGATGGCCCACACCCAGCATCTCAAGCAGGCAGTGATTCATATCCATGAGTTTTCCAAGGTATGCCGGTTCGTCAAGATGCTTCATGGCATCCATGACGATCGCTTCGATCGAGTCCAGAACCGGGTTGATGATCGCCGGGTGTTTCGATTTCATTTCTGCAACCTTTTCAACCATTCTGCTGGTGGAATGCGAGATCTGGCTGTTTCCTATCACCAGGTGATAGTTCTGGGGAGCCAGGCGCTTTCTCGTTCCTTCTTTGATGAGAAACATGCCGCCGTACGTTGAGACGGTCGTGTCAGTTGCACTTGCCCGGCCTTTCTGGACTTTTTTCTCTATCTTCCAGGCAAGTTCGGCTATCTGTTCCTTACTTCGCCCCATATCAAATTCATCATTAATTGCTGCGAGTGTTGCCACCGTCACTGCAGCTGATGAACCAAGGCCTGAAGAACTCGGAAGTTGTGAATTGATATACACACTTCCCTTCACACCAAACTCTCGAAAGCACTGATCAATATAGGGTGATTTCGCGTGATGTGGATGACTTGTTTTTCTGACGGTAACATATACCCGTGGTCTTATTGCAAGTGCTATCCCTGGCTTCTCATAGAGAACAGCATGTTCCCCAAATAAGAATACTTTTCCGGGTGCACTCCACGTTGCCACTATCGCACCGCCAATGCCGCATAGCCTACGACCTGGTCATAATCACCACTTGTCTCTCCTGAAGTGGTATATTCGAGCAGATCGCACCGGGTCTTCCCCCGGGTCCTGAGTACTTCCATCATGCATCCTATAGGACCATATCCACAGGCCGTGATGTTATGTGACTGTATTCTGGAAAAAAATTCAGGGACATTCATCTGTAAAAGTGCCTCTATCGCATAGTGATCATCGCGGTATGCCTTTTCGGCAGAGACATAATGAGAGAAGTCACTTGATGCCACAATTTTTACCGGTTTTTGATATTTTTCCAGAGCGGTGATGATTATTGACGATATCCGATGAACTTCCTGTAAGGTCTGATGACCCATCATGAGCGGAACAATTCTGGACCTTGGAAACCTGTACTGGATAAACGGCATCTGCACTTCCAGGGAGTTCTCAGAGCCATAACTCATCGCCCGTTCATCAACCGGGAGATGAATACAGGATCCAAGCTCGATATCCGGCTCAAGCATCCCAAGCGGGGTTTCCCAGGGAACCTGTGAGATACAGGTGGGAAAACCCCGGTGACTGGGACCTATGACCAGAAATGTTCCGTCAAACTTCTCATCAAATGCAGCAAATGCCTTCGCTGCAGTTTTTCCGGAGTATACATACCCTGCATGAGGGGATACCACCCCTGCTGCATCGCCGGAAGATGTCACATTTCGAAAGAGTTCAGACAGGAGTTGTCTGAGACGTCCGGGTTCACCAGGATAGAACATCCCGGCGACTGTACTAGCCCTGCTCTTCATGGACGAGGGATTGATCCCGGTTACGTTTCAGGATATCGGTTCCTGATGATCCCTGACGGAGGTATCACATCTCGGTTTCGAAGTCTTCAGGGGTCAGGGAGGTGTTGTATCCCTTATGACGGAGGAACTCCTTGGTCAGGAGGAAGTAAATCATGGAGAGTGCTTTGCGCCCCTTGTTATTGGTCGGGACGACGACATCCACAAGACTTGTCATATTGTTGGTATCACAAAGGGCCACTACAGGAATGCTGACCTGAATAGCTTCCCTGATAACCTGCAGGTCACTGACCGGGTCTGTTACGACGACAACATCAGGTTCTGCATAGCGTGGAAGCAGCGGGTTTGTCAGAGTTCCAGGAATATATCTGCCGATGATCGGGGTTGCACCTATGGAATCTGCAAACCGGCGTGCCGGGTACTGGCCGTACTGACGTGAGGTGACAACCAGAATTTTTGCCGGATCATACTGGGAAAGGAACTTCGCGGCAAGTTTAATCCGCTCGTCGGTCTCCCGGATATCCAGAATGTATAATCCATCTCCGCGGACGCGGTAGATGAAGTTCTTCATGTCGCTGCTCTTCTGCTGGGTTCCGATGTGGACACCTGCTGCAAGATACTCTTCAACTGAAACAAGAGGTTCGTTCAGTTCAATCTCCATTTCATTTCCGTTCATAGATACTCTCCTCAATCCGTATGAGTTCGTTTAATTTGGCTGTCCGCTCCCCGCCGACAACCCCCGTTTTTATGAATATACACTGAAATGCGCATCCAAGATGAGCAATGGTTGTGTCTTCAGTCTCACCAGACCGGGGACTTATAACTGTTTCCATTCCATGACGCTTTGCAAGGTGAATAGCTTCATGGGTATCAGTAAGAGTCCCTATCTGATTTGGCTTGATAAGCACACAATTGGCACTCCCATGAGAGATACCTTCCTGGATACGTTTTGTGTTTGTTACAAAGAGGTCATCCCCGCAGATAAGACACCGGTTTCCTGCCTCCCTGTTCAGGGCAGCAAATCCTTCGTAATCTTCCTCATACAGGGGATCCTCCACATAGATCAGATCAAATTCATCGATCAGGTCTGCAATATATGTAACCTGATCTTCAGGTGATCTGACGGTCCCGTCCCGGTACCGGTACATTCCGGATTCAGGATCATAGAGCTGACTGGCTGCTGCATCAATCCCCGGACTTATCTCAAATCCTGTTTCATCAGAAACCAGGGATATTGCCTCTGCCAGAATCCTGAACGCTTCAGGATCAGAGATCGGGGGAGCCCATGCCCCTTCATCCCCTTTTCCTGCGCGTATTCCACGTTTTTTCAGCAGGTCATATACGGTTTTATGAACCTGCGCATTTGCGAAGATACCATCACGAACACGCTCACAGCCGGTTGGGACGACAAGAAATTCCTGGAACTGTGTGGCATGGGATGCATGAGCACCGCCTCCGATGATATTGCCAAGCGGCCGCGGGGCAGAGTCCACAAATATTCCGCCAATATGCTGCCAGAGCGGAATATTCGTTGCATCTGCTGCTGCTTTTGCCATGGCAAGAGAGAGGGCAACTGCGACATTTGCTCCGATTCCGGAGAAATTATCAGTCCCGTCGATCTCATGGAGCAGGGAATCGACACCGATCTGATCTGACGAATCAATGCCGATAAGATGGGGAATTACCTGCCCTTGTGCATCAGCTATAGCAAGAGGCGGATCCCGTACTGCAGCTTCGTGTATGCCGGTACTTGCACCGCCCGGCGCTGCCGCTCTCCCAAATCCGTGTTCAGTTCTGACCTCAGCTTCAACCGTCTTTCTTCCTCTGGAATCGAGGATGGTTCGCAGAGTTATTGCGCGCGTGATGGTCATCCGATTACCTATCTCCGTTTCACTGTTATCGGAATAACCTCACGGTCGAATTCCTCCATCGCTATCTCAAGTGGATCAATACTTGAGGTGGCAATGAGGATCGGGGCACCCATAGATATCTGAAGTGCCCGGGCGCCGACAATCCGCGCCTTCTCATAGCGAGTATAAGTTTGCATGCGTAACTCCTCAAAAATCCGTTGGCACAAGAATGGGGTCGCTGAGATTCGAACTCAGGTCAGAGCGTCCCGAACGCCCTAGGATGGTCCAGGCTACCCTACGACCCCTCATTGGTATGGGTTAAGTTCGTCAATAATCTCCTTGTGCGTGAGTAACATACGCCGGCAACAATACCGATCCATTCCGAGATCGTCGAGGATCCTTTTTGGATCCTCGCTCGCATCCCGACGGCGTTTAAATTCCTCGTATGCAGTGGAGATTACCTTTCCGCAGGTGAAACAGCGAACCGGTATCATCTGGTTGCTCCACTAATGTTATAGCTCATACTAATAAAGCTCACCGGTATGACTTCTGGAATTTCTTCCGTGCCCCACGACCATGTGGCTTCTTTGCTTCTTTCTGACGTGAGTCATTCACGAGCAGACTGCGATCATACACGTGATATACGTCTTTCATACGGGGATCGTTATGCCACTTGACAATTCCCCTGGCCAGGGCTGTACGTGCAGCTTCTGCCTGCCCCATGATACCTCCGCCGGCCACCTTGATGGAGACATCCACTCCCTCCAACACACCTGGAAGCAGCTGGAGTGGTTCGGATATCTTCATTCTGGCAAGCTCGGTGGAGAACACATCAAGCAGCAGGGAGTTGATACGAACTACCCCTTTACCAGGCCGGAATGTTGCCCGTGCAACCGCGGTTTTTCTCTTTCCACTGGTATTGATTATTCTCATCAGAGGTCACCTGATCAGTATTTTGCTCCAAGGAACGTGCTGACTGCACCAAGTGTCACATGTGACGGGTTACCCAGCCGCTTCTTGCTTGCATCCTCAATCGTTTCAAATGGCTGTCCGGATAACTCATCCGGGACACCAACATAGATTCTGATCCGCTTCATGGCCTCAATTCCCCGCTCACGCTTATAGGGAATCATACCACGAATGGTACGTTTCAGAATATGGTCCGGTCTTCGTGGGAAAAACGGACCGCCTTCGCGAGAACCGCGCTGGCGTTTCTGCTTGTAGTTGCCAAGAACCCGTGCACGGTTTCCTGATATCACTGCCTTTTCAGCATTAACCACTGCTATCTCTTCACCTGCAAGGGCACGCTTTGCAACATTGCTGGCAAGTCTTCCGAGAAGCAGGCCATCACCGTCAATTACTACTACCATGATATCTACCTACCTCAGTATCCTTGTCCTGCTTCCCTTCGGGTTCTGGGAGAGCAGCTGTTCAATGCTGATACACTGCCCCTTTGCCTCAGTGATCTTGCTAACTGCAGCATCTGAAAAGCTCAGTGCAGCAACTGTCACGCCTGCCTCTACAACTCCGCTCCCAAGCACCTTACCCGGAACAATCAGGGTCTCCCCTTCCTGTGCATACCGGTTAATCTTGCTGACGTTTACTTCCGCGTAGTTCTTCCGCGACTTCTCAAGCCTGGATGCGATATCGCTCCAGATCTCAACTTCGTTCTCACGCGACGTCTGCTTCAGGAGTCTGATGAGTTCGGCAAGGCGCGGATTGGACTTATCATTCCTTCTGGTCATGCTCCGTTACCCTCTAATTTCACTCAAAGCCTCGTGTAATTCATCTGACTGTTTTTTCAGAAACAGCAGTCCATGCTTGATAATTCTGACCGTTGGTAATGATCCGGCACTCTCTACGGTGAAGAGGAATCTCCGGTCATCCATTCCGATATGAATAGCCGGTTCATCCCCGATACCGCTGTTCAGACATGCCTGCTCACACAGCCGGCACAAAGAACATGATTCAAGACCGCCATCCTTTACCCCGACAGCAGAACCCTTCACTTCCAGAATCTCCTTTGGGCAGACTTCGACACACAGACCACATCCATCACACCGCTCGTCGTGGGTGATGATGGGATAGTTCTTGTAACCGCATACCGTCGTCGGGGACCATTTTGCATGTTCCATTCCCCGCTCCATGTATGCCTGTGCCTCGATCACAACCTTCTGGTTCTTCTCAAGTTTTACGATGGGAATATTGTCTTCTGCCGGTTTTACCACTGCATCCTGAGAGATAAGATCACCTGACATCACAACACCCGGACCTTCAACACTCATGGTGAGCGTGACCGTGCATCGTGGACAGCCGGCTCCATTACAGGAACACTGGCTGCGGGGGACAAAACTGTCAGGATCAGTGACCAGCGGGATAAGACCCAGCCGGTGAGTCAGAATTTCGTCGAAGAGAGCACTGGTATTGTCGTAAATCTTGACGTCCTCAATTGCAAAGGTCATAACTTCGCTGACCATTGCACGGCGGAGTGCATTTGCAAACGCGATTGGGGCATCACTGAGAACAAACGACGCAGCGTTCTCTTCAAGACTGCTGAATTCGATCTTCATCAGACTCTACGACCCCTTCTCCCGCCTTTTGGCCTGATTGAGTCGTGTGGTACCGGAGTTACATCTTCGATAAGTCCGATACGCATCCCTGCACGGGCAAGTGCACGAATTGCTGCCTGGGCACCTGGTCCGGGAGAACGCTGTTTTCCACGACCCGGGGCACGGACCTTCACATGAAGACCTACAATTCCTTTTTCTCGTGCTGCCTGGGCAACATTACCGGCCATCTGCATTGCTGCATATGGAGAACTCTCGTTCCGGTCCTGCTTGACGACCATACCACCTGAACTCTTGGTAATGGTCTCAGCACCGGTCAGATCTGTTACCGTGATGATGGTATTATTAAATGATGCGTAGATATGAGCGACGCCCCATTTTTCCTTCCCTTCACTCATGATTATCTCCCAACCTTTGCAATCCGCTGGCGTTCTGAGTGAATATCACTGACCAGTGGTGAAGACCCGGCGTATGAAATCTCTTCCTGTTCCTTTGCACTTACCGTGTATCCTGGAATGGTAACACGCCGTCCACCTATTGCAATATGTCCATGAGTAATGAACTGGCGTGCCTGCTTTGGTGAACGTGCAAATCCACGCCGGTAGACCTGAGTCTGAAGTCTCCGGTCAAGCTGCTGCTCCACCTTGAGTGCAAGCACATCATCAATATCTGCATTCTCTGAAAGCATTCCGGAACGCTGCAGAGATCCGATCAGTTCATCCTTCTTCCGTTCAACACGTGCCTGTTCTGAACCGGTAGACTGCAGAGCAATGATTTCACGAGCTGCTTTGCGGTACTTCCGGAGTGCACCCTTGGCAATCCAGACTTCCCGCTTGTTTCTGAGACCATACTCAATAACAAGGCGGGTCTCTTCCTCAATACGGGAGAGTTCGAACGGACGCTTGGGTGTCTGGTACTGTTTGTGATTTTTACCTGGATAGCCCATGTTTCATCCCGCCTAGGCTTTCTTTCTCTTCACACCGACGATAAGGCCGGTTCTTCCGGTAGACTTGGTACGCTGACCACGGACTTTCTGGCCGGTCTCATGTCTGATGCCGCGGTATGCACGGATCTTCTTGAGCAGGTTGATGTCATCATCAACAGTCATCGTGACATCTGCTCCGAGCAGATGACGCTTGACACCGGTATAGACGTCCTTGGGGCGGTTACTCATCCAGACTGGAATCCGGTCGGCATAATTACTGACAACTTCACGGATCCGGTCAACAGATGCTTCATCAAGTTTACCCATCAATACGTTCTTTTCAACACCTGCAGTTTCAGCAATGAACTTGGCAGTATGTCGTCCGACCCCTTTGATACCGGTCAGGGAAATAAGAACGGGCTTCGTCCCGTCAAGGTCGGTATTATGAACCCTGACAAAGTAGTTTATCTCCTGGTCATCCTGAGCCATGCAATGCCTCACTTCAGGGAATTGCCTGCGTGTCAGCGTTGAGGGAGGGATTTGAACCCCCGAGTCCCAAGGGACACAGGGTTAGCAACCCTGCGCCATACCTGGCTTGGCTACCTCAACATGCAAAATCGCATCATATCGACACTCGCAACAGAATCTCTGCTGCTACAGGAATTGTGCTTACTAATGTGGATGGGAATGAGATATAAGGGTTATGATTCCTGACTCTCATTCCCATCGAATTATGGATACCCTGATCGGCGGATCCCGGCGGCAAGAAGGGCTGATGTGACAAGCGGAAGGGCGATGGTTGCATCACAAAAGCACTGAACTTTCCTGCAGGTACATGACTCCTTTCCCCATGATACAGCCTCTTCAAAGGTACAGCCGGAAAGTCCTCCATAATGTGGCGTATCTGTTGTATACTGGATCGCATAATCATGTCCCCCGCACTCGTGATCATGAATGGACGCAATAACCTGCGTCTGCTGGATGAAGTTTTTCGGAACCCCCCCGCCGACATAAATGACACCAGTCTTCTGTGCCTTTTCAACATATCCGGTCAGCTGATCTGTATCAGCCAGCTGGTCAATCATGACCAGATGGCCTCCTCTTCGTGCCATGACAAGAGCAATACCAATAGACGAGTCACACAAGGCAGGGATGAATATGGGGATATTCAGACGGGCTGCCGTGGCAGTAATTGATCTTCCGGATGGATACTCGTGTGAAAGCCATACCCCGAGCTTCCTGATAAAATCTGCAGATGAGCCAGAAAACCCCACAAGTCCCTCTGCAAATTCTGCAATTTTTGCATCAACACCCCTGAACTGATCCTCATATGCAAAAACATCATAAATCCGGTCAATGCCCTGTCTGAAAAGGTCCTGGTCATCCACCATATGATGCCCGAGATAATGCCTGATCCCTGCATGCTCACAGATATCGTGAAAAATATTTGCTCCGGTAGAGACCAGCACATCAATAAACCGGTTTTCAAGCAGGGTTATCAGACATTCCTGCATACCCGCAGGGACCATGGCACCTGACAGGCCGGCAAATATGGTAACATCCGGATCCTCTATCATCTGACTCCATACCGCAACCGATTCACCAAGTTTCCGCCCCTGAAACCCAGTCATACTCATCTGTTTCAGGAGAGAATCAACCCGGGTTTCCGGCTTTACCGGCTGCATGGGGTGAAGATTCATACCAGCGGATTCGCTCTGCAGGTATTTGGAAATATCGAAAAAGATTAAATAAAATAATGCAAACTTTCAGAGATCATTCAGAACGTTTACTTATTACTATGAAGTGCGTTTTATGTGCACGCCTTGGAATATCTTCTTTTCATTTCGACTATTCCAAGACGTTACACAAAGCACTATAACGCCCGGATAAGGGATTCCCGGGTAACGATTCCGATAACTTTCCCATTATCTGTGACAGGGATGCTGCTTATGTTCTTTGAAAGCATCTTTGACACAACTTCCGGGATCGTTGCACTCTTTTCAACACTCATAACCGGAGAACTCATAATATCCCTGACCAGAATATTACGTATCTGATGTTCCTGGTGCCGGTCATCAACTGCTTCACGGAATTTGGTAAGAGCAACAGCAACATCGGTCTCAGAGACCAGTCCTGCGATCTTGTTGTCAGCCATGACAATGTATCTGGCAATCTTCTCATCAACCATCTTCCGGCGGAGATGAACCATCCGTTCTCCGGCCTCAATTACATGGTGAGGCTCAGTGACCGAGGAGAGGTCTCCTTCTGGGACCATCTTAGCGAGTAAGTCTCCATATGCCACCTGTCCGACAATCTTGTTGTCTTCATTGTACACAACAGCCAGTTTTGCCTGGTTCTGAAGAAGCGGAATCAGGACGTCGATCTCCTGGTCCTCATATACAATGGTAAATTCGGTGTCAATGGTATTGGAGACGTGGATCGCGGTTGGTGCAACTTCAGAGCTGTGTCTGGCACCAAGTTTTTCAACTATCTTCTGACGGGATACTGTCCCGACCACTTCATCGTGGTGAAGTACCACGAGGGGATCAAGTCCGGTATCAAGCATTTTATCCAGGGCATCGGTGACCGGAGCAGACTTTGCTACCGTAACCGGTTTTGCCATCACGTCTCGTACAAGTATGGTATTGGTCATTGAACCACTTCCCGTATTATGTCATCTCTGGTAATTATTCCTTTTATGCCGTTCCCGCCAGAGATTATCACACTCTGACAGGCAGTCTCTAACATGACCGCCACGGCTTCTCTGGTTCTCGCTGTCTCAGGAAGAGACGGGATTATCGGCCTCATCATCCCTGCTGCGGTACCAGACCCCGCATTTTCAGGGTTATCTACATAAAAGGCAAGATCACTTTCGGTAATAATCCCGACCGCTCCTCCATCATCAACAACGATTACTGCCCCTGCTCCTTTTTTCATGAGATCAACCACATGCACCGGGGAGTGTTCCGGGGTGACCATTGCAGGTTCATGCATTATCTCATGGACCGGAATATCCAGTTGTGCGACCAGATGTGAGCGCAAAATGTCAGTCCTGGTCAGAATGCCCAGAACCATCCCCTGATCAATAACCGGTGCTCCCGAGATCTCATGACTGACCAGGAGGAGGAGCGCATCACGGATGCTGCTATCTGGGGATAAACTCACCAGATCAGTACTCATCACCTGACTCAGGGGGGCACTGTCCATCTTCCGATACCGCCAGTCTGGATCATTCTTCCGCAGACGAAACCCGATATCCTTCTTTGTGATGATTCCTCGTGCGCGACCTTCATCAACAACAAGAACCCTGGATATCTTATGCCTGAGCATCAGATTTCGTGCATGTGAGACGGTATCACCCGGCTTTGCGGCATGGACCGGTGTAGACATCAGATCTGAAACCAGCATCACTTATCTCCTGTCACCATTCACCGGTGAGAACGCCCTGACCAGATCAAACTCTGTGACCAGACCCACCAGTCTGCTTTGATCTATCACTGGCAGAGCACCGACCTTCTTTGCCATCATGGCTCGTGCTGCATCGGTCACGGTTGCATCAGGATCGGTTGTGAACAGGTTCCCGCTTAACAGATCACGGACCGGGATGTTCATGACCTCTGCGACATCCCCGGTGACCAGTTTTTCAAAAACTCGTCCGGTCCCGATGTACCGCACGATGTCGGTTGCAGTGATTATCCCGAATAACACATCATTTTTCACAATGGGCAGACGTCTGAACTGGTGTTCTGTCATTACCTTGGTAACAGTCGAGAGCGGACAGTCCGGCTGTTGAACCAGGAGAGAGCGGGTCATAACGCTCTCAACCGGAGTAGCGGCATGTGACCGGCACAGGATCTTCAGTACGTCCCGCTCGGTGACGATGCCATTGAGCACCCCATATTCATCAACAATCGGAATGCCTCCAATACGATCACGAAGAATGATATCAAGTGCTTCATTCAGCGTTGCATCAGGATGGAGGGTTCTGACATCAGTCTTCATGATCTTGCTGACACTTTCATTGATTGCTGCGAGGAAATTCCCATCATGCTTGACATTGATGAGATTGAAGAGCTCACCACCGCCAAGAAAATCAATGACATCCCGTGCAGTAATAATTCCTTTCAGCCGATGAGTCCCCGGGTCTACTATAGGCAGTCTGCGAAATCCCCATTGGGTAAGGGTTTCAATTGCTCCAAAGATCCGCATGGTAGGCGGGGCTGAGATCACTTTCGAGGTAGCTATCGAAAGAACGGTCCTGTTGTCATGGTCATGATGTGAATTCATGAGATACCAGCCTTACGGTTACACAGTAAATACGTCCGGACATTCTGCCGGGAATGAACGATCAGAAAGCCGGCAGATGTCAGGATTCAGGTCAAAAATTTATACCTCCGGGTTTATAGGTGCCCGGATTCTCAAACATTCGGATGAGATTGGAATGTGCCCGATACAGGAACATACAGCTTCTGGCAGAAGACCCTGTCAGCTGCTGTACATTACAACCGGTCGTCTTCCATACAGTTCGGACAGATGAGGGAACCGTCTATACTGGTCAGTTCATCTGACATCTGGCCGCATCTGCTACACATCCCTGAACTAATGTCGTCAGCACGATTAATTACCACGAGTTCGCCCATTAGTTCATTAATCTCGGTACTCACTGCAACGATATCCCGGACACTCACAATACCGATCACAACACCTTTGTCATTGATGATTGGCAGTCTTCTGACCCGGTTTCGGATCATCAGGTGAGCGGCATCCTCAACGGTTTTATCTGTACCAATTGTGATCAGGGGTGAAGTCATGATCTCACTGACATGGACTTCACTCGGGCGCAGATCCCGGGCGACAACCTTGCAGTTTATATCCTGCTCGGTAACTATCCCCACGGCAACGCCATCCCGAAGGACAATACAACTGCCTGATGGATCCTTGCTGCACATTTTCCGTGCTGCATGCGCTACCGTTGCATGATAATCAATAGTCTTGGGGTTCGTTCGCATTATTTCCCGCACTGGGACCTTGGTCTCGAGCTGGATCGTGTCACTGTTGTAGCTCATTACTGTCACCTCTCGGTTTCCCGGGCAGATGCATTGCTCTGATACTTATCGGGATCGGGTATTAATCCATCGCTCCGGTGACCGGTATGTCAAATATGAAGATCCGAGACAGGTGGGATGACAACAATAATAATACTCCCTGATCATAACCATGTAGACAGGCAGGCTTTTCACAGGCCTGATTTCAAAAAAACAAGCCCAGGGACGTAACCACAATGGGAATAAGCCAGACTCTCTCGCGAATCCTTTCAAATCTTTTCCAGAACAAGACCGCCCGTATAGGTATTTATGGCCCTCCAAATGCAGGGAAAACCACCCTTGCAAACAGGATCGCTGAAGACTGGTCAGGCACGGTATCCGGAACAGCCAGTGAGGTGCCACATGAGACCAGACGGGCAGTCAGGACAGGAAATATCACCATCACAGGCTCAAACGGCCGGTCTATCACGATTGATATCGTCGATACACCCGGTGTTACCACCAGGGTTGATTATAAGGAGTTTATCGAGTACGGCATTGAGCGGGAGGATGCCATCACCCGTGCACGCGAGGCTACCGAAGGCGTCGCAGAGGCCATGCACTGGCTTCGTGAAGATATTGACGGGGTTATTTACATGATTGACGCGACCTTGGACCCGTTTGCACAGGTAAATATCATGATGATCGGGATTATTGAAAGCAGAAAACTGCCGGTGATCATTGCAGCAAACAAGATTGACCTTCCTGATGCGGCACCCCACCGGATACGCACGGCCTTCCCCCAGCACCCCGTCATACCGGTTTCGTGTCTTGATGGTACCCAGATTGAAAATCTCTATGAAGAAATGGTCCGGCATTTCAGGTGAAAAACATGCAGGGTGTACGAATAGATCTCATATCAGAAGAACGGCTCGCACAGATGCCTTCAATGGAAAAGATACGACTTATCCTGGATAATGTCCGTGATGGCACCATCGTCATTCTTGAAAGCGGCCTCACACCCGATGAACAATCCGTACTTATTGAGATGACCATGCAGGAGATTCTGCCTGACCGGTTTTCAGGAATTGAGATTGAGACCTATCCTTCCAAGCAGCGATCCGCAGGTGTGTTCTCCAGGTTTATCAGGGGAGATGAAGAGAACCGGAGACTTACCGTTATCGGTCCTGCAAATCAACTCAAGATGATACGAAAAGATCGTGGTCTTATCAGCGCCTGGATATCAGGGAGGTGAACCATGCCTCATCGCTGCGCCGGATGCAAGACCCTGTTTCCTGATGCACGCCACCTCAGGGACGGCTGCCCGGTATGTGGCTGTGGCAAGTTTGTCTTTGAGACCGGCAGAAAGAGAGCACAAAAAAATGAACCCCTGCAAAACCATGCACCTGAAACACCGGCTCCTGCACCTGTAACCACGACCAGAGAGCACACAGACGTTGAACTAGAAGAACCGAAGCAGGATTCTGATTCCATTGAAAGTATCAGAATTCTCGAACCCGGCAGATATGACCTGAACCTGTCCAGACTGATCGAAACTGATGACCGGGTCGTACGGGTTGGATCCGAAGATACGTACCATCTTGATTTACACTCGATGATACGGCAGAAAAAGAAAAAATAACTTCTTTTGCTGTTTAAGAGATATTATCCACGGTGTATCCCTTTGTAGCAAGAAGATCGATAACCCGATCACGGTGGTTACCCTGTAATTCTATGGAGTTGCCTTTCACAGTACCGCCACAGGCAAGTTTACTTTTCATAAACTTTGAAAGGTCTTCAAGGTCAATGTCAGTCGGATCCAGCCCCTCAATGACTGTGACTTCTTTTCCATACCGACGTTTATTGACTTTCACATTAATTCGCTGCTGTTCCTTTGCAACTTCTTCACAGATACAGAGTTCTTTTGGTAGCCCACATATGGAGCAGATACCACCATTCATTACTTATTCCATCTCATGTTTTACTATTAAATGCTTATCATAAAATATCCCGATATAAACCGGTTTTTTCTCATCCATGGATGGAGGCGGTTGTTGCATTATATTATCTTCATCCATCCTACCTGAGCATATATGTCTGTCATGGTCCTGGGGACCGCTTCACATGTAGGGAAAAGTACGATGGTAGCCGGTCTGTGCCGGATCCTCCGACGCCGGGGGATTTCAAATGCCCCATTTAAATCACAAAACATGAGTCTGAACTCCTGGGTAACGGAGGATGGGGGCGAGATCGGGATAGCACAGGCGATGCAGGCACATGCGGCAGGCATTCCACCCTGTGTGGAGATGAACCCGATCCTCCTCAAACCAAAAGGGGATCAGACATCGCAGATAGTGCTGCTTGGCAGACCTCACCATGATGTACATGCCTGCGACTACTACAAAGTGACCGACAACCTGCTGACCATTGCATTAGAGGCGGCAGGAAAACTCATGAGTCGGTACGGGGCGCTCGTCGTTGAGGGAGCAGGAGGCGCTGCTGAAGTAAATCTCTTTGACCGTGACATCGCAAATATCGGTCTTGCCCGGGCACTCAAATTCCCGATTATCCTTGTCGCTGATATTGAACGGGGAGGTGTGTTTGCACAGGTGTATGGAACGATCTCCCTTCTTCCGGACGATATCCGCCCGCTGGTAAAGGCAGTTATTGTCAATAAGTTCAGGGGAGATCCTGCCCTTTTCTCAGATGGGATGAGAATCCTTGAGGAAATTACCGGCGTTCCTGCAATCGGTCTTGTTCCAGTGACCGATGTGGATATCCCAAGTGAAGACTCGCTCTCATTGCAGGATAAAAAAACCAAAAGTGCTCCTGTTGAGATTGCGGTCATCCATCTGCCCCGGATATCCAACTTCACCGACTATGAGGTACTTGAGCGGTATGCATCGGTCAGGTATGTAAAACCGGGAACTCCGCTCTCCGGGTTTGATGCCATCATTCTGCCTGGAACAAAAAACACCATCGAGGACCTGGAAGAGGTGATTGCATCCGGAACAGGTGAGGAGATTAAAAAGGCCAGGACTCAGGGAGTTCCGATCATCGGTATCTGTGGCGGGTACCAGATGCTCTGTGAAGAGATTCTTGATTCGGGTATTGAGTCAAAAGAGGGGACGTTTCATGGCCTGGGCCTTATCCCCTGCAGGACGACATTTTCCGGGTATGAGAAGACGACGGTGCAGGTGACCCGTACGTCATCCGGTCACGGGCCGTTTCTGGAGAAGATTGCGTCCGTATCAGGGTATGAGATCCACATGGGAACCACCTGCCGGGGAGATATCAGGGAAGCATTTTCAGGAGAAGGAGTTGTCAGTGAAGACGGGTTGCTTATCGGGACGTATATGCATGGGCTTTTCACCTCACCACATGTCGCTGCTGCATTTGTCACCTTCCTCTGCGACCGCAAGGGACTCACATGGACCCCGCCAGCGCAGGACAAGGATCCGTTTGATACCCTCGCAGATCACATCGAGGCTCATGTCAGGATAGAAGAGATACTTCCCTTTTTTAACTGATAATATTCATGATGCTTCGAAAACCCTCGGATCCTGCATCATCACAGACCACGCTGGTGACCGTTTTCAGGTCAACCTCAACAGTTCCCCGGTTCATGGTGCAAAAGGCACGAGCGGGGGATGGGACTTCTCTTCCGGGGATACCAAACCGTACCGAGTGAACGCAAAACCGGCACTTCTCAACATCTTCCCGTTTATCTGGAAGGCAGGCCACCGTTCCCTTCTCAACCGGGAGGGTTCGTATCGCTCTCATGACTCTTCACCAGGGAGCATCAAATCCATCTCTTCTTCGGTGAATTCAGAGAATTTTTTCCTGAGCTCTTCCAGGATCGATCTCTGTTTTTCTTTCAGGGAGGAGAGACGCTCTTTTCTCTTCTCCTCTTCCTGGTTCAGTTCATCAATCCTCTTTTCTGCTTCCGTAATAGTCTGGGTGATATGATTTTTCTGTTCAAGGAGAACGTTCCCTTCAAGATCCTGTTTCTTTCTTTTCAGATCTTCTGAAAGTGTGTGCAGACTTATGGATATCTCACCGAATTTTTTTGTATACTCTTCAGCGTTCGTAAAAAGATGTTTCTCAAACGAGTTCTTTGCCTGTACGATTCCTGACTCAAACAGAGTAAAGAGGGGCTTTGCCGTCAGGGATATCAGCCGTGCAATCTCATCGTCATCGCGCCGGGGTGATGATGCAGCCTGGATGAGATCCTCCATGTTCTTCTCATCCACCGGTTTTGCCTGTTCCTGGAAGGCTTTGACTCCCCGTTTCCACACCGGAAGAGCAACTCGGATCTGGGACTCCCATGTTTCCCTGGCTTTTTCCAACTGCTCCCTGATCTGTCCGGTCTCCTCTTCAAGGCGCAGATATGAGGCATAGGAATCTGAAGCAAGCAGACGTTCCAGCTCTGAACCCGCCTTCTGGAGATCTGTCTTCAATTCAGATAACCGTGCTTCAAATTTTTTCTCTTCTGCACCTGCCTGCGCCTCCTCTTCTATCAGGGCATCCCGGTTGTGGAGAAGGGCACGCATTTCTGCAATGTGCATGAGCCGTTCTCGCGAAATCCGTATGATCTCGGTCATCCGGTTCAGTTCATGGCCCATATGGTCCAACGTTTGTTTAAAGACCTTGACTTCATCCGGATAGAGATGGTGGAGATACCTGCCCGGCCCCCGGTACGCCTTGAAACACCCGTTGATAAGTCCGGCGACTTCCCGGTAAAAGACCTCATCATCCTCGGAGAACTCCCCCTCAAGTTCAGCCTCTATCTTTTTACAGAACTGGGGGAGTGCATGACGGTTGACCTGTTCCACCTTGTGGTGATGTGGCTCGTCTGATGATTCTTCACCAAACTCTGTCAGAAGCTGGTGAAGATCCTGTTCAAGTTTCAGTAATCGTTCACGTGAACTCGTGGATGCGGCATTCCGACGGGAGATACAGCCCGCTTCCATCTCATCAAGCCAGGCAGGGAGATCTTCAAGTGATATCGCTGATCTTGGTGCTTTTTCAGATGTTTTGCTGAATATTTTTTTTATTGATTCAAACATAACCCATCTCCTTATCGTCCGGGGCAGTCCCCGTCATCCTGGTTCAGTGCCCTGATACGTGATATTCCGTCTATCTCCTGAATCACCCTGACAACGGCAGGAGGAACAAAATCCTCCCAGGGCTTGTCACAGGCAATCAGGTCCCTGATCTTCGTTCCTGATAATGTCGCCCGCTCATACATGGCAGGGCTGAGGACCTCAATCCCGGCCTCGTGAAAGAGCCGGATAACAAGCGGATTTCCTGAGTAGATCCGGTGGAATGGTGGCGTCATGGCACGGACATGTGACACCCATAATACATTGCGGTTTATATCCTCAAGCGGGATGACATACAGGGGTTTGTGCAGGTCCTGCAGGGCACCGGTGATCATAAGCACCCGTTCTCCGGCGGTAAAGGGATCTGCAGGCTCATGGCTCATCTGGGCACTGCCAATACCGATGATGAGTTCATCCGCTTCTTGTGCGATCTGGTTTATCACATAATGATGCCCGTTGTGATACGGCTGAAACCTGCCTATATACAGCGCCCGGATCATGATCCCGCCACCAGGTTTGCGATCATCGCAGCAGAGGCTCCGGCGACAAACCCTGCATCAATATTTACCACCGTCAGGACCGAACAGGACTGGAGCATGCTGGCTAGGGCAGCCTGACCTGCGCCCATGTACCCGTACCCGGTTGAGACCGGCACCCCGATGACCGGGCGATCCACAAGACCGGCCACCACAGATGGCAGGGTTCCTTCCCTTCCCGCTGCAACGACGAAGGCATGACACCCCTCCATCTCCCGGATGACGGGGAAGAGACGATGAATGCCGGCAACACCGACATCATATGCCCTTCGAACTTCACACCCCATCTCTTCGGCTATTATCCTGGCCTCCTCGGCAACCCGTATATCTGACGTGCCGGCGGTGATGATCCCGACAACTCCCCCGGTCTTCGGAGCTGGTGTCCCCTTCGCCAGGACCAGAACGCGCCCTTCATCCGACCATGCAGATGATATATCCTCACTCCGTGCCCATTCCATGAGTAAGACAGCAGTTTCAGGATCAAGACGGGATATGATACATCTTCCGGCTGATGTGACATAACGTTCAACAATCGAACGGAGATGAGTTGGCTCTTTTCCTTCTGCAAGGATCACTTCAGGGATACCGCACCGGGCCTTCCTGGACAGATCAAGGCATGCCACCGAGCCGACTGGCAGAACTGATTCAGCACATATCTGTGCCAGAGCCTCGTCCGGACTCAATGTGTGGTCATATGCCGCCTGCAGAATAAGTCTCAGATCCAGTCTTTTCTCCATATGGAATAAGTACGATATGCAAGAAACAGTACATAATAGGTTCATTGCGATGAGTATTCTCTTTCTGATATCAGTCTTTGGTGTGCTTGTCTGCATCTTCCTCTGGCTGCGTGATATCCGGATCTGGGCACGGTCCCTGCTTCCCGGGTACAGGAAAGCCTCAATACACGGAGTATACCAGACTGCGCTTGCAACCACTGGTGCAGGTATCGTTTACCTGTGGCCGGAGGTCTCCATCCTGGGGACCGGGGTTGTCCTGCTTGGACTGTACCTTCAGGGAAAAGAGGAGAGAGAGAGAAGATCTGGACAGACGAACCGGCAATAACCAGGTTCTTCGGGAGTGTTCCCCGGAATAATACCAGAAGGTAACATCATGATTCAAAAACCACGCGGGACACGGGATATGCTCCCTGATGAGATGGAGCGGCGTCGTGAGATAGAAGCACGGATGCGGGCACGGGCACGACTCTATGGTTTTCGGGAGATAGCAACCCCGGTATTTGAAGAACTGGAGCTCTTCACCATCCGGTCAGGAGAGGGGATCATCAATGAGATGTACGTGTTTGAGGACAAGGGTGGCAGGTCGCTTGCACTCAGGCCGGAACTGACCGCACCGGTTCTCCGGATGTATGTTGAAGAGGGGAGATCGCTCAACAAACCCGTCAAATGGTGCTATTTTGCCGACTGTTTCAGATATGAGCGACCACAAAAGGGAAGATACCGCCAGTTCTGGCAGTTCGGGGCAGAACTTATCGGGGCAGACTCTGCCATGGGGGATGCGGAGGTTATCACACTCGGATATGACCTTCTCAGGACGGCAGGAGTAACGTTTGTCCTCCGCATCGGCCATCTCTCCTTCATGCGTACCCTCCTTGCAGATCTTGCCGATGGAGATAAAAAGAAGATCCGGGCATTTCTTGACAAGCGTGAGGAAGAAGCCGCAATAACATACCTCCGCGATATCGGACGGGACGACCTGTGTGATCCCCTCATCCGGCTGTGTGGTGCCCGGACGCTTGAAGATGTTTTTGCAATCATTGGAGAGATTCCGGAGGCTGCACGGGTTCGGGAGATGTTTGCCATCCTCGACGCATCGGGTATCCCGTACGAGATAAACCCGGCGATTGCACGGGGTCTTGATTATTACACCGGAGTGGTCTTTGAATGCTTTGCCGAGGGGCTGGGTGCCGAAAACCAGATCCTTGGTGGTGGTGCATACCGTCTTGCCCATCTCTTTGGTGGAGAAGATACTCCATCGGCCGGATTTGCCATCGGTTTTGACCGGGTAATGGTTGCCCTTGGTGAAGCGAGCTGGGTCCCCTGGCAGCCACAGGTGATGATCATAACCACGAACGAAGGACGGGACTATGCTCTCACCATTGCCGGGCAGTTCAGGATGAATGGCATCATCACCGAGACTGACCTGATGGACCGGAGCTTCTCAGCTCAGATGAAGGCTGCAGGGAAGAGTGCAGACTATGCGGTCATCATCGGAAAGGATGAGGTTGAAACCGGGACCATTACCCTTAAAGACCTGAAGGCCGGAACCCAGGAGAAGATCACAGCTGATGAGGCAATACAGAAACTGACATCCGCTTAATATGGCATCACCAAAACCTGCTCATGCAGATGACCTTGCGAAACAACAGCGTAGCATAAGTGTTGCCGAATTTTTTGAGAAGAACAAACATCTTCTCGGTTTTGACTCCCCGACCCGTGGCATTGTCACGACGGTGAAAGAAGCGATTGATAATGCACTTGATGCCTGTGAAGAGGCCGGAGTCCTTCCTGATATCTATCTTGGCATCTTCCGGATGGAGGGTGATATCTTCAAGGTTGTCGTGGAGGACAACGGACCGGGTATCGTTCCGGAGAATATTCCCTATGTCTTTGGAAAACTCCTCTATGGTTCACGGTTTCACCAGATCAGGCAGTCACGTGGACAGCAGGGTATCGGGATATCCGCCTCCGTCCTCTATGCCCAACTGACAAGTGGCAGACCAACCCTTGTCATCTCCCGGTGCGGATCTGATCGTCCGGCGTTCCGGTTCCTGGTCCAGATCAAAACCGAGACAAATGAACCGGAGATCCTGAAACGGGAAGAGACCACCTGGGACCGGGTGCACGGGACCAGAATAGAGATAGAGTTTAAAAGCTCCCTCACCGCCAGGAAGAGGTTGATCGAATACCTGCGATATACTTCGGTGGTCAACCCCCATGCCCGTATCAGGGTGGAGATAGATGGAGAAGCAATCCTCTTTGACCGGGCCAGTGACGAACCGATCATCCCTCCGCAGGCCATACTCCCCCATCCGCACGGGGTGGAACTTGGAGAACTCAAACGTATTGCAGCCGGTTCCAAAGAGCCACTTGAACCATTTCTCATCAATAGTTTCTCCAGAGTCGGTCAGAAGACTGCTCATGAGATCATCCAGCTGGCAGGGCTGAAAGAGACGACGAAAGCCAATAAACTGGATGCCGATGGTCTTGCACGTCTGCAGTCAGCAATGCAGCAGGTAAAAGTCCCGCCCCCGCCTGCAAACCAGTGTCTCTCACCAATCGGGGAAGTTCTTATCAGGCAGGGTCTTGAAAAAGAGTTCCAGTTTGACTTCTGTTCTGCACGGACACGACCGGCAAGCGTATACCATGGTCACCCGTTCATCGTCGAGGCTGCCCTTGGATATGGAGGTAAACTGGACGCTGAAGGAAATGCCCGGATCATGCGGTTTGCAAACCGGGTTCCCCTTATGTACCAGCAGGGTGCCTGCGCCATCACCGGATGCATCAGTGCGGTAAACTGGCGGACCTATAATATCAGCCAGTCAGGGCTCCCAACCGGGCCGGTCCTTATCCTGGTTCATGTTGCCTCAACCAATGTTCCCTTTACCAGTGAAAGTAAGGATGCCATAGCGTCCATACCGGAGATTGAACGGGAGATTACCCTTGCACTGCAAGAACTCGGGCGGGATCTCAAGACCTTCCTCTCACGAAGGGACAAAAGCAGGCTCTCAGAAGAGCGTGCCCGGGCAATCTGTGCCATCATACCCGAGATTGCAACAAAGGTTGCTGAGACCATCGAAAAGCCGGTCCCTGATATCACCCCGATTGAAGGTCAGATCATGCGACGGCTGGTTACAAAGAAATGGACCGATAATGGGACCGTGAACGTATCTATTCAGAACTATACCTCCCATGCCCTTGATCTGACCCTCTATCTCATAACCCCGGATGATGTCAGCACCGCAGATCCCCCTGCTGTCTTTGTTGAAGAGATGGGAACAGATAAGTCCGCGGTCTGGCAGATGCGGCTTGCCGGTGGGGAAAACTGGCAGCTCAGGTATACCGGGACCGGAAATGGCATGATTGACATCAGGGGTGTTGATGAAAAGAAGAAAGTGGTGGTAGATCTTGACCGGTCATAAGGAGAGCATCAGGGAGCATACCCTCAAACGACTACTTGCCATCCCGGAAAAGTGGTACGAGCAGATGACCAGGGGCGAACTCCCCTCCATCACCATGCCGACCCGGACAAAACGAAACATCGCCTATGATGAAGAGGCCGAGGTATGGAAGTACGGCGACCGGGAACGGCTTCGGGAGGCTGGAACAGAGAAGAGTGCCCTACACATCCTCAAGATGGCATATGTCATCTGGTTTTTAAAACATCAGATAACAGAAAACCGGTCATCAACACTCAGAGAGTTATATTACATATCAGAAGGCTGGAAGCGGGCAAAGTTTGCTGCACAAAACGACTCAAATCTGTTGGTGGAAGACCTTGAGATCCTGACCGATGTCCAGCGTGAGCACTTTCACCTGCGCCCTGAAGAGGACGGTGCAAGTATCTTTGGTCCGCTCAGAATCCGGGAAGACACAAGACGAGGCACCAGAGAACTGCACTGCCAGGATGATATCGGAGAGTCAGGATACCAGATACCGACCAATGTTGACTCCCTCGAATTTGTCGAGCATGATGCACAGATGGTTATAGCCATCGAGACCGGTGGTATGTATGCCCGTCTCATCGAGAACGGATTTGACGAGAAGTACCAGGCCATCCTTGTACACCTGAAAGGACAACCGGCACGATCAACCCGGAGAGTCCTCAACCGGCTGGCCAGTGAGTTTCAGCTTCCGGTCACAGTATTTACCGATGGTGATCCCTGGTCATACCGAATCTTTGCAAGTGTTGCCTATGGGGCGATTAAAAGTGCTCATATATCAGAGATTCTCGTCACCCCGTCCGCCCGGTTCATCGGGGTGCAGCCATCAGATATCAGGGATTATGACCTTCCGTCAGACTTGCTGACCGAGCAGGATATCGCAGCACTCAAAGCCGAATTAACCGATCCCCGGTTTGCAGGTGACTATTGGAAAGAACAAATAAACCTTCAGCTTGCATTAAACCTGAAGTCAGAGCAGCAAGCATTTGCAGCACGGGGCCTTGATTTTGTGACGGATGAATACCTGCCGGCAAGACTATCTGACATGGGTGTATTACGGAAATAATCCGCTACAATCACTATCACTATATCCTTTTTCCTCCTGATCATGAGTATGGATGCTTTCTCACTCCCCGCGATAATGCTCCCCCTTCTCATCAACGCTAGTATCCTGCTAATCACCCTCCTCTATGGATGCCGGGAGGATATCAGAGAGCGGGCAGTTCCGGTGGTGATGTGGTACCCGGCGGCTGCTGTTGGTACATTGATGCTGATATGGTTCTGGTACTCGGTCATTACATCAGGTGATCTCCCCTATATGATGCCGCTTATTCCCCTGATCCTCTTCTTTGTCATCGCATTCTATCTCTTTACGAGATTTCATCTCATGGGGATGGCAGATACCAAGGCACTCATCCTGATCACGGTCCTGGTCCCCTGTTTCCCGTTCGTTCCCCTCACCGGCTATCCGCTCTTTGGTTTTCCCCCCTATGTCTTCTTTCCCTTCACTGTACTCTTTAATGCCGTCGTCCTGAACCTGCTTTTGCCGGTGGCCTTCTTCATTTCAAACCTCATAAAAGGGAACAAAGCCCCCCTTCCCTACCTCTTCCTGGGTTACCCGGTCAAAGGTGAGACCATAGCAGATGAGTTCGGCATCGTCATGGAACACTTTGAAGAGACGGACGGAACTCTTCAGCGGTCATTCATTCCGGTCAGAGCAGCAATCAAAGACATGTTGGCCGGAGGAAAGCGGGTGTATACAAAATCCCTTAAAGAAAACCCAACTCAATACCGGAAAGAACTCGATCTCTATAAGAAAGCCGGGACCGTGTGGATCAGTTATGGAGTTCCGTTCCTCATTCCCATCACTGCAGGGTTTCTCACCGCGATGATCTTTGGTGACTTTTTAATGGCTCTCCTCACCCTGATCGCGTCGTAGGATACCTAAAAAACCACATTTATAAAGACTTGGGCAGCCTTTTCATGATATCACTGATCTGATGATTCCCATCACCAGAAAAGAGATATCAGATCGCGTTTTTGAGCCAGATAAGGTATATAATAAAAGGAATGAATGACCAATTATAACCCGGTGAAAATATTTGAAAATAGTTCCTGATACCAGCGTCGTCATAGACGGACGCATCACCAATCTAATTGATACCGGAGAATATAACGGAGCCCATATAATAATACCGGAAGCAGTCGTTGCTGAACTTGAGGCCCAGGCAAACCAGGGAAGAGAAATAGGTTTCTCGGGCCTGACAGAACTTCAGGAGCTCTGCAAACTTGCCGAACAGGGGATAATATCGATAGAATTTGTTGGTGTCCGCCCCACCCTTGAGCAGGTAAAACTTGCCAGCGGCGGTGAAATTGATGCACTTATCCGGAAAGTTGCCATCGATTACGGAGCCAGGTTTATCACGAGTGATGTAGTCCAGTCTGAGGTCGCAAAGGCAAAAGGCATTGATGTACTGTATCTCAAGCCACAGGTGGAAGACTTTACTCCGCTTGCCATAGACCAGTTTTTTGATGAACATACCATCGCCGTTTACCTGAAAGAACGGGCAAAGCCGGTTGCACGAAAAGGAACCATCCAGAAGACCGAGACGATGACCCTGCGTGACCAGCTCTGCACGGAGTACGAACTGCGAATGATCGCCCAGGAGATCCTTGAACGGGCAAAACGTGACCCGGACGGATTTATCGAGATTGAAAAGCGGGGAGTTACGGTTGTCCAGATAGGATCCATGCGGATATCAATTACCAGACGTCCCTTCTCTGACGGGATGGAGATTACCGCAGTCAGGCCGATCGTTGACCTCTCACTGGATGATTATTCCGAAGCAGATCTCATAAAGCAGATGCTTCGGGGAGAAAAGCCGGGGATTCTTATCACCGGACCACCAGGATGTGGAAAGACCACCCTTGCCCAGGCTATTGCAACCTACCTCTGTGATGAAGGGGTTATCATCAAAACCATGGAACAGCCACGGGAGATGCTTGTTCCAGACCAGATCACCCAGTATACTGCCCTTGACGGGAGTATGGCCAATACCGCGGACGTACTCCTCCTGGTCAGGCCTGATTTTGTCATCTTTGATGAACTTCGCAGAAACGAGGACTTTGAAGTATTTGCCGACATGCGACTTGCCGGCATCGGAATGATCGGAATCATCCATGCCGTGTCACCCCATGAGGCACTCCAGCGATTTGCGGACCGGCTTGACTTCTCTGTCCTTGCACAGATCTTTGGCAGCATGATCTATGTCAGGGATGGGCAGATACACCAGATCTGCTCAACCGCCTTCTCTATGAAGGTCCCGGAGGGCATTGACTCTGATATGCAGATAAGACCCGTCACGACGGTTTCAGATGTAAAGACGAACCTTCCAATCTTTGAGATATTCAGATATGGCACGGAGACAATTGTTCTTCCGGTTGAGGAGGGAGAAGAACCAGAAAACTCCGAGAAGTATGTACCCCCTGAAGAGACCGTCATGCATGCAGAGCAGCGGGAGGAACCAGTAGAGGAGAAGCCATCTGATGACGAAGAGCCGGACGAGGAAGAGGAGGATACCAATGCCTGGTCCATCACCGAACGGGACATCCAGCGGGAGATAGGCCGATACACCGGTGGCGAGGTCACTGTTGAGATGCTCTCTGCTACAAAGGCAGTTGTCTATATCGATGACCGGGATGTTCCGGCAGCTATAGGAAAAGGCGGAAAGAACATCGCTGCAATCGTCAACAAGGTCGGCGTCGGCATTGACATCAGACCATCATCAGAACTTGCAAAGAAAGTAAAGGCCCTCTCACCAGGATCACCAGACCGGGAGGAACTGACCCTTGGTGACGGGCTGCAGGTCAGAATAGACAAAAAACAACTTTCCATCATCTCTCCGGATAACACCGGGAAGATTGTGGATGTCTTTGCCGGACGGGAGTATCTCTTTACCGCCACGGTGAATGACTCTGGTGAGATCCACCTGGCGAAAAACAGCACCATCGCCCAGGAGATGCTGCGCAGATATAATGAGGGCGAACCCATCAGGCTCAAAACAGTGTGAGGGTGTGAATGACGGAAGAGACACAGGCTTTGGAAGCTGCTATTCGGAAACAATGGGACGGGGTGTTTATTGCCACCCCCTCTGAAAAAAAGAAATTCTATCTGACCGTTGCCTACCCGTACCCGAGTGGGGCCATGCATGTCGGTCATGGCCGGACCTACATCGTTCCTGATGTTGTCGCCCGGTTCTGGCGGATGCGTGGACGGGAGGTCCTCTATCCGATGGCATTTCATGTCACCGGTGCACCAGTTATCGGCATCTCAAAACGTATTGCCAGGCGTGATGAGAGTGCCATAAAACTGTACCGGGATCTGTACCGGGTTCCGGAGGATGTCCTTGAAACGTTTACCGACCCGTTAAACATTGTCAACCATTTTTCAAATGAGTATGAACGGGTCATGACCCAGGCAGGTCTTTCGATCGACTGGTCACGACGGTTTACCACGGTTGAACCCACCTACAGTAAGTTTATCGAATGGCAATGGTACCATCTCCGGGAAGCAGGCCATGTAAACAAGGGTGCCCATCCGGTCAGGTACTGTCCGCAGTGTGAAAATCCCGTCGGAGACCATGACCTTCTTGAGGGAGACAAGGCTGAGATCCAGAAGTTTACCCTCATCATGTTCCAGTACGGGGATGCATTCATCCCCTGTGCAACCCTCAGGCCAGAGACAATCTATGGAGTTACCAATCTCTGGGTCAATCCCACGGTCGAGTATGTCAGAGCACGGGTTGACGGAAAGGAGTGGATCCTCTCAAGACAGGCGATGGAGAAGATTGCCCTGCAGGATCATGAGGTCGCCGAGATAGGCACCATTCCAGGATCTGATCTGGTAGAAAAAAAAGTCAGTCACCCCTTCTGTGGGGAGGTTCCCATCCTTCCCGCAGTCTTTGTTGATCCTGATATGGCAACCGGGCTTGTGATGAGTGTTCCGGCTCATGCACCCTATGATTATATCGCTCTTCGGGACCTGCAGCGGAAAGGTCAGTATACTGATATCAAACCGGTCGGGCTCATCACAGTTGAGGGGTATGGAGAATTTCCCGCGGTAGAAGCAGTCGAAAAGGCTGATATCATCAACCAGGATGATCCAAACCTTGTCGAACTGACCCAGTCTGTCTATACTGCCGAGCATGCAACCGGAAAGATGTACGAACAGTATGGTGGAAAACCGGTCAAAATAGCCAGAGAGGAGATTGCAGGGGTTCTGATCGAGAAGCATCACTCAGGCATTATGTACGAGTTTGACATACGCCCGGTTGTCTGCCGGTGCGGATCACGGGTCTTTGTCAAAGTACTCCATAATCAATGGTTCCTTGAATACAGTGATGAAGCCTGGAAACAGCAGGTCAAAGACCATCTTGAAAACATGGAGCTCGTCCCCCAGGAGGTCAGGGCAGAGTTTTTCCGGACCGTTGACTGGCTCAAGGACTGGGCCTGTTCCCGGCGTATTGGTCTTGGGACAAAGATGCCATGGGATCCCGAGTGGCTTATCGAACCGCTCTCTGACTCGACCATCTACATGGCCTATTATACCATAGCCTCCAGGATTAAGCACATTGATCCTGCTCTCCTGACACCGGCGGTCTTTGATTACATCTTCCTTGGAAAGGAGTCTGAAGGACTTCCGGAGCGGGAACGGCTCGATGGTATGAGAAAGGAGTTCCTGTACTGGTACCCGTACGACTTCAGATTCTCTGCAAAAGATCTCATATCAAACCACCTGACCTTCCAGCTCTTCCACCACTGCACGATATTCCCAAAAGATTGTCTCCCCCATGGTATGGTTGTCTTTGGAATGGGCCTCTTAAACGGAGCAAAGATGTCCTCGTCCAAAGGGAATGTGTACCTGCTTGAGGATGCCATCAATGACTTTGGTGCCGATACCGTCCGGATGTTCCTGATAGGTTCAGGAGAGCCATGGCAGGACTTTGACTGGAGAAATGAACTGGTCTCATCCACGAAGAAACAGATTGAACGGTTCGCACAGACCATCAGGGACGGACTTGCAGCAGATGGCCCGGAGACGGATATTGACAGGTGGCTTGTCTCCCGGATGCAGAACCATATCTCTTTGGTCACTACAGCGATGGAGAACTTCCAGACCAGGCAGGCACTTCAGGAGGCTTTCTTCGGATTTGAATCAGACCTGAAATGGTATAAACGCCGTCTTGGTCAGAATCCTGCAGGGAAGAGTGCAATGAAGTCGCTCTGTTCGACATGGGTCAGGCTCCTTGCTCCTATCATCCCGTTCACCTGCGAGGATCTCTGGAAGGAGATCGGGGAAGGCCTTGTCTCATTCGCACCCTGGCCTGAATCAGATGCTTCTCTTGTTGATGATGCCGCAGAGATTGCTGAGGAACTTTTAGTCAGAACGGTTGAGGACATCGAGTCCATCCTTCGGATTCTGAAGAAACCTCCAAGGAAAGTTACCATCTGTGTTGCTCCGTCCTGGAAATGGGAGATTATGACGCTTATAGCCGGAGCACCAGACAAGAAGAACGTCATCAGGGATGTTATGCAGAACGAGGAGATCAAGTCACGAGGTAAGGAAGCAGCAGATGCTGTCAAACAATGCACAAATCTCTTCCACAAACTTCCGTCCGACCTTGTGGACCGGATTATCGCAAATAAGCCTGATGAGTTGGCAGTCTTTAAGGCAGCATCGGCGTTCCTTGCTGAAGATACAAAACTCGAGATAGAAGTAATACCCGCCGATGCCTGTCAGCATATGAAGGCAGGATCAGCCCTTCCCTTCAAACCGGCAATAATAATTGAGTAGATTTTATTCTACTGATTTTGCTTTTTTAACCCGTTCCTTGGTGGAGTACCCGGTCACATCATCCAGATATCTCCGGAACCGCTTGTTCGTATCAAGGATGACCTGCTCATCTTCAATTCCCTGCTTTGAAACTGTTGCGATGATGATTGATTTTTTTGCATCTCCCAGTTTTACCTGCATGGATTCAAGGGCGCCATATGAGATCGTGAACCACCCGTCTTTCTCTACAGGAGCGACGCCAAAATGTTCGGTTATCTTCGCGGTAATATTCTCGGGAAGAACCTTGATGTGAGTTCGTTTAACCGGATATTCCTGCATAAATGTACTCAATAGTTGTGTGATCGGATATGTGTTACAGATGAGAGATCCATGTATATAAAAACCCAAAACCAGTATACTCAATCTGATACCCGGACCGATTGTTCAACCTCCCCCTTAACCTGACATCCCCCACAAACACGTTGCAGAAACTCCTGCGATACTCTCCCTACCTATATTTATACCATCAGTCTGCAGTACTGATCACGTTTATTCTGGTGGGGATGATCCATGATTTCAGCATATATTACCACACAGGACGGTCTGATTCCGGTAGACTCGTGGGAGGATGGGTGCTGGATCAAGGTGGTCAACCCCACAGAAAAGGAAATATCCCTTCTTGTTGAGAAGTTTGGTGTCTGGATTGAGTTCTTTACCGACCCCCTTGATGTTGATGAACGGGCACGTTTCGAGGTGGACGAAGGAAATATACTGATTCTTATCAGGTCGCCAAGGCGTGAACCTGAAGAGGCAGCAATACCCTACATAACTCTCCCGATTGGTATCATCCTGACTGCGAATGTTATCATCACCGTCACCCTGACCGAGGTAGATGTTCTTGATGAGTTCCTCTCCGGATGGGTCAGAAATTTTGATACCAGGACAAGAACCAGGTTTGCGCTTCAGATCTGTTACCGGACAGCCCTTCGGTTCCTTCGGTACCTGAAAGATATAAACCGGATGTCAAGCCAGATTGAGATGAATCTGCACCGATCAACAACCAATGACCTGCTCCTTGATCTCTTTAACCTGCACAAAAGCCTCGTTTTTTTCACAACATCACTCCGATCCAACTCACTGATGGTTGAGAAGTTCTCTTATTCAAGTATCCTTGATATGACTGACGAGGAGCATGATCTCTATGAGGAGATGGTTATTGAGAATAAACAGGCTCTTGAGATGGCGAATATCTATACCTCGATCATCATGGGTATGACCGGGACATTTGCATCGATTATTAATAATAATGTCAATGTCGTGATGAAACTCCTCACCAGTATTACTATACTTATCTCTTTGCCTACCCTTATTGCGAGCATTTATGGGATGAATGTAACACTTCCCCTGCAGGATGATCCCTTTGCGTTTTTATTTATCATGTTTTGTGCAGTTGCGGCAAGTGCTATCGGGTTATTTGTTCTGGTTAGGTGGAAAGTTTTGTAACTGGTTAGATTTATCTCACATAAGTACGATATATCTAACATAGTGTGAGAAATATCTCACCGTGATACTATGAACCGGAGCGCCATAATCACACTGGAAATTACCATAGCAGCCTTGGTACTAGTCGTTCTCATCGGAACATACCTGGCATCGGGATTCACCTATGATGCCCTAATCTGGATACTTCTGATTGCCCTTGGGATTGGAGCTATGTATCTTCTAAAAAAGCACAATTCCCCAGAGGTTCGTCGGATCATTGCGATCATGGGTGTTCTGTGCATAGGCATATCATTCGCCGGATTGCTTCCCCCAACCCCGCTTATTCCGGCAACACCTACCATAGGGATGGTTTTTGGTATGGTCCTCCTTCTGCTTCACTGGAGGATGAAAAGGCAGGATGGCGATCTTGGACTACAGGATGAACGATCCCTCCGTATCGGGACGTATGGTATTGCCTGTTCCTGGTACCTGACCTATATCGTGGTAATCCTCCTTGCCACCGCGATTACTCTTGGAGGTATGCAGGTTCCGGCAGAATCAGTCGTCCTCATTCTCATTATCCTTATGCCCATCAGCACCATCCTCTTTCAGACGTACTATAACCACAAGGGTGATATCTCCTAGGGAGGAACCGTGTACACCCGGATAAAGGAATTCAGGATGAGAGAGGGGATTACCCAGGCTGATCTTGCCCGGAAAGCAGGAGTCAGACGGGAGACCATTGTTTTTCTTGAAAAAGGAAAATATAATCCATCTCTCCGGCTGGCCCATCATATCGCCTGTATCCTGCATACCAGTATTGAAGAACTGTTCTTCTTTGATGATGAAACAGGACCGGAGATGAATAACTCATAACAGGTCAGGGTGCATATTATTGAAAACGAAAAATTCATTCCCACAGCCAATTCTAATTCCATGAATGATAATAACATGATCTGCACTATCAATAAACGGAAAGATGTATGACATCGGCTATAAAACCAGAGGCAATTTTTTCACCTCTTCATCAATCACTGAATGTCGTGAAAGAACGATATCACGTGGATAAACTTGCCATCTTTGGGTCATGTGCCCGGGGTGATGCGCATGATGACAGTGACATAGATATCCTGGTTGACTTTGCTCCAGGTGCTGATCTCCTTGATCTATCTGGTCTGAAACTCTACTATGAGGACATTTTCGGGAGAGCAGTGGATGTTGTTCCCAGGCGGGCCATACGTGAGGAACTTCGGTGCAATACTTGCAGATGCGATAGACATATGAGAAAAAACTTCAACATATGAGAAGAAATTATGATTATTGAATTATTAACAAACCCCCGTGCTTTTTTCAGCACCATTTGTAAACTGGAGCCATCTCTGAAAATTCCTGCACTCATCATCCTTGTGATGGCGATAATCGGATCGATTACCGGTTATATGATGGGAGAACTATCAGGGAAACTGTTCTCTGGAATGATGGAAGGACTAGCAACAATCGCTGCAGTCAGTGCTGCAATATCAACATTCTTTTCATCATTTATTATCTGGCTGGTTGCAGCAGTCATCCTCTTTGGGCTGCAGAAGGTCATGCAGGGAACCGGGACATTCAAGCGTGTCATGGAGATCTGTGGCTATGGTATGATTCCCCTCGTCTTTGCAACCATCATCACACTTCTTCTGAGCGGATATTATATCCCCCAGGCAGATATCAGCCCTATCCGGTCAACCAATCCGGAAGAGATAAGCCAGGCAGCAATGTCCATGATGCTGGACCCAGCTCTTCATGAATTTAGCATCATCTCAACCATCATCACCATCATCTTCCTCATCTGGGTGGCAAATATCTGGTCAATCGGTGTAGAGGCCTGCTGCGGTCTTCCGGCAAAAAAAGCCCTCATCGTCGCAGGACTTCCGGTACTTATCTATGCCGCCTACACCCTCGCAAGCCTCCTCCTCTTCACTGGGGGGCCGGCATGAGAGCAGGGACAATAATCACCCTGTTATTTGTAAGTCTCCTTCTCATATCCATCAGTACCGCAGAACTTCTCCCGGAGAATGAAGCGGCAGCAGCACAGATACAGGTGATCAACCTCTCCATTGACCCGGCGGTTCTCATGCCCTATGACACCGCAACGGTGACCATAACCCTTGCAAACACCGGGACGAAGAGTGTGGCCATATCCAGTGCACAGATGCTCTCCAAAGAGTTCAAAGTGCTGTCTGACAGTTATGGGAAAGTAGGAGCCATTGGTGCCGGAAACACGATGAGTTTTACCTACACCCTCCAGGCCGGGGGGGCAACCGGTATATTTTACCCCATCTTCTCGGTGGATTTCAGGGATGCAAACTTCCTCCGATATCCGTTCAGGGTTCTGGTCCAGGATAATCCCCTTGAGGTATCGGTTCTGAATAAGCCGGAGACATTTGTATCTGGAAAGAAAGAGGATTTAACCATTCATGTCGGGAATCCCCGTGATAATCAGGTCACTGGTGTTACCGTGATACCACAGGCAGGGGAGCATGAGATAACACCAACATCATACTTCTCCGGCGTCCTTGCACCGGACAGTTCGGTAGATATCCCCTTCTCGGTAACGCCATACGGAGATTCACCAATTGTATTTATTGTCCAGTATCAGAATGGCATAAATCAGCATGAGGTCTCATACACGTTGCCGGTCGAGACCGGAAAGAAGAGCAGGAAACAGGCAGATACCGTCCTTTCAAATGTGCAGGTTGATACCAAAAAGGATTATTACCGGGTGACCGGCGATGTTACAAACTCCGGGCTTGAAACTGCGAATGCAGTCGTGATAACCTCCGCAGAACCAGCGGTCCCGGTATTTCCGTTCAAGGTCTATGCCGTTGGTGCACTCAAACCTGATGATTTTGCAAGTTTTGAAGTGACCTTCAGGGCAGATGGAAATGTCACCGAAGTGCCGCTCAGGACATCCTTTAAGGATAATGACGGGAATGAGTTCTCTTCAGATACCCTGGTAGAACTCGGGGAAGGAACCGGTCCCAAACCAAAACAGGATGAAGAAGGATTTTCACCGGTTATCATCGGTGTTCTTGTAGTGATTGCACTGGGAGTGATTGGTGCCATCTGGTACAGCAGAAGACCACGGGGATAAAATGGATACACAGCCGGTGATCGTCTTTACTGATGTCACCAAGATTTACCCCCTTGATGCAGGAGATGTGGTGGCTCTTGACCACCTCTCTCTTGAGATTCAACGAGGGGAGTTTATTGCCATCATGGGGCCATCCGGGTCAGGAAAATCCACCCTGCTTAATATGATCGGGTGCCTTGATGTTCCAACGTCAGGTGACGTAATCATCGATGGAAAGAACATCCGGACCATGACCGATGACCAGCTGACGGAACTTCGCCGTGATGTTCTGGGATTCATCTTCCAGCAGTTCAACCTGATTCTCCTCCTCAATGCCCTTGAGAATGTCCAGTACCCGCTTATTCTCAAGACCGGAGAGACCGGATGCACAGACCGGTGCAAAGAAGTCCTGGCTGCCGTCGGTCTTACGTCTGATCTCTGGCATCACCGACCCGGGCAACTCTCCGGCGGACAGCAGCAGCGGGTAGCCATAGCACGGGCTCTTGTCAATGATCCAGAGATCATGCTCTGTGATGAGCCGACCGGGAATCTGGACACGAAGACGGGGACCGCGATTATGCAACTTCTCACAAGACTCTGCAGAGAACAGGGAAAGACGATTGTCATGGTCACGCATGATCCCCGGACAGCGGAGTATGCAGACCGGGTCATCATGATTGAAGACGGGAGGATTACGGAGGACGCATGAGTAGTCACCGACTCTTTTTCGGTCTTGCGGTCCGAAACCTGCAGATCCACTGGCTCAGGTCCCTTCTTGCCGCCATTGGGATCATCATCGGCGTGGTTGCCATCTCATCCATGGGCATCCTTGGAAACAGCCTGGTTTTATCCGTTTCGGACTCACTCACCGACGTCGGTGATTCGGTTGTAGTGACACCTCATATCTCATTTCAGGGGATGACCAGCACCGGGACAGACAAACGGATCACAGACCGGCAACTGGAACAGATACGCCGTGCTTCGGGGAATAACGAGGTGGTTCCCGTGTATGCTGGAGGAGACCGAATCAGGATTGGCCGTGAGATTCTTGCCGCATCCATCTACGGGGTTGATCCGCAGGATATTCCGACTCTTCTGAATCTTGAGTCCGGCCAGTTCCTCCGGGGAGCATCGGGAGTGATGATCGGGGCAAAATTAGCCAAAGAGAATAACCTTGCCGTCGGCTCCAGGATTCTGGTCGGTGATGAGGAGGCCGGAGTCAGAGTAGTCGGAATACTGGCAGAGCGGGGGATGGGATTTGATATCAGCCCTGATTACGCAATCATCGCATCAGATCAGTGGTACAAGGACTTTTATGATGTCACCGGATATGACCAGGTCATCGTGAAGGTCAGGAACCTGAAAGATATCGATCAGGTCAAGGATTCAATAGATGCACAACTAAACCGGCGGGAGACCGAGGTGAATGTCTATGATACCAAGGCGATCCTTGAGACCATTTTGGAAACATTTGGCAGGATATCCACCTTTACCATGGCAATCGGAGGGATTTCCCTGATCGTTGCAGGAGTGTCCATCTTCAATGTCATGATGATGTCCGTGATGGAGCGGTACCGTGAGATCGGAATCCTCCGGTCAATCGGGACGAAACGGGCCGAGGTCAGGAGCATGTTCATCTATGAGTCCCTGATCCTCGGGGTATCAGGCTCAATTATCGGTGGTGTGCTGAGTTTTCTTGGTGGATATGCAGCAATAGCCATCATGCTCCAGGAGACATCATACCTTTTTGCATTCTCCAGCCTTATCCAGATACCCTATGGCATGATTTTTGGTGTTGCAACCAGCATCCTGTCAGGATTGTACCCGGCATGGAAAGCATCAGATCTGCGGCCGATTGACGCACTCAGACATGAGTAACGAGAAAAATAGATTCAAACCTGATGTTCTTCAGGTTCCTTTGATCTTTTCGGTTTCCATTCATCCTTGTGGACGAGCAGGGCATCAAGAATCTCCTGGACTCCTTCACCACTCCCGGTGGACATAGATGGGTATTCAGGAATGCTTGTGAGATCCGCCTTGTTTGCGACAACCACAATCGGTACCTGAACAAGGCCTTTTACTTCCTCAAGGAGCCTTAATTGTTCTTCCAGAGGATAGCCGCAATGGGCACTTGGGTCAAGGATAAAGAGGAGGGCATCCGCAATATTCACAATTGCCGATAATGCCTGCCGTTCGATGGCATTTCGCTCAATACCAGGCCGATCCAGGACACCGGGCGTATCAATGAGCTGAACCTTCTCATGTCGGTGGTAATAATGGCCGACGATGATTCCTTTTGTAGTAAAGGGATAAGAGGCAACTTCAGGCTCTGCTGAGGAGACCCTTCGGATAAATGATGATTTCCCGACATTTGGGAATCCGGCAACCACGATGGTAAAAACATCCTCAACGGTAGGCAGTTTTCGAAGAACATTCCGGACATCATTCAAAAACAGGAGGTCATCTTCAATCTGGTGAACTACGGATGAGAGACGGGCGATTGCCTTTTTTCGTGCTGCAGTTGAGTTCTCTTCTGAAGAGTACCTGACATCCTTTGCAAGACCGCCCCGGTGATCCTTGGACCATCGGGCAGCCCAGCCGACAGCACCAAGGGATTTTTTCAGCCGGTCAGTGGTCCAGAGAATTTCAACTATATCCTGGTAAAACTGGGGCTCTTCAGATAACGTAGGAAAGGACTGGATGACTGAAACCAGTTTATCATGGACCGAAAGGTAGGCAGCTTCAACAAACTCAACACTCGCTCTTTTTTTATTTGGTTTCTCCCGCATCTTCTTCGCAGCACGACGAAGTGCCCGGTCAAGCACTTCATCTGCTGTGGGAACGGTAGGGATTTTTTCAAAACTCACGATATTTCACCCGTATGTATACGCGTACAGGTATATACTTACTCCCCTCTGCATATACCACCACATACTGGAAGCATATGAGGAGGGAGCCCGGTTACATCCTGATGATCCCGGGATCTGGGAACAGCAGGGGGATACCCTCATCGAACTGGGCAGGTTTGAAGAAACTCTGTCAGCCTTCGAAAAGGCAATACAGATGCGACCTGGAAAAGGATATTTGGGGAGAAAAAGGTCATGCACTCAAAGCGCTTGGAAGAAAGGATGAAGAAATAACTCTGAAAAGTTCTTAATAATTCTTTATTTGTTCGTAACACCCGAACAGAACCATCATGATTTATCATGTAGATAAACGCAATAAAATTTGATAGACCTGATCAGCCGGTCTTGGGACATATCCTTTTTGGAAACGGTTTCTCTGACGCTCTCCAACGGGAATGTGACAAGATGACGACCTACATGAGCATATAACTATGGATCTCTCTCCAATTCAAAACGACATCCTGATTACGCTTATCAGCCTGTATGAGAAAAAATCTCTTCCCATTAAAGGAGAGGAGATAGCCGACATCATCTTACGCAATCCCGGAACGGTCAGAAACCAGATGCAGGCACTTAAGGCAATCGGACTTGTTGATGGCATTCCAGGGCCGAAGGGCGGGTACCACCCGACATCACTCGCCTACAAGGAGTTACATCTGAAACATGATGGAGAGGCCTATGAGGTGAAGATCTCACGGGATGGCGAGATTGTTCCGGGTGTAAAGGTCGGAGAGATCATCTTTACTACTCTCTCTCATGCCGATATCTGTCATGCCCAGATTCGGATCATCGGCAGCGTGAAACTCTTCAATAATGGTGATGTCATCACCATCGGACCAACACCGGTCAATAAACTCCTTATCAAGGGCGAGGTCTTCGGAAAGGATGAGAACGAACCGGCATTGATTGTATCAATCCTTGAGATGGTTTCATTGCCGAAAAAACCCATCAGGGACTACATGACAACTCCCATCAAGATGCTCTCGACCAAAAATACCCTGAAAGAAGCGATCCGACTCTTTAATACCCACCATATTCATGGTGCCCCGGTTATGGACGGGGGATTTCTCCGTGGCATTGTAACCATGTCAGACATCCTTCATGCCATTGAGCAGGATCTGCCCCTAGACACCCAGGTCTGTGAGGTCATGACCGAAGACGTGGTCTATGCCGATGCATCAGTCCAGCTGTATGAAGTCATCAGAAAATTCAAGGAGCGTTCAATCGGGCGGCTCGTGGTTTTTGAAGAGAACCGGCCGGTGGGCATTCTGACACAGTCTGACATCTTCCGGACACTACCGACCAACTAACCGGGGGATATATGCGTTCATTTACGACATCTCATGGCATTTTTTACAATGGCGACTGCATAAAAGGGGCAGCGCTCATTCCTGACAACACTGTTGATCTCATCATCACCGATCCCCCGTACGGGATTGAAGGGGACAAACTCCACCGGCACTATAACCGGGACGAATCATTTGTCACCGACGGATATGTGGAGATCCCGGCGGAGGAGTACGAATCATTCACCAGAGACTGGATTTTACAGGCCGAACGAATCCTCCGGCCAGGTGGTTCTCTTTATATCGTCTCCGGATATACCCACCTTCGACATATTCTCAATGCTCTCTATGAAACCAGCCTTGAAGAGGTAAACCATATCATCTGGCGATATAATTTCGGGGTATTTACCAGCCTGAAGTATGTCTCATCACATTACCATATCCTCTTTTATGCAAAGCCCGGGGGGAAGCGGACCTTTAACACCGAATGCAGGTTCTCCCTCTCTGAAAAGGATGAGAACGGGGGATCGCTCAATTACCAGGATCGGGAGGATGTCTGGATCATCAACCGGGAGTATAAACCAGGGAAAGTAAAGAATAAAAATGAACTCCCGACCGCTCTTTTAAGTAAGATCATCCAGTATAGCAGCAATGAGGGTGATCTCGTGTGTGATCTCTTCCTTGGGGGGTTCTCAACCGCAAAGACTGCAATCGGACTCCTGCGGAGAGCAACCGGGTTTGAAATCTCACCGGTCATGTATGATGCGAAGATTGATGAGATGATGGCGGTAGTCCCCGGATTTCTTCTTGATACCGCACAGACCCCGAAAGAACCCAGCAGGAAACGAACCCGGAAAGCCTGGAATCCGGAAGAGACAGAGCAGCTTCGGAAAAGGTATAACGAATTGAACCAGACCAGCCTTTCACAGAAAGAAGTAAACCAGCAATTACAAGAGGAATTTGATCGGGGGTACTGGTCGATAGAAAAAGCCCTCAAACAGACCGGTATAAAACCCGGACGATAACCGGAGACATCGGTATCTGATCGGGAGATTTATTATTGGATACGACCGAAATCTGATATATGAAGTCCATACTTGCCCGCACGCTCTCACGGAAACAGATCGTGACCAATGACGGGAAAGCAATCGGATCACTTCGCAATCTGATGGTAGATTTTGATACAGGCCTGATCACAGACCTTGTGCTAGAGCCTGATCAGTCCTTTGATACAACCGGATATACCCTGGACGGAGACCGGATGCTTATCCCTTTCGAAGCCGTCAGGGACATAAAAGACTTTATTGTGGTAGATCGTTACCTTGCCAGAATGTGAGGAAAGTACATCCTCATTATCTCAACAAAGCCTTCGCCGTACGGAACTGATGAGCAATAATCAGAGATATTCCGTACATCTTCCTGAGCATTTGCAACGCAGCAGCCGGTTCCTGCAGCCTTAATCATCCCGATATCATTCTCCGAGTCTCCAATGCCAAGGAACTCATCAGGCTTTATACCCAGCTGCTCTGCAACGATGTGAAATGTTCTTCCTTTATCAATACCGGCCTCGTGAATATGGATGGCAAAGTTAGTGTCCATGATATCTACCGGCCAGCCTGAAAGAAGGGATCTGACCTCTTCAACCGGTACCTCACGGGCAAACGCAATATCCGAATACCGCTCCTGGTGGGAGTAGAGCTCAAGACGGATGCCTTTTTTCCCATAGTATTCTTCCAGCAGGTTCAGCGCCTTTACCGCAATATCCCGGTTTGCCATAACCTGCATGGAACCCTGAAACCCGATCCGGTACACACCGCCATTCTCGCCGATGAAGGTTCCGCCGGTGCCAATGAGTTTGCATAGCCCCTTGAGAAGACAGGAGGTGTTGCCTGATGAGAGCACCACCTCTATACCACCCTCCTGAAGCTTTCGTATTGTCTCTATGGCAGCAGTCGAAAGTCTGCGCTTTTCATCAGTCAGTGTTCCATCGATATCGGTTATCACTCCCCGTAACACAGATGCACTCCTATTATACTCCTATAATTGTGGACCTAGCAGGACCGAAGACCGCCCTCTTCCACCAGGAACGTTGCTTCCCCTTCCGGCAGGTTCGGACTGTCAACCAGCCGGAAGATACGCTTTCCGCCCTTGCTTTTTCGCAGGTATACCCGGAAGGTGGCGGTATGGCCGACGATATTTCCTCCGATAGGTTTTGTCGGGTCACCAAAGAAAACTGCCGGATTGGACTGGACCTGGTTGGTCACGAGGCCTATAGCATTGTACTCGTCGCAGAGCTTGAAGATGTCATGCATATGACGATTCAGTTTCTGCTGGCGTTCTGCAAGGGTGCCACGACCTGCATATTCTGATCTGAAAAGGCCGGTGAGTGAGTCCACGATCACGAGTTTGACCGGCTTTCCTGCAGCTTTTAGTTCCTCTGCTAGCTCACGGGATGTCTCGATGAGGAGCATCTGGTGATCAGATGTCTGGGCACGGGCAACGTGGATATTCTTTAAGAATTCCTGTGAATCTGCACCCTCTATCTCAAGACCCTTCACCATCTGCTCAATACGTTCAGGTCTGAAGGTATTTTCCGTATCCACGTAGATGACCGAACCGTTCAAACCGCCAAGTTCCTCCGGGAGCTGGACGTTCACTGCCATCTGGTGAACAATCTGGGATTTCCCAGAACCAAACTCACCGTACATCTCGGTGATAGCCTGGGTCTCAAATCCTCCGCCAAGGAGTTCGTCTACCTCCGGAACAAGGGTCCGCAGCTTCTTGACCTTCAGACGCTGCTCAAAGACATCAGTACCGGTCTTGAATCCCCCGATATCTGCCTGGTCCCGGCACCACTTGATCATCTTCTTTGCAGTTGCCTCTCCTAGTTCAGCCGCCTCTGCAAGGGTTGCAGGAAGGGATGTTGCTATGCTTTCAACGGTAAGAAATCCAGCATCCCGTAACTTTTCTGCAATTGCCGGGCCGACACCCGGAATATCCTCAATATCCAGTCTCCGCTGTTGCATATGTGTCGAATCTTCCTTCTGTGCGGACGAAGCATCAGTGGAACCTTCTGCACCAGGGTTTATCTGGGATGTACACCACTTGATCATCTTGCGGGCGGTTGCTTCCCCGATCTCTGCAGTATCATAGAGTTCGGTTGCAGTTGCCTGTGCAATCTTTTCCACTGACTCATACCCGGCTTCACGGAGCTTTTCTGCAGTGGTTGGTCCGACACCGGGAATGTCCTCAAGTTTGTATGTTTCTGCTGCCATAGTAGTTTCCTCATCATACAGGTGGCAGCGAGGGGTATTTAAGTCTAAAATAAACGGGGTGAAAGTGAAAATGGCATTTATGAAAACGACCGTATGAAGGAGGAAACCGCATTCTTCAACCCTTCAAGGTCTTCTTTTACCACCTCTTCACTTTCGCAGAAGACCCTTTTTCCACTCGCCCGACCGGTCATAATGACATGTGACCCATGGGGGAGACGGGTCTCCACCAGCCATGATCCCTCCCGGTTTGTAATGACTATCCCCTCCGGTACATGCAGTATCCATCCTTCAATCCTGACCGGCTCTTCCTTATCGGGAATAACGGTGAGAGCGCCCCCTCTCCCTAGAGAGACCTCAATTTCACCGGATCTTCCAACTTTTGTATAGGCATTATAGAGTATGATCGTCTCACCGGGGAGGAGCGTTCGTTTTGCCTCAACATCCCAAAGAACCAGAGGGACATCGGCAGTTCCATCAGAAAACCGGAGGTTACGGACAAAGGACGTTGTTCCATCCCGCTTGGTAAAGGGTTTTGCCGGCAGGATCTTTGTTATTGTGCCCCGGACAGTACAGCTCGTTTCAGGAGCGATATGATCAAGCGCTGTTACCGGGATCTCTGGGGATGAATCTGCCTGGGCGATGAAGGTCTCTTCATCACACACAATCTCCCGTCCTCCATAGTCTCCCTCCTTCGTCAGGGCACCGGTCACCGATACAGCCATCCCCGGAGATATTCCAGATAACAGGGCAGGCTCCCAGCAGATAAACCGTGCAGTCCCGTTTGTATCACCGACAAGACCACTCACCATCTCGCCGCTGGTACCATCCCGGCGGGTAAAGGGACGGGGCTCGGCAAGACTGATGACGAGAAGGTGCAGGTCTGTGCGCTCAGGGGCCTTCCGCTCTTTCACCTCCATCACACAATCGATGTCCACACAGGTTTTCCGCAAATTCAGCGGCATAATCTCCCGGATGGATTTTCCATGCCGGCCGATGATCTCGACCACGTCGCCTATCTCAAAGGTCTCTTCAAGGGCTGCAGCCTGCTCATCCCAGAAGACCAGTTCAACCTGTCCGGTCTCGTCTGCCACCGTCAGTCGTGCAACCAAACCCTTCTCCCCCTCAGGGCGGTCAAACTCCCTGACACCAGAGAAGGCAATGATCTTTGCATAAAAACAGAAGAGGGAGGACTTCCCCCGCAGACCTCGAATCTTGACATGGGACCGGCCAAGATCTTTTACTACCAGCAGGGCTGCCGTGGTCTCATCTGCGAGGTTTCCACAGTCGGCTATCTTCTTCTCTATCAGACGGTCGAACTCTTCCCTGCTGATCAGGTCGTCGACCAGGGCATAGTGATACCTGACCACCGGTTCACTCCGGCATTATCTGAGCCATGAAGGGGTCTCGAGGTTTGCCATCAGATCATCAATGGTCTCTGCCCTTCGCATCAGTTCTGCCTGTCCCTTCCTGACCAGCACCTCTGCACACCGGCCCCTCCCATTATACTGGGATGCCATCGAGTACCCATAGGCTCCGGCGTCAAGGACGGCGATAAGGTCACCTGCAACGACACCGGGAAGCTTCCGATCATGAGCAAGGATATCTCCGGTCTCACAGATAGGCCCGGTGACCGTGTAGGTCCCTGCCGGCTCTTCATCAGCACGGTTTGCCACGAGCACCTCATGGTAGGAGTCATACATGGCCGGACGGATGAGAAGATTAAACCCTGCATCCACGTTCACAAAGGTCTTGTGTGCCTTCTTAACCGAGTTCACTTTTGTTAGAAGAACGGTTGAGTCACAAACCATGGACCGGCCTGGTTCAATCCAGATCTCAGGCTGAATACCGAGCCGTCTAAGGACTGACGTGCAGACCGGCATAACGGCATTGGCATAGCGGACAAAGGTTGGTGCATCAGGGCCGAAATGATCATACGCAACCCCAAGGCCACCGCCAAGGTCCACGAATTTAAACCTCACACCCATCCGGTGGAGTTCCTCGACAACCTCCATCATGACCTGTGCCTCCTTTGCAAAGGGTTCAACGTCAAGGATCTGTGAGCCGATATGACAGTGGATACCGACCGGGACAACGTTCTTACAGGCAAGGGCTGCTGCATACGCATCGGTAATCTCTGCTGCCGGAATGCCGAATTTCGATGTTGCAAGGCCGGTTGCTATCTTCGGGTGTGTCGGGACATCTATTGCCGGATTTACCCTGAAGGATACCTCAACAACCTTTCCTGCTTCACCTGCGATCCGGTCAAGCTGGGCCAGCTCATCCAGTGAGTCAAGGGATACCCGGACACCCTTCTCGACTGCCAGCCGGTGATCTGCCTCGGTCTTGGATGAACCGTTAAAGAGCAGGTGTTCCGGTTTCATCCCGGCAAGAAGGGCCATGTGCAGTTCTCCGGATGAGAAGACGTCTGCTCCTGCACCCTCCTGGGCTAGGATCTTTATAATATTGAGGTTTCCATTTGCCTTTGCAGCATAGAGCACCCGGATATGCGGGTAATGATCTGACAGTGCAGATACATATCCCCGGTAGTTATCCCGAATCCTTGTTTCATCGGTGACATACAGGGGGGTCCCGTACTTGAATGCCAGTTCAACCGTGTCACACCCGTCGATCATCAGGTGCTGGTTTTTGATGGAGAGATGAGGGGGAAGATTCACCATTTCACCTCGCCCATCCGGTCTACTGCCTCTTTTATCCGGTCAACTGAGCGGGTGATTGCAAACCTGACATACCCTTCACCGGATTTTCCAAACCCGACACCAGGGGTTACGACAATACCGGTCTCGTCCAGCATCCGTGCTGCAAAGGAGATACTGTCTGGAACACTCATCCAGACATAAAAAGTTGCCTTTGGTGTCGTGACATCAAACCCGAGTTTTTTAAGTCCGCTCACCAGAACATCCCGGCGTTCCTGGTAGATTTTGCATGCCTCTGCAACACAGTCCTGCGGACCTTCCAAGGCTGCAATGGCTGCATACTGAACCGGATTAAAAACCCCGGAATCGATGTTGGTCTTGACAATACCAAGGCCACGGATAACCTCCTTGTTTCCAACCGCCATACCAATCCGCCATCCGGTCATGTTGTAGGTCTTTGACAGGGAGTGCATCTCAATTCCGACCTCCTCTGCTCCGTCAGTCTCAAGGAAAGAGGGGGCCTTGTATCCGTCAAAAGAGATCTCAGAGTAGGCATTGTCACTGACGACGACGATACCATGTTCCCGTGCAAACTCGACAACCTCCTGGTAGAATGACGGGGGAGCAATGGCAGATGTGGGGTTGTTCGGGTAGTTTATCCACATCAGTTTTGATTTTTTAGCAATATTATTTGGGATGGCGTCAAGATCAGGGAGAAACCCGTTCTCTTTGAGGAGCGGCATCTCATACGTCTTTGCTTCGGCAAAGAGTGCTCCGGTACTATAGACCGGATATCCGGGGCTTGGAACCAGGACATAATCTCCCGGACCGACGAGTGCTTCAGGGATATGGGCAACCCCATCCTTTGAACCCATGAGGGATATGACCTGTGAGTCAGGATCAACATCTACACCAAACCGTTTATTATACCAGCCTGCAACCGCCTGCCGATATGCCGCCATCCCCAGGTACGAGGGGTAGTGATGATTATCAGGGTTTTTTGCGGCATCAATGAGAGCATCGACGATATGGGGCGGAGTTGCAAGATCCGGGTCTCCGACCCCAAGATCGATGACGTCAACCCCTTCTGCCCTTTTCTTTGCTTTCATCTCATCTATGCGGGCGAATAAATAGGGGGGAAGATTCTCTATTCGTTGTGCAAACATGGTGGTATACGTTAGCCACCAGAATTCATAGATGTTTAGGAGAAAAAAGATGAAGAGGATCAGACCTTAAACTGGTTCATCTCCTCATGGATACGCTTCACCGTCTCATGGGCCTGATCAGTAACCGCATGGATCTCTTCCATGGAAGAGTTTACCTGGGAGACCATGTGAGTAATCTGATCCACAGCTGCAGAAGACTCTTCACTGGCAGCGGCAAGTCCGATAGCCTCTTTTGCGGTCTGGGTCACCATATCACTGAATTCATTGACGGTTGCCGTGACTTCCTCTACAGAAGCGGCCTGCTCCTCACTGGCAGCAGCGACCTCGCTCATATTGGAGTTGATTACCGAGATGGAAGTCACGATCTCATTAAAGATATTGAGGGTTTCATTGACAGCAACATTTCCGCTCTCAATCTCCGTCAATGACTTCTTTACCGCTTCAGCCATGGCCGCTGACTTCTTCTGAAGACCTGATATGATACCTGCAATATGTTCAGCGGATTTCTGGGATTCATTTGCCAGTTCCTTGACTTCTGAAGCTACAACTGCAAATCCAAGTCCTGCCTCTCCTGCACGTGCAGCCTCGATTGCAGCGTTGAGGGCCAGGAGGTTGGTCTCTTCTGCAATGGAACTGATGATATCCACGATACGGCCTATCTCCTCCATCTGCTGACTGATCTCCTGGTTCATCTCATTGATTGCAGAAGATGCCTGCATAATATCCTTCATCCCGCTCTCTGCCTCACCGGCTGCTTTCTTCCCATTTTCAGAGAGTTCTGCTGCGGTGTTCGTAAGTACAGACACCTGTTCCATCTTTGCCGCAACTGATGAGACGGTGGTGGCAAGGTCCTGCATGGCGGCAAGGATCTGCTGGGTGTTCATGCCACTCTTATCTGCAAGATCATTGACGGCGGATGCAATCCGTGCAACCTGGCTGACTCCATCAGATACATCTTCGATGCTTTTGTGAGCCATGCAGGTCTCATGGGTGACGATATTCACCTTCTCCGTGATCTCATTGACTTGCCCGGACAGGATATCCATATGATCCCGGACGGCAGTCAGGGCACGGGAGAGATCCACGCCGATGGTGTTCAGGGCATTCCTGAATTCAATGAATTCCCCTTCCAGATGTATATCAGGATTCATCCGTGCCTGGAAGTCACCGGAAGCATAGCTTCCACACAGACGCATGGCTTCCTGCAGCGGAACGGCCATGGCATCGACCGTCTCATTCACCCCGTCGATGATAACCGCATAATCTCCCTGAAACTTACTAACATCCCCCCTGACATTCAGGTTTCCGGCCGATGCGGCTGAGCTTAGTGTCCTGACCTCATCCCTGAAGAGCTGGAATGTAGATACTACCTCTGAAAAGGCTTTTCCCAATACCGAAATTTCATCCCTGCTCTGTGATTCGGCAACGGTCACCGAGAGATCCCCATGCTGGACCTGATGGGCAACCCGGACCAGTTCATCCATTCTGCGGGAAATCGACCGGCCAAAGGAAACTGAGACCAGAGTACCGGCAATGATACCGACAATGACAACGAGGATGATGGTATTTCGGATGGTATCAAGTGGGCCGGTAAAGTCTGATAGGTCGCTGCTGGCAACGATGATCCAGTCAAATGGCTCAAAGTAATCATATGCAGCGATTTTGTGTGTGCCTTGCCAGGGATATTCCTGGTATCCTTTCTTATCAGCAAGCATCCTCTTGACAAAGTCATACGAGGTCATGTCCTGACCTTCAAGAGAGGGGTGAAGAAGGAGTTTCCCGGTGCTGTCCAGGATATACATGTACCCATGTTCACCGATCTTCTTTTTCCGGATCTGATCCTGTAAAAGCCCGATAGTACTGGCCTCTTCAACTCCCACAAAGAGGATGCCGATGATGTCTCCTGAAGCGTCCTTTATCGGTTCATAGGCGGTGATATACTTCTTTCCGACAACATTTGCAGTTCCATAATAGGTCTGTCCTTTATTTATGACCGCATCATACACCGCATCAGAGACCGGGGTTCCGACTGCCCGCTTTCCATCCTCACCGATGACATTGGTTGAGATACGAATCGCCTGATTTCCCTTCTTCTGAAATATCGTTGCAGCCCCGCCAAGAAGTTCCTGAACCTCATCAACTATCTCAAAATTATTATTCACCCGGTACGAAGAACCAAGGACGAGCTCCCCATTCACGATTGAAGGTTTTCCTTTCTCGTAAAAGAGCTGGCGAAGAACATTGAGATCACTGTTCACCTTGACCTGAGTCAGGTCATAGACCGTCTTCGTCTCTTCAGTGATATCCGCGGTCTGCATCTCAAGACTCATCCGGATATCATTTTTAATCGTGACTTCAGCACTGCTGTATGCGACATACCCGAGGGTGATCGTCGGAACGATGACCAGCAGTAAGCAGATAAGAATAATCTTCTGCCCTATCGTAGCATTGTCAAGCCAGTGTCTTACTTTCATTACCATGTGTTCCCCTCCCTGTTCACAAGCAGCCTAAGGTTTTACGCTGCCATTCTTACACTGACAATATGGTGCAGGAAATATTTATTATGTAGGATTTTGATCAGCAGGGATTTAGAGAAAAATCAGAGACGAGGGCAGAATTTGTGGGACTTTTCCTACCCCAATAAATCCTGCAGATCAGAACAACGGCCGGACTGCTTTTTGTGCTTCAGGGGAGAGGTACCCATAGACCGCTCCGGCAACGACCGGAAGCCATGCAAGTATATCCTCCCTCCTTCTGCCCGTTACAGCACAGTACTTCTCAATATAGAGTTCTTCAAATCCCTGACCGGCGATGCAGTAATCCATGTAACTCCGACATGCATCAGCAGCCGGATCCCCACAGGAGACTTCAGCCCAATCGATAATCATGCATGATTTCCCCTCACAGAGGATATTTCCCCCGTGGAAATCACCATGACAGAGGATAGTGCCGTCAGGAAGTGAATCAAGCATCTTAAGAAGTTTTTCTTTCTCTTCGAAGGTAAGTCCGGGACTTGTGTCAATCATTCTTTTCTGCATCGATTTCAACGGCAAAAATCCTGAAAATTCTACCTTATGTAATGCTGCCTGAAGCTTGACAACGGTATCCATGCACTCCGGAATTCTATTCCGGTCCTGAAGCATGACGTCAAGAAGGGAGATTCCCTTAACCTGATCCATAAGCAGGACCGTCCGGTTACAGAAGGTCTCAACCCCGTAGACCTTTGGAGCAGGAATATTGAGTGAGTTTACAACCGCCATCGTGTATCCTTCCAGAAATGCCTGATGTGGGGATTGATTCTCCCGAAATACCTTTGCCGCGATTCCATCCCGTGCATAGATGACTGCAGCCATGCCGGCACCGATCTGGTCACCATACCGGTCCCGGAAGGCTTTATCATCTCCAACAGCCCCGAATAAAGAATTTACATCGATTTCATCTGTCATACTAACCCTCATTTCACAACCATGCCCAGCACCATGAGAGGCAGGCATGTGATTATGAAATATTCTTTTGTAGCCCGGTTTATAGTATTCGATTCTCTTCACAGGGGGAGCGGGATCGTTCTCAGCAGAGATGCCAGACGTATCATTAAAATCCCGAGTATGAAGAGATTCGCAAGAACTATAGGTGAAGGGATAATTCCTGGGAGGATCAGGTTCATCCCAAATCCGATGGTCAGAAGGTGCAGGATTATGACGATCCAAAGCAGTTTTTTCTTACTCTTTGACAGGGAGACCTGCGTATTCGGAGAGGAGCGATGCGACTGCAGAACCGGAATGACTATCTTTGTAAGACCGGTGCTCCCGGTGAGAAGATTCCACAATCCCAGGATTAAGAGCATCCGGCCGCCCAATAATCCGGGGACGATGCAGGAGTACATACCAAGAAGGGCGATGAGGATTCCGATACAGATCAGGAACCAGGAACGTTTGTATACACCGAAGGGAGTTTTTCCAAGGGCCAGTACCTGAACTGCCATGATGACCATAAGCAGGCCAAACTGGCCGTCACGGGAGAACAGGTAATACCCCTTACCAGCTGGAATGAGAATAATCGCACATTCAATGAAAATAATCCCGAGAAGAAGGATGAATGAGACCGGTACAGAAAGGGAGGCTTCATGGTGCAGGAGAAACCAGACAATACCTGATGTGTCCTTATCCTCCGATGTTTCTGGATCTCGTTCTTTCGGGGGGTATTCCAGTGATAGTTTCTGGATACACCATGCGAGATAGAAAAGACCGGCACTCATGACCAGCATGAGGAGACCGGTAAAGATATCTGGCAGAAACCTGGGGAAGAGAACCACAAAGCCGAATAAAATCACTGTCGGGTATACAAACCCACATGCAACGGTCAGGTGCTGTAATACACCCGGAATTCTGATCCACTGTCTTGCCCTTCCTTCAGAGAAGAGGAGATTAAAAAAGAGCATAACTCCGCCGGATATCATGATGCACCCGACCAGTTGAGGGATTATTCCAGCCAGAAATCCAGGAATAAAACAGGCACCGGTTCCGATAATGGCGGTGGAGAATCCCAGGATGATGACTATCCAGGTACGGCGGAAGGTCCCGAACGGAGTTTTCCCAAGCGTTATCATCTGAATTGAGAGCAGGACTAGGAGTAATCCAAAGGTGCTGTCCGGATTAAAGGGGAGGAGTCCGGCCTGAATCAGGAACATGAGCAGGCCGAAGAGGAGCATGAATATGCCAAAGACGATAAGGATCACGGTTGCAAGGGTCAGATCAGATGGGTTGTCCAGCACCGGACCTTGCAGGTTATTCAGAGGAGGAAGCGGGAGGGTATGTGCTCCTGTTTGTTCGTTTCGTTCTTCGGTAAACATAGTTTTGGAATGGATGGTATTTTTCCGTTCCCTTCTTTCACCAGATGGCCGGAATGCCTGGAAAGAGGGATGAGATGTCAGGTCAGATGGGCCCCGATGCCATAATGTTTCTGTAAAAATCTCACAGTTTTTTCTGATTCTGCCCATCTTTTATCGAGATTGGTAATAATATCATCAATATCCTGAACACAGGTGGCAACAGACTCTTCAATCTCTGGTGCATGCATCTCAACAAGTGAGGAAATTACCGTGAGCGGGTTTCTGATTTTGTCATTTAGCAAGGCCAGTTCTACAAGGTTGTGTTCTAACTGGAGAAGAAGTCTTTTTCTTTCTTCTTCCATTTTCTTCTGGTTAGTAATATCTATAGCAACCCCGATAGCCCCGGTTATCGAATCTGTAACATCCCGCAGCGGAGAGGTGAACAGCACATACCTCCGGTTTTTATATGAAACTTCCATGGTTGTGACAATTCCCATAAGAGCCTGGGAATACGCTTCAAGGAAGGCATTATCAGCCTGATGAAAGACCTCCCCGATTTTTTGTTCGACTCTCTCATTCGGAGAAAGACCCATGTTGATCAGACCTTCACCATAGATACTTCTCACTATCATGTTGGTATCAGTTGTCACCACAATACCCGGGATATGATCCACAATCATGCGAAGTTTCTTCTGATTTTCAAAAAGTGTCTGTTCCTGAATGATGAGTTTGTCATAATTCTGCCTAAGCTCTTCTTCAACAGAGAGGATCTCTTCATATGCTGTTCCAAGTTCCTCATTTTTACGTATGAGTTCTTGTTCTGCCAGCTTTCTCTCCGTGATGTCAGTCACATACACACGGGCAGTCCGATACACCTTTGTGATATAGATATATTCATGGAAAAATCTCCCGGATATTGTTATTTCCCGATGAAATGATGTCTCGTCTCCGTTTTTGAGAGCGTTGAGGATCTCATCAAGATCTCCGGGAATGAAGAGAGAAATATCCGCAGTATTGGTAAGTTTTCGAATAACCGAAGTTGTCGCTGTATTATGAAAGGTAATGTTGCCATCCCCATTCAATTCAAAGATAGGATTCGGATTTAATTCAATGAAAGATGCAAGGGACCAGATCTTCTCTTCATATGCAAGAATATCTGTGATATCCAGGGGGATTGTAAGCATGTATGGGCGGTGATTGATGGTGATCATTACGCCGGAGATAAGAATATCTTTTACTTTCTTATCCTTCCCCCTCATTTTCACCGGAATCATGCTGAAAGACCCGTCTTTTTTCATCAAATCAACGATTTTTTGTCTCTGATTCAGATCTACCCAGAAATCAAGATCGATTGCACTCTTTCAAATCACTTCATCCCTTGTATACCCCCAGTGATCTGTAAATTGCTTATTTACTTCAAAAAACTGGCCGTTGGTTAGATCACTAATAGCAATGCCTTCCGGTGCGAGATTGAAAATTTTTTTAAATAATCCATCTTCATCTTCTAAAGTTGCAGTGGTTTGAATATTTTTGGAAATATCTGATATTATCCAGATTCTTCCCATTATTTCATCATTTTTGCTTAGAAGAGGTTTTGTATCCAGCCGTTTATCTCCTGTAAGACATGACAATTTTTGAGAGAACTCAAGACGCGGATTATCTTTGATCCTTTCTACCAGTTCAAGGAACGAATCTGGTTCGATATTCAGGTCAATAAATTTTGGCAATAATTCAATAAGATGATTATTAAGGTAACTATCATCCAGATGGAACATTTCCCGGAATGATTGATTAAAAAACAATAATGAGAGATTTGGATCGGTTATGACGATGCCATTCGGCAGAGCCTCATATCCAGTCAGGAACAGATCACAACTGAGCGACAATGCAACCATGTATCAATATATTTCATTTTTTTGTTAGTTCTTATATCAGTTTATTTTTATGCCACTGTAAAGTGTCCCATCCCGGTTGCTATTCGTTGAATTGCTAGAGTTGCTTCTGAAATTGCCCTGGATATCTGATCTATTGAGGCGGTTACTTCTTCTGTTGCTGCAGCAGAATCCACCGCTTCTTTTGCGGTTTGCCGAACCATGTTTTCAATCTCATTGACACTTGCGGTTATCTGCTGCACTGTTGCAGCCTGTTCCTCTGAGGCATTGGCTCCTTCTGCCAGTTGTTCATAAATGATATTAATAGCGGTTACAATCTCATTAAACACTCGTAATGTCTCCCTGACTACCTCGTTTCCTGATTTCACCTCATGCAGTGATTTTGTCATGGAGTCTGAAACGATCTGTGACTTTTTCTGGAGGTTTCCTATAATAGTGGCAATATTTTCTGCTGACTTTTGTGACTCCAGTGCAAGTGATTTGACTTCATCGGCTACGACTGCAAATCCCAATCCGGCTTCTCCAGCCTGTGCTGCTTCAATAGCCGCATTCAGAGCGAGAAGACCGGTCTGCTCTGAAATTCCGGTGATAATGCCAACTATCTTTCCTATCTCTTCCATCTGGCTATTGATGTCCTGAATATTACTCCCGGTATCTTCAAACGAGACCATGATATCATTCATACCTCGCTCGGCCTCTCCTGCAAGTTTCAGCCCTTTTTCTGATAACTGCACAGTCTCCATGGCTTTTCCTGATGCCTCCTCTGCAGCAGCGGCAACAGCTCCGACAGTTTTTGAAAGATCATCCATGGCAGTCAGAACCTGGGTAATACTACTACTGCTTCGCTCTGCTAGCCCGCTTACCGATGAGGAATTCTGAGCAAGCATAGAGGTCGTACTGGAAACCTCAGTGGCACTGGCATTGGTCTCTTCCATTAACGCCTGTAAGGTCTCAACCTCTTCCTTCACACCGTTAATTGCATCAGAGACACTCATTCCGCTGTTATCCAGAGCTATTTTGAATTTTTCAAAGTCCCCCTTCACTTGTGCTTTTGTATCATACCGGGCAGTAAAATTACCGGTCGCAAAATTATTGACAATGTTCATGGCCTCCTGGAGAGGATGAACAAATGCATTGATAAGATCATTAACACTCTGGACTGTGACGAAAAATTCTCCTTCATGTTCCGAGGTATTGATGGTTGCATCGATATTTCCATTCTTTATCTCATTTGCAACATTCATTATCGCGGTATTGGCCTCTTTTGATCTCTCAATATTCCGGTTGATTTCATGGGTCTGTTTGAAAAGAGGACGGTATAACTCATCAAATACCCATTTCTTTAGCAATATCCATGAGGGGTCTCACTCTTCCTGTTTCGAGGTCTGCTAAACCTTCCTCAATTCCTTTCAAGGTTTCATCAGAGAGGGGTTCATCATCGACAGTCATATTTATCAGCCTCTCGATTACATCACAGTACGTCTCTCTAGGATGTTCTTTCAGGGATTTTAACCGGTCACCTGCTCATTCACTCTTATAAGAACAGTAGACAATTACATGTGTATACCCATGTAAACAAATATAACGATCTGAATGGGGGTTGCGAAAAATCCTTTCATTCTTCAGAAAATTTCACTTCTGCCCCCTGTATGCGACAACAGGACCCGGCTTCAGGAGTCGGGCACTATCTTTTTCCCGTTGGGTCCTACTGACGAACGATATTCAAAATTAAAATCCGGAAGCGAGATTTTTTTACCTATCACACGCTGGATTACCTCATTCCCACTCTTTACAATCCACCAAGACCAGCCTTGATTATCCCCTCTTTGAGAGCCATACTCTCTTCTGCATGTTTCCCAAAATCTTCAGATTCAGACACCCCACCGGGAGTCAGATTCAGGTGAGGGACACTTCCTTCTGATGTATTCCATCCTTCAAAGAACCAGGCCCAGGATTTTGGATCCTGTGCAACTATCTCTGCAAATCCTGGTGAGAGAGGAGTGGTTTTCGAAAAGGGAGTTCGAGTCAGATTTCCGGTACCCCCTGTACCGATCTTATTCCCTACCTCAACCTTTCCGGAGATCGTACTGGAACCGGCATCATTCACGACCATGAGGGATACCAGGTATGTTCCCGGGCTTGTATAGGTATAGACCGGATTCATATCAGTTGAATAACTGCCATCTTCGAAGTACCAGAGACGGAACGTGGGGTCTCCGAGAGATTCATCAATAAACGTTACAATGAAGAGACCAGATTCTTCAACCATTTCGGCACTGAACTTCGCAACCGGTAAGGCCGGATCGGTCACTGCTGCTGACTGGGAGAGGACGAGAGGACAAGGCGGCCTAATCGTTGGTCGTGGTGTCGGGGTCGGGACCGGGGTGGATGCAACGATATAACTCTCTGCGATGAAGGTATCTGATCCTCCTGCATTTGAAGCGGTGAGTGATACCGGATATATCCCCGGACGGGTGTAGGTATGATAGGGATGCTGTCGGGGTGAATAACTGCCATCACCGAAGTACCATGCCCATGATGTAGGTTTGTCTGCAGAGGTATCGATGAAGAGAACCGTGAGTGGGACCGGTCCGGTAGTTGGTGATCCTATGAATGATGCAGCCGGCGGGTAGGTGCCGGATGTTGGAACTGGAGCAGGAGTTGGAAGTGGGTTTTGTGCCTGTATCAGCCCGGGAACAAATGTCTTATTATACCCGGCACTGTTGGAGACGAGCAAACCGACCGGATACACCCCCGGTACAGTATAGGTATGCTCAGGGTTCTGCTCATTGGAGGTTCCGCCATCACCGAAGTACCATCCCCAGAGTGTCGGGTTTCCGGTGGAATGATCGGTAAACTGAACGGTCAGAGGAACCGGGCCGGTTGACTGACTTAATGAGAATAAGGCGACCGGCGGCGTGAGTGAATCAGCCTGAATTGTCTCATTTGCCGATACTCCACTCCTATCTTCAGTCATATTGTGATATCCGGATTCAAATACGACCGGTGAGATGATCTCTGAACCAGCCGCAATGCATGGACAAAAAAGGAATATGCCCAGAATAAGCAGTATGAGATATGGTGTATCACGTACGGTTTTGTATTTCATAGAAAAGCCCCCCGTTATGTACAATAACAGATGTCCATATATTTATAATTCTTAATAAATATTTTGTGAAAAATGAAAAATAAAAAATTATAATAGGCTCTTCTCGTCGGGATTCGAGGGAAAAAAGGTGAAGGGAGTGGAAAAAAGGGGAAATGGCGGACAAATGATGAAAATGAAGCCTTTGATCCTATGATAACGTATTATACCGATTTATTTTGATTTTTTAGTTGCTGGACTATTTGATTGAGTATGATCTGAAACCGGAGTATATGTTTCCATCTCACCGTCTGAATGAACTTTATCAAGGAGTTTGGATAATGATTCGGCTAATTTCTGAGCTGCAGCATGAGACATATATACCCTGGACCCTTTGACAATATTTTTCCCCTCTCTTCTGACTCCGGGCATTTCAAGAAAGTCAATTGAGACATCCCGATGAGAGACCTGCACATATGCCATGTTTGAGTACGAACTATGGGTAATATCCAGACTCAGATCTTCCGGTTTATATGCATACAATTCATGCAGATCAAGAGTCCCGGGATTATTTTTCTCACTTGTTTTCATCAATGCTACACTCCTTCTGCAACTACATAACCGTTTTAATTATTTGACCAGCCACTCCTCCATACGATGTACCTTGACAAGCGGGTAGCAGGAGTCCAGGCCGTACAGACCCTGTCCCGGCTGAATCGGGTAGCCACCGGAAAAGAGGATACCTTTGTCCTTGACTTTATCAACACATCAGATGAGATTAAAGAAGCCTTCCAGCCGTTCTATGAAGCCACTCTGATCCAGGACAAAGCAGACGAAGGTCAGCTCAATGATCTCCGCAGCCGCCTGCTTGACTACCAGATATTCTATCTCCAGGAGATTGAAGAATACTCCCGGATATTCTTTAAAAATACACAGAAACAGAGCAGTTCAGATCATGCCATTCTGAACTCCATGATATCACAGGGGAAGGCACGGTACGATGAGCGACCTGAGAATGAACGTGATGAGTTTAAAAAGATCCTTGGCTCATACCTCAGGCTGTATTCATTTATGTCACAGGTTCTTCCCTACCCGGATCTTGACCTTGAGAAACTCTATGCATTTGGTCGTGCTTTCGCGAATGCAATCCGAAGCAAAACACCCGGAGAGAAATATCGGTTTGATGACGATGTTGCCCTGAAGTATTACCGGCTCCAGAAATTGCATGAGAACTTCCAGATTGAACTGGATAAGAGTGGTGGCGGAGCGGTAAAGGGACCGACTGATGTTGGAACCGGGGTGAAAAAAGGGGATCGATCTCCCCTCTCAAAGATTATCGAGATCCTGAATGAGCGGTTCGGGACCGAGTTCACCGAGGCAGATCAGCTCTTCTTTGACTCGATACAGAAAGATGCTGCGTCAAATGAGAAGTTAAAGCAGGCCGCCCAGGCAAATGATAAGAGTAAATTCGGGTTTGCCCTCCGGGATGAACTCAAGAAGATCATATCCGGAAGAATGGAGAGTAACGAAAAGATCGTGAATAAATTTTTTGAGAGTGAGGAGTTCAAAGAGCAGGTTACGAAGTATATGATTGACAAGGTCTATGAGGAGATAATGGCCGGTGAGTAAACCACATAAATGGGAGCCCCTTCAGTCCAAAGTATTTGACAGATACTGTGATCATATTAGCCCTCATATCAATCGATATGCCGGTGAAACCTGTGAACCTCTGAAAAATCCTCGAAATCGGAAGGGAAAAATTCATTCCAGTTTCCTGGATTTTCATGAGAGATATTCATGAATTTTTTAAAAAAAAGAGTAATCCCTGCAGCATCTTCCTGGGCAACCCTGATCAACCAGTGTCATGATCGCTATTGATATTCATTCACGAACAAAGATATTAACTGCGATTGATAGCCGATTCTAATCTATGCGTGGCCTATATGAAGAAAATAATCATTGGGATTCTTACCATTACCCTTGTTTCATGTACTCTGTTGTCTGCCGGGTGCTCGTCCGTAATCAAATCCGATGACCTTTCCTTTTTAAGTTCATTGAAGGATTTTAAAAACGAATCAATGACGCAGATCCAGCAGATAAATGAGAATGTCAAGTTGAAACAATGGGATGCTGTTCGAACTGATTTAAGTGCATATCAGGACGTTATTACGAGAGAAGTGGATAGTCTGAATAAATTGGAAGTGTCAGAGAGACTTATTCCTATACGGGATAAGGCTGTCGAAGCACTTGTAAAAGAAGAAAAGATTCTCCAATCCATCCAAAATCTCTCAGAACTCAATGCATCTGTCATCTCTGACATCGCAGGAAATTATCTATCAGGAGTAATAGAGAACGCAATTAAATCTGCGATATCGGAATAATGCAGAGGAATGAACTGGTGGTTCATTCTATCCATTTTAAAATATTCTCAAATTTCTAGAAAATGCATATAAACAGACCATCCTATGATGATTGAGAATATCAGCACACCTACCCCTGGGCCGAAAGAGGCTGTACTTATAGTAAATACGCATTCAAGAAGAGGGGAACGTCTTTTTTTCAGGGCACTCGATTTACTTCAAAATCATGGGATCGATATTGTTGAATCGTATCCGGTCAGGAAACCTGAGCAACTGCGAAAAATAGTTCAGAGAATGATTGATGAAGGACATTCGCTGATAATTGTCGGTGGAGGTGACGGGACGTTCCATACAATTACTGAACTCTTTGCACACAAAGAGGTAATACTGGGTATCCTTCCTCTGGGAACTGCGAACAATTTTGCTCGATCGCTCGGCATTCCCATGGATCTTGACAAAGCAGTTGAAGTGATCTGCAATGGTAATGTTGTTCCAGTGGATTTGGGGGTCATTAATAATCAATACTTTATCAACATCGCATCAATCGGCTTTTCAAAGCAGGTGATAAATGCCACCCCACGGAGATTAAAACAATATCTGGGAATCATAGCATATATTCTCTATGAAACAAAATTTCTATTAACTCAGGAATTATTTGATTGTACAATAAAGACTGATGAAAAAGCTGAAAAATTAAAAACCCGCCAGATTATCATCGCAAATGGGAGCTTTTATGGAACCAGAAAAGTCCATCCTGAAGCCTCACTCGATGATGACAAATTATTCATTTTTATGATGGATAGTGAGAATGAATGGCAGGGATTGAAGTTCTGGATTGGATTTTTACTTGGAAGACACCTTTCCTTTCCTGAATCAAAAGTGTATATAACAAAGTCCGCATCTATTGAAACAATCCCGAAGAAATATGTGATCATGGGAGGAGAGAAATTCACTCATACACCGGTTCAGATTTCTGTCGATCACCGGGCAGTACGGGCAATGGGCCCTTCCAAATCACAAAACGGTTCATAATTTATTTTTCCAAGCCCCGTATCAGTGTGGAAAATGGTAATGTCATGGCATGAAGAATCATGATTACCAAATATCTTTGAATTTTTTTCACACTGTCCATAATGAATTCACAAATTTTTCATTCTAATATCCGGAAGGATGGAGAGTAACGAGAAGATTGTGAATAAATTAGGAGTTACGCAGAAGAGCCTCCAAAAATTTTATAGCGCATATTTTGGTCTCTGAAGGTACTCTGAAATCCCTACTTTTGTGATTTGCCATTGAGCATTATATGGGGTGACACCATTCAACAAA